>JAESGM010000118.1_pt1 | contig 200765 bp, 180 predicted proteins | sample 9269721 | NCBI WGS metagenome assembly JAESGM01 (sample SAMN15720920, study PRJNA650825) | algae metagenome | isolation source: Komarekiella atlantica HA4396-MV6 and co-occurring heterotrophs from... | place: USA: Theobald House, Kauai, HI | collected 2009-07-29 | reverse complement strand
GTGCCAAGTATGGGTTGAGGAAATGGTCAGTTCCATTCGCAATAAGCAGGCATATTATCAGCGAGGTTTAAGGGCTAGGAAACTTATACAGCAAGCACTTTAGCTCGTTTGTCGCCCCTTGAACAGCCAGATGGTAAACGCAAAGATAATGCTCAAGATACTCGCATTGATTGGGGAAGAGTCGCCAGAAGGTTTTTAGAGAATGAGTAGTTAAGTGATCAACTATGATCGTCGATTAATTGAGGCACAATATAATCAAAGACTCTATCAACACGCAATGACTACTCAATTGATGGTTCAACCCTCATCCTTAATATCTTCTGGTATCAAGATGAGTGAATTCGCGAAGATTTATCTTTTCAAATTTACCGATGAGCTACAATCTCGCTTTGAAGAACTGTTGGAAAAGAAAAAAGCTGATGCGCTCACTCCTGAAGAAGAAGCCGAATATATAGGTATCTCTGAATTAGAGCGAATCTTTACCTTGATTAACGCTCAACTAGCGGCGAAAAGTAAATGGTGTCCGAACAAACTCGAAAATTTGTAAGACAACGAGCTAAATATCTTTGCGAATACTGCCACTCCCCGGAATACTTGAGTCCAGACCGTTTTACTATTGACCATATTATGCCGCAGTCTTTGGGTGGCTCTGATGAACTGGATAATTTTAGAATATTTAACCTTTTAGTAAACATGATTAAATCTCACGCAGAGGCTCAGAAACGCAGAGGGTTGTTATGATAATTCTCTGCGTTACTTTGCGTTTAGTTAGCGTTACTCTGCGTTTAAAAAAATGACTACACAAGAAAACATAATTTACCTCGATTACCACTCAACTACTCCCGTTGATCCTAGAGTAGCCGAAAAAGTCATGTACTATATGACTACCGCTTTTGGTAATGCTAATAGTGTAGATCATGGTTATGGAGATGCAGCAGCACAAGGAGTTAAACAAGCCCGTCAACAAATAGCTGAATTAATCAATGCTGCTCCCAAAGAAATCATTTTCACATCTGGTGCTACAGAAAGCATTAACTTAGCAATTCAAGGACAGATTTCTCAACAAAATACCCCCGCCAAAATAATTGTTTCTCCAGTTGAACACAAAGCTGTTTTAGATACCTGTAAAGCATTAGCTAAAAAAGGACTCGCGGAAATTATTTGGTTAAAAGTCAATCAACAAGCACAGATTAATTTAGAATATCTGGAAAAAGTTTGTTCTGATGGTGCTTCCTTACTCTGCGTGATGGCTGCTAACAATGAAGTAGGGACAGTTTACCCCATACAAAAAATTGGGGCGATCGCCCAAAAATATAATATCCCTTTCTTATGTGATGCTTCCCAAGCAGTCGGTAAAATTCCCATCAACTTCCAAGACTGGGGGATTACTTATCTGGCGATTTCTGGTCATAAACTTTATGCACCCAAGGGCGTTGGTGCATTAGTAGTGAAAAACGGCCATCATCTTCAACCACTTATTTACGGCGGTGGACATCAGCAGGGACTCAGATCAGGTACGCTGAATGTCCCCGGAATTGTTGGTTTGGGAGAAGCTTGTCAATTGAGACGATTAGAAATGTCAGCAGATGAAACTGCGATGCCTACGGCGGGCTGCGCCTACGCAATTTTACGAGATACACTACAAAACTTACTCCAAGCTCAAATTCCTAACTTAGTGGTGAATGGAGACTTAAACAACCGTTTATCAGGTAACTTACATATTTCTATCCCGGATATTCCTAATAGTGCCATAATTGCTAGAGTTCGCCACCAATTAGCTATTTCTACAGGTGCAGCTTGTTCATCAGGTGTTGTTGCACCATCTCACGTTTTACAAGCTATGAATCTTTCAAATAATGTAATTGAGGGAGCTTTAAGAATTGGTATTGGTAAATTTACAACCCAAGAAGAAATTGAAAAGGCATCATTTTTAATAACCAATGCAGTCAACGAAATTCATCAACTTCTCTAACAATACTTCGGACATATTAAGTTGCGATCGCACCGGATTAGACTAGTTGTGATTAATTGAACTGTACCAGAGTATGATAGGTTATTTATCTATCACTAGCTAAAAGATTAGTGCCTAGAGTACTAAGATATGAACTTGTACACTGCTTTGGAATAATATTATATTTGAACATTAAAACTTTGGGTTATGTACTCATTTTAGTGTGAGGTCTACTATGTCTGAAGCTCCCATATTAGATAAGATTATCAAAAATGTGCGAGTAGTTCGTCCCCATCAGGATGCTGTCGAACTACTTGATTTAGGAATTAAGGATGAGAAATTTGCTCAGATTGCCCCTAATATTAGCCCAGACAAAGGCAAAGAGGTATTTGATGCCAAAAACCTGCTGGGCTTTCCTGGGGTCGTGGATGCCCACATGCACATCGGTATCTACCAACCCCTCGATAAAGATGCTGTGACTGAAACCAAAGCAGCAGCAATGGGGGGAGTAACAACTAGTCTCAATTACATCCGTACAGGACAGTATTATCTCAACAAAGGCGGTTCCTACCGCGATTTTTTCCCAGAAGTATTGGCATTATCCGCAGATAATTTTTTTGTAGATTATGGCTATCACATCGCACCTATAGCTAGCCAGCATATCGACGAAATACCTTTACTATTTGAGGAACATGGCATATCTTCGTTTAAAATCTTCATGTTTTATGGCGGTTATGGGTTGCATGGTTTGTCAGACCAGCAAAACCTCTTTTTGATGATTAATAAAGAGGAACGCTACGACTTCGCCCATTTTGAATTTATTATGCGTGGTCTAACTCGCTTGATGGAAGCACATCCAGAAGCGCGAGATACTATCAGCTTGAGTTTGCATTGTGAAGTTGCAGAAATTCTCAACGCCTACACCAAAATAGTTGAAAATGACTCTAGTCTTAGCGGATTAAGCGCATATAGTGCAGCGCGTCCCCCTCATTCTGAAGGTTTAGCAATTTGCATTGCTTCCTATTTGGCACATGAAACTAACTGTGCAAATATCAATTTGTTGCATTTGAGTTCGCGTAAGGCAATGGAAGCAGCTTTAACTATGCAAACTGCTTTTCCTCATATCAATTTTCGGCGAGAAGTTACTGTCGGACATTTGCTATTAGATGTCGATACTCCTAATACAATTTGGGCAAAAGTTAACCCCCCTATTCGTCCCCGTGCTGACGTAGAATATTTGTGGCAAGCAGTACTTAACCATCAAGTAGATTGGATAGTTAGTGACCATGCTTGCTGTTCTGCTGAACAAAAAAGAAGTGCTAAAGACCCGAATAATATTTGGTTAGCGAAGTCTGGTTTTGGTGGTACAGAATATTTACTTTCTGGTGTATTTAGTGAAGGTAGCAAGCGGGGAATGTCTTACAATCACATGGCTAAGTTATTAAGTTGGAATCCTGCACGAAGGTTTGGGTTAAGTTCAAAAGGTGACATTGCAGTTGGCTACGATGCTGATTTAGTACTGTTAAATCCTAATGAAACCTTTATTGTTCGCGCTGCTGAGTCTGAGTCGCAGCAAGGTTACACACCCTTTGAAGGAGTTGAGTTAACAGGACAAGTCAAAACAACCTTTTTGCGAGGTAATATAGTTTATGATCGCGGACAGGTAATAGGTACGCCTAGAGGACGCTATTTAAAGTCCAAAAAAGGGTAAATAGCACTGAGGGGCTGCAAGCTACCCGATTTCTTGAAGAAGTCGGGAATCTGACCACCGCTAACCTAGCAAAATTAATGCGATAGACCACTAATCTTTATTGCTAAACTGTATACTCTTTCTCAGTCAACATTATAAGGAACTTTGTGATGTCTACTCGTGAAGCGATCATTCCTAAAGGCATGGAAATTCTCTATGAAAAATTTCATTATTGCCCTGGTGTTAAAGTTGGTAATACTTTATATATCTCTGGACAGGTAGGTAGAGATGAAAATTTACAAATTGTTCAAGGTGTAGAAGCCCAATTTGTTCAGGCCTTTGAAAATGTTAAAAAGGTGCTAGATGCAGCAGGGGCTAACTTTGATGATGTGGTAGAAATGATTACTTACCATGTCACTGGTAATGGTTTAGGGGAATTCCAAGCTGAAGCAACTGTTTTGGGTCAATCATTACATACTATTCCGTTTTTACAATTGTTTATGCAAGTAAAAAACCGCTATTTTATTAATAACTATCCTACCTGGACTGGCATCGGCATTACTGGTTTATCTACACCAGGATTGATAATTGAGATTAAGTGTACAGCTATTTTATCTAGATAGCATCAACATCATCCAAAAATTCGAGTACTACCTTTGCAATTTCTTCTGGTATTTGGTTCATCATACAAATAGTTCCGTTTGATAGCTCGACAACTTTACCATGAGGAACAGCTTGAGAGAGAAAATATCTATCTTGTGCTATTGCTAAACCCAATCTCTCAAATTCTTCTACATCATCAATTCCCCAGAGAATCAGAGTTGGACATTTAATTAAACTAAATCTTTCTGTGGCCTCTATGCAGTAATTTCCCACAGCCCAAACTGCATATAAAGGATAGCCAAAGCATTTTAAATCATCTAAAACCCATCGATGATTTAATTCAGCAGAACCTACATACCTTGTACGAGCTAACCATCTTTGCATCAGGTGCGAACCATCTTCTTTAATCACAAAACCTTCATTAAATCTCTTCATTAAATCGGCTTTCCCAGCTTCACCAAAGCCAGCCACATTACATAAAATCAATTTATTAACACGTTCTGGATAAGCTACTGCTACTTCTCCAGAAACAAAAGCTCCTGTATGGTTTCCCAGAATATTTATTTTTTCAATACCTAACTCATCTAATAATGCAATAACAGTTTTAGCGTAATCAGCTATCGAATACAATCTTGGCGGTTTATCAGAATCTCCAAAACCCATAAAATCCATTGCGATCGCGCGGTAATTTTCTGCCAAAATTGGTATTAATTCGCGATATTCATCACTACTACGCGGGTTCATGTGTAGTAGCAAAAGAGGCTCTCCTTCACCACCAATCTTGTAAAGAATCTGACCATCTTCGGTGTCTAAAAAAGCTCGCTTGATTGGTTTATTCATAACACTCTTTCTGAGAATTTACGTTAGCCTGCGTTTCACTTCTTCAGCCAAATCTGCCAGCGCTACTTCTACTTGCTCGCCTGTCTTCAAATCTTTGAGAGAAGATTTTTGTGCTGATGCTTCCTCAGAACCAATAATTACACAGAATTGAATCCCTTGTTTGTCAGCTAGCTGAAATTGTTTACCCAAAGCTCGCTTGTCGAAGCTAGTTATAACATTAATACCAGCCTGACGCAGCATTTGAGACACATTTAAATAAATGGGCATCAAATCTTCTTGCATATTTACTACCATTACCTGGGCTGGTGTAGCAGCTAATGTACTAAGAATACCAGCTTTGAGCAAGCGGCTAATTAAACGAGTTAAGCCGATTGAAATACCCACACCAGGCATTTTTTCGCCTAAAAATGTCCCTACTAATTCTTCGTATCTGCCGCCAGAGCAAATACTACCCAAGGCTTCATGTCCTAGTAGAGTTGTTTCGTAAACTGTACCAGTATAATAATCTAAACCACGCGCGATCGCTAAATCTATACAAAAACGATTTTCCGCAACTCCCAAATTGCGGACGCCTGCTATTACCGTTTCTATTTCAGCAACTCCTAGACTAAATTGCTCTGCTTCTGGCAAATTTTGCGCGAGATGTTTTAGCTTATCTAATACCTCATCAACACTACCATCAATTTTAATAAAATCAATAATTTTTTGAGTTTGTTCTGCTAAAATATCTTCTTTTTCTAGCTCTTGCTTAACCTTAAATTCACCAATTTTTTCCAGATTATCAATGATGCCAATACAAGATTTAATTTTATTCTCTGCAATTCCTAGCGATTGAAAGAAACCTGTAAGAATTTTGCGATTATTTATGCGAATGAGAAAATCACCAATATTAATTGCTTCAAATATCTCAGTGATAATTGCAGGCATCTGAGCATCATAGAGCAAGCTGAGTTCACGACGAGCAACTACATCAATATCGCACTGACGGAACTGACGAAAACGCCCATCTTTTGCCCGTTCTCCGCGAAAAACAACATCCATTTGATAGCGAGCAAAGGGAAAGGTCAATTCATTCAAATGACGGGCAATATAAGCCGCTAGAGGAACTGTTTGATCAAATTTTAAAGCTCTAGCTTCCGAACCAGTTTCGCCGGATTTATCCCTCTCTGCTTGCCGATTTGGGGGCAGAATGGGATCAATACCATAAATGATATTGTCGCCTTGATTACCTTTAGCTTGTAGCACTTCTAAACGTTCTACAGCAGGTGTTTCTATAGGCGTGAATCCATAGCTTTCAAAAACTCTTCTGATGGTATCTAGCAAATATAATTCCAGACGTTTCTCGCTAGGAAGAAATTCTGGAAAACCACTAGGATTAGAAAAGTTTATTTTGTCGCCTTTTGCCATGCCTTTACTGTTGCCAATCTTGAGAATACTATTTTTAGCTTTGTGTCTTCGTGGTGCACAAATGATTTTTACCACAAAGGCACTAAGGCACTAAGAAAAATCATTTGTGAGCTTTAAGATTACTATTTTAGTCGTTCTTCTTGAATCAAGGTGCGTTGAAAGATTTGATTGTTCTTAAACCAATGCCAAGTGCGGGCACGATTGTTATTGTCAGGACTAATGTAGATCATTTCATACAAGTTAAGTTCTGGGTTTGTTTTATAAGAAAACCATAGAATGACAATGGAATCATCCGCTTCCCAGGCTTTTCCTTGAATGCGCTCAGTGTCAAACCAGAGCTTTTTGTCTTTATAGATTCCGGGAAATTCATATTCTTCCTTTTTCCCATCAGACCATTTATAACGGTTGATTTGATAGTAGGGATGAGGGCTGTTTTCGGGAAATTGACAGGTTAAGTGAGACTCATAGCTGTCGAGGATTTTTCCTGCTGTATCTATCAACGTATAGGTTCCTACCCAATCTCCTTCATGACGGGCAAGTACAGGCATTCCTTCTCGAATATTAGACATGACAATTCACCTTTTATTGTTCTAACATTTTGAAGAATCGGGTAAAGTAATCAGGGAACGTCTTCGCTGTACAACCGGGGTCTTTAATGACAATTCCTGGAATCTTCAAGCCAGTAACAGCAAACGCCATTGCCATGCGATGATCGTGATAGGTTTCAATTGCTGCGGGGGTAATTGGGCCAGGCTCAATCTTCAGTCCATCTGCAAATTCTTCAACTTTGACTCCTAGGCGACGCAACTCGGTAACAACGGCGTGAATGCGGTCGGTTTCTTTATATCGAATATGTTCCACATTGCGGATGGTAACAGGTGAGGTGGCAAAAGGCGCGATCGCTCCCAATGTTTGCACCAAATCTGATATATCATTCATGTCAATATCGATGCCTTGCAATTGCTCTGACCCTGTCACTTGGGTGTAATCATCAGAATCATCAATCTGGCAACCCATCTGTTCTAAAACATTAAGCCAAAGAATATCACCCTGACAAGATTGTTTGGTCAAATGCTTAACCCGCACCCGTCCACCCGTGACGGCTGCTGCGGCAAAAAAGTAAGAGGCATTTGACGCATCGGGTTCTATTGTGTAATGTCGAGCTTGGTAACGCTGACCTGCTTTAATCTGAAATTGATTCTCGCCAATTTGAATCACCTCCACGCCAAAATCTGCCATTAGGCGACAGGTCATTTTGACGTAAGACTGAGAAACCAATGTACCTTCAACCTCAATAATCGTGTCCTGTTGAGCGTAAGGCGCAATCATCAGTAATGCCGAAAGCTGCTGACTTGTTTGGTTGGCTTTCAGACGAAAATCTCCTCCAGAAAACTGCCCACCATAGATGGTGTAGGGCATAAATCCCAGATTTTCTTCAAAGTTAACAGTTATTCCGCTCGTTTGCAGCACGTTTAGCAAGTCGCCCATCGGTCGTTCTCGCATCCGGGGAACACCGTCTAGGCGATATTCGCCGTTACCTAGTGCAACAAAGGCCGAGATAAACCTTGCTGCTGTGCCTGCTAAACCCACAAATAAATCCGCCTGCTTCGCTGGAATTTCGCCTCCCTTTCCTGCCACCTGAATCTGAGCCAGATTAGGATTTAAAGTAATGGGAATGCCCAATTGCTCTAAACATTTGGCAAAATAATCGCTGTCGTCACTAAATAAAGCATTTTCTAAAATCGAGTCGCCTTGCGCCAATGCAGTAACGAGTAACGCCCGATTGGTAATACTTTTAGAACCAGGAATCTCTACTGTGGCGTCTACTGGGCGATTCAGAGCAGGGATTTCAATGGTATCCACTTTAAACCTCTATGTAGGTGGTCAGCTACAACTTAATTATGTTCCCATATCCTGAATGCTGGTTGATCAGTAATATTGTAGACCGATGCAATTGAGTTGTAGACCAATGCAATTGAGTTGCAGACCAATGCAATTGAGTTGCAGACCGATGCAATTGAGTCGTAGACCGATGCAATTGAGTTGCAGACCGATGCAATTGAGTTGCAGACCGATGCACTTGAGTTGCAGACCGATGCATTAATAATGCAAGTCGATGCAATTCTTTAAATTCAAGCTATAAATCATCTCCCCCTGCTCCCCGGTCAGAATAATTCCTAATGGATTCTGTAGGACTTACGCAAAAATCGCCCAAAAGCTTAATTTATTCAACCGCCAAGACAAGGCAGTGTGTTGGGCGGCTCCGCCGACTTGAAGCAACTGTTGTGCCAAGACGCCTTCTCTGCGAGAGGCTCCGCCAACGCGAAGCGTCTCGAAGAGAAGAATTCGTAGAGTGTGCGTAATACCGTTTCTTTGTGAAGCTGCGCCAAACTCTCTTCATCTTTCATTTCTTGGCGTACTTGGCGTACTTGGCGGTATGCCTCCGGCACCAAGACGAACGTTTTTGATTTCTTGTGCTAAGTCCTAAGATAATTGAGCGCATCTTCATACAGAATCGGTATAATTCCTATAATATTTCGGCTCCTTTACTTTGGCTACGCGGCAATTGAGCGTAGTCGAAACTCAGCACCAGTCAAGGCAAGCCGCTCAATACAAGTTTGTAATAGTGCTTACAGCAGGCTACGCCAATGTAGTTACAAAAGCGTGTGAGCTTCTGCACCCTTTTTAATTACGTACAGAAGAAGCGCATCTGGAAGCACTATTATGAATTACGTTAGCGCAGCGGGGCGTAGCCCATTACGAATTACGAATTACGCCCCTCCGTTCCCCATTCATTTCCCGTGATCAAACCACCAGGGGTCGCTAGTAGAATTAGTTTTAATTAAAATAGCCTTTTTTCGCATGAATCGTTTAATCGCTGCTGCACCCATGCGTGAACCTCCCATACCGGAGAATTTGAAGGCATTTTTCTCTCCCTCGTGCATGATGGCGGTGAGTGCGGCATCGTTGATACTGATAGCACCTGCATCTAGTTGGTGAGCAATTGCTAAGGCTTCTGCTTCTGAGGCAAACACCGCAGCACTTAGTCCATAAATTGAGTCGTTTGCTAGATACACCGCTTCCTCAACTGTGGAAAAAGGCATCACTGGCATAATCGGGCCAAAAGTCTCTTCAGTCATCACTTTCATAGAATGGTTGACTTGAGTGAGAACTGTTGGACTACACCACCAACCCCCGCCTAAATCTTCAATTTCACCACCACAGTGAATTACTGCTCCCTTTTCGACCGCATCTAGAAGATGGTCGCTAATAATTGCCGCTTGTTTTTCGGCAATGATGGGGCCAATTTCTCCAGTTTCAACTGTGGGGTATGCTAGCTGAAGGCGAGAGGCTTTGGCTATTAGTTGATGTACAAACTTTTCAAATATAGATTCAGCAACATAAATCCGCTCAATTGATAGGCATGACTGCCCAGTATTGACGACTGAACCCCATAAAATCGCTGAGGTTGCTAATTCTAAATCGGCTGATGCTAAAACGATCGCAGGATCTTTTCCTCCTAATTCCAAAAAAGCCGGAATAAACCGTTTAGCAGCAGCTTCAGCAACCTTCTGTCCTGTGGCCACGCTACCTGTAAAGCACACTAAATCGACACATTCAATTAGAGCAGCCCCAGTTTCACCCGCTCCCTCAACAAAATTTAATACGTCGCGCAATTTGGGGATGGCATTGAGTGCTGTAACCAGCGGTGCTACGAAGCGTGGAGCAATCTCACTAGGTTTGACAACAACTGCACAACCCGCCAATAATGCCGGAATGGTATCAATTGTTGATAGCAATAGCGGGAAGTTCCACGGGCTAATTATTCCAACTAGAGGGTAAGGAACTGAAGTTTGTTGCAGTGCGATAAACGGGATGGCTGTATTTCTGGCAAACTCTTGTAGCAAATCTGGCGCTAACCCACACCAACGGTCAATGCTAGCGAGGAAGGAGTCTATTTCTAATACTGAGACTGACAATCTTCCAGTATCATTTACCAAAGCTTCTGTCAAGCGATCGCGTCCAGATAATATGGCTTGCTTCCACTGCTGTAAGGCTTCAATTCTCCCCTCTAGACCCAATCGCTGCCAGCGAACTTGCGCCCTCCGTGTACGGTTACATTGCTGTGCCAATAGCTTTGGAGGCGGGGGTAAAATCACGTAATCAAATTTGCCAGTCCGGGGGTTGCGGACTTCTATTGGTTTTGTCATTTGTCATTTGTTATTTGTTATTTGTCATTTGTCATGGGGCATTAGTGATTCTCTCAATTTTCTTGTACCTAATGAGGCCAGTTTTCTCAATGTAGAAAAACCCTCACAGAACTAGCTCCCCAATCCCCAATCCCCAATCCCCCAATTCAAATTATCCCTAGCTTGGCTAAGCGCTCGATGGTTGTTTGCTGCGTTTGGATGAAGTGTTTGCGGTCTACTTCTGCCTCTAGCATAGTATTAGCGGGGTAGAAGTGTGACTGTTTGTAACTTTGTGCGTATAGTTCAAAGCGCTGGCGTGAAAGTAAATTATTTAACCCCGTTCGACGGCGATCGCGGCGTAAAGCAGCTAGGTCAATCTCTGCAAAAGCTGCCATACTCTCGCCTGCACCTATCTGGGCTAAGACTATTCCTCGATGGTCAATGATTTGAGAACCACCATCTACAGAAGCACTAGGGATAGAGCTATTAACGATGCCGGCGGTATTGGCTGAGACTACGTATGCCATATTCTCTACGGCACGAGTGATTTTTGCCGCGTCTTTAGGCGTGAGATTTCTGCTATACACTTCCGAGGTGGAATGTAAAAAAATCTCTGCCCCACGCATTACTAAACATCGTGCCACTTCTGGATATAAAATTTCTTCTGATGCTAAAGCTGCTAAATTTCCAATTTCAGTTTTGGCGACGGGAAAAACTCCCTCTAAACCATAGCAATCAAGATACTTATCCCAGAAATCATGCGGCGTGGGAGCAAATAAAGAATTGAGCCGCCGATACCGCAACACAATTGAGCCAGATGGGTCAATAACAAAACTGGTTTGGAAGTATAATCCTACAAAGTTGGGGTCAAGTTCGTAGGCGTTCCCAGCTAAAAATATCTGATGTTTTTGGGCAATTTTACCAAGTGCCTCGTACTCAGCACCAGCCATCTCTAAACAGGCTTTTTCTGCCCACGCCGTTAGAGACTCACCCATCGGAAAACCTGTGAGGAAATATTCTGGCAGTACTATTAAACGACAATCAGAACCAATAAATGCAATACTAGCAGCAATTTGTGGCGCTAAGCGGTCGATAGAGTTTTGGATGAGCGATCGCGCTTCAGTGCGATCACGTGCTTGATTGACTGCATGACACGTAACTTGGAGTGCCAAAGCACGAAATGAGTCAAGATTATCGGTATTATTTGCCATGCTGTATCCATCCACTACTAACTCATAGGATACGATTTCTGCTTCAGTGCGATCCAGATTCCCGGCTTCTTAAAGAAGTCGGGAATCTGAGCTTTTGACGTACGATAGTTTATAGACAGGATGTAGTTTAAATTTTATCTACCGTTTTGATGGGAATGACTGAGCAACGTGATCCTGACTCGCCGTCAGATAATTCTCAGCAATTCAGTGAATCAAACGACAGTCGCATCAAGTCAAGCCAGCCGCGTGCGGGGGTTCCCTCCGTTGAGCAGACTGGCGCGGAAAAACTTCCCACAGCGCTGTCTCCTGATACTGTGACAACTAAGTCTGGTAATGATTCCTGGACAAATCGTATTACTGGTGTCTGGAATAAGGCAACAGAACGCTTGACGCAACTTTTACCCGTAGAACAATTGGCACAGACTGCTGTTAATTGGTTTAGCGTCAGTGAAGCTCAAGTTGCAGAGATTTTAGAAAAAGTTCGCGCCGAACTGCCAACTACTGAAGCTATCTTAATTGGTAAACCCCAAGCCGGAAAAAGTTCAATTGTGCGGGGGCTAACAGGAGTTTCTGCCGAGATTGTGGGGCAGGGATTTCGTCCTCACACACAAAACACCCAGCGTTACGCCTATCCTTCCAATGACCTACCGTTACTGATTTTTACTGATACGGTGGGGCTGGGAGATGTAAATCAGAATACTCAAGCAATTATTCAAGAGTTGATTGGCGATTTAAAACAGGAAAGTCGCCGCGCCAGAGTTCTGATTTTGACTGTCAAAATTAATGATTTTGCAACGGATACGCTGCGAGAAATTGCTCAGCAGTTGCGTCAGCAATATCCAGATATTCCCTGTCTGCTAGTAGTTACCTGTTTGCACGAAGTTTATCCCCCCGGTACGCTTGATCATCCTGCCTATCCGCCAGATTATCAGGAAGTTAACCGCGCATTTGCCGCAATGCAGCAAACTTTTGCCAAAGTGTGCGTTGGCGTTGGCGAAGCCTCTCGTAGAGAAGCCTCCCCGAAGGGGATTCGCTTTGTAATGATTGACTTCACCTTGGAAGAAGACGGCTACACTCCCGTTTTTTATGGCTTAGAAGCCCTGAGAGATGCTTTAGCAGAACTCCTTCCAGAAGCAGAAGCGAAGGCAATATATCAGTTATTGGATCAGGAGGAAGTTGGTGAGCAAATTGGTAATCTTTACCGAGATGCTGGACGCCGTTACATTTTGCCATTTGCAATTATGTCCGCCACTCTCGCGGCTGTACCACTACCATTTGCCACAATGCCGGTTTTGACTGCTTTGCAAGTATCAATGGTGGGTCTACTAGGAAAATTGTATGGGCAAACGCTGACCCCATCTCAAGCTGGGGGTATTGTCAGTGCGATCGCAGGTGGTTTTTTAGCACAGGCGATCGCACGGGAGTTAATCAAATTTGTGCCTGGTTTTGGCAGCGCGATCGCCGCTTCTTGGGCCGCTGCTTATACTTGGTCACTAGGTGAAGCAGCTTGCGTTTACTTCGGTGATTTAATGGGAGGTAAGAAACCCGATCCCCAAAAAATTCAGTCTGTAATGCAAGAAGCGTTTAAAATCGCGCAAAAACGTTTTAACAGTAAACAGTAAACAGTAAACAGTAAACAGTTATCAAGGCGTATGGTGGGGGATTTAAACCTGCCAGATATTGGGTTATTAGTTTTCAGCTTGTTTTAGTTGGCGGGTGGTCAGATCCCCGACTTCTTTAAGAAGTTGGGGATCTGATAGCAAGTTATTGAGCACCAACGCCAGGTGTAGTTTGTCTACCACCTCCACCTCCACCACCAAAAGGATCTATCCAGATAACAGGGCCACCACCATTATTTGGGGGTCGCTCACGAGACTTACAGAAACCTGAGCGGTAACTTTGCAGTTCTCCTGCGACTTCCTGTGGCCAGTTAGCAGTGTCTAAAAACTCTTGAACAGGCTGCGATTGAAATATGCGATCGCAGTCTAGCGGCGTCGGTTTATTTTCCCCTAGAGCATATCTGAACCCTTTGTCTACTTTGAATCCGCTTGTTCTGCCAACCGAAACAATATTCACAGATCCAACCAAAACATTAATTTCTACATTGCCACCATTATTATTAGTTTGGATTAAGGTCAACTCATCGTTAGATGGTGAAACAATTACTTCGTTTGGGTGGTAAATACTAGCTGTACAGTTAATACCTCTGATAGCCTGAGACATCTGCGTTATTTCTAAAAGCAATCTGTCTATCAGCGAACCATTGCCTTGACGAGTACGTGCGGAAATCACAGAACTTTGATTACTACCACACTGCATTGACACTGCTAAATTGGGATCATTGACACTCCAATCACCTAAGCTTGCTACTAAACATTTGCTACCTGTAGTTTCTTCACATTTTTGGGTAGATTCCTGGCAGGCAGTTTCCAATGAAGGTAAACCTGCTGATGTTATCCATTCACCTATTTTTGAAGTTGTTACCGTACTACAGTAATACCTAACTAGGTCAGTAGCAGCTTGAGCTTGTAGGAGATTTTTAGAAGCTGTAGCATTGTGGGTATTCTTAGAGGCTAGAGACGGAACTTTGGAACTGTGCAACTGAGATGCAACTGGTACTACCCATAATCCATGACTACATGAACCGCCTTGCTTTCGCCAACCAAAGTAAACAGAACCACTCACCTTACAAGGAAATGTGTAAACAGAGCTGACAGGAGCAGGGCCAGCTTGTACTAACGCTCCAATTTTGTTATGCGTTGGGTTTGGCAGACTAAGCCGTGATAGGGATTTCTTAGAACCAGGAACTCCCACAGCATCTTTATACTGTTGCATTCGCTGTCCTGGTTTAGCCACCATAGAATCTGTAGCACCTAGAAGCAGCCTGACTCCAGGATCGGATGCATAGTGAATCACCGCAGTTTTAGGAACTTCAGCAGAACTAGTGGTAAAAGTTGTCAAAATATACAAAGGAATCAGTAACGTTACTGTAGCCGACTTGATCTGAGTTAAATTGTTGGTTTTTTTCATACTATTTTGTTGCTGATATGGTAAATAAAATAGTTTTTTTATAGCATTTGCAGTTGATTTTTATTGATAGATAATTACTATATTTAGTTGTCAAGTTAAAACGAAAACTAAGCTTTTTGTGAGCAAAAGTCAATCCGTTTTATTGCAAAATCGTAGGGAAATTCAAATATTGCTGTTGTTAAAGTTTCTTTACCTATTTGTGTGCAATTTGGAGCTTCATAGGGAGAGTCTTTTCCATACCAATCACAATAGTTATTGGTATATTTAAGCCATTGCTCTCTGATTTCTATTAAAGTTTTACAAGGGATTAAATCCGCTTCATCTTGATTATCAAGTCTACGATTATTGTTCAGATCCGCCCCTGCCCCAATATTTTCTGACATTAAAATGTCATAAGTTTTTTTGACTGCTTGATCATAACGACCATTGTTTAACTCATCCTCAAGATTTTTAAATAGCTTTGCTTTAATCACCTGTGCCAAAGCTTCTTCAGAGGCATCTGATAATTTTTGGATTTTTAATTTTTCTGCTGGATTGTCTTTAAAGTTCCTAATCAGCTTGATAGTTTCTGCTCTTACCCGTCGGTAGTAAGGCAGGGATTCTTCTATATTTCCTTCATTTTTAAGCCTGTCTGCTTCTTCGAGGAAATCAGGTAAGGAGTTGAGGATTTTTGTTGTATCTGTGCTGAGGAAAACAGCTTCAATAATTTGTTTAGATTGCTGCTGCTGCCAGCCAAAAGCTACTCCACCTGCTGCAATGATTGCAGAGAAAGCGATCGCAATTGCTATTTTCCGTCTTTGCAGGCGATCGCGCAAACCAACACTAGCATCAATAAACTGATTTGCAGCTGGACTAAACCCACCCAAAACTTGATTAAATGTAGAGTTTTTTCGCAGTTCTAAAACTTGCTCTAATTTTGAACCAGCCCACAATTCATCTTCTGCTTTTTTTACTTGCCAATGGGCTACATCGTCATTGAGCCTATTACGTAAAGCTATGCTATAACGATTTTCTCTAATCCAAATATTTAAATTAGTCCAAGAAGTGAGCAATATTTCATGAGTAATTTCTACTGTAGGTTTTTGAGATTTTAATTGAATATTGCTAACTAATAAATTCTCATTAATCAATTTCATCAGTACATTTTGTTCAAGCTCATTGCTGAACTCAGACATCAATGCCCTTCTGCGAACTGGCTTCCATTCAGTACCAGATTCAGAATCTTTACCTATATCAACCAGTTTTAAAAAAATGCTTTGAGTAGCTAACTTCTCCTGTTCAATTAATGCCTCATAAATGGAATTTACCCGTTGTTGCAAAGCCCCTCTCACACCACCCAACTGACGATAGGTACTAGTATTCAATGTCCGGTCTTGGATACTACCATTTGTTACTTCTGTTTCCCAAAGTAAATTTAAAGTGTACTGTAATGACGGTAAATAACCTGCTTGTCCCTGAATATCCTTAATGATTTCTCCAACTAAACCAGTTTCAAATACTACACCATGATGTGCCGCAGGTTGTTCAATAGCTAATCGCAGCTCATCGGCTTGCATTTCTGCAATTAGCGGACGATGTTTCTCTGTAGCTTTCACAAACTGTGGATAAGGGCTTAACCTATCAAGAAAATCAGCCCGCATCGTTGCCACAATTTTGACGCCTGGGTGGTTAGTTTTACACAGTTTTAGTAAGCTAGCAATAAACTGAGCGCACTTTTGGGGCTGCGTAGTAGTAAATAATTCCTCAAACTGATCAATCAAAATGAACCAATAAGAATCAGGCTGCTTTAACCTCGTTACTAGTTGAGTTAAAGTATCAGTTTTTGCTTCAAGAGCAATCTGAGCTTCAGATTGTCTATATTTACTGCGTAAGCTAGTATAAAAAGATTCAAATGGGTCAACATCTGGAGTAAACGTTAGGTGTACTAACTGTGACCCTTTTTTTTCTAGTAGCCAAGGAATTAGCCCCGCACGCACAACTGATGATTTACCACTACCACTAGCACCTAGAAGTAAGATTAGATTGGTGTGTTCTAGTTCATTTACCAAACCCGTGAGAAATTGGTCACGTCCAAAAAATAAGTCTTTATCTTCTGGCTCAAATGTCTTTAAGCTTCTGTAGGGTGAAGTTTCTCTAAATTGGCGGGTTTTAATCTCGTCAACAGAGATTTGTAGAATCTGAGTTTGGTTAAAGGTAACAACGTTACTGTCACCCATTGAAACGTTACTAATATTTTGGCTAGCTTCATTCTGGCGACCGGGAAATTCTTCGTTCATATCCCTGTCCACACGCTAGCAACCAGAGGGGCTAGTTTTAAAACTGGATCAGCAAGCTGTGCTACTCCTGTTAATCCTTTGTTCAACGCTTCAATTGCTTGGTCTACTAAGCTTTTATCTGGCTTGGGCTTTTTCAATTCCTCTTCAATTGTTTGTATGGGAACTTCTAAAGTTTTCTTTTCAATAGGGTTTAAGACATTACTTACCAAAATATCTTGTTTTAATGTTGAGAGTAACTTTAAGGCTTCTTGTACATCAGCATTCTGAAGTCTAGCTTGCGTTCTGCTTTGATTGAGTGTGCTTCCTCTGTCTGCCTGAAGTTGATTAAATGCAATATCAGAGTTACCACTACCGATGTTGATGCCTCCAATATTTTGAGAATGGGAGTCTAAAGATTTCGTAGCAGTAGATATAGTGTCTAGGACGCTGGGTAAAAATTGTTGCAGTTCCAATTTTTCTTCAGCCGTAAGATTTTTAATAATTTCTAAAACTTCGCTAACGCTGTATTTGGGCATACGAGGAAGCTTATGTAAGTTACTTTTGTCGTATATTAAAATTCAAATACGATTTGCAGGATTTCGGATTATTTTTTATTTAATTTACAGATTTAGCAGTATTTGGCGTTGCACACATGCGCGATTAATCAGCTAGTGGTCTATCGCATTAATTTTGATGGTCATACGTATTTGTAGTCAGAACTTTAGTCCTTGATTTTTTAAGCACTAAAGTGCTGACTACGAACCTCTTAAAACTTTTGCAACAGACTAATAGGGACTGGAAATTCTTCCAGTCCCTAAACTTTAAATCCAGCGCGATCGCTCATTGACTACAGTACGAATTAATCCCAGTTTCTACTTATCGAATCTCTTGCAGATTCTCAATTGTAGTAAATATTCCGGCATCAGCAGCTAGATTGCCAATATTTATTTGAGTTGGATAGCCAAGCTTCTGATTGTACTCCACAGCAAGCTCAGATTGTCCACTGCTGATCGTATTCCTAATCAAATTAAACAGCTTAGGAACTGTGTTGTATGTTCGGAACAGTTCTGGATTAGTAACTGGCTTACCTGTCTGTACGGAAGTGATGGAAGTCGTTCTGCCGTTACGTACTTCAATGATTACTGGCCCTCTGAATTCAGTGATACAAAAGCAACTATTACTAAGTGTATAGCGATAATTGTTAATTTTTTGCTGACGCCACAATCGGCGATTCATCCTTAATTGTTTTAATTGAGAATTATTCGTTAATTGCTTTGAGTTGGAGTTCGTAATCTGTGATGATTGTGCAACCTGTATGGGGGATTTAGGCATTACTGGTGTGTTTAAACCCAGCAAAATTAATAATCCCGCACTAATAACAATAGGTAAGCGCATATAAATCCATGTCCATTCTATTTATCAATTAGTGTAACCTAATCAAGCAAATTGCTGGACTCTTAATTAAGAGTAAAGGAAGCATTAAGGAACTGGGACAAACGAAGCGTCAAAAATCTAGGTCTACTAGTGGTCTGTTGCAAAAGTTTTGAGAGGTTCGTAGTCAGTACTTTAGTTGGCGGTGGTCAGATACCCGACTTCTTTAAGAAATCGGGGTTTTAATAGCCCATCAGAAGTCAGGTATCTAATAGCCCATCAAAATTAATGAAGAGTCTTTGGATAAATCTGGTTCTAACTACTATGTATATTTAGACTAACTTTCAGAACGGAGAGGGAGGGATTCGAACCCTCGTATACATTGCTGCATAACAGCATTTCCAGTGCTGCGCCTTCAACCACTCGGCCACCTCTCCAGGTGCCACAAGTTACGATTGTACTTTGAAATCGCAGAAAATGCAAAGATAAAAGAAGACATTTTTTAGATTTAATCTCAAAACTAAAATCCCATATCCACATGTCCCGTACATACACAATTAGAGTTCGCGATCGCGCTACTGGTAAAATACACACTCTGCAAGTGCCAGAAGACCGCTACATCCTGCACAGTGCCGAAAAACAGGGGGTAGAACTGCCGTTTTCTTGCCGTAATGGGGCTTGCACCACTTGTGCTGTCAGAGTATTGTCGGGAGAAATTTACCAACCGGAGGCCATCGGCTTGTCGCCAGAGTTGCGTCGGCAAGGTTATGCTTTACTGTGTGTTAGTTACCCATGTTCCGACTTAGAGGTAGAGACACAAGACGAAGATGAAGTCTATGAACTCCAGTTTGGGCGCTATTTTGGTCGGGGAAAAGTGAAAGCGGGTTTACCGTTAGATGAGGAATAAGCGATCGCGATCGCCCCAAGTTTCAGAGTATTACTAGTGGCGATCGCTCAACAAACACACTGGCGAGTTCAAAAAAGAATGATTGTTCTAGTAAGTTTGACTGCACGGGTACTAAAAATAAAAAAGACATTCTCCCCTATCCCGCCATATCTTGGCATCTGGAGCCGAAAAATAGCCATTTTAACTTGCTTATTGCTTCTAATGAGTTGCCACAAAAATCAACTTGCAGACAATCAAGCCCAAGTAAAAGTAGCGCGGGTAGTTAGTGGGCAAAGTTTGGAAGTGTTAGGTATGGCTGAACAACCAAACTTAATTTCTCAAGTGCGGTTAATTGGTGTCGATGCGCCAGATTTGCGACAGCGTCCTTGGGGAGAAGCAGCAAAAGAACAATTAGAGGATCTGACTGGCAATACCGAACAACCTATAATACTGGAGTTTGATGTAGAAGCAAAAGATAAAATCGGGCGGACTCTAGCCTATGTCTGGAAAGATAAGGTGTTATTGAATGAAGAATTAGTTAAACAAGGAAATGCACTATTTGTTGAGCGATCGCCTAACCATAAATATAATCAGCGTTTAGAACGTGCCCAACAATGGGCTAGACTCATGGGGCAAGGAATCTGGAACCCAGAAAAACCCATGCGCCTTACTCCCGCTGAGTTTCGCCGCCAGAATCTTTGAGTAGTGCTGAGCAATGAGTAATGAGTGCTGAGTGGAGAGGAAGAAAATAATTAATGACCCTTGTGCAGACGCGATTAATCGCATCTCTACTCTTGACCCTTGTGCAGACGCGATTAATCGCATCTCTACTCTTGACCCTTGTGCAGACGCGATTAATCGCGTCTCTACTCTTGACCCTTGTGCAGACGCGATTAATCGCATCTCTACTCTTGACCCTTGACTTTTAACTAATGACAAATCTACAAATTTTTCTAGACATCGCTACCGAAGCGGCGCTAGCTGCTGGTGCTCTTTTACAAGGCTACTTAGGGAAGTTAGAAGATGCAATTATTGAAAAAGGACGCCCTGGTGATTTAGTCACCGTTGCCGATAAAGCCTCAGAAGAGTTGATTTTAGAAGTTTTGCGCCGCCACGTTCCTCAGCACTCTATCCTTGCGGAAGAATCAGGAAAAATAGGAAATCAAGAAAATGAATACCTCTGGGCAATAGACCCTTTGGATGGGACAACCAACTACGCCCATCAATACCCTTTTTTTGCGGTTTCCATTGGGCTACTAATTAATGGCGTCCCGCAAGTTGGCGTAATTTATGATCCCTTACATGATGAGCTATTCCGGGCTGCTGCTGGTTTAGGAGCAACACGCAACCGTCGCCCGATTAAAGTGTCGCAAACATCAGAACTCAGTAAAAGCCTGCTTGTGACAGGATTTGCCTACGATCGCCGCGAAACATCTGATAACAACTACGCAGAATTTTGTCACCTCACCCACCTCACTCAAGGAGTCAGGCGTAGCGGTTCAGCAGCGCTGGATTTAGCGCATGTTGCCTGTGGACGTGTCGATGGCTACTGGGAACGCGGACTTTCTCCTTGGGATATTGTCGCTGGGATAATTTTGTTACAAGAAGCCGGGGGCAAAGTCACCGCTTACGATGGCACTCCTTTAAAAATGGAGTCAGGTAGAATTCTCGCCACAAATGGTTATATTCACAACACTCTCAGTCGTGAACTTTTGCAAGTTCCACCACTGTCAGCCTGGGTGTGAGGATTGGGGGGCAGGGGGAAAACAATAACTCTTGACTTTTGTACAGACGCGATTAATCGCGTCTCTACTCTTGACCAATGACCAATGACAAATGACAAATGACTACTGACGAATCACTGATCAAGCAAAGTAAACTAGAAAAAATCTAACTGCTCCTTTGGTGCAACACCGCTCTATGTCTTTTAAAATAGATCGTGGACTTTTTAAGTATGATTTCATAGACCATCACGCAGTTTTGTGTATTCCAGTTGACGCGGATGTCAAAGATATCCGCAAACGTTATATCAAAATTGCCCGCAGCTTGCACCCTGATAGCAGTGTTACTGCAAGTGCTGCGGAAAAACAGCTAGCCAACCAGTTGTTATCAAAGCTGGTTAATCCAGCTTATGAAAAGCTTTCTAGTGAAGCGGCTCGCGCGGAATATATTCTAATTTTGTCGCAAATGGGTAGGCGCTTGGTACAAGAATCTGCCTCTATAGAACTGAACACCGACTTAGCTAAACAGTTAGCTGGTGCGCCCAATATCGATCACTTTTATAAAAGTGCGATCGCAAAAATCGCCCAAACCCAATATGATTCTTTACAGCAAGTGCTGCAAGTCATTGCCCAAGTTAGTGAATTGAATTTAGTGTACTTAATGCGGAATGGGGGCAAATCATCCGCAGCACCGCCACCTACTCAAGCCAAAATTAACTCAGATACGTCCAAGCCAAATACAGCAAGTACACCACCAGCACCAGCACCAGCAAGAGAAGACTCAGTTGTAGAACAGTATGTGCGTCGCGCTCAAACTTTGATTGACAAAAACCAATTTGCTCAAGCCAAAGTAGAATTGCAAGATGCCCTGAAACTAGAACCTAAAAATAGTCACTGCCATAGCTTGATTGCATTGGTGTATTTAAAGCAAAATCAGCTAAAAATGGCAAAAATCCACTTTGACAACGCCCTGAAATTAGATCCTAATGACCAAATAGCGTTGCAATGGAAACCTAAAATAGATAAAGCATTGGGACAACAACCTAGTAATCCTAAAGTGACTACACCTGCTGATAATGGAGGTAAGCAACCAGATAAATCTGGGGGCGGCGGTTTGTTCGGTGGTTTGTTTGGTGGGAAGAAAAAATAATGGTGTATCAACCAGCAGCGGGAGCCAGGGATTTATTGCCCTTGGATGTGGCTAAAAAACGCTGGATTGAAGATAGGTTACAGCAAGTGTTTCACCGTTGGGGATATCACAGGATTATCACCTCAACTTTAGAGCGTATGGATACCCTAATGGCCGGGGAAGCTATTCAGCGCCAGATGGTGATTCAACTACAAAATACTGAAGATGACGAATTAGGCCTACGTCCAGAATTGACAGCATCGATTGCTCGTACCGTTGTCACTCGCATGGCAGGTGTAACTTATCCACAACGGCTGTACTATAACGCCAATGTGTTTCGCCGCACTTGGGAAAGCAAGCACAATACCCAGCAAGAGTTTTATCAAGCTGGGGTAGAGTTGTTAGGTACTGGCGGATTGTTGGCAAATGCGGAAATATTACTGTTGGTAGCAGATTGTTTAGCGGCACTGGGTTTGAAGGGATGGCATTTAATTTTAGGTGAAGCGGGAATTACCCGATCGCTTCTTAGTGCCTTCCCTGCTAATTTACAAGATAAGGTTCGCACTGCGATCGCCCATCTCGACCGCATTACTATAGATACTCTGCCTCTGAGTGATGAACTGCGCGAACGTGCCAGAATCATGTTGGATTTGCGCGGCAACAGTGCGGATGTGTTGCAAAAAGTCAGCACCCTGAGTTTAGATGAAAAACAGCAAGAGGCGGTGAATAACCTCAAATCCCTAGTAGAATTACTAGAATCAGAGAAAATCCCATTAATCCTCGACCTCAGCCTCATCCAAACTATAGACTATTACACTGGTATCGTCTTTGAAGTTGTTAGTGATACCGAGTCACAAGCCCAAGTTTTAGGGCGGGGTGGTCGCTATGACCAACTTTTGGGGCTATATCATCCCCAAGGTGAAAATATCCCCGGAATTGGTTTTGTACTCAACATCGAAGATTTATACCAAGTTTTATTGTCAACTCAGCAATTACCACAAACAACCCCAGCTAGTAACTGGTTAGTAGTACCAGAAACACCAAATGCTGATGCCGCAGCCTTTGCCTACGCCCAAAAACTCAGAGATTCTACTCATCTAGTGCGGGTAGAAATGGATTTAGGAGGAAGGGATAAAGACGCTATCCGACAATATGCACGTGATCGCAGCATAGCCCAAATTGCCTGGATCAAACCCGATGGTTCACTCACAATTGAATCATTGCGTTAGTGGGCATTGGCAAAAGGGGAAGGGGTAAGGGGGAAAAGGAAAAACCAGCCCCTTACCCCCTCTTACAAAGTTCTGATGCCTGTCTTGAAAAGTTTCCTGCGGTTCGCGTTAGCGTCTCGCAAGAGAGGGAAACCCTAAGCGAAGTTTGCTTGGAGGGAAACCCTCCGACGCTCGATGACTCGCTAACGCTGCGCTATGGCAACTTCTCTTTGCAGAACTTTTCGCTGTCTTGAGAAGTTTTGCGCTCCGGGTAACAGGAGCTTTGCTTACTTTTCGCTCTTGGCGGGCTGCGCCAACGGATAGCGCAGCGTAAAGCCTGCGGCATAGCTACGCTTAGAGCGAGTCTTCGCCCAACGCGAAGTAGCGTCTCGTAGAGAAGGGGCGACGCTAAGAGCGAACGAGCGTCGGAAGCCTCTCTTACAAAGTTCTGATGCCTGCGGCGGGCTGCGCCAACGGAGGAAACCTCCGCTCAGACTTTGCGCTTTAACCTTTTCCCCCTGCCCCCTGCCCCCTGCTCCCTGCCCCCACCCCCCAGTCCCCTGCTAGGCTAGAAATAGCCGATACAGAAGAGAGGGAATCAAGAATATGGCGCACACAATTGTTACTGAAGTCTGTGAAGGCGTCGCCGACTGCGTAGATGCTTGTCCAGTAGCTTGCATTCATGATGGCCCAGGCAAAAATGCCAAAGGAACCGATTGGTACTGGATTGACTTTGCTACCTGCATCGACTGTGGTATATGTCTCCAAGTTTGCCCAGTAGAAGGGGCAATCCTCCCAGAAGAACGACCTGAGTTGCAAAAAACCCCGCAATAGTAAACAGTTATCAGTGAACAGTTATCAGTAAACAAGCTGCTCATTGATAACTGGTAATTGATAACTGATAACTGAATCGGCTGTTGACAAATGACAAATGACCAATACTTCTCTACTTTGAGGCTGCGCCCTAAGCGTAGCTATGCCGCAGGCTTTACGGCTGCGCTCAGTACAAGTGACCAATGACAAACGACAAATGACCAATGACCAATGACTATTTGCTAAAAGTTCAAAATGTCCACGCCGGATACATCAAAGATGTAGATATTCTGCAAGGTGTGAATTTTCGGGTTGCACCAGGAGAATTGGTAGCAGTAATTGGCCCCAACGGTGCTGGTAAATCCACCTTAGCAAAAGCCATTTTTGGGCTTTTAATTCCCCACACAGGCACAATTAGCTTCCAAGGTGAGAATATCGCAGGGTTAAAGTCGAATCAAATCGTTCAGCGGGGAATGTGCTACGTACCGCAAATTGCCAATGTTTTCCCCTCCCTCAGTGTTGAAGAAAATTTAGAAATGGGCGCTTTTGTGCGGAATATTTCCCTCAAACCGCTCAAAGATAAAATATTTACCATGTTCCCTAGATTAAGCGATCGCCGTCGTCAACGCGCTGGTACGCTCTCTGGAGGAGAACGCCAGATGTTAGCAATGGGCAAAGCTTTGATGTTAGAACCTAGCTTGCTGCTTTTGGATGAGCCTTCTGCTGCCTTATCCCCCATTTTGGTAACACAAGTATTTGACCAAGTTAAACAAATTAACCAGTCGGGTACAGCGATTGTCTTAGTGGAACAAAATGCCCGTAAAGCTTTGGAAATGGCCAATCGCGGTTATGTATTGGAGTCTGGACGCGATGCAATCTCCGGCCCTGGTGAAGAATTGTTAAATAACCCTAAAGTTGGTGAACTTTATCTAGGAGCAGGTAAGGGACACTAGGGAGCAGGGGGCAGGGTGCAGGGAGCAGGGGGAGATGACTTTTGACCCTTGACTTTTGTACAGACGCGATTAATCGCGTCTCTACTCTTGACTTTTGTACAGACGCGATTAATCGCGTCTCTACTCTTGACCAATGACTAATGGAGATTTTATGACAGAAGCTAAAAACGTACTAGGCACAAATTTGGAAGTTTGCTGTACTTCGCCTATGACTGGGTATTACCGCGATGGGTTTTGTAATACAGGGGGTCAAGATTTTGGGATGCATGTTGTTTGTGCCCAAGTAACAGCAGAATTCCTTGCATTTACCAAATCACAAGGGAACGACTTGAGCACACCTGTTCCTGATTTTAATTTTCCTGGATTGAAGCCAGGCGATCGCTGGTGTTTGTGTGCTGCTCGTTGGCAAGAAGCTTTCGATGCTGGTGTTGCTCCACGCGTTGTGCTCTCAGCTACTCATGCTAGAGCTTTGGAAGTCTGTAATTTGGAGGATTTGAAAAAACATACCGCCACAGCAAATTGAGTATTTGGTAACGCCTCCTCAAAAACGGCTCGCTTTCACATAGTTAGTCAACTCAAAGTCATTATCAGCCAATACTTGGCGCACTTGCTCGCTTAACAGAGCAGCGAGTTCTATTTCACCCGCGCCTAGCGAACCATTCAGTGGTTCTCCTGCGTTAACTAATGCCGGATGGGAATAAATTTCTACTAAGTCTGCCTGAATTTGGGGTATCAGACCGAGCAAGTATTCTTCAGTTATATTGCCAGTTTGTAGTAACCCGTAGACGCGTTGAGCGAAGCCAATGCCCTGAGATGTCAGCAAACCCTCACCGTAGCGGCGCAATCTACCAAATACCCCCGACCAGACTAGTTTATTTAATAATCCACGACGGTCAAGCTTCAAGGTCATTGCCAGTTCTTCAGATGGCAGACGAATGACGCGAATATCAAACTCTTGCGCCAACTCAACCAGGATACCCAGTACCACTGGATGCATGTGCAGGTGTAAATGCCCGTCAACATGGGACAGAGATAGCCCAGATTCACGGAATTTTGCCAATTGAGCGCGGATTTCATGACGCAGTTCCTCACGGGTGGCGCGATGGAATTGGTAGCGCAACCCAGCTTGTAAGGGACTGTCTAGAAAGTTGCTTTTGGAGTCAACTAAGTGGGGAATCTGGTCAGGTGGCATAACCGCCCGACCACACACTAGTACTAGGTGTAGACCGACTCCTAAGTTGGGGTGAGTACGTGCTAAGGCGATCGCCTCTTGGGCTGCTTCACCTGTTACCATCAGGCTGGTACTGGTCAGTACACCCTGTTCATGCGCTTTGATAATCGCTTGATTGACACCGCTAGAAAAACCGAAGTCATCACCGTTAATAATGATACGACGATGCGATCGCGAAAATTCTTGAGTATTGCTCATAGGGTATTGGGCATAGGGCATTGACTATTTATTCACCTTCCAGTACCCAGTATCCAGTCCCCCGTCTCTATTTTGAGGCTGCGCCAACGGGTGATGCCTCCGGCACGCCTGCCGTAGGATGCCCGAAGGGCTGTAGGGCGAACACAGTCGCCTACGGTTCGCGTTAGCGTCTCGTAAGAGAGGGAAACCTACCAAGAGTGTTGTTTCACCAGTCCCCTTAGACAACAGATGTTTGATTAGATTGTGCATTAGCCGCAGATTGAGTTCGACGTTCTTTCAGGTAAGAGAAGAACTCTGCACCTTCACGCAGGCGGCGTACTAGCATTTGTCGGTCGGTGAGCATTTCGCGTACGATTGGCAGAATTGCCTTGGGACGAAAGTAAAATTTTCGGTACATTTGCTCAACTGCATCTTCAATCGCCGCACTAGAAAGATTGGGATATTGCAGCGTTGAGGTTTGAATGCCAGAGTTAGCAACTAAAGCTTGGTTTGTAAACCAGCCGTTGGTTTTGGCTTGTTCATAAAGTTCTGTGCCTGGATAAGGCGCGGCGATAGAGACTTGAATTGTATGCGGACTGAGTTCGCAGGCAAAGCGGATTGTCTCTTCTACGGTTTCCTGGGTTTCAACAGGCAAACCAATGATAAAAGTACCGTGGACGGTGATGCCGAGTTTGTGGCAGTTTTTCATAAATTCCCGTGCCACTTCTAGCTTGATGCCTTTTTTAATCCGGTTGAGAATATCTTGGTTGCCAGATTCAAAACCAACTAGCAGTAATCGCAAACCGTTGTCGCGTAGTTGTTTAAGGGTATCATAGTCTAAGTTTGCACGAGCGTTGCAACTCCAGGTAAGCTTAAGCCGCTTCATGTGTTCGCTAATGGCGATCGCTCGATGTTTATCAATCGTAAAAGTATCGTCATCAAACATATATTCCCGCACCTTGTCGCCAAAGATGGCTTTGGCTTCTTCCATCTCGCGTCCTACAGCTTCGGGGCTTTTATGGCGGTAAAGATGACCGCCAATTGTCTGCGGCCACAGACAGAATGTGCATTTTGCCGGACAGCCGCGTCCGGTGTAAAAGGAAATGTAAGGATGCAGCAAATAGCCAATAAAATATTTTCTGACATCTAGATCACGCCCATAAACTGGGAGGACGCTGGGCATAGCATCCCAATCGTGAATTAATGGGCGCTCCTCATTATGGCAGATGTGAGAATTTTGATCGCGGTAGCTTAGACCTTTGATTTCGTCCCAAGGTTTGCCTTCGGCTAATTCTTTACAGGTGTAGTCGAATTCATTGCGACATACAAAGTCGATTACCGGGCGATCGCGTAGTGTCTCCTCTGGTAATACTGCCACATGTGCGCCAACAAAGCCAATCTGTACATCTGGGTTTGTAGCTTTGATTGCCTCAGCACACTTAACATCATTAGCCAGTGAGGGCGTGCTAGTGTGCATAATTACTAGTTCGTAATCTTTGGCGATTTTCAGCACATCTTCCAATGTTTGACCATGTGGAGGAGCATCAACAAGCTTGCTATCTGGCACCAGCGCAGCAGGTTGTGCTAGCCATGTAGGATACCAAAACGAAGTAATTTCGCGCTTAGCTTGGTATCGTGAACCCGCACCACCATCAAACCCATCAAAAGAAGGAGGATTGAGGAACAAAGTTTTCTTCATTGAAGTATCTCTCCTTTAATTGTCATTTGTCATTGCTCATTGCTCATTTGTCAAGAGTTAGTATTTATTCCCTTTATCTTTCTTTTCCCCCTGCCCCCTGCCCCCTGCCCCCTGCCCCTCGGACACTGAGCGTTCGCGTAGAGAAGCCGTAAAGCTTGCGGCATAGCTACGCTTAAGGCGCAGCCTCCAAGTAGAGAAGTGCTGCCCCTCTGCTCCCGATTCCCCATTCCCTCCACTCCCTAGCTAGCTTTCATATTCACATCTAATTGTTCGATGAGTGCAAAAACATCACTACGGCTGAGTTTTTCTTTACCATTAGCTAGGGCATCAAGGGTGCCATAAGCTAAAGTGAAGGGAATTTGACAAAAGTCTAAAGCTGGCCCACTAGGAAGAGAGTTTGTGTAAGCTTCTGCTAGTGCTAAATTGCGCCGCGCATACTCTTGCATCTTTGCTGCATTCCAACCTTCGGGGAAGAAGTCTACCCCACGCTTTAAGTCTTCAGTATGGTTACGCAGGATGTTAACTGCTTGTAAGCCTCGACCAAACCCAATTGCCTGAGTCCGGTTGGTTTGTGTTCCATCGTACCAAGTCCATAAATCAGAGAGTAACAAGCCCACCGCACCTGCAACCCCAAATGTATAACGATCTAGATCTGACTCTGTATCAATTTTCCAGTTTCTTTCTGCCCAGGAAGCCATTCTATCTGCCATTGCAGCAGTGGCATCCCAAATCCGGGGTGCAATAGTCTCAGGTGCTAGTAGCGACCATTCTCTAATACCAACGGTAACTTCTGCTAAAGTATTCTCGTGTTCACTAAATCCTGCCGAGAAAGCATCTACTGCGAAGCCATCAACCCCCGCCTGTAATGTTAAGCTAATTGTTCGTAACAGCTTTGCTTTAGTAAGATTATCCAGTTCTGGATGGTCTTCAATTTCATCAATGGCACGCATACACAAATATGCTGATGCAACTGCTTCTTGTAATCCTGTTGGTAAAAGACTAATTGGGATATAAAAAGTTCGACTAGTTTCTCTGAGGATTTGCAATGCATCTCTACGTAAATCCATGGTTTCACTCCCCGCTTGATTTTTGCACCACATTAATGCAGTTTATTGATGATACTGGATATAGTTTTTACTAAACCTTAAAAACTATAGATACACTAGAACATCTTCTAAAAATTAATAGGTTTTGGTATCACAATTAACAAAAGTTTCAGATTTATCAAAGTCAAATCTAGTATATAGGTTTTTGGTTGCAAAGGAGTGTGAGGGATGCTTTGGTATAGCTATCCTCAAGTTTTAGGGTAAATACAAACAATTATGCTAAGATTTCATTGATTAACTCAATTTTTTGTCTTAACAAAGAGCTATTTTAATGAGTAAAACTAATTTAGGTCTGCGTTAAGCTGACTAGGAAGTTAAGATTAGTGTATCTATAAAAACAAGTCATAAATAGCTAATAATGTACGGCAATAACCATATCCCCTAGCAAACGCGCATAGGAGTTTACCAAAAGGTTAAGGTGGGTTAGCGCAAGCGTATATCACTGCGATCGCTAATGTTGCTAATGTAGGTAGCAACAATAAACCGAACAAGGACATACAGTGTATTTACTTAATTGAGAATACAAAAGTGGTTTGTTTGCCCACCTAATAAAAAACTCCACCCATTCTTGGCATGGAGGATGGGGCATAGGAAATATTACCAATGACGCCCATCCCACACTACAAGAAAATTTATTGCAACATTTTAGCCTTGCCATGCCACTACAAAATTAAGATTTATTTTATAAGTAATATTCTTTTTGCTTTCTTGCACTAGCGATAGCTACTAATTTTCGATTAGAACTGTAACAGCAGCGATCGCGATCAACATTTCGTCATTTTTATCGTTGAGTTCGGGAATTGCTCGCCCTTGAACTACCATCCCCCCAGATTCTACGGTGAGCGTTTTACGACCAAAAGGTAGTACAGCTAGTACCTCCGCTTCTCGTACCTGTTCTGGATAGGGTACTGCGACTTGAACTTCGACAATCATTTGATTAGGATCGCTCAAACCAGCGACTTCCCAAACACCGGGTAAAGCATTGTGAGCGATCGCATTACGTACCGCCCTAGCCGCTGCTACTGTCGGGTCTTGTCCATGCTGGTCTATCCCCATCCCCATCTCGATAACCAAGCGTTTACGCGCCATTGCTACCTCCGGTAAATCCTGCAACTTCACTTTACCGCTCTACGGGGTAGCAAAAAAAGCAAATGTATTGAAGACTTTGCTGTCCTTGCAGAATCAAAAGACTGAGATTACAAAAATACTTCTAGTGATCAGCTAAAACCGATATTACGTAATTAATAAAATATACATATAATAATGCTCGTCAATTAACAAGATAAATATCTGTTAGACAGCTTGAGGAGCTTTTTGTCGGATAGGCACTTGAATTATGAATTTAGTGCCTTGGCCAAGAGTAGAAAAACATTGCAATTTCCCACTATGCTTCTCCGTAATAATTTGGTAGCTGATTGCCATACCCATACCTGTTCCTTTGCCTACAGGTTTAGTAGTGAAAAATGGATCAAAAATCCGATTTTGAACCGATTCTGGAATTCCTTGTGCGTTATCAGCGATCGCAATTTCCACCCACAGTGAATCAATTACGGATGTACGAATATTAATCTGACCGGGATTTTCCTGTATTTGTTGATAGGTGTGCTTGATATATACCTCATCAATAGCATCTATTGCATTTACGAGGATGTTCATCAATACTTGATTGAGTTGACCAGGATAGCATTCCACTTCAGGCAAGTTGCCGTAATCTCGAATCACTTCAATTGCTGAACGGTCTGGTTTATCTTTGAGGCGGTGTTGCAGAATCAACAGCGTGCTTTCGATACCTTCATGAATATCAACTACCTTAAATTCCGCTTCATCCATGCGCGAAAAGTTTCGCAATGACAGCACAATATTACGAATCCTCTCAGTCCCCATTTTCATTGAAGACAGCATCTTCTGTAAATCTTCGATGAGAAATTCTAGCTCAATTTTCTCTGCTAATGCTTGAATTTCTGGGTCATGGCTAGAATGGCGTTTTTGGTATAGATAAATCATCTCCAACAAATTTTGAGTGTATTCGTCCAGATAAGTAATATTTCCGTGAATGAAGTTGACTGGGTTATTGATTTCATGGGCGATACCTGCTACCAATTGACCCAGGCTAGACATTTTTTCACCTTGAATAACTTGTGCTTGGGTACGCTGCAACTCGCTCAAGGCTGTTTTGAGTTCAACAGTCCGTTCTTCGACTCGTTCTTCTAATTCTGCATTACTGTTTTCTAAAGCGATAAAGGATTCCCGCAATTGTCCTGCCATGTGATTAAAAGAGTGGGTTAGGGTGTTGAGTTCATGGATATTGCTTTTTTGGAGTGTCTGTTGTAAATCACCGAATGCTATTGCTTGGGTGGTTTGATTCAAGCGCAAGATAGGATGTGCAATCCAGCGCGAGGTAAATATACCAATCGCCGTTGCTACTATCAATGCCCCAAAACAAAGCAGGATGCTAATTTGGGTGCTGGCATGGATTTGTGCCATGTAAGTTTTTTCTGGAATACCGACCACTACTAACCAGTCCAAACCATATTGGTCACGCCAAGGCACAATATGCGTATATAAATTTTCTCCTTGAACATTAACTTTCAGCTTTTGGGTATTGGCAATGGACTGGAAATCTGGAATGCGTTGCTGAAGCTGCTTGGCAATGCCTTGCACTACCGGATTTGGACTGTTGATCGCTTTGAGGCGCTTAATTTCGTTATTGACTACAGTAAAAGGCTTTTCTTGAGCAGAATTGGCAACTAACATCCCATCGCGCTCAATAATGAATACTTGTCCGAAGCGGCTGACATTTAATTTTTGTAAAAATTCGCTGAGTTTCAACAGATGGATTTCAGCCCCCACTACACCAATCAGTTTTTTGCTAGCATCATAAACCGGACGACCTGCCGATGCCACAATATAGGGAGGATAGGCGGGGTCATAGTAGGTGTAAATCCGCACCCAAATTGGTTTCCCGGCTTTGACAGGTTCAGTATACGCAGGTTCATTGAGGGTATCCCAAGTACTGGTCGTCATCACTTGGGTTGGGTTGCCATCGTTGTCTGTCAAGTAAGTTTTCGTATTTTTTGGCAGGCTTGGCGTTTTGATCACATTATCATCGATTGTCACTGTCTTGCCATCATAACGGGCGGCTCCAGTTCCTTCTCCATTTGCTAAGTTCAAGCTGATATAAGTTAGGTCATAGGCTTGCATGACGTGCCAGAAGTACTTGCCAACTTTGAGGCGATCGCGCACATTTAACAATCCCATACGAATTGCATTAGCATTGATCTGGATGACTTTATGGGGAATCGACAAGTAAGCATCCAAATGTTGATTTACCTCACTGCTAGTTCGCTCCATCAACTGATCCGCTAGATCGTTCACCGCTTTCTCGCCATTTTTAAACGACATATATCCGACCAGTCCCACGATGCCAAAAACTTGCAGCACGAAGGGAAATATCAGAACCAGCTGTAATGAAAATCCACGGACTTTTCTAGATGGATATATCTTCATAAGTGGTAAATCTTGGTTTGAGCAGATCTTTGCTTAACCTAGATTACCCATCAGCAACTTCAGACTATCAAAATAAGTTTTTGTTTAATTAAGAAGGTAATAGTGAATAAGTAATATCTCTGTTTGCAAACCATCAACTGATTGCTATAGAACTTGAGCGTGCAAAATGGCATTTATATCAGTGTTGCGTCATTTTGAATCTAAATCAGTTAACGTTTGTAATTAATAAAAAATAAATCGCTTAAATAGTGCTTATTTGATAATTTTATATAGTAAAAATACTACTTTTAATCATTTTGATTATTTAGTTGCTTTCAGTACCTTTACTCAAGATTTATCAAGTTATGGAAGCTATTCTGGTCATGAAAAATGTCAAGTATATATTAATTACTGGCAAATTTCAAAGCTAGATTGGCATTCGACATATTTGTATAAAGGACTCAAATTTCGATGGATTTTAATCAATTAACCAAGCAGCTTAATCAACTACTCGTTCAAGATTATGTGGCATTTAGCAGTATAGAAAATCCTGTTATACAAATACTTAATGAGACAAGTTTTACTCAGATTGCTTATGTCATGCAACAATATTCCATTTTTCCAAAGGAGTTGGTGTATTTCACAGAGTTAGCTAGACAGAAAGCGCTGGCAAGAGGATGGAACGGAGTTGCCCAGGAACTCCAAGAAAACATAGCTGAAGAGATGGGTAGCACTACTCAAGGAGTTTCTCACTATATGCTTTTAGCCCAAGGGTTGGAAGAGGGGTTGGGTGTTTCTGTGAAGAACACAATACCGTTAGTTGCTACATCCAAACTGCTGACAACTGTGCAATCGATATTTACTCAACAACTACCCTATGTACTTGGAGCAACCTATGCGATCGAAGCAACCTCAATTCCCGAATTAACTCTGATCGTGCAACTTATAGAGTGGTTGCTGGAAGGATCAATGCCTCAAGGTTTGGCATATTTCTTCAGCAAGCATTTAAATGAGTGGGAAATTGAACATGAAGCAGGCTTAAGAACGGCTGTGGCAGCATACATACAACCCGAACAATTTGGAGAGTTTGCAGCAGGGTTTCGGGCAATGCTAGATACGATGGAGGACTGGTGGCAGGAATTAGCCCAAGAGGCCATCTCATCCCTGGTTACTCTTAGCACAGCGATCGCTTAGCAGTACTGGTGAAACAGAAATTAAAACTATGAATATCTTGACCCATCTTTCATTTGTAGATGAAGCTGCTAATAGTAATAAACCGAAATTTGGCCTACCTGGTAATTACTACTTTAATGAGCAAATTTTTGCTAAGGAGCAGCAAACTATCTGGCGTAATACCTGGCAGTTTGTAGGACGTGAATCCGATCTACCTGCTCCTGGAAATTATCTAACTTGCCAAGTTGGTGATCAACCCATGTTCGTGATTCGGACTAAAAATGGCGAATTGCGAGCTATGCACAATGTTTGCCCACATCGGGGAGCACGCATATTGCAAGGGCAGGGTCATTGTCAACGAGTGCGTTGTCCGTATCATGGTTGGAACTTCGATTGGCAAGGTAATCTCAAAGGTTTACCTCGCGCTGAGTGTTTTCCCAATTTAGATAAGTCGGCTGTTCATCTAGCCACGGGACGAGTCCAGACATGGGGCGGCTTTATCTTTGTCCACCCAGAAGCAGAAGGGGAATCGTTAGTTAGTTATTTGGCCGGATTCTCAGCCTACCTAGAGCAATATCAGCACCCCTGGGAGGAACTTCAGGAAGTTGACCATTGGTTTTATGAGGAGCCAGCAAACTGGAAGTTCCCAATTGAGAATTATCTAGAGTGCTATCATTTGTCTGTTGTTCATGCCCAAAGTTTAAAGTGTTTTGATCCTAAGAATATTATTTACACTCCAACCGGGCGACACTATCAAATATTTGTTCCCTTCACAGATGATGAATTTGTCAAAGATCACCCCGCTTTTTCAGGAGAACCAAAAGGACAGTCATACCAGGGCTTTATCTTTCCCAATATGATGGTCAATACTGCAAGAGACAAAGTTTCAGTTTTTCGACTGACTCCTTTATCTCCTACAAGAACTAAGTTTGAGGTTTTTATTTATCAAACAAAAGCACAGATGGAAGCATTTCCTTACAAACCGGATGACTTTCGGCCTGAATTTGAGCGGGTGCTAAATGAAGACTTTGGGGTGGTACGCTCACTACAAGCAAGTGTTCATTCCAAAGCTTATAGTGTACTTCAGCTTGCAGACATTGAATATGGAATTTCTCACTTCCATCAAGTTTTGTCAGAGTACTACCAACCTTGAGATGAAATTACACTCGCTTTAAAAAAGGTAACTGTTATGGGAAAGGGATAACCCTACTCAGCTAGTAAGTTGTATGTTTGCAAAAGTCTGATCCAGTGATCGTTGCATCCAATCCTAGCTGAGCAAAATATGGCTTATTCCTTCTGCCCTCTGCCTTTGACTTATGCAGTTGCCATTGCCATTTGCCGACAAGAATCGGCGCAGCGGCGGCACATCTGAGCGCAGGCTTTCATTTGAGCATCGTCACCCATGCGAGCGCACTCATCTGCACACCGTTGACACAGTTCAGCACAAACGCCGCAAGTACGAGAATGTAAGTCAGAAGCTCGAAGCATGAAATTAGCACTTGTGTTGCAAATTTCAGCGCAATCAAGCATTAACCGAATATGAGCAGGTTGGGTGTGATTACCACCCTTTTGTAAGCAGTAAGCCACGGTATTTAAACAGATACTATGGCAGTCTAAGCAGTTTTGAATGCACTGCTGCATCTGTTGGTTTACTTGGCTCAAGGTGAGTTCTTGTATAGCCATTTCTTCACCCTCTTAAAATTCTTTGGATTTAGTAAAGGCGTTATTACCTTTAGACTCACCTTAAAGATTTGCGGGTAGGTTAGCGTCATACTAATGAGGTAATAAATATTTCTAACTACTGGGATATAAGGATTTCATCCAGATTTCATATTTAAATGCATTTTATATATCTCAACGAGTAGCACCAACCCTGATTTCATCCTAATTTCATTTTTGGCTGTCAAACTATGTAATGAGTGCCGCAGTTGCATTTTGAGCAGCCAGTTATCTAGGTAAGTTTATTACCTCAGCAAAAGATAAATGTTTAAAAGGTTGACTCTCCAGCTAACTAGAGACTCCAGAATAGAATTAGGAAATTATCTGAGATCATCCCTATGCAACTCCCGACTCTGAGAAACAGCTTTTTGACATTTGCTTTGGTAGCGGCTTCTTTTTCCAGCAGTGTATTGACAGCCTGTTCTACACCTACTTCCCAAAACCAAAGCCAAGCACCATCTACCACCGCCACCGATACTAGTGACAAGCAACCCATGAATCATGGTGGCGGTATGATGAATCACAGCATGTCAATGGATTTAGGCCCAGCCGATGCCAACTATGATTTACGCTTTATTGATGCAATGATTCCGCATCATCAGGGAGCAACAGTAATGGCCAAGGAAGCACAGCAAAAATCAAATCGCCCTGAAATCAAAAAGCTAGCAGACGAAATTATCAAAGCACAAAACCAAGAAATTACGCAGATGAAACAGTGGCGTACAGCCTGGTATCCCAAAGCGGGAGATAAACCAATGGCTTATGATGCCAAGATGGGTCACATGATGGAGATGTCACCTGAGCAAATGCAAGCCATGATGATGAACATGGATTTGGGTGCAGCTGATGGAGAATTTGACCTACGCTTTATCAACGCAATGATTCCTCACCACGAAGCAGCTGTAGTTATGGCGAAAGATGCCTTACAAAAGTCTCAGCGTCCTGAAATTAAAAACTTGGCTCAAGAAATTATCAAATCGCAAAACGCAGAGATTAACCAAATGAAACAGTGGCGCAAAGCTTGGTATAACAAGTAGCTTCTATTTAGAAATGGGTGCAAATATCAACGCAACTGAGAGTTCTAGATGTCAAAGAAAGCTAGTTTCTCAGTTCTCGATTTCATGCCAATTTCATTTTGAGATGAAAGACTGAGAATGAGGTGCAGAAAAATCCTCTAAAACAAAGCTAGCTTTGTTTATCAAATATTGCGATCGCAGTTTCTTTGCCCATACTTCAGGATTTCTGATAGCGATGCCCAACTCTGCGCGTTTCCAACCAATTGTAACCATGTATTGTGTTTCTGGTACACTTGTGAGCTTGCTGTTATTGACAAGTCCCGTAGTAGTTTTAGCCCACAGCGGACACGGAAATGAATTTCAAGGAGAAAGTGAAGCCACCCCAACAACTGGTTCGATTCAAGTTGACACTCAAACTGCCCAACGGTTAGGAATTAAAGTTGAGCCAGTTAAAAGCCAGCGTTTAGCTATTGGTATAAAAACCACAGGACAAATTGAAACTTTACCTAGCAAACAAGTAGAAGTAACCACACCAATTGCAGGCGCGAAAGTGGTTGAGTTATTGGTAGAACCTGGTGCATTAGTTAAACAAGGTCAACCCGTTGCTGTGCTATCTAGTCTTGGTTTGGTAGAACTGCGGGTTAACTCCCAAGAAAAACTGGCTCAAGGTCAGGCTGATTTACAACAAGCCTTAGCTGATTTAAAATTAGCGCAACAAAACCGCGATCGCTATCAACAAATAACCGACTCTGAAATTGCCCAAGCCCAAAGCCAAGTAGCTTATGCTCAAGAAAAGTATGACAAAGATCAAGCATTAGCTGCCCAAGGTGCATTACCAAGGCGTAATGCTCTCGAATCGCAAACCCAGCTAGCTCAAGCCAAAGCTGAACTTACTAAAGCCAATAGCCGTCGAGAGGTTATTGAGGCTGAAAATCAACTTAAACGCGCTCAGGCATCTGTTAACGTAGCAAAATCCCGGATTAACCTCAGTAATAGCACGTATAAAACTCGGCTGCAACAACTAGGAATCCGTGGCAATGCCAAAGGACTAGTGACAGTAACATCTCCAATTTCCGGCAAAGTTGCTGATCGGGAAGTTACTCTTGGTCAAACCTTTGAGGATGCAGGTGGTAAGCTGATGACGATTGTCAATGACAATCAGGTATTTGCCACAGCAAACATATATGAAAAAGATTTAGACAAAGTTAGAACAGGACAACAAGTTAGCGTCAAAATTGCTTCTGTCCCGAATCGTACTTTTACCGGACAAATTGCGGTAATTAATTCTGTAGTAGCAGGTGAGACGCAGGTTGTGCCTGTGAAAGCCGAAATAGATAATCCTGGTGGTGTACTGAAACCAGGAATGTTTGCAGAGTTGGAAGTTTTGATAAACCAAACCTCATCAGCTATTTTGGCAATTCCCAGTGCGGCTGTGGTGGAAGCTAATAATAAAAAAGTTGTCTATATCCAAAATGGCAGCGCTTATCAATCAGTTGAAGTCACATTAGGTCAGACCTCTGGGGACACGGTTGAGGTCAAGAGTGGCTTATTTGAGGGAGATATGATTGTCACCCAACGCGCACCGCAACTTTACGCCCAATCTCTGCGAGGTGGGGGAAAAGCAGAGGGGCAAGGGAGTAAGGAAGTAGGGGAGAAAGAAGCAGTTTCTAATTCCTCACTTCCTTGGTGGGTGGGAGTTGGGGGAGGAACTGTACTAGCTACTGTAGCTTTTATCGCAGGTATTTTCTGGGCTAGTCGCCGCAGCAAACTGCATCTGCTTTATCTCACGCAGAGACGCAAAGACGCAGAGAAAAATGTTAATTAGTGTGGTTTTAGTAAGTAGAAAACTGCTGTAAATTTCAACTATACAAAATATGCTCAATGCCATTCTTAAGTGGTCAATTATTCAACGTTGGATAGTCGTACTCCTCGCAATTGTAGTCACAATTTGGGGTACATATAACCTGACTCAAATGCCCCTGGATGTCTTTCCTGATTTTGCTCCGCCCCAAGTTGAGATTCAAACTGAAGCCCCAGGACTAGCACCAGAGGAAGTAGAAACACTAATTACCTTGCCAATTGAAAGCGCGGTGAATGGTACACCAGGGGTAGAAACAGTACGTTCTTCCTCTGCTGTCAGCATCTCCGTTGTCAAGGTGATCTTTAAATGGGGGACTGATGTTTATCAAGCCCGTCAACTAGTTACAGAACGATTGCAACAGGTACAGCAAAAATTGCCAGAAGGTGTAGAAAATCCGCAAATTTCGCCCATTTCTTCCCCTATTGGCACAGTCCTACAATATGCCTTTACTGCTGAAACAACCCCACTTATGGAAGTGCGGCGCTTAGTTGACCGGGATGTCACCAATAGATTGCTAGCTGTACCAGGCATTTCCCAAGTAGTTGCTTATGGTGGTGATATTCGCCAATATCAGATATTGGTTAACCCGGCAAAATTAAAAGCTTTCAATGTCACCTTAGATGAAGTCACATCTGCGGCTAGAGGAGCTAACGTCAACGCTGCGGGTGGCTTTTTGGTTAATCCAGACCAAGAGCTAATTATTCGTGGCTTGGGGCGCATCGAGTCAATTGAGCAACTGGGGAAATCTGCAATAACTGCACGAAACGGAACGCCTGTACTGTTGCAAGATGTAGCAGATGTGCGGATTGGAGCAGGCTTAAAACGTGGGGATGGTAGCTTGAATGGTCAGTCAGCAATTGTGGTGATGGTCAACAAGCAGCCACAGAATGATACTCCCACGGTTACTAAAGCTGTGGAAAAGGCGATCGCAGAAATTAAAGCAGGTTTACCCAAAGATGTCAAAGTCATAGAAACCTTTCGTCAAGAAAACTTTATTGAAGCTGCTATTGAAAACGTTACCAGTTCTCTACGCGATGGCATTATTATCGTTTCCATTATCCTGCTGATGTTTTTAATGAATTGGCGCACCGCTATCATCACTCTTAGCGCCATTCCTTTATCAGTCCTGATGGGCATGATGATTCTGGGCTTGTTCGGTCAAGGTATCAACACTATGACACTGGGTGGTCTGGCTGTCGCTATTGGTTCGGTGGTCGATGACTCGATTGTGGATATGGAAAACTGTTATCGAGGTCTGCGGAAAAACCAAGTAGCAAGCAATCCGGTGCATCCCTTTAAGGTTGTTTATGATACTTCTGTAGAAGTTAGAGTTAGTGTTATTTTCTCAACGGTGATTATTGCCGTTGTCTTTGCACCAATTTTCACCCTTACAGGCGTGGAAGGTCGAATATTTGCACCGATGGGTGTTGCCTACTTGATATCAATTTTGGCTTCTACGTTAGTGGCAATGACTTTATCGCCGGCACTTTGTGCGATTTTGCTAGCAAATCGTCAATTACCCGCTGATGATACCTGGGTAAGTGCTTTATCACAAAGAATTTATAGACCTCTTGTTAATTTTGCCATCCGTTTCCCCACAATTATTTTGGTAGTGGCGGGTGCATCTTTAGTAGCTTCTTTGGTAATTTTACCGAGTTTGGGAAGGGTATTTTTACCAGAGTTTCAAGAACCATCCTTAGTGAATACAGTTCTGCTTTATCCAGGGAGTTCTCTAGAGGCGACAAACCAAGTTGGATTCGCCTTACAGGATGCGCTAAAGGACGATAAGCGATTTAAGACGGTGCAGTTACGGGCTGGACGTGCGGCTGGTGATGCGGATGCAGGGGGGGTGAATTTGGGACATTTAGATGTGGAATTGAGTGCGGAAGGATTAAAAGACCGGGAAGGAAGTATTGAGAAGCTGCGGCAGGAGTTTGGTAAGATTCCTGGAGTTGCTGCCAATATTGGCGGCTTTATTTCGCATCGCATGGATGAGGTATTATCGGGGGTAAGAAGTGCGATCGCAGTTAAAATCTTCGGCCCTGATTTAGCAGAGTTACGCCATATTGGCTCTGAAGTTCAGACTGCTATGACCGGAATTTCAGGACTCGTAGACTTACAACTTGAACCCCAAGTTCCTATTAGACAGGTACAAATTCAATTCAACCGGGAAGCCGCGGCTCGCTATGGTTTAACAGTTGGTCATCTTACCGATATGGTAGAAACTACTCTTAACGGCCGAGTTGTATCTCAAGTTCTTAAAGACCAGCAATTATTTGACTTAGTAGTTTGGTTGCAGCTAGAATCACGCAATAATTTAGACATCATCCGTAACTTATTGGTAGATACACCAACAGGTCAAAAAATACCCCTAGCTCAGGTCGCCAGCATTGATTATGGGACTGGCCCCAACACGATTAACCGGGAAAATGTTTCACGCCTAATTGTCGTTTCTGCTAATGTTTCTGGTCGAGATTTAGGCTCGGCGGTAGAAGAAATTCAAAACAAAGTCAGCCAAGCAATACAGTTACCCACAGGCTACTTTATTCAATACGGCGGTCAGTTTGAATCAGAGCAACGAGCCACCCAAAATTTGCTAGTCTTTGGCGGATTGGCAATGGTCATCATTGCAGTCTTAATGTACTTTGCAGTCAAATCTGTTGCTGCCATGCTGATGATCATGATTAACTTACCTCTAGCGTTGGTAGGAGGCATATTTTCTATTGCTTTAGGGGGTGGGATTATCTCTGTGGCTTCCTTGGTAGGGTTCATTACCCTGTTTGGTGTGGCGACGCGTAACGGACTACTGCTAGTAGACAACTACAATGGCAAGATTGCACAGGGAATGCCTTTACGCCAAGTCCTTTTTGAGGGGTCAACGGAGCGCTTGGTTGCTATTTTGATGACGGCTCTGACTTCAGCTTTAGGAATGATACCCTTAGTCATTGGTACAGGTGCAGGGAAAGAAATTTTGCAGCCGCTTGCCATAGTAGTGTTAGGAGGCTTGTTTACTTCTACAGCTTTAACATTATTGGTGTTACCCGCATTGTATGCACAGTTTGGTAAATTCTTGATGCCTACTAAGCAAACTCAGTCAGTTGTTGAGGATGGTAAAAAAATAGGCGCAGTATTTGATTGGTAATTCACCTTTCAAGCAAAGATTAATTATTTTTAGTGAGGAATCAATTGATAAAATCATTCAAATTAAATTTAGTTTTTCTAGGAATAGTACTACTTTTCTTAGGAGCTTGTAATAACAGTAATCAAGTTAGTACAGAAAATACTCCAACTGCTTCTACCCCAACAGAAAAAGTTGTACCTGCTGCCAAAACAGGTAGTAAGCATGGTGCTTCTAAGGGTGGTCAAGTTGTGGAAACAGGAAGATATCATTTAGAGCTTGTGCCAGAGAAAGAAACTAATCAAACTCACATTGATTTATATTTACAAACAGGTGATAATCACGAAACTGTACCTAATGCTAAAGTCACGGCCCAAGTACAGCTACCTAATGGCAAACAAAATACTATTCCTTTTACTTATGATGCTAATGATAAACACTACACAGCCATACTAAGTGAAAAAGCATCTGGTCAGTATCAAGTGAAAATTTCTGCTGATATTAAAGGTGAAAAAGTAGATGGACGTTTTAGTTTTAATCGGTAAACTCTATGAGAGTCCTACTAGTCGAAGATGAACCAGATTTAGGTGCTGCTATTAAGCGAACTCTTACACAGCATAAATATTTAGTTGATTGGGTACTGGATGGTAATGATGCATGGGCATATCTAGAAAACAAGTGGACACAATACACGCTAGCTATTTTCGATTGGATGCTACCAGGAATATCAGGTTTAGAATTATGTAAAAGACTACGTTCTCATCAAAGTCCTTTACCTGTATTAATGCTGACAGCTAAAGACAGAATGGAAGATAAAGTTGCTGGTTTAGATGCAGGTGCAGATGACTACTTGGTAAAGCCATTTGGTATGGCGGAATTATTAGCTAGGTTGAGGGCATTACAGAGGCGATCGCCCCAATTTCAGCCCCAAGAATTAACTGTTGGCAACCTGACTTTAGATTACAGCAATAATATAGTTGTTAGTCAAAATAATACAGGCAATAGACAGGAGATTTGCTTAACTAATAAAGAATTCCAGTTACTAGAATATTTTATGAAGCACCCGAACCAAATTGTTACCACTGACCAAATTCGTAATCAGCTTTGGGAAGTAAGCGCAGAACCTATTAGTAATGTGGTAGCTGCTCAAATGCGGTTGCTGCGACGCAAACTAGCTAATAGTGGTTGCGAAAACATGATTGAAACTTTGCATGGGATGGGATATCGTCTGAATCAAAAGTGTTGAAATTTCATAAGCGCGATCGGTGTAAAAATTTCAAGGTATGTCATTGCGAGTGGAACAGAGTGATTCGTATATTTTAGATTCCGTTACACTCAAAAATAGCTATAACTGTCAAATAAATTTCAAGGAAGCATATTGACTATGAAGTGGCGAGTAATTCTCGAACCCGATCAAGAAACCGGAGAATGGGCTGTTTGGTGTCCCGAATTACCTGGTTGTACATCTGCGGGTGATACGGAAGAAGAAGCTTTAGAAAATATCCGCGAGGCAATTCAATTATATTTGGAAGCCGATCCAATTCAATTAGCACCAGGAGCAATATCCCGCGAGGTTACGGTAGGATGACTCGTACCCGACGAATGAATGCGGATGAGGTTGAAAGAATTTTACAAAAATACGGATTCGAGCTTATTTCTCAAAAAGGTAGCCATCGTAAATGGCGAAATGATGATCGCCAACTACAAGTAATTGTGCCCTATCATAAAGGTCGGAATCTGCCAATTGGGACTTTGCATAATATCATGATAGGTGCAGATATTCCCGAATCTGAGTGGAAAACTGATTAGTAAAAATTCACTAATTGTTACATCTATTCTCCTATTTGCAAACTCACCATTTTACCAAAATCTCTTTAATTTTGAGTTAATACAACTGCTGTTTTAAAAAGTGCAATATAATACTCAGCAATGTTTCGGTGATATTACTACCCCTAATTGCTGTATTAAAGACATTGTGTCACCTTGACCCCAATGTTCCACAATTTTGCCATTAATAACACGATCTATATGTACAACTGAGAACTTAACCTGTTTACCAGTTGGCGGAATACCCATAAATTCCCCTTGGTGAGTTCCACAAAAAATCCCACGAGTCACAACTTGATTTTCTTCAGCAATCACATCTTCAAAAGTATGATAACCATCTGGAAAAGCCGCACGCATCATTAATGCATACTCAAAAAAGCATCAACACCTTCGAGTTTATGACTTCCCATCACGCAACCAATAATATTTGGGGAAACTAACCTTTTCCCTTGTTCAATATCACCTAAATCAAAAGCTTTGTAAGCTTGCAGAACAGTGGATTTGTTATGTGCTAAAGACATACAGATTCTTGTTTTTTCAATGTCTTCTTGTAAATTTAGCTGGCAAAATTACCGTTTACATTGACTTAGGTTAAGAAATTGCCTTTTTTTGAATTCTTCGTTTTAATCGGCTCAAAGACTCTGGTTAAACACCGAGATAGGACGCTATATAGTATTGAGGAATGCGCTGTAAAAGTTCAGCTTCAGTTTGAAGAAGTTTGAGATACCGCTGTTCAGGCGTGTCTTTAAAAAGAGAAAGCAGTTTATCTCGTAGCATAAATGCAAGGCTCTCTGCATGGAGTCTCAAGAATTTTTGGCCTTCAGGAGCTAGTTCAAAAACTTGAAACAACTCATTGCTAACGATCAGCACCTCAGAGTCTTCAATTGCTTGGCAAGAAAAACACGCGGGTTGTTGCTTGCGGAAACTCTCGTAGTCACCTAGCGGTTGATTTTCCAGATGGAAGAACAATGTCAATTCTTTTCCATCTTTGAGGAAAAATGTTCTCAGACAACCTTTTAATGTCAAGCCGAGAAACTCACAAACATCACCCTCACGAAACAAGAATTCTCCTTTTTGAATCTTTACTGTCTTTAGAAGCGGCTCAATCCGCATTAATTCAATTTTAAATTCAGGTAGAAACTGCTAGGTGAATTCGGAAAATTGTTCAAACATGGGGAATGCGATCGCACTAGGATAATTACAGGTTAACCACAGGTTGAAATTGCACGGCTGCTCACAATATCTTCTTATGAATCAAAATAAACTATTTCAGCAGACCCGCCTACGTTTAGCGCTGTGGTATGCGCTTGTCATGGCTTTGATTTTAAGCCTATGTGGATTCGGCATCTACAGAGCAATCTCCCATGCCCATTGGATGACATTAGACCGAGAATTAGAGTCTGTCGCCGGAACTTTGCACGACAGTATTGAACTGAAATTACAGCAACCCGGTAAATTAGAACCAGTTATACAGCAACTTTTACCTAATATTTGTGTAGTTGGTACTAGCTGCATTCAAGAGCAGTTAAGTTCTAAACGTCATATTCTAAGTGCAATCAATCAAGGTAATTATTATGTACGTTTTTTTGATAATTCTGAACGCCTGATTGCGATCGCAGGAACTTATCCAGAAGAATTATCCCCAGTCTTTAACAAGGAACTTTGGCAAACTCTTAAAGACAGCAAAGGTCACTTCTACCACCAAATTTCCTTTGTTCTGCACACTCAAGAAAATCGCGATTGGGGTTATATCCAAGTAGGTCGAAGCCTTGCAGACTTCAATAGTTATCTTGTTGCCGTGAAACTCACTTTAGGATTGGGATTACCAATCATCATGCTTTTGGTTGGTGTTGCTAGTTGGTGGTTAGCTGGGTTAGCAATGCAGCCGATTTATCGCTCATATAGACAAATTCAACAGTTTACAGCAGATGCCGCACACGAGTTACGGACACCTCTAGCAGCAACACAAGCAACAGTAGAATCAGCCCTTTTAATGCCGCAGCTAGAAGAAATAGAGGTGCAGGACATTCTGCAAACTCTACAACGTCAGAATCAGCGACTCACAACTCTTGTTACAGATTTATTACTGCTGACTCGCCTGGATCGTCAATCTGTACCAATACAACGAGATATTTGCCGCTTAGATGATATTGTTAATGACTTAATAGAGGAATTTGCAGCGTTGGCGATCGCAGCTGGTGTAACTCTAACATCTTCAGTAAAGGTGTCAACTCCTTTAAATGTTATTGGTAATGCAGATCAGCTTTATCGCTTGTTTTCTAACTTGATTATCAATGCGATTCAATACACACCACAAACAGGAAAGGTAACTGTTTACTTAGATCGCTGTAACCATTATGCTGTAATTCAGGTTCAAGATACAGGCATTGGGATTCCGCGACAGGAAATGACTCGGATTTTTGACCGCTTCTATCGAGTAAATAGCGATCGCTCCCGTAGCACTGGCGGTTCTGGATTAGGATTAGCGATCGCGCAAGCAATTATCCAGGCACACCACGGTAGCATAGATGTGCAAAGTGAATTCGGTAAAGGTAGCACTTTTACTATTAAGTTACCTTTTGATGTTCGTCCACTAAATAGCGTTCGCTCTCTCTATCATCGCTATGGGGTGTAAATTTGTGTAATGCAAACTTAGCAGACTCTACGGCTTGCTCCCATGCTTCAGGCTGAATGTCCGGGTCTAGCTTGCTCAGTGGTCTGATTTCCCACTCATCAGTCGGCTCTATTTGTTTTATTTTCCAATAATAAAATTGTTACAGTACCTATTGCATAAGCAATTATGTCCTTCCAATCAAATGTACTTCCTAAAGCAATAGCCAGAATTTTATACTTTTGTAATCCTAAAATATTTACAAAATTAAAATATTGCAGAATCTCGATAGTACAAGAAAATGCAAAAACTGATAAAGCAACGATTGATGAATGTATTTTACAAAAAGTTCTGATAAAAGAATACAATAGTATAACTACTAAAACATCGCCGATAAAAGGGCGGATAAAACTATCATTTACAAAAACAGCAATACATACCTCTGTTGAAAATAGCATAACTGTGAAGTAGAAATATTTTTTATTGAAGGTAAACATAACAATAGATAGTGATCAAAAAACATCTGTTTGGCTATGACACATAATATTCTGCTGTATTATTAATTTGATAACAAACCGATCACAAATCCTGCCAACTAGCGAAGGGCAAGTCTGATCCATGACCAGCTCTTTCAAGGTGGGTAAAAATTCCTCAAAAATTTACCAAATTTTAAGCTTTTCATCTTTGTGCCTTAGTGGTTCAAAAGTCAATTTTTTCCCCACCAAGATACAGCGAAAAGTCTGAGCGGAGCGCAAAGTCTGAGCGGAGGTTTCCGACGCTCGTTCGCAAAGCGTGCCGTAGGCAAGACTCGCTCTAAGAGGATGTCTGAAAAGCTAGGTAATGGTATATTTTGTCATTCTGACGCTTTGCAGAGCGGAAGTCAGAATCTCTATTGTCCGTTAATTTCTAAGATGCTTCTCTACGAGACGCTCCTTTGTAGCTTGGCTTTTGCGTAGGGGTACATTACGCTATCGCTTCATTCAGCATGACAATTTTGACTTCTCAGACATCCTCTAAGCGTAGCCATGCCGCAGGCTTTACGCTGCGCCAACGGATAGCGCAGCCCGCCGTAGCGAAAAGTTCTGTAGGCGGGTTTCCCAACCTAGGAAGCTTTTCAAGACAGGCATCAGAACTTTTCAAGAGAAAGACACTAAGAAAAATACATTACACCTTGAAAGGGATAAAGGCAGTTGTTGGGAAATCTCTATTGACCACCAGTAATCTCCAAGTTAAACCCAGTTATATAACTTGCTTCGTCGCTCATCAGAAACGCTACCCCATTTGCTACCTCTGCCAAACTTCCCAAGCGCCGCATTGGCACTGAATTAATCATCTGTTGCTCAACTACCTTGGGGTCAGCATCAAAGTACTGAGAACCTACTGCTGCTTGTAATTCTGTTTGCCGCGTCCACATAAAACCAGGGCCTATCAGCGCGGGAGACAGTGCATTGACCCTGATCCCGTAGGGAGCTAAGTCTTTGGCTGCTGTCTGAGTCATTCCAATAACCGCAAACTTAGAAGCACCATAAGCTAACATATTTGGCGGCCCGACTACGCCTGCATAACTCGCCATGTTAACGATCGCACCTCCACCGCCAGAACGCAAGTGCTGTGCGGCTGCTTTCAGAACATGAAAAACGCCAACAACGTTAATATTAATCACCTTTTGAAAGTCATCATCAGGATATTCGTCTACTTTGGCAAACACTCCTTGATAACCCGCGTTATTAAATACATAGTCGATCCGCCCAAACTGCTCAAAAACGCCAGTAAAAGCTTTGGTAACATCATCAGCAGCCGTCACATCACAGCGAAATGTGCCAACTGGAACGTTGTAGCTTTTTAGTTCCTCAGCCACATCTACCATCTTTGGTTCATTCAAATCTAGCAGGGCTATTCCTGCACCATTAGCAGCAAAACGGTTTGCAGTTGCTTTGCCAATATCTCCCGCACCACCAGTAATTAGGATGGTTTTACCTGCAAACTGATAGGTTGCTTTTGCCATCATATTTTTAACCTTTTATTGAAGAAATGTTGCCATAAGTACGATGGGCTACACCCCACCAGAGGCGATCGCAAAGCTATGTTTTGAGGATTATGAAAATTACATTAAACGCCGTAAATAGAACAGCTACCTTCGTAGCATGATACTCAAAATCAGCCTTGCAATTGACCTAAGCAAATGCCACTGAACCAAAAGAAGTGGAATTATGGCTCAACCACCTTCTAAACTTGAATCTATCAGTTTGATCGATTTCATCTTTTACTCCTGGTATGCAAGACAATATGGAGGCTTTGCGCTCTTGGGGACATAAAAGCTATATATAAAATATGCTGCAAATTTCTCACAAAATCATCATCCCCGATAGCGAAATCGAAATTAGCGCAATTCGCTCTCAAGGAGCAGGCGGTCAAAATGTCAACAAGGTTTCAACTGCCATTCACTTACGGTTCAACATTGAGGCTTCATCACTACCTGCTTTTTATAAACAACAGCTTTTAAAGCTAAATGATCGACGCCTTACCCAGGAAGGAGTTATTGTTATCAAGGCTCAAGAACACCGAAGCCAAGAGAAAAATCGGCAGGAGGCTTTGCAACGGCTCAAAGAACTCATCAAAAGCGCAGTCATACTGCCTCAAAAACGTAAACCCACTAAACCATCTCGTAGCTCTCAAAAAAAACGTCTTGACAGTAAAAGTAAGCGAGGACAGATTAAATCTACCAGAGGGCAAGTCATTGAAGATTAAAGTGCGATCGCTTTTTCTTCCCAGGCTAAAACCACGCTTATGAATAAAAAACAGCAACCAATAAAATTCAAAACTGGAACTACTGAAACGAGCTTATTACAAATATCTATACAACCAAATTACCAACCACAAGCTACTGGTACAAATATAAATTCTGATATTTATCTATTCACTCGGCTGCGGCAACTCTCAATCGCTCAGCGCATAAAAATGTTTGCAGCCCATGAACGCGGGTTAAAAAAGTTATCTCTAGCAGGAATTAAATCTCGAAATCGAGGTGCTTCCTTGGAGGATATTCGTCGGGTATTTTCTCGTGCTGTACTAGGAGAAAAATTTACTCCTAATTTCCAACCAAAAGGTTTTGATGAAAGTATGTGGATTCAAGATTCCATTACTCTGGCAGGCGAACTTCATCAACTATTTGAGTTCCTTAATATTCCTTACTATGTTAGTGGTGGTGTTGCTAGTTCCATTCATGGTGAACCTCGCTCAACTCGTGATTTAGATTTGGTGATTGAAGTCCAACTTGACCAAATTGATTTATTAGTAACAACACTTGAAGCTGCTGGATATTATTGTCCGGCAGGTGCAGTTGAAGATTTAAAACGAGGAAGTGAGCGAATGCTGAACATTACGCATACAGAAACTATTGCTAATGCTGACCTATATCTTAATGAATCTTCACCATTTGCAATATCGCAAATGGCACGTAGGATATTACCTGATTTAGATGGAATACCTCCATTTTGGATAGCTTCACCAGAGGATATGATTTTACAAAAGTTGCTGTGGGGAAGGGGTAGTCAATCTGAAAAGCAGTGGCGTGATGTATTGGGCATACTCAAGTTGCAGGAACAAAGTTTAGACTATGCTTACCTCACAAGTTGGGCAGAACATTTAAATTTAGTTGATGCATTGAGCCAAGCATTTAATGAAGTCAGTTTATGATTAAAAATTTTCGTAAATCATGTAAATGCAAACATTCTATAAAATTTCAAAACACATCTCCAAATTAATAACAAGACTCTCAGATATCAATACAGTTCACTTAAGCAATTTCTTTATTTCTTTATTTATTTCTTCTCTCTGTGTCCTCTGAGCCTCTGCGGTATGCCTACGCTACCCAGCTATTCTGTCTGAGCTTTGTATATTCCGAATCATCCAATCTCCAAAGCTGATATTTAATATTTCTTGACTCAAGTTCAATCTGATAACGTTTTTTAATCTGCCTAAATACCTGCCTCATATTTTTTGCTTAACTTTGTTTAGGACTTGCTAATACTAATGTACTGTAATAAGCCCTAGGACAGTGCGCCGATCTTAAGATTGTCAAATCTTGGGATCAATAAGAACTGTGCTATCAAATTTTGAGTTATCAAAGGGAACAATAGCGTATATATCTATATTCAAGCATTCTTAGTACCATGCTATTTAAGCCTACAATTCATAAAGTTTCTAAAGTCCCTGATCAAGTCCCACTTAGAATTGTTTTAGTTGTTCCGTTCATCTTACAAATCTTTGCAGCAGTAGGACTGACTGGATACCTTTCTCTACGAAACGGGCAAAAAGCAGTAAATGAACTGGCGGCTAAGTTACAGACTGAAGTCAGCCATCGCATCAATCAACACCTTGATAGCTATGCAGCAGCGACTCGTTATCTGACTCAAATTAATGGTGAACAGTTCGACTTGGGATTGCTTAATCCAGAAAATTCAGACCGTTTAGCTCAATTCTTATTTAAGCAAGTAAAAACCTATAACGTTGGCTATATCCTTTACGGATCTAGAACAGGAAACTTTATTGCCTCTGGATACTATCGTGAGTCCACAATTCCAGATCACGGCAATCCAGATATCAGTTTGGTGTTGCCCGATCGCTATGGTAATCCTGACCTCTACAATTACACAACTAATGCTCAGGGTAAGCCAATCAAACTATTTGAAATCACCAAAAGTTACCAATTTCAGAAGGAAGGCTGGTATACCAAGGGTATTCAAACTGGTAAACCAGGATGGAGTGAAATTTATCAATGGGAAACTAATAATTATCCCTTAGCGATCGCCACTAGCCGGCCCATCTACGACAAGCAAGGGAATCTCATCGGCAGTATTGGTGTAGAACAGCGCCTTTCACAAATCAGTGACTTTCTGCGTCAAATTCAAGTCAGCCAATCAAGTAAAGTTTTCATCCTAGAACGCACTGGCTTTTTGGTGGCTAGCTCTAGCGATGCTCCAGTATTCTCAGTGGTTAATCAAAAACCACAGCGATTACAGGGTATTCAAATCAAAGATACTTTAATTCAAGGGACATCGAACTATCTTACTGATAAATTTGGTAATCTTAAAACCATTCAAACCAGCCAACAGCTAGAGTTTATGCTGAATGGACAGCGCCAGTTTGTCCAAGTTTCTCCCTGGAAAGACGAATGGGGACTAGATTGGTTAGTCGTCGTCGCCATGCCAGAATCAGACTTCATGGGGCAAATCAATGCAAACACTCTTAACACCATTTACTTGTGTCTGAGTGCATTGGGACTGGCGACTGTTTTGGGTATCTACACCTCTCGCTGGATTGCTCGGCCTGTTTTACGATTGAGTCGAGCATCAGAAGCGATCGCCCAGGGAGAGTTAGATCAAGAAGTTGAAACCTCAAGCGTCAAAGAACTGGGTGTGCTTGCCCAATCGTTCAACCGCATGGCACAGCAGTTACGAGATTCCTTCACCGCTCTTGAAAAAACCAATCAAGAACTTGAACTCCGGGTAGAACAACGCACTGCAGAACTTAAATATGCCAAAGAAGCGGCAGATAATGCCAGTAAAGCCAAGAGCGAGTTCCTCGCCAATATGAGCCATGAGTTACGCACGCCTCTCAACGGCATTCTTGGTTACGCTCAAATTCTTCAGCGCTCAGAACCAATGACCGATAAGGGGCGCAAAGGTATTGGTATCATTCACCAATGCGGCTCTCACCTGTTGATGCTAATCAACGATATTCTCGACCTAGCTAAAATTGAAGCACAGAAAATGGAATTAAATCCCAATGATCTCCATTTTCCGTCCTTTTTGCAAGCCATTGCCGAAATTTGCCGGATTCGTGCCGAGCAAAAAGGGATTGCTTTGGTTTATCAACCGGATGCAGACTTACCCGCGGGCATTCGGGCTGATGAAAAGCGTCTACGCCAGGTGATCATTAACTTGCTAGGAAATGCTATAAAATTTACCGATCAAGGTAGTGTCACGTTTAAGGTAGACACGATTAGAAGTTCTCAGTTAGAAAAAACAACTCAAAACTCTGACAAAATCCGCTTCCAAATTCAAGACACTGGCGTTGGCATGAAACCAGAGCAGTTAGAGAAAATCTTTCTGCCGTTTGAACAAGTAGGAAATGCTAAAACACAAGCAGAAGGAACTGGGCTAGGCTTGGCAATTAGTCAAAGAATTGCTTTGCTTATGGGCAGTACATTAGAAGTACAAAGCGAATTAGGTCAAGGTAGCACATTCTGGTTCGATGTGGAATTGCCCGAAGCTCAAGACTGGGCAACTTCCTCTAGAGTTGTTCAGCAGGGCACGATCATCGGTTATCAAGGAGCAATGCGTAAGGTGTTGGTAATCGATGATCGATGGGAAAACCGCTCTGTTTTAAACAGTTTGCTGGAACCGATCGGCTTTGAGGTGATTGAAGCGATGAATGGTCAGGAAGGGTTAGACAAAGCTGTTAGACTAAATCCTGACCTGATCATCACTGATTTAGTTATGCCGATCATGGATGGCTTTGAAATGCTAAGACATCTGCGTCAGTTATCTCAGTTCAAAGATACGGCTGTGATTGCTTCTTCTGCTAGCGTGTTTGAAGCGGATCAGTTTAAAAGTGTGGATGCAGGTGCGAATGAATTCTTACCAAAACCGATCGAGGCTGAGAGCCTACTTCAGTTGATTCAACATTACCTCAAATTAGAGTGGGTTTATAACAACACAACTCAAGACATAGCTACAAAAGCCAACCTTAATAAAGTATATCCAGAAACTATTACAGCACCTCCAATAGAAATTTTGCAACACCTAAATCAATTGGTTGAAATGGGAAATTTGGATGAACTTGTAGAGATAGTCGAAAAACTGGCTCAGGAAGATACTCAACTCATTCCTTTTGCTCAAAAAATCTCAGAATTTGCTGAAAACTGTGAGCTTAATGCACTCATAATATTCATCAAAAAATTCATGATGAATGATGAATTATGAATTATAAATTGTGAATTACGAATTATTTTATAAGCTATGCATAACTCAGCGACCGAATTTATTTTAATCGTAGATGACAACTCAACAAACCTGTCTGTGCTGTCTCAAGCACTCAAACAGGTGGGGCTGAAAGTTCGGATGGCGATGGATGGAGCCAGTGCCATCAAAATTGCTCAGCAGCAATCTCCTGAATTGATTTTGTTGGATGTGCAAATGCCGGGAATCGATGGTTTTGAAACTTGTATCCGCTTAAAAGCAAATCCATCAACTCAAACCATTCCAATTATTTTTACAACGGCTCTGGCAGATACAGATAACAAAGTCAAGGGACTGTCGTTAGGTGCAGTGGACTATATCACCAAACCTTTTGAAGAACAGGAAGTTCTTGCTAGGGTAAAAGTTCACTTACAACTACGGTATCTGACTAAAACTTTAGAGGAGAAGAATGCACAATTACAGCAGGGGAATGAAATTCTTGAACAGCGCGTGAGTGAACGAACTACTGAATTGTCTCAAGCCTTGCAGGATTTACAGCGATCGCACCTGCATCTGGTTCAAAGTGAGAAGATGTCAGCCTTGGGACAACTGGTTGCGGGTATCGCTCATGAACTCAACAATCCGATTGGATGTCTTGTGAGCAACCTAGCGCCAGCGTTTGAGTATGTGTCTTATCTAACGCAGATAATTGAGTTTTATCAGCAGTCTTATCCTGAAGCAGCACTGAAGTTAGAGCAAATACTAACAGAAGTTGATATTGAGTTTGTACTACAAGATTTGTCAAAATTGCTGAATTCCATGAAATTGAGTACAGAGCGAATCAAAGAGATCTCGATTTCTCTGCGAAATTTCTCACGTTCTGATGCCACAGCCAAAGTGCGCTTCTGTGTACATGATGGATTGGATAGTACATTAACTATTTTGGGATATCGCTTGAAAGCCGTGGGAAATCGTCCGGCAATTGAAGTGATTAAGGAATACGGGGAACTGCCTAACGTAGAGTGTTATCCAGGACTACTGAACCAGGTGTTTATGAATATTCTGGCGAATGCGATCGATGCTTTAGAAGATTTACCTGTCACCCCTCAAATTCGGATTCAAACAACTGTGATTGATCAGTATGTTGTGATTCGGATTATAGATAACGGTTTTGGTATATTGCCAGAAGTTCAGCAGAAGATGTTTGATTACCTCTTTACAACCAAAGCAGTTGGTAAGGGTACAGGAATGGGATTATCGATTTCTCGTCAAATTGTGGAAGAAAAACACAGGGGACGACTCAATTTTAGATCTCAAGCAGGTCAAGGAACTGAATTTGCGATCGCCTTGCCGATTCACTAAGACCTGCTCTTGGGATTAGTGTTTTACTACTCGTACTTGAACTGGGGTAACTCAGCTAGACAATAGTGTGTCTTCTGTCACCAAACTTGACCTGCGGAAATAGGAAGCAGAATTTTGCCCCATCGTTTTACAATATTCAGCACATCTACGGCAAATAGCGGCACAAAACATCATCGTTGCATCGCTACCCATATTTTCGCAAGCTATTGCAGTGCGATCGCAGATCTCGGCGCATAAACTACAGGTGTTTCCCATAAATTCAGAACCGTCATTAATCATATTGACGCAGATCATGCACATTTCGGCACAGTCGCGCATCATAGACATCATAGTCATATCTGAATATTTCCCACCCTGACTCTTGCAGTATTTGAGGGTATCAATGCAAATAGTTTGACATTCGATGCATGTTTGTTTACAAGCTTGCATTTCGGTAAGTATAGATTCAGTCATCATAAGAGTAACTTCCTGATTTTCACAGTTCGGTAGAATAGCGAACTAAATAGTAAGCTAAAACTTTATTTTAGAGAAATCAATAGCTACTAGAATTTTGGCAATTTCAAGATCACTAAACCGATCTACTTAATGTGAATTCGGCTACTTTCAGGAATTTTAAGCAATGCCGAATTAGCTAAAACCCTTGTTAATCAAAGCTTATAAAGATTCTGTTGATAATGGATGGTTACTTTTTGAGAGTAAATCTTTATCAGTTTCAGGAATTTAGATGTTAAGTTAACTTCGTTTTATAGCTCTTAGAAGAACACTTATGTCCGATTCCAGAATTAATAAAACTCTTATTTGATAATCTTTTTAGACATTTTCACTCTTGATTAAAAAAATCTATGAGTATATTTTACTATTATCAGGAAATATCAAAATCTCATGACTTGATTAAAGTATATTTCAACATGCAGTCGAGGTAAGCCGAAGTCCAAAATCCAAAATCGATTGACTGCCAATACCAAACCCCTATCCTGATGCACTTTCTAAGGCAGCTGCCACTACCCGAAAATGTTCATCCTGCTGGAGTTGGGCCATTAAATACCTGGCTTGGGGGTGTTGACAGCCGTGGAGAGCGATCGCTGTTTGCCATCGATTTCGCCAGTATGAATCTTCTGCAAGCTCTGTTAACAGAGCTAAGGCTTGATTCTGCAAAGATGTCTTTAACACTTGACCAAGAGCAAGAATACCTGCTTCTTTAACCGTTTGTGTCTCATCTTTGAGGGATTCTACCGCCACAGCTAATAAAACCTCATAATGCTCGGTTTCCATCAGCAGAGAAATCACTGTTTGGCGAACTAACCAATTGTCAGACCGTTCAAATAGCTTTTGGAGCAAGGGAATCGCCACATCACCAAATTCAAAAAGAGAATTTGCCGCTTCTGCCAGCACGTTACCATCTTGGTTATGCTCTAAAATTTGTAGCAACGCCTGAAAAGAAGCTTCAGTTTGATGGTTGCCCAAACCCATTACAGCAAGGCGACAAAGCGCAACATCTTTTTCCTTAGCAAGCTTCTGGAGGATGGGGACAGCCACTTCAGATGGAAACTCTGCCAGTTCATCTAAGGCGGCTTTGCGCTGATTAAGTGCTTTTGCGCGTAGGTTCAACTCAATTTGCTCGATCCGATTTTGATTCATGCAGTTAAGTTTGGTATTCAGTCTGATAGTGTCATACCTTTGAGTGTTGCGATCACGCGGAACACTCCAGGAATATAGAGCAAACGCAAAGGTTTAATGCGGGGCAATTTTTTTCGCTACGAACTTATGCAAAGCTGGATAGTGAAAAAGGCCTTGTTATACATTATCTATGAATATCACTCAGCAAATCTCTACTACTCCCTTCCTTGATCAGAAGCCTGGTACTTCTGGGCTGCGGAAAGCGGTTACTGTTTTTCAGCAGCCCCATTACCTGGAGAATTTTATTCAATCCATCTTCGATAGTTTAGAAGACTTAGGGGGACAAACCTTAGTCCTGGGTGGCGATGGTCGTTACTACAATCGCCAAGCTATTCAAATCATCTTGAAAATGGCGGCAGCCAATGGCGTTGGTCGCATTAAAGTTGGTCAGGGAGGGATTTTGTCTACTCCTGCAACATCATGTATTATTCGTAAATACCAGGCATTGGGTGGGATTATTTTGTCTGCAAGTCATAATCCTGGTGGCCCAGATGGTGACTTTGGTGTGAAGTACAATATCAGCAACGGCGGCCCAGCACCAGAAAAGGTGACAGAGGCTATGTACGCTCGCAGTAAAGTAATTGATCGCTACCAAATCTTAGAAGCACCAGATGTAGATTTAGAAACTCTGGGTGAGTCTCGTATGGGAGACATGGTAATTGAGGTCATTGACTCCGTGGAAGATTATGAAAAGTTAATGGAGTCTTTGTTTGATTTTGATCGCATTCGCCAACTGTTGACTTCAGGAAATTTTCGGATGTGCATGGATACATTGCACGCGGTAGCTGGCCCCTATGCCCATGCTATTTTTGAAAAACGCTTGGGCGCACCAGCGGGAACTGTGCGTAGTGGTATACCCCTAGAAGATTTTGGGGGTGGACACCCTGACCCGAATTTGGTTTATGCTCATGAATTGGTGGATATTTTGTATGGAGAGAATGCACCAGACTTTGGGGCAGCTTCCGATGGGGATGGCGATCGCAATATGATTTTAGGGCGTAGGTTCTTTGTCACCCCTAGCGATAGCTTAGCCGTGTTGGCTGCAAATGCCAAACTAGTCCCAGGTTATAGCTCTGGATTAGCAGGGGTAGCGCGATCGATGCCCACCAGTCAAGCAGTAGATCGAGTTGCGGCTCAGATTGGTATTGAATGCTATGAAACACCCACTGGCTGGAAGTTCTTCGGCAATCTCTTAGATGCAGATAAAGCTACACTCTGTGGTGAAGAAAGCTTTGGTACTGGCTCTAACCACGTGCGCGAAAAAGATGGGTTATGGGCAGTTCTTTTCTGGCTAAATATCTTAGCAGTGCGACAACAATCTGTCGAGCAGATTGTGCGGGAACACTGGAAAACCTATGGGCGCAACTATTACTCTCGCCATGACTATGAAGGGGTGGATACAGAGCAAGCCAACACCCTAATGGAAAATCTGCGTTCCCTAGTACCAACCCTCAAAGGAAAGCAATTCGGTAATTATCAAGTCGAATACGGTGATGACTTTAGTTATACCGATCCGATTGATGGCAGTGTTAGCAAAAAACAGGGGATTCGCATCGGCTTTACCGATGGATCTCGCATTGTAGTGCGACTTTCAGGTACGGGTACTCAAGGCGCAACCCTGAGAATTTACTTAGAAAGCTACGAGTCAGATCCTACAAAACACGACCTTGATACGCAACAAGCGCTTGCTTCGTTAATTACGCTTGCTGATCAGATAGGTCAGATTCGCAACTCTATAGGACGGGAGCAACCAACTGTAATTACCTAGAATACTTATTCACTAACTTCAGAAACCGGGTTTCTAGGAAGATCGAAATTTTGTGACTCCAACCTCTAGAAATCCGGTTAATGGGACTTAAATAACTTACAACACCACCCAGACTTATATTGCTTTGTCACAGGCTAGCGACTGAGCCACCATCTACCCGGTAATTAAAACCAACTACAAAGCTCGACTGTTCAGAACATAAAAACGCAATCACAGCCGCCACTTCTTCGGGTTTACCACGTCGTTTAAGTTCAATGTGAGGGCGTTGTTCATCAAGGAAACTAGCGATCGCCTCATCGAAGTTAACGCCTAGCTGTTGCGATCGTTTTTTCATCATGGCGTCAGTCATGGGGCTAGCAATATAAGCAGGGGAAACTGTATTCACTAGCACGCCGTCTTTTGCATAAGCTTTGGAAAGGTTTTTGGCAAGGTTAAGCACCGCCGCCTTGCAGGCGCAATAGGGCACTTCTTCTGGATAAGGTTGTACGGCGTCTTCTGAACTGATCAAAACCACACGTCCCCAACCAACCTCGCGCATCAATGGAATGAAGGCGCGACATATACGTACCGCCGCCATCAAGTCTACTTCGATGGTTTCGTACCACTCTTCATCACTAAGCTCAAGAAAATCTGCTGTAGCACCCGTGATTCCTGCCGCATTAACGAGGATATGAACTGTCTGGAAGCGCTCAATAATTTGACGTTTAGCAGCTTCCACTTCTTCGAGCTTGGTAAGGTCTGCTTGAACTGCAAAGACTTCTTTGAACTTGCTAATCTCCTTAGCTGCTTGTTCAAGCGCTTCAGAAGTTTTGTCTATAATTGCAACTTCTGCACCTTCACGAACAAGTAGTTGGGCTGTTGCCTTGCCTATACCAGAATCGCCTCCAGTAATCACAGCAACTTTACCATTGAAACCAAGATCCATATCCTATTTTTTCCTATGATTGGTAATAATTTCTTCAAAGCAATTAATGTAATCTAAACAATGAAAAATATCTAGATATTTTTGCTTTGACTCTTTACTTTATTTCAATAGTTATAAATTTTCAACGAATTGACGGTATATTTATGAGATTATAAATTCAGCCTTTAGACATAGATAAATTTTGCAAGCAAACGTTTTAACTTAAAATTAAAATTGAGAATGCTGTCTTAGTCTTTATCTAACAATATTGGCTCCTTGTTGATCAGCTAGTTACCTGGGCTGTTGACAGTAGTAAATTGTCCTTTATAGCCCAGTATGCTTGGTTAAAGATAATTGTAGTAGCACGTCTAACCTAATTTATTCAATAAGAAAATGGTTATCATTTTGGAAAATTAAGATTTTGCAGATTTGATAAATTTAGTATTTTAGAATAGACGCGCTAGGAGGTTGTGTTTCTCAACCCAATTTTTTCTTTAGCTTATATTGGATCTACGATTTATATCTTACTAGAGGACGATAAAAAAGTATGGCGGCATTGATAGCATACTTTTTAAATGCGTGTTTTCTTGACTAGGAAATTAATTTAATCTCCAGCTAAAATTATCAATTGCATGATTTAGATTGGATGCAAAATTGACAATTCTACAGCAGAGATAATACAAACAGAACAAAATTTACGACAAATTGTGATTCGCATTCAACAACAAGGAGCGATCACAGTTGTTTTGGGGATGAATGTTAAACCGTTTAATGGAGATTACGAAAAATTGTATGAACGAGTGGCGAAGGATACTCAAGCTTATTTAATTCCCGAAGTTTTAGCTAGTTTAAACGATCCTCGTTATTTATCCGATAGAATTCATCCGAATCAAGCAGGACATCGGATTATAGCTAACCGAATTGCTCAAAGGTTAAACCCGCTGTTGAAACAAGTAACTTTGCCACCCAATTTATCAAAGTTGCAACCAAGTAGCTATTGACAAATTTATATTAACTTGGTGACAGCATAGTAGTCTGTCACTTTCTATTCACATTTATCACAAATACTGAAAATATCGACCTGCTCGACTTAAATCGAAATATTACTAATCAGGAGTCCTTCTTATGGTTGGGTTGATAATTACTTGGTTAGTCACAGCCATCAGTTTTTTGATTATTTCTAAACTACCAATAGGAGTAGAAATAGATAATTTTGGTAAGGCGTTAATTACTGCCGCAGTTTTTGGCATTCTGAATGCACTTTTGCTTCCCGCTTTAACCTTATTCACCTTTCCATTTATTATCCTTACTTTAAGCTTATTTTTCTTTGTTCTAAATTCAATTATCTTTGGGATATCAGCTGCTTTAGTACCTGGGTTTCGCTTAAGATACGGCTTTTGGAGTGCTTTGCTTGGCTCACTGGCTTTGGCAATCATTAACTCAATTCTATTGAGACTTATAGCACCGCTTATCTGATAGGGAGTACGAATTAATATGAGAAGTCTGTTGATGAAAAACCCCGTGGTAATAGGGGCATCTTGGATAGGTGCATATCTTGTACTCATCCTATTACCTTTATTAATACTACTTTTATATCCGCCGACACCGAGTGATAAACGTAGTATTTGGTTAGAATTTTCTGCGGCTTTGGGTTTCATTGGTTTAGCAATGATGGCAATGCAATTTGCCCTAACAGCCCGTATCAACCGTATCGAAGCCTCATACGGTGTTGACCTAATTCTTCAATTTCACCGCTACACCTCGATAGTTGCCTTCTTTTTCATCCTGGTTCATCCCATAATTGTATTTATTAATAACCCAGAGACACTGCAATTATTAAATTTTATCCAAGCACCGTGGCGAGCTAGAGCGGCAGTTCTTGCAACTTTAGCGTTAATTGCAATTATTATCACCTCTGTTTGGCGAAAACAGCTTAACATCCCTTACGAACCTTGGCGTATAGCTCATGGCATCCTAGCAGTTACTATTATGGCATTTGGTTTAGGACACGTCTTGGGTGTAGGCAATTACCTCAGCTTGTTCTGGAAGGCCGTTCTCTGGACTTTTATTGCTCTAGCTGCATTATGGCTATTAATTTATGTCCGCCTAGTCAAACCCTACTTTATGCAGAAAAAACCCTACTTAGTGGAAGCAGTTATTCCACAAAGGGGCAATGTTTGGAATTTGGTGTTGCGTCCCAGAGGACATGAAGGAATACGTTTTCAGCCCGGTCAATTTGCTTGGATTACTCTAGAAATCTCGCCGTTTAGAATGCGAGAACATCCATTTTCTTTTGCTTCCAGTGCAGAAGATAGCGATACCTGCGGCGGGCGTAACCAACGCATTGAGTTTGGCATCAAGGCGGTGGGAGATTTTACTAATACTATCAAAGATGTCAAACCTGGTACTAAAGCTTTTCTAGACGGCCCTTATGGAGTTTTTACCACAGACCGCTATGAGGATACTGCTGGATTTGTTTTTATTGCTGGAGGTATCGGTATTACACCAATTATGAGTATGCTTATTACCTTAGCGGAACGCAAAGATGAACGTCCATTACTACTAATATACTCAAGCAAGACTTGGGAGGATGTAACTTATCGTGAGGAAATTGAAGAACTGAAAGACAAATTAGACCTGACGGTTGTCCATGTTCTTAGAGAACCTCCAGAAGATTGGTCAGGGGAAAGTGGATATGTTGATAAGGAACTGCTGGAGAAGTGCATTCCTAAGCGTCCTGGAACCCGAAATTACTTTATCTGTGCTGTACCAAAAATGATGGATCAGGTAGAAAAAGCTTTGCACGAATTGCAAGTACCTGTCACTAACGTCCACATGGAACACTACAACCTTGTTTAACTCAATTTATAGATTTCAGCTATGCCTTTATGTCGCATTGCCAAGTTTGCTTCAATAGTAGTTGCTTTTATCTTATTAGTTTGGATATTGTCTCCTGCAACCATCGTACCCCCTGCTGATCCTGTTGAGGCGATCGCTATCTATGTCACAGACCACGGCTGGCATTCTAGACTGGTGTTACCCAGTGGCAACGGTGAATTAATTCAGTATGCTTACGGTGATTGGAATTATTTTGCCCTCAATCAGCAGGACTTGAAAAATGGATTAGCGGCACTTTTGCTACCAACTCAAGGCACTCTTGGACGGCGGAAATTTAGTAATATCGCCGAACTTCAGCAAATAATTCAACAACAAGATTACACCCTATTAAGTTTAGAAGTAGCGCAAACCAAAGTAACACAACTGTTGAAATTATTAGATGAGCGTTTTAATCGCAATATTGCAACGAGCATCGAAAATCCAAAAACAGGTTTAACTTTAGTTAAAGATGATCAAAAATATACATTATTAGAGAATAGCAATCATGAAATCGTTGAGTGGCTACAAGATTTAGACTGCCAAGTTGATGGTTTTGTGATGTGGGCGAACTTTCGGGTAAAACATTCATAATATTAATGCTTTATTCAAAAAAACTTGATTTTATTAGTACAAAATAAACACATAACAACTTTATATTATGCGTTACAGTATCATGCTTCAACTGGTGGCTACGATAACTTTCATTTTTCTCGGTACTGCTGCTTTATTTGCTTGGTTGCAATACCGTCCAGTTCCAGAACAAACAGATACACAGGGTAGAATTTCAAATATTCCTGTTTATTTTTCGATATAACGTATCCCGTAGAGACGTAGCAATGCTACGTCTCTACATATTATTTTTTAGGGGGACTATATAAATAATGGAAACAAAAAATGATTTAATTGCAGAAGCTTGGACACTGCTTGATAAGTCAATTATTTATTATCATGGTCGTCCAATTGGAACAGTAGCAGCTTTAGAAACAGGGTCAGAAGCAGTAAATTATGATCAATGTTTTGTTCGTGATTTTGTTTTATCGGCGCTGGCTTTTTTAATTAATGGTAAACCAGAAATTGTCCGCAATTTTTTAATAGAAACTCTGAAATTACAGAGTCATGAGCCTCAAATGGATTGTTTTCAGCCGGGGCCGGGATTGATGCCAGCCAGTTTTAAAGTAGTATTAAAAGATGGCGAGGAATATTTAACTGCTGATTTTGGAGAACATGCGATCGCTAGAGTTCCACCTATTGATTCTTGTTTATGGTGGCTGATCTTACTCAGAGCTTACGTCAAATCTACAGGTGATATTTCACTTGCTCATCAAACTGAATTTCAACAAGGCATCAAGTTAATTTTAGACATGTGTCTTGTCCATCGGTTTGCTATGTACCCAACGATGTTGGTTCCCGATGGTTCTTTTATGATAGACCGTCGTATGGGAGTCTATGAACACCCTCTAGAAATTCAAGTGCTATTTTATGCTGCTTTACGTGCGGCGACAGAACTTCTTTTACTAAATGATGATAATGCTTCCTGCATTCATCGGATAAATCAACGTTTAGCACCCCTTACTTATCATCTACGGGAATATTACTGGATTGATCTAAATCGCTTAAATGAAATTTATCGCTTTCAAGGTGAAGAATTTGGCAAAGAAGTAGCAAACAGATTCAATATTTATGCTGAATCAATACCTGGGTGGCTGATGGAATGGCTACCAGATAATGGCGGCTATTTAGTAGGTAATCTCGGTTCTGGACGCATGGATTTTCGTTTCTTTACTTTGGGAAACTTAATGGCTATTATCACCTCTTTAGCTAGTGAGCAAGAATCTCAAAGTATTATGAATTTAATTGAGCAACGTTGGAATGATTTAGTTGGATACATGCCGATGAAAATCTGTTTTCCAGCACTTGAGGGTATAGAATGGCAAGTTGTTACAGGATGCGATCGCAAAAACACACCCTGGTCATATCATAATGGTGGAAATTGGCCAGTTTTACTCTGGTTACTAACAGCAGCGGCACAAAAAACAAATCGTCCAGAGATTGCCCATAAAGCCATTGATGTTGCACAAAATCGATTATTTGAGGATAAATGGCCGGAATACTATGATGGTAAAAATGGTCGATTAATTGGCAAAGAAGCCAGAAAATATCAAACCTGGACTTTTGCGGGATTCTTAGTAGCAAAAGAACTAACTGATCATCCTAGACATTTAGAATTAATTAGTTTTGATATTAAGTAAATAAAATTTTAATTCATGACATCAAAAATAGAGATAAAAAAGCATCCTGTTCATCGCCATCGTTGGTTTGAACGAATAATTGCCATCCTAGCATTGCTGAATTTATGCTTGGTCTTCTTTGACATGACCTACATACCTTTGCGTAATTTATATCTCCAAGTCTTACCAAGTTTAACTCAACTGTATGACCCAATTAAGGGCATTCAACCCCACCCAGAAACGCAAAATTACCTCAACAAGGTTAGAGAATTAGAAGCACAGGTTTTACAAACTGGTTTATCCTCACCTCCAGTAGAAAATTTGCTTGATGAATTACGTCTTCTTAGTAGCCAAATGATTGAGGATAATGCGTTTGATGAGGCTAATAAAAGCGGTACTTTAGCAAAAATAAAACATGAAATGCGCTTGCGTACTAATGAATTATCTGCTAGGAAAGCATTTACTAGATTTTGGAGTCCAGCTTATTTATCACAACAAGGTTGGCAATCAGAAATTAACTTTTTTAATTCTCAAATTAGACCCCTAATCAATAGTAACTACTATCGAGATATTGATAGATTTGGGAATTTTGTCAATCATTTCTGGTTGATTGACTTACCTTTTGTAATTATTTTTGCTGTAGAATTTTTGGCACGTACTTTTGTTATCAGTCGTCGCAATCCCGATTTAAACTGGTTAGAAGCGATGTTGCGACGCTGGTACGATATATTTTTGTTACTTCCCTTCTGGCGTTGGTTACGAGTAATTCCGGTCACTATTCGTCTTTATCAAGCTGATTTACTGAATCTTGAGCCTTTGCGATCGCAACTCAATCACGACTTCGCTGTGAGCTTTGCCGAGGAAATCACTGAGATGGTAGGTATTCAAGTAATTGATCAAATGCAAGATACCATTCGCAAAGGTGATTTGGCACACTGGTTATTTCATCCTGAAAGCCGCAAGCCTTATGTTCAAGTCAACGAAACAAACGAAGTAACAGCTATAGCTACTCGTTTAGTTAATGTAAGTGTCTATGATGTTTTACCGAAAGTTCAGTCTGATATAGAAGCCTTGGTGCATCATAGTATTACAAGCACCTTTAACGAATCTCCAGTTTACCAACAAATACAAAATATACCTGGTCTAAATCACTTACCGGATCAACTAACCCAAAAGCTAGCTCGTGATTTATCTCAATCAGCTTATAACAATCTCATCAAAGCCCTATCAGATCCAGTTGGAGCAAAACTTAGCTCTCGTCTAATTACAAACTTTCGTGATGTGTTAGAAGAGGAATTACAGAAAAAGCATAACATTCAGGAAATTCAATCTTTACTTATTGATATGTTAGAAGAAATCAAAATTAACTATGTCAAAAGCATTGCTGATTCTGGAGTTGAAACAATATTAGACGAAGCAAACCAGATTCGTAAAATTACTCATCGGTAAGGCTATTAGACCCCAACTTCTTAAAGAAGTTGGGGATCTGACTAATGAGTCTTCTTAATATTTTTAATTTGCTGAGGGCGAGTAAACGCAGAAGGGGGTTTAAAGTTCTCTACGGGTACATCTTTAAGCGCCTTGTTCATAAAATCGCGCCAAATAGGAGTAACCATTCCTCCTCCTGTTGCACCGTAAGCTAATTGTTTATTGTCATCTCTGCCTACCCAAATAGCAGTTGTTAGCTGTGGTACTGTACCAATAAACCAAATATCCTTTTCTGAAGAAGTTGTCCCGGTTTTGCCAGCAACAGGACGGTTTAGAGCTGCTCCTCTACCAGTTCCTTTATTAACTGCCGATCGCATCACGTCTATAATGCTAGCTGATGCCCAAGGGTCAAGAACTAACTGAGGCTTAGGAGTATTATCCAGTAACACATTGCCACTACTATCACTAACACGAGCAATAAGTGTTGGAGGCGATCGCCAGCCATAACTAGCAAAAGTCGCATAAGCGCTAGTCAATTCCAGTGGTGTAACGCCAATTGCACCCAGTGGCAAAGAAGTTACAGCTTCCATCGGGCTCATGATCCCTAAGAGCCGACATGTGGCGATGATTTTATTTATACCTACAGTTTTGCCAATCTTAACCGCAGGAACGTTGCGAGACAGTGCCAAAGCTGTACGGATTGACATTGCTCCCCTAAAGGTATTGTCGTAGTTGCGTGGAGAGTACGAGCCATCCATTACATCAGGGTAAGTAACTGGAGTATCAAGCACCGTTGTACTTGGTGTAAACTTACCACTAGCAAAGGCAGTATAGTAAACAAACGGCTTAAAAGCAGAGCCAGGCTGACGCTGGGCTTGAGTTACACGGTTAAATTCGCTCTTTTTCGAGTCTACGCCACCCACCAGTGCTTTAACAAAGTGAGTACGTGGGTCAATTGCTACTAAAGCCATTTGATTGTTCTTTAACCCTTGATTTTTAAAAGTTTTATGCCACTTTTTGATAGTTTCTTCTGCCATTATTTGCAAGTCGCTGGCTACTGTGGTTTGAACTCGCATTCCACCTTTAACGGTTGCATCACGCCCAAACCTTTGAATTAGTTCCTGTGCTACAGGATTGGTGACATTAGGAAAAATACTAGCTTCAAATGACTTAATTTTACCAAGTTTAATTTCTTGCTTCAGGGCATTATCATATTCTTGCTTGGTAATCCATTTCAATTCCAGCATCCGTCTCAGCACTTGCCTTTGCTTTTGGATAGCCAAATTTTTGTTCACAAAAGGGCTAAATTGCTCTGGAGCCTGGATTAAAGCCGCCATCATTGCTGACTCACCCAAAGTCAAGTTCTTTGCTGATTTATCAAAGTAGCTCTGTGCTGCTGTTTCCACACCGTAGTTATTATGACCCCAATAAACTTGATTGAGGTACATTTCTAAAATCTGATCTTTCCTGAAAATTTGCTCTAAGCGAATTGCTAATATAGCTTCTGCTATTTTGCGAGTTAAAGCACGTTCGCGAGATAAAAAGATATTTTTCGCCAACTGCATGGTGATAGTAGAACCACCCTCCTGTACAGCACCAGCTGCCCAGTTAACTACAGCAGCACGTCCGATACCTCCTGGGTCAATACCTTGATGGTTGTAGAAATAATTATCTTCACTGGCTAAGACTGCTCGTTTTAAATTGGGGGAAATTTGATCTAGGGGTACAATTTTTCTGTTGGCTTCTCCATGTATACCCGCTAAAAGCTTGCCTTTGATGTCATATATGTAAGTTGTTTCTGCTGGTACGAAGTTCTGTATTTGTTTAAGCTGTGGCAAATTACCGAAACGAATAGCTAAACCAAACAGCCCTCCAGTCATCACAGAAGTTGCCAACATAGTGATTGATATGAGAGTAGCACCAGTGACAAAACCTACTTGTTTCCAAAACTCGATATTAGGTGAAGTTTGAATTACTGCTTGTTCCTGTTCAATAGTTTCTGGTGAAGACACGGCAATTTCATTTCCTCAGTTGTAAATATAGTGACAATTTATTTAACGAAATGTGTAATTTTTAATTTGTAATACTTGCCATTCGCGTAGCGTCTGTCTATGACACGCTACGCGGACATAGAGAAAGCGAAAAGCAAGCAACGCCCCACTACCGCGCTTCAGCACTTGGAACTCTCTTATTTCTTGGCGTACTTGGTGAACCAGCGCTGTAGCCTGTCTTGAAAAGTTCAGATGCCTGTCTTGAAAAGTTTCCTACGGCGGGAAACCCGCCTACAGAACTTTTCGCTGCGGTGGGCTACGCCAACGGCGGAAGCCGCTCCGCGTCTACGTTTTTAATTTATTGTGCCAAGTTGTAAGTAGCTAGGCGCATCTTCATACAGAATTGGTACAACACATGTATTTTTAGTGCGATCGCAAAAAACGTTAAACGTTTATATCAGCTCCTCGCAAGAAAACATAACTACTTAATTGTGATCGCTCTCAAAATCCAATCCTCTAACAAAAGTTAGAAAAAATAGACTAAAAAGAGTGAATTGGCACGCTGCTCATTTCATCAGTATTCAGCCAAACGATCCTGAACGCTCAGAATCTATTTGATCAGGTAGATATTCATAAAAAAATTTCTCCCCCAGCTTCTTCAAGTCAAGCCTATGGATAGAGGTGATGAGATTCAGCAACAGACAAACTACTATATATAGAATATAGATCATAGTTTTTATAGTAACTCGAAAGCTCAAAAACTAAATCCCTTCCTTAGCAAATTTGCAACAATTTTTAAGACTAAAGAAGTTAATGATTTAAGCATTTGAGATACCATGCCAAGTTTTTGGAGAAAATTATTATGAACCTGACAAGAATTGTTCCAGGAAAATTGCTTGTTGGTATGGTATGTTTGGGAATTTCTTCTTGTACCGTACCAACATCTGAATCGGCAAATACTAACAATCAAGAACAAACAGCTGCACAAGTCAGTCAACAAACTTCTACTACTAAGAATCAAGCATGTACTTTAGTCCAAGATGGCTTTGGTTCACAAGGAAAGGTAAATGTGCGGGCCCAAGAAGTAGTAACAGGTCTGGAAGTTCCTTGGGGAATTGCTTTTCTACCAAATCAAGATATGTTAGTCACTGAACGACCTGGGCGGGTTCGGTTGGTGCGGGATGGAAAACTTGTCCAAAAACCTGTAGCTACAATTAATGTTACAGATAGTGGTGAAGGTGGTTTACTCGGCATTGCAACTCATCCGAAGTTTGCCGAAAATCGACTTTTCTATGTGTACTATACCGCTGATAGAAATGGCTCACAAGTCAATCGCGTTGAACGATGGCGACTATCCCAAAATGGACTTAATGCCTCATCAGATAGAATAATTCTTGATGATATTCCCGTGGCAGTGTATCACAACGGTGGTCGCATTCGCTTTGGTGCCGATGGAATGCTCTATATAGGTACTGGCGATGCGAGAGATCCGCAAAGTTCCCAAGATGTGAAAAGCCTTGCTGGTAAAATTCTACGTGTGACACCAGATGGACAAGTACCGCAAGACAACCCATTTGAGAAAAATCCCGTATATATCACTGGTATTCGTAACACACAAGGATTTGATTGGTCTGATGCATCAACACTATGGGTAACAGACCATGGCCCCAGTGGTGAGTTAGGCAGAAGCGGCCACGATAAAGTCAGTGTAGCAAGAGCAGGCGACAACCTCGGCTGGCCCACTATCTACCGTTGTGAATCAAAAGAAGGGCTGGTGACTCCTTCCATTGTTTGGCGTCAAGCTCTACCTCCAGGTGGAGCAGCAATTTATACCGGAAATTCTATTCCTGAGTGGAAAGGTAGCTTAATTATTCCTACCCTCCGTTCTGAACATTTGCAGCGTGTTGCTTTCAACCCACAATCACCCCAGCAAGTCCAGCGCCATGAGGTATATTTGCAGGGCAAATACGGACGACTTCGAGAAGCAATTATGGGCCCAGATGGCGAGTTGTATGTCACAACTAGTAACTGTGATGGACGAGGAAGTTGTCCCTCACAGCAGGACAAAATTCTCCGCATTACCCGATAAAAAAGATTAACTAATTTTTAACCACTAAGGCACTAAGGCACAAAGGTGAAAAGCTTAAAATTTGGTAAATTTTTGAGGTTTTTACCTACCTTGAAAGGGCTAGCCCTATTTCATACTTCTGTACAAAAACTCTTTTTCTGTCTGTTTTAATTACGAATTACTAATTACTAATTACGAATTAATATGACTCGCAATGCTTGTTTAATTTTTAATCCATCTGCGGGTAAAGGCGACCCTGTAGAGGATTTAGTGGCGATTAGAGAAGTTTTAGAACCTGAAATCAAGCTAGATATTCGCCCCACCCATGAAGTTAGTCCTTTTCAATTAGCTCATGAAGCGATTGAACATGGGGCTGAAATGATTATTGTATCTGGGGGTGATGGTACGGTATCAGCTGCGTCGGAAGCAGTAATTAACACAGGAATTCACTTCGGTATAATTCCTAGAGGAACCGTCAACGCCTTTGCTAAAGCTTTAAATATTTCTACTGAAGTTAAGGATGCTTGCAATACAATTTTGGCTGGTATACCCCGAAAAGTTGATATTGCTTTGTGCAATGGCAAACCAATGATTGTCTTGACTGCGATCGGTTTTGAAGCTGAAACTATCAAACAAACTGATAAAAAAGCCAAAAAACTTTTTGGGATGTTGGCTTTTATTGGGACAGGAATAAAACTACTTAGACACTTGGATTCTTTTACAGTTTACGTAGAAACAGAGGAGCAAACAATCAATTTATCAGCCTCAGCTGTCACTATTGCCAATTCAGCCGCACCGACTTCGATTTTGGCACATGGGCCTGCGGGAGTAATTGTAGATGATGGTCTGCTAGATGTGACAATTGTTGCTCCTATTAACCGCCAAAATGCTCTGTTTGCTGGTTATCATCTGCTGAGAACGGGTTTTACGGGTGCTGCTACCAATCGAGATGATATTCAGCATTTACGTGCTAAAAATGTGCGGGTAAGAACTGAACCTCCACAAAAAGTAGCTTTAGATGGTGATATGGATGGAAATACTCCTGTTGAAATTAAATGTATTCCGGGAGGTTTAACGGTATTAGTACCCTCAGTTTCAGAGTAAAATTTTCAGGTCGCTTCAATGTCACATTGCTTAGTTCACAGCGACCTGAGAATGTTGCAACGTTATCTGGAGGTTACGCCAGAGCAGAATGTCATTTCTAACTCTTAAAATAGATGGGCGATAGACCTTGCCATACACGATGTACAAGGCTTGAAGAAACGTAGAGTAATGCAAATCCAAGTAAAGGATGTAGAATATTTAGGTGTAAAGGACTCTTGAGATGAATGCTGCAAAATTGTAGTCCAAGCAGCACTGGTAGACTTGCGGTGAGACGCTGTATTTGGGATGAGAACCGAGTAATGAATGACCATCCCACTAATAGTAATGACAATCCACTATATCCTCGGACTAACAAAACATGAATATCCCACCATGCAGGATTAACAAAGTAAGCGACTCCGACCGTTAACAATTGAGCAACCAAGCAGAGGTTAAAGACGACTGAAGTCGCATAAAAGCTGATCTGCATCGAACGGGTGGGAGCATGATCAATTTCCGAATTGATGGTCATGTCAAATAATTTTTGAGATTAAAGCTAATATAGGTTGAGTACTTTAAAGCTTCTAGACCTTGATCGGGTACACTTCAGATCACTTCACCTATGAAAAGTTCTTTGGAGCGTCTGTTTGAAGCCATCAATCAAGCTCATAGCGAACATGACCTGCGATCGCAAATCGTGCCAAAAATTAGTGAGTATGTTGCAAAAATCGTAAAGTTAAAAACTACCTTTTGGCAGAAACGTAATATTTCCGATGTGTTAACAATCTAGATATCAAAATATACATCAAAATCTTACTAGTGGAAGACGAAAGCTAGGTTTGATTCTTCTACCCTAAGTAAGGAGGCTGGCAATTTCAGGTAGCTTGGTTGCCAAAAAGAGCTTTATGCGGATATTGCTGGTAGAAGACGATCGCGAGCAAATAGAGCCATTACAAGGTGTGCTGTCGGAAGCTGGATACATTGTAGATGGCGTTGAAGATGGAGAAACTGCACAGTGGTTGTTGTCCAAAAAAGAGTATGATTTGTTAATTTTGGACTGGATGTTGCCCACAATTAGCGGATTGAGTCTTTGTCGCCAGTATCGACTTCGTGGTAAAACTACGCCTGTGCTGATGCTCACTGCTAAGGATACCACACTGGATAAAGTTACGGGTTTAGATGCGGGAGCGGATGATTATCTTGTCAAACCTGCTGATTTGGTGGAACTATTAGCGCGGGTTCGTGCTTTAGGGAGGCGATCGCCTCAGTGGGTGGGTGATGTTCTGCGCGTTGCAGATTTACAACTGCACTTATATAACTTAACTGTGGAACGCAATCAGACAATTGTAGATTTATCACCACGCGAAGCTCAATTGCTAGAATACTTAATGCGTCACCGCAATCAGATCTTAACTCGCGAGTTGATTGAAGAAGCATTGTGGGAATGGGGTTCGGAACCAGAAAGCAATGCATTAACTGTACTAGTACGGAAGTTGCGCCATCGTTTGCAGTTAGTTGGTGCAGCAGATTGGATTAAAACAGTCTACGGTATGGGTTATAGTCTAAAAGTTCCAGACAATCAAACATAAATAGAACGCTCCCAAGTTATCAAAAATTGTTCTATTTAGTAGAAATTAATTGGAATATTTACTAAGTTTTTATCCGATAACTTACAAATATCCTGGTATCTTCAACAGACAATCCTAATTCTTGAGTAATAATGGCTTTTACTTTGCTTAATTCTGTGACTGAAAACTCAAACTCTAACTTTTTGAGTATGGAATTAGCAGTATTGACCTCAACTTTTGTAAATCCCCGTTTTTTTTCTATTTCAGCTAGGATTCCTAACACTTGAACCGCAGACTGCACTTGCATTTGTGTATCAGCTTCCAGAGTTTCAATTTCACCAGAAACTCCCAATTCTTGAGCAATCATAGCTTTTACTTTGCTTAATTCTGCAACTGGAACTTTAAATATTAACTTTTTTAGTACGGAGTTTGCAGTCTTAAGTTCAACTTCGGTAAACTCTGGCTCTTTTTCAATTTCAACTTCGGTTAATAGCACATTAGCTGCAAGTTTGATCTTGACTGTTTGTGTATTAGCTTCGAGTTTGTTGATTATAGGGTAAGAACGGCTCAATAAGATGTTTGTTAACGATTCACCACCAAAACCAAAAGCAATTAGGAGCAGTGGCAAAGGTAGCAAATATTCTAGTTTTAAAGAATGTAATTTTTCTAACAAGTCGGATAAAAGCATATAAAAATTTGAATAAATATAGTGGAACTACTAACCCTTCGACGAAGTAAGAGATGGTAATTCATGTAGTAAAATAAACAATTATCATTATAAATATTTTTACAAATCTGCTATGTGAAAATTTTAGCTGCATTTATATTTGTATAGTATGAGGACTAGCCCTTTCAAGGGGACTCGTAAAACCTGTCTTTTCTCTCTATGTTCTCTGTGCCTCTGTCTTGAGAAGTTCTGATCGCTATGCGGGTCTTACTGCCCAACCGTTCTTTTAGAACGGTTGCCTTGTGTCCAGAAGACACAAGGGAGAGGCGCAAGGCTTTGCGCCTCTCGGCAGTGAACAGACCATCGGAGGAAACCTCCGCTCAGACTTCTCGCTGTGGTTAAATAAATGACTTTTGAACCGCAGAGGCGCGGAGAACACAAAGATAAGAGATTAAAAAGAGATTTTTTGAGCAAAATATTGATCCACCTTGAAAGGCTTAGTCCTAAGTATCAGCCTCTTGTCTAAGTTTCATGTTTAGCCGTAGTCGCAGCAATTTAGCTCTGTGGTTTACCCTAACAATGGGGAGTATTTTGGTCGTTTTTGCGGGGATAGTTTACTATCAAGTAGTCTTAGACGAACTAGAGGATCTTGATCGCTTGCTCTACAAAAAATCTAGAGTTATAGCGGTGAACGCGAAGTATGATCTGCGTAAAAAACAGTTAGACCTGGAAAATGTGCCGCTTTTGGGAAGTAACGTACCTCCGTTGGGTACTGATTTTCTATACGCACGTTGGTACGATACCAAAGGGCAACTGGTACAATTTTTTGGTCAAACTCCAGAAGTGCAGTTGACAATAACCCCTGGATTTAACACTCTCAAGACTACGTTATACTCCTCAAAAGAAATACCCTCTATAATCTGGCTGCGTCAGTTAACGCTGGCTGTTTACCAAAATAGTTTGTTAATCGGTTATCTCCAAGTTGCAACACCGCTAACATCCGTACAAAATGATCTGGCTCAGTTACGGCTGGTTTTGCTTTTGACAGTGCCGGCAACCTTGGGGGTAATTGGTTTAGCTGGTTGGTGTTTGGGGGGTATAGCAATGCAACCAATTCGTGACAGCTATAATCAGCTACAGCGCTTCACAGCCGATGCTTCTCATGAATTGCGATCGCCTTTGTCAGCAATTACTAGCAATGCCCAGTATGGTTTAATATCTAAATCTAACGATGTTGAGGCGCAGCGTCAGCGCTTCGGTAAGATTTTCGATGTCGCTAAGTCAATGAATACTCTGGTGAATAATCTGCTGTTTCTGGCGCGTCATGCAGGTCGATTGTCCCCTGAATCTCTACAAGAAGTTGACTTAAAGAGTGAGCTTTTACAAATAGCAGATGAATATGCAACACAAGAGGCTACACAACATCTCAATCTAACTTATACTTTACCAACTAGCAGTGTGATTGTACTGGGTGATGCCAACTTGCTGCGTCAAGCAGTAGTTAATTTGCTTAGTAATGCCTGTAAATATACTCCTGCTGGCGGTCAAGTTCAGTTGCGGCTGTTCACCCAGTCATATTGGGCTGTAATTGAAGTTATTGACAGTGGTATCGGTATTCCTGACGCAGATTTACCGCATATTTTTGAGCGGTTTTATCGGGTGGATAAAAAGCGATCGCGCAAAACTGGCGGTTATGGTTTAGGGTTATCTATTGTTCAACAAATTGTTGCTGCACATGCTGGTTACATTAGTGTCAAAAGTGTAATCGAGAAGGGAACAACTTTTCAAATTTTTTTACAACTCAAATAGCCGTAGTAGTTATTGCTATCACTTTTTGTTCACATTTTTTGGCAATACTGAAAAGGCTTTGGTAATTACACTAAGCTGTTACGCATAAAAACGCATAGGGGAAAAGGTTAAAGGGAAAAGGGAAAAGGGATAAACAGGTCGCCCACAATTCCACGCTTGTTTTACCTTTTCCCCTGAGCCTTCTTTATAAATCTTTATCCAGGAGGTGTCTTTTGACTGAGAATCCGCCTTCCTCTTCACGACAACCGAGTATGTCCCGACAAGAACTTGTAGAGTTAGTGCGATCGCAACTCGAAGCATTGCTACAACAAGAAAACTTCCAGGGAGCGAAAGCTCTGTTAGTACCTGTACAACCTGTAGATATTGCCCAAGCTATTGAGGGTTTGCCAAAAGCTATGCAGGCTATAGCTTTTCGTTTACTTTCAAAACAGGAGGCGATCGAAGTCTATGAATATCTCGACTCTAATGTTCAGCAGTCCTTGATTGCAGAATTGAGGCATCAAGAAATTCTCGATATTGTAGATCAAATGTCGCCTGATGACCGAGCGCGACTATTTGACGAGTTACCTGCGAAAGTCGTCCGCCGACTTCTGCAACAACTTAGTCCTGCTGAACGCGAAGCCACTGCCCTACTTCTAGGCTACAAAGAGGGCACTGCTGGACGGATCATGACCACAGAATATCTTTCTGTGAAGGAGGGTTTAACGATTAGCCAAGCCATTGAGCGGGTTCGCGTTTTAGCGAGTGCTGCCGAAATTATTTATTATCTTTACGTGACTGATGGAGAGCGCCGTCTCAAAGGAACTGTTTCCTTTAAAGATTTGGTGATTGCCCAGCCAGAACAAACGCTGGGTAAAATTATGACCCGTGATGTAGTGTTTGTCCACACAGATACAGACCAGGAAGAAGTAGCGCAAATCATCCAACACTACGACTTAGTAGCCGTGCCTGTAGTGGATACAGAACAGCGTCTAGTTGGTATTGTCACCGTTGACGACGTGCTTGATGTCATGGAGCAAGAAACTACCGAGGATATTTACGCTTTGGGTGGGGTAGAAGCTGGGGGCGATAACTATTTCCAAACGAACGTGTTGACAGCAGCTCGTAAACGCGTTGTCTGGCTATTTGTTCTCTTAATTGCCAATACTGGCACTACTGCTGTGATCAGTGCTCAAGAGGATGTTTTAAAACAAGTTGTTGCCTTAGCTGCCTTTATTCCCTTGTTGATTGACGCAGGCGGAAATGTCGGAGCGCAATCTTCAACAGTGGTGATTCGAGGTCTTAATCTTAAGGAAGTTGGTATCAAAAAAGCTTTGCAAGTAGTGACGCGAGAAACAATCACAGGGGCGCTATTAGGGGTGATGTTAGGGATAGCAGTGATTTTCTGGGCTTACTTCCTGGAAGGTAGTTTGCCAATAGCAATAACTGTGGGGATGAGTTTGCTGGCAATCACTATCTTAGCGGCTGTCTCAGGTTCGGGTTTACCTTTTTTATTTGGTGCGATCGGTTTAGATCCAGCCTTAATGTCAGCCCCATTTATTACCTCTGTGGTAGATGTTTTAGGAGTATTTATTTATCTAATGCTAGCTAGAGCAATTTTACAACTATAAGTAGGCCGCTATGCTAGCCAAGTAATTTTTATTATGAGTCTAAGAAAAGTTTGGAGACTGTTAAAAGAAACATTTTCAGAGTGGCAATTTAACGAAGTATCTCTATTAGCATCATCCTTGGCTTATTACACAGTATTTTCTCTTGCACCTTTGATGGTAATTATTATCACAATTCTTGGTGTAATTTATGGAGAAGCAACAGCGCAACAACAAATTGTTGACCAATTGCAAGAAATAGTTGGTGAAGAAGGCGCACAATTACTTGCCACTGCGATCGCCAACATGAGAGAAGATACTCGTGGAGGAGTATTGAGACTGATTTTCAATTTTGGTTTTTTTGCCTTTGGTGCTTCTGGAGTTTTTGCACAAATACAATACGCACTCGACAAAATTTGGGAAGTAAAACCAGAACCTAGACGGCAGATTTTTCACTTTCTGCGTAAACGTATTTTGACTTTTGCAATGGTGCTGGTTATTGCTTTTTTACTATTCGTTTCCTATCTGATAAACAATATTTTAGTAGTAATAGTTAATAATTTGAGTGATTTACTACCAGGTTTAGGTTATCTATGGCAAATTCTCAGCTTTTTACTCTCTTTTAGTGTCCTCACACTACTATTTGCAGCAATCTACACAATTCTACCCGATGCTCAAGTTGCATGGCGTTCTACTGTGGTGGGTGCGGCAATTACTGCGCTTTTATTTATGGTAGGGCAGTTTTTATTTGGATTATTTCTTAGTCAAATTGATATTGGTTCTGCTTACGGTGTTGCAGGTTCTTTTGTAATTATCATTACTTGGATTTATTACGCCGCTCACATTCTATTTTTAGGCGCAGAATTTACTAAGGTTTATGCCAAAATACATGGCTCTCCGATTATGCCCGAAGAATATGCTACCCACATTTCTCGCAACAACCAACACGAATCTCAAGAACCGCATTTAGGCAAGCAAGATAACCAACGCAGACAGAAGCATTCTCGATAAAAATCTTGTGATTGTAGCAGCAATATTATCATGTTTGTCACTTTTTCCTCACTTTTGTTATCAATAATCAAGATAACAAGATGAAAAGGAAACAATATCCATGAATGTTACTTTTTTCAAACGCACTTCTACTTTACTAACTCTTGGAATGGTTGTTATTGGTAGTACTTTGCCAGCTCGTGCTGAAAATAAAAACTCTACTGTTGATAACGCTAGTTATGTGACAAATCTGACGGCAAATCAGTCAAAAAAAGTGGGTGAAGCTCCCGATACTGCTCTTACTTCTGCATCAAGTTTGACTACAGAATCAACACAACTTCCAACTATATCAACTCCCTCAAATATTCAATCGCAGAAGGTAGCTCAAACTTTTGAACCTGGTAGAGCTACTCGTTCTGGTTCTAGCTATATCGGTGTTGGTGGTAACATTGGTTTGAGTGGCGATACACGGGTAGGTGAAGGTTCATTTGCTGTGATTAGCAAAATTGGACTTACACAAAATTTGTCTGCGCGTCCTGCTGCTTTAGTTGGAGATAATACAGTTTTTCTCATACCACTAACTGTAGATTTTCCTACAGAAAATTTGGAAGTTACTCAACTGAATGTAGCTCCTTATGTTGGTGGTGGCATTGCAGTTTCTACAGGCAGAGATAGCACCGTAGGCGCATTAATTTCTGGCGGTGTAGATGTTCCTTTATCCCCACAGATTACAGCAACGGGTGGGGTGAATGTCAGTTTTATTGATGAAACTGATGTCGGAATATTACTAGGTGTTGGCTACAACTTCTAGATGTACTCAAATAGAATCTATATTCAATTGAATAGCTGTTGAAAATTCGTTTAACTTTTAACCGTCACTTTCTGCTCACATTTGTTTCCAATAATGAAAAAAGCAGAGTTAATCAGGTGATTAGCAATGAATAAACAACTACTATTCGGCTTAGCCTTGGCAGCAATTTCTGCAATGACAATTCCAACCTTGCCTACCTTGGCACAAACCCAAACTAGAACCAGAATTAGTGATTTACAACAGCGTACCAACGGTACAACTGTATCTGGTAAAGTTACGCAAAGTGTCGGTAATGATTTCATCATTGACGATGGTACTGGGCAACTAATTGTTGATGCGGGGCCGCGTTGGTGGCGTGAGATTAATCTTAAGTCTGGTGAACAGGTTACTGTTACGGGTGAATTGGGCAGAGGTGGGGAGTTAGATGCCTATTCGATTACTCGTGCAGATGGTTCTGTGATTGATATTCGTCCACCGCAAGGGCCTCCACCTTGGTCTGGTGGTGCTAGGCGCGATCGCGGAGCGCGGCCTAACTAGCTAGGACTGTCAGATCTCCGACTTCTGAAGTCAGGGATCTGACCAACCGTCGAGCTATTGTTATCACCCAGAAAATCAACAAATATACCTTCAGCTAGAGAGGTAATTATCCTGCAATCCGAGATTGTTATCGGCAGGAGGTTGCTATGCGCCAATTAATCGTCCAGGTACAACGCGGACAAGGCCAAGAAGTTCTCGATATTGCCAAGTCTGTTAATGCGATTAATCTGGCTCAGTTGGAGGCAACAGGCTGTGATGAATTACTTGACTTAGTGCTGATTCACGTTTCCAATCAGCATGTTGAAAAGTTGTTAGGAAAATTAGAAAACATACCCAAATTACATATCACACTACTGCCAACGGGAGTCATCGCTCTAAGTCCTCCCGCTTCACAAGCACCTCAGCAAGTCAAAAATGTGGAAGAACGCAGCCCAATTGAGATTTTTCTCAGTGGTTTGCAAAGTGTTGGTTCTTGGCGCGGTTTTTTGGGATATGCGGCTGTAGCTGGTGTTGTCGTTTGGATTGGCTTGTACACCAACACAATTTACTTACTAACTGCGGCAATGTTGATTGCCCCGTTTGCGGGCCCAGCGATGAATGTAGCGATCGCAACAGCCAGGGGAGATAGCCAACTACTTTGGCGCGGCATTCTGCGCTATTTTGCAGCATTAGCAATGACAATAACCGTTGCCGGAATGCTCAGTTTAATTATGCGGCAGAATATTGCCACTAGTTTGATGCTTGAACGCAGTCAAATTTCCTCAGTAGCAGTTTTGTTACCTTTAGCAGCAGGAGCGGCGGGAGCGCTGAATTTAGTTCAATCTCAAAGGAGTAGTCTGGTATCTGGGGCAGCAACCGGAATGCTAGTTGCCGCTTCTTTAGCTCCTCCTGCGGGAATTGTCGGTATGGCAAGCGCAATTGCTAGGTGGGATTTGGTAGTTAGTGGTTTGTTTTTGCTCTTACTACAACTGGTAGGAATTAATTTCACAGCTGCATTGTTCGCTTTTTTGGGTTGTCTGCCCAAGGAGTACGGTATACACGAGGCAAACGCTGGTTGTTTCCTGTGGCATTGACATTTACTGTGGCAGTCATAGCAAGCTTACTGGCTTGGCAGTTTACCAGTTCTCCTAATTTGCAACGCTCCACTCTTGCTCAACGCGCTAATGCTCAGATTGAAGAGGTTGTGAGCCAAAGCCCTCTAGTGAACTTGGTAGAGGCGAATGTTCGATTCACTCGCGCAGATATCAAAGGGCAGAACACACTACTTTGTGTAGTCTACGTCCAACCACGTGAGGATGCGATCGCATCTTCAGAAGAAATTCGTTCCCGCCTGACTCAAGCCATCCAAACCCGTTTACTACAACAGAATCTCAACATTACACCTCTTATTGATGTCAGTGTACTAGAACTTCCTACTAGCAACTGAAGAGTGAAAGCTTCAGTCCTCCTATTTTATGAGTTTCAGTGAACTCCATTAACATAAATCTGAAGAAAAATTCATTTAGAAATAATACTAATTAAAAAAAATGCGACAGACCATGTAGAGACATTGCAATGCAACGTCTCTACTAAAATTAATGATAACAAATCTATAATTTCATCTTAAAAAAGAATCGCTAATTCTACAAAAAGTATTAAAAATGTTAATACTTAATCATCCAATAGTTAGAAGCTTATATGATAAATATTTTTAACATAGTAATTAACAGATATAAATTGGAGAGAAACCAAATGGCACTTGTGAAATTAGAAGAATTCTACCCAGACTATCGGGAACATGACTCTGACAATATTGATGACATCAAGAATTTTGATGTCTATGACCAAACAAATGACAAAATTGGTTCTATTCACAACATTTTAGTTGATGAACAAACAGGTAAATTCCGCTATTTTGTGGTAGATACAGGTTTTTGGATTTTTGGTAAAAAAGTTTTACTACCAGTTGGGCTTGCTGATATTCGTTACACTGACAGACGGATTTATGCCAAAAATCTGACTAAAGAGCAAGTAGAAAACTTGCCTGACTTTGATGAATTGGAAAAGGTTGATTACGACTATGAAGAACAAGTACGCGGAGTTTACCGGACTTCAACTGCTACTTCTGGTATGACTAAACCTGCTACTTCTAGAATGACTAAACCTGCTACTTATGACCGCAACACTTACAACTACGAACAAGATCCGTCGCTTTACGACATAAACAGACAGGATAGTCAAACTTTGAAGTTATACGAAGAACGGTTAGTTGCTAGCAAACAACGTCGCAAAACTGGAGAAGTTGCTATTGGCAAACGTGTAGAAACCGAGACTACTCGTGTTGCAGTTCCCGTTGAAAAAGAACGAGTAGTAATTGAGCGCACAAATCCTACAAATGCTACACCAACCAATCCAGATAATGCTTTTCGTGAAGGTGAAGTAGCTCGCATGGATATTTACGAAGAAACACCCGATATCCGCAAAGAAGCTGTACTGAAAGAGGAAGTTAAAGTCAAAAAAGTTGTAGAACAGGATACAGTTCAAGCTCAAGAAACTGTTCGACGCGAAGAACTTGACATAGATACCGAGGGACGTCCAATTGTGGACAAGTAACTTGAGTAGAGTTTACGCACATTCACGAATTCTTCACTAAGAAACGTTACGCGATCGCGTAACGTTTCATCGTTACAGCGTTCTTGACAATAGATATGATTGCTATGAATCAAATAAAGATAAAAAGCAAAATAAATGGCAAAATTACAGCACAATTATCCTGGGAAATTGCTGGGGGCTGGTAGGTCGGGACAGGTATTTTTAGTAACTACCCAGGAAGGTTTAATAGCAAAAAAAATATTTTATACAGACAAGATTGCTGGCATAATTCATTATTTTTTCTTCGGTTCTCCAAATCCTTATATTTGGAATGAAGAAGCTAAAGGGAGAAAGAAAAAAGTTGCTCAATTTATCGTCTATGATTTCTTCACTAGAATAGGAAATAAAATTCCTGGCTGGGGTGGAGAAGATACGCAGACAGAACATTTTTTCAATCTGTTCGCAGATAAGATTGCTCACCGCAAAACAAACTAGGTATATTAAAGGTCGCCCAACGCAACGCAAGTTCATGCGTCATACCAATTAAAAAAAAGAATGTGGCAGATAGACCAGGTAGAGACGTTGCAATACAACGTCTCTACTATAAACCATGAATAACTAATATGGAGTATTTTGATTATTACCGGAAGTCCGAACAATATATTGAGTAGCAGGTGAATCTTTCGCAAGTGGTTCAATTCTTCCTTGAGAAGCTAATGTTTGATGGATTAAAGCCGCAATTTCTGCACGGCTAGCAGGCTGGTTAGGATTGAGTACTTTTGGATTTGGATAGTTGACCACTATATTTTGTTTCGTTGCTTTAGCTACATCAGGAATAGCATTTTGCGGAATACTACTGGCATCTGTGTAATAGTCACTGACAATAGCTGAGGCAGAACGGTCTGGTGTAGCTTGAGGTGTCGTTCTAGGAGTAGTCGCGGGAGAAGGTACAGCCTCGGCTCTAGAAATTAATAGAGGCTGTATTAAAGAAGTAATTGCTATTGGAACAAATACTGGTCTTCTCCTTGCTCGTCTTTGTGTAGTTGGTTGTGTTGAAGCTGCTACTGGTGTATCAGAAGTTAAATCCAAACCTTTGTTTAAAGCAGTTATTGCTTGAACTTTAGTAACAGGTTGATTGGGTCGAAAGTTACCACTAGAATCGCTGGACATAAAGCCTTGTTGAACTGCTGACTCAATCGGACGTTCTGCCCAATATCCTTCAGAAACGTCTTCGTATACAGAGCCACTTTCTATTTGTTGCACTGGCGGTTGATTAAAAGCTTTGCGAATGATTGCAGCTAATTCATCACGCTGTACTGCTTGCTCTGGTCGAAATGTGCCATCAGGATATCCCGCCACAATATTTCTTTGTGCTAAGCGTTGAATAAATGGCTGTGCCCAATAATTAGGCTGAACATCACTGAAAACTGTCTGTGTTGGAGTTTGAGCATAAATTGGTGATGGTGCAACTGCGTTTACTGCAAAACATAATGTTGGTAAAGATGCAGCTGCTAATAATAATTGCAGTGAAAAAGTCATAGTTATGACTCCTAATAGTTTGCTTTATTTACTAACAGTAGTTTATTTCTTTTATTGCCAAATCTATCTATTGATATTAATCTAACTCTATCTATTGATGTTAAAGAAGATTGCTTGGTTCAATCAAGAGGATCAAAACGATTGACTAACGCGGATACTACAACCATTGGCAACCCAACAAGTAAGCAAATTAACCATTGATTTAAGTTCAGTGGTGCTGTAGAAAATAAGCTATTCATCAAGTTCCATAGACTAAAAATTATCTGCAAAATTACAGTACAAGCAATTCCAATTCCAATTGCTGAGGCATCGTTAATTTTCTGTCTAATTCCTCGAAGTTTAGCAATAACAGCACTTCCTAATTGACTAATACTTAAAAGATAAAAAATTCTTCCTGCTACTAAAGCTTGAATTGCCATTGTCCGGGCTAGAGCGAGATTTCCTGTAGTTTGTCGTATCCATTCAAATACGCCAAAAATCAAAATCCAGTTAAAGACAGAAATTGCTAGGATGCGCTTGACTAAACTTGGGGAAAGCAATGATTCGCGGGGGTTACGCGGTGGTTGCTGCATTACCCGTTCAGATTTTGGCTCAAAGGCTAAAGGTACAGTCATGGCGATGGAATTAACCATATTTAGCCACAAAACTTGTAAAGATAAGATTGGTAATTCTCTAGCCAGCAATACGCTAATCAAAATCGTCATTGATTCACCGCCGTTGACAGGTAGAATAAAGGCGATCGCTTTGAGTAAGTTCCGATAAACCGTTCGCCCTTCCTCAACTGCTGCTTCTATGGAGGCGAAATTATCATCGGTCAAAATCATATCAGAGGCTTCTTTGGCTACCTCCGTACCAGCACCTCCCATTGCAATACCAATATCTGCCTGTTTAAGGGCGGGTGCATCATTGACACCATCCCCCGTCATCGCCACGACTTCGCCTTTGGATTGTAATGCTTCGACGATTCGGAGTTTCTGTTCTGGCGCAACACGAGCAAATACCGCCCCATCTTCTATAGCTGTGGTGAGTTCTGATTTTTCCATTCGCGCAAGTTCGCTTCCTGTGAAAGCCAGAACTTCGCCGTTTTTGTTGAAGCCCATACTTTGAGCGATCGCCCGTGCAGTTACCGCATGATCGCCTGTAATCATTTTGACTTGGATTCCAGCTTCTTGGCAGGCCTGCACCGCTTTGATTGCTTCTGTTCGAGGCGGATCGATCATCCCTTGCAATCCTAAGAAAATCAAATCATTTTCGATATCTGCATGTTGTAGAGACGTTGGATGCAACGTCTCTACAGGCACAGATTTCTTGGCAAACGCTAGCACCCGTAAACCCAGATTCGCCATTGCATTAACTTCCTGATGTACCATGTCTGCATCCACAGACGTAAGGTTTCCCTCTGCATCTAACATCTGCTGACAACGTTTCAGGATTGCCTCGACCGAACCTTTAACGAAAATAACTCGTTGTCCTCTCTTACAAAGTTCTGATCGCCGGAAGCCGGCGCTCAGACTTTGCGCTTTGTCATTTCCCAATGACGTAGATGCCCTAACAGCTTCATGTGGAGTGTGACCAATGATAAATGACGAAGTTTCATGCAGAGTTGCCATGTATTGGAACTCAGATTCAAACGGGATGACATCTAATCTGGGCATTTCCTGTTCTAAGCTGCTGCGGCTATATCCAACTTTCTGGGCAACAGCTATTAATGCTCCCTCAGTAGGATCGCCAACAACTTGCCATTGCTCATCCTTTTTTTCTAAGTACGAGTCATTACACAGCAATCCGGCTTTTATACATTCTTCAAGAGCAAAAGAATTATCCCTGTTTACTGGTTGTTCATCGAATAAAATTTCTCCTTGTGGAGCATAACCTACACCAGTGACTTTATACTGTCTATTCCCGGCATAAATTGCCTGTACAGTCATCTGGTTTTCGGTTAGCGTACCAGTTTTGTCAGAACAGATAACAGTCGCACCGCCGAGGGTTTCCACTGCTGGTAACTTACGAACGATCGCATGACGCCGCGCCATGCGGGAAACACCGATTGCTAGTGTAACCGTCACCACAGCCGGTAATCCTTCGGGAATGGCACTCACAGCAAAAGCGATCGCAGCTTCAAACATTTCTGTCCAAGAGTAGCCGTATCCCAGCCCAACTGCAAACATGAATGCAGCTATCCCTAGAATTATGTACAGCAATGTACGGCTGAATTTGTCAAATTTGCGGGTTAATGGAGTTTTTAAGCTGGTTCCTTGCTCCATTAGCTGGGAAATCCGCCCGGTTTCTGTGGCATCTCCAATAGCGACAACAATACCCTTGCCAGTGCCAAATGTCACGAAGCTACCAGCATAAGCCATGTTGGTGCGTTCTGCTAAGGGTGCATCTAGGTTGAGCAGTTGCGTGTTTTTTTCAATTGCAATTGATTCGCCCGTCAGTGCTGATTCATTAACTTGCAGATTCCGTACTTGCACTAAACGCAAATCAGCTGGTACTTTGTCTCCAGAAGTAAGTAGTACCACATCCCCCGGTACTAACTCTGTGGAAGATAGTTGCACCTTTTTACCGTTGCGAATGATGGTTGCATTGGTTTGCACAGCAGAAGCTAAAGCTGCGATCGCACTTTCTGCTTTAGATTCTTGCACAAAACCAATAATGGCATTAATTAGAGTTACGCCCCAAATCACCCCAGCATTTACCCATTGCCCAAGTATTGCCTTAATTGCACCCGCAATTAATAAGATGTACAGCAGCGGTTGGTGAAATTGTAAGAGAAATCGTAGTAATGGACTTTTTCCAGGTTTGCTCTTGAGTTCGTTTGTACCAAAATGGTCACGTTTTTTTGCCGCAACAGCAGAGGTTAAACCTGTTTCTAAATTTGTATCTAAATGCCGAGTTATTTCTTGTGCAGATAGATGATGCCATTGACTTGACCGAATTATCTCTTTTGGTGTTGCTGTCATCTTATTCGCCCTTATATTTAACACTAACAGGGTAAATTAAGACTATTAGCTGTTTTTATAGTTCTAGCTAATTACTAAAGTTGACCTGTACATCCAGTATTGGAAACAAATGTGATTTAAAAGTGAGCGCAATACATTCAGTTAACTTACAGCAAACATCTTACTTTTGGTAGATGATAAAAATTGTAAGTACCTAAATTTAATAGACAGCTAATGGCATCGTTACGCTTAGAGCCCAGCCCAGGGCAAATTAGGAATTATCTTGTGGTGGAATTTGGGCAAAAATAGCAGATTGTAACAATTCAGGAATCTGTTTCCAAACTACATTTCCTTTAGGACTTTTGAGATACAGTTGCATAAAATCTAGTAAGGCAGTGGCACTTTCTCCAGGGGTGAGATTGACGAAGAGATAGGTGGGTTTATCTGGACTGGCGACGGATACAACACAGCCATGATTGCACGCCCATAAACATCCCACTAGTTGAATTTCCACTTCATTATCTGGGAATTGTTTGGTGCATAAAGTGTTGAGTTGGTCAATTAAAATAGTGCCATCAAAAGGAGGATTATCTGGTCGTCCTGTGGATGAATGGTGGCAGGATTTACAGACGAATAACGTGTGTTTGGGCATAAGATTAAGGTATATTGACTAAGTATTTGTACAAATCATCAGCAGCAAGCAGGTTTGACCCGACCCAGGTTAACAGGAAAACCCCAGAGATAAAAACGCATAGGGGAAAAGGTTAAAGGGAAAGGGAAAAGGGGTAAACAGGTCGCGCCACTTGCGGGCGAAAGCGCGTAGCGGGACGTTCGCGTTCATCGTCTCGTAGAGAAGTTCGGTTTTTACCTTTTCCCCTTCTTAATAAATTCAGGGGCTTGTATACGTCGAGATAAAGATTCTCAGAAATCGTGAACTAGGAAATAGTTGCAACGACAGAATCTTCTAGAGTTGCAATTAATTTCACTCCAAATTCTTCCTCAAATACTCCTTTTTTATAATCTAAGCTCCAGAGTTCTAAAGCACAGTCATCAGCAGTTTGAGATGGAAAAATTAACAAGTTGACGTGCCGGAGTTGTGGATAATACTCGCATTGCACTTGAGCGATCGCTCCAATTTGTCGCCTATCTAATGCAACTGCTAATCTTAAAATGGCACTCAATTGGCTGACCATTTGACGATGCTGTTTAGTCAGCAAATTCTGATAATTTTCATGTTTTTTCTTCGGTGGCGATTTGCGATGATAACGCGCTAAGTTGGCAATAATTTCAATTTCTGTTTCTGTATAACCGAGTAATTCACCATTGCGAATTAGATAGTAAGAATGCTTGTGGTGAGACGAATGGCTAATATAATGACCGCAATTGTGTAATATTGTAGCCGCCCAAAGCAGTTGACGTTCGTCCTGCCCCCAGTTGTGTAGTGTACCTTGAGTTTGGTCAAATAAACTATGGGCAAATGCTGCCACGCGATCGCTATGTTCTAAGTTGATATGATACTTACTAGCAAGTTTTAGAACATTGCGCTCACGAACCGAACTTTGGTAACGCAGTCTATCTTCAATTAAACCGTGGGAGAGCATCCAGTCTACGACTACACCTTCCCTGAGAGAGCGCTCACATACTGTTACCGAATCAGCACCCAAAAGGGTCATTGCTTCCTGTAATATTACTGCACCAGCAAGTATCACTTCAGCCCGCTTGTCTGGCATACCGGGTATTGCACCCCTTTCTGAGTTACTCAGTTTCCGCAAGCGATTTACCAACTCCCGCAAGTCTTTAAGATGGAACTGGTAGCCATTGAGAGTGGAGGGGACAACACCTAGCTTTTCTCGTGCATGAATCATCGCCAGGGTTTCAATCGTGCCAGCAGTTCCAATCAAACGAGGAGATTCCCCAAACTGTAGGTTTGCTAACACCTCATCTACAGAACGTTCCAACATCCCACGGGCATAGGCTTGTAGATACTGAAACTCGGTGTTGCTGATGGGGTCGGTGGTGATTAACTCGCCAGTTAGCCTGACTGCACCAACTTTAGTACTGGTGAGAGTACGCGGTTCATGACTATCGCCCAAAATTAATTCTGTAGAACCACCGCCAATATCGACAATGATGTGGGGCTGGTTATGAAATTCCATCCCCGACAGCACCCCTAGGTAAATGCGTCGCGCTTCTTCTTGACCAGAAATCAAGTCAACGCTTAAACCCAACTCCGTTTCTACCTGGTGTAAAAAATCTTTACCATTGGGAGCTTCGCGCACAGCACTAGTTGCCACTGCAATAATTGTTTCAGCATTTAAAGTTTTGGCAACTTTTTGGAAGCGTCCCAGAGCTGCGATCGCTTTTTTAATGATCTCTGGTTTCAGGTTCCCTGTACTCAGGTCGCGATCGCCCAGTCTCACAGTATCTTTTTCTCTGGCAATAATACTAAAAGCTGGTAGTGTCGGGTCTATCTTGACAATTACCATGTGCAGTGAATTTGTTCCCAGGTCAATGGCAGCAATAATCCGATGTCGTTCAACTGGTTGAGTTGGAGTACTTTCCCAGCTAGCCGAAACTAAATTTAGCATCTAGTTTTCTCTCTTTATCAGAAATAATGGTAAAACGTGGTGTGTCGGGGTAGTTGGCACTGATATTTGTTGCAACACACTTGCTTTCAGCTTGGCCGAAACTGCGTTTCGGAGGGAAAAGGTTAAAGGTTCAAGGGAAAAGAAGAAATAACAAACGCACTCGCTTTAGAGCAACTAAATTTGTTTATGAGGTTCCCCTTATCTCTTGCTCTTTTCCCAGCCCGAAGGGCGTTGAGGCTAACTGAGCTAAGTATATTCACCCTGCTGCTTATAACTTTTGTGACTATTTAAACGTTTTTAAAGTTGCCACTTGTAGTTATGCTTTTACAAATAGCAAATAACGATATTCTATAGATGTAAAGATGCATTAATTCATCTAGCTAAAGTGAAGTTCTTAATTTTTTAGTGATTTTTATGTTAAGGACGCCAGAACGCAACCAAGAACCTGTATGGCTTGTAATTATTCGGCTTCTGCGGTGGCATAAACCAGAAGGGCGGTTAATTTTGATGATTCCTGCCCTCTGGGCCGTATTTTTGGCAGCTTCCGGGAAACCGCCTTTACCTCTGGTTGGTGTGATCATCTTGGGTACTCTGGCCACAAGTGCAGCTGGTTGTGTTGTCAATGATTTGTGGGATCGAGATATTGATCCAGAAGTAGAGAGAACACGCGATCGCCCCTTGGCCTCCCGCGCCTTATCTGTGAAAGTTGGGATTGTCGTCGCGATAGTAGCGATGGCATGTGCAGCAGTTCTGGCCTTTTATCTTAACCCCCTGAGTTTCTGGTTATCTGTGGCAGCAGTACCCGTGATTCTGCTTTATCCAGGGGCAAAGCGGGTATTTCCAGTACCGCAATTAGTGCTTTCGATTGCTTGGGGTTTTGGCGTATTGATCAGCTGGAGTGCGGTGACGCAAAACCTTTCTTCACCAACTTGGCTACTTTGGGGCGCGACTGTATTGTGGACATTGGGATTTGATACACTTTATGCGATGAGCGATCGCGAAGATGATCGGCGCATTGGTATTAATTCTAGTGCCCTATTTTTTGGTAATTACGCCCCTGTAGCTATCGGAGTTTTCTTTACGGGCACAATTTTATTATTAGCTTGGTTGGGTGTATTAATCAACCTTCACTTGCCTTTTTGGATTAGTCTAGTACTGGCTACTATTGGCTGGGTTTGGCAGTCTCTACAATTAAGGCAGCAAGATCTACCTAACCCTGTATACGGTCAAATGTTCCGCCAAAATGTCTGGATTGGTTTTACATTACTTGCTGGGATGATTGCCGGATCTTTTTAAACAGTGGTTGTTGTTTACAGAGTAAATATTCCTATTTTTTGTTTAAGCAAAAAGTCAAGTAATGTGACTTTAAAATTTATATAGGAAGTTGTTTTTCTAGTGGTTCAAGAATCGGCATCCAATAGCCTGATAACAGAAGCATTAGTCGAGGCAATGATGACGCGATCGCCCACCTTTGATACTCTCTGGTTCATCAAGCACCCGTGTTGCAGCCTGACGGTAGAAATGATGGCGATAGCGAAGCGCTGCTATGAAGCGCAGATCGCACTCTGCTAACTCCACGATCCAAGTAGTCAGATATAGCTAGATTAGGTTATCATTAAGACAGCTTTAGGACAGTTAAAACAGGTTAAAGAGTACTTTGTTTAGGTTGTTCAAAAGGGGAATTAGCTCAGTTGGTAGAGCGCTGCGATCGCACCGCAGAGGTCATCGGTTCAAATCCGTTATTCTCCATTTGTTGCTCTACATAACGCTAACTAAGACTTATAAACTTCCTTGACTAAAGTAACTGCCGACGGCAGAAATCCCACAGCAAAGCTAAATGTTTGAGCAAACTTTTAAAAATATTGATGACGTTCTCTGGAAAGAGGCGGGTTGTACTACAGAGTTAGATTACACCGAGCAAACGTCTTGGTTGCTGTTTCTGAAGTATTTGGATGATTTGGAGCAGGAAAGGGCGTTGGAGGCGGAACTAGCTGGTAAACCTTATGAATTTATTATTGATGAGGCGCATCGTTGGTCATCTTGGGCAGCACCGAAAAAAGCGGATACTTCGGCTACGCTCAGTAAGCATGGTACATTGGATCATGATAATGCGCTGATTGGCGACGATCTGATTGATTATGTCAACCGCAAATTATTTCCGTATTTACTAAGTTTTAAGGAACGGGCTACCAGTCCAGACACAATCGAATACAAGATAGGGGAAATTTTTAGCGAGATTAAGAATAGGTTTCAAAGTGGCTACAGCTTGCGAGATGCACTGGAATATATTGATGAGCTACGGTTTAGATCGCAACAGGAGAAACACGAGCTATCGCATCTCTATGAGGCGAAAATCAAAAACATGGGGAATGCGGGGCGCAATGGGGGTGAGTATTACACACCGCGTCCGTTGATTCGGGCAATGATTCAGGTGGTGAAGCCGAAGATTGGCGATCGCATTTATGATGGTGCTTGTGGTTCGGCGGGGTTTTTGTGCGAGAGTTACGACTATTTACGTCGGGGTTTCGACTTCGCTCAACCGAACGGTAAGCTGACAACAAAAGAGCTTGAGATACTTCAAAAACATACGTTTACGGGTAAAGAAAAGAAAAGTTTGGCGTATGTGATTGCCATCATGAATATGATTTTGCATGGCATTGATGCGCCGAATATTATCCACACCAACACGCTGACGGAAAATCTCAGTGATATTCAAGACAAGAATCGTTTTGATGTCATTTTGGCTAATCCACCATTTGGGGGGAAGGAACGCAAGGAAGTACAGCAGAATTTCCCGATTAAGACAGGGGAAACGGCGTTTCTATTTTTGCAGCATTTCATCAAAATGCTAAAAGTTGGCGGTAAAGCTGCGGTAGTAATTAAAAATACGTTCCTGTCAAATTCGGATAATGCTTCGCGGGGGTTGCGTCAAGAGCTTTTAAGTAGTTGCAATCTGCACACCATTTTAGATTGTCCGAGTGGGACTTTTATCGGGGCGGGAGTAAAAACGGTGGTGCTGTTTTTTGAGAAAGGAAAGCCCTTCGATGCTGTTCAGGGAACGCCTTTATTTTCTCAGGGAAAACCTTTAACTCAGGGAATGGCTACTCAGAAAATTTGGTATTACCAACTCGATCCGGGGCGGAATATGGGTAAAACCAATTCTCTGAATGATGAGGATTTGCAGGAGTTTGTCGAGTTACAGGCTACGTTTGCAGAATCGGAAAAGTCTTGGTTGGTGGATATTACTGATATGGATCAGGTGACTTTTGATTTGTCTGTGAAGAATCCAAATAAAGCTGAGGAATCGGCGTTACGAGAACCGCAGGAAATTTTGGATGAGATTGCGGCTTTGGACGCGGAGAGTGCTGATATTCTAGCAGGAATTGGGGGAATGCTATAAGAATGCTGGTTTCGACTTCGCTCAACCAGCACAGAGCAATTCGCTGAACCCGCTAGATATGAGGACTGAGCGAAGTCGAAGTCCGTCTTTTTGCATGAGGTCATAATAATGCCCTATATGTATATTCTGGAATGTGCTGATAGTTCCTTCTATACAGGAAGTACAAAGCATTTGCCTCTTCGTCTATGGCAACATCAAAATGGTTTGGGTGCAAATCATACAATGAAGCGATTACCTGTAAAGTTAGTTTATGCAGAGCATTACGATCATGTTGCGGATGCTTTTTATCGGGAAAAACAGGTTCAGGGTTGGAGTCGGGCTAAGAAGATTGCTTTAATGAATAGTGATTGGGATCGCCTGCATATTTTGGCGGAGTGTCAGAATTATTCACATTATGAAAATGCTGGTTTCGACTCCGCTCAACCTGCAAAGGATTAGAGGAATGATATGCAGTTGAGAGTTGATAGTAAACAATTACTAGTGGGTTGGGAGATTAAAAGCATTGGCGAAGTATGCAAAACTGGTGCAGGTGGTACACCCTTAAAATCTAAGAAAGAATATTATGAGAGTGGGCAGATTCCTTGGCTTTTAAGCGGTGAAGTTGCTCAAGGAGAAATATTTAAATCTGAAAATTTTATCACTCAAGCAGGTTTAGAAAACTCTTCAGCAAAAATATTTCCTGTAAATACTGTTCTTGTTGCGATGTATGGTGCAACAGCCGGTCAAGTTGGAATCCTTAGATTTGAAGCGGCTACTAATCAGGCTGTATGTGGAATACTACCTAATGAAAGATTTGTTCCAGAGTTTATCTATTATACTCTTTTGTCAAAAAAAGCAGAACTAATTTCAAAGGCTGCGGGAAATGCACAGCCTAATATTTCTCAAATAAAAATTAAAAATACTGAGATTCCTATCGCACCACTGTCTGAACAAAAGCGGATTGTGGCTATTTTGGATGAGACGTTTGAGGGGATTGATAGAGCGATCGCAAACACCGAAAAAAACCTCGCCAACTCCAGCGAAATATTTGAAAGCTATCTAAACGCCATCTTTACCCAGAAAGGCGACGGTTGGGAGGAGAAAACACTCAAGCAGGTATCAATTCAATTTGGTAGAGGAAAATCAAGACACCGACCAAGAAATGATAAGAAACTTTATGGCGGTGAATATCCATTTATTCAAACAGGAGATATTCGCAATTCAAATCATATTGTAACTAGCTATTCGCAAACTTATAACGAAGTAGGTCTAGCTCAGAGTAAGTTGTGGCCTAAAGGAACAGTATGTATAACTATTGCGGCAAATATAGCAGAAACAGGTGTATTGCTAAGGAGGGAATTGCAGCATGATTACCCTAGAAACCCTTGAAAAATGGCTGAATGCACCTGCTGAAACTGAGAACCTTGAATTTAAAGAAGCTAGGCAGCATTTTAATAAAGTTGACTTACTCAAGTATTGTGTAGCATTAGCCAATGAAGGAGGTGGACATTTAGTTTTCGGTGTAACTAATAAGCCACCCCGTCAAGTTGTGGGTTCCCAAGCTTTTCCATCACAGACTTCCCTGAATGAAATTAAATCCCGTATTGTAGAAAAACTTAGATTCCGCGTAGACGTAACAGAATTAGCCCATCCCAATGGTCGAGTATTAGTCTTTGAAATACCACCTCGTCCTGTAGGACAAGCATATACCTTTGATGGTGCATACTTGATGCGATCTGGTGAAGATTTACGCCCGATGACACCAGATGTACTCAAGAAAATTTTTGCAGAAGACCAACAAGATTGGTTTTGCCAACCTGCTCGATCTGATGCCAGTCCTGACGATGTAATTGCTCTTTTAGATACTCAATCATACTTTGAACTGCTAAAAATTCCCTATCCCACTACCCGTGATGCCGTCCTAGAAAGATGCAGAGCCAACAGTTAATTAAACCAACAGCACATGATTGGACAATCACAAACCTAGCTGCCATCCTGTTGGCAAAAAAACTGGATGCCTTTTCTCCTACCTTGGCTCGTAAAGCTCCCCGTGTCGTAATCTACGAAGGTATCAATAAGCTAAAAACTCGTAATGACACAACAGGCATTCGAGGATATGCTGTTGGCTTTGAGGGGTTAGTGGATTTTGTCCACTCGGCAGCACCGCAAAATCGCTTTATCGAGGAAGTTGTGCGAGAAGAAGTAAAGATGTTCCCAAGAAATGCTTTACGAGAACTTATTGCGAATGCTTTGGTGCATCAGGATTTTCTAGCAACAGGTACTTCAGTGATGATCGAAATGTATAGCGATCGCATTGAGATATCTAATCCCGGCATCCCACCCATTAAGGTAGAGCGATTTATTGATGAAAATCGCTCCCGTAACGAACAACTTGCCAACTTAATGCGACTTTTCCATATATGTGAAGAAAAAGGCAGTGGCATTGACAAAGTTGTAAGTGCAGCAGAAATGTTTCAACTACCCGCACCAGATTTTCGAGTAGGTGACACACGCACTACAGCAGTGCTGTTTGCCCATCAGGATTTTGCCGATATGAGCAAGAGCGATCGAATTCGAGCCTGCTACCAGCATTGCTGTCTCCTGTATGTCAGCAATCAACGAATGTCTAACCAAACCCTACGAGAGCGGTTTCGTCTAAGTGAGTCACAAGCAGCTAATGTTTCTTACATTATAGGATTCACCAAAGAAGCTGGCTTAATCAAGGCAGATGAATCCGAATCAACCTCTACCCGCTATGCTCGCTATCTCCCTTTTTGGGCATAAAAGTGCTTAAAAGCAAACCGAGATTAGTCACTCTCAAAGCCTGAAACCCTTGCAGAACCAACAAAAAAGTGCTTAAAAGCAAACCGAGATTAGTCACTCTCAAAGCCTGAAACCCTTACATAACAAATAAAAAAGTCCTTAAAAGCAAATCGAGATCAGTCACTCTCAAAGCCTGAAACCCTTGCAGAACCAACAAAAAAGTGCTTAAAAGCAAATCGAGATGAGCGAAATATGAACGAAGCCGAAACCCGTGCCGAACTAATCGACCCCGCACTAAAAGCCGCAAGCTGGGGAGTTATCGAAGGTAGCCGCATTCGCCGCGAAGTTGTTGCCCCTGGTCGTTTAATTGGCAACGGTAAACGCGCTCAATCAGACATCGCTGATTATGTGCTGGTTTATCATGGTGAAAAACTTGCCGTTATCGAAGCGAAAAAACGCGACTTACCAGATACTGAAGGTTTAGGACAGGCCAAAAAATACGCCGAAAAGTTACAAACTCGATTCGCCTACTCTACAAATGGCATCGGTATATACCAAGTAGATATGCACACAGGTGCAGAAGGCTACATCAACCAATATCTCACCCCGGATCAACTATGGTCAGCCACCTTTAGCGAAAAAAATGCGTGGCGCGATCGCTTTGCTGCCATCCCCTTTGAAGACAAAAGCGGCACATGGGAAACCCATTATTATCAACACAATGCCATTAAGCACGTCCTAGAAGCGATCTGCCAAGGACAAGACCGGATTTTGTTAACGATGGCAACTGGCACAGGTAAAACCTTCATCGCCTTCCAACTCGCCTGGAAACTCTTTCAAAGCCGTTGGAATCTTAGCAGACAACCCACCCGTCGTCCACGAATTTTGTTTTTAAGCGATCGCAATATCTTAGCCAACCAAGCCTATAATTCTTTCTCTGCCTTCCCCGACGATGCCCTCGTCCGCATCGACCCCGAAGCTATCAAAAAACGCGGTCGAGTCCCCAAAAATGGCAGTATCTTTTTTACGATTTTCCAGACTTTTATGACAGGACGGGACGACGCTGGCAATCCTACACCAAAATTCAGCGACTATCCCCCCGACTTCTTTGACTTCATCATCATTGATGAATGTCACCGAGGCGGAGCCAGTGACGAAAGCACCTGGCGGGGCATTTTAGAATACTTCTCCCCAGCAGTACAACTGGGACTCACCGCCACTCCTAAACGAAAATATAACGCAGACACCTACACCTACTTCGGCGAGCCAGTCTATACCTACGCCCTCAAAGACGGTATCAACGACGGGTTTCTTACTCCTTTTAAAGTCAGGCAAATCGAAACTAACCTAGATGAATATATTTACAGCACTGAAGATGAACTGATCGAAGGTGCAGTAGATGAAGCTAGAACCTACACTGAAGCTGACTTCAACCGCATCATTGAAATTGCCGATCGCGAACGTTATCGGGTGCAACTGTTCATGGAAGAAATTGACCAAAATCAAAAAACTCTGGTGTTTTGCGCCAACCAACCCCACGCTCTGGCTGTGCGGGATTTAATCAACCAAATGAAGATTAGCACTAACCCTAATTACTGTGTTCGCGTCACCGCTGATGATGGGAAACTTGGCGAACAGCACCTCAGCACCTTTCAAGACAACGAGAAAACTATCCCCACCATTCTCACCACCTCCCAAAAGCTCTCCACTGGGGTTGATGCCCGGAATGTTCGTAACATCGTGCTGATGCGCCCCATCAATTCGATAATTGAATTTAAGCAGATTATTGGCCGCGGTACTCGCCTATTTGATGGGAAAGACTACTTCACCATTTATGATTTCGTCAAAGCCTACGAACATTTCAAAGATCCTGAATGGGACGGTGAACCCCAAGAACCAGTTCTCGTGAAAATTTCAAGAGGTGAAGAATTAGGTAAATACAATGTCTCCACAACAGATAGTGATAGAAATAGAGGCAAAACTAGAAACGAAAGTACAGAAGTTCCCAGCCCAAAAACTATCAAAATCAAACTCGCTGATGGCAAAGAACGCACCTTCCAGCACCGGATGTCTACGACCTTCTGGAGTCCAGACGGTAAACCCATGAGTGCCGCAGAATTTGTGGAACGTCTCTTTGGTGAAATTCCTGAACTATTCAGAGATGAAAACGAGCTACGAGCAATCTGGAGCCGCCCTAACACCCGTAGAGCTTTATTAGAAGGACTGGCAGAGAAGGGCTACGGGGAGGAACAACTCACAGAAATTAGCCGCCTGATTGATGCCGAGAAAAGCGATTTATATGATGTCCTGGCTTATATCGCCTATGCCTCTGCACCCATGAGCCGTCGAGAGCGTGTCCTCGCTCACAAGTCGTTAATCTTCTCGCGGTATATCGGCAAACAGCAAGAATTTCTCGACTTTGTACTCGAACAATACATCAAAGCCGGGGTTGGGGAACTCGATCGCACTAAATTACCTCAACTGTTAGAGTTAAAATATCATACCGTTCGTGATGCTGTTGAAGAACTAGGGAGCGTTGCGAATATCAGTGAAGTATTTATCGGGTTTCAGCAGTATTTGTATTCACAGAACATGGCAGCTTAATTGGGCAGGTCGCTACAATTAAGCACCCCAGTTAGACGATTAACTCAAAGCTAGATAACTATCCGCTGATATACATAAATTATTATTGTATTAAATTTAACACGCATCAGTTAGCTAATAAAACCAAAAAAAAAGAGCCTAACTTAGGCTCCCTAATCAAAACTAGTAATAAAATTGTGACTACTTCACAGTAACCTTACCACCAGCTTCTTCGATCCGCTTTTTAGCATCTTCAGCGGCATCCTTAGCAATACCTTCCTTAACTGCCTTGGGCGCAGCTTCCACCAAGTCTTTAGCCTCTTTTAGACCCAAACCGGTCAATTCCCGGACAATCTTCAGCACGGCAATCTTCTTATCAGCTGGGACTGATTCTAGAACCACGTCAAACTCGGTTTGTTCAACAGCTTCTTCAGCCGGAGCAGCAGCACCACCAGGAGCCATCATCATCATCCCACCAGCTGGTGCAGCAGCACTCACGCCAAAAGCTTCTTCAATTTGCTTGACTAACTCAGAAGCTTCCAGCAAAGATAGGGTTTTTAGTTGTTCTAAAATTTGATCGGTTGCAGCAGACATTGATATAACTCCTGTAATTTTGATTATTTATTTGTCATGGGTCATTAGTCATTAATCCTTAGCTATAGACTCTTGACTGATAAACCATGAAGTCTATTCAGCAGCGGTTTCGGTGCTGCTATCACCTTCAGCAGCGGTTTCGGTGCTACCGCCACTTTGCTCTTGGTCGGCCACAGCCTGCAAAGCACGAGCCAGTGAACCAGGAACTTCGTTGATACCCACAGCAATCCTGGTAGCTAAGGCGTTGATAGCCCCAGCAATTTGTGCTATCAGTTGTTCCTTAGATGGCAAGTCTCCCAGAGCTTTAACATCCGGTTCTTTGAGCAGCCGACCTTCCATTACACCACCACGAAGTTCTGTCTTCTTGGTGACTTTTTGGAAGTCTTGGTAAGCCTTAATCGCAGATGAGAAATCTTCTTTGACTAGCAAAAAGGCAGAAGCACCTGTGAGCAATTCCGTCAATGGCTGCCATTTTTCCTGATCTTGAATGGCAATGCCCATTAGGGTATTCTTTGTTACCTTGCAAACAGTGCCACTTGGACGCAACCGCCGCCGTAAGTCAGTGATTTCTGCAACCGTTAGTCCCTGGTAGTCAATCACCAGTGCTAAAGTTGACCCACTCAAAGTTTCCTTGAGGTCAGCTACTATCTCTTTTTTGTCTTCTATTGTTCTACCCATGCTTTTTTCACCTCCTTAAAACCATCCTCCATACTTGGTGTCTTTTTCTGAGCAACTCAAAACAATAAACCCCAGCTATCTCAGCCGGGGTTTAAAAGTAATATTCTTCATGCCACAGTTATCACGCCTTTTGGGGGTGGTACTTCAGACAATAAAAACTTTAACCTCGGCAGGATATTAAGCCATTGGCACCTGCTATCTTTGGCTTTGCTTATTTAATTTTGCTCTTTGTCATGAGTCGTCGTAAAGACTAATGACTAAAATCTAAGCGGCTTCGGTCAATTTAAAGTCTCGGAGGGCATTAATATCGAGTTTAATTGATGGGCCCATAGTAGCTGCCACATAAAATGTGCGCCAATAACGACCTTTAGCTCCTGAAGGACGGTTGCGGTCAATCGTTTCTTGCAATGCCTTCAAGTTTACTAACAAATCTTCGGGCGAGAAGGAAGCCTTACCAAACATAACATGGACAATACCAGTTCGATCAGCTCGGAATTCTAATTTACCAGCTTTGAATTCGGCGATCGCACTTGCTAAGTCAAATGTCACAGTTCCACCTTTGGGCGATGGCATCAAACCACGAGGCCCAAGTAACTTCCCAAGCTTCGCCACCTGTGGCATCACATCCGGTGTGGCAATCAGCTTGTCAAAGTCCATCATGCCTTTTTGGATTTCGTCAATCAACTCTTCTGAACCGACTAAATCAGCACCAGCGTTGCTTGCTTCGTTGACTTTTTCCCCTCTGGCAATTACCGCCACCCGGACTATTTGTCCTGTACCTTTGGGCAGTGCTACCGTTGTCCGCAGCTGTTGGTCTGTATACTTCGGGTCAATTCCCAGCCTGATATGCGCTTCAGCGGCTTCAGGGAATTTGGCTGTTGCCGTGTCTTTTAGCAGGGCTAAAGCCTCTAGGGGTTCATAGTCCCTATCTTCTACTTTGTCTTGCAACGCCTGCAAGCGGCGTGATAATTTTTTTCCCATTTGTCTCTCCTGGGGTAATTCCGAAGCTTCGCCTCTCCCCCGATAAATTTTAGTTATTTGTCCTTTGTCCTACCCTGCGGGTTCGCTCTTAGCGTTCTCGTAGATTAGCTGCTAAGGCGTCTATGTCATTTGTCATTTGTATTTTTCTTTTACTAATGACTCTTGACTTGATTCTTGACTAATCTGCAATTCCTACGCCCATATTCTTGGCTGTCCCTGCTACAATCTTCATTGCCGCTTCTATGTCATTGGCATTGAGATCTGGCAGTTTTGTTTGGGCTATTTCTTGTAATTGGGCTTTGGTGATTGACCCGACTTTCTTTTTGTTGGGTTCATTCGAGCCTTTTTCAATTTTCGCTGCCTTGCGAATCAGCACTGATGCTGGTGGCGTCTTGAGAACAAATGTAAAACTCCGGTCTTCAAAAACCGAAATTTCTACAGGTATCACCATCCCAGCTTGGTCTGCTGTTTTGGCGTTGTACTCCTTGCAGAACATCATGATGTTAACGCCATGTTGACCCAATGCGGGGCCAACTGGCGGTGCTGGGTTGGCTTTTCCAGCATTCAGGGCCAATTTAATGACCGCTACTACTTTCTTCGCCATTTGTATTTAACTCTGTTTTTCTACCTGATTAAATTCCAATTCTACTGGTGTATCTCTACCAAAAATTGAGAGCAAAGCTTTGAGCTTACTCCGCTCTGGAGAGACTTCAATCACCTCACCTTCAAAGTCTTTAAACGGACCAGAAAGCACGATTATCTTATCACCAGTAGCCATGTCAATTTTGACAACCGGCTCTTGTTCGCTGGTTTGTTTGAATATACGTTCTACTTCTGAAGGGCCCAAGGGTATTGGGTTGACATGACCGCGACCTCTGCCGCTGCCACGTTTTTGTTCTGAACCTACGAAGTTAATTACATGGGAGGTGTTTCGTACCACCTGCCAGGTATCATCATCCATCATCATCCGCACCAGTACATAACCTGGAAAAACTTTTTCTTCGGTATGCTGGCGACTGCCATCTTTGCGGATTTTCACCGCTGGCGTGTGGGGAATTTCCACCTGGACAATTTTGTCACCTACATCAAAGGTTTGGATGCGTTGCTCCAAGTTAGTTTTTACACGCTTTTCACAGCCAGAGGCTACTTGTACTGCATACCAGCGTGCTTCATTTGACGCTGCTTCTGCTGTTTCTTCTGACTGTAACGTGGAGTTGCGTGGTTCGTCTGTTGAGGAAGTCATCAGAACACCTGTTTTGCTGCCCAACCAAACAATCCATCGACCAAGTATATCAAAGAAGCGGAGAGTACTACCATTAACAACACAGCGGCGGATTCGCTCACTACTTGCTTCCGACTGGGCCAAACTACTTTGTCAAGTTCTTCTTTGGTTCCTTGGATGAAGTTGTTAAAGCTAAACCCATTTGTTGCTTCTGGCAATTCTGCTTCATTTTTTTTGGCCACGGCCGTTTATCCCTCCGTTAACTCGTACAGCTATGCTTTGCTAATCTTTATCCAGGTTTACAACTTAACTGGAAGCCAAAAAGCTGCAAATACAAAAGTTTTACCCGAAATCATTAGCACTAACTGCCATGTTAGCAGCTGTGTAATTATTTCGGGCTTTGTTTTTGCTCTTGAGCGCGCCCTGGAGGACTTGAACCCCCGACATCAGGTTTTGGAGACCTGCGTTCTACCAACTGAACTAAGAGCGCACAAGCTGTTTTTGGTTCAGCCATTGCGCTGAACTAAATCTCAGTTTAACGCAATATTTGACTTTTATTTTACCTTGCTTCTGAAAAGTTCTGATGTTTAACGACTTGATGCTTACCGCAGAAGCGTTACAGACTTTTCGTAGTCTAGGTGAGGGAATAAACCAGCGGCAGAAGCCGCTTGAAGTTGGAGTCTCCCATACTTTGAAAGGCGAATCACAAAGGGCGGTCAAACCGTTGTTTGATCCGGGTTGCCTTACCAACGCGATCGCGCAGATAATACAGCTTAGCACGCCGTACCTTACCACGACGCAATACTTTGATGTTGTCAATCCGGGGAGAATGCAACAAAAACACCCGTTCAACACCAACACCTTGAAACACCCGGCGGACTGTAATAGTTTCGTTGATACCGCCGTTGCGTCTGGCAATCACTACTCCTTCGTAGGGTTGCACGCGGAATTTTTCGCCTTCTTTAATTTTTACTCCTACTCTTACTGTGTCGCCCACATAAATTTCGGGCAAATTAGATTTTAGATGTTCCGCTTCAATGGAGCGGATGATCTCTTGAGCGTTCATAATCTCTCTGTCTAATTAAAAAACTCACGATCATCAATCATAGATCTATAACTGCCTGAGAGTCCAGTTATTTGATGTTGAGAATTTTTCTGATATGAATAGTTTGCAATCGAAAGAATGCTACAAAAGACTGTGCCACAAGTATAGAATTTATGAAATTTAGCATCGTCATCACCACTTATAATCGCTTAAACTTACTGCAACGAGCAATTGACTCTGCTCTTAACCAGACTATGCAGTGCGAGGTGGTTGTTGTCGATGACTGTTCATCTGATAACACCCAAACCTATGTCAAAAGCTTGGGTAACAGCGTTGTTTACCATCGTAACGAAGTCAACCAAGGTCATGCGGCGACGGTAAATGCTGGAGTTGCGAAAGCTAGCGGCGACTGGATTAAGTTTTTAGATGATGATGACTACCTAGCTGCTAATTGTATCCAAGAGATGGCAAGGGCGATCGCACTTTGTCCTGATGCTGTGATTTGCTCATGCGTGGCTGCTCAGGTGGATGGTAATGAAGTTGAAATCAGTCGCACTCCTCAACTTGGTTCTGGACTGGCTTTTTATATTCCACAAGCTGATATTCACTACGGTATGCTCCTAGAGCTTTTACCTTTTGGTACGCCTGTGCAAGTGGCTTGTCGGCGTGATGCTTTTATGCAAACTGGTGGTTGGGACTCCACTCTCGATGCTAACTGTGACGACATTGATTCGTGGATTCGCATTGTCCAGTTTGGCCATGCCATTTTCCTGAATCAGTGTCTTGCTTATCGGACTATTTGGCCCGGTGCTTATAATCAAAAATTTTCTTTGACTCAACGGTTAGCGACAAACATCTTCATGAAGGAGAAGATTTACGCCTTAGTAGATGAACAGTACCGCTCAAAGATTCCTCTTCTTCAGGATATAAAAAATTATTTGAAACTACATTGGATTTTAGTAGCACTGAAGCAAAGAAACATTAAAAGCTTTCTGATGATGATAGATCAATCTGTACTTTCTCCTCTAGCTTGGGGACTTTTGCTGACTGCTTTTTTATCACGCCGATTTCCAGAACGTAATTATCATATTCGCAAATTTGTATTAATTGATTCTTAATTATTTGAGTCTTTGTAATCATCTTTTTTCTTATAGAGACAGTGCGTTTGTATAATCTCTGTAATTTTAGGAAGGTGCTAACTTAAATAGTGTTTCAAAACTCACATTAATTAAGTATTTTTCTAAACTAAGTACCATTGTTAATTTTATTTAGACACATTATTTTGAATCTGCAAAAATATAACAATATTTTTTAGCTAACCGCTAAGTAGTCTTACTGCAAAGCAAAAACTGCTAAGGAAAAAATAACAATAAAAACGCATAGGGGAAAAGGTTAAAGGGAAAAGGGGTAAACAGGTCGCCCACAATTCCACGCTTGTTTTACCTCCCACAGAATAAAAGGATTATTTCGCGTCACTTGCGGGCGTTAGCGTAGCGGGACGTTCGCGTTCATCGTCTCGTAAAGAAGTTCGGTTTTTACCTTTTACCCCGCCCCTTATCCCCAGAGGGGGCCCCACCTTCCCCTTTCCCCCTGAGCCTTCTTGATAAATAATTCATAAATCTCCCAAATCATTTCTGACTGCTATAGAATCAGACTGTATATTATGAGTAAGTCTTTAAAAATAAGTAGCGGATTACTAATAGCTTCCAGGTATTTTGCTCATTAATGAAGGTTCTTAAATTATCACTTAAGACCTAATAACTATGCTAATTATTACTCAGTTATTTTGCTGAATTTTTATACACATAGTCAGAAATTATGCGAATAATCCATATTTTGAATCACGTTCAAGAGATAGGTAACGGTATTGTAAATGTGGCTGTGGATCTTGCCTGTCTACAAGCAAAAACTGGGCATAAAGTGGCGGTAGTTTCTGCTGGTGGAGAATACGAGGCACTACTAGCTGTTTGTGGCGTTAAACATTACCACTTAGACCAGCAGAGAAACCCGATAAATATTATAAAAGCAGCTATGCGTTATCGGGCGATCGCAGCAGAATTTCAGCCGGATATCGTTCATGCTCACATGATGACGGGAATAGTGTTAGCACACTTTCTCAGATATGGGCACAAGTATGCTTTAGTTTCCACAGTACACAACGAATTTCAGCGTACCAGCCTGCTGATGGGTTTAGCTGACAGAGTAATTGCTGTCAGTAAGGCTGTACAAGCATCTATGGCACGGCGCGGTATCCCGGAAAACAAGTTGCGGGTAGTATGTAATGGAACCCTGGGTAGTCCTCGCACCCGTAACCTACAGGATTATCAACCTTTACCATTACAGCATCCGGCGATCGCTACCGTAGCCGGGATGTATAAACGTAAAGGGATTGCTGAGTTAATCGCCGCCTTTGAACAAATTGCTTTAGATTTTCCCCAAGCGCATCTTTATCTGGTGGGAAATGGGCCTGATAGAGACCTATTTGAGGCACAAGCGCAAGCAACTTCTGTTACAGAACGCATTCATTTTGAAGGCTTTCAACCTGAGCCTCAATGCTACCTAAAATCTTGTGACATATTTGTGCTCGCTTCTCACCGTGACCCCTGTCCCCTAGTACTTTCAGAAGCAAGGGAAGCTGGCGCCGCTATTATTGGTACTCAGGTAGACGGGATTCCTGAAGCCTTAGATTATGGGCAAGCAGGTCTTTTAGTACCAGCGAAAGATAGTAAAGCTCTGGCTAACGCATTAGTGCAATTACTGAGTAATTCAGATACGTTGTACGAGTGGAAAAATCGGGCAAATCAAAACCTTGAGTGGCTGAATGCTAGCCGCGTACATCAGGAAACATTGACGATATATTGTGAATTAATTACACAGTGAAAGGCATGGAAATTAGGAGATTTGTGCCTTTCCCAGTGTTACCAAAATTTGCGAGCTACTTAAGTTTACGCTTTAGTTTAAAAGCTACAACTAAGACGCCAAAAGCTAATGTACCTAAAATGTCAGTTGGTTCTGGAACGGCATTGTAATAGCTATTCACCCGGATGGGCCCATCTTGATCTGCTGGTAGGGGTGGTGCTGCTGGAATAATTCCACCACCTGGGGATAAATTGGGCTGGCTAGAGAATAGATTGTAAAACACAGTATTGTTAGGGATAACGCCACCACTATAGGTGATGACGTTATCTTTAATCGTAACGTTTGCAAATATATCCTCTAGACCAGAAGTATTAGAGAAACCAATCTTCCCATCTCCATTTACATCTCCCCACTCCACTGGCTCATTGTCAAATGCTGGAGTAGAATCTGGATTGCTATACGAGAGCGTTTCTAATTCAAAAACTAGGCTTGCTATATCCCGTCCAGTAGCATTTAGTAAGTTGTTAGCTCTATCTGGAACACCATATCTGATTATTTCTCCAGGGTGTATATCTGGCCCAAGGCTTCTTGGATCTCTCATTTTGAGTATGTCTTCATTGACGGTGGTTACGATGGGTTCCACTAAAATGACGGCTCTGGCTGGTGTCAAAGACAAAAAACTAATTCCTGTTGCACCTATAACAGACAATGCTATTTTGGTTGCGATTGTAGTCATGTTCTCTCCTGTTTATAAAGATTCAAAGAATGTTATGGTGTGTGAGTGAAATCAAACAGCAAATACTCGCATTTCAACCGCTTTTTATCTAGCAGATATTGTTGTTGATGTGTGTTTACTTACTTGGTTGATATATACTCATAGGTAGATTTATAAAGCAATTCTGATAATGCTTTATCAACATAACTAGTAATTTCACGCAATCTTTATCAAAAATCTAAATTAGAACTTATATATTGACAGATTGGGCAATATGTGAGCTTAAAAAACTTGATTTAGAGCCTCAGTGTGCAAGTATACTGAGTGAGCATAGATGTAGCCCAACGCAGGCATTGCTCATGGAGTTTCTTATATGAATGCTTAAATGGAAAATGATGAAAAAGAGAATTTATTTTACAAATATTGCAGCAATTGAGGTCTTTAGTGTCGGTCTAAGCAATAAATTCAGCAGTAGAGCTTCAGAATTTGTCTTTGATGCGGCGGGGTTAGTGTGAAACCAAACCTCAATAGGTAAACAAGTAACCAAATCAATAACTGTTAAACAATTCAATTCTTATACGCCAGGAAATTGTCGCCATAACAGTGTTAATACTGCTACCACCATTAACGACAAATTAAGAACCCTATCTCGTAATCCTAACTGTTCATAATACTTTTGTTGAGCAAAGATAGCAGAAATCAATAAAGCTTCTAATTGCTGAGAAATCGCATCATTATCGATAGTAGGGGTATGATGCCATTGTGCGTGGTCAGAGTTTCGTATTGCTGCTTTGGGCATGGTTGTAAACTCAGCTTTCCATTACCTAGTTTGATTACTGAATTTCCCTAACAATGTTGCCCAATTTTTGCTAGGTTATGTCAAAAAGTAAATAATAATGATCATCAAATAAAGAGGGCTGTAGGCGGTCGGGTGCAGCGCCTTGTTGTGCTGCTGTTCATACCTTGTGCAGCAAGGGCGTTATGTTTTGATTAACGCAATATAGCGGTTCTCAACTAAGTGAGGTACACAGAAGTTGTAATTAACCACACAGAGAAGTCGGAGCGGCGGGCTACGTCGTTGGCATCAGAACTTCTCCCAACGCGAAGTAGCGTTTCGTAAAGAAGGGGAGCCACTGCGGTCTTCTCCCAAGGGGAGACGCCCGCCGTAGGATGCCCAAAGGGCTGTAAGGCGATGGGGTCTCACGCCAGTCGCCTCAACGGAGGGAACCTCCCGAAGTTTGCTTGGAGGGAAACCCTCCGACGCTCGATGACTCGCTAACGCTGCGCTATGGCAACTTCTCTCCGCACGGCGCTGGCTCCTCAAGTGGAGCAAGTGGCGTGAAACGCAATCATGCGAACGGGGTTTCCCAACCTAGTAAACTTTTCAAGACAGGCATCTGAACTTCGGTGTGAACAAAGATAAACACAGATAGATTCGTACCTCAGCAGACTAAAAAACGCTATAATGGATAGCCTCTTAATGCTGTCGGTTAGAACGGCAGTTCATCGTTTTAGGGAACCCCGTTAGTGATGGAGACAAGCGGGACAGTTGGGCGTTGCACATAAGTGACCTTAACACCCATTGTTTTAGACACCATGTGTAGCGGCACCATTACGACACCCCTGCGAAAGAACGGCATATCGCGCCTATCGAAATTCTGTCTATTACCTTCCATTCTAGCCGTACTGCCACCAGGCAGTGAAAGCTGCACCGTGGACGCGCCGCGCTTCGCCGTAATAAGGCGCTCCCGGCTGTTGTAAGTGACTGTTGCGCCTAATGCCTCATAGATATCTCGAAACGGGACGAAAGTTTGCCCATTCACTTCGACCGGCGCGACAGAACTTTTGAGTGGTTGTCCGTTGACTCGCACCTCAGGATACCGTTCGGGAGCTTTGCGTGTGCTGGACTTGCGTGTGGTGGGTTTACGCCTGTTCCAACGCTGCGTTTCAAGGTGTGGGGTCAGCCAGTCCATTTGTGCATAGGCAGGTGCCACTACGGTTAAAGTGGCTAAGACAGCAACTAAGATTAGTTTTTTCATTGTGTTCACTTCCTCAGAATTCTTGAGTTACTAACTCTGCCATAACAAGAACCAACATTTTCTTGATGAGCTTTATAATCGCAACATTTATAATTTTAAGTTGATATGAAAGGACGTGATTGAGAGATTTAAGGAGACTATAAACCAGACGTCAGCTAGTTAACGATGCAACAAGCTTTACTTTAGAGCAAGTGAACAGCTTGGTATTGTTTAATAACTGCTTTAAATATTGTATGGGAGAGGGGGCAAATACCTTTCGGTTAAAGGGGAAGGATTTTAATTCACCTCTTTCCCCTTTGCCCATGCTACAAGAAAAAATGTTAGGCTCATCCGAACAGTATGAAGGGAGGGGTTAGTTTTGCTTTAATCCTGAAATCAAGGATTCAAATAAATTTTTTAGTAAACCCACGCAACCAAATTAATATCGGCTTTGCCCAGTTCCCACCAAATAAATCGTGCAACAGAGTATAAAAGCAGGGAATGATAAACAGCGTCAGAACGGTTGCTAAAGACAAACCAGAAAATACCACCACGCCTAATGGTTGCAAAAATTCTGAGCCTTCCCCAATTCCCAACGCCAGGGGAAACATACCTAAAACAGTGGTAATGGTAGTCATTAACACTGGACGTAAGCGTTGAGGAGCAGCTTTCAAAATCGCCGTTTTCCGATCAACCTTTTCCCGTTCCAGAATTTGATTCGCCAATTCCACCATGATGATAGCGTTGTTGACCACAATACCCACTAACAATACTGCACCGACAATTACTGTTGCGCCAATAGCAGTTTTGGTAATGTAAAGTCCGAAAATACCCCCAGCTAGTGCTAATGGGATGGTAAACATAATTACCAGCGGGTCAATGAGGGAATTGTATTGCACCGCCATCACCACAAAGACTAGAAAAGCAGCTAATGCACCTAACAACTGGAGAGAGCCTTGCAGTTGTTGATTAGATTCGGCAGCCGAACTGGGTAATATGCTAACGCCTTCAGGCAAATCTATGCTTTCCAGTACTGTACTCACCTGTTCTAGAGCGCCACTAAGGCTAGCTCCCTCAGTCAAATTGCCAGCAATCAAGAAAACTTGACGTTGATTAATCCGTTGAGCCTCTCCAGGAGCTTGCCCTTCAACAATTTTGGCAACATCGCTCAAGCGGACTTGGCGATTGTTGTCTACAAACAAAGGCAACCTCTGTAATTGAGAAGGTGTTTGCACCGATGTTTCATTCAACTGCACTCGCACATCAACTAAACGGTTGCCGCGTTGTATCTGAGTCGGTGTACTGCCTTCGAGTGCTGTCTGAATTGTTTGCCCAATATCTGTAGTAGTTAAGCCCAAAGCAGAAACCCGCTCCCAGTCAGGACGAATCTGAATTTCTGGTTGGCGATCGTCTGCATCAGGACGGAATCTCGCTTGGGTAACTTGTTCTTCTAAGGCTGCTAGTACCTGACGACCTGCTTGTTGTAAAATATTTGCGTCATTTCCCTGTAGAATTACATCAACATCAGCGCCACGTACTGGAGAGTTACTGAGAATCAAACCCCGCACTTGACCGGGGGAAAGGCGTAGGCGAATTCCTGCCAAATTTAGCTTGTTAAACTCTTGGGTAACTCGTTCTACATAAGCTTCTACATCTGTACCCTGTTTTAAGGTAATGGTACTGGAGCCGCGTAGGGCATTCTCACTAGTATTGCTCCCAAATAGAGCACCACCAGATGTTGAGAAAACATACTCCGTTTCTGGCTGTTTGCGGATTAGCTCATCCGTCGCAGCCATGACTTTTCGGTTGGTTTCTAAAGGTGTACCGGGCGGAAACTGAGCATTGAAGTTGGCTTGTCCAGTATTGATCCGGGGAAGGATTTCTTGGGGAATTTGCGGAGCCATCCACAAACTGCCCCCACCAAAAAGGATAAGAGCGATCGCCACCGTTACTAACCGCCAGCGTAATATCCCAGCTAAAAAACTGCCGTATCCCCTCGTAGAAGCCTCAAAGCGGTCATTAAACTTCCGCAATAGCCAAAATTGGCTCAAACGACTAGAAAACCGCCATGCCAACATCCGGGAGGCAAGCATGGGAACAACGGTAACAGCTATTAAAATTGAAGCCGCTACAGAAAAGGTGATGGTGAGAATTAACTCATTGAATAGTAATGCGATAAAGCCACCGATGAGCAAAAACGGCAATACTGCCACCAAGTTCGTACTAGTAGAAGCAACTAAAGCTGATTCCACTTCCTGGCTACTTTGTTCCGCCTGAGAAATTAGTTGCTGCGAATTCAAGCGGGTTTTCGTATCTTTGCCAGGAGTCATACCAGCACCCTCGGCAATGTTCTCCAACATGACGATGGAGTTATCTACCACAATACCAACACCCAGCGCCAAACCGCCTAAGCTGAAAACGTTGAGAGATAAGCCGAATAGACCCATAAAGATGATGGCGGCGAGGGTTGCCAAGGGGATGGCAAAGACGATGATAAAAGTTTGCCGTAGGGAACCAAGGAATAGGAGAACGGCGATCGCGGCTAGTACTGTTCCGATTAACCCAGAACTGGTAACATTCGAGATGGAATTGTTGATAAACCGCGATTCATCCAAGGTAGGTGTAAGAACTGTTCCTTCGGGAATTACACCAGATTGCCGGAGTTCTTCTATCCGTTTTTTCACACCTTCAACAACGTTGATGGTGTTAGCATCTGGCTGCTTTTGGATGCTGACTTTTACAGCTTGTTCCCCGTTAAGCAAGACGAACACTCTTTGTTGTTCTGAGCCATCAATGACCTCGGCAAAGTCCCGCAAATAGACGCGGCGGTTGGGGACTGAGGATTGGGTACTGGTGACTGGTGACTGGGCATTAGAAGTTGAGGAAGCAGCAGCAGTGGGAGAGGAGACTTCAAAAGAAAGATTGCTAATTTCATCGGCATCTTGGAAGCGCCCGACGGTACGAGTTAACGGTTCAGAATCCTGCCCTAAAATCCGACCGCCAGAGATATCTACGTTGCGATCTCTGAGTTGGTCTAGCACATCAGTCAAACCTACACCCAAAGCTTGCAAGCGATCTAGATCAATATTTACTCTAACTTCTTCTTGAACTCCGCCCGACACATCTACCCCTGCGACTCCAGGTACAACACTCAGTTCACGGGCTAGTTCTTCTTCGGCAAAAACGCGCAAATCAACGCCTTCTAACGAGGGGGAAGTTAATGCCACTTCGTAAACTGGTAACTGGGAAGGATCAACTTTGAATAATCGTGGTTCTTCAATGGTGTCTGGTAAAGTGCTTCTAGCTCTGTTAAAGGCAGCTGTGGCATCGTTTAATGCTTGGTCAATGTTGCCTCCCGTTTGAAAGTACAGATCCAAATTCACCTGCCCCTCACGAGTTTGGGAAAAAATTTGGATCACGCCCTCAGTAGCGGCAAAGGCTTCTTCTAAGGGCCTTGTTACTTCATCAACTGCTACCTCAGGAGAAATTCCCGGTGCTTCTATCCGCACACCAATTCGGGGATAGGTGATTGATGGTAGCAAATCTACGGGTAACTTGAGGACAAAAAATACACCCAGAACTATCACTGCTAGGGTGAGCATGAGTGTGCCGATGTGTTGGCGGATTGATATAGCACTAATACTAAATCCGCCGCCGTTCTTAACTTGCTGCATTACTATCGCTATGCTCCAATTAAAAATGCCAAATTACCGAAGTTCTGATGATTGGAAGCTGAAGCTCAGACTTCTCTTAAAATTCAAAAAGAATTTTTAATCTTGCAATTTTTTATTGTGAATTCCCTCTAGGGGCTGACTCCGCTGTTTCAGAAATAATCGATAAACGTACAGCGGCTCCATCTTTTAAAGGTTGACCACTGCGAACTACATAGCGTTCTCCCGGCTGCAAACCAGATAAAATTTCTACTTTGCCATCACCTCTGTTTCCTAAAGTTACAGCACGCGCCGCCACTTTTGTCTGGCCTTCTGTGTCTGTCACCACAAATAGTGTCCCTGTACGCTTTTCTGCCGCTGTGGCATTGGGTGTATTGGATGTGGGAGAGGACTGCTCTACATTTGTTTGTGTTGCCCCTGTATTCTTGGAGTTTTTGTTACCTGCTTTCTGAATAGCTGCTTGCGACACTACTACTCGCTGTGGCGTCTGGTTTTCAAAGTTGACCCGCGCCAGTAGCCCGCTACCAATTTTGCCATCATTGTTGGGAATCACTACTTCCACGGGTATCAAGCGAGCCGTGGCATCCGCAGCTGGAGAAATGCGCGTAACTCTGCCCATTAATGTTTGATTGGGGTAGGCATCTAAACGAACTTGCACAGATTGCCCAACCTGAATTTGTGCCAGTTCTAATTCGGAGATTTGAACAACGACTTTGACGCGATTAAAGTCGCCAATTTTCAAGACTTCACTACCTGCTTGCAGAAGATTACCCGGTTCTGTCACCTTTTCTGTGACTACACCGTTGATGGGGGATGTTAACCGAGCATAAGATCTGCGTTCTTTGGTTTGGGCAACCAATGCCTGTTGAGCAACTACTCTGCCTTGGGCCGCAGCAACAGATTGCTGTTCTGTACGGACTTGCTCTTGAGCTGCTCGTAGTGCTTGAGCAGCTGTTTGGGCTTCTGTACGTGCTTGTTGAGCAGTTTGTTCAGCGATCGCACCTGCTTTGAATAGTTTCTGTTGCCGTTCTGAGTCTGCTTGAGCTTGGACAACTTGGAGCCGTGCTCGTTCTACTTCAGCACGGGCATTACTTACTTGATTTGTAACTCTGGCTACTTCTGATTTGAGGGCTGCTAGTTCTGCTTCTGCTTGCTTTAATTCTGTCAACAGGATGGCATCATCTAACTGTCCGACGTTTTGCCCTCGTTTAACTGTATCGCCTACATCTAGGTTTAAAGCCAATAGTCTGGCTTCTACTTGCGATCGCAGTGACACTATGCGGAATGGTGTGGTGTTTCCTGTATACTCTGGTTGTTTTTCTAGCACATCAGTTCGGGCGATCGCTACATCCACAGGTGTTGCACCGCCACTACCATCACCAGGATTCTGAGATTGGGCCCCGGCTGATTCTTTGGGTAGCGCTCCGCAACTTGCTACCAATACTCCTATGCCCAGCAAACAGGGAATCAATAAGATAGATGCAAAATGGGAAGATACAGAAACCAAGAAATACTGGAACCTAGATAAAGTATTAAAACTACTATTTACGTCTGCAACAGCCGCGTCAGTTTTCGCAGATGAATCTAACTGAGTATTAACTACCTGATTAGCAGCTGCTAAAGCTGATTTTTCCGCCTGCTTATGCGGCTTATTTCCGTCCAAAATCATTTACTTTTCTCCTATTGGGGAGTTTCTGGGTTATACAGCCGTTGGGGAGTTTCTGGGTTATACAGCCGTGTATTACCAAGTAATTCTGAGCAAGCAATTCTACAAGATACAATTAATGGAAAACAAAAGTTCCACGATTATATCTCCTAAATTTTCTGTACCAGAAATTACTATTTTTTTAAAACTCAAAAAAATGTCACTACTGTAGTGCTTACGCGGAGGTAAACAATCTTCTTGCAGACGTTGTAATTATTAACTTAGTATAAATATCTTTTACTTTCTTGGCATCTACCCCTAGGAGAAGACCTGTAATACCTAAAGATATGAGACTTTTATGTCTTGACTTTTAATATAGGTAGTATCAAATAGTTATATTTGTTTTTAGATACTCATATTTAGTATAGCAAAAAGACTAGTGATTTTCGCTGCTCAAGTAATATATTAAGAATATTAAAGATAAATTGCTTTTTCAGCGTCATAATGTAGATAAACCCAATTTTTTCTTCGGCCCCTTGCATATATGGCAAAGAACAGGCTGATATATTTCACAACAACTAGAGCAATTAACTTTTGCCAGACTTCTATTTACTTTAGGTGAGGAGAATTACGAGTGATATCACCACTACAAATTGCACAAACCGCTGAGCGATCGCAGATTGCGGAATTTTTCCAGGAATCAGCAGGGAAATGGCGTTCGGAACGGCGCTACTACACCTTACCGGAAGGAGAAACCAAAGAGATGGAGAGTATAATCACCATCCGGTTTTTAGAACAGGGGTGTGATAAATTGCAACAGCTTGCTCAGATGCACGATTTAGCCGATTCAGCAAGTTTGCAATGTGGTGCAGAAGTTATTTGGGAAAGTACAGATTTGCTCAAACCAAGGAAGGAGTCGAAGGGTTCTACATTGTTTGGTGCTTTGGGAAATATTTTATATCGCGATCGCGGTTTTGCCACATCCAAACCAGTCACAGCTAGATATTATTTCTCCAACCCCAAAACTCTATGTTTGCGAACCGAGTACAACGGTTCAGTGTTTGAGGAAGAGTTAAAATTAGTTGGCAGCAAATACCGGACGAGACAAACGATTATTTCTCGCGCTGGAGAACAGTTGATGATTGGGCAGTATTTAGAAAAGAGAATTGAGATTGATAGCAGGGAATAGGGAATAAGCATCTTTAGAATACAGGACTTACGCATGGGTTACGGAAAATCGTAGACGCGGAGCGGCTTGCCGTAGGCTACCACAGAGGCACAGCGAGAAGTCTGAGCGGAGGTTTCCGACGCTCGTTCGCAAAGCGTGCCGTAGGCAAGACTCGCTCTAAGCGTAGCCATGCCGCAGGCTTTACGCTGCGCTATCCGTTGGTGCAGCCCGCCGCAGCGAAAAGTTCTGTAGGCGGGTTTCCCGCCGTAGGAAACTTTTCAAGACAGGCATCAGAACTTCTCAAGACAGAGGTCACGGAGAAATGAGATTTTGAGAGGTTTTTTGCGTAAGTCGTAGAGGGAATAAGCATCTCTAGAATAATTATGCGTTAACTGAAATCCTAGTAGAGACGTTCCATGTAAAGTCTCTACTAGAGCAAATTACAAGACTTTAAGCGCTTGCAGTGGTGTCTGATTGCTTCAAGAAAGAACGTGCATTTAGTGACAGCATCACGCGCGAAACGCCAGTGAAGAGAACGCTGACACCTACTAGTGTGCCAAGAATCCAGGGTGCATTGAAGGGCCATTGGAACCAAATCATTGCGCCCAATATTAGAGTAATGATGCCATCACCAAGTACCCAAGTCCAGTTTTGTTGCGGACGCAACCGGAATGCGAGGATCAGCTCAAATGTACCTTCAGTCAGTAAAAAGCTACCTAACAACAGAGTCAGCGTCAGGATACCTGTTTTTGGGTAAACAAAGAGCATCACACCTGTTGCAATATAAAGTCCGCTCAATAAAAGCTTCCAAACGAAACCTCCGCGATCGCGTGTTTGAGTAGCGTAAACTAGTTTGGCAAATCCTGAAGAGATCAGAATTATAGCAAACCAAGTCTCAGCAAAAATCGTTGAAATAGTAGGGATTGCGATCGCAATAATCCCAAAAATAATCAGGATAATGCCAGTTATTAGCGATCCATTAATATTTTTTTTGATGTTAACGTCATCAGAAACATTAGTTGTCATACAATTTTTTCCCTATGCTTAAATGAACTCTACAATTAGGCTAAAGAATTTATTAAAAAGAAAATAGAACCCTAGGATATACGTCGTGTAACAAGTTCTACTCAGTTCTTTAGGAAGGTTGAAGCTAATTAGTAGTAAATACTGCATGAGATAGATAATTATTTACTGCGTTGGCTATGAAAAAACAGAGTGAAGAGTGAGTTTCTCGCCAGCAATTACACTTATAACTCAAACTCAGGTAACATTTCTTCTCCAGAGAGTAGTGTTGGTATCGCAACTACCTCTACAGACTGTCCTGGTCGATAAATTTTTACCTGTTGCTCTTGAGGATTGATTAGCCAACCCAAGCGCAGTTCAATTGGGCTACTCTGCAACCCGCAGATCCCCGACTTCTCAGAAGTCGGGGATCTTGTCTTGTTTCTCAGAAACTAACTTTATACTACCCTAAGCAAAAAAGGTGGGCATTCATTACCCACCCTGCTTTCTTGACTAGTTTTAAGCAGATGCGATCGCTCTCAAAACTTCTACTTTTTACCTCGGAACTCGGAACTTCGTGTTCGGAACTCGGAACTTTGTGCTCGGAACTCGGAACTTTGTGTTCAGAACTCGGAACTTCGTGTTCAGAACTCGGAACTTCGTGTTCGGAACTCGGAACTTCGTGTTCAGAACTCGGAACTTCGTGTTCGGAACTCGGAACTTCGTGTTCAGAACTCGGAACTTCGTGTTCGGAACTCGAAACGCCAAAATGTCTAAACTTCATTTCTAGAGACTGGAAAAGAATTTTCTATTCCCAATCCCCAATGCCCAATACTTCTCTACGAGAGGCTGCGCCAACGAGTCGCTCAGTACAAGTGCCCCATGCCCAATTAATAATGAGTTCCTGACTTGCGATGATGCACGGCGGTGACACCATCTTGATTTAAAACTTTGCCATTCTCGACAGTTGCATAAACCAGCCAATGATCACCGGATTCCATGCGATTTTGTACAGAACATTCCAAGTATGCCAGAGCATCTGTAAGGACAGGAGAGCCATTTTCAGTTTCTTCAGCAGCAACACCAGCAAATCGGTCTTGTGCTGGGCCGAAAGGCTTGAGAAAGTGCTTCATCAAACCTAAGTGATTGCCTTCCTTGAGGATGTTGAGGACAAATTTGTTTCCTGAGTGTGTCAGAGTTTCTACGGCGCGGTCTTTAGCAACGGCGATGGTTAAACCAGGGGGACTAAAGCTGGCTTGAGATACCCAGGAGGCTAACATGGCACTAGATCTATCGCCTTCTTTGGCAGTGAGAACGCAAAGAGAACCGACAATTCGACCAACTGCTTGTTCTACAGTAGTGGCAGGAACACTTTGCGATCGCACTTTTCTAGCTTTCTTCAGTGCTTGAGCAAAGTCGGTTCCGGCTTCTTCGCACAATTGCAGTGTCGCATCGTCGGGTTTGAACTTCACTCGGATAGTGTCAAAACCAAATCGATAGCCAGCATCTTTAAGTTTGCTTTCAATTAAATCAACTGCTTCACCACTCCAGCCAAAGGAACCAAACACACCAGCGAGTTGATTGTTAGTGGCGGTAGATAAGACAATTCCCAAAGCTGTTTGTACTGGCGTGGGTGCATGTCCGCCGAGGGTGGGGGAACCGATGACAAAGCCAGCAGATTTTTCGATAGCTGCGCGGATATCTTCAGGATCGGTAAATTCGCAGTTAATCGATTCTACAGCGACGCCAGCTTTTGTGATGCCACGAGCGATCGCCTGGGCTAAAGTTGCAGTATTCCCATAGGCTGATGCATAAATTAGCGCTACTGTCAAGTCAGCAGATGTTTGTTGTTGGCTCCACTCTCGGTAAGCTTTGGTGAGGTCGATTAAGCTATAACGCACCAAAGGGCCGTGTCCGGTGGCATACATTCTCACGGGAAAATCGGCTAGTTTTTCCAGCGCTGTTTCAATTTGACGGGCATGGGGAGCCATCAAGCAATCAAAATAATAGCGCCGATCTTCGTTATAGATTTCCCAACCTTCGTCAAAAACCTGATCGCCGCAAACATGCGCCCCAAATAGCTTATCTGAGTAGAGAATTTCTGTTTGCGGGTCGTAGGTGCAAAGCTGATCTGCATAGCGGGGGTTAGGGGTGGGAATAAATTGCAGATAGTGCCCCTGACCTAAATCTAGAGTTTCTTCCCCTCGCATCACGATAATTGGCAAATCGGGGTTTTCCAACGCTCCGCGCAAATTTTTTGCCCCTGGATTAGAACACACAAAAGTGATTTGAGGAGCAATTTCTAGTAAAGCTTTTAAAGTTTCAGCGCGGTTGGGATTGACGTGACCCAAAATTACATAATCCAGCTTTGTGACATCGAAACGCTGCTGCAAAGCTTCTAAATAAATTTGCGTAAACGTTTCCCCTGGAGGATCAATGATGGCAGTTTTATCGCCTTCTATTAAATAAGAATTGGCAGTTGTACCCTTGGCAAGAGCATATTCAATTTCAAACCTGAGCCTTGACCAACTGCGCGATCGCAGTACTCTTGTATCTGTAGCAATTGGATAAACTTGAACGTCACGAGGTTTTGTTGACATGGCTTGATTGGGGATTGGGGACTGAGGATTGGGGATTGGGGACTGGGGACTCTGAAGACGGGGAAAAGGTTAAAGCGCAAAGTCTGATCGGAGCGCAAAGTCTGAGCGGAGGTTTCCTCCGATCAGAACTTTGTAAGAGAGGCTTCCTCCGCTCAGAACTTTGTAAGAGAGGGTAAGGGGATGGTTTTTTCCCTTTCCCCCTTACCCCTTTCCCTTTCCCCAATTCCTGATGTCCAATCACCAATCCCTAATAATGATTACCAACTTTGCGATGGTGAACTGCTGTCAGTGCATCCGGCTTAGAAACTCGTCCGGCGTAGACGGTGCTGTATACTGCCCAGTGGTCGCCGCAGTCCATTCTACTGATGACTTCGCACTCCATGTATGCGAGGGCGTCGGTGAGGATGGGAGCACCATTTTCGGCTGGCTGAGTTTTCACACCTTCAAAACGATCAGCACCAGGGGTGAATCGCTTCAAAAAGTGCTTCATGAGTTTTTGGTAATTGGCTTCTTCCAAAACGTTGAGGACAAAGCGATCGCCTACTTGCATCAGTGATTCGATGGCTCTGTCTTTGGCTACTGCAATGGAGAATCCCAGCGGTTTGAAGCTAGCTTGACTCACCCAAGAGGCTAACATCGCACTGGAGACATCGCCTTTTTTGGCGGTGATGATATATAGTCCGCCGCTGAGTCTACCTAATGCTTTATCTAGGTCAGCATCTAGGGATTTCATCGCTTTGATACTGCGATCGCGTCCAAGCCATTGACCTAAGTCTGTACCCGCTTCTTCACACAGCTTGTAGGTGTTTTCTGTAGGTGTTTGTTTAATCCGAATCGCTGGGAAAACTGTTGTTAAACCCAGATTGCGGAATTTACTCAGTAACGGATCTATTGGCTCATCATCGCCACCGCCAGTTTCAAATACGCCTATGGCTTGCTTTTCTTTGGCAGATCCTAAAACTGTGCTGAGTGCAGCTTGGATGCTAGCAGCACCAGAAGCCGGAGGCGTGCCAACCACAAGTCCTGTACAACGGCTAACGAGTTCCCGCAACTCTTGTAAATCTACGTCTGATCCCAAGTCCACAATTTCCACAGCGACACCAGTTTTACTGATACCGTTGGCAATTGCTTGAGCTAGGCGATCGCTATACCCATATTCGGAAACGTAAAATATCCCAACTGCTGTTTCTGCCTTGGTTTGGTTTTGGCTCCAACTGCGGTAACGTCCAGTTAGTTCCTCAACATTGTGAGATAATAATGGGCCGTGACCTGTGGCAATCATGCCAATGGTTTTCAGTTCTCCCATCCGCTTGAGGGCAGACAAAACTGACCGCGCATTTGGCCCCATCAAGCACTCGTAATAATATTTAAAATCTGCTTCAATAGCTGCCAAATCTTCGTCAAATGTGCTATCTGAGCAATAGTGCAACCCAAAAGCATCGCAGGTGTAGAGAATTTGGGTTTTGTGGTCAAAGCTGAAGATGGTGTCTGGCCAATGTAAATTTGGCGCAATTACAAATTCAAATTCGTGACCATTACCTAAATCTAAGCGATCGCCATTTTTCACAATCCGCCGCTTAAATGGTTGATGTACCAAATCCTCAAGAAACTGAATCGCCACTTTAGAGCCAACAACGGTGATTTCTGGAGCCAGTTGCAGCATATCTTTAACTAGGCCGCTGTGGTCTGGCTCGGTGTGACTAATGATCAAATAATCAATCTCTTTTGGGTCAATTAGCCCGGTGAGCGTATCAAAATATAGTTGACGAAACTTTTCGTGGGAGGTATCAACTAAGGCAGTTTGCTCGCCTCGGATGAGAAACGAGTTGTAAGTAGTACCGTTTTGCAGACCAAACTCAATATCGAAGCGATCGCGATCCCAGTCTAAAGAGCGAATTGCCGTCGTATCTTGAGCGATTTCTACAGTCTGTATGGTGAGCCGTTTTTCAGTTTTTTCGGTGAGCGCTACCATAACTCCCTCCTTGACAAATTGAGTATTTATTCCTCTGATTTTATTGTTACACGTCGGGAATGTTAAATTTTATTAAAAAACCTATGGCTGACTTAAAAAAATTAAAAGTGTGAAACTCCAAAAACACCCAGAATACAGAAAAAATCCTTGGTTAGCTCTGGAAATTGGGAATTCTCGGTTGCATTGGGCGTTGTTTATTGGCGAAGCTTTGGAGTGTGTTTGGGATACTGAGCATTTACCTGAGTCTGTCATACAGCAGATGGCTCAATGTCGAACACTGGATGTACCAGCAGAAATTTTTCCACTCAACTTACTGAGTGGGAAACAAAGAGAAATTATTGCAGAAACATCTTCCTATCTACCCATCTTTGTAGCTTCTGTAGTTCCCAAACAAACAACGCTTTGGCAAAAGTATCCCCATATTCGCGTTATTACATTAGACCAATTACCGCTGAAGGGAATATATCCCACACTGGGAATTGACCGTGCCTTGGCTTTATGGGGTGCAGGGAAAACTTGGGATTTTCCAATGCTAGTTATTGACGCTGGAACAGCACTTACTTTTACAGGTGCAGATGCTAATCAATGTTTAGTTGGCGGAGCAATTTTACCAGGATTAGGCTTACAGTTTGCAACTCTCAGTCAAAAAACAGGACAATTACCACAATTAGAAACGCAAGTAATTACATCTCTTCCCCCACGTTTTGCACTTAATACATTAGAGGCAATTCAAAGTGGAGTTATTTACACTTTATTAGCCGGAATCAAAGATTTTATTGAGGCGTGGTGGCATTTATTTCCTGAAGGAAAGATTGCAATTAAAGGAGGCGATCGCACTCTATTGATCAACTATATACAAGCCTTGTATCCTGAAATTGCTGCACGTTTAATTGTGGAACAAAATTTAATTTTTTGGGGAATGCAAAAAATGGTAATGGAAAATGGGCAATAGTAATCTGAATTTTAACAGCACTTCCATATCTCAAATTACCTCTTTGTCTGAACTAGAAGTTAATGAGGATAATTCCTTAGAAAAAGTAATAGAAGTAGTTGATGAGTGGATGACTGATGAATCAGGATATGATGAAGAAGTTTATCCTCAGATTGAGGTGGCTTTAACTCAGAATGGGCTGTCAGTATAATAGCAAAGATGAGTAAAGCCATATTGTTAAATACTCACAAGTTCGTAGTGAGCGATTTATCGCTCTCTATAAGGTTATCAAGGGCTAGAGCCGCTTACTACTAACTTTGATTTAATTAAGTAGCTTTGATTTAATTAAGCCCTTCTACTTACCTTGAGTAAAATAACGCATCTAAAAAATAGACCCAAAAGTACAGCAGTACTTGAAATATTTTGATTATATTAATTCCCTTTAATAAACTCCCGAATATCGACCGCCACAATTTCAGCACTAGATTCTGGTAAATCATTTGCTGCATGGGCAATCATTTTCAACTCAACTTTCGGAGTTAGTTGAGCATAAACCCGACTTTTGGCTAGAGCATCTGGTGTATCTTGACTACCTTGTAAAATTAAAACTGGGACTTCTATCATATAAAGTCGCTTTTGCAGTAATTCCGCTTCAATTTCTGCTTGCTTTCTTTTGAAAAGTAATTGGCAAGCTATGGGATATGGTGATAACTCCTGACGCAGCTGCAAATCTTGGGCAATTTTCTCATACCAACCCAGGATTTTAGTTAAAGGACTTAGCGATCGCAACAGTTTAACTAATAATGGTGGATAGTTTAGTAACTGCCGCATTTTCCGACAATACTCTTCTTGTCCTTGTATCTCTACACCTTCTGGTGCTAACAGTACCACACCATCTACTTTCTCTGGATACTTTAGAGTATAGCTAGCAGCAACCCAACCCCCAAGAGAATGTCCTACTAAATATACCTTTTCTAGTTTCACAGCTTGCAGAAACTCAGATAGACATTCTACTTGTAAATCAATTGAGTGATGAATATTAGGATTCTCTGATTCACCAAACCCTAGTAAATCAGGTGAGAAGCAATGGAAATCTTGCGAGAGCGATTTCATTACAGATATCCATTGACTGCTATCATTCCAAGCACCATGTAAAAAAATGACAGGAGTTCCTTCACCAACTTCACGCCAGAATAGTAGCCCTTGCGAAAGCTTTCTCCGGGAGTTACGGAATAGCGTATCCATATTTAATTTAGTAGTTAACTTTTAGAATACTAGTAAATAGTCATTAGTCATTAGGAATTGACATAGAACGAATGACCAATGACAAAATAGTTTTATGCTAGTGTTGTCAGCCCATTCAAATAGTCTTGCAATTGCCGTGTGTGGTCGTGAGACATTTGTCCTGGAGGTAGGGAATTGACAGGGAAAGCCTGGATTTCCATGACTTCCAAAGTATCCTGAACCTCCATTGTCCCATGTACCTCGGCCTCAACCACAACACAAATTGAATGGATTCTAGGATCACGGTCTGGCGCGGAGTAAACTCCAACTAAACGCCGAATTTCTGCCAATTCCAGCCCAGTTTCCTCTTTTAACTCCCGGCGAATTGTACTAGGAATATCTTCTCCCCAGTCCACCATACCTCCCGGCAATGCCCAGCGACCATCGTCGCGTCGCCGAATCAGTACAATGCGACCATCTGGTAAAATCGGAATGATACTAGTGCCAGTAATGGGATGCCGAAATATGATACCCAGTACTGTTTGTCCATAACGCCATAGGGTACGTGTGGACTGTACAGCTGCCGCAAAAAAAGCAAGAACGTTCAATCTTCAAATTTCTGTGTTGTACTTTATAATTCCCTACCACTTACAATAACAATCAACTAATAAAATGTTAGTTGAGTTTTGTTTTATACAAAAATGTTTGTGATTGGGATTTTATTCTAAGGTTTTCCGTAGAATATTCTTAATTCTAACATCAGGCTTAAATAATTTTACTGTGTATATATATACATAACACTGATTCAGAAAATCAATATAAAAAATCTAAATTATATAGTTTCATTGCTTGTATTAACTCTTAAGACTTAATTGCTAATTTTAGCTCTCTACTATTTCCTAATTAAAATTTATGTTAATCAAATATCGAGTTATTTTAAGAGCCGCAATAACTAGTTAACTAATTTACATATAGCTGACCTATTTTAATCTAACAAACAAAAAGTATTTCTATTTAGCTACCAATTACATATTTCTAAAGTAGTATTGACATAGCCCAGTAAAACACGGTAGTCTAGTATACTGTTAAAAGTTTATTAGCTGAACTAGGTTAAAAGCATATCAATAACATTGGTAGCTGATATTGCCTACGTGATGCCTAGTTGCTCCCTTTTTTGTTGTTTATTAATGAGGTGAACATGGCCAAGCGCCGTAACCCGAAAAAAGAAAAGGCGCTACGGAACCAGGCGTATGCCAGAAAGTTTCGTAAACGGACTACGACAGGAAGAATGCAGAGAAGGTTCCAACAAAGACCACCGAAGAGTGAGGAAGAAGAAGGCGCAGCAGCAGCTGATACTGAGTAAGTTGCCTATTATAATCCTTGCTCTTTGAATCTTTTAGTAATAAAGGCGTACATTTGTGCGCCTTTATTTATTGGTAACTAAGGATTAGATAAGAATAAAGAATCATTAGTTATGTGACTTCAGTCGTCAGTAGAGGCGTGATTTTTAATGCTTACAGTGATACCAGCTATTTTAAGAAGCCTACTGACAGCTATCTTGGTTTCTACCAAGACTTATATAATAATGCCACGCATGATGCGGCTGTTTTAACATTGGCTACATCTCAAATTTTAAAGATTTCTTTAGCCAAGGAGAACTTTAGATGACAATTCTTGTAACTGGCGCAACCGGAAATATTGGCGGTGAGGTAGTTCAGTATCTCCTTGAACGGAAAGCTTCAATTCGAGGACTGGTACGCGACCCGAAAAAGGCAACTAAACTAGCACAGCAAGGGGTAGAACTTGTAATTGGTGACTTATCACAGCCTGAAACTCTTAACGTAGCTTTGCAGGGTATCGAAAAAGCATTCTTAGTGTTGCCTAATTTTCCCAATCAAGTAGAACTAGAATGCACGTTCATTGATGCTGCCAAACAAGCAGGCATACAACAAATTGTAAAACTTTCAGTAATGGGAGCAGGTGAATTGCCGAGTACATTTCAAAAATGGCATCGCCAAATTGAAGAACATTTAGAGCAGTCAGGAATAGCATGGACGCACCTCCGCCCAAATATGTTGATGCAGAATATGCGCTGGTTTGCTCAAACGATCGCGCAAAGTGGCTCAATTTACAATTGCGTTGGAGATACTAAAATCTCTCATGTTGATGCTCGTGATGTGGCTGCTGTGGCGGGGGTTTGTCTAACTGAACCAGGACATGAAAACAAGAATTATATCTTGACCGGATCTCAAGCAATTACATTCAATAAAATCGCGGACATTTTTGCAAAAGCACTCGGTCGAACTGTGGCGTATGTCGATCTTCCGCCCGCAGATCTTAAAGCTGCGCGACTCGCCAATGGAGAACCGGAATGGTATTTAGACGCTGAGTTAGAGTTATTTGATTGTTGGAAACATGGTGCGGGGTCTGCTATAACTGATGCGATCGCAACTCTCACCCGCTATCCTGCTACTACTTATGAAGAGTTCGCTCAATACTATGCTCAAACACGTGCTCAAGATTTCTTTGCAACTCCTAGGAGTTAATCATGCAAACCGCTTTCGGCCTTAATATTCCCATGATCTTAGAGGATGTGTGTAATCCTCAAAAAATGGCACTGCTGGTTTATGATATGCAGGTCGGGATCGCTCAACAATTACCCGATAGTGCTGCATTCATTCAGCAAGTAAAGACAGTTATCGAAGTGGCGCGATCTCATCAAATGCGGATTTTTTTCTCACGTCACACTACATTACCAACTGAAGTTGCTGGAGTCTCGCAACTCAAAGGCGCGATGGCTTTACAACGAGTAACTAACGTTGTACAAGTAAAACCGAACTTTCTGCCTGATTCTTCAGCCCATGCGATCATCCCAGAATTGAAACCACTGCCGTCAGAAGTGGCATTTGACAAACTCACAATGTCAGCGTTTGTTGGATCATATCTTGATTTAGCCTTACGTGATGCCCGCATTGAAGCAGTTGCGATCGCCGGAGCAGTGCTAGAGTTTGGGATCGAACCCACAGTTCGCCATGCGGCTGATCTAGGCTACGTCCCGGTCTTGATTCAAGATGCGTGCTACTCTTTCTCTGAGCAAAATCGAGCACGATCATTGAAGAACCTCCAGTCAGTTGGTCTAGTAACAGACATTGATACATTTAGTCAAAGGCTGATTAGTGGGACTTAGACAAAAAGTAGTCAGAAAAAAGTCTCAAATGTATATACAAAGAGACTTTAACATCGATTTGCCTAGTTTCTTGATATATCCGGGTTTCAAGCATTTTTGAGCCTTTGGTGTATTTCCTTTGCCCTGTATGGGTTTTAGGCTTGTTTATGCCCCAAAAATGTTTAAGTCCCGTTAGTAGCTTGTAATTAGTGCTTTAATCCTAAAGCGCTAACTACAAACTTTAATTTATTCATATAAAGCATTGGGAAAAAGCTTTCCTTCCCTACTCTTGCTATTCAGAAATTTGAGTGCGGGCGGTTAGAAGTGCTTTTCTTACCTGTGCAAAACCAGTACCACCGTAACTATTACGCGCCGCAACAACTTGACGGGGGGATATTGCTTCATAAATATCTGCTGTAAATGCTGGATGCAGTTCTTGCCACTCCTCCAATTTCAAATCTTTCAGAAGTTTACCTGCGGCAATACTGGTTTTTACTACTTTACCCACAAGGTTGTAGGCTTCCCGAAAAGGAACGCCTCGCGCTGCTAGATAATCTGCTACATCAGTAGCATTAGAAAAATCTTCCGTCACGGCTTCTGCTAAGCGCTGGGTACGAAATTCCAAACCTTCCCGCAGCAAAATTGTCATTGCTTCTAGACAGGCTTTGACTGTGTTGACGCTATCAAACAAACCTTCTTTATCTTCTTGCAGGTCTTTGTTGTATGCCAGGGGTAGCCCCTTCATAATTACCAACATGGCTTGGAGATGACCGAATACACGTCCCGTTTTTCCCCGTACTAATTCTGGTACATCGGGGTTTTTCTTTTGGGGCATGATACTGGAACCTGTGGCACAGCTATCTTTGAGAGTGACAAAGCGGAATTCTTCAGTTGACCAAAGAATGACTTCTTCGGCAAGACGGCTGAGGTGAACCATGATTATGCTAGCAGCACACAAAAATTCGATCGCAAAATCGCGATCGCTCACTCCATCCAAGCTGTTAGCATAAACGCTGTCAAAATTCAAGAGTTCGGCTGTGTAGTGTCGGTCAATGGGGAAAGTGGTTCCCGCCAAAGCACCGCATCCTAAAGGTGAGATATTCACGCGGCGGTAAACATCTCCTAGACGTTCCCAATCGCGTTGGGCCATTTGAAAGTATGCCAAGAGATGATGCGCTAAACTCAACGGTTGGGCACGTTGCAAGTGAGTATATCCAGGAATTAGAGTTTCAATGTGCTGTTCAGCTATATCTAGTAAGACGGTTTGAAATTCTCGTAATTGGCTTTTGATTTGTTGAATTTGGTCACGGAGATAGAGTCTAGTGTCTGTGCCAACTTGATCATTACGCGATCGCGCCGTATGCAGCTTTTTACCTACATCGCCGACAATTTCCGTTAGTCGTCGTTCAACCGCAAAATGTACATCTTCAGCATCGACACCTGGTTGAAATTTTCCTTGGCGGTATTCCTGGCGAATTTGTTCTAAACCAGCAACTAGTTGCTCTCCTTCTTCTGGGGAAATAATCCCCGTGTGAGCCAGCATTTTGGCATGAGCTTGAGAACCAGTCAAGTCATATTCTATTAATTCAATATCGAAATTTATGCTGGCATTAAAAAGAGCGATCGCCGGATGCAACGATGATTCAAACCGCTGGCTCCAAGTTTGTTTTTCGGTCATAGACTTCAAAAGAGAAGGGGACGGGGAGATGGGGAGGATGAGGAGATTGGGAGCAGGGGAGCATAAAAAATAATAATCTTTGACCCTTGACTCTTGTACAGACGCGATTAATCGCGTCTCTACTCTTGACTCTTGACCAATGACAAATGACTCCTATCTCCCCATCGATTTAACCATAGCTAGTGAGATTCCGAATCATATAACCAATGACCAAACCAATCAATAATGCCCACACTTGGCCTGTCTGTATAAAATGGCTCCAAGATTTTTGGATTTGCCCCATCAGGTCTGGGTCAGTAATTGTTTGCGCTAGCACCGTTAAATTTACTGGCAAATGCCAAAGTAACTGAGATATCAAATCGCTGTAGTGGCTCATATTTGGTGATTATGGGCTGCATTTGTTAGTTATGAGTAGCCGATGTAATAGGTAACTCCCGCGATCGCCCGTAGCGTTGGCGGTAATTACGTCACTGTCATAACCTAAGATGCTGGCGATGCCAACCGCAATTTCTCGGCTGTCCGCAAAATTTGCCCCGCCAAAACTGCTGCACCAAAACCGTTATCAATATTTACTACACCCACTCCAGCAGCACAAGAATTAAGCATTGTCAATAGGGGTGCTAGTCCGCCAAAACTTGCGCCATAACCAATACTGGTGGGAACGGCAATCACAGGACAATCCGCCAAACCTGCGACGACGCTGGGTAAAGCGCCCTCCATCCCCGCCACAACAATCAACACTGATGCTGACTCGATGACGTGGCGGTTACTTAGCAAACGATGAATCCCAGCAACGCCGACATCCCAGAGACGCTGGACGTAAAAACCGGAAAGTTCGGCTGTTACAGCGGCTTCTTCAGCGACGGGTAAATCAGCAGTACCAGCAGAGAGAATGCCGATTTCACCCCCGAACTGTGGTTCGATGATAGGAGGAGCGATCGCACAAATTCGCGCTGATTCATAGTATTGCAACCCGCTAACTTTTGATTGCAGTGCGGCATAAACTCCTGGTTCAATCCGGGTTGCCATTACCACCGGGTTGCGGAGGCGCATCACCTCCATAATTTGAGCAATCTGCTCAGGCGTTTTACCTGGCCCCCAAATCACCTCTGGGAAACCAGTTCTCAGGGTGCGATGGTGGTCAATTTTGGCAAACTCACCCACAGATTCATAGGCTAAGTCTTTGAGTGAATCTAATGCTATATCTGGGGTAACTTTACCATTGGCAACCGCTTCTAGGAGCGATCGCAAAGTTTTGTCATTTGTCATTTGTTATTTCTTTGCTGCAACATAAAGTCCAAGGTCAAAAATTCAAAGTAATTAATTTTGACTCTTGTACAGACGCGATTAATCGCGTCTCTATTCTTAACTAATCCGTTACTTTGATTTCATGAATGTTCCAGAATGCGCCACCAAGAGCGGAGAATCTGATCCCATCAAAACGATTGCGTACCGCTGATAATGATAAAGGATTAACTAGGTAAATAAATGGTAAATTTTCCTGAGTAATCCGTTGGCTTTCGGCATAAATTTCTTTGCGCTTTGCTTCGTCTAATTCCCTTGCCGCTTGAATATAGAGCTTACCAATTTGCGCTTCCCAAGGAGCCACTTCCCAACCTTGAATCGGCTTTTGTCCTGGTTGAGGTTTTTGATTAAACATGTGCAATCCCCCTTCAGGATACCAAACGTTAGCTCCATCATTTGGCTCTAAACCACCAGTCAGACCTAGCATAGAAGCTTCCCAATCTAAAGAGTTAGAAAGCTTGTCTGTATAAGTATTCCATGCCAGAGGAGTGAAATCAACTTGAATACCGATTTTACTTAAGTCTTGTTTAATTTGCGAGCCAATTGCTTCGCGGATCTTGTTCCCAGCATTGGTAAGCAACGAGAAACGAACACGATTTCCCTGAGCATCTACTAGTTGCTTTCTGTCGTTATATTTGAATCCTGCTTTTAGTAGCAGTTCTCTCGCTTTTTCTGGATTATAATTGTAGACTTTTAGCCCTTCTTTAGGCGAGAGGTAATAGGGGCTTTGCACGGTAATCGGTGAATTTTGTGGAGTGCCCAAGCCACGAAAAGTATTATTAATCATTGTCTCACGATCAATCGCGTAGGCTACTGCCTGCCGAAATTCTACAGTATTAAACCAACGCGACTTTACTGGATCGACTAGCGGTTTTCCATCCCTTTTACCTTTATTCAAATTGAACAAAACAAAGGTAGTACCAGTTGCCGGGCCACCATTATAAATTTTGAAATTACCCTGTTTTTCTTGTGTTTTTAGCAAAGAAAAGTAATCTGGTGAAACCGCCTGAGTATCTAATCCACCAGAACGAAATTGTAACAAAGAGGTATCTGTTGATTCTACAATTTGCCAGACTACCCGTTCAATATAAGGTTGAGATTCTCCTTGAGGCCCTTTGCGCCAGTAATAAGGATTGCGTCGGAATACTACACGCTGACTAGTGTCATAGCGCTCTAGTTTGTAGGGGCCGTTAACAATAATTTGGTCGGGAGGAGTATCAACACCCCATTTTGACAGAAATATTGGCTTACCTTCAGCGTCTTTTGTTTTCACCGATTCCCGTAGTGCATGGGCTGGTAAAATCGGGTATCCTGTAGCACTACGCAGGAATGGAGCAAAGGGTTCTGGGACAGTAAACTCAACTCGCCGATTATCGATTTTTCTCACAATTGGCAGCTTCCGACTTTCGCCAATTCTCAATACATCTCTGACATCTGTGGGGATTGCTTCGTTGAGGTAAATGTCATTGTAAGTAAACACTACATCGTCTACTGTAAGCGGTTGTCCATCAGACCATTTCAAACCCTCGCGCATGGTAAAAACAATCTTTAATTTATCATCAGAAAATTGCCACGATTCTGCTAATGCTGGCTCAACTTCACCCGTATCATAATTTTCGGTGATTAACCCCTCGTAAGTCAGAGGAAAAACATTGGGAGACTCTTGACTGAGCGGGTAGTTAAAGGTTTTAGGATCACTGAGAATACCACTTACCAATTGCGGTACTTGAGCGGCTGCGCTCTTAAAGTTAGCTGGGTTACAGGCGGTAACTGTGAGTGCTGTTGATATAGCCAGAATTATTGGCAACCAAAAACGGTGAATTGCTAAAAAGGTTTTCCGCAAAAATTTCATAATTTCAATACGTGAATAGTGTAATTAGTTTGACTGAGACTGTAGCCAACCGAGGAAGTTTTGAGTTTTATTGAAATACTGAACACCAGTGTCTCGTAAAATCTCTATAACTTCATGTCTGCCAAATTCTTTAGAATTGCTACTCGTAAATACCTTTATTTCTTCACTATGTAAGCGTGCATGGTGAATTATGCACTTTAAAATAAACTTGTCTACAATGTGTTTTTCCAAAATAGTTTTATTTAAGCTCTCATGTATGATGTCATTATTCAATGTAATCATTTCTGCTTTGATAGAAAGCTGGTTAAAAGCTACATAAAAGCGTTGTTCAATTTCATTGATTCGTTTATTAAATCTAATTTGAGATTGTTTTAATCGGGAAACCAATATTTTAGAGTTTTGCGAACTTTGCTCTCTTCCTGCTTCGTTAATTTGAATTTCTAACCTACGGAGAAAATCTTGGTTGTGTTTTTCTTCTTGCTCTAATGTTGTTAGAGCTTCTACATAACAAATACTGGGTATTACTAGATGAACTGAGGTTGGTGTGTTTTGCAATAAGTATTCTGCTTGAGTGTCTTGCCCCTTAGCAATTCCCATCAAAAAATTAGTTTCAATGTAAAGTATTACCACCAGTATTTACCTAAATTTGAATAGCACCACCTTCTAAACGTTGCAATAAACCGATTTCTGCCATCTCTTTTGATGCTGGTGGTATTTCTGAGTTCCAGTGATAAGCTAAATCACTTATCCAAGCTTCTGTCAGAGTTGCCAAATAAAGACTAAACACTTGTATACTGACGAAATCTGGCTCATACTGACTCAGTACATCAGCAGTATTTAAGCTGATTCTTGGTTCTGACAAATTACTACCGTTCCACCGAAAAATTACAATTTTTTCTAAATCAACTAGCATAGCAAAGGGAATTACTGTTTTTGCGGCTTGTAAGTAATCAATAAGCCGCAAAATAGCATAGCTTTTGGCTTTTGTTTCTTTAAAATTGAATGGAAAACCTTTGACTTCAGCTATAAGAATAAGTTGCCCATCTTTATCTAACACTCCGAAATCTGGACGGTCTACATCTTCTATGTTAGTAGCTAACATTGCTCCAATTCCTGACTAAATTAAGTTTCGTTATCTCAGATCACCATTAATCTCAATCCTAACGGTTTTTAAATAGCTTCATTGATGCAGCAAATTAAAAGTTACTCTGAAGCAACTAGCAAGACAACGGTGTAAGCACAAATTCCTTCTTCGCGTCCAACGGGGCCTAGTTTTTCGTTGGTAGTAGCTTTGATGCCAATTTGATTCGGTTGTAATTCTAAAACAGCTGCTAGTTTGTCACGCATGTTGTGAATATGCGGTTTTAATTTGGGGCGTTCTGCTACTACTACTGAGTCAATATTTCCTATCTGCCAGCCTTGATCTCGAATCAGCTGATGTACTTGAGTTAATAGTATTAAACTATCTGCTCCTGCCCATTGAGGATCGCTAGGCGGAAAATAATGGCCAATATCCCCTAAAGATAATGCCCCAAGCATGGCATCCATAATTGCATGGGTTAGCACATCGGCGTCACTGTGACCCAACAAACCCAGTTCATGAGGTATGTGAACTCCTCCTAAAATTAAAGGGCGATCGCTTACCAGTTGGTGGATATCGTAGCCGTTACCAATACGAATATTCATGTTTTTGTCATTTGTCATTGGTCAAGAGTAGAGACGCGATTAATTGCGTCTGTACAAGAGTCAAGCGCGTCTGTACAAGAGTCAAGGGTCAAAGGTTATTATTCATGCTCCTCTGCTCCCCTGCTCTCCTGCTCCCATTTCTTCAAAAGATCAGGACGGCGATCGCGTGTTCTTTGAATTTGTTGCTCGTAACGCCATTGAGCGATCGCGGCGTGATTCCCAGATAGTAAGACATCGGGCACTTTTAACCCGCGAAAATTTGCTGGACGAGTGTACTGAGGATAGTCCAACAACCCCTCTTCAAAACTTTCTGCTGTTAGAGATTCTTTCTTGGCTACGGTTCCTGGTAAGAGACGCACGACGCCATTAATTAAAGCCATTGCTGGAATTTCTCCACCTGTCAAAATAAAATCACCCAAAGACACCTCACGAGTGACTAAATGCAGTACCCGCTCATCAACTCCTTCGTAATGCCCACAAATAACTACTAATTGCTCATAATTTGTCGTTAATTCTCGTAACAGTGGTTGATTGATTGTTTCCCCCTGTGGACTCATCAAAATGACCTCTCTTCGAGGTAAAATCGGCAGCGACTCCACAGCAGCAAAGATGGGTTCTGGTTTCATTAGCATCCCCACACCACCGCCGTAGGGTTCATCATCTACTTTCCGGTGCTTATCGTTGGTAAAGTCCCGTGGATTAACCAGATGCACTTGGGCGATCTGTTTGGCTAAGGCTTTACCCAGCAACCCAGAACTTAAAACAGAAGTAAAACAGTCAGGAAACAGCGTAACTATATCAAAGCGCACAGTTATTCGTATTCAAGGACACTAATCTTAAATTTGAATGTCTAGCAAACACAAGAAGCCAATGTCGGGTATAGAGTACAGATAAACTTGATCAATAGTATCTAAAAGTACCAGAACTCTTAGATTCTCGGTGCGATCAAAAGTTTTTCTAATTACTTAATTTATGTTTAAATATTGTCACAACTACATTTAAATTATTAATCCGATTAAGTTAACAACTTCCAGGATGCATCGAGCCAGCCTCAGAAAAAAGCGTGTCAAGACCTACTCGCCCCCAAGCCCAGAGCGTAATTCTAGCCACCAAGTACTATTTTGCCAGCCTGGAAAGAGTAGACAGGTGAAAAACAAGGCGCTGGCTTTGAGGAACAGTAACGGACACATGAAAACTGAGACATCGTGTGGGTCAAGCAAGAAGTCTAAGGGTTGGCTTCTGAACTATCAAAACTTTAGTCGCCGCTCCAAACTTCATAAAAGTGTCCTCTCAAACAAGCAAAGCGTAATCATTAGGCTACTAAACCTTGTTACATTCACCTGAAGTTGTTGACAGGAGAAACACAATGCCGCAATTAAAAGCTAAATCGCTGGAAATGAGGACACCCCAAGCAACTAAAACCGCTGTTCTGGTCATCGGAGGCGCAGAAGACAAAGTTCACGGACGTGATATCCTGAGAACTTTTTTTGATCGTGCCGGTGCTAGTAAGGCCTATATTACAATTATTCCATCTGCCTCTCGTGAACCTGCCATCATCGGTGGTCGGTACATTCGGATTTTTGAAGAAATGGGCGCTCAGAAGGTTGAAATTCTAGATATTCGGGAACGAGAACAATGTGAAGCCTCTCAAATCAAAGCATCCTTAGAAGCCTGTAGTGGAATATTTTTGACGGGAGGAGACCAATTACGCCTCTGTGGCGTATTGGCAGATACGCCAGCGATGGAAATTATCCGACAGCGGGTGAGGGCAGGGCAACTGACTTTAGCTGGCACCAGTGCAGGAGCAGCAGTGATGGGACATCATATGATTGCTGGCGGTGGTAGTGGGGAATCGCCAAATCGTTCCCTGGTCGATATGGCGACGGGTTTGGGATTTATTCCCGAAGTGATTGTTGACCAACACTTTCACAACCGGAATCGGATGGGACGGCTGATTAGTGCGATCGCAGCTCATCCTGATCGCCTAGGCATCGGTATTGACGAAGATACTTGTGCTGTATTTGAACGCGATGGTTGGTTACAAGTTATGGGCAAAGGCAGCGTGACGATTGTTGACCCCACTGAGGTAACACATACAAACGAACCGCATGTCGGTGCCGATGAACCACTTACTGTGCATAATTTACGTCTGCATATCCTCAGCTATGGCGATCGGTTCCACCTGTACCAGCGGACTGTACTGCCCGCTGTACACCGGATTTCCAGCTGACGGGATAGAGTATCTGAGGTTACACTGAGTTGACCGCGGAATTATTTACTGCTGTAGAAAAATTACAAGAATACCATGTAAAAAGAAAAAACTGTTTATGATGAACAGTTTAGCGGTCAATTCCAGTAAGAAACTAGAATTTTGGTTCCGAATCTCCATCTACCTATTCCCATGAGAATCCTCAAGATCCAGACCCTACGCGGCCCAAACTACTGGAGCATTCGACGCCACAAGCTGATCGTCATGCGCCTCGATTTAGAAACCCTTGCCGAGACGCCCTCGAATGAAATCCCTGGCTTTTATGAAGGATTAGTAGAGGCGCTGCCAAGTCTGGAGGGTCATTATTGTTCGCCTGGCTGTCGCGGTGGTTTTCTGATGCGGGTGAAAGAAGGCACGATGATGGGCCACATTGTGGAACATGTAGCCTTAGAGCTGCAAGAATTATCCGGGATGCACGTAGGCTTTGGTCGCACTCGTGAAACCGCCACACCCGGAATATTCCAAGTAGTGATCGAGTACCTGAATGAGGAAGCGGGACGCTACGCAGGACGAGCCGCAGTACGGCTGTGCCAAAGTATCGTTGATCGAGGCCGTTATCCCAAAGCAGAACTAGAGCAAGACATCCAAGACCTGAAAGACTTTAGCCGTGATGCATCTTTAGGCCCTTCTACAGAAGCGATCGTCAAAGAAGCAGAAAAAAGAGGTATTCCTTGGATGCCTCTTGAAGCACGCTTTTTGATTCAGCTAGGCTACGGCGTCAATCAGAAGCGGATGCAGGCCACAATGACAGACAACACTGGCATTCTCGGCGTAGAACTAGCTTGCGACAAGGAAGCCACCAAACGCATCTTAGCTGCCGCTGGCGCACCAGTACCTAGAGGTACGGTGATCAACTTTTTGGACGATTTGCAAGAAGCCATTGAATATGTTGGCGGCTACCCCATTGTCATTAAGCCTTTAGATGGCAATCATGGACGCGGGATCACAATTGATATTAGGAGTTGGGAAGAAGCTGAAGCTGCCTACGAAGCTGCTAGACAGGTTTCCCGGTCAATTATTGTTGAGCGGTATTACGTTGGACGCGACCACCGAGTACTGGTTGTAAATGGCAAAGTAGTAGCAGTAGCCGAACGCGTACCAGCCCATGTAATTGGCAACGGTAGATCAACTATTGCCGAACTGATTGAGGAAACAAACCTTGACCCAAATCGCGGTGAAGGACACGATAACGTCCTTACCAAAATTGAACTAGACCGCACCAGCTACCAACTGTTAGAAAGGCAAGGTTATACCCTGAATAGCGTGCCACCCAAGGGCACAATTTGTTATCTCAGGGCAACAGCCAACTTAAGTACAGGTGGTAGTGCCGTAGACCGTACCGATGAAATTCACCCAGAAAACCTTTGGCTGGCTCAAAGGGTAGTCAAGATTATCGGTTTGGATATTGCCGGACTAGATATTGTCACCTCGGATATTAGCCGTCCCTTGAGAGAAATGGATGGTGTAATTGTCGAAGTCAATGCAGCTCCCGGATTTCGGATGCACGTCGCCCCCAGTCAGGGCATTCCCCGCAACGTCGCCGGAGCAGTCATGGATATGCTGTTCCCCAACGAACAATCCAGTCAAATTCCTATTCTCAGCGTCACGGGTACTAATGGTAAAACTACTACTACCCGACTGTTAGCACATATTTATAAACAAACAGGTAAAGTAGTAGGATATACAACTACTGATGGAACTTATATCGGTGATTACTTAGTAGAAGCTGGGGACAACACAGGCCCCCAAAGTGCCCACGTCATTCTGCAAGATCCGACAGTGGAAGTAGCGGTACTAGAAACGGCTCGTGGTGGTATTCTCCGCTCTGGGCTAGGTTTTGAAGCTGCCAATGTCGGTGTAGTGTTAAACATCGCAGCCGATCATCTAGGAATAGGCGATATAGATACCATAGACCAGTTAGCTAACCTCAAAAGCGTAGTATCGGAAGCTGTATTCCCTGATGGCTATGCGGTACTCAACGCCGATGATCGCCGCGTCGCCGCCATGTCACAAAAAACTAAAGCTAATATTGCTTACTTCACCATGAACCCAGATTCGGAATTAGTGAATAAGCACATCCAAAAGGGTGGAGTAGCAGCGGTATATGAAAATGGCTATTTATCTATTGTCAAAGGTGATTGGACACACCGCATAGAAAGAGCAGAACAGATTCCCATCACAATGGGTGGACGTGCGCCGTTTATGATTGCCAACGCTTTAGCAGCTAGTTTGGCAGCGTTCGTCCAAAACGTCACAATTGAGCAGATTCGTGCCGGCTTGAAGAGTTTCCGCGCTTCAGTTAGTCAAACGCCAGGACGGATGAATTTATTTAATTTAGGCAACTACCACGCTTTAGTAGACTATGCTCACAACCCAGCCAGTTATGAGGCTGTAGGTGCTTTTGTCCGTAACTGGACTACAGGAGTACGAATTGGCGTAGTTGGTGGCCCAGGCGATCGCCGCGACGAAGATTTTGTTACCTTGGGTAAACTGGCAGCACAAATTTTTAATTACATCATCATCAAAGAAGACGATGACACAAGGGGACGTCCACGGGGATCGGCCGCTGAATTGATTACTCAAGGTATCACCCAAGTTAAGTCTGATTGCCGCTACGAATCAATTTTGGATGAAACTCAAGCGATTAATAAAGCCTTAGATATGGCTCCTGATAACAGTCTGGTGGTAATTTTGCCAGAAAGCGTTACACGAGCTATCAAGTTAATTAGGCTGCGTGGTTTAGTCAAAGAAGAAATTCTTCAACAAAATCCCGGCACGACTATCGTAGATTCCCAAAATGGAATCACACCTTCTTCTGTTGTTAATACTCTGCTGTAGTTAAGAGTCAAGATTCCAAAGTCAAAAGTTAATAAATATGCTTTTTGACCCTTGACTCTTGTACAGACGCGATTAATCGCGTCTGTACTCTTGACCCTTGACTATTGTTGTTCTTGTTCTGAATTAGTATCGTCATCAGAAGTTTTCATTCCTTCCTTAAAACTCCGTAGGGTTTTGCCCATTGCGTTTCCCAGTTCGGGGATTTTTTTGGGGCCAAAAATTAGAATAGCAACCATAGCAATTACACCAATTTCTGGCCATCCTAGTCCAAACATATGCCTCTCCTGTTTGCTTCCTGTATTAACTATAGACATTAGGAGGCTTTTTCTCGTGTGATTGGTAAATCTAACCAATCGCTTAATTCATTAGCTAGCCATTCAAGTTCTGCTTCATGTTTGATACCGCCACCAGCACCACCTAGCCGATACTTATAGATTCCTGACCAGACATCCAGTTGCGGCGGAACGTCAACTCTGTTACCTTTAGAGTCTTTAGTAAAGTGTTGCGGAATGTAAACCAGCTTGGTGATGCTTTGTCTTGGCGATGGACGGGGACGATGGAATTGAAAAGTAAACAACTCCCAGGTTAAGGCAATTTGTTCCTGATTAAGACGTAAGCGGATGCGTCCAAACAAATGGAAGAGAAATGTATACAGCATGAAAAAGCCAGCACTCCAAAAAGGGAGTGAGAACAAGGCAAAGGGGATATTGACAGGAAAAGGGGCCGAGAGAGCGCCAATTGTCCAAAATAGAATAAATGAATTCCAGGCGATCGCAAACAAACCTGTAAACAAAATTGAAGGATGAAAGCCAACAGGTGGAACGATAATTTCTAGCGAATCCCAATTTTTGGTCAGTTGAAGTTTACTACCAGCTGGTTTACCGAAAACCAAAGCAGAGGTGCTTCTCAATTGTGGTTCTTCTAAAGCTGCAAGTGCTTGACTAGCAGAATTCAAACGCCGTTCTAAACTGGGTTCAGTCATCCACTTTAGCCAATTGGTAAAGCTAGGACTCAAATTAGTCAACTGCTCAAACTGAATGCGAAAATCTTTTTGGGGTAAATCTGCTGGATAAGTACCCGTTACTAAGTAAATCAAAGTTGCGCCTAAACTATAAAGGTCTGAAGCTGCAACAGTACGTGCGCCAAATTGCTCTGGTGGCATATATCCATAGGTTCCTACCACAGTCCTAGTTCCACCTTCTGCGGCGAGAACTGTCTGCACTGAGCCAAAATCTACTAAGTAAACTTGACCAGCACTATTACCAGAACGCTCCCCCAATAAAATATTGCTAGGCTTAATATCACGGTGAATCACAGGTGGATGCAGCCCATGCAGATAAATCAGAATTTCTAATAAAGATTTAGCTATCTGTTTGATTTCAATCTCTGTAAAAGTCCGTCCAGATTGTAAGTATTGCTCTAAAGTTTGTGCTGGGATATAAGTTTGTACTAAAGCAAATCCTTTGATAGGTGAATTTACCTCAAAATAGTCTAAATAGCGAGGAATCAAAGGATGTGATAAAGATTTTAAGGTTTCAGCTTCACGCTCAAACAACTTAAGATCATCCCATTCAAAGTCACTATTAAAAGAAAGTAACTTGATAACCACTAATTCACCAGTGATTTGATCCCGCGCTAACAGCGTTCGCCGCCCTGCTTTTTTTCCTAATTGCTGCTGAATTGCATAACGTAGACGCGCAGCGTCTTGTCCCCAGAGATCGCCTAACATTTCTCCAGTCATTATGATTACTTATAACGCAACGAATTAAATGTTTTTGTAGCTTATAGTTTGTTGAATTGGCAAGCCGATATCTTTAGTATAATTGTGTGATTCTATGCCCTCACAACTTTGGCCTTACATTACTCCTGGTATTCCCGATGAATTGTTTGAGCACTTGCCAGGAATTCCCCTGAGCCAGCGAGAAGTCCGGCTGTTGTTAATTGCCCAACTGCGATTAAAACCTGATTCAGTGTTGTGGGATATTGGTGCAGGAACGGGTACAATTCCGGTAGAAGTGGGGCTGCTGTGTCCAAACGGCAAGATTATCGCTGTAGAAAGGGATGAAGAAGTAGCCAACCTAATTAAACGCAATTGCGATCGCTTCGAGGTAAAGAATGTCGAAGTAATTGAAGGGAGCGCTCCAGAGTGTTTGCATGACCTCAAAATTACCCCTCATCGTGTCTGTATTGAGGGAGGACGCCCCATCCAGGAAATTTTACAAGCTGCTTGGCATTATTTACCATCATCAGGTCGGGTTGTAGCTACAGCTGCTAATTTAGAAAGTCTGTATGCTATTTCCCAAATATTTTCTCAGTTAAGGGCTAGAAATATAGAAGTTGTTCAGTCTGCGGTTAACCGATTAGAAACACGCGGCTTTTCTCAAACCTTTACCGCCGTCGATCCCATTTTTATCCTCAGTGGTGAGAAACTGGACTAGAGACTGGGGACTAGGGACTGGAAACTGGGGACTAGGGACTGGAAACTGGGGACTAGGGACTGGGGACTAGGGACTGGGGACTAGGGACTAGGGACTAGGGACTGGGGACTGGGGACTAGGGACTGGGGACTGGGGACTAGGAAAAAGTTTTCCAAATACTCAATCCCCAGTACCCAATACCCAATACCCAGTACCCAATACCCAATACCCAGTACCCAAAACCCCGTACCCAATACTAAATACTTCTATGCCTTGGTCTCGGATTATTAGTGGAATTGTTGCGATCGCTCTTGCTCTTTGTTTGACCCTATTGGGAGGTTGGTACTTTACCCTCATGTTTGCGGTTGTCGTCTTTTTGGGTCAACAGGAATATTTTAATTTGGTGCGGGCTAGAGGTATAGCTCCTGCGGCTAAAACTACTATGGCTTTCAGCCTAGTTTTGTTAGTGATTTCTACGCTTGATAGCAGTTTAGCCGATGCAGTGATGCCAATAGCTGGCACACTTATTTGTTTTTACCTATTATTTCAGCCCAAATTTGCCACGATCGCCGATGTTTCTGCTTCTATTATGGGGTTATTTTACGTAGGCTATTTACCAAGTTACTGGGTGCGGTTGCGAGCAATAGATAGTGCTACTTTCAGCAATCTCTTTTTAGGTGGTTATTGGCCCACAACCTGGACAGATTTTTGGGAAAAAGGAAATTTTGCCTCATTACCAAAAGGTTTGACATTAACACTGCTGACTTTCTTGTGTATTTGGGCTGCTGATATCGGTGCTTATATTATTGGCAAATTCTTCGGCAAAACCCGTCTGTCTGAAATCAGCCCTAAAAAAACCGTGGAAGGTGCGATTTTTGGTATCACCTCCAGTGTAGCCGTAGCTTTAGCTGGAGCTTATTATCTCGACTTACCTAGATCCCTTTTTACTGGTTTCGCATTGGGTTTGCTGATTGGCATTGCTAGTCTTTTAGGCGACCTTACCGAGTCTATGCTGAAACGGGATGCTGGAGTTAAAGATTCCGGTCAGTTAATCCCTGGTCACGGCGGTATTTTAGACCGTACCGATAGTTATATTTTCACAGCTCCTTTGGTTTACTATTTCGTAACACTGCTGTTGCCGCTCATAGCAGATAAGTGAACAAATGGGGTGGTGGGTCATAGGTCTTAGGTGACACTTTTATCTGTAGTGTAAACTTCACCCTAACCTGCTCTAATCTGCAAACAGCAAGAGGTCTAGGGTAAAGCTTAAGACGAATGGAAAGCCCTTTTGAGACTTTCCAGGACATCTAGGTTCTTAACTCTCCACCCTCTGGCTGCTGTAGCTATGGACTGGTAGCCTTGATTGTTCGGTATGAGAGTATTTTCTGATACTTGCCTAACAAACTAGGAAAATTAGATAAGACAGAGGAGAACAGCAGTAAAATCAATGCTGCTACCGCTAATTATGGTATCCAAAAAAGAGCGGCTACTATAAATAAAGCCGTTCTTAGATGAATAAATATACTGAATCTAAAAGAGCCAAAAGTCAGAGTATAGATATATTCTGACTGTATATTGCAAGAACATATCGCAAGCAATTGAGAACCACTATATTATTGAAAATAAAGAACTACGATTTTATTTTTTAATCATCAAGGGTTAACATTAATTCGCCCACAACATACTAGTTTGCCTGGGATCAGTGTTAGTTCTTGAATATCGACATCTGAGCCTAGATCCAGATTGTACACATGACTACCCTCTAAGAGTGGTTCCTGATTGTGCTTGATTGGGATATGTGTTAGTTGCAACTCATGACCATTGAGTAATTGTAAACCCACACAAATCTCTAGAGGTGTTGTTTTACTATTGGTGGCTGGGATGCCGCGCAGTATAATTTGTTGATTGTCAAGGAGAATTTTTTGCCAATTAATTGGTTGAAATTCTGGAAAATATTCTGGTAATAATTTAACCAGTACGTCATTGAAAGCAGTAGATAATAGGTCAGATGAGATAGAAGCATTCAGATCCTTCTCGTCTATGGTTAATTCGCCAACTACCGATACTGTTTCTAACAGGCGTAGTGGTTGTCCTTTAAGTACTGAGCCAATGTTTATCCGAATATTTTCTGCCACTATTTGTATTTGTGTAATTAGAAGACCTTGATAAACTGCATGAGTAGCAAAAATGGATACCGAAGGAATGCGTCCAGAAAGAATTTGGTGATCGCTTGCTTTAATCTCTACTTCCAGTTGAGATACTTGACTAACTTGCGTTCTCAACCAAAGTTTGAGTGCTGTTGTCAACACTTGCGTAATTACCCGGATCTTATTTGCGTTGATTGATGGGAAATTTTGATCAGGCATCTAACTACTCTATTTATAACTATTTGCTAAAAAATCGAGAGAACTTAAACAAACCCTAAATGTAACATTTATGTCTACTTGTTACAAAATGCAAATATCATGTAATTGTTAGCAGAAAAATCAGCAATTTCCACATGGAGGCACGGTTACAAAAAATTCTTGCTCAGTGGGGTATTGCCTCACGTCGTGAAGCCGAAGAAATGATTCGGCAGTCGCGTGTGCAAATAAATGGGGTATTTGCACATTTGGGTCAAAAAGTTGATCCCCAAAAAGATGCGATCGCAGTTGATGGTCAGCCTGTCTTTGAAAAGCAGCGTCCGGCTTTAATCTATCTATTGCTGCATAAACCAGCTGGCGTGGTTTCGACTTGCGACGACCCGCAAAGAAGGACGACAGTCCTGGATTTACTACCAAAAGAATTACGCGAAGGTTCAGGTATACACCCAGTGGGGCGGCTAGATGCAGATTCTACAGGAGCCTTAATACTTACCAATGATGGAGATCTGACATTTAGGCTAACTCATCCACGCCACAGTATTTCTAAGACATATCGTGTTTTGGTAAAAGGACATCCCCCAAAAGCAGTACTGCAAATGTGGCGTCAGGGTGTGGTATTGGAGGGAAGAAAAACACGACCAGCCAAGGTACACCTAATAGAACGTTTCGCTGATCAAAGCTTGTTAGAAATTGTTTTGCAGGAGGGAAGAAATCGCCAGATTCGCCGTATCGCCCAACAGTTGGGATACCCAGTTATCAAGCTGCATCGGACTGCCATAGGCTCAATTCAATTACAAACCCCGAAGGAACCCTTTTTAAACGAGGGTAACTATCGCTCCCTAAAAAATGATGAGATTCGCTTTTTACAAGAGCAGGTAAAGCAACCTATTAAAGATTCAGCTGAGTTAAGGAGTGTAAAAAAGCATGAAATGGCTAAGAAAGAAGAATAATGATCAGGCAGTATTCTCGTTAGAGCAGCAACGATCTGAAAAGTTGGCAGAGATGGGTGCTCAACTTTGGGCATCGCGTCAAGAACAGGGTTTATCTCTAGAAGAAGTAGTCATATTAACAAAGATTCCCCGACGCTTATTGCAGGCGATCGAAGAAGGTAATTTAAACGATTTGCCAGAACCAGTCTATATTCAGGGTTTTATTAGGCAATTTGCTGACGCATTAGGTTTTAACGGAACAGAATTTGCTAACAGTTTTCCTATTAGTTCTCAATCAGTGAACTCCCAAACTATTGGGAAAGCTTCACCTCTCGGTCAATTACGTCCTATTCATCTTTACTTTCTTTACATATTCCTAATTTTATGCACTGTGAACGGCTTATCTCAGTTATTGAATAATGCCGCGCTACAAGCAAATAATAATCAAAGCGAGCCAGATTCAGAAAAACAGTACGTTGTCAAACCAGAGCTAACACAACCAAAACAATCAGTAGAAGCCCAGCCTGTTAGCGACACTCTCAGCAGGATTCAAGAGGTGCAACCAGTACAGATTGGTGTCACCTTGAAAGCATCATCTTGGATTCGTGTCGTAGCTGATGGCAAAACCGAGTTTGAGGGTACTCTCCCAGAGGGAACTCGCCGTACATGGAAAGCACGAGAGCAACTGACGGTGAAAACTGATAATGCTGGTGGTGTTTTAATGAGCGTTAATCAGCAGAAAGCTAAGGAAATGGGAGAGCCAGGGAAAGTCGAAGAAATCAAGATTGCTGCTAAGCCTAGACCTTAGAAAGTGCTGAGTACGGAATGAGTATTTTTATTAATACTCAGGACTCAGCACTCATTACTCAAAACTCTTTGGGAGCGCGTCCATTGAGTTTAGTAAGACTTTTCAGCTTGGAGCTTAATTCTTCTGTCAAAGCTGACGTTTGATAGCGCCATTCCCAGTTACCCTCAGCAACGCCAGGAAAATTCATCCGCGTTTCGTTTCCTAATCCCAAAACATCTTGCAAAGGAATAATCGCTTGATTAGCTATGGAACTTAAAGCTAATCGAATTAAATCCCAGTGGACGCCTTCAGGACTGATACAACCTAAATAAAGCAGCAAGTTTTGCTTTTCGGATTCACCAGCTGTATTGAACCAGCCTATTGTCGTGTCATTGTCGTGAGTCCCAGTATAAACTACAGCATTTCGAGGGTAGTTAAACGGTAAAAATGGGTTATCAGGATCAGAACCAAAGGCAAACTGCAAAACTTTCATACCGGGAAACTCATATTTGTCTCGTAGCGCATCTACCTCTGGGGTAATTACTCCCAAATCTTCGGCTAAGACGGGTAGCTTACCCAACTTCTGCTTAATAACTTCAAAAAAAGCTTCTCCCGGCGCTTCAACCCATTCTCCATTGACAGCTGTTTCTTCCCCTTGTGGCACAGACCAAAAAGCTTCAAAGCCACGGAAATGATCAATGCGGATAATATCTACATAATCTAGCATTGCCTCAAAACGCTGCACCCACCACTTAAAGTCCTGTTTTTGCAATTCCTCCCAGTCATAAACTGGGTTGCCCCACAACTGACCTGTATTGCTAAAGTAATCTGGTGGAACTCCTGCCATTTGCGCGGCTTCTCCAGTCTCTTTATCTAAACAAAAGATATTAGGATGCGCCCACACATCGGCACTATCATGAGCTACGTAGATGGGGATATCGCCGATAATATCTATACCACGCATGTTGGCGTAGCTTTTTAGCTCTGACCATTGCCGGAAAAACTCAAATTGGATGAATTTGTAATAGAAGATTTCTCCATTGAGCCGACGTTGTACCTGATCTAATGCTTGCGGTTCCCGCTTGACAAGCTCTTGTTCCCATGTGTACCAGCTTGCACCGTCATTTGCATCTTTCAGTGTCATAAATAAGGCATAATTGTCTAGCCAATAGGCTTTGCTGTCGCAAAAACCTGCAAATTCTTTTTGCTGTATGGGCGTAGCATGATTTCTAAAATTTTCACAGGCTTTTTTGAGTAGTCCAATCTTAATTGGCACAACCTGCTCAAAATCTACCTTTTCCGTTGGAAATGCTGGTAAGTTAGCAAAGTCTTCTTCAGCGAGCAGACCCTCTTCTAGCAATTTTTCTGGGCTAATCATCAAGGGATTTCCTGCCATTGCTGAGTAGCACATATACGGGGAATTACCGTATGCAGTAGGGCCCAAGGGTAAAACTTGCCAATATTGTTGATGGCTATCTTTGAGAAAGTCAATGAAGCGATAGGCTTCTAAGCCTAAATCTCCGATGCCAAATCGACTGGGAAAGGAAGTGGGATGCAGCAAAATACCGCTTGATCTAGGAAAAGGCATATTTAACCTGAATTATAGGAGGGAGCGATTCTTTAAACGACACACTACGCGATTGCCCAAGGGGCAGTGGCAAAGCCAATCGCATCGAATTTATCACGGAACAGGATTTTAGTTATCAGTTGTCACAGAGCTAATGAATACTGTTAACTGTTAACTGTTCACTGTTAACTGACTATGACTTACCGAAATCCTGCACCAACAGTTGATATCATCATTGAACTAGTAGATCGACCTCATCGGCCAATAGTGTTAATTGAAAGACATAATCTACCCTTAGGTTGGGCTATACCGGGTGGCTTTGTGGATTATGGGGAACGGGTGGAAGTGGCAGCACGGCGAGAAGCTGAGGAAGAAACGGGTTTGCGAGTGGAATTAATTGAACAATTACTGGTGTATTCTGACCCTAGTCGTGATCCGCGTCAGCATACAATTAGTATTGTATTTTTGGCGACGGCGACGGGAGAACCTCAAGCTGGGGATGATGCTAAGGGTGTAGGCATTTTTGAGTCTTGGCGTGTGCCTGAGAATTTATGTTTTGACCACGATAAGATTCTGGGGGATTATTGGCGATATCGGCATTATGGGATACGTCCGAGGTTGGGGTAGGAGGGACGAACCGCCAAGGCGCAGAGGGCGCGGAGGAAGAGGGGAGAGGAATACCTGTGACTGGTGCGATAATGCCTGATGGAGAGGTTTACAAACCGATCGCCTCAGAGATGGAAATTGGTCAACAGGAATCATTGTTAGAGAAAGTGATATCTATGATTCGTAAAGTAATTCGTACTGATAACGCACCGGCTCCAGTGGGCCCTTATAATCAAGCGATCGCGGCTTCTGGTCAATTAGTATTTGTGGCTGGACAAATTGCAATTGATCCTCGTCTCGGTGATGTCGTTTACACTGATGACGTGAAGAAGCAAACTGAGCAGGTAATAGCTAATTTGGAAGCTATCCTGACAGCAGCCGGGGCGACTTTCCAAGATGTGGTAAAAACCACTGTATTTTTAGCTGATATGAATGATTTTGCGGCGGTGAATGCCGTATATGCTAAATATTTTCCCGAAGATACAGCTCCAGCGCGTGCTTGTGTTCAAGTGTCACGTTTGCCAAAAGATGTACTGGTGGAGATTGACTGTATAGCGGTGATTAGTGGTTAGAAGAAACGTATCAGTAAAATCTTAACGGTTACATTTATGCGATCGCCTCTACAACTTTGGGAATACTGAGACTAAGTATCCTAAAGGAGTATCAAAAATGGCGGAAAATCGCATCAGTGCCAACTTCCAGCAGACAGGCAAGCAGTCATGCAGGCGATCGCTACAATTAAAGAAAAGTTACCGTTTTTGATTGATTTGACCACCGAAGACCGACGCACTATAGTCAAGATGGGAGATAAAAGTCGGGCTTTTGTCAGCAAAGCTTTAGAAGTGGCAACACAGAACCCTGAATTTTTACCTCGTTCTTTTGATTTAGAAGAGATGCGCCGGGATTTGGCAATATATGAAGCCTTGTATCCAGTGTTGCTGTCTCTAACACAACTGCAAGAACTGGTAGATGATACCTGTATCGCGGCTGGTAGCGAAGCTTATGCAGCAGCTTTAGCAATTTATAGCTATGCCAAAGCTAGCGGTGATATTACTGGTTTAGATGCAGTCATCGATGAGATGGGGCGCAGGTTTGCCCGCCGTTCTAAGAAAAAGCAACCCGAAGTTTCAGTTAGCTAAAGCTTAAGATAGGCGATTATAGCTGTTATCAACTGGGTAAAATACACGTTATTTATGGGGGCATAACAATGTTGTGCCCCCACCGCGTTTTGTATTCCAAGATTTATGTAAGGGATTTCTAAGAAATAAATTATCTAAATGAACGAACCGCAGAGACACAGAGGACACAGAGAGATGAGGAATAGAGAGAGTTTTCGCGTCAGTATTTTGGAAACTTTTTTATTTGGTAGTCCCTAACCTGGGGGGGCAGGTTTTGTTTGTGTAGCCGCGACTTCTAGTCGCCAGGGCATTTTTGAGTCTTTGAACCTCGAAGTTGAGCTTTTGAGCCTCGAAGTTGAGCTTTTGAGCCTCGAAGTTGAGTCTTTGAGCCTCGAAGTTGAGTCTTTGAGCCTCGAAGTTGAGGTTTTGAACCTCGAAGTTGAGCCTTTGAACCTCGAAGTTGAGCCTTTGAACCTCGAAGTTGAGCTTTTGAGCCTCGAAGTTGAGCCTTTGAACCTCGAAGTTGAGCCTTTGAGCTTGAAATTAGAAGTTTATCTAGATAAATTATTAAATTTACTGCTGGTTTTTAGGAAAAATCTCAAAAAACCTTGTTGAAATATACTAGCTCAGTACATCTACCAGCGTCATACAACAGCGATGAGCAATACCTCTGGATTTTTAGTTAGCAAACCTGTTGCATTATGGAATAAACCCATTAACGCTGACTTTAAAGAACTATTCAAATCACTAGGCAAAGGTGTAATAAATGGGGTCTTTGGGCAGTGGGGAGAGGTAGCCAAAGATGCTGTGGAAGCTACAGCAGCACTAGGTTTAGCAGCAGCACCAGAGGAAGTTGCTTGGTTACTAATTTACCGTTCTTTAGTAGAAGCAATAGTGAGTTTGGTAAAAGGAAATCAAGAATTACTGTTTGCAAAACCAAACGAGAGTGATCTTGAGGAATTGTGCGATCGCCTCAACGATTCCTTAGAAAGTATAGAATTGCATATTGACCAAGATTTTTTTAGCCGTCCCAAAGATTTGCTGATTCTGGAAGCTATTAAAACTGCTTTTGCCGACTGGTTAAAATACTTTAGTGTCAATCAAGCACAAGCACAGACAATTAGTCATCGTCTTCCTACCTATTTTGTGTTTGCTTTACATGAAGAGTGGGCAAAAGTTCCAGAAAAATATGCTTGTTTAAAAGAAGAACTAAATACCCCCTTTACTCAAGCCAATGAACGGGAACAGTCATGGCAGCATTATTTAGCTTGGCTACAAAAACAGATTGAAGAACCGATGCTTTTAGAAGCTTTTGGTTTAAAGCAGGTTTATGTTCCTTTACACGCCTATTATAAGCAGAAAGTTGCGGGTGAAAAGTCAGAAGAATTTGAACGCCACCTCAGAGACGGTGAGAAATATCAGCGGGTTGTTCTTGACTTAGAAATTGAACTAGAAGCTTGGTTAGAAAAAGGCGATCGCAATGATGCCATTAGAGTGATTAGTGGTGGCCCAGGAAGTGGTAAATCTTCCTTTACCAAAATCTTTGCAGCTAACCAAGCAGAAAAAGGGAAAATTCCGGTTTTATTTATACCTTTGCACCATTTTGAACCCTCGGATGATTTAGTTGATGCAGTTAGTAAGTTTGTGCGAGACGATGGCTTTCTCAGACATAATCCCCTAGATAAAGATAAGGCTGATTCCCGCTTACTGATTATCTTCGATGGTTTAGATGAGCTTGCCATGCAGGGCAAAATTGCCACTGAGATTGCTCAACAATTTGTGCGTGAAGTCCAAAGAAAAGTAGAGCGGTTTAATGTCCGTGAAACTTGCTTACAAGTATTAATCAGTGGTCGAGAATTAGTAGTGCAAGCAAATAGTAGTGACTTTCGTCAACCACAGCAAATCTTGCATATCTTGCCTTATTTTGTGACTGAAGCTCAGAGAACTAATTATATTGATGACCAAAACTTATTGCAGCAAGATCAACGTCAGATTTGGTGGCAGAAATACGGCAATGCTAGCGGACGGGGATATGATTGCTTACCACGAGAGTTAAACCGAAATAATCTCACAGAAATTACTGCCCAACCCTTGCTAAATTACGTGGTAGCATTGAGTTTTGACCAGCAAAATAAATTTCCTACAGACGGCAACCTGAATGCAATTTATGCAAATTTGCTCACAGCAGTTTATCAGCGCGGTTGGGCTGGTTATCAACATCCGGCTATTCGTGGAATTGAGGAAAAAGACTTTGTACGCATCCTCGAAGAAATTGCTTTAGCCTCCTGGCATGGAGATGGACGAACAACAACAGTTAAAGAGATTGAAGCCCATTGTGAACACAGTAGTTTAAAGAGTCTTTTAGACAAGTTTCAAGAAAGTGCCAAATTAGGTGTAACTCGTCTTTTGACAGCCTTTTATTTTCGTGAGAGTGGAGTTAAAGAACAAGAAAAAACTTTTGAATTTACTCACAAAAGTTTTGGTGAATATTTGACAGCAAAACGCATCGTGCGAGAAGTTAGACTTATTCATAAAAAGCTCAAGGATCGCCAGGATGATCCAGATGAAGGATGGGATGAGCGCGAGGCATTAAAAAGGTGGGCGATTCTGTGCGGTGCATCCCCTATGGATAAATACCTTTTTAACTTTGTTGTGGATGAAATGCCTTTACAGAATGCATCGGATGTTAGCAATTGGCAGCAGACATTATGCCATCTGATTGGTTTTATGTTGCGTCATGGAATGCCGATGGAACGCTTGACTCCCAGACCTGATTTTCAAGAAGAAAACAGACAAGCACGAAATGCAGAAGAAGCGTTGTTAGCTGTCTTAAATGCTTGCGCTAGAGTCACAAAGACAGTTTCAAAGATTCAATGGCATACTCCTGAAGCTTTCGGTATCTGGATTTCTAGACTTCGTGGACAGAGAGTAGATTTTGTTAATGATGTTTTTTGCTTAAATTGCTTAAGTTTCTTAGATTTGCAAAATTGCATTCTCATCTCCCAAGATTTTTACAAGGCGAATTTTGAAAGAGCCAATCTTGTACGGGCAAATTTTGGAGAGGCGGATCTGGAACGGGCAAATCTTGAGGGGGCGAATCTTGAAGGAGTGGCACTTTATCAAGCAAATCTTAGAGAAGCAAATCTTATAGGAATAAATTGTATTTTAAGAGAAATTAATATCGAACCAAAAAATGTTGTATGGGAGAAATTAGAAAATGATGTTTTATGGGAGAAATTAGAAAATATGATGATTGAATTAAAAGTCCCTATTAGAACGAAGATTTTTACTAAACTGGCAAATCTTGAAGGGGCAAATCTTGAAGGGGCAAATCTTGAAGGGGCAAATCTTGAAGGGGCAAATCTTGAAGGGGCAAATCTTGAAGGGGCAAATCTTGAAAGGGCGAATCTTGAAAGGGCGAATCTTGAAGGGGCAAATCTTGAAGGGGCAAATCTTGAAGGGGCAAATCTTGAATGGCCAAAACTTAAACCGACAAATTTTGAGCGCGAAGATTTAGTAGACTTGAATGAAGATTCAGGTTGAGAAGGTATACCCTTCTAATTACAAACGATAAGCGATCGCTACTACTACTTTGCCTTTCTCATGACAAATCATAGGCGATCGCTTAATTCAATTGCATAGAGATGTTAAAGAATTTTGCCTCTTTTATGACAAAGCGCGACAGTCTACCATAGAGATGGTGGTAGAAAAAGTCAAACCACGCTTGGATAATTAAAAATGAAATCAGCACACGAAAGAGAACAGTTAATAAAAGATATCAACGTACTGCTACATCAAGCTTATGACAGTACTTTAGATGAAATTTACACACTCTTAAAAAGAATCGATGATATAGACGACGAAGAAGACTTAAAAGCCATTAAAGAAGCTAGAGAAGATATACGTATTAATGGCACTGTGTCTTGGGATGAAATTCAAAACGAATTCCATAAATCAGATTATCAACTGCTAAACAGAGAAATTTCTAGTTACTCTCTGTGCCTCTGTCTTGAAAAGCTTTGATGCCTACGGCGGGCTGCGCCAACGGATAGCGCAGCGTTAGCGAGTCTTGCCTACGGCACGCTTTGCGAACGAGCGTCGGAAACCTCCGCTCAAACTTTTCGCTGCGCCTCTGCGTGAACCTAAAAACTCTATTTTCAAATATTCGTGCAAGAGGACTATTAATTAGAACTGCCATATCACAAGATTTTAAATAAATAAAAACAGTAACTTGGGAAAATTACTGTTTTTATGCTGTACATATTTAACTAACGCAACATAGGCAATGTGGAATCTTTATCCAAATCTGCCGCTGACGTAATCTCTAGTATCTTCTTGCTTAGGATTGTTGAAAATTACCTCTGTCGAGTCGTACTCTACTAAGAAGCCAATACGACCTCCTGTATCTGTAGACCGAACGTTGAAAAAGGCAGTTTTATCAGAAACCCGCGCAGCTTGCTGCATGTTATGGGTGACGATAACGATAGTGTATTGCTCTTTAAGTTCGTGAATTAATTCTTCTACGCGCAAGGTAGATATGGGGTCAAGAGCAGCACAAGGTTCATCCATTAATATAACTTCTGGTTGAACTGCGATCGCACGAGCAATACATAACCGCTGTTGTTGTCCACCAGATAAAGCTGAGCCACTTTGTCGTAGTTTGTCTTTTACTTCATCCCACAAAGCTGCTTGCCGCAGACTCCGTTCTACCAATTCGTCCATATTACCTTTGTAGCCGTTGATTTTGGCTCCAAAAGCAATATTGTCATAAATTGATTTCGGAAACGGGTTTGGTCTTTGAAACACCATCCCAATCCGCCGACGCACCTCTACAGGATCAATTTCGGTTGCATACAAGTTTTTATTGTAAAAAAATACCTTACCTTCTGCCCGAAATGAATCAATCAGGTCGTTGAGACGGTTATAGCATCGTAGCAACGTACTTTTGCCACAACCAGAAGGCCCAATAAAGGCTGTCACCTGATTTTTCGGAACATCTAGCCAAATATTTTGTAAGGCTAAAAACTTGCCGTAGTAAACGTTGAGATTTTCTGTGCGTAAAACGGTCTCAGTGTCATTCACTGTACTGATGTTAGTAGCCATAAAGTAAGTCTAGTATTAGTTTTAGCTATGGAATTTCGCTCTGGGAACACTATTTCACTAAGAAGCTTTTTTGCTAGTTGCCCAGCGAGCGATGATACTTGTAATTAGAACCATCAATACCAAGATTAAAGAGGCTGCCCAAGCTAGTGACTGCCAATTTTTAAACGGTGAAATAGCGTATCTGTAAACCAAAACAGCAAGGGAAGCTGTGGGTCGGAATAAGCTATCGGGCCAGAAGTTGGAAAATAGAGCTGTAAATAGTAAGGGTGCAGTTTCTCCTGATGCTCTGGCGATCGCCAACGTTGACCCAGTTACAATTGCTGGTAGAGCTGCCGGCAATACCACTTGACTCACTGTTTGAAAGTTAGTCGCTCCTAACCCCACAGATGCTTGTCGCAAATCGTCCGATACTAACTGCAAAGCTTCGTCTGTGGTTCGCAAAATAATTGGCAACATCAAAATTGCCAGCGCAAACCCTCCACCTAAAGCTGAATATGAGCCTAAGTTCAGTCTTACTAATGTTAAAACTACAATCCCATAGGCAAACACCCCAGCAATAATTGAGGGAACTCCACTGAGGACGTTGGCTGCAAAACGTATTCCTCTGGCGACTTTAGCAGAGCTAAATTCCGTAATGTAAATCGCTCCTAAAACACCCAAGGGGATGCTAATTAGCGCCCCAATCCCTACCATTAAGAGTGTTCCTAAGATTGCATTACCAAAACCCCCGCCCTTTTGTAGAGCTTTAGGTGGCAGTTCAACAAACACGCTAGGACTCAGACTGCTAAAGCCCTGAATAATGACGTAAGAAAGCACCGCTATCAAAGGTATAAGTGCCAATACTCCGCAGGTAAATGCTATTACAGTCATCACTGTGTTAAACAGCGTCCGGGGAGACGTGGCAGAGCGAGTTAAACTACGCTCTGGAAAATTAGAAGTCATAAATTCAACCCAAACCTACGTTACACTCGCTTGACTCGGAGAACTATTAACTCTGCCAGAATATTGACTACTAGCGTCAAGAAAAACAGAACTAAGGCGGCATACATTAAAGCCGCAACTTGCAAACCACTGGCTTCTGAGAATTGATTCGCCAGTAGAGAAGAGATTGTATTGGCAGGTGCTAAAAGAGAGGCACTAATGTTGTTGGAGTTACCAATCAACATCGTCACAGCCATTGTTTCGCCCATTGCCCGACCGAGTGCTAGCATCACAGCACTAACGATGCCGGAAAAGGCGGCTGGGACAAGAACTTTCAAAATTGTTTCCCAGCGTGTTGCTCCTAATCCTACCGCTGCTTGGCGCAAACTCGGAGGTACAGAAATCAAGGCATCGCGCGATAAAGCTGTGATGATCGGCAAAGTCATAATCGCTAAGATGATTCCTGCGGGCAACATTCCTGGCCCTGTGGGAGGGGTGCTAAAAATTGGCAACCAACCAAAGTAACTATTGAGCCATTTTCCCAAGTCAGTTAATATTGGAATTAAAACAAAAATTCCCCACACGCCGTAAACAACACTGGGAATAGCTGCGAGCAGTTCTACTGAAAACACAAGTACTAACCGCACTTTTGAGGGCAGAAAATTCTCGCTTAGTAAAATAGCAGTGCCAACCCCAATTGGTACAGCTATCAACAGACCAATAAAAGAACTCACAAGAGTTCCATAAATTTGAGGCAATACCCCGTAATTATCATTAACTGGGTTCCAAGTGCTGTTAGCTAAAAATTCAGCACCAAACTTCTGGATAGCGGGCCAAGCTCCAATTGCAACTTGTAATGCAATCCATAATAAGGTAGCAGCGATCGCAAACGCGAAAATTTTAGTCAGCCAAATAAAACTTCGATCCAGCGACTTTTCAGCCTCAGAGCGATTTTTCATCGCTGATGAAAGACTTTGAGAATTTGTAGCCATGACTACCGACTTTTACAATTAAATCAGAGAAAAATGTGGGAGGCAACCAGATTAGTAAAATTGTCGCCTCATCATCTCTTTAAGTTGAGATGTCAATAATTTCAAGTTCCAAGTACTAATCAAGTCTCCCTAGCAGTCAAGCAATTATTAACTAGACATATCTCATACTTTGACTGCTGAGTATTAACTATTGCTGAGCACTACTTGCTAGCGCTAGCACCACCACCAATAGAGATTTTATACTCTGGACTAATTTGATCAGCAGCAGCAGCAACTTTTGTAATTACATTTTGGGGCAGAGGAATATAACCTAATGCAGCAGCCTGCTTCTGACCTTCAGTTAAACCGTATTCGATAGCGGCTTCCATTGCCTTGGCTTTTGCCGCATCGGGATATTTGCTGTAAACCAACAGCCAAGTGTAAGTAACGATGGGATAGGAATCGGCCCCTTCAGGATCAGCAATAAAAGCAATCAGATTTGTCGGCAAGGGTGCTGATTCTAGGGCTTTAGATGCTGACTCTTCATTAGCTACAACAGTGTTACCACTTTTGTTTTCTAAAGCAGCGAACTTGAGATTGTTTTCTTTGGCATAAGTGTACTCAACGTAACCAATCGCACCTTGGGTTTGTTGGACTTGGGCAGTAACACCTTCATTACCCTTAGCACCAACTCCCGTAGGCCAGTTGACAGTTTTGCCTTCACCAACTTTACTCTTCCACTCTGGGCTGATAGCGCTAAGGTGTTTGGTAAACACACCTGTAGTTCCGCTACCATCAGAACGATAAGCAACTACAATCGGCTGATTAGGAAGCTTGGCACCAGGGTTAGCCGCAGCAATTCTTTGGTCGTTCCAAGTTTTGATTTTACCTAGTAAAATGTCGGTGTAAACTGCCCGTGGTAATTTTAGGTCTGGCACATCTGGCAAGTTGTAAGCCAGTACGATGCTGCCAGCAGTTACAGGTAGTAAAATGACGCCTTTATCCTGTGGTACTTTCTTAATTTCTTCTGGCGTCATAGCAACATCACTAGCACCAAAATCTACAGTACCGTTGATAAATTGCTGAACTCCAGCACCGCTACCAACTGATGCATAGTCAACTTGCAAATTTGGATACTTCTTGTTCAAATCTGTGAACCAGGTATCATATATTGGTGCAGGAAAAGATGCACCGGCCCCTGTTAATTTGACGTTTCCACCAAGATCTAGTTTGGCTGGGCTAGAGGCAGTAGTATCTGTAGCAGTTCCAGAAGGAGTAGTTGTATTATCTGAAGTTTGCTGTCCGCCACAAGCAGCTAGTCCTATTGTCAGTGCTAACACTGAGATTGAAGCTGTGAGGCGATGATTTTTTATTACATTTAGAGGTGAAAGCATCGCTATCGATTGTTAGTAAGATTTCCAGGTGAGCGCTTCTAAGATACCCTCAAATGGTTATGCTCAAGGTAAACAAAAGGTTAACAAAGTCAAAAAAACATATTTTTTTAGATAAAGATCAAACACTTATTCCCTCTTTAGTTAGATAAAATTTCTAGTTCTTCAAAAGAACTTTGTTATAAAATATACACTAAATTTTAGTTATATATGTTTACAAAATACAAGCTGTGGTGTAATTTCATGTATCATTTGATCAACAAATATGTAAATAAATAACAAACAATGGTAGAGTGCAGCGTTTAATTAAGTTTAATCATAAACTTTAATTCTGCTTTATGCCTCGCCTTGTATAAATCTGAAGCTAATAGGTAAATAACCTAATCGGTGAAATTATTACTAGAGTAACATCAAATTTTTTATGTATAGAGAATATTTGCGCGATCGCCCAAAATCCAAATAGTATGTCAGAAAACTATCTCAAACATTTTGCAGCAAAATCTGGTTTGAGCTAAACTACCAGTATATATACTCCTTATGTAAAGATTTATTTGACACATTGGCTCAAGTAGCAAATTAAAGCCGCGCCTTAGTCACGAAAATTAGGCTATGGACGCCTGAGCTAAAATTTTCAGAACTGACAAGTTACACACCAAACGAAGAGACAAAAAGAAATATGCTACTTCTTGAGGTGTCAGCACAAATTTTATTTAGATATTAATGTCTATACTGGTTTCTGTTGGTTTTCCCTCTTGCCCTTCCCCTTTTGCCTAATAAATGTTTGCCGTTTCCAATCAATTACTATGGTCTATGATTGGCTTACTCCTGACAATGGGTGGCACTTTCTTAGAAGCTTATGGCATCTCCTTACCTTGGAGTTGGAATAAGCAAGGAATTCAGACTTTTTCTTTAGGTGTCACTTTTCAGATTGGCGCAGTGTTGCTGGTAGGTTGTTTAGGGGGGAAAAATGCTGGTGCGCTCTCGCAAATTGCTTATTTAGTCATGGGGTTAACCTTATTACCTGTATTTGCCGATGGCGGCGGTATCGGTTATGTCAAGCTATCTCAGTTTGGCTATCTGCTAGGCTTTATTCCTGGAGCTTGGGTTTGTGGTTTTTTCGCCTTTAAAGCTAGACCGCGACTAGAAACTCTCGCCTTCAGTTGCGTTTGCGGCTTGTTGACTCTCCACCTATGCGGTATTACTTATTTAATTATTAGCTATCTTTTTCAGTGGAAAGGCACAGAAAATTTACCATTAATGCAAGCAATCCTCAGATACTCTTGGTTTGCACTACCTGGGCAACTAGCTGTAGTCTGCGCCGTCACTGTCATAGCATTTATATTGCGTCACTTAATGTTTTATTAGTTCGTTGTCATTTGTCTCCAAAGTTCTGTTCGCCGATTCGCCTTTAGGCGTTTCCGTAGGTTAGTCGGCGCACCCTGCGGAATTTTGTGTCAAAAGCCAATGACCAATGACCAATAACCAATGACCAATGACTAATTCACAATGTATTTAAAAAATCGCCTTTTTTGGATTGCTTCCTTCATAGCTTTTTTCTTAGATCAACTGACAAAATACTGGGTGGTGCAAACTTTCAGCTTGGGACAGACACTACCACTCTTACCAGGTATATTTCACTTCACCTATGTCACCAATACTGGCGCAGCTTTTAGTCTATTAAGCGGGAAAGTAGAGTGGTTGCGCTGGCTATCTTTAGGAGTGAGTTTGGTATTGATAGCATTAGCATTGTTTGGCCCAGTGTTAAATCTTTGGGATCAACTTGGCTATGGCTTGATTTTAGGTGGTGCTATGGGTAATGGCATTGATCGGTTTGTTTTAGGCTACGTTGTTGATTTTTTAGATTTTCGCCTGATTAATTTCGCTGTATTTAACGTGGCAGATTCATTTATTAGTACTGGCATTGTTTGCCTGCTAATTGCCTCTCTGCAAAAAACACCGACTTCTAATCGCAGATCGCGGTAGCCTAGCCCTGTAAAGACTATTTATAAACAAAAGATTAAGTAGTGTGTATTATTGCAGAGCATAATGTACCAAAAAAGACAGTGGGCTGTGGCTAAAAAATCTACCAGGGATTTTGAAACGACTAAGCCTGGGATTGATAACCCCAGGCTGTTGACTAGTGAAACATTGCTCATTTCTATGTGAGATGACTTGAGCTATTGTTTCCAGATATTTGCAATAGCCACTAATTAGTTTAACTCGTGGCTAATGTTAGATGCACCAATTATCATTGACCACAAATTCGCAGCACGCCATCCTTAGCTTTTAATTGCTTGGAGTAGGAGTTGTTGGCGTAGAATCTGGAGTTGTACTGGGACTAGAGCCTGGTTCAGTAGTACTACCGGGATTACCAGGTTCAGATGGTGTTGGGCTTCCTGGTACTGGAGTTAAGTTACTGGGGCTGCCAGGTTCAGGTGATGTTGGGCTTCCTGGTACTGGAGTTAAGTTACTGGGGCTGCCAGGTTCAGGTGATGTTGGACTTCCTGGTACTGGAGTTAAGTTACCGGGGCTGCCAGGCTCAGGTGATGTTGGGCTTCCTGGTACTGGAGTTAAGTTACCGGGGTTGCCAGGCTCAGGTGATGTTGGGCTTCCTGGTACTGGAGTTAAGTTACCGGGGTTGCCAGGCTCAGGTGATGTTGGGCTTCCTGGTACTGGAGTTAAGTTACCGGGGTTGCCAGGCTCAGGTGTGGTGACGCCTTCTGGTGCTGGAGTTGTACTTTCAGGAGTAGTACTACCAGAAGGTGTGGTTTCTTCTGGTACTGTAGTGCTACCAGGAGTGGTGGGAGTGACTGGTGTGCCACCAGGACAACGGGAATTGAGTGGGAAATTCTCGCACAGAATTTTCATTCCTTCTGGCGACATCTTGATTTCCGTTGGTGAACTAGTGGACTCACTACTGGATTGGGCTATAGGGGATTTACTAGATTGAGCAACAGCAACACTAGTGGAGAGTGCCAAAGTTAGAGCTGTACCAATCAGGGTCAGAGATTTTCCCATCATTCTGAAAATTAACCTCAACGGAACTCTCGACTAATTAAATCAGACAATGAGATTTATAAAATCTGCCTAAATGAGGATGTTTCGGTTTGTTTCAGAATTTGTTTATGTGTTAAAGCGGTAAAATTAAGTCTCTTACTTATGAATTAGTAGTGTTTAAAATTACAAAAATCAAAGAACTAGTTGTTTTTCTTAATGAATAGAAAAAGTAGATAAAATCAGCTTTTGACAATTGTAAAAACAACAGTGTGTCTATAGATAAGTGACAAAATTAACAATATAGTTATGCTTTGTAGATGTGTTTGGGTATAAAATTAAATCTTTAATAATTACGTACAGCCAATTTCTTCTTTGGCTTATGAGTAAAATGGTGGAAGATTAACATTTGAAATTGCAATTACCCCGATTTTTTCACTAAAAAGTGTGATGTGAATAGCCGATGAGTTCCCCTACCCAACCCCCTCGAAAGCCTCAAACGTTACTTGGTCAACTGACTCAAGCAGTACATACTATTCAAGCTAGGGTTGATTTTTCCAAATTGGCGCTCAAGCCTAATGCCAAAGTACCGGAACTCTGGGTGCAGGATGCGGGGGCGGATAAAGCGGAGGTATATCCGCTGTTGGGCGATCGCTATATCCTAGGTCGTAGTTCTAAATCCAGCGATATCGTGATCCGCAACCCAGTTGTCAGCCAAATTCACCTGTCACTGTCGCGGGATTCTACTCAACGTACACCTGTTTTCATTATCAAAGATGAAAACTCCACCAATGGTATTTATCGTGGTAAGCGCCGAGTCAGTTCTTTAGAACTGCGCCACGGCGATATCCTCACTCTGGGGCCACCAGAACTTGCTGCCTCCGTGCGTCTGCAATACGTTGATCCACCAGCCTGGTATGTCAAAGCGGCAACATGGACAACTTACGGTGTTGGTGGTGCTAGTGCCTTAATGGCGTTAGTAATTGGCGTCGAGTGGCTAAAATTTTCAGTAAGACCCTTACCAACAGCGACCCGCGCCCCAGTGGTGGTTTACGCTCGTGATGGAGCTACTCCCCTGCGCGAGCCTCGAACTACTTCCCACGTAGACATGAAGCAATTGGAGGACTTTGGCCCTTATTTGCCTGCTGCTGTGGTAGCCTCAGAAGATAGCCGTTATTACTGGCACTTTGGGGTTGACCCCTTGGGAATTTTACGAGCTGTGTTGGTAAATAGCCGCAGTGGAGATGTACAGCAAGGAGCAAGTACTGTAACCCAGCAAGTTGCCCGCAGTTTGTTCCGTGAATATGTAGGCAGACAGGACACCCTTGGCCGCAAACTGCGAGAGGCAATTGTCTCCTTGAAGCTAGAAACGTTTTACAGCAAAGATGAAATTTTGCTGACTTACTTAAATCGGGTTTTTTTAGGAGCTGATACCTCCGGCTTTGAGGATGCTGCCCGGTATTACTTTGATAAGTCAGCCAAAGAATTAACTCTCTCCGAAGCAGCGACTTTAGTAGGAATTTTACCAGCCCCCAACGCTTTCGATTTTTGCGGGGATGGGCCAAATAAGTTAGAAGCAGCTGAATACCGCAATCGCGTGATTAAACGATTGCTAGAGATGGGCAAAATTAAACCAGAGGATGCAAACCGAGCTAGACGCTCCACTGTCCAAGTTAGCCCCAAAGTCTGCGAACAACAAGCTAAAACCATTGCTCCTTATTTTTATAGTTATGTCTTCCAAGAACTCGAATCAATTTTGGGAGAAGGAGCAGCCAAAGAAGGAAATTATATCATTGAGACTCAGCTCGATCCAGCAATTCAAGCTCAGGCAGAAGCAGCTTTGCGTAATTCTGTCAACAGTGCTGGTGCAAATTTTAATTTTTCTCAAGGGGCAGTAGTTACCCTTGACTCCAGTAGTGGCAGCATCCTCGCAATGGTAGGCGGGACTGATTACAGAAAAAGCCAGTTCAATCGCGCTGTCCAAGCTAAAAGACAACCAGGTTCCACCTTCAAAATTTTTGCTTATAGTGCTGCTGTTCAGCAAGGAATCCCAGCATCAAAAAGTTACTCTTGCTCTCCTTTAAGTTGGCAAGGCTTTACTTACAAACCCTGTCGTGCTGGTGCTGACACTAGTTTAGATATTGCCACCGGGCTTGCACTTTCAGAAAATCCCATCGCCCTGCGAGTAGCCAGAGAGGTCGGGTTGGATAGAGTGGTAACGATGGCGCAGCGTTTGGGGATAAAGTCGCCTCTTGATGCTGTTCCTGGCTTAGTATTAGGTCAAAGCGTGGTCGATGTTTTAGAAATGACTGGCGCTTTCGGTGCTATTGGCAATCGCGGTGTATGGAATCCTCCCCATGCAATCAGTCGAATTCTAGACAGCGGTGATTGCAAGGATCGCAACAATGTCAAAACCTGCCGTGTGATCTACTCCTTCGACCGAGATCGTCGGGATGCCAATAAACGAGTGCTGCCAAATGGTGTAGCTGATGAGATGACTGGCTTGATGCGTGGAGTAATCACAAGAGGTACTGGTCGCAGCGCAGCCATTGGAGTGGGGGAAGCTGGGAAAACAGGTACAACCGATAAAAATGTTGACTTGTGGTTTATTGGCTTTATTCCCAATCGGCGACTTGTAACTGGTGTTTGGCTAGGAAACGACAACAATTCTCCTACATCTGGTAGTAGTGCTCAAGCAGCTCAGTTGTGGGGAAATTATATGAGGAGAATTACAAGGTAAATTGGGCATTGGGCATTGGGAAAGGCAAAAACCATTCCCTTACCCTTTAACCTTTTCCCCTCTTAAGAATCACCAGTCTTGATTACCTAATCCCCATTGCCCCTTATCCCCAAAGGGGGCCCCGAGTTCCCCAGTCCCCAATCCCCAATCACTGATATCCTTGCCAAGGAATGACTTCTAGTGTACCGCTAGGCTTGAATAGCACTTGAAAATGAGCAAGAGGTTCTTTGTTATTGGGAGCAGCTACATTAGAGCCGTAAATTGCTTGGAACATCTTAGGTAGAGGTGTTTCTCGGAAATAGTCAAAGGCAACTTGATTGAGTGGTTCATAGTCGGCAATCACACCATCTTTATTGACTGCTACCCGATATTTTAAATCTCGCGTAAAAGTGGGTTTACCACTCCAACTTTGGCGAACTGCCTTATAAAGCCTTTGGTTTAAACCTTTGACTGTTTTGGAGTCAGTAATTTTTTCCCCAACTACCTCTGGTGTCCTGAAGTATCCCCGCCAAGGACTAACTTCTAGCACACCTTGTCTAGTAAAAACCACTCGAAATTGGGCGATTGGTTCATTGGAGATGGGGGCGCGGTTAGCAGGATTATACAGGAGGTTGGGTAGAGGAGTTTGCCCGACTCCTTGATTAGCCTCTTTATTTAGCGCTTTATAACCAACGATCGCCCCATCCGCAGCGACACCTATACGATAAATTAATTCTTGTTTTAATCCTAAGCGATTAGTCCAAGCTGGATGAATTTGGTTATACACTTGGCGATTTAATGCCCGCAACTGGGATGCATCAGTAATTTCCGCAACTGTATTTAATAGTGCTTCTAAATCTGTTACTGTGGGCTTCGTTGTGGATGCAGGAGTTGCAGCTGCTACAGCCGCAGGCGTAGGAATTGCGGCAGCTGCTATAGGTGTTAAAGTAGGCGATGCTGAGGGAGTGACGCTGGGTATTGTAGAGCTAGTCTGCTCATCTGACTTCGGCTCTGGTGGACGCACTTCGGGAGGTGGAATCAAGTTAAAAGCGATCGCTGCTACTGCTAAACTTGAGACTCCTACTGCAGCAGGTATTGCTTGTTTGATAAAGGCTGAACTAGCACCACCATAGCGTTTGGTAACTGGTTGTAGTTCTAGTGACAGTTCTGGTAAAGTTTGGCTATCAGCAAAAAACTGATCAACTGCTTCTACTAAGTCAAACAGCTGCACTGTAGTCAAATCTATTTGAATAGGTGGTTTAGGGTAGTTAGAGTTAGACTCAAAATTCTCTGGAGAACTCTCCGAATGCACAATTAACCTGTGTTGATTACTATCAATTTTCTGAAACTCTACTAGTTCCGATTCCTGGTTATGTGCTTGAGGGTTTGTTACATTACTCAGAAATTCTTGGGCATAGGCACTAACCGCCCTGACCAAACTTTCAAAAAATTCTCGCCCTCCCACCAAGGGCTGATTATAACCAGATAAATAGCATTCTGCATTTACCAATATTGACAGTTCTGGGCGCAGTTCTTGAAAGTTTGCGGCCCTATTTATATCACTTAACCCTTCTAAAAGTAGCGTACAATTAGGCAGACTGTACTTACGTTGAATGTTCATTCTACTTCACCGTCAAAAAGACTAATCCAGAACCGCTGCATTCCCGCTGTACCGGTACAGAATAGTAATTGTCCTAATAAATTTATTGCCAACTCATCTAATTTGGCATCTGAAGTCAATGCTAATACACCAGAACGTCGAGCATTCATCCGGCTCTTAAAATGCGCTCTAAACCGCTCCAAGTAATTAGATAGCCGCAAATTTTGTTCTAGTGGAATCTGTTTTTCATCCATCTGTTGATATATCATTAATAACTGGCGGATGACAACAGTTAAACGCCGCGCGATGTAGCAAGCAATCACCACCAAAGCTTTAGCTTCCATAATGGTTAAGGGGCGGCGGATATGCGCTCGTCGCAAGGGGTTAGAGCTACGCATCCGCCATAAATTCACCCTATCTTTAATAATTCCTTTAAGATCCAACTCTTGGGCAAAAGTCAGGATCGCTTCAGAACCGCCAAGTTCTAAAGCTTCAATCGCCAATAAAACCAGGTCAATTTGCAGACGGGTTCTCCGAGGACATCCCTTGGCAGCGATCGCCGGATCTGGTAGAGTCTCCAGAATCATTGGCAGCGACTCTTGGGTTGGACTGTTGAACGGCGTTAAACTTGCGGAGACATTCATTCTAAAAATACCTTTTGCGGTTCCAACAGACTAGGTAAAACAAATTTAAGATAGGTAGCCAAATCAAGAATGTTAGACTTGTAGCAGTAATAAGACTACCTGATATATACATTACTTAACTCTTTCTACTCAAAATCCGTATACTGAAGTCAAAGTTTTAAAGCATAAGTTAGTTCACCCTGTTTATTAACGCAATACTTTCCCTAGCTTGGTTTAGATTCTAATTATCGTCAATAAATGGCGATTCAGCTTCGATCCCCAGCGTATGACATTATAGTGTACGATTTTTCAGGTATCTGGAATTGGGCATTGGGGGCTGGAGACTAGGTACTAGAAACTAGGAAAGAGGAAAGGGCAAAGGCAAAAGGAATTTATCCCTTTACCTCTTACCCTTTAACCTTTTCCCTCTTCAATGCCCCAAGCCCTATTCCCCATGCCCTATTCCCCAATCCCTGTTTTATGAATTTGAAGTCTCTAATTCGTGACATCCCTGATTTTCCCAAGCCCGGAATTTTATTTCGGGATATCACTACACTGCTGCGCGATCCGGAAGGACTGCGCTATACTATTGACATTTTTACACAAAAATGCATCGAGGCGGAGATCAAAGCGGATTATATTGTTGGCATGGAGTCGCGGGGGTTCATTTTTGCCTCACCTCTAGCTTATAAATTAGGATCTGGTTTTATTCCCGTCCGCAAAAGAGGTAAGTTACCAGCAGCAGTTCACTCAATTGAATATGAACTAGAGTACGGTATGGACTGCCTGGAAGTACATCAAGACGCTTTGCACCCAGGTAGCCGAATTTTGATTGTAGACGATTTAATTGCCACGGGTGGAACTGCGAGGGCGACAGCAAAATTGGTGCAGAATATTGGCTGTGAACTGGTGGGATTTGGGTTTATTATCGAGCTACGGGATTTGCAAGGGCGTAAACATCTGCCGGATGTGCCGATTATTTCCCTAATTGAATATTAGTCAATGGTCATTGGTCATTAGTCATTAGACAAATGACTAATGATAACTGACAAAGGACAAAGCGCAAAGTCTGAGCTAAGGCTTCCTTAGATCAAACGCCAGTGACGCTCCTGCGTCGCTATCGCTACGCTAACGCACAAGTCGGGGAACCCGCCCAAGCGACTGGCTTAACTTTGTAAGAGAGGACAAATGACATCTACGAGAATTTCCTTGGAGACAGGACGGGATTGGCTAATTAGATTAGTCACGAATGAGACTTTTATTTATGTGGTGAAGCGGCTATTGCAGGCACTACTGACTTTGTTTTTAGCGTCAGCATTGTCATTTTTTATCATTCAACTTGCTCCAGGGGATTATGTAGATACGTTGCGGCAAAATCCGAAGATATCCCCAGAAAGAATAGAGGAAATCAAGCAGCAATTTGGACTTGATAAATCTTGGCCAGAGCAATTTGGGCTGTGGCTGTGGCGAATCGTCACAAAAGGCGATTTCGGTACGAGTTTTGTTTACCAACGTTCAGTAGCATCGTTGTTGTGGGAACGAGTACCAGCAACTTTGTTATTAGCGATCGCATCTTTAATTGCGACTTGGGCGATCGCTATCCCTTTAGGGATCTTTGCTGCTGTCCAGCAAAATAAGCTGGGCGATCGCATTTTACAGGTAATTAGCTACGCCGGACAAGGCTTTCCCAGTTTCATTACCGCCTTAGCGCTACTAGTTTTTGCTCAAATGACCTCGCCGCTTTTCCCAGTAGGTAGCATGACTAGCATTAATCATGCAGAACTGTCTTGGTTTGGCAGATTACTAGATATCGGCTGGCATATGATTTTACCAACTATTGCGCTCTCAATTACTAGCTTTGCTGGTTTACAGCGCATCACTCGCGGTGAATTATTGGATGTTCTGCGTCAAGACTACATCCAAACGGCTCGTGCCAAAGGACTGCCAGAAAACCGAGTGATCTATGTTCATGCTCTCCGTAATGCGATAAATCCCTTAATTACCTTATTGGGTTTTGAATTAGCCGGTTTATTAAATGGTGCATTCATTGCCGAATTTTTCTTCAACTGGCCCGGTTTAGGAAGGTTGGCTTTACAAGCTTTACAAGCTCAAGATTTATATTTGTTAATGGCAAGCTTGGTAATGGGTGCAGTGCTGCTAATTGTTGGCAATTTAATCGCCGATTTGATGCTGAAAGCAGCCGATCCGCGTATTCGTCTAGAAAATCTTAATTAGTCATTAGTCATTAGTCATTTGTTAGGAGTACAGACGCGATTAATCGCGTCTGTACAAGGGTCAAGAGTCAGTATTTATTCTACCCCTGCCCCCTGCTCCCTAACTCCCTACTCATCTTCATCTCCATGCTCTCTGAAGTCTATTACATAGTGCGTTCACAAACTGACGGTCGTTATCTTATAGCTCGTCCAAATACCGACGACGCATCAAGTTATTTGTTGTTGTTTCGAGAAAACTTTGACGCCTTAAGCTATCTCAACACCCACGCGGCAGAAGTGGCAAATCGTTTTGCGGTAGAATCTATTCCTGGCACACAGGTGGGAAACTTGTTGAAACGCTGGGGTTTTAGCGGTGTGGGTATTGTTAGCGATCCTTTATTGCCCAAAGTTGAGTTTTTACAGCACAATTAAGTTTTCGGATTGGTGTAGACGCAAAGCGGCTTGTCGTCAGACATCGCTTTCATGGTGTTTAAGTATTTTATAGCGGTTCCCGTTATCTGGGAATAACTCTAAATCGGCGGTAGTCCAGCGGACTCTCTCAGATATCGGCTGGTTCATAAATCATCTCTTTTAGGGGATTAATTTTAGCCTGGGCATGGGGTATTAGGGTAAGGGGATAGTTTCCCCTTACCCTTTAACCTTTAACCCTTTCCCCCTCCTAAGAGTCCCCAGTCGCAAGTTTCAGTCTCTACACCACAACCTTTTCTTTTTCTAAAATCAGCTTAGAACGCTTCACCTGCTCAGGAATCGTCACAGGATAATCTCCAGTGAAGCAGGCAGAACAAAAACTATTAGTGTCTTCTTGCGTCGCTTCTAGCATTCCTTCCCAACTGAGATAGGCAAGGCTATCCACTTCCAACTGCTTAGCAATTTCTTCTACTGACTTGGTAGCAGCAATTAGCTGATCCTGGCTATCAGTATCGATGCCATAGAAGCAAGGGTGAGTTACTGGCGGGGAAGAAATTCGCATGTGTACTTCCACTGCACCTGCCTCACGCAAGGTTTTGACTAGTTTCCGGCTGGTAGTACCCCGGACAATGGAATCATCCACAATGATCACACGCTTACCCAGCAGTACATCTTTGAGGGGATTTAGTTTCATGCGGATACCTGACTCGCGCATGGTTTGTGTAGGCTGAATAAAGGTGCGTCCAACGTAGCGATTTTTAATCAATCCTTCAACATATGCTACTCCAGAGGCTTGGGAAAATCCAATAGCAGCAGGTATACCAGAATCAGGAACACCAAAGACAATATCAGCATCTACGAGAGATTCTTTAGCTAGTTGCCTTCCTAATCGCATTCGGTAACTATACAAACTCTCGTTGTGCATAACGCTATCAGGGCGAGCAAAGTAAATCATCTCAAAGATACATAGCTTCCGCTGGGGCTGTTGACTCCAATGGTAAGAAGCCAAACCTTCTTCGGTAATCCAAACTAACTCACCTGGTTCCACGTCCCGCAGATATTCGGCTCCAATGATGTCTAAACCACAAGTCTCGGAAGCCAAAACATAACGGACTGGATTACCCGCTAAAGTGCCAATTACTAAGGGGCGAATGCCATTGGGGTCGCGAACGCCCATAACACCGCTCGGAGTGCCAATGACTAAACTAAAGGCTCCTTGGCAGCGGTGAAATGCCTGAACGGAGCCTTCTAGCCAATCTGCTCCAGCATTGATGGCTTCTGCGATCGCAAAAGCGATCATTTCTGAGTCTGTTGTCGTGACTAAGTTGCATTTGTTCTCAAGCAACTCTTGACGCAACTGCACAGTATTGACTAAATTACCATTGTGTGCTAGGGCTAATGTGCCTAAGCGAGTTTCAAGTACAGCAGGTTGGGCATTAACTTTGCGACTAGAGCCTGTGGTGGAATATCGAGTGTGACCAACGGCTAGGTTTCCAGGCAACTGATTCAAGATAGATTCATTAAAAACTTGGGACACCAAGCCCATATCTTTGTGGAGGTGTACTTGTGTTCCCTCAAATGTGGCAATCCCGGCTGATTCTTGACCCCGGTGCTGGAGGGCATACAATCCAAAGTAAGTCAGCTTCGCAACGTCTTCTCCCGGTGCGTAAATGCCAAAAACACCGCAAGCTTCTTCTGGCTTATCAGGACGATTTTCATGATTATTGATTGGGTTGTTAGTCTGTTCGGGGTAATCATCCGAAGTGACGGGATGGATGAGAATCATGCTAGCTTTGCTCCTGGTGGGGGGAATCAAGTCACTGGGATTGAGTTGTTAAACAGTTAGAGATTTCTTAATAAATCTTTAACCATCCATTAAAACAGTACCGTAATTATGCTCAAGGACGCTAATAGTTCTGAGTTTACTCACGACTCAGCACTCTTGAATCAAGACTGGGAGGTAGTAGTATGAATGGCTAGACGTTTAGAGATGGCATTGTAAAAGCGATCGCTAATATCTTCGATCCTAACCTTGATTAAAGTTTGGTTATTAGCGGTTAAAACCCCCAAATCAGTGTCGAAATTACCCACCAAACCCAATTTTTGCCATTCCTTACCCAGATGTTCCTGTAAGTAGGATTCCCAAACTTCTTGGTGTTTGGAGGCTACAGAAACTAAAATTCGCGCCCCACCTTCGCCAAATAGCAATTCATCAAGGCGTTGTAATTGCGTACCTGGTATTTCTAAATTGATTTCGGCACCGAGGTTACTAGCAATGCAACATTCTGCTAGGGCAATAGCCACTCCTCCCTCAGCACAATCGTGAGCTGAATGAACCCAACCAGCATGAATGCCCTGACGACAAACTTTTTGTACACGACGTTCCAAATCAAAATCCACTCGTGGTGGTTTTCCGGCAACAACGCCGTGGATAGTGGCTAAATACTCAGATGCTCCCAAACTGATTGTGGATGCTAAAGGTAATCCCAGTAAATAAATCACGTCACCGTCTGCCTGCCAACCTTGACCACAAATTTTAGTTATATCGGGAATTAACCCTACCATACCCACAACTGGAGTCGGATAGATTGGTTGCGGTATGCCTTGAGAATCAAGAGTTTCGTTGTACAGAGAAACATTTCCGCCTGTAACTGGTGTTGCCAATTCTCGGCAACCTTCAGCTAAGCCGCGACAAGCTTCTGCTAATTGCCAGTAACCAATCGGTTTTTCTGGAGAACCAAAATTCAGGTTATCCGTCACCGCCAGGGGTTCTGCACCTACACAACTGAGATTGCGTGCAGCTTCAGCCACCACAGCTTTAGCTCCTTCATAGGGATCAAGGTAAACATAACGAGGATTGCAATCCACAGTAGCCGCAACACCGCGTTGGGTAATGACACTTCTCCCTTGCTCTTTTGCTCCTCTGCTCCCCCTGCTCTCTTGCAAGGGGCGTAAACGTACTACAGCAGCATCCGCACCACCTGGTAGGATCACTGTATTGTTCTGCACTTGATGATCATATTGACGATATACCCAGCGTTTAGATGCGATCGTGGGCGTATCGAGCAAAGTTAAAAGAATATCATTCCAAGTTTGCAAATGTCCTGAGATTTCAACACCAGCACTTGTACAGGGGGGTAAAGACTCAGGCGTCCATTCCCAAGCTTTCAGAGCATATTCTGGCGGTTGAGCCAACAATTCTCGATGATAAAGAGGAGTATTCTCCGCCAACGCCTCAGTTGGAATTTCTGCTGCTATTTCACCCTGAAAGAGAATTTTCACTATAGGTTCAGCAATGACAGTGCCAGCGACAACAGCCTGAAGTCCCCAACGGTGAAAAATATCGATTAACTCGCCCTCACGTCCTTTGTGGGCAACAAACAGCATCCGTTCTTGAGATTCTGAGAGTAGGTATTCATAGGGAACCATCCCCAGTTCTCGCACGGGAATCTTATCTAAATCCAGTTCAATCCCTACACCACCTTTTGCTGCCATTTCTGACGTAGAACAAGTGATACCAGCTGCTCCCATATCTTGTGCGGCGACAACTGCACCTGTCTTAAATGCCTCCAAGCAAGCTTCAATTAAAGACTTTTCCAAAAAGGGATCGCCTACTTGCACTGCGGGACGGTCATCCATTGACTCATCACTCAATTCTGCGCTGGCAAAACTCGCACCTCCCATGCCATCGCGTCCGGTGGTGGAACCAACATATAACACGGGATTACCTAAACCTGATGCCCCAGATTTGACGATTTCTGGTGTTTCCATCAACCCCAGCGCCATAACATTTACTAGAGGATTACCAGAGTAAGCAGGGTCAAAGTAAACTTCGCCGCCAACAGTGGGCACTCCCACACAGTTACCATAATGGGCAATTCCCGCTACTACACCGCTAAACAACCGCTGGGTTTTGGCATCTTCTAGGGAACCGAAGCGCAGCGAGTTTAATATGGCAATAGGACGCGCACCCATTGTAAAGATATCTCTCAAGATTCCTCCTACCCCAGTTGCGGCTCCTTGGAATGGTTCAACAGCCGAAGGGTGATTATGGGATTCAATCTTAAAAGCTAATTGTAGCCCGTCGCCTAAGTCCACAACACCAGCATTTTCACCAGGGCCCACGAGAATGCGAGGCCCGGCTGTAGGAAACTGTTTAAGTAAAGGTCGAGAATTTTTGTAACAGCAATGCTCTGACCACATCACCCCGAACATTCCCAGTTCAGCTTTGTTGGGATGACGCCCTAATCGGCGGACAATTTCTGCGTATTCTTCTGGCTTTAGACCTTCAGCAACGATTTCTTCAGGGGAAAAGGGAGCAGCGGATGTGGCGGTCATGGAAGTAATGCACCAATTGAACAGAGCATTATTCTATCGATTTACTTGCCCTCTAGGTGTAGTTCTAGGAATGTAGATAGTTCTTTCTTTGTTTTCTTAAGGTAAATACTCACACAATATTTACTAAATTTTTACATAATTAGTTTTTTTTGCACCGACCTACGTAGTATCTAAATATGACTAGTTTTTGTCATGTAAGTGAACATTCCAGACGCTATTAAGTCTGTATGTCTACAGTAGGTATGGAATTACTAGGGTATATGCAGTTTAGCTGTAACAATCAAGTGATAACAATCACAAGTATCCTTGATTAAGATCGTCTCCATGCAATTACTAAGTAGGCATAATTAATTACAACTGAACTCTAGCCGAGTCATTAATAGGGAACACACTAATTGCCGACAGCCTCCATAAGGAACTGTCGGCTTTTTGTCATTGGTCATTTAAAATTTCCCCACAACTGGTTGATAACTTGACAGAGATTTGCCACAGCCACTACCAAGTGTGGGGAAGGTATGATCAAATTGGGAATTTTATGCGTATCGAGCGCTAATGCTTAGCACTCAATCTAGTTCTAGAAACAGCACACACTTTGAATTAAGACATCGCTTGAATGATGTAATCAAAGTAGGGTGATGCTTCGATCGCATCTTCCGCACTTAGTAAGCCAAGGGAGGCCTTTTTTAGTGAATTGATGGCTTCTACCATTCCTGGTACGGGAACACCCAATGAGTTATACATTTCCCGCACACCAATTAAACCGATTTTTTCAATTGGCTCTTTGTCGCCGGCAAGCACGCCATAGGTAATCAGGCGCAAGTACCAGCCAAAGTCACGGATACATAAAGAACGCTGACGTTCTCCGTAAGCATTACCACCGGGTGAAATAAAGTCGGGACGCTTTTGCCAAAGCTGTTTGGTTGCTTCTTGAACAATCTTTTTTTCATTTTCAGCTAAGGTAGCAGCAATCCGCGTCCGTTGTAGACCAGTTTGCAAAAATTCTTCGATACTCTTGAGTTCGCCACTGCTGGGATAACGCAGTTCGTCGTCGGCTTTGAGAATAACTTGGCTAATTACAGTCATGATTATTGCAATCACGCAAAGAAATATTATTTGCTAGTTTAACGAGTTGTAGGTACACAAGTGAAGAGAGATGAGGAAGATGAGGGGCAGTGTTTCGACTACGCTCAACAACCGGGGCAGGGGAGCAGGGGAGACAGGGGAGACAATGAGAAAATTATTAACTCTTGACCCTTGTACAGACGCGATTAATCGCGTCTGTACTCCTAACAAATGACTAATGACTAATGGCTAAAATAATTTGGCAACAGGGTGAATTAATTGAAGTTACGATCGCCGACTTGAATGATACAGGCGACGGTGTAGGACGCTTTGATGAACGCGTAGTATTTGTCCCAGATACCGTCCCAGGCGATCGCGCGATTGTACGCTTGATGCATGTTAAACCTAAATACGCCCACGGCAAGCTCCAGCAGCTATTGCAACCATCCCCCCACCGGATTCGACCTAGCTGCATTGTGGCTGATAAGTGTGGTGGTTGCCAGTGGCAACATATTAATTATGATTACCAGCTAGCAGCCAAACGCAATCAAGTTATCCAAGCTTTGGAACGCATTGGCGGTTTTGTCCAACCACCTGTAGATCCAGTACTCGCGGCTCCTTCTGCTTTAGGCTACCGCAACAAAGCTACCTATCCTCTAAGCAGATCGGCTACAGGACAAGTCCAAGCTGGTTATTACCAAAAAGGTAGCCACCAATTAATTAATCTAAATCAATGTCCAGTCCAAGACACGCGATTAAATGCCTTACTTGCTGAAGTTAAGCAGGACATTCAAAAGCAGGGTTGGCAAATTTACGACGAACAGCGTCATCAAGGGCAAATTCGCCATCTCGGTTTACGTATTGGAAGGCGCACAGGGGAAATGTTGCTGACTTTGGTGGTGAAGGACTGGAATTTACCGGGAATTGAAAACCAAGCCCAAGAATGGTTGAAGCGCTATCCCCAGTTGGTGGGAGTGTCGCTGAATCGGAATCGCGATCGCACAAATGTAATCTTTGGAAATGAAACCCGTTATATTGCCGGAGTTCCCTATCTGCGAGAAAAGTTTGCTGGATTGGAATTTCAAGTGCGCCCAGATACATTTTTTCAAGTTTATACAGAAACAGCAGAGGCGCTATTGCAGATAATTCAGTCAGAGCTGAATCTTCAAGGGCATGAGATGCTAGTTGATGCTTATTGTGGCATTGGAACTTTAACTTTACCTCTTGCCAAGCAAGTACACCAAGCTACAGGGTTAGAAGTGCAACCAGCAGCAGTAGAACAAGCTATTTTAAACGCTCAGCATAACAAAATTAATAATGTGACATTCCAAGTTGGGGCAGTGGAAAAATTGCTTCCAAAAATGGGCACAATACCAGAAGTAGTTCTACTTGACCCGCCACGTAAGGGATGCGATCGCGCTGTCATTGATACTTTACTGCAAACGAAACCATCTCGAATTGTTTACGTCAGCTGTAAAGTAGCTACCCTCGCCCGTGATCTCAAACTACTCTGTCAAAACGGGCAGTATGAAATCACACGGGTGCAACCTGCTGATTTTTTCCCCCAAACGGCTCATGTGGAAGCTGCCGCCTTTCTTGTGCTATCACATTTGGATAAGGGTGCTGAGTCCTGCACAAAAACTCAAATTTGAAATTTGTAGTCTAGTGCATACTAAAAATGCTAAAATCGAATTAAGCTAAAAATAGATTTCATTTTGTTTAAAGAAATTAAAGTTGCATAGGCTCTTAAAAACATGAAATGGGTTGTCTAAATTACAAATCGGCAAATAGTAGAGTATAACAATACTCATTCAAATTTTCAGCAGCTTTTAAGTTGCTAATATTATCAGGTTCATCATCCCACCAGCCGTTAGATATTCAAGCAATCCTAACTTATTCATTGAGTCAATGCTCCCTAGCATTTTCAAAATTTAGTTTTAAAGACGCAAGTTTGAAGGCAGCATGACCACCTCAACTTTTATCAGGGTGCCTGTTAAAGCAAACTGATGTCTAGCTAGCTGAAAGCTATGGGGTTTCTCTTGTGATTACCATTTCGCTTCGTCCCGTTGGACGTTACTGGGGCACAATTAGTTTCGCCTCTACTCTCTATCTTTGTCCGATACTAGATTTGTTATTGGCAGAGATTCCAGCAAAACTTCAAGCAGAACTGCGCCTAGGGCTTCAAGAAGCCTTAGTAAACGCAGCGAAACATGGAAATAATCTTGACCCTAGTAAAAGAGTTGTAGTCCGTTTTTCTTTAATAGATAATCAATATTGGTGGATAATATCAGACCAGGGTAGTGGCTTTTGTCCTTCATCTGCTAATGATGACGAGGAACTAACAGATTATCTGCCACCAGATGAGGCAGAAAGTGGTCGTGGTTTATGTCTTCTGCATCAAATCTTTGATCAGGTAGAGTGGAACCGCAAAGGCACGGAATTAAGACTTTGTAAACAAATGGAAAATCGCCCCCGGCTAGCTCTGCGACGGTGAGTACAGGAGGGGGAAACAAGAAGATGGCAGGACAAGGAGAAAAGGTAACAATAGTTAATGATGTTGTTACTTTTTCCACTGCCCCTATTTTTTATGTTCGCCGTGGCTTGGACAGGGTGGGGCAGAAATAGAGCGATCTAACCAACCAACAGCTTGTTCTAATCTAGCAATGGCTTCTTGTGGCTGATTTTTGAGCAGATATACGACCGCTGCTGCTATTTGTTCATTGGCGCGAGAATTGCGGTTAGACTTGAGGCGATGCCAATCGTCAGGAGAAATGCTTAGCCTTTCCATGAGGGCCTGGGCTAATTCCAGAGTGCTAAATTCATTCAGTTGGCTGGTTTTAGGCAGCTGAGTTGATTGAGACATAACTATTGGCAAATTTACATTTACTTCTACTGTACTACTTGTAAATGAAGCCGCCTAAACAATCGCAGCCGCCAGCAGAAAACCCAGAGCCAGATTTTGAGCAAGAACTGCAAGAAATAGAGCGATCGCTCCTATCCTTAAAAGAACGCTACAATCAAGTGCAACGCGATCGCCTTTCAAAGGCAGAATGGCAACAACGCCTCAACAAACTAAATCATAATAAGCACCAGACTCCAGAAATCAAAGCGGAGTTACGGCAGATAAAACAGCAGTTGGAAATGCTAGAAGTAAACTTAGAAAGCCAGTTATTCTCTTGGGTTAGCCTCAAGAAACCTTTCTGGCAAGCCGTCCGCTTTGGTGGAATGGGCGTTATTATAGGCTGGATATTGAAATCCTGTGCTGGGTAAATATGGTAAATCGACGGATTGCAGAAATATTGCGAAGTGGTCAACCTGATGAGTCTCTCGTAGTTCAAGGCTGGGTAAGAACCAAACGCGAGTCAAAAGGTTTTGCTTTTATTGAAGTCAATGACGGCTCATCGCTAGCTAATTTGCAAGTCGTAATTAATCAGGATCTGCCAGACTACGAAGCAATCTTAAAACAATTGAACACGGGTGCTGCTGTCGAAGTAACAGGGGTGCTGGTGGCTTCTGTTGGTAAAGGACAGCGAATTGAGTTGAAAGCAGAAACAGTCAAAGTCTACGGCGAAGCTGATCCCGAAACTTACCCACTGCAAAAAAAACGCCATTCCTTTGAGTTTTTGCGAACCATTGGACATTTGCGATCGCGGACTAATTCCTTTGGGGCAGTTTTCCGCGTCAGAAATGCTTGTTCTACAGCCATTCACCAGTTTTTCCAAGAAAGAGGCTTCTTGTGGGTACACACCCCGATTATCACTGCTAGCGATTGTGAAGGCGCAGGTGAACTATTTAGCGTTACTAGTTTGGATTTCAAAAACATTCCCCGCACAGAAAACCAAGCAGTAGATTACACACAAGACTTTTTTGCTAAACCCACATATTTAACAGTTAGTGGACAGTTAGAAGCAGAAGTTATGGCAATGGCGTTTAGCAACGTCTACACCTTTGGCCCTACCTTCCGGGCAGAGAATTCTAACACTTCCCGCCATTTAGCAGAATTTTGGATGGTTGAGCCAGAAATGGCTTTTTGTGATTTGAAAGGCGATATGGATTTAGCTGAGGCGTTTCTCAAACATATATTTAAATATGTGTTGGAAACGTGTCCAGAAGACATGGAATTTTTCAATCAGCGTATTGATAATACTGTGTTGGCAACGGCTGAAAATATTATTAACAATCAATTTGAACGTTTAACTTATACAGAAGCGGTTAAACTTTTAGAAAAGGCTGATGTTAAATTTGAATATCCTGTAACTTGGGGTTTAGATTTACAATCAGAACACGAACGCTACTTGGCTGAGCAATTGTTTAAGAAGCCTGCGATCGTCACAGATTATCCAGCGCAAATCAAAGCCTTTTATATGCGCTTGAACGACGATGAAAAGACCGTCCGTGCAATGGATATTCTCGCACCCAAAATTGGCGAAATTGTTGGCGGTTCCCAGCGGGAAGAACGCCTAGAAGTTCTAGAACGCCGTGTATTAGCGCAAGGGTTAAACCCAGAAGATTTGTGGTGGTATCTTGATTTGCGTCGTTATGGTACTGTCCCTCACGCTGGTTTTGGTTTGGGTTTTGAGCGACTCGTGCAATTTATTACGGGTATGGGAAATATCCGTGATGTGATTCCATTCCCTCGTACACCGCAGAATGCTGATTTTTAGTTTGAGAATTTGAAAACCAGGCGATTAAAAATCGCGTCTACACAAACCAAGTCCGTCTGCCTAGACTAGTAAAAACTTTGAAACCCGCAAATGCGGGTTTTGCTTGTATAGCAGCGTACTTTATCAAGCGATTAGTTAAAATTAAGATTTTTGAACTTCCTCTTGTAAAACTTGAACTTACTCAATAGATAATTCAGTAACTTGAGCAATTTACTCTAAACTCATTCCAATTCGCAACAAATTTAAAGCCAACTTTCTTGTTGTTTCTGCTTGGCCTTTGGCTTCGCTTCTTCTAGGATTTGTTGATAAATGACTGATTCGCGCATAATCTTACTCCTTAAAATCTTGCTAATTACATTAAGGGGATATCTTCATCAACATCGGTTTGAAATTCGATATGTAGAACATCTATAAGGTTCTAGTAATAGAGTTGCCTAAAACTTTGACAAAGTAACATATAGTATTTAGAACATGCACTTGCTACTATCCACATCTGGATTAACAAAATATTATTAGTGCGATAGATTCATATACTTATTTATATTGAAATTTGCAAAGATAATTTAGCAGTTTATAAATTGCATACACAAGAAATTAGGGGTACAACAACTGTTGTACCCCTAAAGATTGGCTAGATTCAGTTTTATGGAAAACCGCTAAAAAATAACAATCAACCTCGTGACTACCAAATTATGAGCAATTCTTCACATTTACTACATCTAGATTAATGGTTTGCTAAGGTAAATACTTTCTTGCTTACCTGCGTGGGATAAGTAACGCTAGTGTTAAAAGAAATAGTGTAAAGCAAAATCCTCATCCAAGAAGTCGAGTAAGAAGCTAAAATAGCAATTTTAACTAAATAGGTAAAATTTAATACTGATATTTTAGATAATAGACGCACCCAAACTCGTATCCAAGTTCACATACCCAAAGATTTACATGAGGAACCAGTCATTTCACAACTGGTTTCTCATTATGGCATCACGGTAATTATTGCTGATGCTCAGATAAGTGCAAACGTGCCTGAATGCAGCTGTTTTGATCGGAACTACGAGGTGCTGTTTCTCAAACCGAAAGTGCCTTAATTTACCTGGACGAACTTGATTTAGAAGTCTTGCACCAATCAAACTCTGAAGAAGATGGGTGGTAAATTGAGTGCTAAGTCCTGAGTGCTGAGTACTAAGTGTTTTTGACTCAGCACTCAGCACTGACTACTCGGTACTAGATTTAAGCCATTTGATTTTCAATCGCCCACCGCGCTAGTTCAGTGCGGTTATGGAGATTGGTTTTGCCCAACATGTTGGACACATGGCTTTCAACTGTTCGCTGACTAACATTTAATTCTTCAGCAATTTCCCGGTTAGCTAAACCCCTAGCAACAAACTGCACTACTTTCAGTTCTGTTGGGGTTAATTGCACATCGAAGGGAACCTGGATGCGGGAACCGTTTTCTCCTCCTTTTGCTTGGTGTTCTTTCCAACGGATAGTTTGTTTGAGAGAGGATTCTACTTGCGCTACGAGTTCTTCTGGCTCAAAGGGCTTGACCATATATACATCAGCACCTTTATTCAAACCTTTAACTCGATCCGCGCTTTGTCCCTTAGCTGAAAGGAAAAGAACGGGAATCCAGCTGGTTCGTTCGTTTTGCCGGACTTGTTCCACAAAAGTATATCCATCCATTTCCGGCATCATCACGTCGCAGATGATCATGTCTGGAACATCGTGCTCTAAAATTTCCAGAGCTTCTCGTCCATTTTCGGCGGTGATGACTTCATATCCCCGGAATTCTAAGTAATCCTTCACCAGCAAGATGAGGTTAGGGTCATCATCAATCAATAGAAGTCGTTTGTGATCTTTCATGCTGGGCTCTTTCATAGCAGTGGCACTTGTCGCGCTTCGGTCCATCAATGTCTTGAATAGTTATCCTCTATGGTGGATTATTTGAGATGTTGTCTTTTTTCCCACTTAACTTGCCTTTGCTGCCTCGAAGTCTCACAAGTGTTGAAGCACTTTTAAGAAATTAGTAGCTCGATGGCAAAAGTCCAGCAAGGATACGTATAGCAGTAGTATCTATAATGCGCTATTATATATCGCTTTGAAAGTGGCGGGCTAAAAAACACTGATTAAATAATCTTTCTGATTCACAAGTAAGTACTGGCTTAAGATGACCCTACCTCAAAACCAACCCGCGCTCTCTTAAAGCTTACTGCCATACCATATCCTTCGGATGTGAAGTCTTTACGAGACGTTCACAAGAAACTAGGGAAGTTTATGGCAAAAGATGGGTTAAAAATGCATACTCTTCTACCACCCTATTGCCTATGTAAGTGTTCTTGGATAATCCGCTCAATGACTTCCGAGTTGGCTTGGCGATACCAGATCCCATCCGGGTGAACCACCATTATCAGTCCAGAACAACAAACACGCAAGCAATTAGCCTTAGTTCTAAAGACATAAATGGGACGACTATCTTGCGTCTCGTCGAGTTTTAGCTCTTTAAGTCGCGTTTTCAAGTATTCCCAAGACTCCAGACTAGCTTGTTTTGAGCAGCAGTTAGCAACCTGGTCAGCACTAACAAAAATGTGTCGCTGAATTTTAGCTAGTCCTAGAAATTCTACACAATTACTTAGGGCTTTATGTTCTGGAGATTTAGTAGTTTTGGGGATTGGATGGCTGAACTGGATCACTAGATTGTTACTCATCGAGCGGCTCCCTGATTACAGTTCTATAACAATTTCCCAGGTTTGCAAATAAAGTTGTCTACATAAAAATATTCGGAACTTACGGAACGGAACCTGAAAGCCAAGAGTAATTAAGCATTTATACTTAAGTAGTCCTGTGTTCATCTAGTTCGGGAACCCGTACTAAGGAAATTGTTGCCATTACATACCGCTTTTCGGTAAATTAGCACTCAGGAGTTGAGAGTGCTAAACTCTGGAGAAATTAATATGGCAGCTGTATCTCTAAGCGTTTCTACAGTTAAACCTTTAAGCGATCGCGTTTTCGTGAAAGTGAGCGCCTCTGAAGAAAAGACCGCAGGTGGTTTGTATTTACCCGACACCGCCAAAGAAAAGCCCCAGGTAGGGGAAGTAGTCGCCCTTGGCCCTGGCAAGCGTAACGACGACGGTAGCCGTCAGGAATTAGAAATTAAAGTCGGCGATAAGGTGTTGTACTCCAAGTACGCTGGTACCGACATCAAGCTCGGTACCGAAGAATATGTACTGCTTTCTGAAAAAGACATTCTAGCAGTCGTTGCGTAATAGTCATTGGTCATTAGTCATTGGTCATTGGTCATTAGTCGTCGGATAAATGACAAATGACGAAAAACAAATGACAAACAGAGAAGTTTGAGCGCCGACTTCCGGGTACAGAACTTCTCCTAAGGGAGACGCTGCTTTGTAGCTTGCTTCCCCGAAGGAATACGGAGACAAATGACGAAAAACAAATGACAAAGGACAATTAACAATGGCAAAGCGCATTATCTACAACGAAAACGCCCGTCGTGCTCTAGAGCGAGGCATTGACATTTTAGCTGAGGCCGTAGCTGTTACCCTTGGCCCCAAAGGTCGTAACGTAGTTCTAGAAAAGAAATTTGGCGCACCGCAAATCGTTAATGACGGTGTAACCATCGCTAAAGAAATTGAATTAGAAGACCACATTGAAAACACTGGCGTGGCTTTAATTCGCCAAGCTGCTTCTAAAACCAACGATGCTGCGGGCGATGGCACCACAACTGCCACCGTTTTAGCTCACGCTATCGTCAAAGAAGGCTTGCGGAACGTTGCAGCTGGTGCTAATGCGATATTGCTGAAGCGTGGTATTGATAAAGCTACCAACTTCCTGGTAGATAAAATTGCTGAACACGCTCGTCCTGTAGAAGATTCTAAAGCTATTGCTCAAGTGGGTTCTATCTCAGCTGGCAACGATGAAGAAGTTGGTCAGATGATTGCCCAAGCAATGGACAAAGTTGGCAAAGAAGGCGTAATTTCCCTAGAAGAAGGGAAATCTATGTTCACTGAGTTGGAAATCACTGAAGGGATGCGCTTTGATAAAGGCTACATCTCTCCCTATTTCGCCACTGACCCTGAGCGGATGGAAGCGATTTTTGATGAGCCTTATCTGCTGCTAACTGATAAGAAAATTGCCCTTGTACAAGACCTTGTACCAGTTCTAGAGCAAGTAGCTCGTGCAGGCCGTCCCTTAGTGATTATCGCCGAAGACATCGAAAAAGAAGCTTTGGCAACCTTAGTAGTAAACCGCCTGCGCGGTGTATTGAACGTTGCTGCTGTTAAGGCTCCTGGTTTTGGCGATCGCCGCAAAGCTATGCTAGAAGACATAGCTGTATTAACTGGTGGTCAACTGGTCACTGAAGATGCTGGTTTAAAGTTGGAAAACACCAAGCTTGAGAGCTTGGGTAAAGCTCGCCGTATCACTATCACTAAGGACAACACCACAATTGTTGCCGAAGGTAACGAAGCTGGCGTCAAGGCTCGTGTTGAGCAGATTCGTCGTCAAATTGATGAAACTGAATCTTCTTACGACAAAGAGAAACTGCAAGAGCGTCTTGCTAAACTCTCTGGTGGTGTCGCCGTGGTGAAAGTGGGTGCAGCCACAGAAACCGAAATGAAAGACAAGAAGCTGCGCCTAGAAGACGCTATCAATGCTACCAAAGCAGCTGTGGAAGAAGGTATCGTTCCTGGCGGTGGTACAACTTTGGCTCACCTAGCTCCCGATTTGGAGACTTGGGCAAAGAGCAGTCTTAAGGATGAAGAGTTGATTGGTGCTTTGATTGTCGCGCGGGCTTTACCTGCACCTCTGAAGCGGATTGCTGAAAATGCTGGTCAGAATGGTGCTGTAATTGCTGAACGTGTCAAAGAGAAGGAATTCAACATTGGCTATAACGCCGCAACTAACGAGTTCGTCGATTTGTTAGCTGCTGGTATTGTTGACCCTGCCAAGGTAACTCGTTCTGCTCTGCAAAACGCTGCTTCTATCGCTGGTATGGTGTTGACAACCGAATGTATTGTAGTTGACAAACCTGAGCCGAAAGATGCTGCTCCTGCTGCTGGTGGTGGCATGGGTGGCGGTGACTTCGATTACTAATATCTAAAATATTCTGTAATCATTTCTGTAAATAAAAACAGTCGCTTCCTGATGGGAGTGGCTGTTTTTTATTGGAACGGGCAAAGAGATGAAAGGCGATCGCACTTGGCGCTCTTGATTTTCAAGATTGGTTAATCGTCTGGCTGAATCCCAGCTTGCTTTAAAATCGCACGTAATGTTCCCTCTGGCATATCACCTGAATGATTGGGAATAGTAATATAACGATTAGTTTCAGGATTAAACCAAATTTCATGGCTGCTTGCGGCCTGACGGTAAAAAAGAAACCCAAAAGATTTGATAATTTTGATAATCTGTTTATAGCTAAACTCAGCTAACCTACCCATGAATTAATTACTGACCTACAACTAAAGGATAGTTAAACTGCTCAGCTATTGGTTGCAAGTAATCTAGTTCGTTGTTTTGAGACTGGGCTTCTAGTAACTTACGTGCTACATCACGAACAATTTCTAAAGTTTCCGCAACCGTCCGTCCTTGAGCAACTAAGCCTTGAACCTCATTAGATGTTGCTAAATAAACGCCTTCTGGTAATTTCTCAATGTGGATGTTTAGCAATCTTTCCATTATTGTAGACGTTATTTTTTGAGGCTGTTTAATTGTTATGATATTGCTTTCTTAAACTTTTAGTTTTAGAGTTACGAGCAAATAAGTTTAACGTTGCATCTAAATGCTAAAAATAATGCTACCTTTTAATAAAAAAATTATCACTGATGAAGCCATGCATCCGGTAGCAGTATTGATTGATTACCATAACTGGCAGCAAAGTGAGAAGATATTAGAGGAGCATGAATCAGAAAAAAAAGAAGAATTTGATTTAAATAAGTATAAAGGCGTAATGAAACTAACTCAAGACCCTCTGAAATATCAGCAGCAAACTAGGGACAAGTGGTGTTGATACAACCTTTGGGATTGTTAAATACAAATGTTTTTTTATAATTTTTGGGTGTCATTTGGTAAACCCATTACCATCAGGACAATACTTTATTTTAGTAATGTGCATTGATATCAAATTGCTGGTAAATAATATTTATTAGATGGGAGGACAACTAAAATTTGTAGAAAAAGTTTGATTCAAATACAAATAATCTCACGAAAATTTACATTTACCCCAAACCTTGTCGCGACATGAATTTACAATCTTCTAGTTCTGACAAAATTCTGGTTGTCGATGACTCTCCTGATAACGTATTTTTGATTAAAACTATTTTGGAAGAAGAAGGCTACACGATTAGCACCGCAGAAAATGGGATTTCAGCATTGGCAGAACTGAAAGCATCTCCTTGTGACTTAGTGTTGCTGGATCTAATGATGCCAGGAATGGACGGGTACGAAGTTACCAAGCACATTCGTGGAGATATGAAGTTACCGCAATACATCCCGATACTACTGATCACCGCCCATGATGCGCCCAATGTCGCCCGCGGATTAGACTTGGGTGCTGATGATTTTATCCGCAAACCTGTAACTGTAGATGAATTGCTGGCAAGGGTGCGATCGCTTTTGCGTTTGAAGCATAGTATGGATGAACGTGATGAAATTGCTCGCCAGCGAGAAGATTTTGTTTCACGCCTTACCCATGATTTACGCACTCCTTTAGTGGCGGCTGATCGCATGTTAACGCTGTTTCAGCAGGGTGCTTTGGGAGGTTTATCATCCCAAATGCAGGAAGTAATTACTATTATGGCTCGCAGTAATACTAACCTGCTTTCTATGGTCAATACTTTATTGGAAGTTTATCGCTTTGAAGCCGGGCGTAAAACTCTGGCACTTCAGCCAGTTAATCTCAGTAGATTGCTAGAAGAAGTAACTGGAGAACTGACACCTTTGGCTGAAGCCAAAACACTATCAATAAATCTAGATTTTACTGAGGATTTAAGCACGAATACAGTAATGGGCGATCGCTTAGAACTGCATCGTTTATTCACCAACCTTATAGGCAATGCTATAAAATTTACTGATTCTGGTTTTGTTACCATTCGTCTAACATCTCAACACCAATTGGACGAAAGCAACCAGTCTCAGTTATCTTGGAAATCCAATTCTATTGATTACATGAGCATAGAAATAGCAGATACCGGGCCAGGTATTTCCTCTGAAGAACAAGCCACTTTATTTGAACGATTTCGCCAGGGTAGCCACAAGAGTTCTGGTAGTGGCTTAGGATTATATCTTTCCCGCCGAATTGTCGAGGCACATCAAGGTGCTATCCGACTCAATTCACATCTAGGTGAAGGTAGTAGATTTATTGTACTTCTACCCATGAAACCATAAAAAATTTGAAATATAAAATATGAATTATTAAACTTTTATTTTAAAAGTTTATAACTTATTGATATGTAAATTTTAATTTTGTAAATAACGATAGTATATAGTTATTTTGATGAACTAAAAATCTAATTAGAATTAATATATTAACACTTGCATTAATTTTATAAAATAAAAAATGATTAATACTAAATTACAAAACATTGCTGAGATTCTTCTTAATCAGCGTAAGTTTTTTCAAACTGGCAAAACTAAAGATGTTGATTTTCGTATTAAACAACTCAAAACTCTTAAGCAAGCAGTTAGTGAGCATGAACAAGCAATAATCCAGGCATTACAAGCGGATTTAAATAAGCCTGAATTTGAGATTTACATGACAGAACTTAGTATAATCAAGGAAGTGGATTATGCGATAAAACACCTTAAAAGTTGGATTAAACCCAAAAAAACAGCAGTTTCTTGGGAATTTTTTTCTTACTCAGCTCGAATTTATTCAGAACCGCTAGGAGTTGTTCTAATTATTGGCGCTTGGAATTATCCATTCAATTTAATTATTTCACCGTTAGTGGGTGCGATCGCCGCAGGAAATTGTACAATTATCAAATCTTCAGAGCTTGCTCCGCATACTTCCCATGTCCTTGCTGAGATTATTGCTAAATATTTTGACCCAGCTTATATTGCAGTGCTAGAAGGAGGCGTAGAAACTAGTCAAAAACTACTAATAGAAAAGTTTGACCATATCTTTTTTACTGGTGGTACAGCCGTAGGTAAAATCGTCATGGCAGCAGCAGCCAAACATCTCACACCAGTTACTTTGGAATTGGGCGGTAAAAGTCCTTGTATTGTAGATACTGATATTAATATTGAACATACTATTAGACGAATTACTTGGGGAAAGTTTCTGAATGCTGGACAAACTTGTATTGCTCCTGACTATCTTTTAGTTGACAAGAAAATTAAAAAAAATTTAGTCAATGGACTGCAAAAATGCCTAAAAGAATTTTATGGCGGTCAGCCAGATAAAAGTCCTGATTATGCCAGAATTATCAGTCAAAAACACTTTGATAGGTTAGTTAATTTTCTGAAAGATGGTGAAATTATTATTGGTGGAAAAACTAAATCTTCAGAGCGTTATATTGCCCCCACATTAATTGATAATGTCTCTTTAATAGATCCAATCATGCAGGAAGAAATTTTTGGCCCCCTGCTACCCATAATAGAATATACTGATATCGCCGAAGCGATCGCTTTGATTAATTCTCAACCAAAGCCTTTAGCTTTATACTTATTTTCTCAAAATAAAAACCTGCAAAAGCGCGTTTTGCAGGAAACCTCATCTGGTGGAGTCTGTATTAACGACACACTTATGCAGTTTGGTGTCTCATCTTTACCGTTTGGTGGTGTAGGAGATAGCGGTATTGGCAGCTATCACGGTAAAACTAGTTTTGACATTTTCTCTCATCACAAAAGTGTATTACAAAACTCCTTTTGGCTGGATTTAAAATGGCGGTATGCTCCCTATAAGGGGAAATTACCCTTAATAAAGAAACTTCTGGGTTAAAAATTAAAAATTAAGAGTTATGAGTCAGGAGTTAAAAATTCTTAATTCCTAACTCCTAACTATTAAAACCCAAAGGCGCTACTGTAACGCTCCTCTGTCCAGGGTTCGCCACGACGATGGTAGCCATTACGCTCCCAAAAACCAAGTTCTTCACGACTCAAAAACTCCAAACCATTGATCCACTTAGCGCTTTTCCAAGCGTAGAGGTGGGGAACAACTAGCCGCATTGGGCCACCATGTTCGGCTGGTAACGGCTCACCAAAGACTTTAAGGGCAAAAAAGTTTTCTTCGCGCAAAAAGTCTTCCATTGAAATGTTGGTAGTGTAGCCGCCATAGCAGTGTTCCATAATATGCGCTGATTTTGGATCTACTTCAATTAGACTCATAAAGTCTGTCACTTTAATGCCAGTCCATTTGACATCCAATTTAGACCAACGCGTTACACAGTGGAAGTCTGCCGTGAAGTCGTGCTGAGGTAGTGCTATAAAGTCTGACCAAGTGAAGGTAGCAGGTTTTGCTAAACCCCAAACGCGAAACTCCCATTCCTCGGTGCTGACTTGAGGGGTTGCACCATAAGTTAATACGGGGAACCCCTTGGCCAGGTGTTGACCTGGAGGGACGCGTTCGCCTTCTTCCTTTTCTGGTTTTTGAAAAAATTTTCCTAGCATAGTCGTAGAAAAATAAGTTTTCTCAAGATATTTAAAAGCTTTTTTGCTGATTAGCTAAAAGCTAGAAGAACCAGATATTTTACTTGTTATTCAACATTCCCAGAGGCTCAAGCCGCTGGGATTCTATGAAAGGTAGGTTAATTCCAAACTTTCATGAAGTTTTATGATTCTTCCTCTTCTTCAGCTGTTGGATAGACAAATGTAGAACGTCCAGTCAAAATCGACTTGCCTAGGGAGAGAGCTTTCTGAGCTTCAACAACAGCTTTGTGCCTCCAGGTAGCTCGGCGCTTATCTCGTTTAGACTTGGACGTTTTCTTCTTAGGGACAGCCATATTAGCGGAAATCGCAATTCTTGACAACCTTTTTATTCTAAGCGATCAACTGACCAAAGAAAGTATGAAGAATTAAACAGGCAGTCCAGAACTTAGGATTTGGAATATGGTGTTTTCTCTTTTTGATTAGCGTTTATCTAGCGCCCCATTTGGAGGCGCTTCCATCATCGGTATTTTATCTGTGGGTTCCTCTGTTGTTGCGGGCTTGGTGGGTTGAGGTACTGTGGGGTTAGCAGTAGCGGCTGGAACTGGATTAGAGGTTGTTTGATTTTCAAAGAACAGTAGTGATCGCGCAGTTTTGAAGTAAGTTGCCCAGCGTTGAGCATCTGGACGCGATCGCCATTGGGGACGGCTGACTTCTAATGTCAAAACTGGTGCGATCGCTCCATAACTTTGTACGGATATAATAATTGAAACATCTGTCACCAAGATATCTTGGTCAAAGCTCCGCTGAGCAGCTGCTCTAGCAGCCGCTTCCGCCCTTCGCAGAATGGTTTCGTAGTTTTCTTCTGGTAAGCGGTCAATAGCCACGTCAACTCTAGCGGTGTAAGCTCGCACAATCTGAGGTGCGATCGCTTCAGCCAAAAGCCATGTAGGAACTGTAGATATGAGCAAAACTACTAAAGGAACTATCCGGATTCTTGTGGCAATTTGGCTAATAACTGAGAAGGGGATGATCGATGATGGTAGGTGAGCATAATTTTTGCTCATAACCTTGTAACTCCTTATTGATGATCTGTAATGGTAATTCGGTAGAAGTATTTTCCGCCATACAAAAGTAACAAAACATACATTTTACCTGAAGATTTGATACGAATCACCTAGACTAAAAAACATAGGTTAGCTTTGCCTCAACAACAAAGTTAACCGCAATTTTAAGAACAGCAAACAATAACTGACAAAAAGCGGGATGGCAAATTACTGGGCGATCGCTATTGGCATCAATCAATATCAGTTATTTCAACCTTTGAGTTACGCCCAAGCCGATGCTGAGGCACTAAAGGATATTTTGGTGACAGAAGCAGGTTTTAAGAGCGAACACTGCTTACTGATGACAGATACTTCGCCACCGAGAGGAAATAGATCAACCCATCCGACTAAAGAAAATATTCTGCTTTTACTTGAAGATTTAGCCGCGACAAGTTTTCAACCGCAAGACTATTTGTGGTTATTCTTTAGCGGTTATGGAGTCAACTACAACGGCAAAGATTACTTAATACCAGTAGAAGGAAACCCCGAACTGGTTATGGAGACTGGTATAGAAGTGCGATCGCTAATGCAAAGTTTGAAACTTGCTGACTTAAATGCATTACTACTACTCGATATCAACCGCGCTTTTGGTACTCAAGCGGATGCTCCCGTTGGCGAAGAAATTATAGAACTAGCTCAAGAATTACAAATTGCCACAATTCTTTCTTGCCAGCCAGAACAATTTTCCCACGAAAATAGTGAGCTAGGTCATGGATTCTTTACAGCGGCGTTGTTAGAAACTTTGCGTTCTGGCAATGGCAACAGCTTAGCTGATTTAGAAAGCTATCTGAACTTAATCACGCCCCAATTATGTCAACACCACTGGCGTCCCATCCAAAACCCTGCCACTATCATCCCATCAAGGCAGCAAATAATCTTGCCGCAATTAGCAGTAGAAAGTGACCTGGAAGCAGAGCCGATTATTTATCCAGAAGAATCCTTTGCTGTTACTCGTGCAGCTCCTTCACTTGATGACAATCCTCCCAGCGCTTCAGCAGATCAGGGTAGGTGGGGAGAAAACACAACTGTGGAAACTACTGTGAGTCAATCCTCCCAACAAAAGGCAGGAGACGAGGATTCATATCAAGAAGTAGTTATATCAGCTTCCGAGCCAGTAAGCACTCTTGCCGATAAAAATCCGATGCCGGAAACTTCCTTAGAAGTGATTCCTTCACACCAGTTATCTCAACAGGAGAAACCCACTCACACTGCTGGCTCCTCTTCTCAAGCCTATGTCTCCCGATTGCCAGCGCAGGCAGATACTTCCTTGTGGAAACAGTTTATATTGTGGGGTGGAGGCAGCATGGTGGTAGCAGGTTTAATCGCAGTTCTTTTTCTCCGCAATCAAGCAACTTTTAGAATTAAGCAAATATCAACGGAATCACCCACTGCTGTTAGTGATCCTACGTTCCAGGATTCACCAGATGACCGCTCCATCAATGAAATTACTCCATCAGGTCAATCAAAAACTCGCTCCAGAACACAAATAGCCTCTAGTTCCCAGTCAAGACGGAATCAAGCACTATTAGACTTAGGGAAAATGTCACTCCGGCCAACTCAAGCTAGCGATCTGAGCTTGGCGATCGCCACAGCCCGGAAAATTCAACCCGGTGAACCGCTTTACGAACAAGCTCAGGAGAATATTAAAATTTGGAGCCGGATGATTTTAGATTTAGCCGAGGGTCGTGCTAGACAAAGGCGATATGGTAATGCCATTGCGACCGCGCAGTTAATCACCAAAGACGAAGCCCTTTATGCCAAAGCACAAGCAGCAATTAACCAGTGGCGAATAGAGGGCAAGCAGTATGTGAGCAATAAAACTCTTTTAGACGCAGCTAATGCTTTGATTAAGCCCGGACAAGCATCTACTTACAATCGAGCCATCGAAGTTGCCAAGAGAGTACCATCAGGTCAACCAGGCTTTGATACTGCCCAAAAATTGATCAATAGATGGAGTGAAAAAATTTTAGATTTAGCTAAGAGTCGTGCTGCTCAAGGAGAACTCAATGCGGCAATTAAAACTGCTGCTCTAGTCCCAGAAGTAACGGCTGCTTACGAAGATGCTCAAGATGCTATCCAAAAATGGCAGGATAGGAGACTTAGAAATTAAAAATGCTCAAAAGTTTAAAGTCCAGAGTCAAAAGCAACTGCCATTGACCCTGGACTATTAATTATTGAAATATTGACTGATTTTGTTTTAACAGTACTGCGATACATCCTCACCACATTCGTCGGCTAGATAGCACATTGCTCGGAAACGTAAGCCAACGACTTCATCATATAAGGGGTTAAGCTTACACATTGGCGGAATGTGAAACAGGGTTTTCCCGAATAATTTGACATCGCGCTCAAAGGGGCACTGAGATGGAATCAGTTTGCACAAACGGTGAGCTAGTTGGCGATCGCGAACTTGAATGCTGTCTACTCGTTGCCTTAAAGGTTGGAGAATATCATAATAAGACTTGGAAGTAGAACGGTGCAACTGGGTTACATGAGCATCACTAGCCTCTGCTTGACTGATCAATACCCAGCTTGCCAAAAAAATCTTTTTTGTGGTATTATTAAATACCTTCATGGTTAGTCCTCTGTGTTATTGAGGGTATTCATCTTTTTGATGAATATATACAAAGTGGCAACGACCTTTCCCGGAAGAATCGTGTTCTGACTGACGATACGATATATGTTTGAGCAGCCACTTAAGTCAGAACCTCATTTATTACTACATCAAGTTAATCGCAAATTTTGCGGAGTGGTAGTGTAGTACCACTGATCTTGTTCATATCTTGACACAGTTTAAATTTTAATAAAGACATCTGCCATTGGACAGGTTCTATTGTAACATTTACAAAATTTAATATAATGAATCCCTGTAATTAATTTTGGTAAGTATAAATATTAGCGATGAAAATAATTTTGCTGGTGGCTGAATGCTTCACAAGCAGAGAGAAATTTGAGCATCAGTTTTTGAAAAGTCTAATCATCAGCTTCTAACGCTCCGAACTATGGAAGGATGTTAGACCTTCAGGGGTAGTTTGCCGTAAGAAATCGCTGCCTCAAATGTTTCGATAATAGAAAGTGATTATTCTGCAATTTGCAACTTATAGCGTACTAGGGCTGACTTACCTGGGATTAGCATTGGGTTATATTCCTGGTTTACGCATGAACCGCGCCACCATTGCTTTGGTCGGGTCTGCCTTTTTAATTGCTTTAGGCGCTCTGAATTTGCAGGAAGCTTGGCAGGCAATTGATGCCAATACTATCGTATTTCTATTGAGTATGATGGTAGTCAATGCCAACCTGTCTTTCGCAGGATTTTTTCGGCGATCGCTGTCGATCATATTGAGTGTAACTCGCAGCCCGCTAGGTTTGTTGATTGCCTTAACTTTTGGCAGCGGTATCCTCTCCGCTTTTTTTCTCAATGACACTCTGGCACTAATTTTTACACCGTTGACCCTGAGCTTGACTGAAGCTTTGGGTTTAAATCCGATTCCCTACTTACTTGCGATCGCCGGTGCAACTAATATAGGCTCGGTAGCAACCTTGAGTGGTAATCCCCAAAACATTCTAATTGGCTCCTTTTCAGGCATCTCTTATCTAGATTTTCTGCGAGTGTTAGCTCCCGTCGCCCTCAGTGGCTTGGTAATTCAAATAGGACTACTGTGGCTGCTTTACCCAAATGTACGCTCTATCCAGCCTTGTCAGCAGATACCCACTGGTAACGAACGCATCTTCAAACCCTTATTTAATAAAAGTTTAGTCATCACCACCGGACTATTAATTGCATTTACTGTCGGCTTACCCTTAGCTGAGTCTGCTTTAGTAGCTGCTAGCTTATTGCTTATCACTCGACGGATCAAACCCCAGCGTATTCTGAAAAAGGTGGATTTGAACTTGCTGGTGATGTTTTCTGGACTTTTCATCCTGACTAGAGCCACGCAGAAGTTGAATTTGCTACAGCCATTTACCCATGCGGTTAACTCAGCTGCGAGTTTATTAGGTGTAACTGTTATGCTGTCAAACTTGATTTCTAATGTTCCGGCTGTACTCTTACTTCAACCCCTAATTTCTCAAGCTGATACCAAGTCTTGGCTATTGTTGGCAGCCGGTTCAACTTTGTCAGGCAATCTCACCTTATTTGGTGCAGTCGCTAACCTGATCACTGTAGAGGCTGCTGCTGAGCTTGGTTACAAGCTGACTTTTTGGGAGCATTTGCGTTTTGGAGCGCCGTTAACAGCATGTACTCTGCTTTTAGTTTACTTGTTGGTTAACTGAATGTGCGTGAACTATAAAATAACAATATAAAAAATTCTAGCCGTGTGATCGCTTGCTCAAAATTGAACTCGGTCATTAGACCTGTCTTGAAAATAGAAGCTGAAACAACGCAAAATCGTGACAACATCATTTTCATTGTTCCTTGTGTTCGCGTAGCGTGCGCTTTGCGCTCACGCCGCTCATGGAGTCTCTTGCATAAGTGGAGATTTGTTAAATCGAACCACAGATAAACCCAGATGAACACAGATATTTATCTATGTTTATCTGTCTTGAAAAGTTTCCTACGGCGGTAAACATAATTTTTCTCTAAAATCTCATGCCAAAGCGCAAAGACGCTCTTAAAAACTCTGCGTCTCTGTCTTGGAAAGTTCTGTTCGGAGGAAACCTCTCTTACAAAGTTCTGTTCGCCTTGGCGTTGGCGGAGCCATCGCTATGCGGGTCTTACTGCCCAACCGTTCTTTTAGAACGGTTGCCTTGTGTCCAGAGGACACAAGGGAGAGGCGCAAGGCTTTGCGCCTCTCGGCAGTGAACAGACCATCGGAGGAAACCTCCGCTCAGACTTTGCGCTCCGCTCAGACTTTGCGCTGCGCCTCTGCGTGAGATTTTTTTATTCCCTACGATGCTACCTGAGCAGTAGTACGAGTCCGGCGTCTTCTACCGTCAGCAACTTTCACAGGCGGCTCATCAGGAATTTGCATCAACAAAGTTACAGAAGGTTGACATTGTAACTCTCGACGAATAGAACGTTGCAATTCCCGCTCTAAAGTTCCTTGCAATCCACCCCAGTCTATATCTGCTGCCTCACCTTCGGTGGGAGCAAATTCTGACCAGCGCACAGTCAGGATTTCTTCAATTCGCTGTTGCACCCATTTTTGCACAAGCGATCGCTCCATGCTTGTTACGACACCGCGCAGATGAATTTCTGGCTTGGCCATGAGTTTGCCATTCCAATCAATAGCAGCGGCGATGGTAACAATGCCTTCCTCTGCCATGCGTTGTCGTTCTTGCAGTACCTTGGCGCTCACCATTCCAGAACTAGTAGTATCCACAAGTTCTATACCAGATGGCACTTTCCCCCCAACTCGTAGAGAATCTTCGGTGAGTTCGACTACATCGCCATTCTGGATAATTATCATGTTTTCTGCGGGAATGCCCATACTTTGGGCAGTTTCCGAGTGCTTTACCAGCATTCGATGTTCGCCGTGAACTGGCACGAAAAACTTGGGGCGAGTTAAGGCAATCATCAGTTTTTGGTCTTCCTGACAGCCATGACCAGAGACGTGAATCCCTTTATCCCGACCATAGACTACTTTCGCCCCTTGAATCATCAATTTATCGATGGTATTGACTACAGCGATTGTATTTCCAGGAATCGGGTTTGCAGAGAATACTACTGTGTCTCCTGGGCGAATTCTAATGTGGGGGTGTTCTTTGTTAGCAATACGGGTCATAGCTGACATCGGTTCACCTTGAGAACCTGTAGTTAGAATCAGCACTCTTTCATCAGGCATATTACGGACTGCGTGCAATGGTTGCAGCAGATTATCTTCACATTTGATGTAACCTAAATTGCGGGCATGAGCAATCAAATTTAGCATAGAACGCCCTACAACCGACACTACACGATTTTGCTTCTTCGCTAGATCCAAAATCATGTTGATGCGATGCACTGAGGAAGCAAAGGTCGTGACAAATAATCTCCCAGTGGCTTGACTAAATACCCGGTCAAGATTGGGATAAACTGAACGTTCTGAAGGCGTGAATCCTGGTACTTCGGAGTTAGTTGAATCACTTAAAAGCGCCAAAACACCTTTTTCACCGTGTTCTGCTAGCCTTTGCAGGTCAAACTTTTCACCATCCACTGGGGTGTGGTCGATTTTAAAATCTCCTGTGTGGATGACTACACCTAGGGGTGTATGAATAGCAACAGTGAAGCTATCGGCGATGGAGTGAGTGTTGCGGATATATTCCACTAAAAAGTTTTTGCCAATCCGCACTACATCACGTGGTAAAACTTTTCTTAACTCGGTGCGATCGCGCACTCCTGCTTCTTCTAGTTTACCCTCTAGCATTGCCATTGCTAGTCTTGGGCCATAAATCACAGGTATGTCAAATTGCTTGAGATGAAAAGCAATTCCACCAATATGGTCTTCATGACCGTGGGTAACAATCATCCCTTTAATTTTGTGACGATTTTCCCGTAAATATGTTGTATCTGGCAGAACAATATTTACCCCATGCATTGCCTCTGTAGGAAATGCCAATCCTGCATCTAACAGGATAATTTCATCGTCGTACTCGAAAACACAGGTATTTTTTCCAATTTCATGCAAACCGCCCAATGGAATAATTTTGAGGGCGGAGTTAGCTTCGTTTTTAGCCATTTTCTCCTTAGATTTTTGTTTGTTGTTAATTAGTCGATAGTTAGCGATCTTGTATTAAAAACAATTTAAGCTGTCTATTAAATCAGTCTAAAAGCAACCAAATTTTAATTGCTAGATGTTCAATTTTTTGTTCAATAAAATTGACTGTACAGTGAAGGATTCATAGTATATCTATTAGTCCTAACACAGGTATTTTGATTGCAACCTGTTAACAATTATGACTGTTGTTTATATCTGTCTTTGGTAACTAGCAGATTGCCAGCACTCAATAAGCTGGTGCTTAGATTAAACTAAGTTTTTTAAGAACCACCTCTAACTTTTGACTGACTTCTGAATCCGCTTCTTCGCATAACGGCAGACGAGTTGAACCAACCTCCCAACCTCGAAGTTTCAGTGCTTTTTTAACCGGAATGGGATTTGAAGTTAAAAATAAAGCTTTAAACAACGGGAATAGTTGAAGATGAATTTCAGTGGCAACTTCAATTTTACCCGTACTAAAAGCTTGGATCATCTGCTGTAGTTGGTTTCCTACCAGATGAGAAGCCACACTTACAACACCCTTTGCCCCGATTGCTAACAAGGGCAAGGTCATGTAATCATCACCAGAGTATATCTGGAACTCTTTTGGTGTCAAGCGGCGAATTTCGCTTGCCTGATCTATGTTACCAGTGGATTCTTTAATCCCGACAATATTGTTGACCTTAGCTAACCGGGCAACTGTTTCTGGCTGAAGGTTTTGTCCGGTACGACCAGGAATATTGTATAACAACAACGGTAAGTCGGGACAAGCTTGTGCTATCGCCTGAAAGTGCGCTTCTAGTCCTGCTTGCGGTGGTTTGTTGTAATAAGGAACAACTTGTAAGGAACCATGGACTCCTATTTTAGCTGCTTTTTGGGTTGCTGCGATCGCTTCTTTGGTGGAATTGGAGCCACACCCTGCTATAACCTTGGCTTTTCCTGCCACAGACTGCAATACCTCGACAAACAACTGGTATTCCTCGTCCCAACTCAGGGTAGGAGATTCCCCTGTTGTACCGCACACCACCAATGTATCTGTACCGTTGCTTACTAGATGCGCTGCCAATTCTGCCGCCACATCATAGTTGACACTACCGTCTGTTTTAAACGGTGTAATCATAGCGGTTAAAATGCTGCCAAAATCTCCCACCCTATTTTCACTCCTAATTACCCTCTTTGTTTTTGTATCTTGGTGGATTTATATTGTAATAACCTATCCATAAATTGCTTTCAAGCGTGATTCCCACATTTATTCTTTGTTCTTGACTTAATGACTAATGAGCAATAACTAGCTTGAAACGTATGCCTTATTAACTTTGAGTAGATTTTTTTCAACCAACAATTCGGCAATTTGTACTGCATTCAACGCTGCGCCTTTTCGGATTTGATCACCACACAGCCAAAGTTCTAAGCCGCATGGATGAGAAATATCTTGTCGAATTCTTCCTACTAAAATTTCGTCTTTACCAGTTGCTTCAATTGGCATAGGAAAATGATTATTTTCCCAATTTTCTACCAATTTTATCCCAGGGGAGTGATTTAAAATTTCTCTGGCTTCATCTGAACTAAAAGGACTCTCAAATTCGAGATTGATTGCTTCTGAATGAGCGCGAAGTACGGGAACCCGTACACAAGTGGCGGTAATTCTGATTTGTTCTGTACCAAAAATTTTTCGGGTTTCGTTGACCATTTTCATTTCTTCTTCACAATACCCCAAATCATTTAATGGAGAGTTATGTGGAAATAAATTAAATGCCAACGGGTAAGGTAATACTTCGGCAACTGGTGGCTGTCCTTGTAATATAGCGTTTGTTTGGCTTTTGACTTCTGCCATTGCTTTTGCCCCAGCGCCACTAGCAGATTGGTAAGTAGAGACTACAATGCGTTGCACTGGTCTAACTTTATGCAAGGGCCATACTGCTACTGTCATTAAAATTGTCGTGCAGTTAGGGTTAGCAATGATGCCTTGGTGATTGGCGGCAGCTAATGGATTTACCTCTGGCACTACCAACGGTACTTTTGGATTCATCCGAAAGGCACTGGAGTTATCTATTACTACTGCACCCTTTTGTGTTGCAACTGCTGCCCAAGTTTTGGATGTAGAACCACCTGCACTAGCTAGTACCAAGTCTACATTCTCAAAGGCGCGATCGCTCACTGGCTTAACTAGTAAATTTTCTCCTTTAAACTGTAGCGTCCGTCCTGCACTTCGCTCTGATGCCAATAACTTTAAATCCGCAATAGGAAAATTACGGTGCTCCAATAATTCCAGCAACTCTGTGCCAACAGCACCAGTTGCTCCCAAAATAGCTACACGATAGGATTTAGACAACCTGGCTTCCTCCTTTAAGAGGTTTATGTGTTTTTTGAACAATTTATGATTTACGTATATCTAAATGGCAATATGCAGCCATTAAATAGATTTGAATACTTTTAATTTTTCTCTATCTAATTTAATAGATTTATATAATTAACGCATTTATTTTTTCTATAATATGAGTTTAGGTTAAGTGATGTTGCAATTTACAACTATGTTTACTTAACTTTTTCGTTAATTCAGACTCTATATTCTACATACATAGTATATGACAGAATACTATTTAGCAGAAAGTAGAGATATCTGCACTTAGACGTATCACCTCTAAAACAAACGAGTGTATTGCCTATAAAGTTAGTTGCTAGGATATTATAGATGTACTACTATGATTCCCAACAAAATTAACTGAGTATTGAACTATTGAGTAAACCAATAGCTATAGTATTATCTTACAATGCAGTCAGACCAAATGGTACAACTGACTCAACCTTGGAGTTACGAACTGCTGGTTGAGGACTAGAATATCACGGTGTTAGCTCTCTGAATAATAAGTCCTGAATTGAAAATGCTAAATTCAATGTGAGAAAACTGTAAAACGAAGAATATTGATATAGTTTTTCAACATTAATGCTCAAGACTTAGCAAAAACTCTGAGATACGAAAGCCTCTAATAGCTGTATAACTGCCGAGATCTGCAAAGCTTTGCGCGTCTGGGTGGTGTCTAAACATACACAAAAAAATCTATTTCAGAACAGTTGGGTAGTAAGACCCGCATCTTGAGAGATTCGCTTTCCTGCAAGAGCGAATAGAAATTCGGTGACTTATTACTAATTATTATGGTAGTAAGACGTTTAGTCCTTTGTCATTGGCAGTAAACTGGATCTCTGCCCCAAGACAAATATCTATCCTAAAGATCTGATAATGTCGTGTGGCCATATCTCATCATAATCAAGAGACATCAAGCCAGAAACGCGATTAATCGTGTCTTGTGTGTACTCGAAGTTTAAAATACCAGCAGAAAACTAGAGACGTAGCATGAAAGTCACCCAGGAGAAACTTCCCGCCAGCCAAATTGGTTTGGAAATAGAGATTACGCCGGAAATTACCAAGCAAACTTACGAACAGGTCATTAAAAACTTAGCTAGCACTGCCAATATTCCTGGGTTTCGCAAGGGCAAAGTGCCTAGACCGATATTGCTACAACGCCTAGGCATCACTCGAATCAAGGCAGCAGCGCTAGAAGAACTAATTCAAGACGGCATTGAGCAAGCAGTCAAGCAAGAAGCCATCCAGGCAATTGGCCAGCCACAATTGCGCTCCTCGTTTGATGACTTGATTAATAATTATGAACCAGGAAAACCCTTGACTATCTCCGCTGCTGTCGATGTGGAACCAGAAATAAATCTGGTGCAGTACACTGATTTGCAAGCCACAGCAGAGGACGTCAAGTACGATCCAACTCAAGTTGAAAGCGTCTTAAACAAGGAACGTGAAGAATTGGCGACGCTGATTCCTGTAGAAGGACGTGCAGCCCAATTCGGCGATATTGCCGTAGTTGATTTTAAAGGTATGCTCTCTAAAACTGAAGGCGAAGACGAAACAGTCGAACCAACACCAATTCCCGGCGGTGAAGCAACTGATTTTCAACTAGAGTTGCAGGAAGATAAGTTTATTCCGGGTTTTGTCTCTGGCATGATAGGGATGAATCCTGGAGAAACTAGAGAAATTTCGGCTCAGTTCCCAGATCCTTATGTCAACGAAGAATTAGCTGGAAAAGCGGCAACTTTCACGGTGACAATCAAAGAATTAAAGGAAAGAGAGTTACCAGAATTGAATGATGACTTTGCCCAAGAAGTCAGCGATTTTGAAACTTTAGCGGAATTACGTGCTTCTCTAGAAGAGCGATATCAAAAGGAGGCTGAGGAGAAAACCAAAACAAATAAGCAGGAAGCACTGTTAGTAGAACTGCTCAAGCATGTAGAAGTTGATTTGCCAGCAACGTTGATTGAGCAGGAAGTAGATGCGATGTTGACGCAAACAGCGATTCGTTTATCTCAACAGGGATTGGATGTCAAGAAGTTGTTTACTCAAGATATTATTCCTCAGTTGCGGGAGCGATCGCGTACTGAGGCAATTGAACGTCTAAAGCGCTCTCTATCCTTACGAGAAGTCAGTAAACGCGAATCAATTCAGGTGACACCAGAAGAAATTCAAGCCAGAGTTACAGAACTGCTAGAGCAGTATACAGATCAAGACATTGATACCGAAAGACTGCAATCAGTTGTAGAAAACGAACTATTAACGGAAAAAATCATTGATTGGCTACTGGCACATTCATCAGTTGAACTTGTACCTGAAGGCTCCTTGAGTGCTACAGAAGAAACGGAAGCAGAAGCAGCAGCAGAATTAGATGCCCCTAAGATAGAAGAAAGCAGCGAAGCACCAACATAAGCGACACAAGGACAATGAAAATTCCAACGGCAACGAGTCTACCAGTTCTAAGTTAAGGAATTGATGAGGTGAAGGAAATGAGGAAGGGAGAAAAATTCCAAATTATTTTCGCTCTACAACTGAGTACTTATGACTCAGGACTGATAAAGCCAGAATAATGCAGGAATCTTCAATAAATAGCTACGCTGTTACCGTCTTAGCTTAATACTGGGTTGCACGAGAAGAATTTATATGAGGCATAATGGTTAACACGTAGCTCAAATTAAAATCCCATCCGCAATAAAAGCAGCGTACGCCCTTGGTGTTAGCATCAACGCTGCTTTAAACTCTGTACCACTTATTGTCAAATGTTCTTGTATGCTTGTATCACAGTCGGGAAATTACCCAATCAGCAGTTCCAGTATTACAAAAATTAACTCCCAGTTGAACAGCCCTAACAACATCGTGCCGATGGTGGTAGAACAGTCTGGTATGGGAGAAAGGGCTTTCGACATCTACTCCCGCCTGCTGCGAGAGCGGATTATTTTTTTGGGAACTCCAATAGACGACGCCGTAGCCAATTCAATTGTGGCTCAGTTGTTGTTCCTTGACGCTGAAGACTCAGAAAAAGACATTCAACTTTATGTTAATTCTCCAGGTGGCTCGGTCTACGCAGGGATGGCAATCTATGATACAATACAGCAGATTCGTCCTGATGTCGTCACTATCTGTTTTGGATTAGCTGCGAGCATGGGGGCATTTTTGTTAACAGCAGGGACTGCGGGTAAGCGCATGTCTTTGCCCGACTCCCGCATCATGATTCATCAACCACTAGGTGGCGCTCAAGGACAAGCCATTGACATAGAAATTCAAGCCAGAGAAATTCTTTATATTAAGGCTAAGTTGAATCAGTTAATGGCTCAGCATACTGGTCAACCCTTAGAAAGAATTGAAGCAGATACCGAGCGCGACTTTTTTATGTCGGCAGAAGAAGCAAAGAATTACGGTTTGATCGATCAAGTCATTTCCAGACAAAATCTTCCCACAGCAGGGGAAAACGTCACCATTCTGAAATAAGAGGCTGGTATGTCTAAGTACGACTCCCATTTAAAATGTTCGTTTTGTGGCAAGTCTCAAGAGCAGGTGCGTAAATTGATCGCAGGGCCGGGAGTCTACATCTGCGATGAATGCGTTGACTTGTGTAATGAGATTCTAGATGAGGAGTTACTCGATACGAATGGTGCGGCAGCGCAACCTGCACCACGGTCAGAACCGCCTCAAAAACGTCGCGCCCGTTCTTCTAATCTCTCGTTTAATCAAATACCTAAGCCGAGAGAGATCAAAAAGTATCTAGACGAACACGTTATTGGTCAAGACGAAGCTAAGAAAGTTTTATCAGTCGCAGTTTATAATCACTACAAACGGCTGGCGATCATTCAGTCTAAAACCAATAGCAAAGCTGGAGCGGCGGATGATGCGGTAGAACTGCAAAAGTCTAATATTTTGTTAATTGGCCCGACTGGTTGCGGCAAGACTCTCTTGGCGCAAACCTTAGCGAAAATTCTTGATGTACCCTTTGCTGTCGCTGATGCCACGACGCTGACGGAAGCAGGGTATGTGGGAGAAGATGTGGAAAATATCTTGCTGCGACTGTTGCAGGTGGCAGATTTGGATGTTGAGGAAGCACAGCGGGGAATTATCTACATTGATGAAATTGACAAAATTGCGCGTAAGAGTGAGAATCCTTCGATTACCCGCGATGTTTCTGGCGAAGGTGTGCAGCAAGCTTTACTGAAAATGTTAGAGGGAACGATCGCTAACGTACCACCCCAAGGAGGACGTAAGCATCCCTACCAAGACTGCATCCAGATTGATACCAGCAATATCCTATTTGTCTGTGGTGGTGCTTTCGTAGGTTTAGAAAAGGTTGTGGATCAGAGAGTTGGCAAAAAAGCAATAGGCTTTGTGCAACCGGGAGAAGGTCAGTCAAAGGAAAAACGGGCAGCAGATACTCTGCGCCATCTAGAACCGGACGACCTGGTGAAGTTTGGCATGATTCCAGAATTCATCGGTAGGGTTCCAATGGTAGCAGTAGTAGAGCCACTAGATGAAGAAGCGCTGATGGCGATTCTGACGCAACCACGCAGTGCTTTAGTGAAGCAATACCAAAAACTGCTGAAGATGGATAATGTCCAGCTAGATTTTAAACAAGAAGCTTTGCGGGCGATCGCTCAAGAAGCCTACCGTCGTAAAACTGGTGCTAGAGCACTACGGGGTATTGTAGAAGAACTGATGCTGGATGTAATGTACGAGTTACCATCCCGTAAGGATGTAACGCGCTGCACGGTAACGCGGGAGATGGTTGAGAAGCGATCAACCGCTGAACTGATAATTCATCCATCTTCACTACCGAAGCCAGAATCAGCTTAATAGTCATTAGTCATTATCAGCCAGTGCAGTGGGGGTTCCCCATTATATTAATTGGTGTTCATTAGTCATTTAGCAAAATAAAAATGACTAATGCTAAAGGACAAAGCGCAAAGTCTGAGCTAAGGCTTCCTTAGCTCAGACACCAGTGACGCTCCTGCGTCGCTACCGCTACGCTAACGCACAAGTCTCTTAACCCTTTGCCTTGCGACTGGCTTAACTTTGTGAGACCAGCCACATGTGCGGCTCTGCCGCCGAGTGGACTGGGGAACCCGAAGGAGTAAGAAAGGACAAATGACAAATGTCTTACATTAATGTTCGTGGAGTTGAGCATTATTACGAGTGGATGAAAAAACCATCTAGTTCTTTGGTAAAGCCAGTGATGGTTTTCATTCACGGTTGGGCTGGTTCGGCTAGATACTGGAAAAGTACTGCTAATGCTTTATTAGACCAATTTGATTGTTTACTCTACGATTTGCGGGGATTTGGACGTTCTTGTGGTAAGCCAACAATAGTCCAAGCTAGTGAATCTGTTGTAGAGTCGCAGTCTCCCCAGTCAGAATCAGAGGCAATCAGAGAGTTAACCTATGAATTAGAAGAATACGCTGAAGATTTAGCAGCCTTGCTAGATAAATTGGATATTCAGCGTGTTTATATAAATGCTCACTCAACGGGTGCATCTATTGCGACTTTGTTTTTTAATCGCTATCCCCAGCGAGTAGAAAGAGGTATTTTGACTTGTAGCGGGATTTTTGCGTACGACGAAAAAGCCTTTGCAGCCTTTCATAAATTCGGTGGCTATGTAGTCAAATTCCGTCCCAAGTGGTTAGGGAAAATACCATTTGTTGACAGAATGTTTATGGCTAGATTTTTGCATAACTCTATACCCAATTCTGAGCGTAAAGCTTTTTTACAAGATTTTCTTGAAGCTGATTATGATGCAGCTTTAGGTACAATTTTTACTTCAGTCAGTAAAGCACAAGCTGAATTGATGCCGCAAGAGTTTGCCAAACTGACAGTACCGACTCTGCTAGTGGCTGGGGAGTATGACAAGATTATCCCAGCGGAGATGGGGCGTCAAGCAGCGGCATTAAACGATCAAGTTGAGTTTGCCATAATTCCTGGTACAGCGCATTTCCCGATGTTGGAAGATGCACCAACTTATCTGCGGCGGGTGCAAGAATTTTTACAACTTACAAAGTTATACCAAGTCCGGTTATCATAAACCACTTATAATCAAGGAAAAATAACCTCAAAAAATGAGATGCCTAAAAAAGCGTACTTAGCCAACCACTTTAATTCAGATGAACTAAAGCAGAAGTA
>JAESGM010000117.1_pt1 | contig 201411 bp, 202 predicted proteins | sample 9269721 | NCBI WGS metagenome assembly JAESGM01 (sample SAMN15720920, study PRJNA650825) | algae metagenome | isolation source: Komarekiella atlantica HA4396-MV6 and co-occurring heterotrophs from... | place: USA: Theobald House, Kauai, HI | collected 2009-07-29 | reverse complement strand
ATATTCGCTTTCGGGCATGCCGATCGTGTCGAGCAGGTGCGAATAGGCGGCGATGTGCACCGTCTCCATGTTGGAGAAGGCGGTGAGCATCATCTTGACCTCGGTCGGCTTGAACACCCGGCCATATTTGTCGTGGTAGCAGTCCTGCACCTCGACATCGGCCTGGGTGAAGAAGCGGAAGATCTGGGTGAGCAGGTTGCGCTCGTGCGCGGTCAGCTTCTGCGCCCAGTCGCGGCAATCCTCGCCGAGCGGCACTTCCTCCGGCATCCAGTGGATCTGCTGCTGGCGCTTCCAATATTCGAACGCCCAGGGATATTCGAACGGCTTGTAGGACCGGGAGGCGGAGAGGAGCGGCATCGGTTTCCCTTTCGGCGTCAATATGGGGAGAATGCGGCGCGGACGCGAGTCGTGCGTTCAGGCCCCGCAACGAAGAAGGAGGAGACTCGATCATGCTCGAACCCAACCAGATCCGTGAGGACATGGAAGTGATCAGCGCCGACGGGGTGCATGTCGGCACCGTCGACGGGCTCAAGCACGACCGGATCAAGCTCAAGAAGAAGGACAGCGGGCACCCCGCGGTCGAGGGCGGCAGCCATGCCGGGCATCACCACTACCTTTCGATCGGGCTCGTCGCGGGCGTCGCAGGCGACCAGATCCGCCTGTCGGTCAGCAGCGAGAACGTCTCGAGCTTCCTCGAGGAAAAGGAAGAAGGCTGATCGCCGTGGCGGGCGCGGGGCATCGTCATGCCTCGCGCCTTCCGCGCCGCTTCGCCTTGCCGCCGAACCACGAACCACCGCCGAAGACGACGATCCCGACGAAATAGCCGAAATCATACCAGCCGCCATTGTTCGGCACCGCATAGACGGCGATGTCGCTGCTGAAGAGCGAGCCGATCCAGGCGAACGGGAAGATGAAGCCGTGCCACGCGCCGGCGACGAAGCCGGGCGCCCCCGGCGCGACCGCGTCCCCGGCCTGGCGCGCGCACCCGGCGACGAGCAGCAGCACGAGGCCGCCGACCGCCGCGCGGGCGCGGGCAGAGCTCACTGGCAGGCGAGACACTCGTCATAGTCCGTGGTCTCGACCTTGATCTGGCGCAGCTCGGGCGTGTTGTCCGCCTCGACCCCGCCGGCGAAGCCCGCGCGCTGCACCGATTTCGAGCGCAGATAATAGAGCGATTTGATGCCCAGCTCCCAGGCGCGGAAGTGGAGCATCAGCAGGTCCCATTTCTCGACATCGGCGGGGATGAACAGGTTGAGCGACGCCGACTGGTCGATGAACGGCGTGCGGTCCGCCGCGAGCTCGAGCAGCCAGCGCTGGTCGATCTCGAAGCTGGTCTTGTAGGTGTCCTTCTCCTCCTGGGAGAGGAAGTCGAGATGCTGGACCGAGCCGCCCTTCTCGAGGATCGAGTTCCACACCGCGTCGGAGTTCTTCGACTTCTCGATCAGCAGCTTCTCCAGATACGGATTGCGCACCGAGAAGCTGCCCGACAGCGTCTTGTGGGTGTAGATATTGGCCGGGATCGGCTCGATGCAGGCGCTGGTGCCGCCGCAGATGATCGAGATCGACGCGGTCGGCGCGATCGCCATCTTGCACGAGAACCGCTCCATCACGCCGCGCTCGGCAGCGTCGGGGCACGGCCCGCGCTCGGTGGCGAGCAGCATCGACGCCTCGTCGGCCTTGGCGCGGATGTGCTTGAACATCTTCATGTTCCAGCTCTTCGCCATCGCCGATTCAAAGCTGATGCCGCGCGCCTGCAGGAACGAGTGGAAGCCCATCACGCCCAGCCCGACCGAGCGCTCGCGCTCGGCGCTGTACTTGGCGCGCGCCATCTCGTCGGGCGCGCGGGCGATATAGTCGCTGAGCACATTGTCGAGGAAGCGCATCACGTCCTCGATGAACTGCTTGTCGCCGTTCCACGCGTCCCAGGTCTCGAGGTTGAGCGACGACAGGCAGCAGACCGCGGTGCGGTCATTGCCCAGATGGTCGCGACCCGTGGGCAAAGTGATTTCGGAGCAAAGGTTCGACGTCGAGACCTTGAGGCCGAGCTCGCGGTGGTGGCGCGGCATCGTCTTGTTCACATGGTCCGAGAAGACGATGTACGGCTCGCCGGTCGCCAGCCGGGTCTCGACCAGCTTCTGGAACAGCGCGCGCGCGTCCACGGTCGCGCGGACCGAATTGTCCTTGGGCGAGCGCAGGTGCCATTCGCTGCCGTCGCGCACCGCCTCCATGAACGCGTCGGGGATCAGCACGCCATGGTGCAGGTTCAGCGCCTTGCGGTTAAAGTCGCCCGAGGGCTTCCGGATCTCGAGGAACTCCTCGATCTCGGGGTGCGAGACGTCGAGATAGCAGGCGGCCGAGCCGCGGCGCAGCGAGCCCTGGCTGATCGCGAGCGTGAGCGAATCCATCACGCGCACGAACGGGATGATGCCCGAGGTCTTGCCGTTGAGGCCAACCGGCTCGCCGATGCCGCGGACCGAGCCCCAATAGGTGCCGATGCCGCCGCCGCGCGAAGCGAGCCAGACATTCTCGTTCCAGGTGTTGACGATGCCTTCCAGGCTGTCGTCGACCGAGTTCAGGTAGCAGCTGATCGGCAGGCCGCGCCCGGTGCCGCCGTTCGACAGCACCGGCGTCGCCGGCATGAACCAGAGGCGCGAGATATAGTCGTAGAGCCGCTGCGCGTGCGCGGCATCGTCGGCATAGGCCGAGGCCACGCGCACGAACAGGTCCTGGAAGCTTTCGCCCGGCAGCAGGTAGCGGTCCTTGAGCGTTTCCTTGCCGAAGTCGGTCAGCAGCGCGTCGCGGCCATGGTCGACCTCGACCGGGAACGGGCGCGGCAGCACCTCGCTCGAGCCCGAACCCGAGCCGGCGGTCGCGGGCGCTTCGAGAGTGGTCGTGCTCACGTCGGCCTCCTGGGTATCTCTGAAATCCATCATCCCGCGCCTTTGTTCCTGATCTGTTCGATTCGGGCAAGTCTGCTCGACCGTAACAGCAAGGGCGGCCATTGGGGCGGCTAACTCGCCGTCGTCCCCATGTTCCACAGGGCACGAAGAACCCTGACGCACGAGATGGTCCTCGTACGGCCAGAATACCAGACCTTGTGTGAGCCCCCGCTGTTACCCCTACAGATTGTGCCAAGGCGAGTCCGGGCGCAAGTCAATTTTCGATCAACCGAAGCCACGGTTCGTCGCTAATTCGATTCGTTTCGTCGCCGATCTGAACGGGTTGACCCGTCCGGCGGCGGCAGCCATTGCGGCGGCGAGAGCCAAGGGACCGCAATGACGACCATCATCCGCGAAGCCGACCTGATCGAGAGCGTCGCCGACGCGCTCCAGTACATCTCCTACTACCATCCGATGGACTATATCCGGGCGCTCGGCGCGGCGTACGAGGCCGAGCAGTCGCCGGCCGCCAAGGACGCGATCGCGCAAATCCTGACCAACAGCCGGATGTGCGCGGAGGGCCACCGCCCGATCTGCCAGGACACCGGCATCGTCACCGTGTTCGTCAAATGGGGCCAGGACTGCCGGCTCGAGTCCGCCCGCTCGCTGCAGGAGGTCGTCGACGAGGGCGTGCGCCGCGCCTATCTCCACCCCGAAAACCGGCTGCGCGCCTCGATCCTGCGCGATCCCGCCTTCACCCGCGTCAACACCCGGGACAACACGCCTTCCGTCCTCCATGTCGAGATGGTGCCCGGTGCGCACGTCGACGTGACCGTCGCGGCCAAGGGCGGCGGATCGGAGAACAAGTCCAAGTTCAAGATGCTCAACCCGTCGGACTCGATCGTCGACTGGGTGCTCGAGATGGTCCCGCAGATGGGCGCCGGCTGGTGCCCGCCGGGCATGCTCGGCATCGGCATCGGCGGCACCGCGGAAAAGGCGATGCTGCTGGCCAAGGAGTCGCTGATGGGCGACATCGACATGGCGCAGCTGAAGGCGCGCGGGCCCCAATCGCCGCTCGAGGAGCTGCGCGTCGAGATCTTCGACAAGGTGAACGCGCTCGGCATCGGGGCGCAGGGTCTGGGCGGGCTGGCGACGATCCTCGACGTGAAGATCCTCGACTGGCCGACCCATGCCGCGTCGAAGCCGATCGCGATGATCCCCAATTGCGCCGCGACCCGGCACGCGCATTTCCACCTCGACGGCTCGGGCCCCGCCTATCTCGACCCGCCGTCGCTCGACGAATGGCCCGACGTCCAGTGGGCGCCGTCCAGGGAGGCGATCAAGGTCGACCTCGACGCGCTGACGCCCGAGATCGTCGCGAGCTGGAAGCCGGGCGACAGGCTGCTGCTCAACGGTCGCATGCTCACCGGCCGCGACGCCGCGCACAAGCGGATCCAGGACATGCTCGCGCGCGGCGAGGCGCTGCCGGTCAGCTTCCAGGGCCGCGTGATCTATTATGTCGGCCCGGTCGATCCGGTCGGCGACGAGGTGGTCGGCCCCGCCGGCCCGACGACCGCCACGCGCATGGACAAATTTACCGCGATGATGCTCGACCAGGGGCTGCTCGCGATGGTCGGCAAGGCCGAGCGCGGAACCGCCGCGATCGAGGTGATCCGGCAGCACAAGGCCGCCTATCTGATGGCGGTGGGCGGCGCCGCCTATCTGGTCGCCCGCGCGATCAAGGCCGCGCGCGTGGTCGGCTTCGAGGATTTGGGGATGGAAGCGATCTACGAGTTCGAGGTGAAGGACATGCCGGTCACCGTGGCGGTCGACGCCGAGGGAACAAGCGTCCACCACACCGCCCCGCTCGTCTGGCGCGAGAAGATCGCGCGGGAGCGGCTGCTGCAGGGGGCGTGAACAAAGGCTCAGCCGTCATTGCGAGCAGAGCGAAGCAATCCAGGAGTCACGCACGCCGGAGTCCGGCCACCCCTGGATTGCTTTGCTGCGATCGCAATGACGGAATGCGGCGCCTCAGTCGGCGCTGACCGGCGCCAGCCCCAGTCGGGCGATCTCGATCTTCGGACAGCGGTCCATCACGACCGCAAGGCCGGCCGCTTCGGCGCGGGCCGCCGCCGCGTCGTTGACCACGCCGAGCTGCATCCAGACGGCCTTGGCGCCGCAGGCGATCGCCTGGTCCACCGCCTCGCCCGCCGCCGCGCTGTTGCGGAAAATGTCGACCAGGTCGATCGGCTCGCCGATCTGGGCGAGCTCGCGCCAGACATATTCGCCATGGACGTGCTCGCCGGTGATCTGCGGGTTGACCGGGATGACGCGGTAACCATGGCCCTGCAGGGACCGCATCACGTCGTAGCTGGGACGGTCGGGGCGATCCGACGCGCCGATCAGGGCGATGGTGCGGACCTGGCGGAGCAGGTCTGCGATGTCGTCGTCATGGGTCAGCGGCATGGCGGTCAAACGTCCGCGCCGGGCTTCCGATCCAGCCAGTCGAGCAGCTGCGCGGCGATCGCGCGGAACGGCGCGCCGGCGAAGCCGTCCTCGGCGGCGGGCGGGCGGCCGGCATCCGACGCCTGGCGGATCGCGATCTCGAGCGGGATCCGGCCGAGGAACGGCAGCTCCATCGCCGCCGCGGCGGCCTGCGCGCCGCCGGCCCCGAACGGGTCGCTGAGCTGGCCGCAATGCGGGCATTGATAGCCGGCCATGTTCTCGACGAGCCCGATGATCGGCACATTGGCCTGGCGGAACAGGTCCACCGCGCGGGCCGCGTCGATCAGCGCCAGGTCCTGCGGCGTCGAGACGATCACCGCGCCGGCGGGCTTCCACTTGGAGATCATCGACAGCTGGACGTCGCCGGTGCCGGGCGGCAGGTCGACGACCAGGACCTCGGTGTCGCCCCAGGCCGCGTCGAGCAGCTGCCCGAGCGCGTTCCCCGCCATCGGCCCGCGCCACGCGATCGCCTGGCCGGGCTTGACGAGTTGCCCCATCGACAGGATCGGCACGCCGAAATCGGTGTCGACCGGGATGAGCTTCTGGTCCTCCGCCATCGGCTTGCGCCCCTCGGCCGCCATCAGCCGCGGCACCGAGGGACCATAGATGTCGGCGTCGACCAGCCCGACCTTGCGGCCGCTGCGGGCGAGCGCGACCGCGAGGTTCGCGGCGAGCGTGGACTTGCCCACCCCGCCCTTGCCGCTGCCGACCGCGATGATCCGCCGCTCGCGCTTCTCGCTCGTCATCGCGATCCGGACCTCGGTCACCTCGGGCAGCGCGAGCAGCGCCTGGCGCGCCGCCTCGGCCATGGCGTCGCGCGTCTTCTGGTCGAGGCCGGTGACGTCGAGGATCAGGCTGGCGCGCCCGTCCTGCAGCCGCGGCGGCGCCGCGCGGCTGCCGACGATCCGCGCGATCGCGGCATGAAGTTTGTCGGTATCGGACATGTCCGGGTGCGATATGCGACGTGCGCCCCTCAAGGAACACTGTTTTTCTCGAAGGTGCTCCCTATAAAGGATGCCATGAGCAACACGACGGGCTGGTTCCGGCCACTTGGCGCAATGTTGAACGATGCCGGCGGGGGCCCCTGGGGCGGCCGCGGCAATGGCGGCAACGGAGGGGGAGGCAATGGCGGCGGCGATGGCGGCCCCCCGCGCAATCCGTGGACTCCGCCGCCGGGCGGACGGCCCCGACCGCGCCCGGGCGGCGGCCCGACCGCGCTCGACGAGCTGCTGCGGCGCAGTCGCGCCCGCTTCGGCGGGGGTGGCGGCGGCCTGCCCGAGTTCGGCGGCGGCCGCCCGATCTGGCTCTACCTGATCGGCGCGTTCGTGTTGCTGTGGCTGCTGTTCACGAGCCTCCACAGCATCGGCGCGACCGAGCGTGGCGTGATCCTTCGCCTCGGCCGCTATGCCGGCACCATGGGCCCGGGCTTCAACTTCAGCCTTCCCGCGCCGTTCGACCGGGTCATCAAGCAGAATATCGAGGAAATCCGCACGATCACCATCGGTTCGACGGCCAGCGAGTCCGAGAATCTGATGCTGACGGGCGACCAGAACATCATCGACCTCGCTTATTCGGTGCGCTGGAACATCAGCGACCCGGCGCTCTATCTTTTCCAGCTGCGCGAGCCCGACGAGACGGTGAAGGAAGTCGCCGAGAGCGCGATGCGCGCGGTGATCGGCACCGTGTCGCTGAACGACGCGATCGGATCGGGCCGCAACGAGATCGAAAGTCAGGTCGCCCAGCGCATGCAGGCGATCCTGAACGAGTATAACTCGGGCATCCGCATCCAGGGCGTCTCGCTCAGCCAGGCCGACCCGCCGGCCAGCGTGAACGAGTCGTTCAAGCGCGTCTCGGCGTCGCAGCAGCAGGCCCGGCGCTACCTGAACGACGCCCGCGCCTATGCCCAGCAGGTGACGGCGCGCGCGCAGGGCGAGGCGGCCGCGTTCGACAAGGTCTATGCCGAGTACAAGCTGTCGCCCGAAGTCACGCGCCGGCGCATGTATTACGAGACGATGGAAGCCGTGCTGTCGAAGGTCGACAAGACCATCGTCGAGGCGCCCGGCGTCACCCCCTATCTGCCGCTGCCGGACGTCGCGCGTCGCGCCAAGCCGGTGCAGGAGCCCCAACAGTGAACGCTGCGCTTTCCTGGAAGAACCCGATCGTCCTCGCGGTCGCCGCGATCGCCCTGCTCGTCGTGCTGGCCAGCACGCTCGCGGTGGTGCCGGAGACGCGGCAGGCGGTGATCGTGCAGTTCGGCAAGCCGAAATTCGTCGTCAACCGCTACCAGCCGGGCGACAAATTCGGCTCGAGCGGCGCGGGCGTGATCCTGCGCGTGCCGTTCCTCGACCAGATCGTCTGGCTCGACAAGCGCGTCATGGACATCGAGATGGAGCGCCAGCAGGTGCTCTCGACCGACCAGCGGCGGCTGAACGTGGACGCCTATGCGCGATTCCGCATCGTCGATCCGCTGCGCACCTATCTGACCGCCGGCAACGAGGAGCGGGTCGCCGACCAGCTTCGCCCGGTGCTCGGCTCGGCGCTGCGCAACGAGCTCGGCAAGATCGAGTTCGCGCGCCTGCTCAGCCCCGAGCGCGGCGCGATCATGGACGCGATCCAGGCCGGCCTGAACCGCGTGTCGCGCCAATATGGCGCCGAGATCGTCGACGTGCGGATCAAGCGCGCCGACCTGCCCGAGGGCACGCCGCTCGAATCCGCGCTCGACCAGATGCGTTCGGCGCGCGACCAGGAGGCGCTGACCATCGACGCGCAGGGCCGCAAGGAAGCCCAGATCGTCCGCGCTCAGGCCGATGCCGACGCCGCCCGCACCTATGCCGGCAGCTTCGGCAAGGACCCGCAATTCTACGATTTCTACCGGGCGATGCAGTCCTACCGGCAGACTTTCGGCGCCAACGGCCAGCAGGCCGAGGCGGGGACGACGATGGTGCTGTCGCCCAACAATTCCTACCTGCGCGAGTTCACCGGCAACGGTCGATGACAAACGTCATTCAATCGCCGTTCAGCCAGTTTTGGTCAGGCACGGGCGCGCGGGAACGCGCGCACTCGCGCCGCCGCGTACATTGAGAGGATGAGATCACGTGCGTTACGCCTATGCCATAACCACGGCCCTTCTGTTGGGCGGCGTCGCCAGCTCGCTGACGATCCAGCAGCCGCTCGGCGCGCAGACCGCCCAGAATTCGCCGGCCGCGATGGCTGCGGCCGCCCCGCGCGGTGCGCCGATCAGCTTCGCGGACCTCGCCGCCCGGCTGCAGCCCGCGGTCGTCAACATCTCGACCACCCAGCGCGTCCAGGTCTCGCAGGGGACCAACCCCTTTGCCGGGACGCCGTTCGCCGACCTGTTCGGCGGCGGCCAGGACAATAATGGCCGCCCGGTCACCCGCCAGGCCCAGTCGCTCGGCTCGGGATTCATCATCTCGGCCGACGGCTATATCGTCACCAACAACCACGTGATCTCGCCGGGCCGCCAGGGCGCGGTCGTCGAGACGATCACGGTGACGCTGCCGGATCGCCGCGAGTTCGAGGCGAAGCTGATCGGCCGCGACCTCGCGTCGGACCTCGCCGTCCTCAAGATCCAGGCGACCAACCTGCCCTTCGTCCAGTTCGGCGATTCGACGCGCAGCCGCGTCGGCGACTGGGTGATGGCGATCGGCAACCCGTTCGGCCTGGGCGGGACCGTCACGGCCGGGATCGTGTCGGCGCTGCACCGCAACACCGGCCAGGGCGGCGCCTATGACCGCTACATCCAGACCGACGCGTCGATCAACATGGGCAATTCCGGCGGGCCGATGTTCGACCTCGCGGGCAATGTGATCGGCATCAACACCGCGATCTTCTCGCCGTCGGGCGGCAGCGTCGGAATCGGCTTCGCGATCCCCGCCGAGCAGGCGCGACCCGTGGTCGATGCGCTGATGAAGGGCGGTCGCGTCCGCCGCGGCTATCTGGGCGTCCAGATCCAGCCGCTCGACGACACCATCGCCGACTCGCTCGGACTCGAGAAGAATCGCGGCGAGCTGATCGCCAGCGTCGAGCTCGACCAGGCCGCCGCGCGCGCCGGCATCCGCCAGGGCGACGTCGTCCTTTCGGTCGGCGGCCAGCCGGTCACCCCCGACCAGACCCTGTCCTATCTCGTCTCGAACAGCGCGATCGGCTCGCGAATCCCGATCGAGCTGATCCGCGACGGCCGGCGCCAGACCGTCACCGTCACCGTCGGCGAGCGCCCGCCCGAAGAGCAGCTCGCCGCGCGGCTGGGCGGCGGCGAGGAAGGCGGCTTCGGCACCGACGAGGGCGACCAGGACACGCGCCAGGCCGCGCAGGCCTCGATCGGCCTCGCGCTGCAGCCGCTGACGCCCGCGATCGCGCGCCAGGTCGGCGTGCCCCCGACCACCCGCGGGCTGGTCGTCGGCGGCGTCGATCCGTCGAGCGACGCCGCGGCCAAGGGCCTGCAGCGCGGCGACGTGATCCTCGCGATCAACCGGCGTCCGGCCGCGTCCGCCGAGGATGTCCGCGCCGCGGTTGCCGAGGCCAATCAGGCCAATCGCACCAGCGTGCTGCTGCTCGTCCAGCGCGGCGCGACGCCCGCCCGCTATGTCGGGGTTCGCATCAAGAAGTAGCGCCCGGCGCGACCGGCTTTCCGCAACCCTCCTCTTCGGCGACGAAGGGGAGGGTTGTCTGTTTGCGCGCTTGCGCCCTAGACCCGCAGGGCAAAAGGGAGGCGTGGGATGGCCGACGAGGGCGTGTTCATCGGGCTGGGCGGCGGCAAGCCGCAGATTCTGAACTTCCGCCGGGCGAACCGGCACGGCCTGATTGCCGGCGCGACCGGAACCGGCAAGACGGTCACGCTCCAGGGCCTGGTCGAGGGCTTCTCGGCTGCCGGCGTGCCCAGCTTCGTCGCCGACGTGAAGGGCGATCTCGCCGGCCTGGCCATGCCGGGCTCGCCGATGTCGAAGACGCACGAGATCTTCGCCAAGCGCGCCGCCGAGATCGGGATGACGGACTGGCGCTACGACGACACGCCGGTCCAGTTCTGGGACCTGTTCGGCGCGCAGGGCCATCCGATCCGCACCACGGTGTCGGAAATGGGCCCGCTGCTGCTCGCGCGGCTGATGAACCTCAACGACGTGCAGGAAGGCGTGCTGACCATCGCCTTCCACGTCGCCGACCAGGAGGGGCTGCTGCTCCTCGACCTCGACGACCTGCAGGCGATGCTGGCCCATTGCGCCGAGCGCGCCGACGAGCTGACGACGACCTTCGGCAACGTCTCGAAGCAAAGCATCGGCGCGATCCAGCGCGCGCTGCTCCAGCTCCGCACCCAGGGCGGCGCGGAGTTCTTCGGCGAGCCCGCCTTGCAGATCGCCGACTTCCTGAACGTCGACGACCGCGGGCGCGGCGCCGTCAACATCCTCGCCGCCGACAAGCTGATGGCCGCGCCCAAGCTCTATGCGACCTTCCTGCTCTGGCTCTTGTCCGAGCTGTTCGAGACGCTCCCGGAGGTGGGAGATCCCGCCAAGCCCAAGCTGGTCTTCTTCTTCGACGAGGCGCACCTGCTGTTCGACGAGGCGCCCCCTGCCCTGCTCGAGAAGGTCGAGCAGGTGGTCCGGCTGATCCGATCCAAGGGCGTCGGCGTCTATTTCATCACCCAGAACCCGGTCGACATCCCCGAGAGCGTCGCCGGCCAGCTCGGCAACCGGGTGCAGCACGCGCTGCGCGCCTTCACGCCCAAGGACGAGAAGGCGATCCGCGCGGCGGCGGAGACGTTCCGCGCCAATCCCGGCGTCGACGTCGCGACCGCGATCACCGAGCTCAAGGTCGGCGAGGCGCTGGTCTCGCTGCTGCAGCCCGACGGCGCGCCGAGCCCGGTCGAGCGCACGCTGATCAAGTCGCCCGCCAGTCGCGTCGGCCCGCTGACACCCGACGAGCGCGCCCAGATCCGCCAATATGACGCGGTCGGCACCAAGTACGACGTCGCGATCGATCGCGAATCGGCCGAGGAGATCCTCGCCGGCAAGGCCGAGGCCGCCGCCCGGGCCGCCGAGCAGGCCCGCGCCGCCGCCGAGCAGGCCAAGACCGATGCCGCCGCCCAGAAGGCGCAGGCCGCGGCGGCGAAGGAAGCCGCGAAGCAGGAGGCGCAGGCCGCGCGCGAGGCGGCGAAGCCGTCGACCATGGACAAGGTGATCCAGACGGCGGCGCGCTCCGCCTCGTCCTCGATCGGCCGACAGGTGGCGAACGAGATCGGGCGAGCGATGTTCGGCGGCGGCGGCCGACGCGCGGCCAAGTCCGGCGGCCTCGCCGGCCAGTTGCTGCGCGGCGTTCTCGGCGGGCTGCTGCGATGAGCCTGGCGCTCGCCTTGCTGGCCGCGACATCGCCGCTCGCCGGCATCTATGACGGCGGCCAGATGGAAATGGCGACGCGGCTGCGACTGGTCGGCGACGGGACGTTCCAGTTCGCGCTCAGCTATGGCGCGCTCGACGAAGTCGCCAAGGGCCGCTGGACCGAGCGGGACGGCAAGGTCCTGCTCACCACCGAACCCGCGCCCAAGCCGCCGGCCTTTACCGTCGTCAAGGACGAGCCGGCGCCGGCGGGCCAGCTTTATGTCGTGCTGGCCGATCCCGACCTGCTTCAGGGCGCGCCGGTGACGGTCGCCGTGACCTACGCCGATTCGGACCAGCCGAGCTTCGTCGAAGCAGGGGATGACGGCCGGGTCCCGGTCGATGAAGCGCGCAAGGTCGTCGCGATCGTGCCCGACCTGCCGGTCTATCCCCTTCCCCTCGCGCCGTACCGGCTCGGCCCGGGCGGACACCGGGTGACCTTCACGTTCGAAATGAACGATTTCGGGATCGCCGGCTTTGCCGCCGAACCGCTCCAGGTCGAGGATGGCGACTTGCTGATGCGCCGCCACGACCGCCTGATCCGCTTCCGGCGCGTGGGAGAATAGCCCGCGCCTGGCCGGACGCATCCGTCACGACGGAGAGGGAAGGTGCGTTCGTCGGACCGGACCGCGTGCCGGTGTCGGCCTCAGCCGTCGGTGCGGGGCGGCAGGAAGTGGGCGATGACGTCGGCGGCGATTCGCGCCGGGCGGCGGGTGCGCGCGTCGATGCAGCACCAGCTCGACTTCACCTCGGCGAGCACGTCCTCACCGCGCTTGATCAGCGTCGCATAGAAGGCGCGGGCGCCCTCCACCTTTTCGAGCACCACGCTCGCGATCACCTTGTCGTCGAGGAATGCGGGCTTGCGATAGGTGATCTCGTGCTTGAGCGCGACCCAAAGCTTGGCCGCGACCTCGTCGGCGGGGGCGAAACGCTGCCAATGCTCGACCACCGCGTCCTGCACCCAGTTCAGGTAGCGGGCGTTGTTGACATGACCCATGAAGTCGATGTCGTCGGGGCGAATGGCGATCGGATGATCGTGAGCGGCGGCGGTCATGTCCCTGTGCTTACACCTATGTCATTAACGGGTCACGACCAAAGCGGACGCGTCAGCCGCGTCCGCGATAGCCGGACACGCCCTGGTCCGGCAGCCACAGCTCGGCGGGCGGCGGCCCCGACTGCCAGAACACGTCGATGGGGATGCCGCCCCGCGGATACCAATAGCCACCGATCCGCAGCCAGACCGGCTTCATCTCGGCGACGAGCCGCTCGGCGATGCCGACCGTGCAGTCCTCGTGAAACGCGGCATGGTTGCGGAACGATCCGAGAAACAGCTTCAGCGACTTCGATTCGACGATCGTCTCGCCCGGCGCATAGTCGATCACCAGATGCGCGAAATCGGGCTGGCCGGTGACCGGGCAAAGCGAGGTGAACTCGGGCGCGGTGAAACGCACCAGATAGGGGCGGCCCGGCCGCGGATTGGGGACATAGTCCAGCACCGCCTCTTCGGGGCGGGCGGGCAACGACGAGGTCTGTCCGAGGTGACGTGGCTCCATGGCCGCTCACATAATGGCAGTTGCCGCTTTGCCCAAGCGGCGGCTGCGGCGGCTTGCTTGCCGGCGCCTTTCCCTTCTAAGCGCGGAAGAAATCAAGCGAGGCACGGGCGCGTGGATGCCCTGCCCATCGGAGGAAAGCCGTGCGCCATCTGCTGCTTCTGACTGCCGCCCTGTTCGCCGCGCCCCTGCTCGCGCAGGACAAGCCCAAGGAGGACGCCAAGGCGGAGCGCGCCGCCGACATCCCGCCGCCGCAAGTGGTGACGCGTCGCGCCACGGGCATGTTCGGCGGCGAGCGCATCGCCTATGTCGCGACGGCGGGCGAGATGTACCTGAAGGCGGACGACGGCACGCCGCGCGCCGCGATCAATTACTATTCCTATGTGAAGGAACCGCGCGATCCGCGGCGCCCGGTGACGTTCCTGTTCAATGGCGGACCCGGATCGGGATCGGTGTGGCTGCACATGGGCGCCTTCGGGCCGAAGCGCGTCGCCATTCCCTCGGACGCGCGCGACGACGGCGCCCCGCCCTATCCGGTCGTCGACAACCCCGATTCGCTGATCGACGCGACCGACATCGTGTTCATCGACCCGGTCGGCACCGGCTTCAGCCATGCGCTCGGCAAGACCGATCCGAAGGAATTCTGGGGCGTCACCAAGGACGCGAAGTCGGTCGCGCAGTTCATCCGCCTCTGGCTGAACGACAATGGCCGCTGGAACTCGCCCAAATTCCTCGGCGGCGAGAGCTACGGCACGACGCGCTCGGCCGCGGTCGCGCACGAGCTCGAAGGCAGCTACAACGATGTCGGGCTGAACGGGATCATCCTCATCTCGGCGATCCTCGACTTCGGCGCCCAGGCCGAAGTGCAGGGCAACGACATGCCCTATGTCATCTCGGTCCCCTCGATGGCGGCGGTCGCCTGGTATCACAACAAGGTCGCCGACCGGCCGGCCTCGGTCGCGGCCTTCGTCGCGGAGGCGCGCGCCTTCGCCAGCGGGCCCTATGCGGTCGCGCTGATGAAGGGCAATGCGCTCGCCGGCGCGGAACGCGACGAAATCCGACGCCAGCTCTCCCGTTACACCGGGCTCAGCGAGGCCTTTCTCGAGCGCGCCGACCTGCGCCCCTCGCCCGGCCGCTTCTGGAAGGAGCTGCTCCGCGACCGCGGGCTCGTCGTCGGGCGTCTCGACAGCCGCTACACCGGTCGCGACCGCGACAGCGCCGGCGAAGAGTTCGACAACGACCCGAGTTTCTACGGGATCGACGCCGGCTATGCCGCCGCGATCAACAGCTATCTGCGCGAGGATCTCGGGTTCAAGACCGACCGCAGCTATGTGACGATCGGCTCCGTCCAGCCCTGGGACTGGGACCTCGGCGCGGGCGAGGGCACCTATTACAAGTCGGTCGCGCCCTATATCGGCCGGAGCCTGCGCGAGAACAGCGGCCTGCGGGTTCTCGTCGCGCAGGGCTATTACGATTTCGCCACCCCGTTCTACGGCGCCGAATACGCGCTCAGCCGCACCGGCTTCCCCGCCGATCGGATCAGCTTCAAATATTACGAGGCCGGACACATGATGTACGTCCGCGACGAGGACCGGACGCAGTTGTCGCGCGACATCCGGGAGTTCATCCGCGCCCGCTGACGTAGCGGCACCTGTGGCAAAGATGCCGCAAGCGATGCAAATTTGGCTGAGAGGTACCGTGCGGACGCTGGAAGTGCCGCCACAGTCCCTTTAGACAGCTAGACAAATCAAAAACCGGAAATCGGGGAGGACATAGATGCGCAAGTCTTATTGGCTGATGTCGGCCGCCTGCTTCATGGCGGCCGTTCCCGCCTTCGCCCAGGATACGCAGAGCGCGACGAGCCAGCCCAGCCCGGGCACGCAGACGACCGAAGAGACCGAGACGAACGCGGGCGACATCGTCGTCACCGCCACCCGCCGCGCCGAATCGCTGTCGGACATCCCGATCGCGGTCTCGGCCGTGACCGGCGACTCGCTGCGCAATTCGGGCGCCTTCGACATCCGCCAGCTCAACCAGCTCGCACCGTCGCTGCTCGTGTCCTCGACCGGCACCGAGGCGAACGGCTCGGCCCGTATCCGCGGCATCGGCACGGTCGGCGACAATCCCGGCCTCGAAAGCTCGGTCGCGGTCTTCATCGACGGCGTCTATCGCTCGCGTTCGGGCATCGGCCTCAACGAACTGGGCGAAGTCGACCGCATCGAGGTGCTGCGCGGCCCGCAGGGCACGCTGTTCGGCCGCAACGCGTCGGCCGGCCTCATCCACATCATCACCAAGAAGCCGGCCTACACGCTCGGCGGCTATGTCGAGGGCGAGTACGGCAACTACGACTATTACCGCCTCTCGGGCGCGATCACCGGCGGAATCACCGAGACGCTCGCGGCCCGGCTGGACGCGGTTTACGTCAAGCGCGACGGCTTCCTGCGCGACGTCACCAACAATCGCGACGTCAACAATCGCGATCGCCTGTTCGTGCGCGGCCAGCTGCTCTACGAGCCCAGCGAGGACCTGACCGTCCGCATCATCGGCGACTATACCCGCCGGACCGAGGATTGCTGCGGCGCCGTCTATATCGACCGCCAGACCACCCCGGCGGTGGGCGGGCTGCTCGACTTCACCGGCACGCCGCCGACGGTCACCAGCCCGAACTCGATCATCCCGGTGCTGGTCGCGCTCGGCCAGCCGACCGCGGCGTTCAGCAACCCCTTCTCGCGCGACATCTACTCGACGCCGGGGCGCACCTATCTGGGCCACACGCGTGACTGGGGCCTGTCGGGCGAGGTCAACTGGAACTTCGGCAATGCGACGCTGACCTCGATCACCGCGTTCCGCAACTATCGCACCGACCAGGCGTCCGACACCGACTATAGCTTCGTCGACATTCTCTACCGTTCGCCGGGCCGCAATGCCGGCGGCCGCGAGTTCAAGACGTTCACCCAGGAACTGCGCCTGCAGGGCTCGGCCTTCGACGACAAGGTCGACTGGCTGGTCGGCGGCTTCTTCGCCAACGAAGACCTGTCGCTGCGGGACAATCTCCGCTTCGGCAACCAGTATGGCAAGTTCGCCACCTGCCGCTTCGTGAACGCGGCGCTGTCCGCGCTCTACTCGCCGGCGGGCAATGGCTGCCTGAGCGCGTTCGGTCGCGCCGCGCTGTCCAGCCCGGCCGGTCCGCTCGGCGCCGCGGGCGCCGCGGTGGTGGCCGGCCTCGACCGGCTGGGAACGCTCAACAATCTCGGGTCGACCGTGGATCGTTATGCGCAGAACAGCCGCAACTGGGCGATCTTCACCCACAACATCATCCACCTGACCGACAATTTCGACGTGACGGTCGGCCTGCGCTACACCAACGAGCGCAAGCGGCTGAACGCGACGTTCGGGAACGACAACACGGTCTGCGTGCAGAACCAGGCGCTGCTGGGCTCGCTGCTCGCCGTGCCGGCGCTCGCGCCGGTCGCCGGCGGCATCATCGGCCTGAGCTGCCAGGGCAACTCGACCTCCGAGCTCAACGGCGTGAACATCCGCGATCGCCGCAAGGAGAATGAGTTCACCGGCACCGCGGTCGCCTCGTGGAAGCCCAATGACGACCTGCTGATCTACGGCAGCTACTCGCGCGGCTACAAGGCGGGCGGCTTCAACCTCGACCGCTCGGCGCTCAAGAACCCGCTGCTGAGCTTCGCCAGCCAGGGCGGCGCGCAGGCGCTCGTCCGCAACCTGCAGTTCGACCAGGAAATCAACGATGCCTTCGAACTGGGCCTGAAATACTCGACCCGCGAATTCTCGGTGAACGTCGCGGCGTTCCACCAGAAGTTCGAGAATTTCCAGCTCAACACGTTCAACGGCTCGGTCTTCCTGGTTCAGAACATCAATGGCTGCGGCACCGACCTGGCCGGTACCGACCGCGACACCAGCGCGACCAGCGGCGCCTGCGCCGCTGAGGACGTGGTCCCGGGCGTGCTCAGCACCGGCGTCGAGTTCGAAGCCACGCTGCGCCCGTCGCGCTACCTGAGCATCGGCCTCGGCTACACCTATGCGGACACCCGCTACGAGTCGAACCTGGTCGGCACCGACAATGGTGCTCCGCTCGATCCCGCGCTGCGGATTCTGCCGGGCAACAACTTGTCGAACGCGCCCAAGTCGGTCGCGACCGGCTCGGTCGCCTGGACGCCGCCGATCGGCAACTCCGGGCTGACCGGCCTCGTCTATGTCGACGCACGCACCTCGAGCGATTTCAACACCGGCTCCGACCTCTTCCCGCAGAAGCTCGAGGACGGGTTCACGATCGTGAACGCCCGCCTCGGTATCCGCGGCGACAAGGAGCTGTGGGCGGTCGAGCTCTGGGCGCAGAACCTGTTCAACACCAAGTTCGCGCAGGTTGCGTTCAACTCGCCCTTCCAGGCGGGCGGCACCAACGCGACGGCCTTCCCGGCGGCGCAGTTCCCGGGCGGCACCCAGATCTTCTCGGCGTTCATCGGCGAGCCGCGCACCTATGGCGTGACCCTGCGCAGCCGCTTCTGAGCGGATCGCGACCGAGCATGTGAGGGGAGCGGTGCCCGGGCACCGCTCCCCTTCCTCGTTCTTGGACGAGCTCGCCACGTGCGATGGCGCCTCGTCGTACAAGAGAAGAAGCGGGATCCCGGCTCGAGGCCGGGATGACGGGAGCGTGGGCCGACGGCTGCGTTGTTTGGTCGGACGGAGCCGGGCGGGCGTCACCCCCTTCGTCACCCCGGGCGCGGTCAGGTCCCGCCTCCGCTCGCGGGCTGGGGATCGCCTTCTCCCCGTCACCCCGGGCCCGACCCGGGGTCCAGCTTCCGTCCGACCCTTGTCGCGCGAAGACGAAGCGGGATCCCGGCTCAAGGCCGGGATGACGGGAGGAGGGCGGACGGCTGCGTTGTTTCGTCGGACCGGAGCCGGGCGGGCGCCACGCTTTTCGTCACCCCGGGCCCGGTCTGGTCCCGCCTCCGCTCGCGGGCTCAGGATCACCTTCTCCCCGTCACCCCGGGCCTGACCCGGGGTCCAGCTTCCTTCCGCCCCTCGTCGCGCGAAAACGAAGCGGGATCCCGGCTCGAGGCCGGGATGACGGAGCGTGGGGGCTTGGGTCGTCGTGCCCCAAAGTGTCTCCGGGTCCGCGGCAGCGGGCCGTCTCATCGCTCGTCGGCTCGGGATCGCCTTCTCCCCGTCACCCCGGGCTTGACCCGGGGTCCAGCTTCCTTCCGGCCCTTGTCGCGCGAAGACGAAGCGGGATCCCGGCTCGATGCCGGGATGAAGGGAGGAGGGCGGACGTTGCTTTGTCGGACCGGAGCAGGGTCACCCTCTCCGTCACCCCGGGCCTGACCCGGGGTCCAGCTCTTCCGGCTCTCGGCGCTCGCAAGAAGGAGCTGGATTCCGACTCGAGGCCGCGATGGCGGGTGGCCGCATCCGGCGCGCTATGCCGCGACCTTCTCCACCACTCCCTCGGCGGCGTCGAGCAGGCGCTTCTCGAGCGTCTTCAGCCGGGCCGGGGCGATGATCTTGTCGCCGATCAGGTCGGTCACGTAGAAGGTGTCGACCGCGCGCTCGCCATAGGTCGCGATATGCGCCGAGTGGATCGTCACCTTCGACTGGAACAGCGCATAAGCGAGGGTGTTGAGCAGCGCCGGCCGGTCGCGCGCATTGACCTCGATGACGGTGAAGCGGTTCGACGCCTTGTTGTCGATCAGCGCCACCGGCTCCAGCCGGAACGCATCGGCGCGCGGCCGCGGGGCGGGCTTGGCCGCGAGCCGGTCGGCAAGCTTGTTGCGGTTGGCGAGCGCGTCTTCGATCGCCTTGCGCAGCCGCTCGAGCCGCTCGGCCTCGTCGAACGGTCGGCCGAACGGATCCTGGACGAGGAAATTGTCGAGCGCCATCCCGTCGCGCGTGGTGTGGATGCGAGCGTCGATGATGCTCGCGCCGGCCAGGTGGATCGCGCCGGCGATCCGGAAGAACAGCCCGGGATGGTCCGCCGCATAGACCGTCACCAGCGTGGCGCCGCGCTCGGGATAGACGAACGCCGCGATCGCCAGCGTGCGGTCGCCCGCGTCCGCCACGTGGCGGGCGTTGCGCTCGAGGATGTCGATCGGCTCGGCGATCCAATATGGCTCGGGCAGGCGCTTGCCATAGGCCTTGAAGGCCGCCTCGCTCCAGCCGAGCCGCGCCTTCAGCTCGGCCTGCTTGGCGACGATCCGCTCCTTGCGCCCGGTCTGCTTGTGGCCGAGCCGCAGCACTTCCTCGGCCGCGCTGAACAGGTCGGCGAGCAATTGGCGCTTCCAGCTGTTCCAGACGCCGGGGCCGACCGCGCGGATGTCGACGATCGTGAGCACGAGCAGCAGGCGCAACCGCTCCGGGCTCTGCACCATCTCGGCAAAGTCGAGGATCGTCTTGAAGTCCGACAGGTCGCGCTTGAACGCGGTCGCCGACATCAGCAGGTGGTAGCGGACCAGCCAGGACACCGTCTCGGTCTCGGCTGCGGTCAGGCCCAGCCGCGGTCCGAGCGACAACGCGATCTCCGCGCCCAGCACCGAGTGATCGCCGCCGCGCCCCTTGGCGATGTCGTGGAGCAGCACCGCGACATAGAGCACCCGGCGCGAGACGAGCTGGCCGACGATCTGCGTCGCCAGCGGATGGTCGCCCTTGAGCTCGCCGCGCTCGATCCGCGACAGCAGCCCGATCGCGCGGATCGAGTGCTCGTCGACGGTGTAATGATGGTACATGTCGAACTGCATCTGCGCGACGACGCGGCCGAAATCGGGCACGAACCGGCCGAACACGTCGGCCTCGTTCATCCAGCGCAGCACCGTCTCGGGATCGCGCGGCGAGGTCAGCACCTCGAGGAAGAATGCGTTCGCGCGGGGGTCGTTGCGCACCCGCCCGTCGATCAGCCGCGAATCGCGGCGCGCCGCGCGAATCGCCTGCGGATGGATCTCGAGCTCGTGCCGGTCGGCCAGCGCGAACAGCTCGAGCAGGCGGATCGGGTCTTCGGCGAAAAAATCGTCGGACGGCAGCGCCAGCCGCCCGCGGTCGAGGCGGAAGCCGTTGAGCTTGCGCGGCCTGCGCGGAATGGCGGCGAGCGTGAATCGCCGGCCGCGGCGCGCGAATTGCTCGTCGAGATGCGCGAGGAAGACGCCGGTCAGGTCGCCGACGGTCTTTGCCTGCAGGAAATAGAAATGCATGAACCGCTCGACCGCGGCGCGCCCCGGCCGCGTCGCATAGTGCATCCGCGCCGCGATCTCGCGCTGCATGTCGAAGGTCAGCCGCTCCTCGGCGCGCCCGGCGAGCAGGTGCATGTGGCAGCGCACCGCCCAGAGGAAATTCTCGGCGCGCTGGAACTGGCGCAGTTCGTCGGGGGTGAGCAGCCCGGCCTCGACCAGCCCTTCCACCGCATCCACGCGGTTCACATATTTGCCGATCCAGAACAGCGTGTGCAGGTCGCGCAGCCCGCCCTTGCCCTCCTTGATATTGGGTTCGACGACATAGCGGCTGTCGCCCATCTTCTTGTGCCGTTCGTCGCGCTCGGCGAGCTTGGCAGCGACGAAGGCGCGGTCGGTGCCCGCCACCACCTCGCGCCGGAAGCGGGCGGCCGCCTCGCGCTCGAGCGCCTCGTCGCCCCACACGAAACGGCCCTCGAGGAGCGCGGTGCGGATCGTCAGGTCGGACTTGGCCATCCGGACCATCTCGTCGAGCGACCGGCTCGAATGACCGACCGTCAGCCCCAGGTCCCACAGCGTGTAGAGGATCGACTCGATGATCTGCTCGGTCCAGCCGGTCTGCTTCCAGGGGGTCAGGAAGGCGATGTCGACGTCCGAGAAGGGCGCCATCTCGCCGCGCCCATAGCCGCCGACCGCGAGCAGGCAGATGCGCTCGCCGGCGGTGGGATTGCTGATCGGGTAGAGCCGCTGCGTGGTGAAGTCGTAGGTCAGGCGCAGGATCTGGTCGATCAGGAACGCCTGCCCCGCCGCCGCCTCGAGCCCCCGCGACGGATGCGCCTCCAGCCGCCGGGCGATCTCCGCGCGACCGGCGTCGAGCGCCTGGCGGAGCAGCTGCACCGCAGCGTTGCGCAGCTTCGATCCGTCCCCCTCGAGCCCGGCAAGCGCGTCGGCAAGCGTGCGACGATCGATGATCGCGCGGCGGTTGGGGACGGAGTCGAGACGGGTGGCCATGCCCCTAGATAGGGTGGATCGTCGCCGCCGTCATGCCGCGGACGAGAAGAATGCGACGCCTCACGCCTCGCGCGCCATCCGCTTGAGCCGGTAGAGCGCGTCGAGCGCCTCGCGCGGGGTCATCGCGTCGGGATCGATCCCGGCCAGCGCCTCGGCCAGCGGATCGGGCGCGTCCACGGGCTCGGCCAGCGAGGCGGCGAACAGCGGCAGATCGTCCAGCCCGGCGGCGATCCCGCCGGTCTTCTCGCGCCCGCTCTCGAGCTTCTTCAGCACGTCGCGCGCGCGACCGAGGACGTGGCCGGGCAGGCCGGCGAGCTTGGCGACGGCAAGGCCGTAGCTGCGATCGGCGGCGCCGTCGGCCAGCTCGTGCAGCAGAACGAGGTCGCCCTTCCACTCGCGTGCGCGGACATGGTGGAGGCTCAGCGCATCGAGCGTGCCGGCAAGCCGGGTCAGCTCGTGATAATGGGTCGCGAACAGGCAGCGGCAGCGATTGACCTCGTGAACGGCCTCGACCACCGCCCAGGCGATGGCGAGCCCGTCATAGGTCGAGGTGCCGCGGCCGACCTCGTCGAGAATGACGAAACTGTGCGGGGTGGCCTGGGCAAGGATCGCGGCGGTCTCGACCATCTCGACCATGAAGGTCGAGCGGCCGCGCGCAAGATTGTCGGACGCGCCGACGCGACTGAACAGCCGGTCGATCAGCCCGATCGTGGCGCGCGCGGCGGGAACGAAGCTGCCCGCCTGCGCGAGCACCCCGATCAGCGCGTTCTGGCGCAGGAAGGTCGACTTGCCGCCCATGTTCGGGCCGGTCACAAGCCAGAGGCGTCCGCTCTCGGACAGGCGGCAGTCATTGGCGACGAAGCGCCCGCCGGCCTTGGCGACCGCGGCCTCGACGACGGGATGGCGCCCGCCCTCGATCTCGAGACAGGGATGGTCGACGAGCCGGGGGCGGCACCAGCCCCCCTCGACCGCGCGCTCGGCGAGCGCGGCGGCGACGTCGAGCCGGGCGAGCGCGTCGGCGGCGGCGGCGATCGGGTCGCGGCGGGCGAGCGCCTGCGCCGTCAGATCCTCGAGATGCGCCGCCTCGGCCGCCAGGGCATGCGCCCCGGCCTGGGTGACCCGCTGCGCCTGTTCGTGGAGTTCGGGCGCGTTGAAGCGAACGACCCCGGCGAGCGTCTGGCGATGGGTGAAGCCCGAATCGGGCGCGATCAGCCGGTCGGCATGCCGCGCGGGCACCTCGACGTGATAGCCGAGCACGGCATTGTGCCGGATCTTGAGCGCCGAGATCCCGGTCTGCTCGCGATAGCGGGCCTCGAGCGCGGCGATCGCGCGTCGCCCCTCGCCACCCATGCCGCGCAGTTCGTCGAGCGCCGCGTCATAGCCTTCGGCGACATAGCCGCCCTGCGCCGCGTCGAGCGGCGGGCTGGGCACCAGCGCGCGGGCAAGCAGGTCGACAAGGCTTGCATGGCCCTCGAGCGCGGGCATGATCTGCCCGAGCAGCGCCGGCGGCTGCTCGATCCGCGCAAGCTGGTCGCGCAGCCGCCGCGCCTCGGCGAGGCCGTCGCGCAACTGGGCGAGGTCGCGCGGTCCGCCGCGCCCCGCGACCAGTCGCCCGAGCGCGCGGCCGAGGTCGGGCAAGGCGCGCAACGTCGCGCGGACCCGGTGACGCAGCCCTTCGTCGCGGAAGAAGTCGACCAGGTCGAGCCGGGCCTGGATCGCGGCGCGGTCGGTGAGCGGCGCGCCGAGGTCGGCCGCGAGCAGTCGCGCGCCGGCGCCGGTCACGGTCCGGTCGATACAGTCGAGAAGGCTGCCCGCGCGCGCGCCGTTCTGGGCCTGGACGAGTTCGAGGCTCTCGCGCGTCGCCGCGTCGATCAGCATGTGCTCGGACGCCGACCGCCGCGTCGGACGCTGCAGGAACGGAAGATCTCCCTTCCCGACATGTTCGAGATAGGCGACGAGCCCGCTCGCCGCCGCCAGCGCCGCGCGCCCGAAGCTGCCGAGCCCGTCGACGGTCGCGACGCCGTAGAGCGCGCACAGGCGCCGCTCGCCGGCCAGCGAGTCGAATTCGGCCCTGGGGCGCTCGACGCATCCCGAACGCGCCCATCCTGCCGGCGCGATCAGCTCGGCCGCGCCATATTGAGCGAGCTCGGCCTCGAGCAGGTCGGGCGGCAGGTCGGCCAGTTCGAAGCGGCCGGTCGAGATATCGGCGGCGGCCAGGCCGACCGCGCCCGCCACTTCGACCACCGCGACCAGCCAATTGGCGCGGCGCGCATCGAGCAGCGTTTCCTCGGTCAGCGTGCCGGCCGTGACGAAGCGCACGATCGCGCGCGCGACCAGCGACTTGGAGCCGCGCGCCTTCGCCTCGGCGGGGGACTCGGTCTGCTCGGCGATAGCGACGCGGAAGCCCGCCTTGATCAGCCGCGCGAGATAGGTTTCCGCGGCATGGACCGGCACGCCACACATCGGGATCGGCGCGCCCTCATGCTCGCCCCGCGCGGTGAGCGCGATGTCGAGCGCCGCCGCGGCGTGGCGCGCATCGTCGAAGAACAGCTCGAAAAAATCCCCCATCCGGTAGAACAGCAGGCAATCGCCCGCCTCTGCCTTCAGCCGAAGATATTGCGCCATCATCGGCGTCGGGGCGCTCGTCATGGCGGCGAGGATTAGCGAAGCGGCATGCGCTTGCGCAACTCGCACGCGCGCCACGGGGCCCGGCTATGCAAGCCGTGCGTTGTCGGGCACTCTCCCCATGCAGGCTCCAGAAAGAAGGCCACGGGTGCGCGACGCCTATCTGAACTCGATCGGGACCGCGGTGCCCGATCACGACGTCCACCGCGCGTTTATCGACTGGGCGACCGACCGGATCGCGGACAGCCGCGAACGCCGGCTCTTCGCGCGCATGGTCCAGCGCGCCGGGATCGAGCATCGCTGGTCGGTGCTGCCGCGCGCCTCCGCCGGCGGCTCGCCCGTCGACGCGGGCGGCTTCTATGCCGACGCGGCGCTTCCCGGCACCGCCGCGCGGATGCGCGTCTATGCCGACGCCGCGCCGACGCTCGCGCTCCGCGCGATTGACGCGCTCGACGGCGACCTGTCGGGCGTGACCCATCTGGTGGTGGCGAGCTGCACCGGCTTCGTCGCGCCGGGCATCGACCAGATCATCGCCAGGCGCCTCGGCCTCGCCTCCGATGTCGAGCGGCTGCTCGTCGGCTTCATGGGCTGCTATGCGGCGGTGTCCGCCTTGCGCAGCGCGCGTCACATCGTGCGGTCGGAGCCGACGGCGCGAGTGCTCGTCGTGACGGTCGAGCTCTCGTCGCTGCATCTGCAGGACGATGGCGCGCTCGAGCCGTTGCTCGCGATGCTGCAGTTCGGCGACGGCGCCGCGGCGGCGCTGGTCACGGCCGAGCCGCGCGGGCTCGCGCTGGAGGCGCCGTTCGCGGCCACGCTTCCGGAATCGGACGAACTCATCCGCTGGAACATCGGCGACCAGGGCTTTGCGATGCACCTGTCGGGCGAAGTGCCTGGCCGGATCGCGACCGCGCTCGCCGAACCCGGCTTTCGCGACCGGCTCGATCCGGGTCGCGTCGACGCCTGGGCCGTCCATGCCGGCGGCCGTTCGATCCTCGACGCGGTCGAGAGCGCGCTGGCGCTCGGCCAGGGCGCGCTCGCCGACTCGCGCGAGGTGTTGCGCCAGTTCGGCAACATGTCGTCGGCGACCCTGATGTTCGTGCTCGCCCGCCTGCTCGGGCGTCAGGTGGCGAGCGGGCTTGCCCTCGCCTTCGGCCCCGGACTGGCCGCCGAGGGCTTCCGCTTCCGGACCGCCTGAGATGGACATCGCCGCGCGTGTCGTCGCCGAAGAGCAGATGGACGCGGAGGATCTCGACCCCGCCGTTTATGCCGCGGTGATCGGCGACCTGGCCAGGGCGAACCGGCTCACCATGAATGCGCGGCCGACGCTCGCCTTTCTCGATCGGACGGTGCGCGGCCGTCCGTTCCGCCTGCTCGACGTCGGCTTCGGCCATGGCGATATGCTGCGCAGCATTTTTCGCTGGTCGGTGCAGCAAAACGTGGAATGCGAACTGGTTGGCGTCGATCTCAACCCGCGGAGCGCGCCGGTCGCGACTGCCGCGACGCCGCCGGGGCTGCCGATCCGGTATGTGACCGGCGACTATGAAGACCTGGCCGCCGAACCTTGGGACGTCATCGTCTCGAGCCTCGTCGCCCATCATATGAGCGACGCCCAGCTCGTCGCGTTCCTCCGCTTCATGGACCGGCATGCCCGGATGGGCTGGCTGGTCAACGACCTCCACCGTCACCGGCTCGCGCTGGTCGGCTATCCCATCCTAGCGACGCTGATGCGCTGGCACCCGATGGTGAAGGCCGACGGCACGCTGTCGATCGCACGATCCTTCCGCCGCGACGACTGGCGCACGCTGCTCGCCGCGGCGGGCGTGGAGGCCCGCATCTACCGCTCATTCCCGTTCCGGCTATGCGTCGCGAAGAGCTGCTGATCCTGGGCGGCGGGCCGGCGGGGGCCGCAGCGGCGATCGCGCTGGCGGCGCAGGGGACACGCGCCCTGGTGCTCGAACGCCAGCGCGAGACCGGCGATGCGATCTGCGGCGGGTTCCTGAGCTGGCACAGCGTGGCGGTGCTCGAACGGCTGGGGGTCGGAAAGTTGCGCGGCGCGACTGTCGGGCGGCTGCGCATCTTCGCCGGCGACCGCGTCGCCGAGGCGCCCTTGCCCCGGCCGGCGCTCGGCGTCTCGCGACGCCAGCTCGACACGGTCCTGCTGGCGCGCGCGGCGGCGGTGGGAGCGCGGGTCGAGCGCGGCGTCTCCGTGCGTGAGGCGAGCGGGACTCGGCTACGCCTGGCCGACGGCGCCGAGCTGGCCGCCGCGACGCTGCTGCTCGCGTCGGGCAAGCACGACGTGCGCGGCCATGCGCGGCCGCGCACGGCCGACGACCCGGCGCTTGGCCTTCGCGTGCGGCTCGGCCCCGCAGCCGGGCTGGACCGACTCGTCGGCGACGCCATCGAGCTGCATCTGTTCGACCGCGGCTATGCCGGGCTGGTCATGCAGGAAGACGGCACCGCCAATCTCTGCCTCGCCCTCCGCAAGTCGCGCCTTGCCGCCGACGGCGGCCCTGCGGCACTGCTGGCGGCGATCGGGCGCGAGGTCCCGGCGCTGGGCGAACGGCTCGCCTGGCTCGACCCCGGCTCGGCCATCGATGCCATTGCCGCCGTGCCCTATGGCTGGCGCACCGGCACGACCGAGCCCGGAGTCTACCGGCTCGGCGATCAATGTGGCGTCATTCCGTCGCTGGCCGGCGAAGGCATGGGGATCGCGCTCGCGAGCGGCGCGGCGGCGGCGGCGGCGCTCGCCACAGGCGCCGATGCCGGCGCCTTCCAGCACGGCTTCGCGGCCCGCACCGCGCGGCCGATCGCGATCGCGCGGATGATCCTCGCGCTGGCCGAGCGACCGCGCAGCGCCGCGCTGCTGCCGCGGCTGATGCGGCTCGCGCCCGGTCTCGCCACCACGCTCGCCCTCGCGACGCGCGTCGGGCATTGAAGCGCGCGGCGTGTCGGCCCACATTGGCGCCATGGAAAAGATGGAGCTTCCCGAGAGCGAATGGCGCAAGCGCCTGACGCCCGAGCAATATCATGTGCTGCGCGAAGCCGGCACCGAGCGCGCCTTCACCGGCGCCTATTACGACAATCACGACAGCGGCACCTATCGCTGCGCGGGGTGCGGCGCGGACCTGTTCGCCAGCGACGCGAAATATGACAGCGGCTCGGGCTGGCCGAGCTTCACTCACCCGTTCGCGCCCGACGCGGTCTCGGTGCACGAGGACACCAGCCACGGCATGCGCCGGGTCGAGGTCAAGTGCGCGCGCTGCGACGGGCATCTGGGTCATGTCTTCCCCGACGGCCCCGGCCCCGAGGGGCTGCGCTTCTGCATGAACAGCGCGGCGCTCGACTTCGTCCCGGGCAAATAAGGCGCGTCGGCCCGGCCGTGCGCCGGCGCCGACGAGGCCACTTGTGAGCGCCCGGCGAACATCGTAATCACGCTGCCACGTCGATGGCTGCCCAGCGTCCCCGCCCCACCAAGTCCCGAGCGCGGCGCGTGATCGGCACCACGTTGAAAGTGGGGCTGGGTGGCGGCCTCGTCGCTCTCGTCGCGCTGATCGTCGCGGTCTATCTCCAGGCCTCGACGCTGCCGACCTTCTCCGAGCTCAAATCCTCGCCGAACGGGCAGATGATCCGCGTCCACGCCGCCGACGGGTCGGTGCTGGTCTCGCTGGGGCCGAGCTATGGCGAGTGGCTGACCTACGACCAGATTCCGCAGGTCATGAAGGATGCGATGATCTCGGTCGAGGATCGCCGCTTCCGCTACCACCCCGGCGTCGACCCGATCGGCATCGCCCGCTCGGTCGTCGTGCGGGTCGAGCGCGGGCGCTGGGCGCAGGGCGGCTCCACCATCACCCAGCAGCTCGCGCGCAACGTGTTCCTGACCAACACCCGCACCTTCGGCCGCAAGGCGCGCGAGTGGCTGCTCGCGCTCGCGATGGAGCGGAAATTCTCGAAGGACCAGATCCTCGAGCTGTATCTGAACAAGGTCTATTTCGGCGGCGGCTCGTTCGGCATCGACGCCGCGTCGCGCAAATTCTTCGGCCACGCCGCCGACCGGCTGTCGCTCAGCGAGGCGGCGGTGATCGCGGGGCTTGTCAAGGCGCCGTCGCGCTACTCGCCGACCGCCGACGCCGACGCGGCGCTCAGCCGCGCGACGATCGTGCTCCAGGAAATGCGCGAAGCCGGGGTGATCTCGGCCGCCCAGCAGGAGGCGGCCGAATCGGCCAAAGTAAAGCTCAACGAGGAAGCCGACCAGAACAGCGTCCGCTACTTCACCGACTGGGCGCTGCCCCAGCTCGAGCTGCTGATCGACGAGACGGTCGAGCCGCTCGACGTCTGGACCACGCTGGACCCGACCATGCAGAAGGCGGCCGACGCCGCGATCCGCGCCAACGTCCCCGGCGCCACCCAGGGCGCGCTCGTCTCGCTCGACCGCGACGGCGCCGTGCGCGCGATGATCGGCGGCAAGGATTATGTCGCCTCGATCTACAATCGCGCCACCCAGGCGACGCGCCAGCCCGGCTCGGCGTTCAAGCTGTTCGTCTATCTCTCGGCGCTCGAGGCCGGCTACAAGCCCGACGACACGGTCGTGGACGAGCCGGTGACGATCGGTGGCTGGAGCCCGCGCAACAATAGCGGCCGTTTCTCCGGGCCGATTTCGCTGCGCACCGCCTTCACCTATTCGGTGAACACGATCGCCGCCAAGATCGGCCAGGACGTCGGCACCGCCACGATCGCCGACATGGCGCGGCGCTTCGGCGTCACCACCCCGATCAACCTCCAGCCGTCGATGGTGCTCGGCACCTCGGACGTGCGGCTGATCGACATGACCCGCGCCTTCGCATCGGTCGCGAGCAAGGGCATCGCCGTCGCGCCCTATGGCATCACGAAGGTGACGACCACCGGCGGCCGCCTGCTCTATCGCCACCAGACCGACACGTCGCGCGTGCTGGTCGCGCCCTGGGTCGCCGCGGGCATGACCGACCTGATGCAGAGCGCGGTCGCCGCAGGCACCGGGCGGGCCGCGCAGATCGGCCGGCCGGTTGCCGGCAAGACCGGGACGACCAGCTCCAACAAGGATGGCTGGTTCCTGGGCTTCTCCTCGGGCCTGACCACCGGCGTCTGGATGGGGCGCGACGACGCGCGCCCGGTGCGGGGGCTGCAGGGCGGCACCGCGCCCGCACGCGCCTTCGCCGCCTTCATGAAGGTCGCCGTGGCCAAGCGCCCCGCCGAGCCGTTCGAGACCCAGGTGAAGCTGCCCGAATGGCAGCTCGAGCCCGATGCCGAGGCCTATTATGGCGAGGCGACGCCCCCCGCGCCGCTCGTCGATGCCGACGGCAACCCGATCGTGCCCGACGCGCAGCCGCCGGTCGACGACCCCGATGCCGACCCGCGCAGCGGCGGCGAGCGACTGGACGACAATTTCATCGATCGCGCGCTCGGCCGCGCGCCGGGCGGCCCGCCGATCGAGCCGGACCCGCGCGAACGGCTGGACCGGATGCGCAGCCCGCCCGGCTCACGCCCGCAGGACCGGCCCCCAGGCGTACAGGGACGCCCCGTGCCGACGGAGCCATTCCCGCCCGGCTGACGGCGACGCGCCGAGCAGCTCGCGCTCGAGCGCCTTGAACGCCGGCCCGTGATTCATGTGGATGCGATGCGCGACTTCGTGCGCGACGGTGCCGCGCCGGACGTGCGGGGGCGCGAGGATCAGCCGCCAATTGTAGCGGATGTCGCCATCGGCCGTGCAACTGCCCCAGCGCGAGCGCGCGTCGCCGACGCCCACCCGGCGCACCGTCACTCCGGCCCGCGCCGCGATCTCGTGCGTCTCGTCGGTCAGCACCCGCAGCGCCTCGCGGCGAAGCCAGCGCAGCACGCGCGTCTCGAACATCTCGACCGGGCCGCCGACGAGCAGCTCGCCGCCCTGCCGCTCGCTCAGACGGCGCGCGGGGCTGTGAACGAGGCGCAGCGACTCGCCGGCGACGCTCACCACCGATCCGGGGGCGAGCGCGCGGCGCGGGGCGACCTTGCCCAGCTCGGTCTCGACCCAGGGGCGCTGTGCCTCCGCCCAGGCGAGCGCGAAGCGCAGCGAGGCGCGACGAGGCAGGGTCAGCCGGACCTCGCCGTCGCGCGGATCGACGCGCAGCCGCATCGCGCGCGCGGTCGCGCTCCGCACGACGCGCAGCGGCCGCGCCTCCGGCCCGAAGCGCGGCTCACTTTTCGAGAATATGGTCTTCCAGCTCACCCGCATCCACTTCGCTGATCGTCCAGCCGCGCACCGACATGCCGGCGCGGTGCACCGCGTCCGGATCGCCGCTCACCAGATGATGCCAGTCGGGCAGCGGCTTGCCCTCGGCGCGCAGCTTGTACGCGCAGGTCTCGGGCAGCCAGTCGAGAGTCGCCGCGAGCTTCGGCGTCAGGCGGACGCATTCCGGCACATAGGCGCGCCGGTGGCGATAGTCGGAGCAGCGCCCGCTATGCCGGTCGAGCAGCTTGCACGCGACGTTGGTCGCGAAAAACTCGCCGGTCTCCTCGTCCTCGAGCTTGTGGATGCAGCATTTGCCGCAGCCGTCGCAAAGCTGCTCCCACTCCGCGCGGTCGAGGGCCTCGAGCGGCTTGTCTTCCCAGAACCGGCTCACCTGACCCAGCGCTTCAGCTCGGCCGCGATCCTCTCGGGCGACTCGTCGTGCGGAACCAGCGCGATCGGCTTGCCGTCCGGTCCGAACAGATAGGCGATGCGGGCATGGTTCACGAGATAGTCCTTGGCTCCCGGCGCGCCCTCGCGAGTGAAGTAGATCGCATAATCCTTAGTGACCTTGGCGATCTCCGCCTCGGTGCCGGTCAGTCCGATCAGCCGCGGGTGGAAGGCGTTCACATAGGTCTTGAGCTGCTGCGGCGTGTCGCGCGCCGGATCGACGGTGACGAAGATCGGCTGCAGCTTCGCGGCCACCGCCGGGTCCGACTTCTCGACCAGGCGGTAGCCGGCCATCAGCTGCTGGAGGTCGACAGGGCAGACGTCCGGGCAATAGCTGTAGCCGAAGTAGATCAAGCGGTATTTGCCCGCCAGATCGGCCTCGCCCAGCCGCTTGCCGTCCTGGGTGACGAGCGCGAGCGGGCCGCCGATGCGCGCGTCGGCAAGCGGCGGCGCCTCGCCGGTGGCGGCGCCGCACGCGCCGAGGACGAAGGCGAGGGTGACCATGAGGTGACGGATGTTCATCGCGCGTCGAGACATGCTGTGCTAGGCGTCCCGGTTCAAGTGCAACGAGACGAGAGATCCCGTGACCCTTCGACGCGTGCTGCTTCCCCTTGCCATCGTCGCGCTCGCAGCGCCCGCCCAGGCCCAATTCTCCGACAGCTATAACTTCCTGAAGGCGGTCAAGGATCGGGACGGCGGGAAGGCGCAGGAGCTGCTCAACAGCAACGCGTCCACGCTGATCGACACGCGCGACCTGACCAGCGGCGAGCGCGCGGTCCACATCGTCACGCGCGAGCGCGATCGGAACTGGCTCGCCTTCCTGCTCAGCAAGGGCGCGAACCCCAATGTGAAGGACGCGCGCGGCACCACGCCGCTGCAGATCGCCGCCAATATCGGCTTTGTCGACGGGGCGCAGCTGCTGCTCCTGCGCGGCGCACAGATCGACCTCGCGAACAGCCAGGGCGAGACGCCGCTGATCCTCGCCGTCCAGCGACGCGACATCCCGATGGTGCGGCTGCTGCTGACCGAGGGTGCCGATCCGGCGCGGCGCGACACCGCGACCGGCATGTCGGCGCGCGATTATGCGGTGCGCGACGGGCGCAGCCAGGCGATTCTGCGATTGATGGACGAGATCAAGGCGGCGCCCAAAAAGGCGGTCGCCGGCCCCAAATAATCAGCCGAGCGCGTCGCACTCGGGATCGAGATGGCCGAGCAATCGCCGCGCCGCGCGGCGGGCGAAGCGCAGCGTCTCGGCCTTGCGGCGAGCGGCGGCAAGCGGCGCCTCGACCGCCTCGCGCGCGATCGCGGCGTCGTAGCGATCGGCGACGATCAGCCCGGCCAGACCCGGCGCAAAGCTGTCCTGCTCGAACGGATCGAGCGCAAAACCCTGCGGCACCGCCCAGAAGAAGCGGTCGCAATAGTCCAGGTAATCACGCCACTTTCCGTCCCCGAGCAGGTCGGCGCGCGAGACCTTGATCTCGACGATCACGATTCGGCCGCGCGCGTCGACCGCCATCACGTCCGCGCGACGTCCATTGCCGAGCGGAACCTCGCAGAGCGCGACGAAATCGTGCCGGAGCAGGAGGCGCGAGACGCCGCGCGCGACATCGGCGGCGGTCAGCGACGGAACGAGGGCGGGACGGCTGGCCATCCCGCCACGTTAGAACATCAGGTGAACGTGGGAAAGCCGCTCAGCGGTAAAAGACGTGGTTGCCCAGCGTGGCGACGCGCGTCTTGCGCCAGTTCGGGCTGACCCGGCGGGCATGGAAGTAAAGGGCGTTCGACGCCTTCGAGTCCCAGCTGTCCTCCATCGCGATCTGGGCGATGGCGACGGCGCGCTTCCAGTGGAGGCTCGACCGGTTGATCGGGGGGAAGCCGTTGCCGCGCACGAACGAGAACTGGCTCGGCTGGAACACGACGCCGCAGATCGACTTGGGGAAGCGGCCCGAATTGGCGCGATTGAGCACCACTTCCGCGACGGCGAGCTGGCCCTCGAGCGGCTCGCTCTTCGATTCGAAATAGACGGAGGCGGCCAGACACTCGGCATCGCGATCGAGCGCGGCGGGAATCACCTGCGCGGCGACCATCTCGGCGAGCGTGTCGGGGGTGTCGAGGATTTCGGGGGCCGCAGCTTCGGCGGCCGGCGCGATCTGGACCGCGCTGGTATCGAGCGTCAGCGTGGGAACCACACCGTCGGACGACACGTTGACTCGATTGGGAACGCTCGCGGCCTCGGCCGGGAGCGCGAAGGACGGGGCGCTCATGGCGATGCCCGTCAGAGAGGTAAGCGTCACGGCGACAACGCCGAGGACGCGCTTTGCGCGACTCATCAAGACTTCATTCTGTGCGGTGGGTCGATCCAAACTCAGGAAGCCCGTGGCGGATACGGCCGGCTTCCCTGATCTTCCCCCCGACTACGCTATCGCTCCCGAGCTCTGGTCGAGCTTCCGGCGATCTGGCGCGTGGGTGTCCTGCCCGCCTTCGGCCAGGCGACCGGGGGGGTCAACCTGAGTTGCTCGTTTCAGCGGCGAACCGTTCGGCGTCTGCGATATCCAGTTCGATCAGCCACAGATCGGGATCGTTTCGGCGTCGACGGGCTATATAGGAGTCGCGCGCCTCGTCCGACTCAACATCTTGGGGTCCGCATCGCGTCCAGCGATAGGATCCGTCGACGTCGACGGTGCGCTCCACCAGCGCCGACACCCGCCCGCGCTCCGCGCAGAGCAGCAGGATGGCGCCGGCCTGGTCGTCGCCCCGCGCCAGCACGGTCGCGAAACCGCCGGCCGCGCGCACGCGGCGGAACAGCGCGTCGATGGTGATCCGGCTGGTCAGCCGCGGCGTCATCGATGCTGCGCATATCCGGACAGCGCGGAGAGCGGGATGCGCGAGCGCATGAACGTGCCCGTTCCGCGCGCGGCCTCGTCGCCGTCGGCGTCGATCAGCCGTGCATCGGCGACGAACACCCGCCGTCGCCCGCTCACCCACCGCCCTTCGGCGACCACCGGACCGGCGACCAGCGGCTTGGTGAAGAGCAGGTTGAACGCCGTCGTCAGCAGGAAACGGTCGGTGACCAGGCTGTTCGCCGCGTAAAAGGCGGCGTCGTCGAGCATCTTGAAATAGCTCGTGCCGTGCGCCGCGCCGGCCGCATGGTACATCGATTCGTCGATGTCGAAATGGATGCGCGCCAGGCCTTCCTCGACGATGTCGAGCCGCGACCGGAAGATGCGGTTGATCGGGGCCTCGGCGTACAGCGACTCGAGCGCGCGGAAATGCGCGTCGGCACCGCTGTCAGGCGGCATCGCGCGTTTCGGCGCTGGCGAACAGCGCATAAAGCGCGTCGGCCGAGCCCGCGCCTCGCAGCTTCGCGACGAACGCCCGGTCGCGCAGTCGCCGGCTGACCTGGGCAAGCGCCTTCAGATGCTCGGCGCCGGCATCGACCGGGGACAGCAGCATGAACACCAGATCGACCGGCAGGTCGTCGATCGCGCCATAGTCGATCGGCTTGTCGAGCCGGATGAACGCCGCGCGAATGCCGTCGAGGCCCTCGATCCGGCCATGGGGAATTGCGACGCCGCCGCCGAAGCCGGTGGTTCCCAGCCGCTCGCGCTCGGTGAGCTTGTCGAGCACCTGGCGCGACTCGAGGCCGAGGCTGCGCTCGGCGAGCGTGGCCAGCGACTGGAACAGGGTCTTCTTGTTCGCAATCACCAGGTCGGCGACGATCGCCTCGCTGGGCAGGAACGCGGTGAAGTCGGTCATCACAATGTCCGGGCGGCATGGCCAGGCCATGCGGGGGCTATACGCAGGAATCGACAAATCAGGCTTGGCGCTGCGGTTCCACCCAGCCGATGGTGCCATCGCCGCGCCGATAGACCATGTTGAAGATGCCGGTCGCGCTATTTCGGAACAGCAGCGCATTGGTGTTGCGCAGATCCAGCATCATCACCGCGTCCGAGACGCTCGCATCGGGGACGTCGACCCGGGTCTCGGCGACGATCGGCGGATTGTCCGGCTCGTCCTCGACGGCTTCGTCCTCGGGAAGGCTGAACACGGTGTAACCGGCATTGTCGAACGCGGCCTGCAGCGCCGCGGCCTGGCCGTTGCGGTCCTTGATCCGGCGGTGGTGGCGGCGGAGCTGCTTCTCGATCTTGGCCAGCGCTTCCTCGAAGGACGGCTGCGCCTCGATGCCGCGCCCGCTGCCCTTCAGCACGATGCCGTTCGGCACGTACATGATGATCTCGCAGTCGAACCGATGGTCGTGCGGCCCCTTGCCGAGCGTGACCTGGGCGGAGATGGCGCGCGCGAAATACTTGTCGGCCACCGCCTGCACGCGATCGACCGCGTGCGCGCGCAGCGATTCGCCCACATCGACCTGATGCCCGGAAACGCGGACGTCCATCCTATCCTCCTCCAACAGGGCGGCGCGTTTAGGTGCCCCGCCCCGAAAACTCAACCTGTCGCAGCCTTCGACGTTCCGTCGAGCCACAGCGGGTCGGTGATCCGGGCAAGGAACGCCGCATGACGCTGCTGCTCGAGCGGCGAGGCCGCGTGCGGGCGCGCCGGCCGCACCGGGCGCGTGATGTCGAACACCACGGCGTCCTGCTGGACCGCCTCCGCCGCAGCCGGCGCGGCGCCCAGCGACAGGCCGATCTGCCGGCCGCCGGTCAGCTCGACATAGCATTGGGCGAGCAGCTGCGCGTCGAGGAGCGCGCCGTGCTTGATCCGGTGGCTCCGGTCGATCCCGTAGCGCGTGCACATCGCGTCGAGGCTGTGCTTGGCGCCGGGATGCCGGGTCCGGGAGAGGGCGAGCGTGTCGATCATCCGCGAGCGCGGGATGTGCAGCCGCCCGCATTCGCCGAGCTCGAAGTTCAGGAAGGCGAAGTCGAACGCGGCATTGTGCGCGACCAGCGGCGAATCCTCGAGAAAGTCGAGCAGCTCCTCGCAAATGTCGCGGAACAGCGGCTGGCCGGCGAGGAAGGTGTCGGACAGCCCGTGCACCGCCTGCGCGTCGGCCGGCATCATGCGCTCGGGATTGCAATAGGCGTGGTAGACGCGGCCTGTCTCGACGCGGTTGATCAGCTCGACGCAGCCGATCTCGACCATCCGATGGCCTTCGGAGACTTGGATGCCGGTGGTTTCGGTGTCGAAGACGATTTCACGCATTTCGCACAGTATCGGACGCCATGCGCCCGGAGGCAAGTGAGCAGGCGGCGAACCGAGGCGGCCGTCTGATGCTTCAGGCACCCGGTCTCGATCACGAAATCGGCGCGACGCCGCTTTTCCGCATCGGGGACCTGCAGCGCCCGGATCCGGGCGAGCTTGGCCGGAGTCATGCCCGGCCGCGCGAGCACGCGGCGGCGCTGCATCCACGCCGGCGCCGAGACGACGATCACCCCGTCGACCTGACGCCACCCGTCTTTTTCGTAGAGCAACGGAATGTCGAGCACCGCGAGCCGCCGGGCCGAATGGCGGCGGAGGAAAGCGGCGCGTGCGCGCGCGACCGCCGGGTGGATCAGCCGCTCGAGCCGGTGCAGCGCGGCCTTGTCGTGCAGCACCACCTTCCCGAGCGCCTGCCGGTCGACGCCAAGCGGCCCGGTGGTGCCGGGAAACAGCGCCTCGACCTCGGCGACGATCGCGCCGCCCGGTCCCTGCAGCCGGTGCACTTCCGCGTCGGCATCGAACACCGGCACGCCCGCCCGCCGCAGCATCGCCGCGACCGTCGACTTGCCCATGCCGATCGAGCCGGTCAGCCCCAGGACGATCATGCCGCGAGGCGCGCCCGAAGCGCGGCGTCGGCGGTCCGCGGCGGGGCGACGCCGAACAGCGCCGCGAACGCCGCCGCGGCCTGGCCGATCAGCATCTCCAGCCCGTCGATGCCGCGCAGACCCCGCGCGCGCGCGGCCGCGAGCAACGGCGTCTCGAGCGGGGCATAGACGATGTCGTACACCACTGCCCCGACCGGCAAGGGCGCGAGATCGATCGCGAGCGGCGGCTGCCCGACCATGCCGAGCGTGCTGGTGTTGACGAGCAGCCGGGCCGGCGGCAGCGGCGCCGACAAAGGCAGCGCGTCCCCGGCAAGCCCGAACTGGGCGAGCAGGGCTGCAGCCTTGTCCGGCGTCCGGTTGAGGATGGCGACGGGGCCGACGCCGCGCTTCGCCAGCGCGAAGAGCACCGCCCGCGCCGCGCCGCCGGCGCCGATCACGACGATCGGCGCGCCCGCCAGATCGGTGGCCGCGAGCGGCGTCGCGAAGCCCTCGGCGTCGGTATTGGCGCCGACGAGCCCGCCCGCCGGGGCGCGGTGGACGAGGTTGATCGCCCCGATCGCGGCCGCCTCCCCGCTCACCGACCCGACTTGCGCCAGCGCCGCCTGCTTGTGGGGCACGGTGATGTTGCACCCGCGCCATGCGGGATCGGCGGCGCGCGCCGCGAAGTAGCCGGCCAGTTCGCCCGGCCTTACATGCGCGGCGCGATAGGCGCCGGCAAGGCCGAGCCGCTCGAGCCAGAAGCCATGGATCAGCGGCGACTTGGAATGCGCGATCGGGTCGCCGATCACTTCGGCATAGGGCGTCATGACGCCATCACGCCGCGGACCCGCAGATAATCGAGCAGCTGGAGCAGCGGCAGCCCGATCACGGTGAAGTGGCTGCCCTCGATCCGGGCGAACAGCTGCACGCCCGGGCCTTCGAGCCGATACACGCCCACGCACCCGCGCGCCTGGTCCCACTCGGCGTCGAGATAGCGCGCGATAAACGCCTCCGAGAGCGGCCGGACGTGCATCGTCGCACGATCGACCACGCGCCAGACCGGCCGGCCATTCTCCGCGATCACGGCGGCGGAATAGAGATGATGTTGCCGCCCCGACATGGCGCGAAGATGCGCGGCGGCCTCGGCGCGATCCGCGGCCTTGTCGAGGATCCTGCCGTCGTCGAGCGCGACGACGCTGTCGCAGCCGAGCACGAGCACGCCCGGCGCCCGGGTCGACAGCCGCAAGGCCTTGAGCTCGGCAAGCGCGTCGGCGAAGTCGCGCGGCGGCAGGTCGGCGAGGCTGCCCTTCGCCGCGTCCTCGTCGACCCCCGGGGCGATCGCCTCGAACGGCACACCCGCCGCCTCGAGCAACGCGCGTCGACCCTGGCTTTGCGACGCGAGGATCAGGCGCATTGCCGCCGTTCGTTGCACAGGTTGATGATCGCCGCCGCGGTTTCCTCGATCGAGCGCCGGGTGACGTCGATCACCGGCCAGCCGCGATCGGCGAAGATCCGCCGCGCGAAGGCCACCTCGCGGCTGACCGCGTCCTGGTCGACATAGTCGGTCTCCGGCGCCTGGTTCAGCGAGAGCAGCCGATTGCGCCGGACCGCGACCAGCCGGTCGACGCTCGTCGTCAGCCCGACGACCAGCGGATGGCGCAGCTCGTAGAGCGCCGGCGGGGGTGGCGACTCGATCACCAGCGGGATGTTCGCCACCTTGTAGCCGCGATTGGCGAGATAGATCGACGTGGGCGTCTTCGACGTGCGCGAGATGCCCGCGAGGACGATGTCGGACTCTTCCCAATCCTCCTGGCCGATGCCGTCGTCGTGCGCGATGGTGAACTGGATCGCCTCGACCCGCGCGAAATAGGCGGCATCGAGCGCATGCTGGCGACCCGGCCGTGCCTTCGCGGTCTGGCCGAGCATCGACGACAGCGCGTCGGTCACCGGATCGAGCGCGGCGACGCTGGGCAGTCCGAGCGTCCGGCACCGCATCTCGAGCCGCCGCCGTGTCTCGGGATTGACCAGCGTGAAGAGCACCAAGCCGGGATTCTGGGCGATTTCGTCGAGGATCCGCTCGAGATTGCCCTCGGAGCGGATCATCGGCCAAAAATGGCGGATGGTCTCGACCCCGTCGAACTGGGCAAGCGCCGCCTTCGCGATGTTCTCGAGCGTCTCGCCGGTCGAGTCCGACAGCAGGTGGAGATGCAGCCGCGTGGTCACCTTCATATCCCTGTGGAAAAGGAGGGCGCGAGGCAAGCGGGCAATATCGGAGCAAGATTTGCTGCCCGCTGCGCCCGATCTCCCGCACAGGCCGGTCCACAGCCGCAAAAAGCCGTCCAGAGGCTGTGGATTGCGGGCATGACCGGCGCGACTCCGGGAACTTTTGCGGCGCGGACGCAAGTCAAATTGTTGGCAGAGTCCGGCAAAGGTCGTAAGTCCCCACCACTCCCGCTCTCACATCTGCAATCACCTGATTCAATCTAATAAGGATAAGATGCTGGGCGACCGTCCTTTACTGAGCGTGCTCCGCGGCGAACGACGCGATCCCCCTCCGATCTGGCTCATGCGACAGGCAGGGCGCTACCTGCCCGAATATCGCGCGCTCCGGGCCGAGAAAGGCGGCTTTCTCGAGCTGGTGAACGACAGCGACGCCGCGGCCGAGATCACGCTGCAGCCGCTGCGCCGTTTCGGGTTCGACGGCGCGATCCTGTTTTCCGACATCCTCGTCATTCCCCACGCGCTCGGCCAGGAGCTGACATTCCTGGCGGGCGAAGGACCGCATCTGGCGCCGCGGCTGCTGGATGCGGCGATCGACGGCCTGACCCGTGCGCCCGAGCGGCTGGAGCCGGTCTACGGGACCGTCCGGCGCGTCGCGGCGGCGCTCGATCCGGCGGTGACCTTTCTCGGGTTCGCCGGCAGCCCCTGGACGGTGGCGACCTACATGGTCGCCGGCGAGGGCAGTCGCGAACAGGCGGAAGCGCGCCGCTATGCGTATCGCGACCCGGCCGGCTTTCGCGCCATCATCGACGCGATCGAGGCGGCGACGCTCGACTATCTCGGCAAGCAGATCGAGGCGGGCGTCCATGCCGTGCAGCTCTTCGACAGCTGGGCGGGAAGCCTGTCCCCGGCGCAATATGAGGAATGGGTGATCGCGCCCACCGCGCGGCTCGTCGCGGCGCTCAGGGCGCGCTACCCCGACACGCCGATCATCGGATTTCCAAAGGGTTCCGGCGGCAAGCTGCCGGCCTATGCGCGCGAGACCGGGGTCGACGCCGTCGGCATCGACGAGACCGTGGACCCGGACTGGGCGCATGCGAGCCTGCCGGACGGCCTGCCGGTGCAGGGCAATCTCGACCCGCTCGCGCTGATCGCCGGCGGCCCGGCGCTCGACGCCGCGGCCGACCGGGTGATCCGCGCCTTTGCGGACCGGCCGCACGTGTTCAACCTCGGCCACGGCATCCTGCTCGACACGCCGATCGCGCATGTCGAGCAGCTGCTGGCGCGCGTCCGCGGGGGTGCGCAGTGACCGGCTTCCTGGGCGGCGCCTATCTGTGGGTCCAGGCGGCCCATGTGATCTTCGTGATCTTCTGGGTGGCCGGGCTGTTCATGCTGCCGCGCTTCTACGTCTACCACCAGCAGGAGCCGGTGGGCTCCGCGCAGGACCGGGCCTGGATCGAGCGCGAAGAGCGGCTGCGCAAGATCATCCTTGCGCCCGCAATGGGAGTGGTCTGGCTGCTCGGACTGACGCTGGCGCTGCATATCGGCGCGTTCTCGGAAGGCTGGTTCCACGCCAAGCTGCTGTTGGTGATCCTGCTGTCCGGCTATCATGGCTGGATCGTCGCCTACGGCAAGAAGCTGGCCGCCGGGCAGCGCACGCTCGGCGACAAGACGCTGCGGCTGATGAACGAGGTTCCCGGCGTCGCGACCGCGATCATCGTCGTGCTGGTGATCGTTCGCCCGTTCTGAGTGCGCGCCCGGACGCGGCGGTCCGGTCGCGGTTCGCCGCGCGGGCGCTTGACTAGCTCCCGGGGCCGACCTAACTCGGTCCTGTCCCGCGCCGCCTGTCCTGGTGGTGCGCGCCTCCCCTCCAGGTCGACGTCGTTCCTCCGATCGTCCCTTTACCTCAAAGCCCAACTCAGGACTGCGCATGCACCTCAAGGACCTCAAGAAGAAGTCGCCCGCCGAACTCGTCGAAATGGCGGAGAATTTGGGGGTCGAGGGCGCATCGACGCTGCGCAAGCAGGACCTGATGTTCGCGATCCTGAAGGCCGAGGCCGAGAATGGCGAGCAGATCATGGGCGAGGGCACGATCGAGGTGCTGCCCGACGGCTTCGGCTTCCTGCGCAGCCCCGAGGCCAATTACCTCGCCGGTCCCGACGACATCTACGTCTCGCCGAACCAGGTGCGGAAGTTCGGCCTGCGCACCGGCGACACCGTCGAGGGCGAGGTTCGCGCGCCGAAGGACGGCGAGCGTTACTTCGCGCTGACCCGGCTGAACGCCGTCAACTTCGACGATCCGGACGCGGTCCGCCACCGCGTCAACTTCGACAACCTGACCCCGCTCTATCCGGAATCGAAGCTCAAGCTCGATCCGGCAGATCCGACGATCAAGGATCGCTCGTCGCGGGTGATCGACATCATTGCGCCGCAGGGCAAGGGCCAGCGCGCGCTGATCGTGGCGCCGCCGCGCGTCGGCAAGACCGTGCTGCTGCAGAACATCGCGCGCTCGATCACCGCCAACCATCCGGAGGTCTTCCTGATCGTGCTGCTGATCGACGAGCGGCCCGAGGAAGTCACCGACATGCAGCGCTCGGTGAAGGGCGAGGTCATCAGCTCGACCTTCGACGAGCCGGCCTCGCGCCACGTCCAGGTCGCCGAGATGGTGATCGAGAAGGCGAAGCGCCTCGTCGAGCACAAGAAGGACGTCGTGATCCTGCTCGACTCAATCACGCGCCTGGGCCGCGCCTACAACACTGTCGTGCCGAGCTCGGGCAAGGTGCTGACCGGCGGCGTCGACGCCAATGCGCTGCAGCGGCCAAAGCGCTTTTTCGGTGCCGCGCGCAACATCGAGGAAGGCGGCTCGCTCTCCATCATCGCGACCGCGCTGATCGACACGGGCAGCCGCATGGACGAGGTGATCTTCGAAGAGTTCAAGGGCACCGGCAACTCCGAGATCGTGCTGGACCGCAAGGTGGCGGACAAGCGCATCTTCCCGTCGATCGACGTCGGCAAGTCGGGCACGCGCAAGGAAGAGCTGCTGGTCGACAAGGGCACGCTGTCGAAGATGTGGGTGCTCCGCCGCATCCTGATGCAGATGGGGACCGTCGACGCGATGGAGTTCCTGCTGGACAAGATGAAGGACTCGAAGACGAACGAGGACTTTTTCGATTCGATGAACCAGTAAGCGGCGCGCTGGCGCGAGGTGCTGAACCGCGCGACGGGAAGGACGTTCTCAGTCGATGCTTGACGTGTTGATGGCGATGGCCGCGGCTGCGGCGCCGAGCGGGGGGATCTGGTCGCAGATCGTCCACGACTTCTCCAATCTCGGTTCTCCGGCGACGCTGGCCGCGTTCGGCCAGGTGCTGATGATCGACATCATGCTTGCCGGCGACAATGCGATCGTCGTCGGCTCGCTGGCTGCCGGCCTGCCGGCCCAGCAGCGCCGGAATGTCATCCTGATCGGCATCAGCGCCGCGCTGTTGCTGCGCATCCTGTTCGCGCTGATCGTCACCCAGCTTCTCCAGATCGTGGGGCTGGTCTTTGCCGGCGGCCTGCTGCTGCTCTGGGTCGCGTGGAAGATGTTCCGCGAGTTGCACCCGGCCGGCGCGGGCGACTCGCCCGAGGTCGAGGGCGACGAGCATTCGGGCTTGAAGCCGGCCAAGAGCTTCGCTGCGGCCGCCTGGGCGGTCGCGGTGGCCGATGTCAGCATGAGCCTCGACAATGTGCTCGCGGTCGCCGGAGCGGCGCGCGACCATCCGGGGATCCTCGTCGTCGGCCTGCTGCTGTCGGTCGCGCTGATGGGCATCGCGGCCAACATCATCGCCAAATATATCGAGCGCTACCGCTGGATCGCCTATGTCGGCCTGCTCGTGATCCTCTATGTCGCGGGCAAGATGATCTACGACGGGATCATCGACCCGCAGGTCGGCCTGGGCGTGTTGTTCGGCTGATCGCGCTGCCTCGCCGGCTCAGGCGAGGTGCGTGGCGAAGAACTCCGCGGTGCGTCGATCGGCCAGCTGCGCCGCCGCCTCGCTGCGGCGCTGGCCCATCTCGGCCGCGAATCCATGATCTTCGCCCTCATAGTCGTGCAGCACGACTTTCGGGTGATCGTCGAGGCCGTCGTGCATCGCCTTCTGCGTGTCGGGCGTGACGAAGTGATCGGCGGTCGGGATGTGGAGCATCAGGGAATGCGCGATCGCATGCTTCTCGCGCAGCAGATTGTCGATGCCCACGCCATAATAGCCGACGCTCGCGTCGATGTCGGTGCGTGTTGCCGTCATGAAGGCAAGCCGGCCGCCCAGGCAGTAGCCGACGCAGCCGACCTTGCCGCCGCCGATACGGTCGCGCGCCGCCCTGATCGTGGCCTCGATGTCGCGCACGCCGGCTTCCTGGTCGAATTGTCCGAAAAGGCCGAGCGCCGTCTGGAACTGCTCGGGAATATCGGCATCGAGCTCGATCCCCGGCTCGAGCCGCCAGAACAGGTCGGGGGCGAGCGCGAGATAGCCGGCTTCGGCCCAGCTGTCGCACTTGCGGCGGATCCCCTCGTTCACGCCGAAGATCTCCTGGATCACGATGATCGCGGCCCTGGCCGCTCCCGCCGGCTCGGCGCAATAGGCGTGGAAGCTTCCCTGATGGTCCAGAGTCCCGATGTCGATCATCGTGCCCATCTTACTCTCCCTCGCTTGCGGTTCCGCCGGCATCGCGCCAGTGTCGCTCTCCGGTTAGCAGTGCGGGCGCCGCGGGCTCAAGCGGGGAGAAGCAGATGAAGTTCAATGTCGAGGTGGACTGCACGCCCGAGGAAGCGCGACGGTTCCTGGGCCTGCCCGATCTCAGCCCGGTTCACGAGGCCTATGTCTCGCAGCTGGTCGACACCGTGAAGAACGGCGTCAGCGGCGAAGCGGTGGAGGCGATGTTCAAGAGCTGGGGCCCGATGAGCGATGCCGGGCTGCGCATGTGGCAGCAGATGTTCGACGGGATGAGCGGCCGCAAGCCGACGTGACCGACACGATCTTCGCGCTCGCCTCGGGCGCGCCGCCGGCCGGGATCGCCGTGGTGCGGGTGAGTGGTCCTGGCGCGCGCGAGGTGCTTGCCGCGCTGGCCGGACCCGTCCCGCCCGACCGGCATATGTCGCTGCGGACGCTCCGCGATCCCGCGGACGGAATGATCCTCGACCGGGGGCTGGTGGTGTTCTTTCCGGGTCCGGGCACCGCGACCGGCGAAGACCTGGCCGAGCTGCACCTGCATGGCGGCCGCGCGATCGTCGCCGCGGTGGAGGCGGTGCTTGCCGGCGTCCCGGGTTGCCGGCCGGCGCGCGCGGGCGAGTTCACCTGGCGCGCGTTCCGGAACGGCGTGCTCGATCTTGTCGGCGTCGAAAGCCTGTCGGACCTGCTCCGCGCCGAAACCGAAGCTCAGCGACGCGCGGCGCTTGCCGGGACGGCGCTGGGCGCGAAGGTCGAATCCTGGCAGCGGGACATCCTTCTCGCATCGGCTCTCGTCGAGGCCGCCCTCGACCAGTCCGACGAGGACGATGTTCGACCGGACGAGGATCTGGTACTTTCACTTGTGCGCGGCGTGGCCGACGATATGGCGCAGATGCTGGCGCGCCCGGCTACCGAGCGCCTCTTCGATGGCATTCGCGTCGTCTTCGCCGGTCCGCCGAACGTGGGAAAGTCGAGCCTAATCAATGCCCTAGCGGGGCGGGACGCAGCGATTGCGTCGCCCGTCGCCGGCACGACCCGCGACGTGATCGAGGTCCCGGTCCGGCTCGGGGGCACGGCGTTCGTGTTGACCGATACGGCCGGCCTGCGCGATCCCGGCGCCGATCCGGTCGAAGCCATCGGGATTGCGCGTGCGCGCGAGCGGATCGACGCCGCCGATCTACTGGTGTGGATGGGAGACGGCCCGGCGCCGGACGTCGTCTCCGCGGGCGTGATCCCGATCCACGCGCGCTGCGACGCGCGACCGGGTCCGCGCGACCGACTGCCGGTCTCCGCCGTCACGGGAGAGGGGCTGACCGATCTGGCGGAGGCGCTGGTCGATAAGGCGCGAGCGTTGCTGCCGCGCGAGGGGGAAGCGGTGCTGAATCGCCGCCAGCGTGAGATCATCGCGATCGCCCGGTCGGACCTCGTCGACGCTCATGCCGCGTCCGACGAACTCGTGCGCGCAGAGCTTCTGCGCCGGGCCCGAACATCTTTCGATTTGCTGACCGGACGGGCGGGAACCGAGAACATGCTCGACGCACTCTTCTCGACATTCTGCGTCGGAAAATGATGTTCCACGTGGAACAGCTTTGACTTGCGCCCCATGCGCCGCTTTACCGCGCGCATGTTCGACGTGATGGTCATCGGTGGCGGGCACGCCGGCTGCGAAGCAGCCGCGGCCGCGGCGCGCTTCGGCGCCCGGACCGCGCTCGTCACTTTCGACCGTGCGGCGATCGGCGCAATGTCGTGCAATCCCGCGATCGGCGGTCTGGGCAAGGGCCATCTCGTTCGCGAGGTCGACGCGCTCGATGGGCTGATGGCGCGAGCGACCGACGCGGCCGGGATTCATTACCGGATGCTCAATGCGTCCAAGGGCGCTGCGGTGCGCGGGCCCCGGGTGCAGGCGGATCGGCGTCGCTTTGCGGCGGCGATCCAGGCCAGCCTTTCGGACGCGGACGGGCTCGAGATCATCGAAGCCGAGGTCCGTTCGCTCTTGATCCGGGACGGCCGCGTCGCCGGAGCGCGGCTGGCGGACGGCCGCGAACTGGTCGCAGGCGCGATCGTGATCGCCTCGGGGACATTCCTCAACGGCAAGCTCTTCTGTGGTCTCGAGACGCGTTCCGGTGGGCGGTCGGGTGAGCGCGCCGCGATCGCGCTCGGCGATCAACTCCGGTCGCTCGATCTGCCGATCGGACGGCTCAAGACGGGGACTCCGCCCCGGCTCGACGGACGATCGATCGATTGGTCTGCGCTCGAGCGCCAGCCTTCGGACGCGGTGGCGTGGACCATGTCGCCGATGTCCGCCGGGCGGCCACTGCCCCAGCTCGCCTGCGGGATCACGCGGACGACCGCCACCACCCACGATCTGATCCGGGACGCTCTCCACCAGTCGCCGCTGCATAGCGGGGCGATCGAGGGCAGGGGCCCACGCTATTGCCCGTCGATCGAGGACAAGATTGCGCGCTTCGGCGACCGCGACGGTCATCAGATCTTCCTTGAGCCCGAGGGCCTCGACGACCATTTCGTCTACCCGAACGGCATTTCGACGTCGCTTCCCGAAGCCGTCCAGCAAGCCTTTCTGCGCACCGTTCCGGGGCTGGAACGCGCGATCATCGTCAGGCCTGGCTATGCCGTCGAATATGATCATATCGATCCGCGGGCGCTGAACCCGGATCTCGGCCTGCGTGCGCTCTCCGGATTGTACCTCGCCGGGCAGATCAACGGGACCACCGGCTATGAAGAGGCGGCCGCACAAGGCCTTGTCGCCGGACTCAATGCGGCGCGCGCGGCCTCCGGCGCGGCTCCGGTCATCTTCGATCGGGCAAGTTCCTATATCGGCGTGATGATCGACGACCTGACCTTGCAGGGCGTCACCGAACCCTATCGGATGCTGACCGCGCGCGCGGAGTATCGGCTCCACCTCCGGGCCGACAATGCTATGAGCCGCCTGACTGGTCTTGGCCTCGACGCCGGCTGTGTCGGTCCTGCGCGGGCCCGACGGCACCGGGAGCGCTCGGCGGACCTGGGGCGCTTGAAGGCCGCGCTGGAGCGCGTGTGCCGGGCGGCGGAGCTGGGCGTCGTGGGATTGCGCGACGACGGCCGGCAACGCCCCTTGTCCGAGTGGCTGCGGCATAACGGGGTCGATGTGGCGGCCGCGCTGCGCGTGGTGCCCGAGCTCGCGGCCTTCCCCGCCGATTTGCTCAACGAAGCCGTCGAGGACGCGCGCTACGCGCCCTATCTGGAGCGACAGGCGGCAGAGGTGAGATCCTTTGCATCGGCCTCCGCGGTCGCGATCGCCCCCGATTTCGACTATGGCGCAATCCCCGGCCTGTCGACCGAGATGGTCGAGCGGCTGAGCGCCGCGCGCCCCGGCGATCTCGATGCCGCCCGCCGCGTGCGCGGGATCACGCCGGCCGCGCTGGCCGCCATCCTCGCCCATACGCAAAAGCGCGCGGCGTGACCGAAGACGAGGCACGGGCCTGGCTTGCGGCCCGTTTCCCCGGGCCGGGGCTCGACCGGCTCGAGCGATATGTCGAGATGCTCCTCGCCGAAAATAGCCGCCAGAACCTGATCAGCCGACAAAGCGAAAGCGAGATCTGGGCGCGGCACATCGTCGACTCCGCCCAACTCATCGAGCCGGCCCTCGATGCGGCCTCCTGGCTCGACGTCGGCTCGGGACCTGGCCTTCCAGGCCTCGTGATCGCGAGCCTCGTCAATGCACCGGTGACGCTTGTCGAGCCGCGATCCCGTCGGGTCGGCTTTCTCCGCAGCGCCACGGACGCGCTCGGCCTGGCGAATGTGGTCGTACACCCATGCATGATCGCGCAACTTCCGGCGGCGACCTATGGCGCGGTCACGGCACGCGCCTATGCGCCCCTGGCGGATCTTCTGCCGTCCATTGCGCCATTCACAGATTCATCCACCATTTGGGTGCTGCCCAAGGGTCGGTCGGCCGAGACGGAACTGGCAGCCGCGCGCGAGACATGGCAGGGTGTGTTCCACGTGAAACAAAGTGCGACGAGTGTCGATGCGCGGATCATCGTCGCGCGCAAGGTCCGGCGGAAACGATCATGATCTGTGTCGGCGTGGCAAATCAAAAAGGTGGGGTGGGGAAGACCACCACGGCGATCAACGTGGCGACGGCGCTTGCCGCGACCGGCTGGCGCGTCCTGCTGATCGATCTCGATCCCCAGGGCAATGCCTCGACCGGGCTCGGCGTGACGCAATCGCAGCGCGAGCGGTCGAGCTACGACCTGCTGACCGGGCAATGCTCGCTGTCCGAGTCCGTCGTCGCGACGCGCGTCCCGCGGCTCGATCTCATCCCCGCCACCGTCGACCTGTCCGGTGCCGAGATCGAGCTGATCGAGTTCGAGCAGCGCACGCATCGGCTGCGGAATGCCCTGGCCGGAGCGCCCCCGGGCCGATGGGACATCTGCCTGATCGACTGCCCGCCCTCGCTCGGGCTGCTGACGATCAATGCGATGGTCGCTGCGGATTCCTTGCTCGTGCCGCTGCAATGCGAGTTCTTCGCGCTCGAGGGGTTGAGCCAGCTCCTCCAGACGATCGATCGGATCCGCGGACGGTTCAACCCCACGCTCGCGATCCTCGGTGTGGCGCTGACGATGTACGACCGGCGCAACAATTTGACCGAACAGGTTGCGCAGGATGTCCGGACCTGCCTGGGCAATGTGGTCTTCGAGACGGTGATCCCGCGCAATGTTCGCCTTTCTGAGGCGCCCAGCCATGGCGTCCCGGCCTTGATCTACGATCATCGCTGCCCAGGGTCGGAAGCCTATATCGCCCTGGCGCGCGAGCTGATCGGGCGACTTCCCGCGAGCAAGAGGGCGGCATGAACGAGACGGTCCGCAAGCGGCCGACCGGACTGGGTCGAGGGCTGTCGGCACTCTTGGGCGAGGCGGTTCGCGAGGAACCGGTCGCAGCGACGGGCGAGCGCTCGCGCGGCGTCCAGCTCGTCGACATCGCCGAGATCGAGCCGCATCCCGAGCAGCCGCGTCGATATTTCGACGAGGCGGCGCTCGACGAACTCGCCGGCTCGATCGCGGCGAGGGGGTTGATCCAGCCCATCGTCGTGCGTCCGCACGGGCGCGGCTACCAGATCGTCGCCGGCGAGCGGCGCTGGCGGGCGGCACAGCGAGCCCAGCTCCACCAGGTTCCGGTCATCGTCCGCGAGTTCGACGAGGCCGAGACGCTCGAGCTCGCCCTGGTCGAGAATATCCAGCGCGAAGACCTGAATGCCATCGAAGAGGCGGACGCCTATAAGAAGCTGATCGACCGCTTCGGGCACAGCCAGGAAGCGCTCGGCCGGATCGTCCACAAGTCCCGCAGCCACATCGCCAACCTGTTGAGATTGCTGGAGCTTCCCGTCTTCGTGCGCGAGGCGCTGGCGGATGGCCGACTGACGATGGGCCATGCGCGGGCGCTGGTGACGGCGCGCGACCCGGAAGCGCTCGCCCGCACCGTCATCGAGCGCGGCCTGTCCGTCCGCGAAACCGAACGCCTGGCCCGCGACGCCAAGTCCGGCGGCGCGGCGCGGAGCGCCGCCGCAAGCCCGGCCACGCCCGATGCCGATATCGCAGCGCTGGAGCGTCAGCTCGGCGACATACTCGGCCTCAAGGTACGGATCGCCCATAGCGGGACGAGTGGTGCGGTGACGCTCGGCTATTCGAGCCTCGACCAGCTCGACCTGATCTGCCAGCGACTGTCCGGCGAGCGGATCTGACCGTCAGCGGCGCCGAGCGACCGCGCGAGCGATCGCGAGAAACTCGTCGGCCGCCAGGACGGCGCCGGCATTGGCCGGCGAAACGAGCTTCGCCTGTGCATCGGTGAGGCGATCAACCAGACGTGCGAGCTCCGCCGGCGACCACCGCCGCAACTCGGCTTCGACGATGTTCTTTTCTTTCCAGAACAGCGACTTGCCTGCCGCCGCGAGCGCGGCATCGATGCTGCCCTTCGCCTCGGCATCGGCGCGAAGCTGGGCAAGCTGGAGCGCGCGGCGCAAGGCGGCCCGGACGAGCGGGATCGACTCGGACCCCTCCGGGCTCAACGCGACCAGTTCTGCCGCCGCGTCCTGCGTGTTGCCGAGCAGCGCCGCATCGACCAGCGCGCCCTGATCCGCTTCCGCCTGCCCGGCCCCGATCGCCGCGAGCGTGTCGAAGTCGGCCTCCTTCGGACCGGCGCGATCCGCATCGAGGTAATCGGCAATCTTCTCCAGTTCGCGCGCAATCACCGCGCGATCCCCGCCCGCCGCCTCGGCCAGGCGGCGCGCGACGTCGGGCTGGAGACGCACGCCAAGTTCATGCCCGATCGCGATCGCGACACGGTCGGCCTCCTGGCCTTCCGGCGCATAGCTGGCAAAGGCGAGCACGCCGGGAGCAGCGAGCGCGAGCTTGAGCAGCTTGCCCGTCGGCTTGAGCGCGCCGGCGATGATCGCGACGGGGTTGCCCGCCTGGGGCGCGTCCAGCAATGCTTCCGCCGCGCTCGCGACCTCGTCGCCATTGGCGCGGACGCGAATCCAGCGCGCGCCGCCGAACAGCGACTGCGAGGCCGCTTCGTCCGCCAGCAGGGCGGGATCCCTGGCAAGCTGGCTTCCGTCGAAGTCGATCCGCTCGATATCCGCGCCGAGCGCCTTGCCAAGACGATCGGCCAGCGCGCGCGAGCCCGCCTCGTCGGGACCGTAGAAGAGGTAGAAGCGGATCGCCGGGTCGGGGCGGTCGACCGCGCGTTCGATCTCGGCCCGCTTGGCGACCTTCACTTGGCCGGGCTGCGCGAGGCGTAGAGCGCGAGGCGAGCGACAATCTGGTCGGCGACTTCGCCGGCAAGCCGCTCGAGCGCGGTATTCTCCGCGGCGATCGTGGCATATTCGGAGCGCACCACGTCGATACCGGCGTCGGAGCCGGCCGTCGCGTCGACGACCGTGGTGCCGCCGGACAGATCGACCAGCCGGTAGCGGGCGCGCAGCGTGCGCCGTTCGCGCGTGATCGCGTCGTCGGCGCGAACGCCAAAGCCTTCGATCCGGTCGTCCAGTTCGATCTCGAGCCGGTAACGCGCCTGGCTGTTGTCGGCGAAGGACAGCCGGTCGCGCAGCGCGTTCTGGACGAGCCAGCCATTCTTGCCCGCGATCGGGGCGACCGTCACGCCTGCCAGCCCCGCCGCGACGACCCCGTCGCTGCCGCCCGAATAGAGCGGGCGCAGGCCGCACCCGCCGAGCGTCGCGGCGAGCATCAGGAGAAACAGGACGCGCGTCATGCGACGAGATTCACGAGCCGGTCGGGCACGACCACGACTTTCCGGGGCGCGGCGCCGTCGAGCAGGCGCACGACATTGGGCGCCGCCAGCGCAAGCGCCTCGAGCGTCTCGCGCGATTCGCCCCGCGGCACGGTGAGCGTGTCGCGCAGCTTGCCGTTGACCTGCACCGCGATCGTCACCTGATCCTCGACCAGCATCGCCGGGTCGAAGGCGGGCCAGCCCGCGTCGGCGACGAGCCCGTCCTGGCCCAGCGCGGCCCAGGCCTCCTCGGCGAGGTGCGGGATCATCGGCGCGACCAGGCAGACGAGGGTGCGCACGGCCGCGTCGCGGCTGGCCGAGGGCGGCGCCTTCTCGATCGCGCCCACGAATTCGTAGAGCTTCGCCACCGCCTTGTTGAAGGCGAGCGCCTCGACGTCCGTGGCGACGCCCGCGATCGTGCGGTGGCGCTTGCGCTCGAGCGCGTCGTCGGCGCCGGCGGCGTCACCAGCGTCGACCAGCGCGGCGACGAGGCGCCAGACGCGGTTGACGAACCGCCACGCGCCTTCGATCCCCGCTTCGGACCAGGCGAGGTCGCGCTCGGGCGGCGAGTCGGACAGCATGAACCAGCGCACCGCGTCGGCGCCGTAGCGTTCCACGATCCCGTCCGGGTCGACGACATTCTTCTTCGACTTGGACATTTTCTCGACGCGGCCGACCGTGACCGGCGCCCCGTCCTGGGTGACGTAGGCGCCGCCGGTGGTGCGCTCCACCTCCTCGGGGCTGAGCCAGCGCCCCTCGGCGTCCTGATAGGTCTCGTGCGTGACCATGCCCTGGGTGAACAGCCCGGTGAACGGCTCGGTCAGGTCGATCTTGCCGAGCCGGGCGAGCGCGCGCGTCCAGAAGCGCGCATAGAGCAGGTGCAGGATCGCATGCTCGACGCCGCCGATATACTGGCCGACCGGCAACCAGGAGTCCGCGACGGACTTGTCGAACGGGCGATCGTCGGGCTGGCTGGCGAAGCGAATGAAATACCACGACGAATCGACGAAGGTATCGAGCGTGTCGGTCTCGCGCCGCGCCGGCTTGCCGCAGCTCGGGCAGTCGACATGCTTCCAGCTCGGATGGCGGTCGAGCGGGTTGCCGGGCACGTCGAAGCTGACGTCCTCGGGCAGCACGACGGGAAGCTGGTCGCGCGGCACCGGGACGGCGCCGCAGCCCTCGCAATGGATGATCGGGATCGGTGTGCCCCAGTAACGCTGCCGGGAGACGCCCCAGTCGCGCAGGCGCCACACCGTCGTGCCCTGGCCCCAGCCATCGGCCTCGGCGCGCGCGATCACCGCGCGCTTGGCCGCTTCGATGTCCAGACCGTCCAGGAATCGCGAATTCACGATCGTACCCGGGCCCGTATAGGCCTCGTCACCCTCGAAAACGGGATCGGTCGCGGTGCCGTCCGAAACGACGCGCGTGACCGAAAGCGCGTATTTGCGCGCGAAATCCATGTCGCGCTGATCGTGCGCGGGCACGCCGAACACCGCGCCCGTGCCATAGTCCATCAGCACGAAATTGGCGATGTAGACGGGCAACTGCCACTCGGGATCGAACGGGTGCGTCGCCGTCAGCCCGGTCGCAAAGCCCTTCTTCTCGGCCGTCTCGATCTCGGCGGCGGTCGTCCCGCCGGCCCGGCACGCATCGACGAACGCGGCCGCGTCCGGGTCGCGTCCGGCGACCGCTGCCGCAAGCGGGTGGTCGGCCGCGACCGCGACGAAGCTTGCCCCGAAGATCGTATCCGGCCGGGTGGTGAAGACCTCGACACTGCCGCCGTCGGACAGCGCGAAGCGGAACTGCAGGCCCTGGCTCTTCCCGATCCAGTTCTCCTGCATCAGCCGGACCTTGTCGGGCCATTGGTCGAGCGTCGCAAGGCCGTCGAGCAGCTCGTCGGCGAAGTCGGTGATCTTCAGAAACCACTGGCTGAGCTTGCGCTTCTCGACGAGCGCCCCCGAGCGCCAGCCGCGGCCGTCGATCACCTGCTCGTTGGCCAGCACGGTGTGGTCGACCGGATCCCAATTGACCGCCGATTCCTTGCGGTAGACGAGGCCCGCCGCGTACAGCTCGAGGAAGAGCGCCTGCTCCTGGCCGTAATAATCGGGCTCGCACGTCGCGAGTTCGCGGCTCCAGTCGAGCGCGAACCCGAGCGACTTCAGCTGGGTGCGCATCGTCGCGATGTTCGCGCGCGTCCAGCTGCCCGGGTGCACGCGCTTTTCCATCGCGGCGTTCTCGGCGGGCATGCCGAAGGCATCCCACCCCATCGGATGGAGCACTTCCATGCCCTGCATCCGGCGGAAGCGGGCGAGCACGTCGCCCATCGTGTAGTTGCGGACATGGCCCATATGGATGCGCCCCGACGGATAGGGGAACATCTCGAGCACGTAGCTCTTGGGCTTGGGGCTGTCGTCGGACGCGCGGAAGGTCTGCCGCTCGTCCCAGATCTTCTGCCAGCGTGCGTCCGCCGCGCGCGGATTGAAGCGTGCGGTCGTCATGACGTCACTCGGAAATGGCAGCGCGCCGCAAGTCGCGCGCCCGCGTCAGGATGATGTCCTCGAGCTTCTGGACGGTGGCGGCCTGCACCGGCGCGTCGGCCCATTGGCCGTTCTGCAGCACCTGCCGCGACGCCGCGACGCGCAGCCCGTCGGCGCGCAGATCCTGGTCGAGGATGGTCACGGTCAGCTTCATCCGCTCGGTCTGGATCGCCGGGTTGACGTACCAGTCGGTCACGATCACGCCGCCGTTGGAATCGGTCTGGAGCAGCGGCATGAAGCTCACCGTGTCGAGCGCCGCGCGCCACAGATAGGCATTCACGCCGATCGTGGTCACCTTCGATGCGGCGATGTCGGACTCGCGTGCCCGGTCCTTGCGGCTGTTGCCGCCAAGGCCCTTCGAAAGGTCGTCCTTGACCCACTGGCAGCCCGACAGGGCGAACATGCTGGTCAAAAGCAACGCGGCAACACGGCTCGAGCGGCGCATCTTTAATCCTTGGGGCAAAGGTCGATTTCGGGCCGTTATAGGCGCTGGTGGCCGACCCGCAAGCGCGGGCTGTGGACCTTGTGCAACAGGTCGCCAGAAAGCGACTCAAGTGGTGGCGACGGCTGAAAGAAACATGCTAGATAGGATCTGAAAAGGGGCGTGACTCGAAGATGCCGATTGGTCGGACATGGCTGGCAGTCGGGGCGATGGCGTTTGCTGTCGCCGGCAGCCTTGCTTTGTCTCCGCTCGCCGCGAAGACCGACGAGCTGAAGCGGCTCCAGCGCCGGCCGGTGACGCTCAGCGCGCGCGGCGGCATCGGCTCCTTCACTCCCGCCGCCGCCGATCCGCGAGTCGCGGCCGTCTATGCCCGCGCGGGCCTTGCGAACAGCGGCTTCCGCTTCACGCCGGCGGGCGCGGCCAGCGGCAATCGTGCGGTCACCGTCGCCGTCCGCGCCGTCACCAGCGGCGCGCGCAACGAGCCGACCCGCACCGGCCTCGCGCCCTCGGTCGCGATCCAGCCGATCGCGTATAACCTCGGCGTCGCCGTCGGCTGGAAGCGGTTCGCGCTGTCGGGCGACATCGCCCGCGTCGATGCGGCGGGCCTGCCGGGCAGCCGCGAGAAGGTCGATCTGGGCCTCAGCTACAATGCGCCGCGCTGGAGCGGTCGTCTCCAGGTCGAGCGTGACCGGCCGACGGACCAGGTTTCGCGTCTGACCGGCGGCGACACGGTGTCGTTCGACATCGGCGGCTCCTACGCGCTCACGCGCAACCTCGATGTGACCGCGGGCGTCCGCTACCGCGCCGAGCGCGATCGCCTGCAGCTCGTCGACGATGGCCGCCGCGACACGCAAGCCGTCTATATCGGCACCGCCGTCAAGTTCTGATCCAGCCGTCGATTGCCGCCCAGCCCTGTGCGCCGAGTGCGCGCAGCCGCCGCGCACGCCGCGACGTCATGCCGCCCAGCGCGATCACCGGAAGCCGCGCCGTCCGCGCGAGCAGTCCGAAGCGCACCGGGCCGAGCGCCGCCGCGCCGGGATGGCTCCGGGTCGGAAAGGCCGGCGAGAGCAGCACGGCGTCGGCCCGCGCCCGCGCGGCGGCGACCAGCTCGCGGCGATCATGGGCGGTCGCGAGCATCAGCATCGGCCGGCCTTCGCGGCGCGCCTGGTAAACCCCGTCCACGCGCCAGCGCGCGGCCATCCTTGCCCCGTCCGCCACGACCATGACGAGCCCGCGACGCCGCGCGATCCGCCGCACGCGCTGAACCAGCGCAAGCCGGGCCTCGCGCCCCAGCGAATAATGGCGGACGACGACGCCGCTCCCGCGCGGGAGCCGGGCGAGCGCCGTCCAGAGCCGATCGTCCTGGCGCTCGTCGGTCAGCAGCCATTCGGTCGGGAGCGAGTGGTGGCGGCGGCGCATCTTCGTTCCTATAGCAGCGCCGATGTCCGATCCCGCAACGCGCCTCGCCGCCGTCCATGACCGCATCGCCCGTGCCGCCAAAGTCGCGCGGCGCGACTCCGCCGAAATCGCGCTGATCGCGGTCTCGAAGACCCACGGACCCGACGCGATCGTTCCGCTGATCGAGGCCGGCCAGCGCCGCTTCGGCGAGAATCGCGTCCAGGAGGCCGAGGGCAAATGGCCCGGACTCCGCGCGCGCTGGCCCGATGTCGAGCTGCACCTTGTCGGCCAGCTCCAGTCCAACAAGGCCGAGCCGGCCGTCGCGCTGTTCGACGCGATCCATTCGGTCGACCGGTCCTCGCTCGTCCAGGCGCTCGCCCGTGCGATCGACAAGGCCGGGCGCGCGCCGCAAATGTTCGTCCAGGTCAATATCGGCGACGAGCCGCAGAAAGGCGGCGTCGCGGTCGCGAGCCTGCCCGCCCTGCTCGGCGAGGCGCGTTCGGCGGGCCTCGCAATCGCCGGGCTGATGTGCGTGCCGCCCGCCGCGGTCGAGGCCGCGCCCTATTTCGCGCTCGCCGCCAAGTTGGCGCGCGACAACGGCCTCGCGCGCCTCAGCATGGGCATGTCCGACGATTTCGAAACCGCGGTGACGCTCGGCGCCACCCATGTCCGGGTCGGCTCGGCGCTGTTCGGCGCGCGCGCATGAGGTACGACGCGCTGATCTTCGACTTCGATGGCGTGCTGCTCGAAAGCGAGTTCGAGGGCAACCGGCACCTGGCCGACCTGCTGACCGAGCTCGGCCATGCGACCAGCGTCGAGGAGGCGCTGACGCATTTCATCGGCCTGTCGGGGCGCGACTTTCTCGACGCGATCGAGGCGCGGATCGGCACCAGCCTGCCGCCCGAGTTTCACGGGCGGCGCGCGGAAGAAGATGCGCGCGTGCTCCGCCATGGCCTCGCCGAAGTCGCCGGCGCGATCGACTTCGTGCGTGCGCTGCCGCCCGACCTGCCGCGCGCGGTCGCATCGTCGAGCCGGGTCGACTGGATCGAGACGCACCTCACCCATCTCGGCCTGCGCGACGCGTTCGGCCCCTTCGTGTTCAGCGGCCGCGAGCATGTGGCGCGCGGCAAGCCGGCGCCCGACATCTATCTCCACGCCGCCGCGGCGCTGGGCGTGGACATCACGCGTGCGGCGATCCTCGAAGACTCGGAAGTGGGGGTGAAGGGCGCCGTCGCGTCGGGCGCGTTCGTGATCGGCCTCGCCGCCGGATCGCACTGCCTTCCGGGGCATGCCGAAAAGCTGAAGGCGCTCGGCGTGCACGCGGTGGCGCACGACTTCCACGAGGTCCGCCGGCTGCTCGGGCTGACCTGACGCGCCTAGAGCTGGTGGCCGGTGCGATCGCGCTTGGTCGCCAGATAGCGTTCGTTGAAGGGGTTGGCCGCCATCTTGTGGGGGACGCGCTCGACGACCGTCACTCCCGCGCTCTCCAGTCCCGCGACCTTTTGCGGATTGTTGGTCAGCAGTCGCACCTGGCGCTGGCCGAGCAGGTCGAGCATGCGCGCGGCGACCCGGAAGTCGCGCGCGTCGATCGCAAAGCCGAGCCGGACATTGGCATCCACCGTGTCGAAGCCCTGGTCCTGCAGCGCATAGGCGCGAAGCTTGTTCACGAGCCCGATTCCGCGGCCTTCCTGCCGCAAATACAACAGGATACCCCATCCTGCACCGGTGATCTCGCGAAGCGCCGCGTCGAGCTGCGGCCCGCAATCGCACTTCAACGAGCCCAGCACGTCGCCGGTCAGGCACTCGCTGTGCAGGCGGACGAGGGGCGGGCGTCCGTCCGGCTGGCCCAGCACCAGCGCGACATGAACGTCGCCGCCATCGGGGCTCCGGAACGCGACGATCTCGGCATCGGAGCTCGCCGCGACGGGCAGCCGCGCGCGCGTCGCGATCCGCAGCCGCGCCGGATCCTCGGCGGCGGCGATGTCGCCGGGCCGGATCATCGGCGCCGCATCGCTCGATCGAACGAAGAAGGCCGGGAGCAGTCCCGCGATCCGTGCGAGTTCGAGCGCGGCGTCGGCCACGACCGGCTGGGCGATGGCGACCGCCTTGAACGGCCCCTTGAGCGGGGTCGCCAGGTCGAGCGCGGGATCGGCGAGCGCGGTCGCAACGTCGAAATCCAGCCACGGCGCGCGCGCGACCTGGACGGCATGGCCGGGGGTCGCCGCATCGCGCTGGTTGGCGAGGCGCAGCGTCGCCGCGCGTCCGGCGGAGAGCAGCACGTCGGCCGCGTTCGCCGGGTCGAAGCGCGCCAGCCGCTCGGCATCGGCGGTCTCGACCGCCAGCAGCTCGAGCGTGCCGCCCGCGTCGCCGATCGACACGGGCCAGCCGCGCCGCAGCGCGTCGATCGCCTGCGCGACCGCCTCGCTCAAAAGCGGAACTCCGTCACCAGCGGCACATGGTCGGACGGCTTGAGCCATCCGCGGCAGGGTTCGTGCACCGCATGCGCGGTCGCGCGCGTCGCCACCTCGGGGCTGGCCCACATATGGTCGAGGCGCCGGCCGCGGTCCGAAGCCGCCCAGTCCTTCGCGCGGTAGCTCCACCAGGTGAAGCAGCGTTCCGGCGCCGGCACGAACCTGCGGCCCAGATCGACCCAGTCGTGCGACGCCTGCAGGCGCGCAAGCGCATCGACCTCGACCGGCGTGTGGCTGACGACGTCGAGCAACTGCTTGTGGCTCCAGACGTCGCATTCCAGCGGGGCGATGTTGAAATCCCCGACCATGATCGTGGGGACCGTCAATCCCTCCGACCAGCGCGTCATCCGCTCGAGAAAGTCGAGCTTCTGGCCGAATTTGGGGTTCAGCTCGCGATCGGGGATGTCGCCGCCCGCGGGCACATAGACATTCTCGACTCGGATCCCGTTCGGCAGGCGCACGCCCAGGTGCCGCGCCTCGCCATTGGCCTGCCAGTCGTTGCGGACTTCCTCGACCAGCGGCACGCGGCTGATCACCGCCACGCCGTGGTGCATGCGCTGGCCGTGGAGGAGCACATGGTCGTAGCCGAGCGCGTGGAAGTCGGCGCGCGGGAAGGATCCGTCCTCGACCTTGGTCTCCTGCAGGCAGAGGATGTCGGGCGACTCGGATTTGAGGAACTGCTCGACGATCGGCAGCCGGAAGCGCACCGAGTTGATGTTCCACGAAGCGATCTTGAGCGTATCGGTCACGAGCGGCTGCTTAGAGGACCTCGGGGTCTCCAGACAAGGAAAGACCCCCGCTCCGGGGGCTTGGAGCGGGGGCCGACCGAGCGTTGTCACGCTGGCGGGAGGGGGCACTCCGGGCGGGCAACAGGGGGAAATCCCGCCAAACGCCCCATCCGCCTGACCCAATTAGGAAGCTGAACCTGTCGCTTCAATGAACAGGGCGTCAGCGTCCGCCGGTTTTCCGTCGCGGGTCGCTGAACCGGAACGCTTCGTCGCCGACCGGCACGTTGACCTTGTGATTGGCCAGGCGGACGGTGGTGCGATTATTCTGTGCGTCGAGCGCGACCCAGCCTTGCAGCAGCAACCCGCCGGGCGCGTCGGCCTTCTCGGTGAAGGCAAGGGTAATCGCGCCATATTCGGGGTGCTTCGGGTCCTTGGCGAGCACGGTCAGCACGCCCGGCTGGCCCGACGGCACCAGCTTCGCGACCTTGCCCAGGTCCTTGCGCGGGTCGAGCAGCACGCCGAGCGGGGATCCGCCGATCGGCCAGCGCGACACCTGCTTCACCTGATAGTCGACGAAGCTCAGCGCCTTGCCGTCGGCGACCACGAGGATCGGCACGCCGGGCTCATATTGGAAACGGATCTTGCCCGGCTGCTTCAGCGTGAGCGTGCCGTTCAGCCGCTTCCCCGCGCGGTCGGTCTGGGTGAAGTCCGCCGTCATCGACTGAACGCCGCGCAGATGGTCGGCGACCCGGGCAAGCTCGGGCGCAAGCGTCGGCTGCGCCACAGCGGGCGCGGCCACCAGGACGGCCAGCGAGAAGACAGCAGCAGGCTTGATGGACATGAAGACTCCGGCACGTTGACGGGACGGGCTGTGGCGCAGCGCCATTGAACCCGCGCTGAACTCGCGCTCAGCGTCCCCCGAGCAGATTTTGTTCCCAGAACATCAGCGTGGTCCACATCTGATAGTCCTGGTTCGCCTTCTTCGAGAAGCCATGTCCCTCGTCGGCGGCAAGCAGGTGCCACGCCGTGCGGCCCTTGCCGCGCACCGCCTTGACGATCTGGTCGGCCTCGGAGGCCGGCACGCGCGGATCGTTGCCGCCGGTGACCACGAACAGCGGAAGCTTCAGTTCGTCGACCCGCGTCATCGGCGAGATCTCGAGCAGCTTCGCGCGCTGCTTCGGATCGCGCTCGTCGCCATATTCAACGCGGCGCAGGTCGCGGCGATAGCTTTGCGTGTTCTCGAGAAAGGTGACGAAGTTCGAAATCGCGACGGTGCACTGCGCCGCCTTGAACCGGTCGCCGAACCGGATCGCGCTCGCATAGCACATATAGCCGCCATAGGAGCCGCCCGAGACGCCGAAGCGGGCCGCGTCGAGCGCCGGGTCGCGCGCGAGCACGTCGAGGAACGCGCCGATGTCCTTGACCGAGTCCTCGCGCTTGAAAGCACCATTGTCGGCGGCGACGAAGCGCTTGCCGAAGCCGGTCGAGCCGCGGACATTGGGCAGGAAGACCGCGACGCCCAACTCGTTCAGATAGTAATTTGTCCGGCCGAGAAAGCCCGGGCGGGACTGGCCCTCGGGGCCGCCATGGATGCTCATGATCAGCGGGCGCTTGCCCGGGAAGCGCGCCGGATCGGGCCGGTACAGGAAGCCCGAGACCTCCATCCCGTCGAAGCTCTTCGCGCGGACCAGCTCGGGCTCGCGATTGACGGTCACGTCGAGCCCGCCCGTCTCGCTCGCGGTCCAGCGGGTCACGGCCAGGCTCTGCGGATCGACCGCATACATGTCGGCCGAGGCGCGGGCGCTGCTGACCGTCAGGCCGATGCTGCCCCAGGGCGCGATCTCGAGCCCGCCGGCAACGCCCGCGGGCAGGCCCGGCACGTCGCGCACCGCGCGCGTCGCAGGATCGAGGAGTTTCAGCCGGCTGACGCCCGCCTCGTTGAGCAGATAGGCGATGGTGCGGCCGTCCGCCGCGATGTCGAATTCCTCGACGTCCCAGGACGTGTCGGGCGCGATCGCGGTGAAGCGGCCGCGCGCCGGGTCGAGCGTGCCCAGGCGCTGGAAGTCCGATCCCTCGTCGCTCGTCACCCAGAGCGTGCCGTCGGGCGCGAATTTCGCGGCGCCATAAGCGATCGCCTTGCGGTGATCGCCGATCGGCGTGAGCTTGCCCGAGCCGAGATCGAGCAGGAACAGGTCCGCCTTGTTGACCGAGATGTAGTTGATCACGACGGCCCGGGCGCCGTCGGGCGCGAAGTCGGCGATCGCCCAGCCGCCGCCCTTCACCTCGGCGACCATCCGGTCGCTCTTCGGATCGCGCGGGTCCATCACGTAAAGGTCGGCATCGGCGCCGTTGCGGCGCGTGGAGCTGTAACCGATCAGCTTCCCGTCATGCGACCAGGCGTTCAACTCGTTGCGGCTCTTGCCGTCGGTGAGCAGGGTGAGCCGGCCGTCGGCGAGCGTATAGAGCTGCCAGAACTCGCTGCCGCCCACGTCCTTCTGCACGACCGTGACGTCGCCGGTGCGACGCGCGACGCTGACGCCCGCGATCGTGTCGTTTTCGAAGCTCAGCTGCTGCCGCGCGCCCATCGGCATTGCCACGCCGTGCACCTGCGGCGTGTTGCCGAAGCGCGTGATGACGAGCGCGCCCTTCGTCTGCGGCTGCCAGCCGCGGAAGCTTGCCGAGCGGCTTTCGAGATAGGGTCGTGTGCGATCGACCAGCGCCGCCGGGACCGGCGGGATGCCGTCGGCGGTCAGCGCCTCGGGCTTGGGCGCGGTCTGCGCGGTGGCGGTCGACGCGAGGAACGCGGCCAGCAGCAGCGGGGCGGGCTTGAACATGGTCTCTCCGATAAATCCGTTCGAAGAGAGGGTTAGTGCGGGCCCGCCGCGCTGTCGACCGGGATGGGGCGGCGCGGGCTCAGACCGGGTTGCCGTCGGTGTCGATCAGCACTTCGCGCCGGCCGACATGGTCCGGGCGGCTGACCTTGCCTTCCTTCTCCATCCGCTCGATCAGCCGCGCCGCGCTGTTGTAGCCGATGCGGAGCTGGCGCTGGACGTAGGAGGTCGACGCCTTCTGGCTTTCCGCGACGATCTGGACCGCGCGGCGATAAAGCTGGTCCTCGGGGCTGTCGTCGCCCGACGGTGCGCCGTCGAGCTCGAAGCCGCCATCCTCGGGCTCCTCGGTGACGGCCTGGATATAGTCGGGCTTGCCCTGCGACCGCCAGTGGTCGGCGACCGCGCGCACCTCGTCGTCCGACACGAACGGCCCGTGCACGCGGGCGATCTGCTTGCCCCCGGGCATGTAGAGCATGTCGCCCTTGCCCAGCAGCTGCTCGGCACCCTGTTCGCCGAGGATGGTGCGCGAATCGATCTTCGAGGTGACCTGAAAGCTGATCCGAGTCGGCAGGTTCGCCTTGATGACGCCGGTGATGACGTCGACCGACGGGCGCTGCGTCGCCATGATCAGGTGGATGCCCGCCGCACGTGCCTTCTGCGCGAGCCGCTGGATCAGGAACTCGACTTCCTTGCCCGCCGTCATCATCAGGTCGGCTAGCTCGTCGACGATGACCACGATTTGCGGCAGCGGTTCGTAGACGAGCTGCTCCTCTTCGTAGATCGGCTGGCCGGTCTCGGCGTCGTAGCCGGTCTGCACCCGCCGGCCGAGCGGCTGGCCCTTGGCCTTGGCGACGCGGACCTTGTCGTTGAAGCTGGCGAGCGAGCGCACGCCAACCGACGCCATCATGCGATAGCGCTCCTCCATCTGCTCGACCGCCCAGCGCAGCGCGCGGATGGCCTTGGGCGGCTCGGTCACCACCGGCGCCAGGAGATGCGGAATGTCGTCGTAGATGCTGAGCTCGAGCATCTTGGGGTCGATCATGATCATCCGGCACTGCTCGGGCGTGAGCCGGTAGAGCAGCGACAGGATCATCGCGTTCAGGCCCACCGACTTGCCCGATCCGGTCGTGCCCGCGACCAGCAGGTGCGGCATCGGCGCCAGGTCGGCGATGACCGGATCGCCGGCAATGTTCTTGCCGAGGATGATCGGCAGCGCGCCGCCCTGGTCCTCGAACGCCGCCGAGCCGACCAGCTCGTGGAGCACGACCGACTCGCGCTTCTGGTTGGGCAGCTCGATGCCGATCACCGACCGGCCGGGGATCGTCGCGACGCGCGCCGACAGCGCCGACATGTTGCGCGCGATGTCGTCGGCGAGCTGGATCACCCGGCTCGCCTTGATGCCCGCCGCCGGCTCCAGCTCGTACATCGTCACCACCGGGCCGGGCCGCACCTCGACGATCGATCCCTTGACATGGAAGTCGTCGAGCACGCTCTCGAGCAGCCGGGCATTGCGCTCCAGCGCCGCCTTGTCGAGCGGCCCGCCGGTGGGTGGCGGCGCCGCCTTGAGCAGGTCGAGCGGGGGCAGGCTGTAGCGGTCGCGCAGGTCGAAGCTGGTCTGCACCGGCGCGGCCGGCTTCTTCTCGGGCGTGCCCGGCTTACGCTCGGGCACCGAGATGACCGGCGGCGGTCGGGTGTCGGCCTCGACGGGCCGGCGCCTCTCGGCCGGACGCGGCTTGGGCTCCGCGCGGCGGAGCGCACCGGGCTCGTCCAGCTCGTCGGCCCCTGCATCGTCGTCCCCAGCCGCGCGCCAGCGGAACAGCCAGTCGCGCTCCAGCTCGTCCAGGTCGAGCGCCACGACCCAGAGCACCAGCCCCGCGAGGCCGGCGATCGCGATCACCGCAACGCGAACCCAATATTCGATGCCGGCATCGCCGATGGCGGCCACGCCCCATTCGGACAGCCGGGCGCCGACCATGCCCAGCGCGCCGCCGACGCCGCCGGGAAGGCCCGGAATCGCGCCGGGGCGGATCAGCGTCGCCGCCACGCCGATCAGCACGATTCCCGTCAGGGCGATCGGGATACTGCGCCGCCAGCGGCCGACCGCCCGTTCGTGATACAGGCGCAGCGCCATGATCAGCATCAGCGGCACGACCAGCCCGACCGCGGGGCCGAACGCGGACAGCAGGATGTCCGACATCCAGGCGCCCAGCGGACCGACCAGGTTCTGCGCCGGGCCGCCCGCCGCGGTGTTCAGCGCCGCATCGCTCGGATGATAGCTGGCAAGGGCAAGCGCGAGGAGGAAAGCCACGCCCGCAAGCGCCACTGCGCCCGCGACGGCCCCGCTGCGGGCGACGCCGCGTGACACCGCTTCGCGCCACCCGGGCGTGCCGTCGTCCGCGACCCGCGTCGCCATGTTCCGTCCCCCGCCTTTGTGCGCGAAATGTTCCCGGCTCCAATTCGCCGATGGCGGACTCGCCGTCAAGCGAGGCGATCGCGCGCCGCGCGCCGTCCGCCGCTAGGCGCGCGCCCGCGGCTTCGCTATGGATCGGCCATGCAGAGCGATGTCATCATTCTGGGCGGTGGGCTGGTCGGCCTGACGCTGGCCCTCGCCCTCGACCGTCATGGCGTCAGCACGACGGTGATCGATCCCGCCGAACCGGCGACGGTGCTCGCGCCCAGCTTCGACGGGCGCGCCTCGGCAATCGCCAGCGCCAGCTGGAAGATGCTCGATGCGATCGGCCTGGGTGCGCGGATCGACGGGCAGGGCTGCCCGATCCGTTCGATCCGGGTGTCGGACGGGCTTGCCCCGGGCGCGCTCGATTTCGAGCCGTCGGCGGAGGACGGTTTTCTCGGCCTGATGTTCGAGAACCGGCTGCTCCGCCACGCCCTCCACGCGGCGGTCGCGGATGCGGCCAATGTCGATCTGCTGATGCCGGCCCGCCCGGTCGACACGGTCCGCGACGCCGCCGGGGTGACGGTGACGCTCGCCGACGGCCGCGTCGCCCGCGCCGGCCTGCTGATCGCCGCCGAGGGACGCAACTCGCCGACTCGCGCCGCCGCCGGGATCAACGTCGCGCGGTGGAGCTACGACCATGTCGCGATCATCGCGGCGGTGGCGCACGAGCGGCCGCACGAGAACATCGCCTACGAGATCTTCTATCCCGACGGGCCGTTCGCGATCCTGCCGATGCTCCCCGGCGACCGGTCCGCGATCGTCTGGTCGGTCGCGCGTGGCGACGCGCCCGGCTATCTGAAGCTCGGCCCGCGCGGCTTCGCGGCCGAGCTGCAGGCGAAGATGGGCGGCCTGCTCGGCAAGCTCGAGACGATCTCGCCCCTGTCGAGCTATCCGCTCGGCTTCCACCACGCCGCCCGGATCACCGGCGAGCGGCTGGTGCTGGTCGGCGATGCCGCGCACGGCATCCACCCGATCGCCGGCCAGGGCCTGAACCTCGGCCTCCGCGACGTCGCCGCGCTCACCGAAGTGCTGGTCGACGGCATCCGCCTCGGCCTCGATCCGGGCGACGCCCAGCTCCTCGCCCGCTACGAGCGCTGGCGAAGCCTCGACACGTTCCTGGTCGCCGCCTCGACCGACGGCCTCGCCCGCCTGTTCGGGCTGCGCGGCCGGACCGCCGCCGCCGTGCGTCGCTTCGGCCTTTCGGCCGTCCAGCGCATCGCCCCGCTGAAGCAGACCTTCATGTCGGAAGCGCGCGGCGAGGCCGGCGACCTGCCCAAGCTGCTCGCGGGAATGACGGTCTGAGCCGCGCGCTCAGCCGTCCAGCCGCCGGGCCTCCTCGGGCAGCATGACGGGCACGCCGTCGCGGATCGGATAGGCGAGGCTGGCGGCGTCCGAGACCAGCTCCTGCGCCTCGGGATCGTAGCGCAGCGCCGTCCGGGTCAGCGGGCAGACGAGGATCGCGAGCAGCCGTTCGTCGATCACTGCAACGTCACCGGATCGTCGCTGTCGCCGCCGTGGCGCCCGAAGAACTGCATCAGCTGGATGATCAGCTCGGCCCGGTCCTCGAGTTCGCTCGCCTCCAGCAGCGCCTGCTTGGCGGCGATGTCGAACGGCGCGATCTGGGCGATGCCGTTGACCAGCGACTCGTCGTCGAGCCGGCTGACCGCGCCCCAGTCGACCGCATAGCCCTGCGCCTCGGCATAGCGCCGCGATTCGGACTCGAGCGACGCGCGCCGGGCGATCGGCAGCGGGTCGGCGGGAACATCGGGCAACAGCTCGGCCTCGACCTGGCGAAACGGCGTCGACACGTCGAGTTCGCCGACCATCCGGAACTTCGCCACGCCTTCGAGCACGATGTTGTAGCGGCCGTCGTCGAGCGCCTCGACATGGGCGATGCGGCCGACGCAGCCGATCTCGAACAGCGGCGGCGGGTCGCCCGGGCCGCGCGGCTGGATCATGCCGATCCGCCGGTCGCGCGCCATCGCATCGCTGACCAGCGCCCGATAGCGCGGCTCGAAGATGTGAAGCGGCAACTGCATGCGCGGGAACAGCAGCGCGCCGCCGAGCGGGAAAATGGACAACCGGGTCGTGCTGATCGGCATCAGGTGAACAGCACCGCCGAGAGCCGGCGCCGCGTGGCGGAGGTCCAGGGATCCTCCAGGCCGACGACCTCCATCAGCTTCAACAGCCGGCTGCGCGCCGCGCCGTCATTCCATTCGCGATTGTCGGCGATCATCGCCAGCAGCGTCTCCGCCGCGCCGTCGCGGTCGCCGCTCGCCATCAGCGCGCCGGCGAGCTCGTAACGCGCGTCGAAGTCGCCCGGGTCGGCGGCGACGCGGGCGCGCAGCGGGGCAAGATCGTCGACCGGCTGCGCTTCGCGGGCCAGCGCGACCGCCGCCTGGGCGCGCGCGATGGCGGGATCCTTCGCGATCGGCTCGGGCGCCCCCTCCAGCAGCGCCGCGGCCTCGTCGACCTGTCCGGCCGCGACCAGCGCGCGCGCAAGACCCGACAGCACCGCCGGCTCCTCCGGTGCGATCTCGAGCAATTGGCCGAAGATGCCGACCGCACGCTCCGCCTCCCCGCCGGCAAGGACCTCCTCGCCCATCGCGATCAGCGGCTCGAGCTCGGCTTCGCGCGCCTGCGCCTCGCCCTCGATCGGCAGCTGCTTCAGGATCTGGTCGAGCGCCTGGGTCAATTGCCGCTCGGTACGATAGGCGGTAAGGTCGGCGACGAGCTGGCCCTGGAACACGGCGTAGACGGTCGGGATCGACTGGACGCGGAATTGCGCCGCGATCAGCTGGTTCTTGTCGACGTCGATCTTGCGCAGCGTCACGCCCTTGTCGGCATAGTCGCCGGCGATTTTCTCGAGCGTGGGCGTCAGCTGCTTACACGGCCCGCACCAGTCGGCGTAGAAATCGAGGATGACGAGCGACGTCATCGACGGCTCGATCACGTCGCGCTTGAAAGCCTCCACCGCCTCGCGTTCCGCGGGGCTCAATCCCAAAGTCGCCACTGATCCTGCTCCATCTGCCTCGCCCTTATGTGGGGGGAAGGGGCCCGCTGCCAAGGGACTTGCGTGAATGGGAATCGCGGGCTATTGGCCCCGCCTCACCCGCCCCGCTTCGCCGGGGCCGATCGCCAGAGCGGGCGTAGCTCAGGGGTAGAGCACAACCTTGCCAAGGTTGGGGTCGAGGGTTCGAATCCCTTCGCCCGCTCCAGCGGACCACTGCCGGTCAGGCCGTCAGCTTCAGTCCCGCGATGCACGCGACCGCGCCGAAGATCAGCGCGATGCGGATCGGCGTGACCGATTCGCCGAAGAACAGGATGCCGACGAGCACGGTGCCGATCGCGCCAATGCCGCCCCACACCGCATAGGCGGTGCCCATCGGGATGCTCCGCGCGGCGATCTCGAGAAAGCTCATCGAAAGCGACACCGAGGCGAGGAAGCCGAGCGTCCAGGGCAAGTTGCGGAAACTGTCGACGAAGCGGAGGCAGGTGGTGAAGCCGACCTCGAACAGCCCGCCGAGCAGAAGCAGCGCCCAGGCCATGTCAGGCCTCCGCCGCCAGTCGCTCGAGTTCGGGTCCGGTCAGGCGCCAGGGCTGCCAGCCGGTCTGGCGGCGGCCGCCGATCCGCTCGTAAAAGGCCATCGCCTCGACATTCCAGTCGAGCACCGCCCAGTCGATCCGCGCGCAGCCGCGGGCCAGCGCTTCCTGCGCGAGCCGCCGCATCAGCGAACGGGCGACGTTGCGGCCGCGCGCGGCCTCGTCGACGAACAGGTCCTCGAGATAGAGGGTCGGCCGGCCGGTCCAGGTGGAATAGGTCTGGAACCACAGCGCGAGGCCGACGGGCTCGCCGTCCCAGGCGGCGATGAAGGCGAAGACCTGCGCGTTGGCGGCGAACAGGGTCTCGGTGAGCGACGCCTCGGTCGCCTGGACGGCATCGGGCTCGCGCTCATAGGCGGCCAGCGCGCGAACGAGGCGCAGCACCGTCGCCTCGTCGCTCGGGCGCGCCCAGCGGATTTCCAGACTCATATCGCAGCCTCCATGCGGACATCCTCGGCAGCCTTGCCCCGCCGCGCCGCGACGATGCAGCCGATGACGATCAACCCGGTGCCGGCCAGCACCGGCCAGGTGATGCTCTCGTCGAAGATCAGCCAGCCGAACAGCGCCGCCCAGCCGAACGCGGTATATTCGACCGCGATCAGCGACTGGGCCTCGGCGCGCGCATAGGCCCAGCTCAGCAGCAGCAGCGAGCAGATGGCGAGCGCGGCGCTGAGCGTCAGGCCGGGGAGCTGGCCGAGTCCCGAAGACGATGCGATGAACGGTGCGGCGAGCGCCAGGAAAGCGAGCGTCGTGACGTTCTGGAACGTCGCCACCTCGAGCGGCGCGGCGACCAGCGCCTGCTTCCGCATCAGCACGATATTGACCGCATAGAGCACGGCGGACCCGAGCACCGCGACGGCGCCCGGCAGCGCCTCCGGACCGTAGGCGCCCCGCGCGCGGGCGACGAGGATCACGGCCACGCCGGACAGGCCCAGCAGCGAGCCGATGATCGCCCGCGGGCAGATCGCCTCGCCGAGCACCACGGCCGCGAGGTAGAGCGCGATCAGCGGCGCGATGAACGAGATCGCGATCGCCTCGGCGAGCGGGACCCGCACGACGCCCCAGAAGAACAGCACCGCCATCGACGAGGTGATCGCGCCGCGGATCAGGTGCAGGCGCATCGCCTGCCGGCTCGGCATCGCCTGCCGCGTGACCAAAAAGAAGCCGCCCATCGCGAGGCTGCCGATCAGCGAGCGCCAGAGCATCGCATTATAGGCGCCGATCGCGATCGAGACGCCCTTCATGGCGGCGTCCATGGCCGAGAAGAACGCGATTCCGAGGCAGGCTGCGGCGAACGGGACGGCGATGGAACGGCTCTGCGGCATGGCCCGCGCGGCCTAGCCGAGGCGTGGCGCCTTGTCTTCGCAAAACGGGGCCCTGCGGCGCGCTAGCGCAGCGTCATCCGGTCGTCCGCGATGGTCACGCTCGACAGTCGCGACAGGAAGCTCTGGCCGAGCAGCGACACGCCGAGGCCGTCGTCCAGCACCGCCGCCTCCACGTCGCTCACCTGCTTCAGCTCGAGTCGCATCTCGGCGATGCGCACGCGCTGGCCGCGAACCGGACCCGAGGCGCCGGTGCCGACGATCTCGAACCGGCCGGGATCGAAGGTGACGCCGGCGCGCATGGCATCCTCGCGGGTCAGCGCCACCCCGCTCGCGCCGGTGTCGACCATGAAGCGGATCGTCCGGCCGTTGACCTGCAGGTCGGCGTAGAAATGCCCGTCGGGCGCGCGCGGCAGGATCGTCTCGCCGCCCTGGACGATCATCGCGGTCGGGGTCGCCGCGGGGGGCGACGACTCGGCCAGGCGCACCGCCGGCGCCGAGGTCGGACCTGCCGGCGTCTTCTTATCGGGAGCGAGGAACCCGACCGCGGCCGCCACGCCGATCACGCCGATCACGAACATGCGCATGGCCGCCAGACTAGCCGCGTCCCGCTTGCCCGGCGGTTCACCGTGATGGTTAAGGCGCCGCGCCGGCGCTATTCGGCGGCAAGCGCGGCGTTCGCCGCCTCGATCTCGGCCGCCTTCGCTTCGACCAGCCGCACGATGTGGTCGACCATGTCGGCATCGTTCACATGATGGTCGGTGACGCCCGACAGATAGACCATGTGCTTGCCCGCGCCGCCGCCGGTGATCCCGATGTCGGTCTCGCGCGCCTCGCCGGGGCCGTTCACGACGCAACCGAGCACCGACAGCGACAGCGGGGTGCGGATATGCGCAAGCCGCGCCTCCAGCTTCTCGACCGTGCGGATCACGTCGAAGCCCTGGCGCGCGCAGGACGGGCAGGAGACGACGCGCACGCCGCGATTGCGGATGCCGAGCGCCTTCAGGATCTCGAAACCGACGCGGATCTCCTCCTCGGGCTCGGCCGAAAGCGAGACGCGAATCGTGTCGCCGATCCCGAACCACAGCAGCGCGCCCAGCCCGATCGACGACTTGACCGTGCCGCCGATCAGCCCGCCCGCCTCGGTGATGCCGAGGTGCAGCGGGCAGTCGACCGCTTCGGCGAGCTGCTGGTAGGCGGCGACGGCGAGGAACACGTCCGAGGCCTTCACCGAGATCTTGTACTCGCGAAAATCATGCTCCTCGAGGATGCGGACATGCTCGAGCGCCGATTCGACCAGCGCCTCCGGGCAGGGCTCGCCATATTTCTCGAGCAGGTGGCGCTCCAGGCTGCCGGCATTGACGCCGATCCGAATCGCGCAGCCATTCGCCTTGGCCGCGTTCACGACCTCGCGGACGCGCTCGGCCGAGCCGATATTGCCGGGATTGATGCGCAGGCACGCCGCCCCCGCGTCCGCCGCCTCGAGCGCGCGCTTATAATGGAAGTGGATGTCGGCGACGATCGGCACGCGCGCGGCGCGGACGATCTGCTTCAGCGCGGTCGTGCTCTCGACGTCGGGACAGGAGACGCGGATGATGTCGGCACCCACTTCCTCGCAGCGGCGGATCTGGTCGATCGTCGCGCGCGCGTCCGAGGTCGGGGTGTTGGTCATCGTCTGCACGGTCACCGGCGCGTCGCCGCCGACGGGAACGCTCCCGACCATGATCTGGCGCGACGGGCGGCGCGCGATGTCGCGCCAGGGACGAAGGGACATGGAGCCTCGATGCTGTTCTGCTGAGCTTCGCGCCCATATAGCAGTCGCATCGGCGGATCGGAACCGGCTCGATGCGATCGCGGCTGGCGAGGCGGGCCAGCTCTGCTAGGGGGCGGCGATGGACATGCTCAAACCCTTGTGGACACTTGTCGTTCATGGCGGCGCCGGAATCATCGAGCAGGGCTACCTCACGCCCGACGAGGAGGCCGGCATCCGCGCCGCGCTGACCGCGGCGCTCGCGGCGGGCGGCGCGATCCTCGCCGGCGGCGGCACCGCGCTCGACGCCGCCGAGGCCGCGGTGCGGCTGCTCGAGGACTCGCCCTATTTCAACGCCGGCCGCGGTTCGGTCTTCACCTATGACGGCGCGATCGAGATGGACGCGGCGATCATGGACGGCCGGAACCGCGCGGCCGGCGCGGTCACCCGGGTCAGCGGGACCCGCAACCCCGTCTCGCTCGCGCGTGCGGTGATGGAGGACAGCCCGCACGTGCTGATCAGCGGCGCGGGCGCCGACGAATTCGCCCGCGACAAGGGCCTCGAACAGGCCGAGCCCGCCTGGTTCGAGGTGGCCGAGCGGCGGCGCCAGCTCGAGGAGCTGAAGGCGCGCGGCCAGGCCCATTTCGATGTCGAGATGAAGTACGGCACGGTCGGCGCGGTCGCGCGCGACAAGGCCGGGCACGTCGCCGCCGCGACGTCGACCGGCGGCATCACCGGCAAGCGCTGGGGCCGGATCGGCGATTCGCCGCTGATCGGCGCGGGCACCTATGCCGACGACCGCGCCGGCGCCGTCTCGGCGACCGGATCGGGAGAGTCCTTCATCCGCGCGGTCGCGGCGCACGAAATCTGCGCCCGCGCGCGCATCGCCGACGAGAATATCCTCTCGTCCGCCCGCGCAGTGATCAAGGACGTCGGCGCGCTCGGCGGGACGGGCGGCGTGATCGTGGTCGGCGCCGACGGGCAGGGCGGCTGGGCGTTCAGCAGCGCGGGCATGTATCGCGGCCGGGTGTCGAGCGAGCACGATCCGGTCGTCGCGATCTATGGCGACGACTGACGTGCGCCGCCTCCTCGTCGCATTCGCCCTGTTCTGGGTGGCATCGCCCGCCGCGGCCTATTGGGAATATGGCCACGAGACGATCGCGCGCATCGCCTGGGCGCAGGCGAAGCCGGCGACGCGCGCCGCGATGCGCGCGCTGCTCGCCCGCCACCGCGAGCTCGCGACGCCGAGCTGCCCGGCCGGCACGATCGCGGCGGCGAGCGTCTGGCCCGACTGCATCAAGGAGCTCGGCGATCGCTTCAGCTATGCCTTCCCGTGGCACTACCAGAATGTCGAAATCTGCAAGCCGTTCGACGTCAAGGCGAATTGCCCCTATGGCGCCTGCGTCTCGGCGCAGGTGACGCGCAATGCCAAGCTGCTCGCCGATCGTCGCCTCCCGGCTCGCGAACGCCTCCAGGCGCTCGCCTTTCTCGTCCATTTCGTCGGGGACCTGCACCAGCCCCTCCATGCCGGCGATCATGGCGACCTCGGTGGCAACAAGGTCGGGGTCGATTATGGCGGCAATCCCGGCCGGATGAACCTGCATTCGGTCTGGGACGGCTATCTTGCCGAGCGCGCCATCTCCTCGCCGCCCGGCGATCCGCTGCGGGACATCCCGCCGGCGGAGCGCCGCGCCGCGGCGGGCGGCACGGTCGACGACTGGTCGCGCGAGAATTGGGAGATTGCGCGCGAGGCCGCCTACCGCCCGGTGATGGGCGATCCGTGCGCGCCCACGCCGACGGCGCGGGTCACCCTCGACAATGCGGCCATCGTCGCGGCGATCCCGGTGCTCCGCCGCCAGGTGGCGCGCGGCGGGCTGCGGCTCGCCCGGTTGCTCGACGCGGCGCTCGCGCGCTGAACCGCGGCTAGTCCTTCGGGGGCCGGCCGCGCTTCGGCGCCACGGCCGGATCGAGCCGCACCCCGCGCGCGGCGAGCGCCTCGCGCAGCAGGCACTCGATCTCGGCGTTGACGCTGCGCAGCTCGGCGGCCGCGCTGCGCTCGATCGCCGCGTGGAGCCGGGGATCGAGCCGCAGCGCGAACGCCTTGCGGGCCGGCGGATCGGCCACGCCGGCTACTGGTACAGCGAGCCGGTATTGACGACCGGCTGGGTGTCGCGCTCGCCGCACAGCACGACCATCAGATTGGAGACCATCGCCGCGCGGCGCTCGTCGTCGAGCTCGACGACGTTCTTGCGCGACAATTGGTCGAGCGCGAGCTCGACCATGCCGACGGCACCCTCGACCAGCGTGGTCCGCGCGGCGACGACCGCCTGCGCCTGCTGGCGGCGGAGCATTGCGCCCGCGATCTCCGGCGCATAGGCGAGGTGGGTGAAGCCGCACTCGTCCACCGCGATGCCGGCGCCGGCGAGCCGCTTGGCCAGCTCCTCGCGCAGCTCGGCGCCGACCTCGTCGTGGTTGCCGCGCAACGTCACTTCGGCGTGGCTGAAATCGTCATAGGGGTAACGCGATCCGATCGCGCGGACGCCGGCCTCGATCTGGACGTTCACGAATGCCTTATAGTCGTCGACGTCGAACAGCGCCTGCGCGGTGTCGTGGACGCGCCAGACCACCTGGGCGGCGATCTCGATCGGGTTGCCGCGCAGGTCGTTCACCTTCAGCTTCTCGCTGACCAGATTGTTGGCGCGCAGCGAGACCGTCTTGCGGACCAGCCAGGGCCAGACCCAGCGCAGCCCGGTCGTGCGGTCGGTGCCGCGATAGTCGCCGAACAGCGTCAGCGCCGCGCCCTGGTTCGGCTGGAGCATGTAGAAGCCGGGCAGGATCAGCACGAGGCCGATCGTGCCCGCGACGATCAGCGCCATGCTGCCGACGCGCGCGCCCGTCGCCAGCAGCGCCGCCGCGAGCAGCAGCGCCAGCATCATGACATAGCCATTGGATCCCGAACCGGGCCGCTCGCGGCTGACGTTCAGGCTTGTGGTGATCGCATCCATGAGGCCGCCCTCCCAAAAATGTGATATCATGATAATACCACATTTCCGGGAAGGCAAGCGACCGACGTTACTGGACCGTAATGGTCACCGCGCGCCGGTTCTGCGCCCAGCTCGCTTCGTCGGAGCCGACCGCCTCGGGCCGCTCCTTGCCGTAGCTGATCACGTTGATCCGGCCCGCGTCGATCCCGCGCGAGGCGAGATAATTTTTCGCGGCGTTCGCGCGGCGCTCGCCGAGCGCCAGATTGTACTCGCGCGTGCCGCGCTCGTCGGCATGGCCCTCGATCGTCACCCGGACCTGCCCATATTGCTGGAGATAGGTCGCCTGGCTGTCGAGGATGGTGCGGTCCTGCGCGTCGAGATCGGACTCGTCGGTGCCGAACAGCACGCGGTCGGCCTGGATGTTGGCGCGGAAATGCTCCTGGCTCCCCGGCCCGGGCGCGGCGTCCGTCGCCGGACCGGTGTCCTGCGTCGGGGCCTGTTGCGGCGCCGGCGGCAGGTCTTCCGGCTTGGTCTTTTTCGCGCAGCCCGCGACCGCGACCAGCGCCACGCACAGCAGCAGCGTCGACGATGTCCGTTTGATCATCTTGTCCTCCTTGTCGATCATGTCAGGGCAGTAACGGTCCCCAGGTCGGGTCCGATCCATCGACCGGGGTGGGGATTTTGCGGATGTTGCGGCCGGTCAGGTCCACCTGCCAGACGCCGGCGCCGCCCGCGCGGCCGGCATTGGTGCGGAAGAACTGGATCACGCGGCCATTGGGCGACCAGGTCGGCGCCTCGTCCTGCCAGCCATCGGTCAGCAGCCGCTCGCCGCCGCCGCTCGGCGACATGACGCCGACCCGGAAGCCGCCGCCGATCCGCGTGAACGCGACCAGGTCGCCGCGCGGGCTCCATTCCGGCGTTGCATAGGCGCCGCCGCCGAAGCTGATCCGCTGCTGGTTCGAGCCGTCCGCACCCATGACATAGAGCTGCTGCTTGCCCGACCGGTCGCTCTCGAACACGATGCGCTGCCCGTCGGGCGAGAAGCTGCCGCCGACGTCGATCCCCGGCGAGGTGGTCAGCCGCACCGGCGTGCCGCCGCTCGCGGGCATCTTGTAGATGTCGGTGTTGCCGTTCTGGCTCATCGAGAAGAGCAAAGTCCGGCCGTCGGGCGAGAAGCGCGGCGCGATGATCTGGTTGGGCGTGTCGAGCACCAGCTTCTGGCTGCCTCGCCCGACATCGTAGACGAACACGCGCGGCCGCCGGCCCTGGTAGCTCACATAGACGATCGACTTGTAGTCGGGCGAGAAGCGCGGGGTCAGGACGAGATTCTGGCCATTGGTCAGGAAGCGGTGATTGGCGCCGTCCGAATCCATGATCGCCAGCCGCTTGATCCGCGCATCCTTCGGGCCGGTCTCGGCGATATAGGCGATGCGGCTGTCGAAGAAGGGCGACTCGCCCGACAGGCGCGCATAGATCATGTCGGCGCATTTGTGCGCGGCGCGGCGCCAGTCGCGCGGGCCGACGACGAAGCCGGTGCGCTTCAGCTCGCTGCGCAGGTTCACGTCGTAGAGATAGCAGCCGATCGTGAGTTGCCCGCCATCGGCGCGGACGAAGCCCTGCACCAGCGCCTCGGCGCCCGTGCCCGGCCAGATGGCGAAATTCGGCGCGTTCGCCTCGGCAAAGGCGACGCGCGGCAGGCCGCCCGGGCCGATCGGGCGGAACAGCCCCGATCCGCGCAGGTCCGACGCAATGACGTCGGCGATCTGGCGCGCGAGCGTCTCGGTCGACCCGGCCTCGGTCTGCTGCGGGGCGGGCGTGGCGAGCGCCGGGACGGCGATCTTCAGGTCGTCGCCGCTGGTATCGGTGACGTCGACGCTCAGCCCGTCCTGGCTCGCGGCGGGCGCGCCGACCGGGGGCGGCGCAACGGTCTGCGCGACCGCCGGACTGCCGGCGGCAAGCGCGAAGAAAATGAGCGATCGGCGCATGATGTTACCTCACAAGTCCTTCTTGAAGCGTGGTTTTATCGTCTTCCACGCGTCGTAGAAATCGGCTGGGAAATTATAGGGTGCGGCGCGCTTCACCGCGGCGACCGCGCGTTCCGCGAACAGATCGGCCTGCGCCTTGTTGCTGGGCGTGACGCCGGTCACCGCCTCCGCCCGCGGCTCGCCCGCAAGACTGCCGTCGCGGTTGAGGCGCGCGACGACGACGACGCGGAGCTGCTCGACCTCGGCGCCGGTCGGCGAGCGCCAGAAGGGGCGGAGCTGGCGGAGCAGCTCGGCGGCGAGCGCGGCCTGCTGGCGCGGGCCGATCGCGGCGTCGATGGCCGTCGTCTCGCGCGTCGGCGACGCCTTGTCGGTGATGCCTTTCAGAAAGTCGGGGCCCAGTCGCGAGCCGCGCGGGACGGGCTTGGCGGCCGGCCTGTCGCGGGGCGGCGTCTTGCTGGGCTCGGCCTTCGCCTTGGGCTGGGGAGGTGCAGGCTTGGGCGCCGGCACGGGCGAGGGTCGCGGCGCGGGAGCAGGCGCGGCGACGGGTTCGGGCGGGGCCGGCACCGGATCGGGCGCCGCTTCCTCGGGCGGCCCCAGCTCGGGCGCGACGCTGGTCGCGGGCGGTGTCTCGGCCGGCTTGGGCGTCGTCGCCTCCAGCCCGACCTCGTCGACGAACTGCACTTCGACCGGCGGCCGCTCGAGCCGCAACGGGTTGGGAGTGGCGAGGAACCCGACCGAGAGCAGCCCGAACAGCAGGACGTGCCCTGCCGTCGCGACGCCCAGGCCGAGTTTCTCCGCCCGGTCCATGTCAGCGCGCGCCCTCGCCGACGCTCACCAGCGCGACCTTGTTCAGCCCCGCGCGGTTGAGCTCGCCCAGCACGCGCATCACGCGACCATAATCGAGGCTGCGGTCGGCGCGCAGGAACACCTGGGGCGGCTGCTGGCCGGCAAGCGTCGCCAGCCGGCTCGGCAGCGCGTCGTCGGCGACCGCTTCCTGGTCGATCGAGATCACGCCCTCTCGGTCGATCGAGACGGTGACCGGCTCCTTGTCCTGCTTGAGCGCCGCCGCCTTGCTCTCCGGCAGGTCGACCGGCACGCCCGTCGTCAGCAACGGCGCGGTCACCATGAAGATGATCAGCAGCACCAGCATCACGTCGACCAGCGGAGTGACGTTGATTTCGGCCATCGGCGCGCGTCCGCGCCCGCGCCGGCCGGAGGGAAGGTTCGCCGCCACGCGGTTAGCCCTCCGCGTCCAGCTCGCGCGACAGCGTCGCGTGGAACGCGTCGGCGAAGCGCAGCAGCCGCGCTTCGAAGCGGTTCACCTTGTCGGAAAAGCGGTTGTACGCGATCACCGCCGGGATCGCGGCGAACAGGCCGATCGCGGTCGCGAACAGCGCCTCGGCGATGCCGGGCGCCACCACCGCCAGCGACGAATTCTGCTCGGCGGCGATCGCGGTGAAGCTGCGCATGATGCCCCAGACCGTCCCGAACAGCCCGACGAACGGCGCGACGCTGCCCACCGTGGCAAGGATGTTGAGCCGCGCCGAAAGCGCGTCGATCTCGGCGGCGGTCGCGCTCGACATCAGGGTCGAGAGCCGGCCGCGCACGCCTTCGGGGTCGACCTTCTTGGCCGCGGTCGAGCGCCGCCACTCCTTGATCCCGGCGGCGAGCACGCGCGCCGAGGGCAGGTCCTCGCTCCCGCGCCGTTCGAAAAAGCGGTCGATGTCCGATGCCTGCCAGAACTCGCGCTCGTAGAGGGCGCTGTCCGCCGCCGTGCGCCGCAGCTTCAGCCCGAAGCCGATGATGATCGCCCAGGTCCAGATGCTCGCGGCAAGCAGGCCGAGCATCACTGCCTTCACCACCCAGTCCGCCTGCAGAAACAGTCCGATCGGCGACAGCGTCGCGGCATCGGCATTCACGAAGATCTGATCCAAGGCCTATTCTTCCAGCAAGGGTTCAAACAGCTCGATCCAGGCGCGCGGCTGCCGACGCGGCCGTCCGTCCGGCGAAATGAAGGCCGCCAGCACCTCCGCGTCGGTCAACACTTCCTGCCCGCGCATGACTCGCTGATGAATTCGCACGGCCGCGGCCGTGATCTTCGACACGCGGGTCAGCACGAGAAGGTCGTCGTCGAGACGCGCCGGACGGCGGTAGCGGATCGAGAGATCCGCAACCGCGTAAACGCCCTCGCCCGCTTCCTGGGTTCCGCGCTGGTCGATGCCGACGACGCGCAGCATGTCCGACCGCGCGCGCTCCATGTAGCGCAGATAATTGGCGTGGTAGACGATGCCCGAAAGGTCGGTGTCCTCGAAGTAGACGCGCACCGGGAAACGGTGCTCGCGGCCGACAAAGCGGCCGGTTGCCGGCAGGTCTTCGGTCGTCATCCCAAGCGGGCTTAGCGCATGGCGACTCGCGCGACCAACCCCGATTTGACGCGCAAACGGCTCGGCTGGCCTAGTCGAACAGCCCGTCCTGCGCGGTGGTCGGCGGCGCAATGCCGAGATGCTTCCAGCCCAGCCCGTTGAGGCAACGGCCGCGCGCGGTTCGGGCGACGAGGCCGAGCTGGATCAGATAGGGCTCGATCACTTCCTCGATCGTGTCCCGGGGCTCGCTCAGGCCCGCGGCGAGCGTCTCCACCCCGACCGGGCCGCCCTTGTAGATGTCGGCGATCATGTGGAGATAGCGCCGGTCCATCGCATCGAGCCCGAGCGCATCGACCTCGAGCCGGTTCAGCGCGCGATCGGCGACGTCGGCATGCACCATCGCCTCGCCCGCCACGTCGGCAAAGTCGCGCACGCGCCGCAGCAGCCGGCCGGCGATGCGCGGCGTCCCGCGCGAGCGGCGGGCGATCTCGCGCGCGCCGTCCTCGGCGATGCCGAGGCCGAGCAGCGCGGCGGCGCGGCGGACGACCGATTCCAGCTCCTCGACCGTGTAGAATTGCAGCCGCAGCGGGATGCCGAAGCGGTCGCGCAGCGGCGTCGTCAGCAGGCCCTGCCGCGTCGTCGCGCCGACCAGCGTGAAGCGCGGCAGGTCGATCCGGACCGAGCGCGCCGACGGGCCTTCGCCGATCATCAGGTCGAGCGCGCGGTCCTCCATCGCCGGGTAGAGCACTTCCTCGACCGCGGGCGCGAGGCGGTGGATCTCGTCGATGAACAGGACGTCCCCGTCCTCGAGATTGGTCAGCAGCGCGGCGAGGTCGCCCGACTTGGCGATCACCGGGCCCGATGTGGCGCGGAATCCCACGCCCATCTCGCGCGCGACGATCTGCGCCAGCGTCGTCTTGCCCAGCCCCGGCGGCCCGAACAGCAGCACATGGTCGAGCGCTTCGCCCCGGGTCTTCGCCGCCTCGATGAACACCCGCAGATTCTCGCGCGCCGCCTTCTGCCCGACGAACTCGTCGAGCCGCTTCGGACGCAGCGCGGCGTCGATGTCCTCGGGCTTGCGCGCGGACGAGATCAGGCGGTCGGTGTCGGTCATTGAAGGGCGCCGATCAGATCGTCGGGCGAGACTTGGGCCTGGCGCAGCAGCCCCGCCAGTGTTCCGACCTTCAACTCCTGGTGCAGGGGGACGACGCACCCCGCCTCGCCGCGCCGCATGACCACGTGGCTGCCGCGCTGGCGGACGCTTTCGAAACCCAATCGCCGCAATGCGTCCACGACGTCCTGCCCCGACACCCGTGGGAGTCTAGGCATGCGCGGCGACGTCCAGAACCGTGACGAGCGGCGCCTCGGTCAGGCGCATCGGGAATTCCTCGAGATAGAGTTCGACCGCCTCCCGAAGGTTCGCGAGCGCGTCCGCGACGGTGTCGCCCTGGCTGACCGTCCCGGTCTCGGGATTGTAGGCGACATAGCCGCCTTCCTCGGCCGGGCTCAGCACGGCGGTGACTTGCATCGGGACGTCCTTTGTGGCTGCGGTCCGGCTTTGTTCTAGCGCGCCGCCTTCTTGAGCGCCAGCCGCACCAGCGCGTCGAGCGTGGCGCCGTCGCCGAGCTCGTCATTGGCGGCGGCGACGGCGGCGCTCGCCTCCGCCGGGCGGAAGCCGAGGTTGGTGAGCGCCGACACCGCATCGCCCGCGGCGGTTCCGGCGGGGGCTGCGGGGGCGAGCGCGCCGGGGCCGAGCACCAGCCCGCCGGTCTTGTCCTTCAGCTCGCGCACGATCCGCTCGGCGAGCTTGGGCCCGACGCCCTGCGCGCGCGCGACCATCGCCTTGTCGCCGGCCGCGACCGCCTTGTGCAGCTCCTCGGCCGACAGCACCGACAGGATCGCGAGCGCGACCCGGCCGCCGACGCCCTGCACGCCGGTCAGCAGGCGGAACCAGTCGCGCTCGCCCGCCGAGCCGAAGGCGAACAGCGTCATCGAATCCTCGCGGACCTGCATCTCGGTGAACAGCCGGACGTCGTTGCCGACCGCACCAATCGCGGCGAGCGTGCGGGTCGAGGCCTGGACGAGATAGCCGACCCCGCCGACGTCGATCACCGCATGGTCGGCGCCCAGCTCGGCGAGCGTGCCCGTCAGTCGTGCGATCATGCCTGCCCCCGCAAGGCTGCCGCGCCGGTCGCGCGCAGCGTCGCCAGATGATGCGCATGGGTGATCGCGACCGCAAGCGCGTCGGCGGCGTCGGCCCCGGCGATCGCGACGCCGGGCAGCAGCCGCGAGACCATCGCGTGGACCTGCGCCTTTTCCGCGCCGCCGGTGCCGACCACCGCCTTCTTGATGTGCTTGGGCGAATATTCGCCGACCGACAAACCCGACCGGGCCGCGGCCAGCAAGACGACGCCGCGGGCATGGCCCAGCTTCAGCGTCGATTGCGGGTTCTTGTTGAGGAACACTTCCTCGACCGCGACGGCTTCGGGCCGGTACGTCGCGAGCAGCGACGTCAAGCCGTCGTCGAGCACCACCAGGCGCGCGCCCAGCTCCTGCTTCGTGTCGGTCGTGATGCGTCCGTGCGCGACGTGGCCGAGCCGGTTGCCCTCGGAGCGGATGACGCCCCAGCCGGTGATGCCGAGGCCCGGGTCGAGCCCGAGGATGATCATCGCGTCGCGGTCACCCGAGCTTGTCCATCACCTCGTCGGGCACGTCGTAATTGCCCCAGACCTGCTGCACGTCGTCGTCCTCGTCGAGCATGTCGATCAGCTTCATGAGCTGGGTCGCATCCTCCTCGCCGACAGTGACGTTGTTCGCCGGCCGCCACGCGAGCTTCGCACCCTCGGGCTCGCCGAGCACCGGCTCCAGCGCGCGGGCGACCTCGTGCAGGCTGTCGACCGCGGTCCAGATCTCGTGGCCGTCCTCGCTCGAGCTGACGTCCTCGGCGCCCGCCTCCAGCGCCGCCTCGAACACCCGGTCGGGGTCGCCGGCGGCCGCGCCGTAGCTGATCAGCCCGAGGCGGGTGAAGCCGTGGCTCACCGAGCCCGACGCGCCCATATTGCCGCCATTCTTGGTGATCGCGGTGCGGACGTTGGTCGCGGTGCGGTTGCGGTTGTCGGTCAGCGCCTCGACGATCAGCGAGACGCCGCCCGGCCCGAACGCCTCGTAGCGGACCTCCTCGAACGCCTCGCCCTCATTGCCTTCCGCCTTGCGGATCGCGCGCTCGATATTGTCCTTGGGCATGCCGCCGGCGCGCGCGGCCAGCGTCGCCGCGCGCAGCCGCGCGTTCATCGCCGGGTCGGGCAGCCCCATCTTGGCCGCGACCGTGATCTCGCGGCTGAGCTTGGAGAAGAGCGCGGACTTCTTCTTATCCTGCGCGCCCTTGCGGTGCATGATGTTCTTGAATTTGGAATGGCCCGCCATCGCCCGGTCCCCGCTGTCCCAGCCGTCGCTCAGTCGATGCCGAGCGCGGCGCGATATGTCTCGAGCAGCGCGTCCGCTTCCTGGCGCGCATTCTTTTCCATCCGGCGCAGGCGGACGATGGCGCGCATCGTCTTCACGTCATAGCCATTGGCCTTGGCCTCGGAATAGACGTCGCGCACGTCGTCGGCGATGCCCTTCTTCTCTTCCTCGAGCCGCTCGATGCGCTCGATGAACAGGCGCAATTGCTCGGATGCGACCGCCGCGTCACTCATGAAACTGGAACCCCGCTTGATGTGAAGGCGCGCCCATAAGGGATGGCGCGCCCTCGCATCAAGGTCATTGCGCGGGGAAGGCCTGCCGCTGGTCGCCGAGCTTGTGGACAATCCCGCGCCGCATCACGAAATCGACCCGCTCCAGCCGGCGCACGTCGTCGAGCGGATTGCCCGCGACCGCGACGATGTCGGCGTCCTTGCCGGGGGCGAGGCTGCCGATCCGCTCGGCGCGCCCGAGCAGCGTCGCCGCGTCGATCGTCGCGGCGCGGATCGCCATCGCCGGGGTGACGCCGACCTGGGTCATCAGCCCGAATTCCTGGCCGTTGATGCCGTGCGCGCCGACCCCGGAAACGGTGCCGAAGGCGAGCTTCACGCCACCCTTCACCGCACGGGCATGGCTCTGCTTGACCACGGTCGCGACTTCCTCGGCCTTGGCGACCGAGGCCGGCGGCCGCTCGCCGGCGCGGCCCTGGCGGATCACGCTCTCGAAGGCGAGCATCGTCGGGACGAGATAGGCGCCGCTCTTCTTGAACAGCGCGACCGTCTCGTCGTCGATGAACGAGCCATGCTCGATCGAGTCGACACCCGCGCGCAGCGCCGCGTCGATGCCGTCCTTGCCGTGCGCGTGCGCCGTCGCCTTGCGCCCGAAGGCGTGGGCGGTCTCGACGATCGCGCGCATCTCGGCGTCGGTCATCTGCTGGGCGAGGCCGCCGGCGATGTTGCTGCCGACGCCGCCGGACGCGGCGAACTTGATCACCTCGGCGCCCATGAAGATTTGGTCGCGGGTCGCGCGGCGGCAATCGTCGGGTCCGTTGCAGATCGCGCTCGACGCGTGGCGCTCGGCCTCCGCATATTCGCGCTTCAGGCCGTTGGCATCGCCATGGCCGGCGGTCACCGACAGCATCTCGCCGGCGTTGATGATCGTCGGCCCGGCCATGTCGCCACGCGCGATCGCGTCGCGCAGCGCGCGGATGCCGCGCGGCTCGCCGCCCAGGTCGCGAACGGTGGTGAACCCGGCCTCGAGCGTCTTGCGGGCCGCCACGGTCGCGTCGACGAAGCCGTCTTCCAGGTCGCGCCCGGTCGCGGCGAGGCGCGCCTTCAGCGGCTCGCCCGTCGAGTAGAAGTGCACGTGCATGTCGATCAGGCCGGGCAGCACGAAGCGGTCGCGCAGGTCGACGAGCCGCGCGCCCGCCTCCGGCGCGACGAAGCCGTCGCGCAGCTCGGCGATCTTGCCGTCCCGGACGATGATCGTCGTCGCACCCCGCGGGCGCTCGCCCGGTCGGTCGAGCACGGCCCCGGCCTGGATGTAGGTGATCGTCGCCGCCGGCGCGGACGCCGTCGCGGCCGGCTGCGCGGTCGCGATCCCGGCCGTCGCGGCGCTGGCCAGTGCCGCGGCAATCATCAGTCTCTTCATGGCAAGCCCCTCTCTCGGATATGTTTTGCCGCCTCGTAGCGAGGCGGATGCCGGGTCCGCAAGGGGCGTGCCGCCGCGTGGCGCTCAGCGCCCCGGGTTGCGCGTCAGGCTCTCGTCCATGCGGGCGAGCTGCTCGGGCGTGGCCGGCTGCTGGTGGCGCGCCTTCCAGTCCGCATAGGGCATGCCGTAGACCGCCTCGCGTCCCTGCTCCCTGGTCAGCGCGCCGTCGCTCGCCTCGGCCAGCCAGTCGCCCAGGCAATTGCGGCAGAAGCCCGCCAGCCCCATCAGGTCGACATTCTGCGCGTCGGTGCGGTGCTGGAGATGGGCGACCAGCCGGCGAAACGCCGCCGCTGCGGTCGCATCGTCATATTCGACCATCCGGATCCTCTTCGGCTTTGATTGCGGCGGATTAGCCGCTAGAGCGCGGCGCTGTCCAACGGCATCGGCGAGAGAGAATGGCGAACAGCGTCGAACCCCGGTCGCGCAAGGTACGGATCCTGGCCACGCTTGGCCCGGCGAGCCGCAGCCCCGAGATGATCGAGCGCCTGTTCCGCGCCGGCGCCGACGCGTTCCGCGTCAATATGAGCCACGGCGCGCAGGCCGATCATGCGCAGACGATCGCGAACATCCGCGCGCTCGAAAAGACGCTCGGACGCCCGACGACGATCCTCGCCGACCTGCAGGGGCCGAAGCTGCGCGTCGGCACGTTCGCCGAAGGCATGGCGATCCTCCAGACCGGCGCCGGCTTCACGCTGGACCGCGATCCCGCGCCGGGCGACGCCACCCGCGTGTGCCTGCCCCATCGCGAGCTGTTCCTGGCGCTCGAGGAAGGCTCGCGCCTGCTGCTCGACGACGGCAAGATCGTGTTGCGCGTGGTGACGCACAGCCATGACCGGATCGAGGCGCGGGTCGAGGTCGGCGGCGCCCTGTCGAACAACAAGGGGCTGAACGTTCCCGACGTCGTCGTGCCGCTCGCCGCGCTGACCGAGAAGGACCGGTCCGACCTGGCGTTCGCGCTCGATCAGAAGGTCGACTGGATCGCGCTCAGTTTCGTGCAGCGCCCCGAGGACGTCGCCGAGGCGCGGCGCCTGATCGGCGGGCGCGCCGCGCTGCTCGCCAAGATCGAAAAGCCGGCGGCGATCGAACGGCTCGAATCGATCATCGAGCTGGCCGATGCGGTGATGGTCGCGCGCGGCGACCTGGGTGTAGAACTCCCCCCGCAGGACGTGCCGCCGATGCAGAAGCGGATCGTCGAGTGCTCGCGCCGCATGGGCCGTCCGGTGGTGGTCGCGACGCAGATGCTCGAATCGATGATTAAGGCGCCGACGCCGACCCGGGCCGAGGTGTCCGACGTCGCGACCGCGATCTATGACGGCGCCGACGCGGTGATGCTGTCGGCGGAAAGCGCCGCGGGCGACTGGCCCGAGGAGTCGGTCGCGATGATGAACGCGATCGCGACCGCGGTGGAGCGCGACCCCGGCTATGCCGCTCGCGTCCATTTCACCGAGACGCGCCCCGATCCGACCACCGCCGACGCGCTCGCCGAGGCCGCGGGCGAGATCGCGAAGACGGTCTCGGCGGCTGCGATCATCTGCTTCACCGCGTCGGGCTCGACCGCGCGGCGCGTGGCGCGCGAACGCCCGTCGGTGCCGTTGCTCGTGCTGACGCCCAAGGCGGAGACGGCGCGGCGCCTGGGCCTGCTCTGGGGCGCGCATGCGGTCGCGACGCGCGACGTCGCCTCGTTCGAGGAGATGATCGGCAAGTCGAAGCGAATGGCGCTGCGCCATGGGATCGCCAAGGCGGGCGACAGGGTGATCATCATGGCGGGCGTCCCGTTCGGCACGCCCGGATCGACCAACGTGCTGCATGTCGCCCGCATCTCGGGCGACGAGCTCAAGGGCCATCGCAGCGAGTAGGGGCGGGCGGGGGCGGCTGCGCCCTCTGATCACCCTCCTCCGTTCGTTTCGAGCGCAGTCGAGAATCGATCCAGCGCGCCCCGCTTCCCGACGTCGCTCGAAGCGAACGGTGCGTGTTCGGATCGCCTTCCCCCGGTTCGCGCGGCGTAAGGCCTCCTCAGGGCGTCGTGCGGTTGCGGTTCTTGGCGATCAGCGCCGCGACGCAGCTCGCGCGGTCGATGTCGCGGCCGTCGGGCTGGCGCGCGTCGAGATAGGTGACGACCGGCTCGCCGCGCGGGCGCGTGCGGTAGAGATAGGTGTCGAGCACGCAGATCGGCCCGGCGAATTGCAGCTTGCGCGCCTGGTCCTCGCGCACGTCGAGCTCGGGGTCGCCGAACAGCGCGACCAGCCCGGCCGCGCTCTGGCCGAGCACGCGCTCCAGGCCCGAGATGGTCAGCACCGGCGGCGTGACCGGGAGCGGCGCCGGCCGGTCGCCGGTCGCGGTGGTCGCGCAGCCGCCGAGCAGCATGAGGACAGGAAAAAGCATCGGGCGGATCCGCATGTCCGCCTCCAAGCATGGCGCGGGCGGGGCGACAAGGCCCGCGCTGATTGACCTGCGGCCAATCCTCTCTATGCGGCGCCCATTCGCTTCAGGAGACCAGAGTGCCCAACGCTGAATTCGACGTTGTCGCGATCGGCAACGCCATCGTCGACGTGATCTCGCGCACCGACGACGCCTTCGTCGTCGAAAACGGCCTGACCAAGGGCTCGATGCAGCTCCTGTTCTCGACCGACGAGGCCGAGACGCTCTACGCCAAGATGGGGCCGGGGATCGAGACGAGCGGCGGCTCGGCCGCGAACACGCTTGCCGGCCTCGCGGCGCTGGGCCTCAAGTGCGGCTTTATCGGCCAGGTCGCCGACGACGTGCTCGGCCAGGTGTTCGCGCACGATCTGCGCGCGCAGGGCGTGCGCTTCGACACCGCCATCCGGGCGGGCGATCCGCCGACGGCGCGCTGCCTGATCGTCGTCACGCCCGATGGCCAGCGGACGATGAACACCTTCCTCGGCGCCTCGCAATTCCTGCCCGAGACCGCGCTCGACCGCGACATGATCGCGGCTGCAGAGATCCTCTATCTCGAAGGCTATCTCTGGGATCCGGAAGAGCCGCGGCGCGCGATGAAGACCGCGATCGCCGTCGCGCACGCCGCCGGGCGGCGCGTCGCGCTCACGCTTTCCGACGTGTTCTGCATCGAGCGGCACCGCGATGGCTTTCGCGAGGTGATCGATGCGGGGCTGATCGACATCCTGTTCGCCAACGAAAACGAATTGCTCTCGCTCGAGCAGACCGATGATTTCGACGCTGCGGTCGCGTCGCTCGCTTCGCGGGTGACGACGCTGGTCGTGACGCGCAGCGAGAAGGGGGCGATCGCGGTGCAGGGCGGCGCGCGCGCCGAAGTCGCGGCCGAGCCGATCGACGAGGTGATCGACACCACCGGCGCGGGCGACCTCTTCGCGGCGGGCTTTCTGGCCGGACAGGCGCGCGGACGCGGCCTTGAGGAGAGCCTCACCATGGGCGCGATCTGCGCCGCCGAAGTGATCGGCCATGTCGGCCCGCGCCCGCAGGCCGACATCAAGGCGATGGTCGAGAAGCGGCTGGGCTGACCTCGGACGTCATTGCGAGGCGAAGCCGAAGCAATCCCGGAGTTGCGCGCGCCGGCGTCGGCCACCCCTGGATTGCTTCGCTCCGCTCGCAATGACGACGTCAGACCTCTCGCCAGGCGAGCGCAGCCCCCGGGCCGTTACGCCTGCTTGTAGCCCGGCGTCGGCGCGTCGGGCATCGGCGGGACCGGCTGCGGGGGCGCGTCGTCGTCCGCCTCGGGAACGTCGATCGTCCCGCGGCCGACATGGCTGCGCGAGCGGCTATAGGCGAAATAGACGACCAGCCCGATCCCGGCCCAGATGAGGAACAGCATCTTGCTCTTCTCGTCGAGGCTGAAGAACAGGTAGAAGCAGCCCGCGATCGAGATCGGCGCCGTCAGATACAGCAGCGGCGTCTTGAACGGCCGCTTGCGACCCGGATCGCTGCGCCGCAGCGCCATCACCGCGAACGACACCGCCGCGAACGCGAACAGCGTCCCCGAGTTGGAGATGTTGGCGAGCTGGCCGACCGGGAAGAAGGCCGCGAACAGCGCCACCGCGATCCCGGTCAGGATCGTGATCACGTGCGGCGTGTTGTAGCGCGGGTGGATCTTCGAGAAGGCCGGCGGCAGCAGGCCGTCGCGGCTCATCACGAAGAAGATGCGGGTCTGGCCGAACATCATCATCAGGATGACCGAGGGCAAAGCGAGGCCGGCGGCGAGGCCGATCAGGTTGCCGACTTTGGCCCAGCCGATCTCGCGCAGCGTCCAGGCCAGCGCTTCCTTCGAGCAGGTCACCGCATTGTCGGCGATCGAGGCGCACTGGGCGGCAAGCTCGCGGCTGCCCGGCTCGAGCGCCGTGCCGGACGCGCCGAACACCGGCTGCGCGCCGACCGAGCCGATCACGCCGGCCGAAACCAGCAGGTAGAAGATCGTGCACACGCCGAGCGAGCCGATCAGGCCGATCGGCATGTTGCGCTGCGGGTTCTTGGTCTCTTCGGCCGCGGTGGAGACCGCGTCGAAGCCGACATAGGCGAAGAAGATCGAGGCTGCGGCGGCCGAGATGCCGGCGAAGCCCAGCGGCGCGAACGGCTCGAAATTCTCGGCCTTCATCACCGGGACGGCGAGCACGATGAACAGCAACAGCGCCGCGACCTTGATCGCGACCAGGATGGCGTTGACGGTCGCGCTTTCCTTGGTGCCGATCACCAGCAGCCAGGTGACGAGGCCCGCGATCGCCATCGCCGGCAGGTTGATGATGCCGCCGTCGAACGGCCCGAGCACCAGCGTGTCGGGGATGTCGATCGCAAAGCTGTTCTCGATCAGGCCCACGACATAGCCCGACCAGCCGACGGAGACCGCGCCGGCCGCGACCGCATATTCGAGGATCAGTGCCCAGCCCACCATCCAGGCGAGCAGCTCGCCCATCACCGCATAGCTGTAGGTATAGGCCGAGCCCGAGACGGGCACCATCGCCGCCATCTCGGCATAGCAGAGCGCCGCCACCGCGCAGACCGCGCCCGCGATCACGAACGACAGCATCATGCCGGGACCTGCCTTCTGCGCGGCCTCGGCGGTGAGCACGAAGATTCCGGTGCCGATGACGGCGCCGATCCCCAGCATCGTCAGCTGGAAGGCACCGAGCGAGCGATGCAGCGACTTCTTTTCGGCGGTGGCAAGAATGGCGTCGAGTGGCTTTTTACGCCCAAAAATCATGCGTTTCCGATCCCCAAGTGGCGCGGCGATGGCGCGCGCCTGTTCTGGGCGCGGGAGCCTATAGCCTTATCGCGTCCGTGCAACTTTTTATGATTGGCTCAATGCGCGAGCATCGGCCCCAGCTTCCGCCCGGCGAAGATGTGGACATGCAGATGCGGCACTTCCTGGTGCGCGTCGCGCCCGACATTGGCGAGCAGCCGATAGCCGTCGCCGACCAGTCCGGCCTCGCGCGCGACCAGCCCGACCGCGCGCACGAAGCCGGCGATCTCCGCATCGCCCGCCCGCGCCGAGAAGTCGTCCCACGACACATAGGCCCCCTTCGGGATCACCAGCACATGGTGCGGCGCCTGCGGGTTGATGTCGTGGAAGGCGAGCGCCCATTCGTCCTCATGGACCCGGCGGCAGGGGATTTCCCCGCGCAAGATCTTCGCGAAGATGTTGTCGGGGTCGTACGGCGCGGTGGCGTCGATCGGCATGTTCGGTCCTCCCGCCGCGCCGGTTAGCGAGCTTCGCGCCGTCGCTCAACGTCGCGATCGGCCCGGCCCGGCCCTCTCCTGTCCGATCGCGGCCACGCTTCGTCGCCGAATCCCGCGGTCGCGGGAGACCCGGCCGGTCGCGCCTCGTTCCCCCGCCGCATCGAGGAACACCCGAAGGAGACGATCATGCGCAAGCTTCTGGCCCTGGCCCTGGTCGCGATCGCCGCGCCGGCCACCGCCGCCGCGGGCGACGCCAATGTCGACTATCGCTGGGGCGAGCCCGCCCCGCGCGAGGACTGGAACAGCTATTGGCTCGACTACAAGACCGACGTCAGCGAAGCGAAGCGCGAGCTGCGCAAGGACCTGAAGCGCGCCAAGAAGCCGTCCGACCGGCGCGAGGCATGGGCCGAATATCGCCGCGAAGTTGCCGACGCGCAGCATGATTTCCGCAAGGAAATGCGCGAGAAGGGCTATGTCGTGGGCCGGGTGGACGTGACGGAGTAACGCCGCGCGCCCTCTCCCCCTCGGGGCGAGGGCGACGCCTCACCGTCCCTGGGCGCGCCACTTCTTGATGACGCGGCCCAGCATCTCTTCCTCGCCGCCGGTCTGCTTCCAGAGTTCGGAGAAGAGCGGGTCGCCCGAGGCGGGACGCTTATGCTCTTCGAGCGTGTCGAGCGCGACGCGGATCGGGATCGACACGCCTTCGCCGCAGATGATCGCCTCGCGGTTGCGCAGCGCCGGGATCGAATCGAGGAAGCCGCGCGAGCCTTCGGGCATCGCCGCCTTGACGAACGCCTGGTCGCGCTCGTTGTTGAGGCGCATCGAGATGATCGTGCCGCACTGCGACAGCACGCCTTCGGCAAGGTCCGACGGCCGCTGCGTGATCAGCCCGAGCGAGACGCCGTACTTGCGGCCTTCCTTGGCGATGCGGCCGAGAATGCGGCCGACCGAGGAGGCGTCCGAGTTGCGCTCGCTGGGAACGTAGCGATGCGCTTCCTCGCAGACGAGCAGGATCGGACGCTGGCGCTCGCCGCGCGACCAGATCGCATAGTCGAATACCATGCGCGACAGCACCGCGACGACCACCGAGGTGATCTCCGACGGCACGCCCGACACGTCGATGATCGAGATCGGCTTCCCGTCGCCGGGCAGGCGGAAGATGCGCGCGATGAACTCGGCCATCGTGTCGGCGACCAGCATCCCCGAGAACATGAAGCTGTAGCGCGGGTCGGCCTTGATCTCGTCGATCTTGGTCTTGAGGCGCAGATAGGGTGCGCTGTCGCCCGCCTTGTCGAGCTTGCCCATCTCGAGCTGGATGAAGTTGGTGAGGTCGCTGAGCAGATACGGGATCGGCGAATCGACGGTCAGCTTCGACACGCTCTCGGCCAGCCGGTTCTTCGACTTGGCCATCAAGAGGCACTTGGCGAGGATGTCGGCGTCCATCTGGCGCGCCGATCCGGTCGAGGTCAGGAAGACCTCGCAATGCTCCTCGAAATTCATCAGCCAATACGGCATCTGCAGGTTGCTGACGTCGTAGAGCGCGCCATTGCCCTTGAACGCGGCCGAATATTCGCCGTGCGGGTCGATCATCACGACATGGCCCTCGGGCGCCATCTCGCAGATGCGGTGCAGGATCAGCGCCGCCGAGGTCGACTTGCCGGTGCCGGTCGAGCCGAGCAGCGCGAAATGCTTGCCGAGCAGCGCGTCGATGAACAGCGCGCCGCGGATGTCCTTGGTCGGGAAGACGGTGCCGATCTCGATGTTCGGGCGCCCCTCGGCCGAATAGACTTCCTTCATGTCCGCGCTCGACACCGGATAGATTTCGGAGCCGGGGACCGGATAGCGAGTGACGCCGCGGCGGAAATTATAGATGCGCCCGGTCAGCCGCTCCTCGTCGCCTTCGCCGAGGAAATCGACGAACGCGCGCACCGCGCCCTGGACCGGATCGAAGCTCAGCGAGCGCACGCTGGCGAGCAGCCACAGGCTGCCGACCTTGATCTTCACCTGGCTGCCGACCTGGCCGGCCATGGCGATGCTGGGGTCGGGATCGTGGCCGAGCTGGTCGAGCAGCGACTTGTCGAGCTGGACCTGCGAATTGGAGCCCGCAATCTCGATCACGTTGCCGATCGCCGGGCGCGACCCCCGCGACGAAGAGCCGGTGCTGTCGCCGTCCGCGCCGCGAAACGCCTCGGAAGAACCCGCCAAGTCCATGTGCCATCCCTCAAAGCCTGGTTCGCGCGGGTGTAGCGGCGGCGGAGTTAAGAATTCAGAATCGCCGGAACGCGGTCCCCGCAATCCAGCCCAGGCCGAGCGCGACGAGGATCGCGGCGAGGCCGTAGAGCACGCCATGTTCCTCGGCGGCGGCGGCGACGAAGCGCTCGAACCCGCCCTTGCGGATCGCGATGTCGCGCACCGCGCCCGCGATCACCTTGCCATCCTTCACCAGGAACGTTTCGGCGGTGTAGGTGCCGACGGGCACGCGCGCCGGGATGCGGATGCGCGCGCGATAGAGGACGCCGTCGGTGATCTCGACGGCGCCGGGCTGCTCGACGAACAGGCCGGCGCGCTGGCGCAGGTCGATGAACCCGCGCTCGAACCGGTTGGCCTCGGACGGCGTGTCGGCATCGGCGGGCGAGAGCTGGAGATTCTGGATGCCGAGCTCGTAGATCGCGGCGGTGCGCTCGTCGACCATCCGGTCGAGCGGGCGCGACGTCGCCACCGCATAGAAGGACGGGGCGGAGCGGAAGCGGGCGGCGTCGGCATTGACCCAGATGCCCGCGATCTTCTGCTTCTCGCGGACCAGGATCGACTCGCTCGGGCCCTTCACCACCACCGCGATGTCGACCTGGTCGCTCGGCACGCGACCGCCCGGGTAGAGGACCGCGCCGAACAGCAGCAGCTCGGCGCCGGTGAAGCTGTAGATGATCTCGATGTCGCGCTGCGACACGTCGGGGACGAGCACCGGCTTGGCCGCGCCAAGCAGCAGCGGCATCGCCGCGGCGGCGAGGAAAGGGCGCCAGCTCATGACAATTGCACGGTGTAGATTTCGTCGGGCCGCCAGCCGAGGCCCAGCGCCATGCGGATCGCGACCGTCATCACCATCATCGCGAGCAGCAGGCGCAGATAATCGGGCTTGATCCGCTGGGCGAGGCGGGCCCCGAGCTGGGCGCCGATCACGCCGCCGATCAGCAGCAGCCCGGCGAGCACGATGTCGACCGCCTTGGTCGTGACCGAGTGGATCAGCGTGGTCGCGGCGGTCACGAACAGGATCTGGAACAGGCTGGTGCCGACCACCACGCGCGTGCTCATCCCCAGCAGGTAGAGCATTGCGGGCACCATGATGAAGCCGCCGCCGACGCCGAGGATCACGGTCAGTATCCCGGTCGCGAGGCCGAGCAGCAAGGGGGCGAGCGGCGAGATGTAGAGGCCCGAGGCGTAGAAGCGCCAGCGCAGCGGCAGCGCGGCGACGAGCGGATGGTGGCGGCGCTTGACCGTCGGTGGCGCGCCGAGCCCGCGCGCGGCGCGGATCGCGCGGATCGCGTCGCGCATCATCAGCACGCCGATCGAGCCGAGCAGCAGCACGTAGAGCAGGCTGATGACCGTATCGATCTGGCCCGAGGCCTGCAGCACGCGGAAGAGCACGGCGCCGACCAGCGAGCCGAGCACACCGCCGACGACCATCACCGATCCCATGCGGATGTCGACGCCGCCGCGGCGGAGATGCGCGAACACGCCCGACACGCTCGATCCGGTGACCTGAGAGGCGGCCGAGGCCGCGGCCACGGTGGGGGGAATGCCGTAGAAGATCAGCAGCGGCGTCGTCAGGAACCCGCCGCCGACGCCGAACATGCCCGAGAGCACGCCGACACCCAGGCCGAGCGCCATGATCACCAGCGCATTGACGGACAGGTTGGCGATCGGGAGATAGAGGTCCACGGATCCTCCTCGAGACCGGTCCGCTCTATCGGGCGCGGCGCCCGCGGGGCAAGCTCAGAAATCCGCGCCCAAGGTCAGCGCGAGACCGGAGCCGGGCCGCGCCCGGCCGGCGATGCGGGCGCGCGCGTCGAGCGACAGCCGCTTGCGGCCGAAGCGCACGCCCAGCGTCGGCCCGATATCGACCCGCATCGTGCCCGGCTGCGCGCCCGCCCAGGCGCCGGCGCCGGCAAAGCCGCGAGCGCCGACGCGCCTCGACAGGATCGCGGCGCCGTCGACAAATGCCTGCCGACGCCGCGCGCCGACCAGGCCTGCTTGCCCATAGGCGTCGAGCGCCAGGTCCGGCGCGATCCGCCCGGTCACGCCTCCAAAGGCAAGCACGGCCCAGCGATCGGACTGGCCGGGGCCGAGACCGACCCGCCGCTCGACCGCGAGCGTCAGCGCGCCGGCGCGCCAGTCGACGCCGATCGCGGCCTCGCGGCCCGCGGTTCCGGACACTGGCGCCGAAAGCCGCCCGGCGACCGCCAACGGGCCGGAGAGCGGCAATGTCGCGCGCACGCCCAGCTGGCTGCCGCCGAGCTGGCCCGCCGCGGCCAGTCCGCCGCGCGCCGCATCGGGTCGCACGAGCAGCCAGCCGGTCATCGCGGCGCGACGGCGGCGCGTCGGCCGGGGCGCGTCCCGGACGGCCGTCGGGTCGAGCGCATCGGCTGCGACGGGTTCCGGATCCGGGGGCGTTTCCGGTCCGGCGTCGGCCCGGACGGGCGCGGGCGCGACGGGCACGGGCGCGGGGGGCGCGGGCGCGCGGGCAGCGGGGGCGATGGGGGCTGGCCGGGCGCGGAGCGGCCGTGACGGTTCCTTTCGCACGACAGGCAGAAGCGGCGCCGCCCAGCGGATCGGCCCGCGCGGGGCCGGCGGCGACGAAGAGGGCCAGAGCAGCATCGCGCGCACCCCGGCCCAGGCGAGCGCCGTCCCGAACAGGAAGCGGATCGCGCGCCCTTTCACTCGGCGGGCTGGCTTTCGGGGAAGACGTGCATCGTCTTGTCCCAGAAAACCGGCGCGCCCAGCGCCTCGCGCAGGAACCGCTGCAGCGCGACGCGGGCGGCGGCGATCGCGATCAGGTTCGCCAGCAGCAGCCGCGGGACGGAGCCCAGCCCCTCGCGCCAGCCATAGATGCGCCCGATGACCAGCGCGCGCACCGTCGCGCGCCACGCGAGCAGCGCGGCGCCGGCCGCGAACATCGCGTCGATCGCGCCGCCGCCGGCCGGCACTGCGCCGAGCAGCCACAGGATCGCCCAGCCGAGCCCCGAGAGATAGCCGGCGAACAGGATCAGTGCCGCGACCATCGCGCGGCGGTCGCGCAGCCGCATCCAGCGCTCGGCCAGCCCGCCGGACCAGCCCAGCCTTTCCCATCCCGCGAGCGCGATCCCGGCCTGCCATCGCGCCTTCTGCCGCACCGCCGCGCTTAGGCTGTCCGGGAAGTGCGCTCGCACCGCGACCAGGCGCCCCTGGGGCCCGGCCGCGAAACGGGCGAAGGTGCCGCGGCCGCCAAGCTCGGCGATGCGCAGGCCCAGTTCGTAATCCTCGGTGACGCTCGCCGCGTCGAACGGGGCGCCGTGGCTCGCGGCGAGTTGCTCGAGCATGGCGCGGCCGAGCGCGCAGCCGACGCCCGCCGACGGCAGCGCCGCGCCGATCCGCTCGCGCACCACGAGCTGCTTGCCATGCGCCTCGGCGAACTCGTCGGCATAGGTCGCCGACACCGCGTGGGCCCAGCGACCGCGATCGAGCACGATCAGGGGAAGCACCGGCAGCTGGACGAGGTCGTGCGTGGCGATATGGGCGGCAAAGGCGCGCAGCTCGCCCGAATGGACGACATCCTCGGCGTCGTGGAGGATTACGGCGGCGATCCGCCCCCCGGGATCGTCCGCCTGCAGCGCGCGCCACATCGCGTTCAGATTGTCGGCCTTGGTCGTCGGGCCCCGGCGCGGATTGACGACGATCCGCAGGCGGGGATCGGTGAGGCCGACCAGCGCCGCCCGCGTCGCCCCGTCATTGGGATAGACGCCAACATAGACGGCGATGTCGGCCCCGTCCCAGCGGGCGAGCATCGTCGACAGCATCGCCGCGATCACGGGCGCTTCCTGCCAGGCGGGCACGAAGACCGCCATGGGCGGGGCCGGGCTGTCGGGAACGGGAGCAAGCCCCGCGCGCCCGCGGACGAGGCGATCGCGCGCGAGATCGAAGAGCCAGAAGAGGTCGACGATCAGGTCGTCCACGCCGCCGACCAGGATGCCGACGGCGGCGAACAGCGCGAGCTCGTGCGTCGCGCGCTGCAGCAGCCACAGAGCCAGGTCGGCGCCCGCCATGCCAACTCCATTCCGGACCGAAGATCCTCCGGGATGGACCATGACGACGCGCGCGATCGGCGGCCAGCCGAAGCGCATCGGCTTCGGAGGGGTTTCTCCTTACCTTGCGAACGCCAGATGAGGTCAGGCCCGGAGCGCGGCCTCGATCCGGCCGGTCAGCGCCGGCACGCTGTCGATGCCCGCGAAATCCTCCGCGGTGAGCAGCGGCCGCAGCCGCCCGTCCGCCTCGACCAGAATCGCGGGCAGCGCCACGTCGACGCCCGGATAGGCGGCGCGGAAGTCGCGACGGTGGAAGAACACCGCGTCCACCGCCGACCGGGCCAGCCAGTCGCGCCAGTCCTTGCGCGGCCCCAGCAGGCCATAGGTGATCGCGCACAGATCGCACGCATAGGTGGCGGGGCTGACCAGCTTGTGCAGCGTGTCGACCAGCCCGGCCGCGATGCCGGCCTCGGCATTGTAGACGAATATGAGCCGCGTCACGGACTTACCCCTTCCCTGTCCCGAGGCCGTGGCCGATCCACGCCTGCGAGGAGTCATTCCGGTTGAGGACCGCGTAAACTTAAGTTGAACTTGTACAATATCTCAAGTTGAACTTGAAGAGTCCCGCATTGAAACGCCGCTAATCATGAATTCAACTTGGACGTGGGCAAGAAAATGATTACTGAAACCCTAACAAGTCGGGGTCGTGAGTCTCAAACTTTCTAGGGGTGTAACATATGCGCAAGCTTACTCTGGGTGCTGCCGCTGCGGCAGCGTTTTTCGCGGCGGGCTCCGGCCAGGCCGCTCTCGTGGTCGGTGGCGCCTGCACCGACGACATTCTGAGCCCGGTCACGCTCACCTGCGCCGGGTACCAGGACGGCAACGTGCTCAGCAACAGCCCGGCCAATCTCGACAAGCAGGCGGAAGCGCTGGCGCTGATCGGCTTCGTCGGTTCGTTCGTCTTCAACGACCTCGAGAAGCTGACGCCGCTGAACGGTTCGACCGTGGTCGACTTCGCGACGCCGCTGAGCGGGATCACCTACATCGCCGTTCACTTCGGCAATGGCGGCGAGACCGGCAACTCGACCGGCTTCTACAAGATCGATGCCGGTGCGTTCACCAACCAGGTCATCCTCCGGGCCGGCGCCAGCTCGGCGGCGGTGCTCTACCAGACGACGGCAATTCCCGAGCCGGCGACCTGGGCGATGATGCTCGGCGGCTTCGGCCTGCTCGGCACGGCGATGCGCCGCCGCACCAAGGCGACGGTCAGCTTCGCCTGATCGGCAGCGCCTGACGAAACGACGCCGTCCGGCACGCGCCGGGCGGCGTTGTTCGTTTGAGGGGCCGGTCGCGTCGCGCAGTCCCGGCTCAGGTCCAGTAGAGGATCCGCGCCGCCGGGATGGCGCGCGCCAGCTCCGCTTCGAAGAAGCCGCGCAGCGCCCGCATGGTCCCGGCGTCATAGACCTGCTTTTCGCTGCCGAACTTGGTGCGCTTGGTCGTGCGATTGGCCTGCGTCATGTCGAGCGCCGAACCGGGATACCAGGATTCGAGCACGGCCTTGGATCCGGGCGTGAAGCGGTGGGTGATCAGCTCGACCGTCAGATCGAGGCCCGCCACGTCGCCCAGCGCGGCGGCGGCGGCGGCGATCAGCCCGGCATAGGCCTGCTCCCAGCCCGGCGCGGCGATGATCGGCGCGATCGTCAGCCCGACCGGATAGCCCCGCTCGGCCATGCGCCGCAGCGCCGCGAGCCGGGCCGCCACCGGCGCCGTCCCGCCCTCGAAACGGGCATAGGCGGCCGGGTTGACGGACGCGCGCATCCGCGTTCGCCCGCGATGGTCGAGATCGAGCAGCGACCCCATTTGCGCGAACTTCGACGTGAAGCGAAGTTGCACCGCCGCGTCCCAACCGCCGAACCAGGCGATCGCCGCCGACAGCGAGCCGGTCAGATGCTCGAGCGCCAGCGGATCGGTGTAGCACGAGGCCTCGAACGTCGTGCCTTCGTGCGCGCGGTCGCGGCTGCGCGACGTGATCGTGCCGCGGCCGAGATAGTCGCCCAGCCCGCCGAGGATCTCGTCGAGATTGGCATAGGCGCGGGTGATCGGCGGCCCTTTCAGCGATCCCGCGAGGTAGCAATAGCTGCAATGCGCCGGGCAGCCCTCGGCCAGGTCGACCCGCCAGTCCGCGCTCGGCGCGATCGGCTGCAGCCGCCGCTTCGACGGCGGCGCGACCGTCACGGCAAGCGTCGACTTCGCTGCCGCATAGGCCCGCTTGGGGTCGTCGGGCAGGCCGAGCGCAAGCCGGTCGCCGGCAAGCTCGACGACCTCGCTGCCCAGCGCCGCCGCGCGCGCCGCCATCTCGCGACCATGCGCGAACCCGAGCGCGCTTTTCGTGACCAGCACGCGTCGGGGCACCCAGAGCCGCTCGCGGGGCGTCGGTTCGGCATCGGCCATGACGGTCGAACGAGCGGCGCGCGTCGGCGTTCACGCGCTCAGCGAAAGGCGCCACCGTTGCGCGCGGTGCACTCCGGCACGCGCGGCCCGCCGACCGGTGCCGGGCGGAGCGGCGGGACCAGCAGGCTCGCGCCGACCGGAGGCGCGTCGAACCATCCGCGCTCGGGCAGGCCGGCACAGCGCAGCGCCACCCGCAGCAGCCCCGGCGGCGTCTCGCGCGCCTCGTAGGACAGGCGGAACGTGCCCCAGTGCAAGGCGATCGCCTGCGCGGCGCCGAGCCGGCGCGCGACGTCGACCGCCTCCTCGGGGCCGAGATGCGAGCCGGTGCGCATCTGTCCGGGGTTGAAGCGGAAGGCGCCGATCGGCAGCAGGGCGAGCCGCACCGGGCCCAGGCGCCGCGCCTCGACCGGCCAGCGCCCGTCGCCGAAGCCGGTGTCGCCCGCGAAGAACAGATTGCCGCCGGGCAGGGTCACGACGAAGCTCGACCAGAGCGCGCGGTTGCGATCGGTGAACCAGCGGCTGCCCCAATGATGGTTGCGGGTGACGGTGACCGCCACGCCCGGCCGGATGGTTCGGCCGGCGCCCCAGTCGAGCGCGACCGCCGCGACACCCGCGTCGCGCAGGATCGACTCATTGCCCAGGCTGGTGACGATCAGCGGCCGGTCGCGCCGCCACAGCCGCGCGAGCGTCGCCAGGTCCATATGGTCGTAATGATTGTGGCTGACCAGCACGAGGTCGATCCGGGGCAACAGGGCGAGCGGTATCGCCGGCGCGGTCACCCGGCGCGGGCCGAAGCCGAACGGTCCCGCGGTGTCGGACCAGATCGGGTCGGTGAGGATGTTCAGCCCCTGCGTCTGCACCAGCATGGTCGCATGGCCGATCCAGGTGACGCGCATCGCCGCGCCCGCGACGCGCGGCGGCGGGCTCGGCGCGGCCACGGGCACCTGCGCCGGCCATTCGGGTCGCCCGTCGGTGCCGGTCGCCTGGCGGAGCAGGAAGACCCCCCGATTGCTGCCGCCCGAGGGCAGTCGCGCGGTATCCTCGCCGTCGGGATTGAAGAAGCGGCTGCCGTTATAATGGTCGCTCGCCGGTCCGCGATGGTAGATGCGGTCGAGGAACAGGGGAACGAGCGCCACGGCGAGGGCGAGGGCGATCGCTGCGAACAGGATCATGCTGCCGAACAGGCGGAGGATCTTCGACATTGCCTTGGCTTCTGCTCCTCGCCACTCTCGCCGACGTGCCGCGCATAAAGCCTTTGTTCGCCGTCGCAACCGCGCTGCTCGGCATCGCGGCGACCCTGCCCCCGCCCGGCCCGCACGGGGCCGCGGTTCGCGTCCGCTTCGATGCCGGACGCGTGCGGTCGGTCGAGGCGCGCGGCGCGGGCGCGGACGATCCGGTGCGCGTGGCGTCGATCTCCAAGCTGATCACCACGCTCGGGCTGATGCGGCTGGTCGAGGCCGGGACGCTCGACCTCGACGCCGACGTCTCGCGCTGGCTGGGCTTCCGGCTGCGCAATCCCGCCTTCCCGGACGTGCCGATCACGCTGCGGCTGCTGCTGTCGCATCGATCGAGCCTGCAGGACGGGATCGACTATGCCCTGCCGCTCGGCACCACGCTCGAACAGGCGCTCGCCGACCCGCGTGCCTGGGATGCCGAGCATCCGCCGGGCAGCTTCTTCCGCTACGCGAACATCGGCTTCCCGGTCGTCGCCACGGCGATGGAAGGCGCGACCGGCGCGCGCTTCGACATTCTGATGGAGCGGCTTCTCTTCCGGCCGCTGGCCATCGACGGCTGCTTCAACTGGACGCGTTGCAGCGATGCCGCGATCGCGCGCGCCGTCGTGCTGCGCGGCGCGGACGGGCGGGTCCGGCGCGACGATCTGGGCGGGAAGCGTCCTGCCTGCCCGGTCGTTCCGGCCGCGGACGGCAGCTGCGATCTCGCCGCCTACCGGCCCGGCACCAATGGCGCGCTGTTCAGCCCGCAGGGGGGCGCCCGTCTCTCGGCGCGCGGGCTTGCCCGCATCGGCCAGCTCCTGCTTCGCCGCGGCGAGCGGCTGCTGACGCCGGAGAGCATCGCTCGCATCGTCGACCCGGTCTGGACCTTCTCCGGCGACAATGGCGCGACCGAAGGGGGCTTTTATTGCCGCTACGGTCTGTCCGTGCAGCATCTCGCGACGCGTGCGGTCGGATGCGCCGACGATCCCTTCCAGGATGGCCGGCAGCGCGTCGGCCACGCCGGCGAAGCCTATGGCCTGCGCTCGGGGCTCTGGATCGACCGCGCGCGCGGGCGTGGCATCGCCTATTTCGTGACCGCGATCGACGACGGAGCGCCGCGCGGGCGCTCCGCCTTCACCGCCGCCGAGGAAGCGATCGCGCGCTGACCGGCGTCAGCGCGTTGGGCCGAGCAGCTCGAGCACGGCCAGCACCATCGCCTCGGTCCCGACGCGCACCGCGGGTTCGGCATCGATCTTGAACAGGGGCGAATGGTGCGAGGGGACCGGCGGGCCGCCGGCCTTCTCGGCTGCGAACGCCGCCGCCGGCGTGCCGCCGACCGCGAAATAATAGCCCTTCACGCCATGTTTGGGCTCGACCAGATAGGCGAAATCCTCCGCGCCCATGCCGGTCTGCTCGAAGGGCAGGACCGCCCCGCTGCCAAGCCCGCGCGCCAGCGCCGCGTTCAGCCGCTGGGCGAGCGCGCGATCGTTGATCGTGGTCGGAGTGCCCTCGCTGACCGTCATCTTCGGCAGGTTGGTCTCGGGCAGCCCGTTCGCGCGGCCGACATTCTCGGCCACGCGCTTGATCGCGGCGAGCATCTGCGCCCGGGTCGCTTCGTCATTGGCGCGGACCGTGATCTGCAGGTCGGCCCGATCCGAGATGATGTTGTGCTTGGTGCCCGAATGGAAGGAGCCGACGGTGATCACCGCCGGCGAAAGCGGCGCGCGCTCGCGGCTCACAATGCCCTGCAGCGCGACCACGATCTGCGATCCGATATAGACCGGGTCCTTGCCCCGATCGGGCGAGGCGCCGTGCGCGCCGACGCCGGGGACCTGGATCTCGACGCTGTCGGACGACGAATATTGGATCCCTTCGCTCGCCGAAACGGTGCCGGTCGGCATGTCCGCCGCGACGTGGAAGGCCAGCGCATATTCGGGCTTGGGGAAGCGCGCGTAGAGCCCGTCCTCGATCATCTTGCGGGCGCCGCCGACCCGCTCCTCGGCGGGCTGGACGATGAACACCAGCGTGCCTTTCCACTGGTCCTTGCGGGCGGCGAGCTGGCGCGCGGTGCCGACCATCGACGTGATGTGCACGTCGTGGCCGCAGGCGTGCATCACCGGCATCTCCTTGCCGTCGGAGCCGACCTGGCGCACCTTGCTCGCATTGGGCAGGCCCGATTTCTCCTCGACCGGCAGGCCGTCCATGTCGGCGCGGAGCAGCACGACCGGTCCGTCACCGTTCTTGAGCACGCCGACGACGCCGGTGCCACCGACCTTCTCGGTCACTGCCATGCCGGGCACGGCGCGCAGCTCCTGCGCCATCCGCGCGGCGGTCTTGGTCTCGACGAAGGACAGTTCGGGATTGCGGTGAAACTGGTCCCAGAGCGCGCCGAGCGACTTGTCGTAATCGGCCTTGATCGCGTCGCGCAGTGGCGGCGCCGCGGGCGCGGCGGACGACATGGCGGAAAGCAGGGCGGCCGTGGCGAGAAGGTGAAAATGCATCAGGCTTCGGGTCCCATCTTGAACGCGCAGAATTTGTGGCCGTCGGCGCTGCGGAAATACGCGCCGTAGAACTGCATCTCCTCGGGCGCGCGCAGGCCGGGCGGGCCATCGCAGCTCGCGCCCAGTTCCAGCGCCTTGGCATGCATCCGGTCGGCGGTCGCCCGGTCGGGCATGGCCAGCGCGACCATCGTGCCGTTGCCCGCGCTCGCCGCGCCGCCGTCATAGGGGGTGCAGATCGCGACCATCGGCCGGTCAATCTCCTGGCCGTAGATGATCATCCGTTCGTCGGTCCACAGCCGGCCGGCGCCGGCCGCCGCGAACAGGTCGTCGTAGAAGGGCGCCGACCGAGCAAGGTCGTTCACGCCCAGCGTCACATAACCGATCATCGCGTCAACCTTTCTGCTTGACGGTCGGCGTGCAGGTGCCGACCCATTTGCCGACCACTTCGTTCGAGATTGTCATGCTCTGCCCTTTCGACGCGCCGGCCGCTTCGGCGACCATCGCGGTGGTGACCTTGTACGCCTCGGGCGAATAGGTGCCGTCGGTCGTGATCCGGGCCCGGCCGCCATCGTCGGGCCGCGCGCAGATCATCACCGACTTCATGACGCCGGCACCCATCTCGAAATTCTCGAACTTGCATTCGTCGGGGGAGCGGCCGCCCATCATCCGGGCGTCCGGCTTCTTCACATCCTTTTCGCTGAGGCACAGCTCGGCCGTCTGCGGCCGCGTCTTCATCTGCTGGAAGGCCTTGGTGACCTCGGGCGGCAGGCCGGTGGTGGCGACGTCGACGACGCGGGCGGTGACCTGCCACTTGCCGGCCTTCAGCCGAGAGGCCTTGTCGGCGCCGCTTTCGGCCATCTTGTTCATCACCTCGGCCACCGAGGCGTTCTCGGCCTTGACCGTCGGCTCGCGCTGGCAGGCAGCGAGCGCGAGCAGGCCGATGACGGTCGTCACCCGCTTCATTCCGGATCCTCCCCCTTCGGGCGGCGCCGTTGCGGGCCGCGTTGATCGCGACCATATCGGGAAGCAATGGCGATTCAAATCCGCACTTCGCTCGCCGAGCCCGAAACCGACGAGGGCTTCACGCCTCACAAGCCGCTGCGTCCGGAAAAGTCGGAAGGCGGGCGGCCGTTTACGCTCGTCTCCGAATATTCGCCCGCGGGCGACCAGCCCCAGGCGATCTCCGAACTGGTAGCCGCGGCGCAGGAAGGCGAGCGCGACCAGGTGCTGCTCGGCGTCACCGGCTCGGGCAAGACCTTCACCATGGCGAAAGTGATCGAGACGCTGCAGCGGCCGGCGCTGGTGCTCGCGCCCAACAAGATCCTCGCCGCCCAGCTTTACGGGGAGTTCAAGAGCTTCTTCCCCGACAATGCCGTCGAGTATTTCGTCAGCTATTACGATTACTATCAGCCCGAGGCCTATGTGCCGCGGACCGACACGTATATCGAGAAGGAAAGCTCGATCAACGAGGCGATCGACCGGATGCGCCATTCGGCGACGCGGTCGCTGCTCGAGCGCGACGACGTGCTGATCGTCGCCTCGGTGTCGTGTCTCTACGGCATCGGCTCGGTCGAGACCTATTCGGCGATGACGTTCAGCCTGAAAAAGGGCCAGTCGGTCGACCAGTCGGAGATCGTCCGCAAGCTCGTCGCGCTGCAGTACAAGCGCAACGAGCAGGCGTTCACACGCGGCGCCTTCCGCGTGCGCGGGGACAATCTCGAGCTGTTCCCGTCGCATTACGAGGACACGGCCTGGCGCATCGTCTTCTTCGGCGACGAGATCGAGGAGATCGTCGAGTTCGACCCGCTGACCGGCAAGAAGGTCGCCAGCCTCGATTATGTGAAAGTCTACGCGAACAGCCACTATGTGACCCCGGGCCCCACGCTCAAGCAGGCGACCGAGGCGATCCGCCACGAGCTGACCGAGCGGCTGAAGGAGCTGGTCGCCGAGGGCAAATTGCTCGAAGCGCAGCGGCTCGAGCAGCGGACCAACTTCGACCTCGAGATGATCGCCGCGACCGGCTCGTGCGCGGGAATCGAGAATTACTCGCGCTTCCTGACCGGTCGACTGCCGGGCGAGCCGCCGCCGACCCTGTTCGAATATCTGCCCGAGAACGCGCTGCTGTTCGTCGACGAGAGCCATGTCACGATCGGGCAGGTGAACGGCATGAGCCGCGGCGACCATCGCCGCAAGCTCACGCTCGCCGAATATGGCTTCCGCCTGCCCTCGGCGATCGACAACCGGCCGCTGCGCTTCAACGAGTGGAACGCGATGCGTCCGCAGACGGTGTACGTGTCGGCGACCCCGGGCGGCTGGGAGATGGAGCAGACCGGCGGCGTCTTCTGCGAGCAGGTGATCCGTCCGACCGGCCTGATCGACCCGCCGGTCGAGATCCGGCCGATCGAGGACCAGGTCGACGATCTCGTCAACGAGTGCCGGCTGGTCGCCAAGCAGGGCTATCGCGCGCTGGTGACGACGCTCACCAAGCGCATGGCCGAGGACCTGACCGAATATCTTCACGAGGCGGGGCTCAGGGTCCGCTACATGCACTCCGACGTCGAGACGCTGGAGCGCATCGAGCTGATCCGCGACCTCAGGCTCGGCGTCTACGACGTGCTCGTCGGCATCAACCTGCTGCGCGAGGGCCTCGACATCCCCGAATGCGGGCTGGTCGCGATCCTCGACGCCGATAAGGAGGGGTTCCTCCGCTCCGAAACGTCGCTCATCCAGACGATAGGCCGCGCCGCGCGCAACGCGGAGGGGCGGGTGGTGCTCTATGCCGACACGGTCACCGGCTCGATGGAGCGGGCGATGCGCGAGACGCAGCGCCGGCGCGAGAAGCAGATGGCGTATAACGAGGCGCACGGCATCACCCCGCAGACGGTGAAGCGCAACATCGGCGACGTGATCGCGCATATCGCGTCGAAGGACTCGGTGCTGGTCGAGATCGACGAGGACCGGCCGCACATGGTCGGCCACAATCTGCGCGCCTATATCGAGGAGCTCGAGAAGAAGATGCGCGACGCCGCCGCGAACCTGGAGTTCGAGGAGGCCGCCCGCGTCCGCGACGAGATCCGCCAGCTCGAGCAGCAGGAGCTCGGGCTGCCGCCGTCCGAACACAAGGCCCCGGCGATGGGCCGCTCGAACGAAGGCAAGCCGGGCACGCGCAAGACCCGCTTCGGCAAGCAGCAGCAGATGCGCGCCAACAAGCGCGGGCGGCGATAGCCTCACCGCCGCTCCTCCCCATCGCAGATGGGGAGCAGCGGCAGCAAGCGACATTCCACCGCCCCCGGGTTGCGCACGATCCCGTCTGCCGCCAGACGGGGCCGACCCGTGCCCGTCACATGGAGCCGCTCGTGCGCCGCGTATCTTTTCTCGTCCTGCCGCTTGCCGCCGCCGCCTGCGTCGCCCCCGAAAAGTCCGCGCCGGTGCGGCCTCCGGTTGTCGCGCCGCCGCCCGCGCCGACCCCCGCGCCCCCGCCGCGCGCGGCCGACTGGCGCGACTGGCCGCTGACCAAGGGCGACTGGCGCTATCGGCGCCTCGGCCAAGCGACGGCGGCGGAGTTCGGCGACGCCGTCGCGGTCCATGTCGCGCTCCGCTGCGAGGCGGGCGCGATCCGGCTGGTCTGGCCCGCGGCGCAGCCGGGGCAGGTGACCGTGCGGACCTCGACCAGCGAACTGTTCCGCGATGCCACCCCGGCGCCGGAGGGCGGCGCGCAGATCGTCTTCCCGGCGCGCGATCCGCTGCTCGACGCGATGGCGTTCAGCCGGGGGCGCTTCGTGCTCCAGGCGGGCGCGAGCGACCTCGTCCTGCCGCCCTGGCCCGAAGTCGCGCGGGTGATCGAGGATTGCCGCTAGGTTCGCGCCGCCATCGGCCTGTGGCGGATGCGCGAAGCGGCGCGGCGCAACCTTCTCACAATCGCCTGAACATTTTTTCTTTTCAAGACTTGATCCGCGAGTCCGGGCGACTCATGATTCGGTCGTGCACCGCTCGGTGCACATTGGCTTCAACAAGCGAAAGGAGGTGATCCGATGTCTCATGGTTCAGCAGAGAGGTCGGTCAAGTCCGTTCGGGAGCTGCGCGCCTAACGGGCTGCAGCCAAAGGTTCCCGGAGGCGGTACTTCCGGCCGCTGACCATGTAACGGGGTTGCCGGGCACAGACACTGCCCGGCAACCCTTTACTTTTTCTGGCTTTCCCGCCGTGACGCGCGCGGCTGGCGGTCGCGTTCCAGCAGTTCCTCGCGCACCCGCAGGCCGCGAATGGCAAGGTTCACCTCGACGAGGAACAGCACCAGCCCGGCGATCAGCAGTGCCATCGAGAGGATGAAGGTCACCGCCACCGCAACGCGATAGGCGAGGCCGGCGAGCTGGGTGACGAACAGCAGCCCGACGAGCAGGCAGACCACGATCGCGCTCGCGACGATCAGCGAGATCGCGGCGTTGATCAGCGCGATCCGGCGGTCGATCAGCCGCAATTCCCAGACGTGGCGCACATGCTCCTCGCCCTCGCTCGCGGCGTGGAGCGCCTCCAGCGTGCGCGAGCGGTCGACGATGCGCGCCAGCCGGCCGGCGAGCACGTTCAGCACCGCACCGATCCCGGCGAGCAGGAACACCGGCGCGATCGCGAGCTGGATCGTCTGCGCGATCGACGAGACGGCAGGCAGCTCGAACAGCGGGTGGTTCATCGTCGCCCGCTCAGGCCGGCGCCGCTTCGAGCACCCCGAAGCGCGCCTTGAAGTCGTCCGGAATGGGCTGCGAACGGCCGCTCGCGAGGTCGACGCAGACATAGATCAGCTCGATCTCGGCGCGCAGGTCCTCCGCCCCCGCGCCGTGCAGCTCGATCAGATACGCCATGCTCGCCGTGCCGAAGCGCAGCACGCGCACCAGCGCATCGACTTCCTCGTCGATCCGGATCGGCTGGCGATAGCTGACCGTCGCGCGGCCGACATGGAATTCGGGGCACGCCTCGGTGCCGGGCCGCAAATCGAGCGCGCGCCAATATTCGACGATCGCGAGGTCGGCATATTCGAGATAGCGCGAGTTGAAGACGACCGACTGCGGGTCGACCTCGGAAAATCGCACGCGGAAGCGGTGCGCGAAGGCGAAGTCCTGCCGTGCCATGGTCAGCCGCGCTGGTTCGCGGCCGGCGTGTTGACGCCCATGCTCTGCAGATAGCGCTTCACCGCCCGTGCCGCCTGCCGGATGCGCTGCTCGTTCTCGACCATGGCGATGCGGACGAAGCCCTCGCCTTCCTCGCCATAGCCGACCCCCGCCGCGACGGCGACGCCGGCATGGGTGAGGAGCTGCTTCGAGAATTCCAGGCTGCCGAGATGAGCGAGCGCCGGCGGCAGCGGCGCCCAGGCGAACATCGACGCCTTGGGCGACGGAATGTCCCAGCCGGCGCGGCCGAAGCTTTCGACCAGCACGTCGCGGCGGCGTTTGTAGAGCTGGCGGTTCTGCGCGATGATGTCCTGCGGCCCGTTGAGCGCGGCCACCGCCGCCGCCTGGATTGGCGTGAAAGCGCCATAGTCGAGATAGGATTTCACGCGCGTCAGCGCCGCGATCAGCGTCGGGTTGCCGACCGCGAAGCCGATCCGCCAGCCCGCCATCGAGTAGGTCTTCGACATCGAGCTGAACTCGACCGCGACGTCCTTGGCGCCCTTCACCTGCAGGATCGACGGGGTCGGCCTGTCGTCGTCGAAATAGATTTCCGAATAAGCGAGGTCCGACAGGATCCAGAGCCCGTGCTCCTTCGCGAACGCGACGACCCGCTCATAGAAGGCAAGGTCGACCGTCTCGGCCGTCGGGTTGGAGGGATAGCCCATCACCAGCACCGACGGCTTGGGCACGGTGAAGCGGACGGCGCGCTCGAGGCTCTCGAAATAGCGCTCGTCGGGAGTCGTCGGCACCGAGCGGATGGTCGCGCCCGCGATGATGAAGCCGAAGGTGTGGATCGGGTAGCTGGGATTGGGCGCGAGCACGACGTCGCCGGGCGCGGTGATCGCCTGGGCAAGGTTGGCGAGGCCTTCCTTCGAGCCGAGCGTCACGACCACCTCGCGCTCGGGATCGAGCTCCACGCCGAAGCGCCGGCCATAATAGGCCGCCTGCGCGCGGCGCAGCCCGGCAATGCCCTTGGACGCCGAATAGCCATGCGCGTCGGGCTTGCGCGCGACCTCGCAGAGCTTCTCGATTACATGCGGCGGCGGCGGCAGGTCGGGATTGCCCATGCCGAGATCGATAATGTCTTCTCCCCGCGCGCGTGCGGCCGCGCGCATCGCATTCACTTCGGCGATGACATAGGGCGGCAGCCGCTTGATGCGGTAGAAGTCGTTGTCCATCCTGCCCGTCTACAGCCGTCCGCCGGTCGGGTGAACCCCGTCGCGGCGATCGCCCGCATAGGGACATCTCCGGATACGCCGCGGGTCATCGGCATCCTATCTCGCTCCCAGACGAAAACGACCGACTTTCCAGGAGCTTGAAGATGAAGCCGCCATTCATCGATCTGTCCGTCCATCATTGCCCCGCCGGCGCTTCCGACCGGATCGCCATCGGCTTCACCAAGGCGCTGCGCTGGTGCGCCGACACCTTCTTTGCCGAACGCTATGGTCATCGCGCGGTCGTGCTCGAGACGGTCGCCGCGGTGCCCGGCATGGTCGGCGCCACGATCAACCACCTGCACAGCCTCCGCCGGATGCAGGACGATCGCGGCTGGATCCGCACGCTGATGGACGAGGCCGAGAACGAGCGCATGCACCTGATGACCTTCATCGAGGTGGCGCAGCCGACCTGGTACGAGCGCGCGGTCATCATCGGCGCGCAATGGATCTTCTACCTGTTCTTCTTCGCGCTCTACCTCGCCAGCCCGCGCACCGCCCACCGCGTCGTCGGCTATTTCGAGGAAGAGGCGGTGATCAGCTACACCCATTATCTCGCCGAGATCGACGAGGGGCGTTCGCCGAACGTGCCCGCCCCGGCGATCGCGAAGCGCTATTGGCAGCTTCCCGACGATGCGACCTTGCGCGACGTGGTGCTGGTCGTCCGGGCGGACGAGGCGCATCACCGCGACGTCAATCACGGCTTTGCCGACGAGCTGGACGGCCGCGAGGCGGCGGCGCCCGCACCCTGCCCGCCGCATGTCGAGCTGCAGCCCATCTGGAAGCAGGCGGCCTGACCGCCGCCCGCCGACCGGGAGCCGCCGGCATGATCGACGAAGCCGCCCTCGCCCGACTGGTCGAGACCTTCTACGCCCGGGTGCGGGCGGACGCGCTGATCGGGCCGATCTTCGACGACGCCATCGCCGACTGGCCGGCGCACCTCGGCAAGCTCCAGGCCTTCTGGTCGTCGGTGATGCTGACGACCGGGCGCTACAAGGGGCGGCCGATGCCGGCGCACCTGAAGCATGCCGATCGCATCACCGATCCGACATTCGCGCGCTGGCTGGCGATCTGGCGACGCACCACGGACGAGTTGTTCGCACCCGAAGACGCGGCCGCATTGCAGGATCGCGCCGCCCGGATCGCCGAAAGCCTGCGCTTCGGCATGGCCTTCCACCGCGATCCCGACCAGGGGCTGAAGACGCGCGCGCTCTGACCGGCTCGCCCCTGTTCGCGCCGGCCGGGCTCGGCTAGTCCCTCGTCATGCGACATTTTCTTCTGGCCGCGCTGCTCGCGCCCGCCCCGCTCGCCGCGCAGGACACGGCGCCGATCCAGCCCGAGGCGATCCGCGAGGATGTGCGGATCCTGTCGAGCGACGCCTTTCTGGGCCGCGGGCCGGGCGAAGGCGGCGAGACCGCGACGCTCGCCTTCCTGAAGGCCCAATTCGAGGCGGCGGGGCTGAGCCCGGGCGGGCCGGACGGGTCGTGGTTTCAGGACGTGCCAATGATCCGGCTCGACAAGGCCGCGCAGAGCGTCGCGCTCACCGCGGGCGGGAGCGGCCTGGCCGTGACCCGCGGCCGCGACTGGTCGCTGTCGACCACCGCCGAGGGCCGCGCGTCGGTCGAGGATGCGCCGATCGTCTTCGTCGGCTTCGGCATGCACGCGCCCGGGCTCGGCTGGGACGATTATGCGGGCGTCGACGTCGCCGGGAAGGTGGTGCTCGTCCTGCCCAACGACCCCGATTTCGCGCAGCCGGGCGGTCCCTTCGAGGGGCGCGTGCGCAGTCCGCTCGTCTACGCCAAGACGAAATGGGCGCTCGAGCGTGGCGCGGTGGCAGTGATCCAGGTCCATCGGATGCAGCTCACCAGCTGGCCGTGGCAGCAGATCGCCAACTCGGACACCAATCCCAGCTACCGGCTGGCGAGCGCGCCCGCGGGCAGCGGCCCGGTGCGGCTGACCGGCTGGATCAGCGGCGACGTCGCCGCCGCGCTGTTCGCGCGCAGCGGGCTGGACTTCGAAGCGCTGTTCGCGCGCGCGCAGCAGCCCGGCTTCAGGCCGGTCGAACTGCCGGGCGCGCGTCTCTCGGCGCGCGCCGAGACGCGCGCGACGCCGATGGTGACGCGCAACATCCTGGCCCGGCTCGACGGGACCGACCGCGCCGCCGAGACCGTCGTGTTCGGCGCGCATTGGGATGCCTATGGCGTCGGGCCCGCCGACGCGACCGGCGACACCATCCGCAACGGCGCGATCGACAATGGCGTCGGCACCGCGACGCTGCTCGAGGTCGCGCGCGCGTTCGCGCGGGCGCCGCGGACGAAGCGGACATTGCTGTTCATCGGCTACACGTCGGAGGAAGACGGGCTGCTCGGCGCCTATGGCTATGTCGAAAAGCCGGTGCGGCCGCTCGAGACCACGGCGGCGGTGTTCAACCTCGACCCGCACCTCGCCTTGCCCGCGACCCGCAGCGTCGAACTGATCGGCCCCGGCAAGGTCGACCTGGAAGACGATCTCGCCCGCCTCGCCGGGGTGCAGGGCCGCCGGATCGAGCCGGAGATCGCGCCCGAGGCCGGCTGGTACATGCGCTCGGACCATTATGCCTTCGCCCAGGCGGGGGTCCCGAGCCTCTATTTCCGCGCCGGCCGCGACCTCGCCGACGGCACGCGCGCCGATGCGGTCGTCGAACAGTATAACATGCAATGCTATCACCAGCGCTGCGACGCGTTCCGGCCGGACTGGACGATGGTCGCCGCGGCGCAGGACGGGGCGCTCGTCTACGCGCTCGGCCGCGAGATCGCCGACTCGGCGCGCTGGCCCGCCTGGCGCACCGGTGTCCCGTTCGGCACCGTCCGCGACAAGAGCCGCGCGCGCCGCAAATAGCTCAGTCCGGGCGCAGGTAAGAATCGGGCCGGGCGAGCGCGATCAGCGCGATCCCGGCTTGCGCGGCGCGCTCGACGGCGAGGCTGGTCGGCGCCGAGACGGTGACGAGCGTGCCGCATCCGGCCCGTGCGGCCTTCTCGACCAGCTCATAGGAGCAGCGCGACGACAGCAGCGCGAAGCGATCGCCCCAGGCTTCGCCGGCGCGCGCCATCGCGCCGATCAGCTTGTCGAACGCATTGTGACGGCCGACATCCTCGCGGGCCGCCAGGATCGCCCCGTCCGCCGCGCACGCCATCGCGGCATGGACGGCGCCGGTCGCCCGGTTGAGCGGCTGGTGGTCGCGCATGGCGGCAAGCGCGGCGAAGACCGCGTTGGGTGCGACCGGGACGAGGCGCGCGGGCACGCGGGGGAGCGGGCGCAGCGCCTGTGCGAGGCTCTCGATCCCGCATAGCCCGCAACTGCTGTCGGCGATGCGGTGGCGCACGCGCTCGAACACGCGCGCGCGGACCTCCTCGGCCGTGCCGATGCGCAGCACGACGCCGTCGCCATGATCGTGCGCGTCGACCGAGAGCAATTGGGCGGGCGCGTCGACCAGCCGCTCGCCGAGGCAGAAGCCCAGCGCGAAATCCTCGAGGTCGGCGGGAGTGACCATCATCACCGCATAGCCGATGCCGTTCACCTCGACGGCGCAGGGTTGCTCGATGGCGAGGTCGCGGGTGCGCGGGCCCGCCGTGCCGTCGGCGCGCACTTCGATGAAGTGCGAGGCGGTCGCGCCGGTCACCGCGCGGCGACGGCCAGCCGCCGCACCGCGTCCGCCGCGACCGCATCCAGCCCGGCGCCGCCGGCCGCGACATGCGCGGAGACGAGCGCCTTCATGCGATGGTCCCAGAATCGGAGCATGTGTTCGGCCGTCGCGGCGACCGGATCATGCTCGCGGGCGAGGTTCCGGGCGATCTGGTTGGCCATGTAGACGAGATGCTCGATCGTCGCGCTCACTCGGCCGGCTCCGCATGCGCGATGCGCCGCGCGCGCTGGCTCAGCGCCTCGTAGCGCGCCTGCCAGTCGCTCGGTCCGTTCGACGGGGAGACCTGCACCGCGGTCACCTTGTACTCGGGGCAATTGGTCGCCCAGTCCGAATATTCGGTGGTGACGACATTGGCCTGCGTCTCGGGATGGTGGAAGGTCGTGTAGACCACGCCCGGCGCGACGCGGTCGGTCAGGCGCACCCGCAGCGTCGTCTCGCCGGCCCGGCTGGCGAGCCGCGCCCAGTCGCCGTCCTTCAGCCCGCGCTGCTCGGCGTCGTGGGGATGCATCTCCAGCAGATCCTCGGGATGCCACAGGGCGTTGGCCGTGCGCCGGGTCTGCGCCCCGACATTATACTGGCTGAGGATCCGCCCGGTGGTCAGCAGCAGCGGGAAACGCGGGCCGGTCTTCTCGTCGGTCGGAACATAGTCGGTGACGACGAAATGTCCCTTCCCGCGCACGAACTCGTCGACGTGCATCACCGGCGTGCCCGCGGGCGCCTGGGCGTTGCACGGCCACTGGATCGAGCCGAGCGCGTCGAGCCGGTCGAACGAGACGCCGGCGAAGCTGGGCGTCAGCCGTGCGACCTCGTCCATGATCTCGGACGGATGCGCATAGCACCAGCCGAGCCCGAGCGCGTTGGCAAGCCCCTGGGTCACCTGCCAGTCCTCCAGCCCGTTCAGCGGAGTCATCACCCTGCGCACCGGCTGGATGCGGCGCTCGGCGTTGGTGAAGGTGCCGTTCTTCTCCAGGAAGGTCGATCCGGGCAGGAAGACATGGGCGTAATTGGCGGTCTCGTTGAGGAAGAGATCGTGCACGATCACGCATTCCATCGCCGCAAGCCCGGCGGCGACGTGCCGCGTATTGGGATCGGACTGCAGGATGTCCTCGCCCTGGATGTAGATGGCCTTGAACACGCCGTCGGTCGCCGCATCGAGCATCGACGGGATGCGCAGCCCGGGTTCCGGGTCGAGCGCGACTCCCCATTCGGCTTCGAACAGCCGGCGCGTCGCCTCGTCCGACACGTGGCGATAGCCCGAATATTCGTGCGGGAAGCTGCCCATGTCGCAGCTTCCCTGGACGTTGTTCTGCCCGCGCAGCGGGTTCACGCCGACGCCCGCCCGGCCGAGATTGCCGGTCGCCATGGCGAGGTTCGCGATCGCCATGACGGTGGACGAGCCCTGGCTGTGCTCGGTGACGCCCAGCCCGTAATAGATCGCCGCATTGCCGCCGGTCGCATAGAGGCGGGCGGCGGCGCGCAGCGCCTGCGGGTCGACCTGGGTGACCGGGGCGAGCGCTTCGGGGCTGTGGCGCGGCTCGGCGACGAACGCCGCCCATTCGGCGAAGCTGTCGGGCTCGCACCGGGCGCGGACGAACGCCGTGTCGACCAGCCCGTCGGTCACCACCACATGCGCCATCGCGGTCAGCACGGCCACGTTGGTGCCGGGGCGGAGCGGCAGATGATGCGCGGCCGCGACGTGCGGCGTGCGGACGAGGTCGATCCGGCGGGGGTCGACCACGATCAGCTGCGCGCCCTGGCGGAGCCGCTTCTTCATTCGGCTGGCGAACACCGGATGCGCATCGGTCGGGTTGGCGCCGATCACCAGGATGACATCGCTCTGCTCGACCGAGTCGAAGTCCTGCGTTCCCGCCGACGTGCCGAAGGTCGCCTTCAGCCCATAGCCGGTGGGCGCGTGGCAGACCCGCGCGCAGGTATCGACATTGTTGTTGCCGAACCCCGCGCGGACGAGCTTCTGGACGAGGAACGTCTCCTCGTTGGTGCAGCGCGACGAGGAGATGCCGCCGACCGCCATCCGCCCGTACCGCGCCTGGATGCGCCGGATCTCCGCGGCGGCATGCGCCAGCGCCGCGTCCCAGCTCACCTCGCGCCACGGCTCGTCGATCGACGCGCGGATCATCGGGTTCAGGATGCGGTCCTTGTGCCGCGCATAGCCCCAGGCGAAGCGGCCCTTCACGCAGCTATGCCCGCGATTGGCCTTGCCCTCCTTCCACGGCACCATGCGGACGAGCTGCTCGCCCTTCATCTCGGCGCGGAAGGTGCAGCCGACGCCGCAATAGGCGCAGGTGGTGACGACCGCGCGGTCGGGCGTGCCGATCTCGACGACCGACTTCTCGACCAGGGTCGCGGTCGGGCACGCCTGGACGCAGGCGCCGCACGACACGCATTCGGATCCGACCAAGTCCTCGCCGGGCAGCCCGGCCGAGACCGACGAGGCGAAGCCGCGCCCGTCGATCGTCAGCGCGAACGTTCCCTGCACGTCTGCGCAGGCCCGCACGCAGCGCGAGCAGACGATGCATTTGGCGGGATCGAAGTCGAAATAGGGGTTGGAGCGGTCCTTGGCCGCTTCGGCGTGCGTCGCGCCCGCGCCGTAGCGGACCTCGCGCAGCCCGACCGCACCCGCCATGTCCTGCAGCTCGCAATCGCCATTGGCGGCGCAGGTGAGGCAATCGAGCGGGTGATCGGAGATGTAGAGCTCCATCACGTTCCGCCGCAGCCGGGCCAGTCGGTCGGTCTGGGTGCGGACGACCATACCCGGCGCGACCGGCGTGGTGCACGACGCGGGCGTGCCGCGCACGCCGTCGATCTCGACGAGGCAGAGCCGGCACGCGCCGAAGGCGTCGAGGCTGTCGGTCGCGCAGAGCTTCGGGACATGGGTGCCGAGCTCGGCCGCCGCGCGCATCACGCTGGTGCCGGCAGGCACGGCGACGGATCGGCCGTCGATGTTCAGGCTGACGATGTCCGCCGCTTCGGCGCGCGGCGTGCCGTAATCGGCGTCGCGGGCAAGGCTCATCGGCCAGGTCCTTCCGTCTCGCAGTACAACGCCAGGTCCGCGGGCGTGTTCAGGTTGAAGAGCGCCGCGGCGAGCGCCACCCGCCGCGCGCCGGTCGCGGCGACCCAGCGCCGCAGCGACCGGTCGCCACCCGCCGCAAGATGCGCGTCGAGACGCGCCGCCAGCGTCGCCGGCCACAGCCCGAACAGCGGCTGGCCGTCGATCACGGCGGGGCCGGGGGCGAGCCGGACGGCCAGGTCGGCGGGAACGGGCAGCACGTCGCACCCGGCGGTCAGCACGGCATCGAAGCCGTGCGCCCGCGCGTGATCGAGCGCCGCGCACAGCCCGCCGAGCGGGCCGAGGCCCGGCGCGGGGCGGTCGGCCAGTTCGCGCCCGACCACGACGATCGCGTCCACCTGCGGGGCAAGAGCGGCGGCGACGCGGTCGATCAGCGTTCGCCCGCCGACGATCGCCACGGCCTTGTCGCTGCCGAAGCGGCGCGACTGGCCGCCGGCGAGGATCGCGCCGAGCCGCCTCACCGCGCGAAGTCCGCCGGGAAGTGCCGGATCGCGCTCAGCACCGGATAGGGCGTGAAGCCGCCGAGCGCGCAGAGCGAGCCGAACTTCATCGTCTCGCACAGCTCTTCGACGAGCGCGAGATTGGCCTCCGGTGCGTCGCCCGCGATCACCCGGTCGATCGTCTCCGCGCCGCGCACCGCGCCGATCCGGCAGGGCGTGCACTTGCCGCAGCTCTCCGTGGCGCAGAATTGGAAGGCGAAGCGCGCTTGCGCCGCCATGTCCGCGGCATCGTCGAACACGGTGATCCCGGCATGCCCGATCAGCCCGTCGCGCGCGGCGAAGGCCTCATAGTCGAACACGGTATCGAACAGCGCCGGCGGGAAATAGGCGCCGAGCGGCCCGCCGACTTGCACCGCCTTGACCGGGCGGCCGGTCGCGGTGCCGCCGCCGATGTCGTGCACCAGCTCGCCCAGGGTCAGACCGAACCCTGCCTCGAACAGGCCGGCATGGCGGACATTGCCGGCAAGCTGGATGGGCATGGTCCCGCGCGACCTCGCCGTGCCGTGGGCGGCATAGGCCTCGGCACCATGCGCCAGGATCCACGGCACGGCCGCCAGGGTCAGGACGTTGTTGACGACGGTCGGGCGGCCGAACAGCCCGGCGACGGCGGGCAGCGGCGGCTTGGCGCGAACCTCGCCGCGTTTGCCCTCGAGCGAGTTGAGCAGCGACGTCTCCTCGCCGCACACATAGGCGCCGGCGCCGACCCGCACCTCGATCTCGAACGGCGCGATGCGGGGCGCGGCGCGCGCGATCGCGGCCTCCATCTTAACGACGGCATGCGGATATTCGGAGCGGATATAGACGAAGCCCTTGGTCGCGCCGACCGCGAGCGCCGCGATCGCCATGCCCTCGACCAGGCAGAAGGGATCGCCCTCCATCAGCATGCGGTCGGCAAAGGTCCCGCTGTCGCCCTCGTCGGCGTTGCAGACGATGTACTTGCACGCGCCCGCCGCCTGCCGGACCGTCTCCCATTTGAGGCCGGCGGGAAATCCGGCGCCGCCACGGCCGCGCAGGCCCGACGCGGTCACCTGCGCGACGATTGACGCCGGCGGCATCGACCGCGCCGCCTCGAGGCCCGCCCAGCCACCCGTGGCGTCATAGTCGCCAAGGTCGAGCGGTCGCGTGCGGCCCGCGCGCGCGAAGGTCAGGCGCTGCTGGCGGGCGATGAAGGGATGCGACGCGACCGTGCCGATCCGCTTCGCCTCGAGTTCGCCCGCCAGCAGGGCGTCGACCTCGGTGGGCAGCACCGGGCCGTACCCCACCCGGCCCGCTTCGGTGTCCAGCTCGACCAGCGGCTCCAGCCAGTGCAGCCCCCAGCTGCTGGTGCGGACGACGTCATGGCCCCGCGCCGCGAGCCGTGCCGCGACCGTGTCGGCGCCGCAGGCGAGCGCCGCCGCGTCGTCGGCGACGAACAGCCTCACGGCGCCAGCCCGTCGATCAGCGCGGCCACATGCGCCGGCGTCAGCCGGGCATGGACGTCGCCGCCGACCAGCGCCGCCGGCCCCACCGAGCACAGGCCGAGGCAATAGACCGTCGCGACCTCGACGCGCGCGCCCGCATGCGCGACCGCATGGTCGCGCAGCGCGCGGCCGCCACGCGCCTGGCATGCTTCCGCGCCGCACAGCCGGATGGCGGGCCGGGTCGGCGCGGACCGGCGAAAGTCGTGGTAGAAGCCGACCACGCCCGAAACCTCGGCGCGGCTGAGATTGAGCGCCGTCGCGATCGCCGTGACGGCGTCGTCCGGGATCCAGCCCAGGCTGCGCTGGACGTCGTGCAGGATCGGCAGCAACGGGCCCTCGCGTGCGGCGTGCCGGGCAAGGATCGGCGCGAGCGTCGCGTCGAGCGCGCCTTTGTCGGCCAAAGGGGCGGTCCGGGTCTGTTGCGCGTCCATCGATCGGGCTCGTCGCCCACTGTCCGCGTGCCGATGGCCCGCTGTCAAACTGACAAAGGCTATTGTCGATAGAGCGCGTCTATCAGCGGTTGCCGATCCGGTGCGCCAGCGCGATCGCGGCGGCGGCCATCGGCGCGAGCGGGCTGCGTTCGGGAACGATCATGCCGACGGCGCTTGCCGGCACCGGCTCGGCAAAGGCGATCATCCCCGCCCAGGGCGGGAGCAGCGGCGCATAGCTGTCCGGCATGATCGTCGCGAACGCGCCGGACCGCACCAGAGAGAGCAGGGCCACGTAGGAGTCGGCGGTCGCGGCCGGGTGCACGGCCAGTCCGCGCGCGGCGAGGTTGGCGTCGAGAATGCGCCGGTTCTGCATGCCCTGGTGGAGCAGGCAGAGCGGCCGGGCGAGCGCGTCTTCCCAGCCGATCGGGCCGGGCATGCCGAGGTCGCGGGCCACGAACATCGATGTCTCGCCGTAGAGCGGGACGCTGATCACCCCGGCATGCGGCTCGTGGTCGACATAGGTGATGCCGGCGTCGAGCCCGAATTCGCGGAGCCGATGCGCGATCTCGCGCGAGGTCAACGAGTCGACCGACAGCCGCAGCTCGGGATAGCGGCGCCGCAGCTCGGCCCCGAGCACGCCGATCACCGGCATCGCCGCCGGGATCGCGCCGAGCCGCATCTCGCCGCGCAGCGGTCCGGGCGCGATGTTCGCGGCCTGGGCAAGCCCGTCCAGCGCCGCCACCACCTGGCGCGCCCACGGCAGCACCGCGCGGCCTTCGGGCGTCAATCCGATGAAGCGCCGGTCGCGCTGGACCAGCCGTCGCCCGAGCTGCTCTTCCAGCGCCGCGATTCCCGCCGACAGCGACGGCTGCGACACGCCGCAGGCCTGGGCGGCGCGCGCGAAATGCCGCTCCTGCTCGAGCGCGATCAGATAGCGGAGCCCGCTCAACTGCATGCCCTACGATAGCCAATGACTATGGAAGCGCAACCGCAGGAAAAACAGGAACTTGGCTCCTCAACGAAAGTTGGGCGATTCCTGGTGCGGCACTCTTCCGCGCCGCGAGGGAGCAGCCATGGAGTCGGTTTTCTTCGGTTCGGACTCGGACGCGACGACACGCCTGCTGACCCGGCCCATGCGGGTGCTCGAAACCGGCGTCTATCGCGGCCCGCATCTTTACAGCCACACGCCGATGGTCCGCGTCATGCTCGACCTCGGCCGGCTCGAGGATTTTCCGACCGACCGCATCCCCGGCTTCGGCGAACGGCTGCTCGCGACCCTGCCCGGGCTGTCGCGCCATGGCTGCTCGATCCGCGCCCGGGGAGGCTTCGCCAGGCGGCTCGCCGACGGCACCTGGCTCGGCCATGTCGTGGAGCATGTCGCGCTCGAGCTGCAGACGCTCGCCGGCACGCGGACCACGCGCGGCAAGACCCGCAGCGTGCGCGAACGCCCCGGCGTGTACAACGTCATGTTCGCCTATGCGCACGAGGATGTCGGGCGTCTGGCCGGCCGCGCCGCGCTCGAGCTCGTCGACAGCTTGTTGCCGCCCGAGCTCGCCGGCATCGAGGGGCTGGACCGGGTCGCCGAGGCGGCCGGCCCGTTCGACCTCGCCGCCCGGCTCGACGCGCTCAGGCGTCTCGTCCGCCGCGCCAGCTTCGGCCCGACCACCCAGGCGCTGGTCGACGAGGCGCGGCGGCGCGGCATCCCGGTGATGCGGCTGAGCGAGGGCAGCCTCGTCCAGTTCGGTCATGGCCGCTACCAGCAGCGCATGCGCGCGAGCATCAGCGGGCGCACCTCGCTGATCGCGGTCGAGACGGCGGGCGACAAGGACTTCACCAAGCGGCTGCTCGGCGACAGCGGCGTCCCGGTGCCGCGCGGCGTGGTCGCGCGCAGCGTCGACGACGCGCTCGCCGCGGCAAGGCGCCTCGGCTTCCCCCTCGTCACCAAGCCGCTCGACGGGAATCATGGCCGCGGCGTCACGATCGGCATCCACGACGCGGCGCAGCTCCGCTTCGGCTTCGAGCAGGCACTCCCCGAATCGAAGCGCCGCGCCATCATCGTCGAGCAGCATTTCGAAGGGCGCGACCATCGCATCCTCGTGATCGCCGGCGAGGTCGTCGCGGTCGCCGAGCGCGTGCCGGCGCACGTGATCGGCGACGGCGCGCGCAGCATCGCCGAGCTGGTCGCCGAAGTGAACCGCGACCCGCGCCGCGGCGACGGCCATGAGAAGGTGATGACCCGGATCCGCATCGACGCGCTCGTGCGGGAATATCTCGCGCGCGCCGGCCTGACCCCGGACAGCGTGCCCGACGCGGGCGCCTATGTGCCGTTGCGCGCGACCGCGAACCTGTCGACCGGCGGCACCGCGATCGACCGCACCAACGAGATCCATCCCGACAATGCCGAGATCGCCCGCCGCGCCGCGCTCGTCATCGGGCTCGACATTGCCGGCATCGACTTCATCGCCCCGGACATTTCGCGGTCGGTCCGCGCGACCGGCGGCGGCGTGATCGAAGTCAATGCCGCGCCGGGCTTCCGCATGCATATCGAGCCGAGCGAGGGGCCGCCGCGCGACGTGGCGAAGCCGGTCATCGACATGCTCTTCCCCAAGGGCCGGCGGTCGCGCGTGCCGATCATCGCGATCACCGGCACCAACGGCAAGTCGACGACCGCGCGCATGCTGAAGCACGTCCTGCGCTACACCGGCTGCACCGTCGGCCTGACCTCGACCAGCGGCGTCTATGTGAATGACGCGCTGATCCAGGCGGGCGACGCGACCGGACCGCGCAGCGCCCGGATGGTGTTGCGCGATCCCACCGTCGAGGTCGCGGTGCTCGAGACCGCGCGCGGCGGGATGCTGCGCGAGGGTCTCGCCTTCGACCGGTCGGACATCGGCGCGTTCCTTAACGTCGCCGAGGATCATCTCGGGCTGAAGGGCATCGACACCGTCGAGGACCTGGCCGACCTGAAGGCGCTGGTGATCGAGACGGTGCGCCCCGGCGGGACCGCGGTGCTCAACGCCGACGATCCGCTGGTGCGCGCCAAGGCGCGGCGGGCGAGCGGGCGGATCGCGTGGTTTTCTCTCCAGGGCGGCGCAGACATGCCGGGCTGGCTCGCCGACCATGTCGAGCAGGGCGGCATGGCGGTGGTGCGCGAGCCGGGCGCGGACGGCGGCTGCATCGTCGTCCATCGCGACGGGCGGCGCGAGCTGCTGATGCCCGCGGACGCGATCCCGGCGACGTTGCACGGGGTCGCCGCCTTCAACATCGCCAATGCCTGCGCGGCGATCGCGATCGCGGTGGCGCACAACGTGCCGCTGCTGACGATCCGCTCGGCGATGGCCGAGTTCCAGTCGACCTTCGAGCAGAATCCCGGCCGCCTCAACGTCCACGATTCGCACGGCTTCCGTGTGATCCTCGACTATGCGCACAATGCCGCCGGGCTGACCGCGCTGGGCGAGGTCGTGCAGGGGCTGCGCAAGCGCCACAAGCGCACGATCGGCGTGATCTCGATCCCCGGCGACCGTCGCGACGACGACATTGCGGAAATGGGCCGGATCGCCGCCGCGCTGTTCGACGAGCTCGTCTTCCGCGAGGACCCGGCGACGCGCGGGCGGCCGCGCGGGGAGGTGATGGAGCTGCTTCGCCGCGGCGCGGCCGAGCGCGGCGCGTCCGACACGCGCGTGCACCTGATCGCCGGCGAGGCGGAAGCGGCCGAGGCCGGGCTGGCACTCGCCGGACCGGGCGATCTGTTCGTCATCACCCCGTCGGACGTCGAGGCCGCCTGGCGGCAGGTCCAGTTCTTCGTGCCGCGGACGACCGGGCCGACGATCGCCGCGCGCGTGACGGCGGCGTGACGTCCGGCTGGGCGATCGCGGTCCATGGCGGCGCGAAGGAGATCGCGCCCGGGGACGAGGCCGACAATCGCGACGGGCTCCGCGCCGCGGTCGAGGCCGGCCGCGCCGCGCTCGCCGACGGCCGCCCGGCGATCGACGCGGTCGAGGCCGCCGTCCGCGCGCTCGAATCGCGGCCGGTGTTCAACGCCGGGCGCGGGTCCGACCCGACGCGCATCGGCACCATCGAGATGTGCGCGGCCGTCATGGACGGCGCGACGCTCGACATCGGCGGCGTGATGGCGATCGAGGAGGTCTGCCATCCGGTCAGCGTCGCGCGCGCGTTGCTGCGCGAGCGCGAGATCCTGCTGGCCGGCGACGGCGCGCTGCGCTTCGCCCGCCAGCTCGGCGCCGAGATGTGCGGCGCGGCCGGCCTGCGCACCGTCGATCCGGCCGCGGCGGCCAGAGCGTCCCACGACACGGTCGGCGCGGTGGCGCGCGACGCGAGCGGGAACCTCGCCGCCGCGACCTCGACCGGCGGCCTGTCCGGCCAGCTGCCGGGCCGGGTCGGCGACAGCGCGATGCCCGGCTGCGGCTATTATGCCGAAAACGGCGTCGGCGCGGTCGCGCTCTCGGGTCATGGCGAGCAGATCGGCCGGATGCGGCTGGCGTCGCGGATCGTCGACCGGATCGGCGCCAGCGGCGGCGAGGCGGCGATCGCCGACGCGCTTGCGATGATGTCCGAGCGGACCGGCGGCGAGGCAGGGGCGGTCCTGATCGACTCGCGCGGCCGGATCGCCTGGGCGCATTCGAGCCCGCATTTCGCGGTCGCGTGGCAGGCGTCGGAGGACGCCGCCGCCCGGATCGCGCTGGGGAAGGACCGGAGATGAGCGACGACGGCTCCCTGATCATCATCGGCGGCCACGAGGACCGCGATCCTGAGGGACGGCGGACGATCCTGCGCGAGGTCGCCCGGCGGGTCGCGGGCGGCAAGCTGGTGCTCGCGACCGTCGCCAGCCACCAGCCCGAAGGCTATTTCGAGGATTATCGCCGCGCCTTCGCCGACCTGGACGTCGGCGAGCTGGTCGAGCTCTACCTCGTCGACCGCGGCGAGGCGGAAAGCGCGGCGAAGCTCGCACTGCTCGACGATGCGGCGGGCGTCTTCTTCTCGGGCGGCGACCAGCTCCGCATCACCAGCCAGGTCGGCGACACGCCGATCGAGCAGAAGGTCCGCGCGCTGTTCGGGCGCGGCGGCGTCGTCGCCGGCACCTCGGCCGGCGCGACCGCGATGAGCGAGACGATGCTCGTGCGCGGCACCAGCGCCGAGACGCATCGGATCGGCGACCTGCACATGGCGCCCGGGCTGGGACTGATCCGCAACGTCATCATCGACCAGCATTTCGCCGAGCGCGGCCGCTTCGGCCGGCTGCTCGGCGCCGTTGCGCACAACCCGCGCGTGCTGGGGCTCGGCGTCGACGAGGACACTGCCGCGATCGTCGAGGGCGAGCGGCTGCGCGTGATCGGGTCCGGCGCGGTCTATGTCTTCGACGGCCAGCACGTCACCCATTCCAACATCGCCGAGGCGAGCCCCGAGCGCGTGCTGTCGCTGCACGAAGTGCGCGTGCACGTGCTCGGCACCGGCGACGGGTTCGACCTGCGCGAGCGGCGCCCCCAGCCAGCGCCCGGCGACTGATCGGCGCGATCGCCGGCCGCGACCAATGGCCGCGATGTCGCAGCCGCGCGCCGTCCCGCCGACGATCGTCACCAAACCTCCGGTCCTGAAGCGACCCCGCCCGGACGCGACCGAGGCGGACGCCCGCCGCGCGCGCGGACCGCGCCGGCGTTTGCCATTCTCCGCCTCGACCCGGCGGCGGCGACGGAATAGATCGGGTCCGGGCCGGGGACGATGGAGGCACGAATGGCGACAGGCGGCTGCCACTGCGGCGCGATCCGCTACGAGATCACGGGCGAACCGCTCAACAACACGCTCTGCCACTGTCGCGACTGCCGGCGCAGCGCGGGCGCGCCGACGGTGGCGTGGCTGATGCTGCCGGGCGATCGGTTCCGCGTCGCGCAGGGCACGCCCCGCGTCCACGCATCCTCCGAGCATGCCCGCCGCCACTTCTGCGGGGATTGCGGAACCGGGCTGTTCTACACCAACGACGCGATCCTGCCCGGACTGGTCGACGTCCAGAGCGCGACGCTCGACGATCCCGAAGCCTATCCGGCGACCGACCACATCCAGGTCGCCGAGCGGCTGAGCTGGATGACGACGGCACACGCGCTGCCGACGCACGAGCGCTATCCGCCGATGGACTGAGCCGCCAACGGCGGTTCGGCGGCTGAAGGAAGACACATGGCCGATTTCGACTATCTGACGCTCGACGTCTTCACCCGGCGTCGCTTCGGCGGCAATCCGCTCGCGGTCTTTCCCGACGCGGCCGGTCTCGATACCGCGACGATGCAGGCGCTCGCTGCCGAGATGAACTATAGCGAGACGACGTTCGTGCTGCCGCCCGAGGATCCGGCCAACACCGCGCGCGTCCGCATCTTCAATCGCACCGCCGAGATGCCTTTTGCCGGGCACCCCAATGTCGGCACCGGGTTCGCGCTCGCCCATCTCGGCCTCGCCTCCGGGCCGGCGCTGCGCTTCGAGGAGCTGGCCGGGCTGGTCGAGGTGCGGCTGGCCGGATCGGCGGGGCGGATCGCCGGCGCCGAGATCGACGCCCCGCAGCCGCTCCAGCTGTTGGGCGAATTGCCGCGCGATGCGGTCGCGTCCTGCCTGTCGCTCGATGCGGCGCAGCTCGTGGTCGATCGGCACATGCCGCTGCGCGCCACGGTCGGCGTCGATTTCGTGTTCGTCGAGGTGGCCGGCGATGCGCTGCCGATCGCCGCGCCCGACCTGTCCGCTTATCGGCGCCTCGAAGCGAGCCGGCCCGACCTCGAGGGCCGGCTCTCGATCTTCCTCTATGCGCTCGACGGGGCGGGCGTCCGCGCGCGCATGTTCGCGCCGCTGTCCGGCACATGGGAGGATCCGGCGACGGGCAGCGCCAACGCGACGCTGGCGGCGCTGCGCCTGTCGCTCGGCGACGCGCCCGAGCTGGCCTATGAGGCGATCCAGGGTGTCGAGATGGGCCGCGAGAGCCGGCTGTCGGTGCGCGCATGGCGGCAGGATGGCGGCATCCGCGCGAGTGTCGGGGGTGGCTGCGTCCCGATGTTCCGCGGCCGGGTGAGCCTGTGAGCGACGGCGCGTCGCCGCGCCGGCTGACGCTCCCCCATTTCCTTCTCGCGCTGCTGATCGTCGCGATCTGGGGGACCAACTTCGTCGTGATCCATCGCGGGCTCGCCGCCTTCCCCCCGATCACCTTCGGCGCGTTGCGATTCCTTGTCGCCTCGCTGCCGTTCCTTGCCTTCGTGCGCTGGCCGGGCGCGGGGATCGCGACGGTCGCCGGCTATGGCGTGCTGATCGGGGTCGGACAATTCGGCCTGCTCTTCTACGCGATGGCCGGCCATGTCTCGCCCGGGCTCGCCTCGCTGGTCGTGCAGACCCAGGCCTTCTTCACCGTTGCGCTCGCGGCGCTGCTGACCGGCGAACGCCCGCGCCTGCACAATCTGCTCGCGCTGCTTCTCGCCGGGTCGGGCGTCGCGCTGATCGCCGCGCACACGGGGGGCGACGCGGACGCGATCGGACTCGCCTTGGTGCTCGGCGCGGCGCTCGGCTGGGCCGGGGGCAACATCGTCGCAAAGCGCGCCGGCCGCATCGACATGCTGGGGCTGATGGTGTGGAGCAGCCTGTTCGCGGTGCCGCCGCTGATCGGCATCGCGCTCGCCGTCGAGGGGCCCGGCGCGATGCTGCAGGCGCTGGCGACGGCCGATGCCGCCGGGTGGGGCACGGTGCTCTGGCAGGCCGTCGGCAACACGCTGTTCGGCTATGGCGCCTGGAACTGGCTGCTGGCGCGCTATCCTGCGGCCCAGGTCGCCCCGCTGGCGCTGATGGTCCCGGTGTTCGGGATGTCCGCCTCGGCGGTGCTGCTCGGCGAACCGCTTCCCGACTGGAAGCTGATCGCGGCGGCGATGGTGATCGGCGGACTGGCCGTCAACATCCTGGGCGGCGCCCGGCCCTGGGCCGGGCGCGCCGGCCTCAGAATGCGTTCCAGTCGTCGTCCACCGGGCGGGTGAGCTTGGCGATCGCTTCGGCGGGGAGCGGCTTCACCGGCGCGCGGTGTACGTCGACCGCCCGGCTCGACCCCGGCTTGCCCTGTGCCGGTGAGCCGATCGAGAAGCGATTCGCCTGCGCCGCCAGGGTCTCGACTTCGCTGGACAGGTTGCGCGCCGCTGCCGAGGTCTGCTCGACCATCGCCGCATTCTGCTGAGTCGCCTGGTCCATGCTGCCGATCGCGGCGTTGATCTCGGTGATCGCCGTCGCCTGCGCCTGATTGTCCTCGGCGATCGTGTTCAGCAGCTTGTGGACCTCGTCGACGTCGCTCGAGATGTCGGCAAGCGCGCCATCGACCCGCTCGACCGCCTGCACCGCCGTCACGATATCGGCCTGGGTCGTCGTCAGCTGGTCGCGCGCACGCTTGGCTTCTTCCTCCGCGCGCATTGCGAGCGCGGAGACCAGGTCGGCCACGACCGCGAAGCCGCGTCCGGCGTCGCCGGCCCGCCCCGCCTCGACGGCGGCGTTCATGGCGAGCACCCGGGTCTGGAACGCGATCTTGTCGAGGCCGGCGATCACGCTGTCGATCCCCTTGGCGCTCTCGCTGACGCGTCCCATCGCCTGCACGGCCTCGTCGGCGACCGAACGGCCGCCCGTCACCGTCGAGATCGTCTGGTCCGCGCGCGTCACCGTTCGCGTCGCTGCCTGGGCGGTCGCCTTCAGGCGGTCGTCCATCTGCGCGATCGCGGCGGACGTCTGCTCGATGCTGGCGGCGCTGCCCTCGGTGCGGCGGGCGAGATCCTCCGATGCGTGCGCGATCTCGCTCGATCCGGTGCGGATCGCCCCGGTGGTCGCCATCACCTGCCCGATCAGCTCCCGGATCGCGGCGGTGGCGGCGTTGAAGTCGGACTTGAGCTGCGCGAAGGCCGGCGCGACGTCGCCGTCGATCGTGGCGGTGAGGTCGCCGCGCGTGAGCTTGTCCAGCGCGCCGCTGAGCATCGCGACGATCGCGGACGATTCGTCGGCCCCGGTCTCGCGCGGCGCGGGCGCCGGCGGTGCCGGCCTGACCGTCTGCGCGATCGACGTGGAGATCTTCTCCCGGACGACATGTCCGATCACGCTGCCGAGCAACGCCGCCGCGACCGCCACGCCGGCGGTCAGGCGGTCGCCGGCAATCAGGGCCGCGACCGAGACGACGAGTTGCAGGACGACAAGCACGCCGAACCCGACGAGCATGTCCCGCCGAACCGAATCCATAAATCCTCCATGGCCGAACGGCCCGTTCGTGTGCTCGGACGCACACCGCGCGGGTCGGAGCACGAACACACCCCATTTTAGGGCGGGGGTGCCCGCCAGGGCCGTCCACAGACGAAAATTCGGGGGTTCGCTGCCATCGGGTGCGGACGCCGGCAGCGCGCGTCCGGCCCGGACGCGGCGACCGATCGGTCGCGTGGGCCACAAGTCCCGGCCATGACAGGGGAAAGTCGAGCGGGCCGACGGAACCAGTAGAGCCGGTCATTCTGACTTTCCGCGCAGCCGGCTAGATGGTTAACACCAAGTGGTTATTGCGGACGTTTAGTAGTTAAACAATATGCACCTTCAGGTGCCCGAGGGATGATCTGTCGACAAGACAGGGGGTGTCGTGAGTCAGGCGAGTCGGCAGGCTCGTTGATCAACGAGGCCAAGACTGTGTCGATGCTGCTTAGAACTTCAGCTGTGGAACTAAACCACGTCTCCAGATCAAGACGGGGATGGCGCGCAAGGGTGCAGCCCGGCGAAAAGGTCCTGATCTGCGGAAGCGGCGACTTGCCTGGCGAAAGCGACGACTCCGGTTTTGCTTGGCGCGTGAGCGGCTGCGTCGTCGGGACCAGTTACACACCGAAGACCGGGGGATCGGGCCGTCGATGGCTAGTAGATTTCTGCCTCAGGAATAATCCTTATCCTCCCTTGGGGTGAGCTCGGACTCCCATCTTCAGCAGCGCTTCAGCTCGAAAGGTTAGCAGTATGAGATCACTCCGGATTATGCGCCCCACCCGCGGCAAGCCCGTTGCTGGCGGGCGTTGAGGGGCGACTGATGGGCGCCGCGCCGACCTGTATCGCGACACCAGAGTTCGCACGGTCGTCCTATGATGGCTCGGGGCAGACACTGGAGATGGCAATGGATCTCGATGCGCCTGAAACCTTGAGCATGTGGAGCCACGAAGTGCGCAACCCGGTCGCGAGCATGGTGCTCTCGGCCCACGCGCTGCGCAATCGGTTGCGGGCGTCCGGCGAGCTTGCCGAGATTGCCGAGCGCATCGTCCTTGCCGGCAACCGCGCGATCGTGATCCTCGAATCGGCGATGGAGTGCGGCGCGCGGACCGGGCGGCCCGACGGCCTGCCGGTCCAGCCGCTGCCGGTGCTTGCCTGCCTGCGCGACAGCCTCGCCGTCCAGGCGCCCTATAGGTGAACGGGGCCGGAGACGGCGGCGCACCACTATAATTCCAGCAACAGGCTGGAGCTCTTCGAGATGGGAACTAAAGTAATCACGGCGATGGCCATAGCTACTTTGAGCTATGCCAGTGATGCACTGGCCGCGCCCGATGTCGACGTCTCTGTCGATTATGTCGTTGATGCGGTTACGGTTTCGCAGCCGGGGGCCGCGACGCGCCTGTACGCGCTCGACAATCTCGACCTGATCGCAACGCTCGACCTGGGCGCGCTTGCCGGGATTGGCGACACGACGCTCCACGCGCATGTCCTGAACAATCTCGGCGGGATGCCGAACAACCGCGCCGGAACGCTGCAGGGCATCGACAATATCGAGGTGTCGCAGCAGCGGCTTCGCCTGTTCGAGCTGTGGGCGGAGCATCGGATCGGCGGGCGGACGACGGTGCGGGCCGGGCTCTACGACCTGAACAGCGAATTCTATGCGAACGATGCGGCGGGGCTGCTCATCCATCCGGCGTTCGGCGTCGGCTCGGAGATCGCGGCGACCGGGCCCAACGGCCCCTCGATCTTCCCGTCGACCGCACTCGCCGTGCGGGTCGAGCATCGCCCACGAGAGGACCGTTACGTCCGCCTGGCGGTGGTCAATGCGCGCGCCGGCACGCTCGGCGACCCGCAGGGGGTCGACCTTGGCTTCGGCAAGGGCGCCTTGGCGATCGGCGAGGTTGGGCTGGAGCGGGACGGCAAGATCGCGCTCGGCGCCTGGACCTATTCCAGCCGACAACCGCATGTGCGGCGGGTGCGCGCGGACGGCAGCCCGGCGATGGCGCAGGCCTATGGCCTCTATGCCACCCTGGAATGGCCGCTTCTGACGCTCGGCGTCGACCGGTCGATCGCCGGCTTCGTCCGGCTCGGGGCGTCGGACGGGCATACGACTCCGTTCTGCGGCGGCTGGCAGGCCGGGCTGCTGTGGCAGGGCGTGCTGGCCGGCCGGGCCGACTCCGCACTCTCGCTCGGCGCCAATCAGGGCCGGCTCTCGCGCGGCTATCGTCGACTGCTTCGCGAGCAGGGCGCGCGCCCGGCCGCCGCCGAGACCGCGCTCGAGGTCACCGCAAGCGACCGGCTGATGCGGCATGTCACGCTGCAGCCCGGCCTGCAGCTTGTCCTCGATCCGGGCGGCGTGCGCCAGCGGGGGCGTGTGCTGGTCGGCAGCCTGCGCGTCACGTTCGACTTCTGATGCCCTGCGCAGGGTTGGCGAATTCCGCCATATGATGGCGTCGTCCTGACGCGACGGACTGCGGCCGTGCCGGCTCAACCTTCGCAGAAACGGACTTTTCTGAAACTGGCACGGGTCCTGCTGAGGTGATCGCGGACGACAGCAGTTCGTGAAAGGCACCAACGATGACCGCCACCACCGGCAATCTCTTCACCCGCGACGACACGATGTTCGGCATCTGCGAGGCCCTTGGCGAGGATCTCGGCTTCAACCCCAATCTGCTTCGCGTCACATTGGCGGTCCTGCTGCTGTGGAATCCCGTGGTCGTGCTGGCGAGCTATTTCGGCGCGGGTGTGGTTGTGCTCGCCTCGCGGCTCGCCTGGCCGAACCGCCGCAAGGTCCCCGCCGGCGCGCCGGTCGCGGCGGCGGTCGAGGCGGTCGAGGCGGTCGCCGAGCCGATGAAGCTCGCCGCTTGATCCCGCTCCCGGACGCGTCGCCAAGGCGCTTCCGAAGACGGTGCGGCTTCGTTATGGTCGTGGCCGGGGATCAGCGGTGGGGCGCGACGGGAATGCTTGCGACCGATGCACCGACTGACTTCGGCCCGCGTGCCGGCCGATCCTGAGTTCCTCGACGGCGGCGGCGGCTGTGGCGCGCTCATCGCCGCCCGCGACTGGTCGGGATCGCTCGGCCCGATTGCGGGCTGGTCGTCCCAGCTTCGGCTTGCGACCTCGATCCTGCTCCGCTCGCCGGTGCCGATGGTGATGCTGTGGGGCGAGGACGGCATCATGATCTACAACGACGCCTATTCGCTGTTCGCCGGCGGGCGCCATCCCCGGCTGCTCGGCTCGCGGGTGCGCGAGGGGTGGCCCGAGGTCGCCGACTTCAACGACAATGTGATGAAGGTCGGCCTGGCGGGCGGGACGCTCTCCTACAAGGATTTCGAGCTCACCCTCTATCGCAACGGCCAGCCCGAGCAGGTCTGGATGAACCTCGACTATTCGCCGGTGCCGGGCGCCGACGGTCGACCCGGGGGCGTGCTGTGCGTGCTCACCGAGACGACCGAGCGGGTGCTCGCCGAGCGGGCACGACTGGAGAGCGAGGAGCGGCTTCGGCTGGCGACCGAAGGCGCGCGGGTCGGGCTGTGGGATTGGGACCTGGTCGCCCTGCGGGGCTGGTGGAGCCCGCGCACCGCGGAGATCATGGGCGTTCCATCGGGCGAGGACATCACGCCGGAGCAGCGTCTCGAGCTCGTTCATCCCGAGGATCGCGCGAAGCTGCAGGACATGCTCCAGTCGGCGCTGACCGGGGGCGACGAGTTCGTCCACGAATACCGGATTCTTCGCCCCGACGGCGGCGTGCGGCACATCGCGTCGCGCGGCCGGATCGTGCGCGACGCGCAGGGGCGGGCGCTGCGGACGACGGGCATGGTCATCGACGTCACCGAAGATCGCGTCGCCGAGGCGCGCCTGCGCGACAGCGAGGGACGGCTTCGCCGCGCGCAGGAAGCGGGCGCGATCGGCGGCTACGAGTGGAGCATGACCGGCGGCACGGGCCAGCAGTCGGACAGCATGCTGCGCCTGATCGGGCTCGCGCCGGGCCGGAGCTATTCTCTCAAAGAGGTGCTGGCGACGGTGGTCGCCGAGGATCGCGCGCCGGTCGAGCGCACGATCGCGGCGATCAATGCCGGGGCCGAGCGCGTCGAGACGGATTATCGCGTGCGCCGGCCCGATGGCAGCCTGCGCTGGCTGCGCGACATCGGCCAGCTCGAGCGCGACGCCGGCGGGAAGCCGCTGCGCTGGGTGGGCATCGTCCAGGACGTCACCGAGCGCAAGCTGGCCGAGGACCGGCTGCGCGACAGCGAGGCGCGGCTGCGCGCCGTGTTCGACGCGGTTCCGCTCGGCATCCTGATCGCCGAGGCACCGAGCGGCCGGGTGATTGAGGCCAATCCCCAGGTCGGCGAGATACTGGGGCGCGAGGTCGCGCTGTTCCCCGATGCCGAAGCCTATGCCTCGTGGCAGGCCTGGCACGAGGATGGTCGCCCGGTGGCGCATCACGAATTCCCGCTGGCGCGCGCGCTGGCGGGCGAGCCACGCCCCGAGCTCGACGTGCAGCACGCCCGTCCCGACGGCAGCCGGTCGTGGCTGCGGCTGGTCGCGGCGCCGGTGCGCGGCGATGATGGCGCGATCACCGGGGCTGTCGTCGCATGCCTCGACATCGACCGCCAGCGCCGCGCGCAGGACTCGCTGCGGCGGCTGAACGAGCATCTCGAAAGCGAGGTCGCCGCGCGGACCGCCGATCGCGACCGGGTCTGGCGGCTGACCACCGACCTGATCCTCGTCGCGAAGATGGACGGGACGATGACGGCGTTGAACCCGGCCTGGTCGCGGCTGTTCGGCTGGGCCGAGCACGAGCTGGTCGGCAGCTCGTTCCTGGATCTCGTCCACCCCGACGACCTCGAACCCACGCTGGCGCAGGTCGGCCGGCTCGCCGAGGGCGCGACGACGTTCCGCTTCGAGAACCGCTACCGCGCCCGCGACGGCAGCTATCGCTGGCTGTCCTGGATCGCGGTGCCGGACGAGGATCTGATCCACGCGGTCGGGCGCGACGTCTCGGCCGAGAAGGCGGCGGCCGCCGAGCTGGCGGAGGCGCAGGAGGCGTTGCGGCAAAGCCAGAAGCTCGAGGCGATGGGCCAGTTGACCGGCGGCGTCGCCCACGACTTCAACAATCTCCTGTCGCCGATCATCGGCGGCCTCGACCTGCTGCAGAAGCGACGGATCGGCGACGACCGTGCCCAGCGCACCCTTGGCGGGGCGCTCGCCGCGGCGGAGCGGGCGCAGACATTGGTCCAGCGCCTCCTTGCCTTTGCGCGCAGGCAGCCGCTGCAGCCGACGGCCGTCGACATCGGCGCATTGGTGGACGGTATGGCCAGCCTGCTCGCGAGCACGCTCGGGCCGCGCATCCGCCTCCATGTCGACCGGCCCGAGGCGCTGCCGCCCGCGCATGCCGATGTGAACCAGGTCGAGATGGCGCTGCTGAACCTGGTCGTGAACGCGCGCGACGCGATGCCCGAGGGCGGGGCGCTGCACGTCGACGTGGCCGAGAAGACGCTCGCGACCGCGACCGACGGGCTGGCGGCGGGACGATATGTGCGGCTGACGGTCCGCGATACCGGCGTCGGCATGGCTCCCGACGTGCTCGCCAAGGCGGTCGAACCCTTTTTCTCGACCAAGGGCGTGAGCCGAGGCACCGGGCTGGGACTGTCGATGGTGCATGGGCTGGCGGCGCAGCTGGGCGGCGCCTTGCGGCTCGAGAGCCGGGTCGGCGAAGGCACCAGCGTGCATCTCTGGCTGCCGATCGCCGATCCGGACCTGCCGGTCGATGCCGCGCAGCCGGCCGAGGCGCTGCCGGCGCGCCAGGCCGGGGTCGCGCTGGTCGTGGACGACGAGGAACTGGTCCGCATGTCGACGAGCGAGATGCTCGAAGAGCTCGGCTATGCGGTGATCGGCGCGGCCTCGGCCGACGAGGCGTTGCGCATCTTCGACGCACATCAGGGTATCGACGTGCTCGTCACCGATCACCTGATGAACGGCATGACGGGAACCGAGCTTGCCAAGATCGTCCGCGCGCGGCGCCCCGAAGTCCGCGTGCTGGTCGTCTCGGGCTATGCCGAGACCGAGAGCATCGCCGCCGACCTTCCACGACTGACGAAGCCGCATCGACTGGCCGACCTGGCCGCGGCGCTGGCGGCGCCGGCCTGAGCGTCAGCCGGCGGCGGCGCGGGTCGGCGGTGCCGCGAACGCCGCGAACCAGGGCGTCATGCGGGCGATTGCCGCCTCGACGCGGTCGGTCGAGACCGCGAAGCTGAAGCGGATGAACCGCCCGCCGCGCACGGGGTCGAAATCGACGCCGGGCGCGGTCGCGACTCCGGTGTCCACCAGCAGCTTCGTGCAGAAAGCGAGGCTGTCGTCGGTCAGGTGTCCGACATCGGCATAGATGTAGAAGGCGCCGTCGGGCGGGGCGATGTGGCGGAGGCCAAGGCGCGGAAGCGCATCGAGCAGCAGCGACCGGTTGCGGCGATAGGTCTCGATATGACCCTCGAGTTCGTCGCGGCAGTCGAACGCGGCAAGCCCGGCATGCTGGGCGAGCGAGGGCGGCGTCAGGAACAGATTGCCCATCCGTGCGCGCGCCGCGCCGATCAGCGCGGGCGGCACCACCAGCCAGCCGAGCCGCCAGCCCGCCATGCTGAAATATTTGGAGAAGGAGTTCACGACCAGCGCATCGGGCGCGACGGCGAGCAGGCTTTGCGCGGGTCCGACGAAGCTCAGGCCGTGGTAAATCTCGTCCGAGACGATGCGGATGCCTCGCGCCGCGCAGACCTGGGCGATCGCGGCGAGTTCGGCCGCGTCGATGATCGTGCCGGTGGGATTTGCGGGGCTGGCGACGATCACCCCGGCCGGTGCCGGGTCGAGCGCGGCGAGCGCGGCAGCGGTGAGCTGGAAGCGCTCCGTGTCGCCGCAGGGGATCTCGACCGGCACCATGTGCAGCGCTTTCAGCGTGTTGCGATAGGCGACGTAGCCCGGACGGGCGAGCGCGACGCGGTCGCCGGGCGCGAACAGGCACGAGAGGGCGAGCACCAGCGCGGGAGACGCGCCGCACGTCAGGATCACCTGTTCCGGATCGACCGCGACGTCGTAGGCGGTCCGGTAGCTGTCGGCGATGCGCGCCTTGAGCGCCGGGCTCTCCCAATAGCCCATGGGATCGGTGTCGAGCACGCGGTGCGCGGCCGCGATCGCGGCGGCGGGCGCGCCGGTCGAGGGCTGGCCGAACTCCATATGGATGATGTCGCGCCCTTCCGCGGCGAGCCGATGGGCGACGCGGCTGATGGCGATGGCATGGAACTCGTCGATCTGCGCGGTCATCGCCCGGTGGTACAGGGCGCCGCCGCATCCCGGCAAGGCAGCAGGCGGGATCTTGCGTAAACTACTTATTCGCCAAGGAAAGAAAGTGACTTAAGCGCGGATGAAGGAGGAGAGAATGCTGGAGACCGCGCTGTACGTCTCGCGCAGCACGCTCGAAGCGGCTGTCGCGCAGGATGTGGTGGCGACGATCGTCGCGCGCGCGCGGAAGCGCAACGCCCGCAATGGGATCACCGGCGGGCTGATCTTCACCGGCCGTTACTTCGCGCAGGTCCTCGAGGGCCCGGCAGAGGCCGTGGGCGCGTTGCTGGACGACATGACGCGCGACCCGCGGCACGAACGGATGCGCATCCTCTATCGCAAGCCGATCGCCAGCCGGTTCTTCTTCGACTGGGCGATGGCTTATAACGGACCGTCGCGACTGGTCGAAGGCCGGATCGCGCCGCTGGTCGAAGACCGGGTGGCGGGCCTCGACGCGCAACTCTCCACCCAGGCGCTCGCCCTGCTTCTGAAGGAGTTCGCGCTGGTCCGTGGCGCCTGACGTCACTTCAGGAAGAGGAAGCCGACCGCGGCCATGATGCACAGGAAGGCGGCGAGGTGGCGCCAGCCGAGCGGCTCGCCGAGCACGGTCACCATGAAGATGCCGAAGACGGCGAGCGCGAGCGCTTCCTGGGTGACCTTGAGCTGCGCCGCACTCCAGCCCTGCGCATAGCCGATGCGATTGGCCGGGACGGCAAGGCAATATTCGACGAAGGCGAGCGCCCAGCTGATCAGGATCACGATCAGCAACGGCTTGGTCGCGCCGGCCTTCAGGTGCCAGTACCAGGCGATCGTCATGAAGATGTTGGAGAGCGCGAGCAGCAGGATCGTCGGCATCGCCGCCATCTGCCACCGAGCGCGCAAAAATGACAGTCGCCGGGCGGCGGCCGATGAGTCAGGTCTCTCATCATGGAGACGCGCCGGACCTTCTGCCGCTTCTGCCACGCCAACTGCGCGATGCTGGCCGATGTCGAGGACGGCCGTGTCGTCGGCGTGCGCGGCGATCCCGAGGACCCCGTCTATGGGGGCTATAGCTGCATCAAGGGTCGCCAGCTTGGCCAGGCGCACAATGCGCCCGACCGGCTGACCGCCTGCCAGGAGCGCCAGCCGGACGGCAGCTTTGCGCCGCTCGCGACCGAGACGGCGCTCGACCGGATCGCCGACAGGTTGCGCGCGATCATCGACGCGCACGGGCCGCATGCGGTCGCCGTCTATGCCGGGACCTATGCCTTCCAGAACTCGGCCGGGGTCGGCGGCGCGGTCGCCTTCGCGCAGGGGATTGGCACGCGCAATTTCTACACCAGCGTGACGCTGGATCAGCCTGCCAAGGTCTATACGACAGCCCGCTACGGCAGCTGGGAAGGCGGGCTGCACAGCTTCGAGAGCGCCGATGTGTGCCTGATGATCGGCAACAATCCGATCGTGTCGCATTATGCGCCCCCGGGCTCGCTGCCTCCCTTCTCGCCGTCGCGCCGGCTGCGCGACGCGATCGCGAACGGGCTGCAGCTGATCGTCGCCGATCCGCGCGCGAGCGACGTCGCAAAGCTCGCGGCGATCCACCTGCCGGTGATCCCCGGCGAGGATCCGGCGCTGCTCGCGGGATTGCTGCACGTGGTGATCGCGGAGGACCTGTACGACCGCAACTTCGTCGGCCGCTATGTCGACGGCTTTTCGGAGCTGAAGGAGGCGGTCGCGCCGTTCACGCCGGAGGTCGCGGGCGCGCGCGCCGGCGTCGAGCCGGACCGGATCGTCGCCGCCGCGCGGATGTTCGGGCGCGCGCGGCGCGGGATCGCAAGCACCGGCACCGGCCCGGAAATGGCGGGCAACGGCACGCTGACGGCATGGCTGGTGACGGCGCTCAACACCATTTGCGCGCGCTTCTGCTTCGAAGGCGAGAAGGCGTCGATCCCGCGCGTGTTCACGCCGGCGACGCCGCGCCGCGCGCAGGTGAGCCCGCCGGCGCGGCTGTTCGGAGAGGGCTTCCCCGCCTCGCGCATCCGCGGACTGACCCAGCTCGGCTTCGAGATGCCGTGCAACGTCCTGGCCGACGAGATCCTGACGCCGGGCGACGGCCAGATCCGCGCGCTGATCAACATCGGCGGCAACCCGGTGGTCGCCTTCCCCGACCAGGACAAGATGGCCCGCGCGCTGGCGTCGCTCGACCTGCTCGTCTCGGTCGACGTGCGGATGGCCCAGACCGCGCGTCGCTCGGACGTCGTGCTGGCGCCCGCAATGTGCCTGGAGCGCGACGACATCACCAACCTGTCGGAATGGTGGTACGAGATCCCCTATGCCCGCTACACGCGCGCGCTGGTCGCGCCGCCTGGCGATCTTCAGGACGAATATGCGCTGCTCTGGGGGCTCGCGAAACGGCTCGGAACCGGCCTCCCGCTTGCCGGCGGACCCTGCCCGATGGAAAGCCTGCCCGACAAGGCGAGTTTCCTCGACCTGTTGACCGAAGGCTGCCTCGTCCGGCCGAGCCAGGTGCGCGCGGACAGCGCCGATGGCCGCGCGCGGATCTACGACCACCTCCAGCCGATGGTCGCGCCGCCCGAGCCCGACGCCTCCGCCCGCTTCGACCTGGCCGCCGGGGACATGCCCGCCGCGCTCGACGACTATCGCGCGTCAGGCTTGCCGCGACCCGACATGCCGTTCCGGCTGGTGTCCCGGCGGACCCGCCATCGCTTCAACTCGACCGGCGGCCACTTGCCCGCGCTGGCGGCGAAAAGGCGCACCAACCCGGCGCATATCCACCCCGACGATCTCGCCAGCCTGGGCATCGAGAGCGGCGCGCTCGTCACGATCCGCTCGGCGGCCGGCGAGATCGTCGCCATCGCCGAAGCCTCGGCGGACATGCGACGGGGCATCGTGTCGATGGCGCATGCCTGGGGCGATGTCGGCAGCGGTGCCGCCGACGTGGCGCAGATCGGCGCCTCGACCAATCGCCTGGTCGCCGACGCGACCGACTATGACCCGATTACCGGCCAGGCGCTGCAGAGCGCGATCCCCGTCGGGATCAGCAGCTACCCCGCCAGTTAAACCCTTCGCCTCGCGAAGTTTTCGTGCCAGACTGGAACAGTCGGAAGGGGCCGGCTGGAGGGGGCGAATTGCGGTTTCGGCATCATCTCGCGCTGCTTGCGCTCGTCTCGACCCTGCCGCTCCTCGCCCTTGCCGTCCTGCTCGCCATGTCGAACGCGAATGCCCAGCGGCAGGAGGTCGAGCGCGGCGCCCGCGACACCGTGCGCGCGCTGCAGCTCGCCATCGATCGCGAGCTGCTGGCCGCGCTCTCGACGCTCGAGGCGCTCGGCACCTCGCCGACCGTGGATGCGGCGCTGGCCCGGCCTGACGACGCGCGCGCGATCACCCCCTTCCTCGACCAGGCGCGCGCGATCATCCAGCGGCGGCCGACCGAGATCCAGGCGCTGGTGCTCTACGACCTCGCCGGTCGCCAGATCGCCAACAGCCAGCGCCCGGCCGGCGCGCCGCTGATCACCCTGCCCGATCTGCGGACCCCGCCCGGGCCGTCCGCGGTCGACCCGCGCATCTTCTTCCGCGACGTGATCGAGAGCCGGCAAGCGCGCTTCTCGTCGCTTTTCTACGCCCCGGTCGCGCGGCGGCTGGTGGTCGGCTTCGCGGCCCCGGTGGTGCGCGACGGCAGGGTCGTCGCGGTCCTCGGCGGGAACATCCTGCCGTCGGCACTCGGCAAGATCCTGCGGCGGCAGCAGATTCCGCCCGGCTGGTATGCCACGCTGGTCGACGATCGCGCGGTGGTGATCGCGCGGACCAAGGACGAGGCCCGCTATGTCGGCAAGGTGCCGCCCAACCGGGTCGGCGGCGGCGGCGGCTTCGTGGCCACCCGGACCTTCGAGGGCGAACGCGTCTATGCCGCGGTTCGCCCGCTCGAAGTCACGCCGTGGAGCGTCGCCTATCTCGCGCCGCGCGCCGCGGTCGACGACGTCATGCGCAGCGCGCTCCTCCCGCTCGCGATCGGCGGTGCGCTCCTCGTGCTGACGGCGATCGGCGGCGGGATCGCGCTCGGGCGGCGGCTCGGCCGCGAGGTCGCCTCGCTCGCCGAGCCGGGCGACGTTCCCGCCGAACGCGACCGGCTGCGCGTGGCCGAGGTCGACCAGGCCCGCACGCGGCTCGCCGCGGCGGCGGCGGCCGACCGCCTGCGCTTCGCCGAGCGCCAGGATACGCTCGAGCGGCAGCAATTGCTGGTCGCCGAGCTCAGCCACCGGGTCAAGAACGTCCTGTCGGTCGTCCAGTCGATCGCGATCCAGACGATGGCGCGCAGCCCGGACATGCCCAGCTTCGCGCGCGCCTTCGAGGGACGGCTCCAGGCCCTGGCCGAGGCGCACGGACAGGTGCTGAAGGCCGGCTGGCGAACGGTCGCGATCGGCGAGCTGGTCGCGACCGCGCTGGCGCCGGCCGGTGCGGCGGGCGAGCGGATCACGGTCGGCGGCGATCCGGTCGCGATCGGCCCGAAGCAGAGCGTGGCGCTCGCGCTGGTCCTGCACGAGCTGATGACGAACGCCTCCAAATATGGCGCGCTGGCGGCTGCCGGGGGGCGGCTCGACGTGCAGTGGATCGCGCGCGGCGCAGCCGACGCAGTCACGCTCATCTGGGCCGAGACCGGGCTTGCGGCCACGCCCGGGCCGCCCGGAACGGGGTTCGGCACGCGGCTGATCGAGCGGCTGGTGCGCACCGACCTGGGGGGAAGCCACCGCCGCGAGGTCGGATCGACCAGCCTGACCTGGACGTTTGACTTCATCGTGGCGCCGCTTCGTCATGACCCCGAGGAGGCCCCAAAGTGACCGCCAATCCAGCCGACTGCCTGGTCAACCGGCGCATCCTCATTGTCGAGGACGAGGCGATGATCGCGATGCTGATCGAGGACGTGCTCGCCAGCGCCGGCGCACGCGTGGTCGGGCTGGCCGCAACCGTCGAGGAAGCGATCTGCGCGGTCGAGCGCGACCGCCCCGATGCAGTGACGCTGGACGGCAATCTCCGCGACCGGCTGAGCGGCCCGGTCGCGGCGCGCCTTCGCGAACTGGCGGTGCCGTTCCTGCTGGTCACCGGCTATGTCGACCGCACCCTGGCCGATCCCGAACTGGCGCGCGCGCCATGCCTCGAAAAGCCGTTCACCGCGACGAGCCTGCTCGACGCCGCCGCGCTCCACCTCTGCTGACGGGACACGGCTTGGCGGGACCGCCGGCCGCCGATAGGCTCGCACCGGTCTGCCGAGAGAGGGCGTGTGGGGCGGTTCAGGGGCGCGATGTTCGTGTGGCTGGCGCCGCTCGCGGCGTGCAGCCCCGGCGCGCCCGCCCCGGTGCCGCCGCGCATCGACGCTCCGGTCGAGATCGCGCCGGCGACCTCGCACCTGTCGGTGCCCGTGACCGCATCGCTCGACGCGCTGGAGCGCGGGCTGGAGCGCGCCGTGCCTCGCACGCTGTGGCGGATCGATCGCACGGAAAAGGCCTGCGTCAAGGCGCTGCGCGTGTCGACCTGTCTCGTGCCCAGGCTCGACTGCCAGGGGCTCAAATGCCGCAAGACGGGCTGCGAGGTCCCGGTCCGCAACCTCAAGCTGACTCCGGACCTGAGCTGCCGGCTGGTCGGCGTCGCCGAGCGGGGGCCGATCCGGCTGAGCGGCGCGGGCGACCGGCTCGTGCTGACCATGCCGGTGCGGGCGCGCGTCTCGGCGAGGGACGTCGGCCGGATCGTCAGCGAGACGGCGACCGGCGCCGCCGATTTCCGCGCGGTCGCCCGCTTCGACATGCGGCCGGACTGGCGGATCCGGCCGCAGCTCGACATCGATTATCGCTGGACCGAGCTCCCGGGCGCCAAGGTGCTCGGGCAGACGATCGTGCTGCGGCGCGCCGTCGACCCCAAATTGCGCGGCGTGCTCGACGATCTCGAACGCCGGCTGGAGCGCGAGATCGCCGCGCTGAAGCTTCGCGGCTCCGCCCAGTCGGTCTGGACCGAGGGATTCACCGTCGTCGAGCTCAGCCGCGCCAACCCGCCGGCCTGGTTGCGCCTGACGCCGCTCGGGCTGGGCATGGCGGGCTATCGCATCGACGGCCGGACGCTGGCGCTCGATCTCGTCGCCGATGCCCGGATCGAGACGTTCGTCGGCCCGCGCCCGGCCGATCCGAAGCACGCGCCGCTGCCGCCGCTCACGCGCGTCCGACCGGAGCCGCCCCGGCTCGACGTGACCGTGCCGGTCCTCGCCGACTATGCCGAACTGGTGCCGCCGCTCGCGCGCGCGCTCGCGCGGCTCTCGGCCAAGCCGCTGGTGCTGCCGGCCGTCGGCGCGGTCGGGGTCCGCTTCGGCGCGGTGCAGGTCTATGCGACCGATGCCGGCCGCATCGCGGTCGGCATCGACGTCGCGGCGCGCCGATCGTCGGGCCTCGTGCGCGCGGCGAACGGGCGCGTCTGGCTGACCGGGGTGCCGGTCAACGAGCCGGGATCGCAACGCGTGCGCGTGCGCGACCTGGACGTCGTCCACCGGGTCGACAGCAAGGCCGTCGACCTGCTGCTCTCGATCGTGCGCTCGCCCGAGCTGCTCGACGAGCTCGAACGCGCGCTGACCGAAGATTTCGCGCGCGATTACGATCGCATCATCGGCAAGGCGCGGACGGCGATCGGACGACGGCGGCTCGGCGCGTTCGAGCTGCGCGCCGAGCTTCCCGACGTCACCAACGGCCGGCTGCAGGCGCTCGGGCAGGGCTTGTTCATGCCGGTCGCCGCGCGCGGCACCGCCACGATCCGCTATCGCAGCCCGCGCTAGGCCCGCTCAGTCGGCAAAGTCGACCATCATATCGCCCGAGAGCGCTTCGAGCGCCCGGCGGACATCGTCGGGTGCGACCGTGGGCGGCAGCGCGGCGCGGACCTCGGCCCGGAACAACGGCGCGCCCGACCAGGCGCTCTGCTCGGCCTGGGTTTCGAGCGCATCGATGTTTACGCCCAGGCGCGCGAGCGCAGTGCTGAGCTCGTGGACGATCCCGGGCCGGTCCTGGCCGACCAGCGCGATCTCCAGCACGCGGTCGGGCGCCCGGACGTCGTCGGCCGCGGCGGGCACCAGCTCGACCTTCAGGCCGACCGCGTCGACCTCTGCCAGCGTCGCGGCGAGCGGCGCGATCGCGGCCTCGTCGGGCAACTCGACCAGTACCGAGCCGACGAACTTGCCGCCCAGCCGCGCGAGATGGCTTTCGAGCCAGTTGCCGCCGGCCCGGAGCACCGCGGCGGCGAGCGCCTCGGTCAGCCCCGGCCTGTCGCTGCCGACCGCGGTCAGGATCACCTTCGCCGGCATGGCCCGCCTCCCCCTTGTTCTCTCGTGCCGCCCGTTTAGCGCGCGGCCGTTTCGGGTGCGAGCTTGTCGGCGGTGTTGGTCTCGAAGTCGGCCGCGTCGTGGCGCTCGCGAAGTTGCTCGGCCGGGTTGCCGGTGGTCCGGTTGACGATCCGCCCGCGCTTCACCGCGGGTCGCGCGAAGAGCTCGTCGGTCCAGCGGTTAAGGTGGCGATAGCTTGCTGTGTCGAGGAAGGTCGCGGCATCGCCATAGATCTCGCCACGCACGAGGCCGCCATACCAGGGCCAGATCGCCATGTCGGCGATAGTATAATCGTCGCCCGCGATGAAGCGGCTCTCGGCAAGCTTGCGGTCGAGCACGTCGAGCTGCCGCTTCACCTCCATCGCGTAGCGGTTGATCGGATATTCGAACTTCTCGGGCGCGTAGGCGTAGAAATGGCCGAAGCCGCCGCCGAGGAACGGCGCGCTGCCCATCTGCCAGAACAGCCAGGACAAGGTTTCGGCGCGGGCAGGGCCGGACTCGGGGAGGAATGCGCCGAATTTCTCCGCGAGATGGACGAGGATCGCGCCCGATTCGAACACGCGCACCGGTTCGGGGCCGCTGCGGTCGACCAGCGCCGGGATCTTGGAGTTGGGGTTGACCGCGACGAAGCCGCTCGAGAACTGGTCCGCGTCCATGATCGAGATCAGCCAGGCATCATATTCGGCACCGCTATGGCCGGCGGCGAGCAGCTCCTCCAGCAGGATGGTGACCTTCTGCCCGTTCGGCGTGCCGAGCGAATAAAGCTGGAGCGGATGCTTGCCGACGGGCAGCTCGCGCTCATGGGTCGCGCCGGAGATCGGGCGATTGATGCTCGCAAACCGGCCGCCGCTCTCGGCGTCCCAGGTCCAGACCTTGGGCGGCACATAGGAGGGGGGCGTCTCGGTCATCGGCGTGTCTCCGGTTCGAGGTCTCGGCTGCGGCCCCGTCCCGTCGCGACGATCCCGACGAGGCTGAGCGCGGCCGCTCCGATCAGATAGGCACCGACATGGCCAAGACCACCCCTGTCGGCCAGCAATTGCGCAACGAGCGGCGTCAGCCCGCCGCCGATGATCCCGCCCAGGTTGAAGGCCAGCGACGTGGCGGTGTAGCGCACGCGCGCCGGATAGAGGCTCGTCAGCCAGGCGCCGAGCGGGCCGTAGACGAATCCCATCGCAAACAGCGCGAGCGCCAGGAAGGCGAACGCGCCCGCGACCCGGCCGGTCTGAAGCAGGGGGGCCAGCGCAAGGCCCGCGACGACGACCAGCGCGCAGCCGAAGACGAGCACCCGCGACGCGCCGAAGCGGTCGGCCGCCCAGCCCGCCAGGCCGATGCCGACCGCCATGAACAGGATCGCGACGAGCTGGATGCCGAGCATGGTCTGCCGGTCGATGCCGAGCGTGGTCACGCCATAGCCGAGCGCGAAGACGGTCGCGATATAATAGACGGCAAAGCACGCGACCACGCCGAGCGTGCCCGCGATGGTCGCGCCCAGATGCGTGCGCAGCACCTCGGCCAGCGGAACCGGAGGAGGCGGGCGCTCGGCGACGGCCGCGGCGAAATCGGGAGTCTCGCTCAGCCGCAGCCGCACCCAGAGGCCCAGCCCGACAAGGCTGAGGCTCGCGACGAACGGAATGCGCCAGCCCCAGGCCAGGAACTGCGCCGGGCTCAGCCAGGCGCCGAGCAGCAGGAAGAAGCCGTTGGCGGCGATGAAGCCGATCGGCGCGCCGAGCTGGGGGACGGCGCCGAAGCGGCCGCGCCAGCCCGGCGGCGCGTTCTCGGTGGCGAGCAGCGCCGCGCCGCTCCATTCGCCGCCCAGGCCGATCCCCTGCCCCAGCCGGAGCAGGCAGAGCAGCAGCGGCGCGATCCAGCCGACGCTCTGGTAGGTCGGGAGGATCGCGATCGCTGCGGTCGAGAGCCCCATCAGCAGCAACGAGGCAACCAGCGTCGACTTGCGCCCGACCCGGTCGCCGAAATGGCCGAACAGGACGCCGCCGACCGGGCGCGCGAGGAAGGCAAGGCCGAAGCTGCCATAAGCGAGCAACTGCGCGCTGGAAGAGCTGGCCGGGAAGAAGAGCGCGCCGAACACGAGGCTGGTCGCCGTCGCGTAGATGTAGAAATCGTAGAACTCGACGGACGTGCCGACGAGGCTGGCGAGCAGAACGCGGCGCGTGCCGGATCTGGCTGGTGCGATGTCGGTCACGGCGTCCCCCCGGGCGCAGATGCGCCGGACGGCCTTAGGACCGCGACGGTGCCGCCCGCAACGGCGAACACGGTGGACAAGCGCATCCGGCCTCGCGACAAGACGGGCCATGGCCATCTGGCATAAAAATCCGGTCGACCTTGCCGCCGCGACGGCGTTCGGCGCCAATTGCATGCCCGGCTTCCTGGGGATCGAGTTCGTCGAGGCCGGTGACGACTGGCTGAAGGCGCGCATGCCGGTCGAGCCCCGCGTGCTGCAGCCTTATGGCCGGCTGCACGGCGGCGCCTCGGTGGCGCTCGCCGAGACGGTGGCCTCGGTCGCGGGGGCGATGACCGTCGACCCCGCGGAGCGCGCGGTGGTGGGCATGGAGATCAACGCCAATCACATCCGGCCGGCCCATGGCGGCTTCGTCCATGCGACCGCGAAGGCCGAGGCGATCGGCCGCACGACGCAGGTCTGGACGATCCGGGTGACCGACGCCGACGAGAAGCTGGTCTGCCTGTCGCGAATGACCCTGGCCGTCATTCCGGCGGCGCGGGGGTGACGATGACCGACGATCCGGTCGCCCGCTGGCACGCTTATGCCGACTCGCGCGATCCGGCGCTGCTCGACGCGTTGATCGCCGACGATGCCGTGTTCCAGTCGCCCGCGGTCCATCGCCCGCAGCAAGGCAAGGCGCTGACCGTCAAATATCTCCGGGCGGCGATGACGGTGCTGGGCGGCGCCGGCTTCCGCTATGTCGGCGAATGGCGCGCCGCCGGGTCAGCCGTGCTCGAATTCGAGACCGAGATCGACGGGATCCATGTCAACGGCGTCGACATGATCGGGTGGAACGCGGCGGGGCAGATCGACCGGTTCAAGGTGATGATCCGGCCGCTCCGGGGCCTCAACCATGTCGTCGAGCTGATGGGGCGCGCGCTCGCGGACGGCTGACCGGGGCGCTCAGTCGCTCGCGCGCGGGGCGAGCTCGTCCAGGTGGCGCAGCATGTCCGCGGGGTCGTCATAGACCCGCAGCGCGCCGCTCCGCTCCAGCTCGTCGCGGCCATAGCCGCCCGAGAGGAGGCCGATGCCGAGCGCGCCGCAGCGCGCGGCCGCGATCATGTCCCAGATGCTGTCGCCGATCACATAGGCGGCCGTGGTGGTGGTGCCCAGCCGGCGCGCAGCCTCGACGAACAGGTCGGGATCGGGCTTGGCGAAGCGGACCTGGTCGCGCGTGACCACGTTCGGCTGCTCGGGATCGATCCCCAGCGGGACGAGCGTGGCCCGGGCCGTCGCCATCCGCCCGCTGGTCGCGACGGCCCAGCTCAGGCCCATGCCGTCGAGCGCGGCGAGCAGCTCGACCGCGCCGGGCAGCGGCACGACATCGGCGGAAAGCTCGCGATAGGCGGCGGCGTGGCGGTCGCGCAGCCGGGTGATCGTCGCATCGTCGACCGCGCCGCCGACTTCGCGCAGCAGCTGGTTGGTGAACAGGCCACCGCTCATCCCGATGCGCCGGTGGATGCGCCAGACCGACAGCGGCAGCCCTTCGTCGCGCAGCGCGCGATGCCAGGCGAGCACATGCTGGTACACACTGTCGACCAACGTACCGTCGAGATCGAACAGGAACGCGGCGGGTCCGGACATTTGCGTGCTCCAGGCTGTGGAGCGGCGAACGCCTGGTCGGGCCGCAGGTTCAGTCCGGCGTGCCGCCCGCCCCCGGCAGCGTCGCGAACAGCCCGGCAATGGATGCGAGCAGCCGCTCGAGCCGGGCCTGTCCGGCGGGGGCCAGGCGCACGAGCCGCTTGCGCGAGTCGCTGCCGTGCCGCTCGATCTCGACATAATGTTTGTCGCGAAGCCGCTTGAGGTGCCGCAGCGCCGTGCTGGTCGGCGCGTGCGACGCCGAGTAGAGAGCCGACACGAGCAGCTCCTCGCCTTGGCGCGCGGCGACATAGAGGGTCAGCAGCATGTCCCAGCTCGGCTCGCCGAACGAGATGCCCGGCAGGTGCGCGTTGCGCCCGCTCCGGGCGGCATAGAGCGCCCGGGCGAGCTGCAGGATCGGGTCGGTACCCGCCGGGTCGTCCCCGCGTGCGACCAGCTCGGTCGAAAGCTGGGCGGGCTGGCTTTCCAGCCGCGCCGCGAGCAGCCTGAGTTGCTGGGCCGCCGCATGGAGATCGGCCGGCCGGCCGACCCGGTCCGCTGGGCTGAGCGGGAGAGCCCGGTCGATCATCGCGGGATCAGCGCGGCACGTCGCGCAGCAGATAGCCGCTGCCCCACACGGTCGAGATGAAGTTCTCGCCATCCTCCGCCCGGCCCAGCTTGCGGCGGAGCGACGAGACATAGACGTCGATGATCTTCACCGATGCGCGCTCGTGGTCGCCGTACAGGCGGCGGCACAAATCGGCGCGGCTGACGATGCGGCCCTTGTGCTCGGCCAGATGCCCCAGGATCGCGAACTCGGTGCGGGTAAGCGGGATCCGGCGATCGCCGCGATGGACCAGCTGGCCTTCGAGCTCGATCTGGATCGGCCCGGTGCGGATGACGCGCGGGCGCTTGCCCCCGACCCGGCGGGAGATGGCGCTCAGCCGGGCCACGAGCTCGGCCTGGTCGACCGGCTTCACGATATAGTCTTCGACGCCGAGCGCGAAGGCGCGGACCTTTTCCTGCAAGTCGCTGACATGGGTGTAGACGACCACCGGCGTATCGATCTGCTCGCGCCGCATGTGCCAGAGGATCGGGACCTCGTCATTCTCGCAGACGCTGGGATCGACGACCATCAGGTCGAGCTGCTGTGAGCGGGCGATCGACATCGCCTGGCGCGCACTGGATGCGACCATCACGCCCAGGCCCTTGTCGCGCAACGCGCGCTGCGTGGCGAAAAGCGACTGCTTGTCGGCGTCCACTACGAGGAGCTGCAGGTCGGCGTCCATGGTCTCACCACATCAGGATTTCTGGTCGATGGTGGACATCGTTAATAAAAAGCTGGATCTTCGCAAACAGAGTACAAAACCCTAACCGAGAATGACTAGTACATTTCCCGGAAAGGCTGTCACGCCGTGAGTATTCGGGTCCAATCGGAAGGAGTCTTGCTCCGGGTGGATCCGGGCACGCCGTTGCGGCGGATCAGCCGCGACGGCTCCGCGGCTTCGCGGTGGCGGATGCCTGGCGCTTGAAGCCATGGCTTTGCGCAAGCTCGCGCCGGCGCTCCGAATAGGCGCGGGACACCATCGGGTAATCCGGCGGCAGGTTGAAATGGCGCCGATAATCTTCGGGCGAGAAGCCGTGCTTTGCGAGATGGCGCTTGAGCGACTTGTAGGGGCGGCCGTCGATCATCGAGACGATCACGCTGGGATCGGCCAGCGACTTGCGGGCGGTCACCGCCCCGGGCCGCGCGCGCGGTTCGCGCGGCTCGCGCTCCTCGCTGTCGGCCGGGCGGATCAGGTGGGTCAGCGACTTGTGGACGCGCTGCAGGAAGGCCGGCACCTCTTCCGCGGCGACGTCGGCTCGGGCGTTCTGGAGCCACGCGATGGTCAGCTCCGCCGCCAGTTCCACCACCTTCTCGCCATCCGTCTCGCTGAGCACCTCGCCTCTCCCGCATCCGCCTCGTTGCGCCCGCCGTCCTTTGACGGGGGCATCGTGGCGAATAGCGCCGCGCTTCGGCGAGTGACCACTCCCCAATAATACCTAACAAGTAAGTGATAGGCTGTATTAGCCCATCGCGCCGACGCGCTGATCGGACATTGCGATCACCAATACCAAACAGCAAACATTGCTATCTGAAACGACTTGGATCGAGGCACCGGCCTATATTGCTGATTGCAGCGTTCGAGCCAGTTTGTCTATGTCGATATCGAATGAGAGAGGGATCCTAGTCCACAAGGACTGTTGGATAGCCAGTCATTGTGATGAGAATAGTGCTTCGGCCCGACTCGACTTTGTACCGAAGCTGCAAAAGAGCGCGATAAGCCAGGCCGTCATGCAGGAGCTCGAGATCAAGGTGCCGGAACGACATGTCGGCAGCGCCGCGGCGCCGGGCCCCGGCCGGGAGCGACGCCCGGGCGTCGGCGCGCGCGGGGTCGGCCGCCCGGCGCGCGCGAGCCGCGGCCATGTTGCGCTGGTCGACGACGATGCCGGGATCCGCGATGCCGCCGCGTTGCTGCTCGGCGAGCTCGGCTACGACGTCTCGCGATACCGGGATGGCGACGAGTTCCTCGCCCAGGCCCGGATCGAAAGCTTCCAGTGCATCCTGCTCGACCTTTCGATGCCCCGGCTGGACGGGCTCGCCGTGCTGCGCGCGCTCGGCCAGCGCCGGGGTGCCGCGCCGGTCGTCCTGCTCACCGGTCATGCCGATGTGCCGCTCGCGGTGACCGCGATGCGCGCCGGCGCGTTCAATCTGCTCCAGAAACCGTGCAGCCCCGCGGCCCTGGTCGGCGCGGTCGAAGAGGCGGTCGCCCGTGCGGCGGCAGCGCGCGAGGATCGTCTCGAACGCAGCGACGCACGCACCCGGATCGAGCGGCTGGCGCCCCGCCAGCGCCAGGTCATGGCCGGGCTCGTTCGCGGACACCAGAACAAGACGATCGCGGCCCGACTGGGGCTGAGCGTCCGCACCATCGAGGCGCACCGCCGCGTGGTCATGCGCAAGCTCGAGGCGCGCAGCCTGTCGGACGTGCTGCGCTGCGCCGTCGCGGCCGGCCTCTCCATCGACGTGATCGATTATGACGGCGATTGGGAGCCGGCCGGCATCGTGCCCGCCGACAGTGCCTCGCCGGACCTGGAACCCAGACTGTAAGTATAGACGACATAGGGTGAATTCCTGAGCGTTCCTCGCGGTGCCGAGCTGCTAGGCCGGCCGGACAGGAGACGAGATTGGCGCTTCATGCCCGCAGAAACGTCGCGGGGTCAGCCGGGCTGGCCGCGCCGACCCCGGCCGACCTCCAGGGCATGGCCCTCGCGGTGGTCGCGAGTTCGCCCGACTGCATCAAGATCATCTCGGCCGACGGCCGGATCGAGTATCTGTCGGAAGGCGGACGCGTCGCGCTCGAGCTGGACTGTGGCGGACCCGACCTGCTCGGCTCCGACTGGCTGGCGCTTTGGGACGCCGACATCCGCCCGACGGTCGCGCGCGCGCTGGCGTCGGCGCGGGGCGGCGAGCTGGCGCGCTTCGAAGCGCTCGCCACCACTCATCTCGGCACGGCCAAATGGTGGGACGTGACCGTGAGCCCGCTGCGCTCGGTCGCGAGCGGGCCGACCAAGCTGCTCGTCATCTCGCGCGACATCACCGCGAGCCGCAATGCCGCGGCGGCGCTGATCGCACGCGTGGACCGCCAGGAGCTGCTCTACCGACTGTCCGGCCAGCTCCTTAAGGCGGGCAGCGAAGCGGAAATGCTGCGCGCGGTCGTCGCACTGGCGCCCGGCGACCTCGGGATCGAAGCCTGCCTGGCCTTCGCCGTGGAGCCCGGCAAGGCGGCGCTCTCGCTTTGCCACGCGCACGGCTTTTCGGCCGATCAGCTCGTGCCGCTTCAGACGATCGACTTCGGGTCGATGCTGTGCGGCCGGGTGGCGGCGACACAGCGGCCGGTCATCGCCGCCGGGCTGCAGAACAGTTCGGATCCCGCCTGCGATGCGGCCGCGGGGCTGGGGCTGACCGCGTTCGCCGGATTCCCGCTGCTGTCGCCGACCGGCGACCTGTTCGGCGTCCTCTCCTTCGGCTCGCGCGCGCGGCTGAACTTCGGCACGCAGGACGTGTCGCTGCTCGGCGCGATCGCCGACATGTATGCGACCGTGGCGCTGCGGCTGCGGGTCGAGCGGGCGTTGCGGGAGAGCGAGGACAGCCTCCGGCTGCTGCTCGACGGCGCGCGCGATCATGCCATCTTCAAGCTCGATCGGGATGGCAGGATCGCGAGCTGGAACGAAGGGGCGGAGCGGCTGCACGGCTTTTCGGCGGCCGAGGTGCTCGGGCGGCCGCTCGCCTGCCTCTACGAAGAGGCCGACCGCGACGCCGGGCTGCCTGCCGACGCGATAGGGCGCGCGACCCAGGACGGCAAGACTCCGTGTGCGGGCACGCGGATCCGCAAGGACGGCACCCGCTTTGCGGTCTCGGGCACGCTCGCCGCGCTTTACGACGCCGACGGCGCGGTGATCGGCTTTGCCAAGGTGATGCAGGACATCTCGGCACGCGTAGACCAGGAGAATGCGCTCAAGACGAGCGAATCGCGCCTGCGCGCCGTGTTCGAGACCGCGGTCGACGGCATCGTCGTCATCGACGTGGGCGGCACGATCCACTCGTTCAACCGCGCGGCGGAGCGGATGTTCGGCTACCACGCCGCGGAGATGATCGGCACGACGGTCGATGCGCTGATGTCGCCCACCGCGGCGATCCATCACGATCGGGCGATGGCGCGCTATCTTGCGAGCGGTGTCGCGCGGGTCATAGGTCTCGGTCGCGAAGTCTATGGACGGCGGCGGGACGGCACCGATTTCCCGCTGGAGCTGTCGATTGCCGAGTGGCGCGACGCGACCGGCGAGCTTTTCTTCACGGGCATCATGCGCGACCTGTCGGAGCGCAAGATGGCCGAGCGCGCGCGGCGCGAGGCGAACGAGGCGGTGCTTCGCGCCTCGCGGCTGACCGCGCTCGGCGCGATGGCGTCGACGATCGCGCACGAACTCAACCAGCCGCTGACCGCGATGGCCAATTACATGTCGGCGACGCAGATCGCGCTGACCGCGATCGAGCCCACGCCGACGGTCGCGATCAACACGCTCGACCGGGCGCTTGGCTCGGTCCGGCGAGTCGGCGAGATCATCAGCCGGATGCGGAGCTTCGCCAAGAACGGGCAGATCCACGCACGCGCCGTCGCGCTCGCGCCGATCATCGACGAGGCCTGGGACAAGGTCCGGCATTGCTCGCCCGCCGCCGGAGTCGCCTTCAAGCGGCACGCCGGGGCCGACGCGTTCATGGTCCGCGCCGACCGGACGCAGATCGAGCAGGTGATGATCAACCTGATGCGCAACGCGGTCGAGGCGATGGTCGGACTCCGCCGTCGCCGGCTGACCGTCGAGGCGCGTCGCAACGGCGCGACCGTCGAGATCGCCATCTCCGACACCGGCCCGGGGCTGGCGCCCGAGCGGCTGAAGGATCCGGCGCGGCTGTTCTCCAGCACCAAGCCGGAGGGGACCGGCCTTGGGCTGCCGGTCTGCGCGACGATCATCGAGGCGCATGGCGGCCGCTTGACCGCCGAGCCGATGCCCGGCGGCGGTGCCAAATTCATCGTCACTCTGCCTTTGGTGGGACACGACTAAACGAAAGTCGTAGATTTCCCTTGACGTCCGCGCGCCCGATGCGGATTTTAGCTGCAGCCGTGTCGCTGCATTCAGCCCCGCGACACCCCGCGGAAGCGTACACGGCAGGCCGCCTCCCGAGCGCATACGGGAGGCGGCCGCCACCCTCCGCCCGATAGTTTACGATATGTTCACCTCGTTACGTCATCTGACGAGCAGAGGGCGGCGCACCGGTACTTGAATGTCCGGGCCTTTCCAACGCATCGCGTCGCCCTCACCCTCCCGTGTCGTGAAGTCACCATGCCATGCGCGTGGACCTATAAACTTTCGACATAGATCAACCGGCATAGTTCATCTTGATTAGAGCCGCCGCTCGTCTTCTGCAATGTGATCCGAGACTGGCAATCATCTCACGAGTTCTAGCGTTCGTCTTTGAAAAGGCGGAACCGGAGCTGATGGTCGGCGTTGCGCTATCGAAATGAAAAGGCTCGAAAACCATCGCGGTCGCTGGACCCCCGAAGAGGATAATCAGCTGCGGACGATGTTCGCGCAGGGCTATGTCCTGAAGGACGTGTCCCGCGCGCTCCAGCGCAGCCAGGAGGCGGTCCGCACGCGTGCCGCCCTTCTGCGGATCCCGGTCACGTCCGGCCCGCGCCGAACCATGGCCCGCACGGGCTGATCCCGATCCCCGACCCACGGTCGGTTGACAGCGCCCGGAGCGCTGCGCGATAGCGCGCACCAGATGGTCCCCGTGGAAGCGGGGCTAAGAGGGAATCCGGTGCAAGACCGGAACTGTGCCCGCAACTGTCAGTCGGGAGCCGACGGCCAGCATGTCACTGGGACGCAAGTCCTGGGAAGACGGCCCGAGGCGGTGATCGACGAGTCAGGAGACCTGCCATCGCGTCGTTCGTGCTCCGGCCGGGTCCAGCCTGCGAGTACGGGAAACGCGGTTTCCCCCGAAACGACAGCCATGGACCTGTCCGGGCCGGCGTCCCTGCCGGTCGGTCCGCAATGTCGTTGATGCACCCCGTCACTCGGACGGCCGGGGTGGGGGAAGACTCATGCGTTCCTTATACCTGTTTCCGCTTCTGCTCGCCGGCACTGCGCCGGTGCTGGGCCAGACCCGCGCGCCCGATCTCGACACGCGCGACGATGCGCCCGACCTGGTCGTCACCGCCAGCCGGACCGCAAGCCCGATCGGCGATGTCGGCCAGTCGATCTCGGTGCTCGCAACGCCCGAGATCGAGCGGCTGCAGAGCAACAGCGTCGTCGATCTTCTGCGCACGCTTCCCGGCGTGGCGATCGCCCGCAACGGCGGGCTCGGCACGACGGCGACCGTGTTCATCCGCGGCGCCGACAGCGACCAGACCGTCGCGCTGATCGACGGCGTCAAGCTGAACGACCCGTCGGCGCCCGGCGGCGGCTTCAACTTCGGCAATCTGCTCACCGGCAACATCGCCCGGATCGAGCTGGTTCGCGGATCGCAGTCCGTGATCTGGGGCAGCCAGGCGATCGGAGGCGTCGTGAACCTGATCACCCGCGCGCCGACCGAGGAGCTGGCGGTCAACGCACGCGCCGAGGCGGGAAGCTTCGACACCTACCAGGCGGTGGCGAACGTCTCGGGGACCGTCGGTCCGGTCGCGGCGAGCCTGGGCGGTGGCTGGTTCCGCAGCGACGGCATTTCGGCCTATGCCAGCGGGCGGGAGACCGACGGCTATGAGAATCTCGGCTTGAACGGCAAGCTGCTGGTCGCCGTCGCGGACAATGTCTCGATCGACCTGCGCGGCTATTTCGCCGACGGCGAGGCCGATATCGACGGCTTCGCGCCGCCGACCTTCGCCTTCGGGGACACAGGCGAGCGCGCGCGCACGCGCGAGCTGGTCGGCTATGCCGGCTTGAACGCGGCGCTGCTCGATGGGCGCTTCCGCAACCGGTTCGCGGTGACCTCGACCGACACCCGGCGTCGCAACGTCGATCCGCAAGGCGACCCGCGCGTCACTTTCGCCGGCTTCGGCCGCAACGAGCGCATCGAATATCAGGGCGTGTTCACGCCCAGCCGCGCGTTCGAGGCGGTCTTCGGTGCCGAGCGCGAGACGGCGCGCTACCGCACGTCGAGCTTTGGCGCGGCCGAGCGCGCGCGGGTGCGGATCGACAGCCTCTACCTCCAGCTTTCCGGCGCGCCCGTCGAGGGGATGCGCGTCACCGGCGGCGTCCGCCATGACGATCACCAGACCTTCGGGACGGCGACGACGCTCGCCGCCAACGCGGTCTACTCGCCCAATGGGGGGCGCACGCTCGTCCGCGCGAGCTATGGCGAGGGCTTCAAGGCACCCAGCCTGTTCCAGCTCTTCAGCGATTTCGGCAACCGCACCCTCCGACCCGAGCGGTCGCGCAGCTACGATCTCGGCGCGACCCAGACGTTGCTGGGCGGCGCCGTCGCACTCACCGCGACGTGGTTCCGGCGTGACGTGCGCGACCAGATCGACTTCGTCTCCTGCTTCGGCGATCCGCGCGCGATCTGCACGGGCCGTCCGTTCGGGACGTACGACAATATCCGTCGCTCGCGGGCGCGCGGCGTCGAGGCCAGCCTCGACCTGAAGCCGGTGGAAGCGCTGAGCGGGCGCGTCGCCTACACCTATGTCGACGCCGAGAATCGCGACACCGGCCGCACGCTCGCCCGGCGTCCGCGGTCGAACCTGAGCGCGCTGATCGACTATCGCTGGCCGTTCGGGCTCGCGACGGGCGCAACGCTGACCATGGTCGGCGACCGGTTCGACGACGCCGCCGGCACGCGCCGGCTCGACGGCTATGCGCTGGTCGACCTCAGGGCGAGCCTGCCGCTCGGCCGGGGCATCGAGCTCTACGGCCGGGTCGAGAATCTGTTCGACGCCGAATATGTGGTCGTGTCGGACTATGGCACGCCGGGCCGGGCCGCCTATGCCGGCGTGCGGTTCGCGCTGTGACAAGCGGCGCGCGGCCGGCCCGGATTGCGGCGCTCGCGCTCGCGATCGCCGGCTGCGCGCCCACCCCCGTCGCGCCGCCCGCGCGGCCGATGCGCATCGTCAGCCTCGACTATTGCGCCGACCAATATGTGCTCGAGCTGATCGAGCCCGCGCGCATCGCGGCGCTGTCGCCCGATGCGCGCGCGTCCTTCTCCTTCCATCGCGCCCGCGCCGCCGGTCTCCGGCAGGTCCGCGCGCGGGTCGAGGACGTGCTGGCGCTGCGCCCCGACCTCGTCATCCGCTCCTATGGGGGCGGTTCGGCGGCAGCCGACCTGCTCACGCGCGCGGGCGTGCCGGTGCTGCAGATCGGCTATGCGGACGACCTCGCATCGGTGCGGCGCAACCTGCTTGCGGTCGCGCAGGGACTGGGCGAGGCCGGGCGCGGTGACGCGGTCGCGCGCGATTTCGATCGCCGGCTCGCCGCGATCCGGCCGGCCGACGCGATGCGCCCCGCGACCCTCTATCTGACCTCGGGCGGCGCCACCTCCGGCCCGGGAACCCTCGTCGACGAGATGCTCGGCGCGGCGGGGCAGACCAATTTCGAACGGACCCCCGGCTGGCACGCAATCCCGCTGGAGCGGCTCGCGTTCGAGCAGCCCGACCGCGTCGCAGTCGCGGCGTTCGACGGCCCGACCGGGTGGAGTGCCGCTCGCCATCCCGTCGTGGCGGCGACGCGGGCGGCGCGACCGACCACCCGGCTCGACGGTGCGTGGACCGCGTGCGGCGGCTGGTTCGTCCTGTCCGCCGTCGAGCGGCTGGCGTCGGCGCGATGAGCGACCGAAGGCTCCTGTCGCTGCTCGCCATCCTGCTGCTGGCAAGCCTGATCGGCGCCTTGTTCCTGGGCGCGACGGCGATCTCGCCCGACCGGATCGCGCCGGCCTTGTTCGGCAGTGGCGCGCCGGGCGACCGCGTCGTGGTCTGGCTCATCCGCATGCCGCGCGCGCTCGCCGCGGCCGCTGTCGGCCTCGCGCTGGGTGCGAGCGGCGCCGCGCTCCAGGGGCTGCTGCGCAATCCGCTGGCCGAGCCCGGCGTGCTCGGCGTCTCCGCGACCGCGGCGCTCGCGGCGACGGCGACGATCGCGTTCGGGGTCGCCGCCGCCAGTCCGCTGGTGCTCCCGCTCGCCGCGATCGCCGGTGCCCTCGCCGCGACGCTGCTCCTCGTCGCCGCGGCGCCACGCAGCGCGAGCGTCGTTGCGCTGATCCTGATCGGGATCGGGTTGTCGAGCTTTGCCGGCGCGATGATGACGCTGATGGTCAATCTCGCGCCGACGCCGTTCGCGCTCAGCGAGATGATCGGCTGGATGCTGGGCTCGGTCGCCAATCGCAGCCTTGTCGACCTCGCATTCGTCGCGCCTTTCCTGCTGGTCGGGCTCGGCGTGCTCGCGCGCGAGCGGCGGGGGCTGTCGGCCTTGACGCTGGGCGAGGACGCCGCCGCCGGGATCGGGCTCGACGTGGCGCGCCATCGCGCCTGGATCGTGCTCGGCGCCGCGCTGGCGACGGGCGCATCGGTCGCGCTCGCCGGCGCGATCGGGTTCGTCGGCATCGTCGCGCCCCATCTGGTCCGCCCGCTTGTCGCGCACGATCCGGCGCGAACGGTCGCGCCGGCCGCGTTTGCCGGTGCCGTGCTGCTGGTCCTCGCCGACATCCTCGTCCGATTGCTGCCGACGATCGCCGAGCTTCAGCTCGGGGTCGTCGTCGCGCTGATCGGGGCGCCGCTGTTCGTGTGGATCGCGGCGCGGCGCCAGGGAATCGCCGCGTGAGCCGCCTCGCGGTGCAGGGCGTCGCGTGGCGCCAGGGAGGACGCGCGATCGTCGACGCGGCGAGCTTCGCGCTCGGGCCGGGCGAGCTCGTCGCCCTGCTCGGGCCCAATGGTGCCGGCAAGACCAGTCTGGTGCGGCTCGCGCTCGGGCTGCTGCGGCCCGCTGAGGGCGCCGTCACGATCGACGACGTCGACGTCGCGCGCCTAGGCGCGGCCGACCGCGCCCGGCGGATCGGCTATCTGCCGCAACAACGGCCGCTCGCCTGGCCCGCACGGGTCCGCGACATCGTGGCGCTCGGGCGGTTTGCCCATGGCGGCGCGCTCGGGCGGCTCGCCGAGGCCGACGCGGAGGCGGTCGCCCGCGCGCTCGCGGCGTGCGACGTGGCCCACCTTGCCGGGCGCGCGGCGGACACGCTGTCGGGCGGCGAAATGGCGCGCGTCCATCTCGCACGGGCGCTGGCGGCGGAGGCGCCGCTGCTGGTCGCGGACGAGCCGATCGCCGCGCTCGATCCCCGCCACCAGCATGACGTCATGACGCTGTTCCGCGGCTTTGCCGACCGTGGCGGCGGGGCGCTCGTGGTGCTCCACGATCTCGCGCTGGCCGCACGCTGCGCCGATCGGCTGATCTGGATGAAGGACGGCCGGATCGTGGCCGACGGGCCGACCGCCGCGACGCTCACGTCCGCGCGCATCGCGGACATTTACGGCGTGCGGGCGCGGATCGGCCCCGATCTCGCTGTACAGATCGACGGGCCGGCGCCGGGCGGGCGGGCCTGACGCCCACCGTCCGGCGCCGGTACGCTTTACCAGTCGGCGCGGACGCGGTCGCCGGCGCGCGGCCGGCCATGTTCGACCCGGCCGACGATCATGCCGTCCTCGTTCGACACGACTCGCACCCGCGCGATCTTCTGCCACAGGAAATGCGGCGGCCGGCTCGGCCCCGCGACCGGCTGCAGCCGGGTCAGCGTGACCAGCTCGCCCGGCTGCGGCGCGGAACCTGCGCGCGCGCAGATCCGCACCTCGCTGGCGCCGACGCTGGTGACCTCGCCGGCGGGGCAGGCACCGGGCGCCGTCGCTGCGGCGAGGCCGGCGACGATCAGGGTAGATATGTTCAACATGAGATGTTGCTCCTCTTCACTGCGGTGACGAGGGCTCGATTGTCGGTGGGGGCGTTGCGCCGGACCCATGCATCGAGCTTCCTCGATGCGGTCCGACATCACGACCGCGTTCGCGATCGCCAGAGGGGCCCGGCCCGCACGCCGGACAGATACGAAGCCTCGGCCGGTTGCGCAACCGGTCGGGCGGCCGATCCGATCGGTCGGGCGCGACGTAGCGCGCTGAATTCGCGGCGATCGGTGACGGCGGCGAGCGCATGCCGCTCAGCGGCGGCAGGGCTTTCCTTCATAGGCCGTGCGCTGCTCGACATAGCTGCGGCCGTTCCAGCGCAGCACCGGGAAGCAGAAGCCCGGGCCGCCAATCTCGAGATCCGGCCATCCGCCGGCTCCGCGGGTCGCGAGTGGCGTGACGATCCCAGCACCCTTTGCCATCAGGCGCCAGGCGCCGTTCGGCGCACGGCTGACGAGCGCGTAGCCCGATCCCGTCGCGCCGTAGCAGGCGCCATTATCCTCCGTGACGAGCGCTTCGGGCTGCCCGTCTCCGTCGAGATCGCCGATCGCCGCGAGGCTCGCGGGCGTCGCGCCGGGTCCTGGAATGTCGCAGAGGCGCCAGCCGCCCGGTCCCTTGCGGACGCCCGCCGCCTGGTACGCTCTCGCCTGCTCGGTGGCGGGCAGGGGTGGCGCGGCAAGGGCCGTCGCGGTGGCGAGCGGAAGGGCGAGGGCGGCACAGGCGAGCGCGCGCTTCGGCATGACGGGTCCCCTTTGCGGCCGAGCGTAGCACGGTCGCGCGCTGGATCAAAAAGGGACGCCCCAGAACGGGACCGCATCCGCCGTGGACAGCGCCCGGGCGAGTCAGGGATTTTGCGGCCATGGAGAGCCCGCACGTCCTCCGCCGCAAGGCCGCCGACGCCCGTCGGCACGCCGACCTGCTCGGCGACGAGCAGGCGCGCGCCGACCTGCTGGCGCTCGCCGAGAGCCTCGAGCGCGAGGCCGCGGCGCTCGAGGCGCGTTCGACGATCCCGCGCTCCAAGAACTGAGGCGACTTGACGGGCCCCGGCCCGGGCGGGACACCGGGCGCGATGAAGCTGTTCTTCGACGAGAGGCAGGCGGCGCACGCGCCGGCGCGCGAGCTGCACAATGGCGACTGGGCCCCCTTTGCCGAATGCGCCGATCGGGTGGCCCGGGTCCGCGAGCGGCTGGCCGATTGGTCGCCGGTCCGCGACTTCGGCCGGACGCCGCTCGAAGCGGTGCACGCGCCCGACTATCTCGCCTTCCTCGAGCGCGCGCACGACCAGTGGCTGGCCGCCGGGCGGAGCGGGGATGCGATCGGCTACACCTTTCCCGTCGTCCGGCGCCGGCCCTTGCACTTTTCCCGGATCGACGCCGAACTCGGCGCCTTCAGCTACGACGCTGCGACGCCGATCGCGGCCGGCACGTGGCCGTCGGCCTATTGGGGCGCGCAGGCCGCGCTGACCGCGCTCGACGACCTCGCCGGCGGCGCGGCGCGAGCGAGCTTCGCGTTCTGCCGGCCGCCCGGCCACCATGCCGGGCGCGACTACATGGGCGGCTATTGCTACCTCAACAATGCCGCCATCGTCGCGCGAGCGGCGACCGATCGGGGCCTGGGCCCCGTCGCGATCCTCGACATCGACTATCATCACGGCAACGGCACGCAGGACATTTTCTACGCCGATCCGGGCGTGTTCTTCTGCTCGATCCATGCCGACCCGGTCACCGACTATCCCTTCTACTGGGGGCATGCGGACGAGACTGGCGAAGCCGCCGGCGAGGGGACCACGCTCAACCTGCCGCTGCCGCGGGGCACCGACTATCGCGCCTACGCGCCGGCGCTGGCACGCGCGCTCGCGGCGATTGCGCGGTGGGGCGCGCGGATGCTCGTCCTGTCGTTCGGGGCGGACACCTATGTCGGCGATCCGATCTCGCACTTTGCACTCGAGCGGGACGACTTTTCCCGGATCGGTGCGCAGATCGCCGGGCTTGGGCTGCCGACGCTGATCGTGATGGAAGGCGGCTATGCCGTCGACGATCTCGGACACAATGTCGAAGCGTTCCTGGCGGGCTTCTAAGCGCATCGCAGGATTGACCTTCTCCAATCCGGATCGTACCCACCTGATCAGAAAATATCCGATCAGGGAGGCGTGCATGCTGGTTTCTCGCCGGGCGCTTTGCGGGGCCGCCGCCGCCGCGGTCGTTGCGCCCTATGTCGCCCGTGCCGGCTTTCAGGTCAGCCCCTTCAGCAAGCGCGCCTATTCGAAGCGCGCGATCGGCCTCGTTCGCGAGAGCGTGATCGTCGACATGCTCGGGCCGCTCAAGATCGACATGGGGCCGGATTTCTTCGCCAAGCGCCTGAGCGATAAGGATGCCGCCGACTTCAAGGCAAGCGGGATCACCGCCTTCCATCACGCCGTCGGCATCGGTGGACCGACCGCGCGCGACCAGGCGCTGAGCTTCTTCGCGATCTGGGGCAATTTCGTCGCGCGCAACGACCATGTCTTCGCCGGGGTCGACACCTTTGCCGACGTCCTGCAGGCCAAGCGCGACGGGAAATGCGCGGTCATCATGGGCCTGCAGAATGCCGACCACTTCCTCAAGCCCGCCGACGTCAAGGAATTCTACCAGATCGGCCAGCGCTGCGCGCAGCTGACCTACAACTCGCAGAATCGCATCGGCTCGGGCTCGACCGAGCGGGTCGACGGCGGGATCAGCGATTTCGGCGCGGCGATCATCAAGGCGATGAACGAGGTCGGGATGCTGGTCGACGTGTCGCACAGCGGCGACCGCACCACGCTCGACGCGATCGAGATCTCGACCAAGCCGATCGCGATCACGCACAGCAACTGCCGCGCGCTGGTCGACCATCCCCGCGTGAAGACCGATGCGGCGATCAAGGCGCTCGCGGCCAAGGGCGGGGTGATGGGGATCACCGGCGTCAGGATGTTCGTGAAGAAGACCGACCCGACCACGATCGCCGACGTGGTCGATCATATCGACCATGTCGTGAAGCTGGTCGGCATCGACCATGTCGGCATCGGCACCGACAGCGACCTGCAGGGCTATGACGACACCACGCCCGAGATGAACAAGCTGCTGCGGGGCGCCTATAAGGACAGCTACGCCTTTCGCGAGAAGATCGACGTCGACGGCTTCGACCATCCGCTCAAGATGTACGACTTGGTCGAAGAGCTGATCCGCCGTGATTACTCGGACGCGAACATCCGCGCCGTGCTCGGCACCAATTTCCAGCGCCTGCTGACCGCGACCTGGGGCGGCTGACGATGGCGCGCCTGCTGCTTGCCGCCGCGCTCGCGCTCGCCGCACCGGTTCCGCTCGCGGCCGCCCCGGTGGCCGCCCAGCAGCTCGAAGGCATTGCAGGCTTCGTCGATGGCGTCATGGCGCAGCAGCTCGCGACGCGCGAGGTGGCCGGAGCGGTGGTGACGATCGTGCACGACGGGCGCGTGGTCCTGACGCGGGGCTACGGCTTTGCCGATGTCGACGCACGGCGCCCGGTCGATGGCGCGCAGACGCTGTTCCGCCCGGGCTCGGTCTCGAAACTGTTCACCTGGACCGCGCTGATCCAGCAGGTCGAGCGTGGGCGCGTCGATCTCGACGCCGACGTGAACCGCTATCTCGACTTCCGGATTCCCGAGCGCGACGGTCAGCCGGTGCGCGTGCGGGACCTGCTCGCGCATGCGCCGGGGTTCAGCGACGTGTCGGGGATCATCACCCGCGACCCGGCGGCGGTGTCGCCCTACGGCCCCTGGATCAAGGCGCGCGTGCCCGAGCGGCGCTGGGCCGCCGGGACCGAGATCGCCTATTCCAATTACGGCGCGGCGCTCGCCGGCTACATCGTCGAGCGCGTGTCGGGCGAGCCGTTCGCCGACTATGTCGAGCGGCATCTGTTCGCGCCGCTCGGCATGGCCTCGACCACCTTCCGCGAGCCGCTGCCGCCCGCGCTCGCGCCGCGCATGGCCCGCGGCTACAAGTTCGAACAGGGCCGCTTCGTCGCTCAGCCGTTCGAGCTGATCGGCTCGATCATGCCGGCCGGATCGGCCACCACCAGCGCGCCCGACATGGCGCGCTTCATGATCGCGATGCTGAAGGGCGGTGCCCCGGTGCTGTCGCCAGCCTCGTTCGCGCTGCTGACCCGCGACTCGCGCCGCAACGCGCCCGCGCTGCCCGGCATGGCGCACGGCTATTTCGTGTTCCGCGAGGCAGGGCCGCGTCTCGTCGGCCATGGCGGCAACACCGGCGACTTCCACTCGCTGATGGTGCTCGCGCCCGAGGCGAAGCTCGGCTTCTTCATCTCGATGACCGGCGGGCAGGGAAGCTATGGCGGCCGGACCGAGCTCGCGGACGCGCTCGTCGGCCGGCTGTTCCCGCAATCCCACGCGCCGCGCGTGGCGGCGCCCGCCGGCGAGACCGTGCCGGCCGGTTCCTATCGCTCGAACCGGCGCGACTATTCGAAGCCGCCGCGTCCCGAATATGACGTCATGGTGGCGGCCGCCGGCGACGACGCGATCACCGTCACCAGCGAGGGCCAGACCACCCGCTGGGAGCGGATCGGGCCGCTGCTCTACGAGCGCACGACCGGCGCCCGCGCGGGCGGGCCCTATGAGCGGCTCCAGCTCCATGGCGGCCCGGCCGATCGGAAGCTGTCGTTCGAGGCCCAGCCCCACACCGTCTACCACCTCGTCACGCCCTGACCGACCGGAGGACCCCGATGCGCCTGCTGCCCTTCCTTGTCTCGCTGAGCATCGCCACCAGCGCCTTCGCCCAGACCGTCGCGACCGCCGACACGCCCGCGGTCACCGCTTCGCAGGTGCAGTTCGTCCAGCCGAAGGACTGGACCCTCACCACCAGCGCCGGGCTGACGCGACTGACTTCGCCCGAAAAGAGCTTCGCGCTCGGCATCGTCGACGTCGGCGAGGCCGCCGATGCGAAGGCGGCGGCGGCCGCGGCCTGGGCGTCGTTCCTGGGCAATGCGGACGCCCCGAGCCCGCGGGTCGCGACCGCCGCCGCGCCCGCCGAGGGCTGGGACGAGCGGGTGGCGCTCAGCTACGAGACCGCGCCGGCGCTCCAGCGGGCGCGCGCCGCCTTCGCGCTGCGCAAGGGAAAGGCCTGGACCGTGTTCCTCGTCGACGGCGCCGAATCCGTCTACGCCAAGCGCTCCGCCGCGGTGGGGCTGGTCCAGCAGAGCCTCCGCCCCGCCGGCTATCAGCGCGAGAGCTTCGCCGGCCGCGCCGCACACCGGCTGACGCCCGACCGGATCGCCGCGCTGCGCAGCTTCGTCGCCGACGCGGCCAAGACGCTCGAGGTGCCGGGCGTCGGCCTCGCCTTCGTCGACCAGGGCAAGATCGTGTGGCAGGGCGGCGTCGGCGTGCGCGCGCTCGGCTCCCCCGAACCGGTCGACGCGAACACCAAATTCATGATCGCGTCGAACACCAAGGGCATGGCGACGCTGCTGCTGTCGGTGCTCGCCGACGAGGGCAAGCTCAAATGGGACCAGAAGGTGGTCGACCTCTATCCCGACTTCCGCCTGGGGAGCGACGAGGTGACCCGCTCGGTCGAGGTGCGTCACCTGGTCTGCGCCTGCACCGGCCTGCCGCGGAAGGACTATTCCTTCATCCTCGCCAATCCGGGCGCGCCCGCGCTCGACACCTTCCGCGGTCTCGCCGCGACCACGCCGACCAGCAAGTTCGGCGAGCTCTTCCAGTACAACAACCTGATGGCCTCGGCCGCCGGCTATCTGGGCGGTCACCTTCTCTATCCGCAGATGGAGCTCGGCGCCGCGTTCGACCGGGCGATGGACGAGAAAATCTTCCGTCCGCTCGGCATGACCGCGACGACCTTCGACTTCGCCAGGGGCATGAGCGACAATTGGGCGCCGCCGCACGGACTCGACATCGAGGGGCGGATGACGCTCATGACCAACGACTTCAATCGCACCGTGCTGCCGCACCGGCCGGCGGGCGGCGCCTTCTCGACCGCGGCGGACATGGCCCGCTACGTCCAGCTCGAAGTCTCGAAGGGGCTGTCGCTCGAAGGCAAGCGCGTGGTGAGCGAGGCCAATCTGGTCGAGCGGCGCAAGCGCGGCGTGCTCGTCGGCGAGGACATGTGGTACGGCATGGGCCTGTTCGAGCGGATCGCCTGGGGCGTGCCCGTCGTCACCCATGGCGGCACGCTGCTCGGCTATCACAGCAATTTCTTCGTGCTGCCCGAGGCCGGGATCGGCGCGGTCATCCTGACCAACGCCGATCCGGGGGCGGCGATGCTGCAGCCCTTCCTGCGGCGGCTGCTCGAGGTCGTCTATGACGGCAAGCCCGAGGCGATGGGCGAGGTGACGGCGGCAGCCGGCCGGATCAAGGCGCAGGCGGCCGCCCGCCGCGCGCGGCTGACCGTGCCCGGCGATCCCGCGGTGCTCGGTGGCCTCGCGACCCGCTATGTCAGCGACGAGGGCAGCTCGATCGAGTTCAGCCAGCGCGGTGGCGGCCGCTGGGTCAAGGCCGGCTTCGTCGAAGGCCCGGTCGCGACCCGGACCAATCCCGACGGCAGCGTGTCCATCGTCTCGGCCGGCCCCGGCGCGATCGCGCTCGATGCGATGGTCGGGGGCACGCCCGGGGCACGCACGCTGACCGTTCGCGACAGCCAGCACGAATATGTCTACCGCGAAGTGAAGTGAGGACAGACGGCGGGCCGGCCCCGCCTTGTCCCGCTTCGGCATTCGACCGACAGCCGCCGACAGAAGTGCGGCTCGTCACGCCGGGGCTCGACCCGCAGCGAGGGGCGCTCGGACACGCGCGATCCTCGTGCGGCGCCCGCGCTTCGGGCACGCGTCGCGCTTGGCTCCTTGGCCACACTGCTCGACGAAACGACAAAAGATGTCCTGATTAGGATTGATTTCTCGTTTTAGACGTGATTGTCCTAACTATCCTGGACGATGTTCAGACCGATCAAGGGGGACTTATCGTGCGCAAGCCTCAACTGCTTTGCACCGCCGCGCTGGCGCTTTTCGCATCCCTGGGCGCGCCCGCATGGGCCCAGGACGACCAGACCGCGGCGAGCGACACGTCGGGGGGCGTGGACGAGATCATCGTGACCGCGCAACGCCGCGAGCAGACGCTGGCCGAGGTGCCGCAATCGATTTCGGTGGTCGGCGGCGACCTGCTCGAGCGGTCGCAGGCGACCAGCTTCCTCGACTATGCCGCGCTGGTCCCCGGCTTCACCGTTACCCAGACCAATCCCGGCGAGTCCCGGCTGATCCTGCGCGGCGTCAACACCGGCTCGGTCGGCTCCACCGTCGCCGTCTATGTCGACGACGTGCCGTTCGGGTCGAGCGGCAGCCTTTCGAACGGCGGCGTCCTCGCCGGTGACTTCGACACGTTCGACATCGCCCGCGTCGAGGTGCTGCGCGGTCCGCAGGGAACACTCTACGGCTCGAACGCGCTCGGCGGCGTGCTCAAATATGTGACGGCCCTGCCCAGCACCGAGAAGTTCGAGGCGCGCGCCCAGGCCGGCATCGAGGACACCAAGGGCGGCGGCACCGGCTATCTCGCAAACGGCATGGTCAACCTGCCGCTTGGCGACAAGTTCGCTTTCCGCGCCAGCGGCTTCTACCGCTCGAACCCGGGCATCGTCGACGCGGTCGGCCTCAACCTTCGCGACGTCGACGACAATAAGAGCTATGGCGGCCGCGCCTCGCTGCTCTTCACCCCGACCGAGACGCTGACGATCCGGCTGTTCGGCCTCGCCCAGAACATCCGGGTCGACTCGCCGTCGAGCTTTTCCGCCGACCCGAGGTCGCTGCAGCCGGTCAATCCGATCACCGGGCGGCCGACCGGCGGGCAGCGCCAGCGCTATCAGCGTTATCCCGAGCGCAACGACCTCGACTATCGCCTGTACAGCGGCACGGTCGACTGGGACCTGGGTTTCGCGACGCTGACCTCGGTCACCAGCTATGCCGAGCAGGACGTCGTCCAGCTCAGCGACATCACCACCAATGCGGCGCGCGGCACGGCGAATGCGGTCTACGCGCCGACCGCGCCCAACTCGGTGGGCCTCGCCTTCCAGAACGACATCACGCTCGAGAAATTCACGCAGGAAGTCCGCCTCGCCTCGCCCGACAGCGACACGTTCGAGTGGCTGGTCGGCGGCTATTACACGAAGGAAGACAGCGCGCTGTTCCAGCGCTTCCTGCCCTTCACGCTCGCGACCGGCGCGCTCATCCCGCGGGCCGGCACCTTCGGCCCGTTCACCTTCCAGGAATTCGTGACCGCCAATATCGACGCGAGCTACAAGGAATATGCGGCGTTCGGCAGCGCGACGCTGCACCTGGGCGACCGCTTCGACATCACCGCCGGCGGCCGCTACAGTCACAACAAGCAGCGCTCGTCGCAGGCCGTGATCCAGCTCGGCAACGGCGCGCCGCAAAATGGCCGCTCGTCGGAAGGCGTCTTCACCTGGTCGGTGGCGCCGCGCTTCGAGATCAGCGACCGTACCTCGATCTATGCGCGCGTGGCCAAGGGCTATCGTCCGGGCGGCCCGAACTTCGTGCCCGCCGGCGCACCGGCGAACTTCCCGACCCAGTTCGATGCCGACACGATCGTCAGCTACGAGGCCGGGCTGCGCACCGAGACCGCGGACCGCCGCTTCAGCCTCGACGCATCGGTCTTCTACCTCGACTGGGACAATGTGCTGATCCTGTCGACGGTGCAGACCCCGATCGGCCCGGTCGGCGTCAACAGCAACGGCCAGCGCGCGCGCAGCAAGGGCTTCGAGGCGACCGCCACGTTGCGGCCGACCAACGGCCTGAGCGTGGTGTTCAACGGCGCTTACACCAAGGCCAAGCTGCTCGACGACACGGTGCCCAGCGCCGGCGGCGCCAACCTGACCGGCGGCCTGGCGGGCGACCAGCTCCCCTATACGCCGAAGTTCTCGGGCAATGTGTCGGCCGATTACGAATGGGCGATCGGCAGCGCGACCGCCTATGTCGGCGCGAGCCTGCGGATCCTCGGCGACCAGACGGCTGGCTTCAACGCCGCCTATCGGACCGCATTCGGCAACCGCATCCGCATCGACGGCTACGAGGTGCTCGACCTGCGCGCCGGCGTCGAGTTCGGCAACTTCAACCTGTCCGTCTATGCGCGCAACCTGACCGACAGCTACGGCGTCGTGAACGCGGGCGACTATCCGTTCGCGGTGCCGGCGGCGCTGGGCGGGACCAATATCCCGCTGCTCACCGCGACGACGATCCGCCCGCGCACGCTGGGCGCGACGCTGGGGGTGCGCTTCTAACGAGGATGGGAGGCGCCGGCCGGCATCGACCGGCGCCTCTCCCCACCTCGTCATCCCGGCCTCGAGCCGGGATCCAGCTTTTTCTACCCGAAAATGATAGCAGGACCCGGATCGGGTCCGGTCGACGGACGATCGCCCGAGGTCAGCGCGTCGCGCGTCGTTGGGCCGCCTCGACGATGCGCAGGATGTTGCCGCCCCACATCTTGGCAAGGTCGGCATCCGAATAGCCTGCCGCCTTCAGCCGGGCGGTGACCTTCGGAAGCGCGGTGATGTCCTCGATGCCCTTCAGGCCGCCACCGCCGTCCCAGTCCGCGCCGAAGCAGATATGGTCGACTCCGCCGACTTCGATCGCGCGCAGCACCATCGTCATGTAGCTTTCGAAATCCGCGTCCCATGCCTGCTCGGTGCGGTCGAGCTCGCGCCAGCGCTTGACGAGCGCGGCCTGCTCAGGCCGCGTGAGCGCGCCGGCATTCTCATATTTGGCGAACAGCGCCGCCTTTTCGGGCGACATGCGCATCTCGGACAGGAAGATCGTCGAGACGCACATCGCCCCGCCCTTCGCCGCGAGCCGGCGGAGCCGGTCTTCGTCGAGATTGCGCGGATGGTCGTAGGCGGACTTGAGGCTTGAGTGCGAGAGGAGGATCGGCGCCGTCGAGAGCTCCAGAAGCTGGTCGAAGGCGGCGTCCGACGAATGGCTGGCGTCGATCACCATGCCGAGCCGGTTCATCTCGGCGACCCATTGCCGGCCGAGCGGGCTGAGGCCGCCCCAACGCGGCGTGTCGGTCGCCGAGTCCGCAAACTGGTTGTTCTTCGAATGCACCGGACCCGCGAGCCGCACCCCGCGCCGGTGGAAATCCGCCAGCGTGGCGAGCGTCTCGCCGAGCGGATAGCTATTCTCCATCGACTTGAACGCGATGAGCTTGCCGGCCGCATCGAGCCGCCGCGCATCGTCCGCGGTGCGGGCGGCGCCGATCCGGCCGGCGTGGGCGGCGAGGGTCCGGTCGATCAGTTCGGAGCGGCGGACGGCGAAGGCGAGCGCGTCGGCATAGCCTTGCGGCGTCAGCGGCCCCTGCTCGGTGTAGATGGCGAAGAAGCCGCCATCGAGCGCGCCGTCCGCCATCCGCGGGATATCGAGCTGCGCGATGTCGTCCGCATAGGAATGGCGCGCGCCAAAATCCCAGCCCGGCCGCTCGAAATGCATCGGCGTGTCGAGATGCGTGTCGAGCACCAGCAAGCTCGCGTGCAGCCGGGCAGGGTCGGCAGGGCGAGTGGCGGTCGTCGCGCAGCCCGCGAGGGCGGTCGCGAGCAGCAGCGGCAGCATGCGCGTCACTTGGCGGCCTCGGCAACAGGCTTCAGGTCGAGGTCCTGATAGTCCCAACTGAAATCGACGATGGGATTGACCGCCTTCATCGTCACGCCGGCCACCTTGCCGTCGGCGTCGAGGGTAAAGGTGACGTAGGCGGGCTCGAGCGCCTTGTCGTCGAACACCGTGACGAACGTGTCGTACTGCCAGTGCTTCAGCCGCCCCTTCATGTCCGGGGTGGACGTGAAGTCGATGCTGAGCCCGCCGGCCTCGGGCGCGACGACCACGTCGCCATACCAGGGATCGCGATAACGCCCCGCATAGCCGGGCAGCGGGAGCGCGGGCCTCGACTTGGCGGGCTTGGCCTGTGCCGTGGCGAGTGCCTGCCGGCCGCCTTCGAGGCGCGCCTCGAACCAGCTCTGCCAGCGATCGATCCAGCCCGGATCGGGCTGATCGAGATAATGATCGAGCAGCGTGTAGGTGAGGCCGAGCATCATCCCGCTGTCTTCGGAGTTCATCATGATCGCATAGCCGATGTCGCGGTCGGGGAGCATCACCACCCGGGTGATCGAGCCGAACACGGCGCCGCCATGCTGGAGGATCTTGACCCCGCGATAATCCTGGACCTGCCAGCCGAGCGCATAGGCCTGGTAGGTGGGCTGGGCGGGCTTGAGCGGCTCGGGCAGCTGGGTCAGCGGCATGATCGTGACCGGCTTCCACATCTCGGCCGCCTGCTTCTCGCTGAACAGCCGGCCGCCGCCGGGCAGCGCGCCGCGGGCGAGCTGGATCTTCAGCCACGCGGCCATGTCGTTGGCGCTGAGCGCGAGCCCGCCCGCCGGCGCGGCGTTGCGGCCAAGCTCGTCGCGCTCGTCGAGCAGTTGCTGCGGGCCGAGCCCGCGCAGTGCGCCCGAGATGCGGGCATGCGGGTGCGAGCGATTGGCGGTCGCGAAGCGCTCCGGGCTGTCGCTGGTCGCGTTCGCCATGCCCCCGGCGCGGAGCACGCGGGCGCGGATGAAGTCTTCCCAGCTCTGGCCGCTCACCTCCTCGATCAGCTGGCCCGCGACCGCATAGAGGATGTTGTCATAGGCATAGGCCGATCGGAAGCTGGTGCGCGGCTTGAGGAACGCCACCCGCTCGGCCGTCTGGCGGCGCGTCAGCCGGGAGCGCGGCACCATCATCAGGTCGCCCTGGCCCAGCCCCAGCCCGCTGCGATGGACCAGCAGGTCGCGCACGGTGATCTCGCGTGTGACCCAGGGATCGTACATGCGGAACCAGGGCATGTGCTTGATCACCGGGTCGTCCCAGGCGATCTTGCCATCGTCGACGAGCACGGCGAGCGCGGCGGCGGTCATCGCCTTGCCGGTGGAGCCGGTCTGGAAAATCGTCTCGGCGTCGACGGGTGCGGGATCGCCGAGCTTGCGGATCCCCCAGCCCTTGGCGAGCGTGGTCTGGCCCTTTTCGACGATCGCGATCGACACGCCGGTCGCGCCGATCTTTCGGCGCAGCGCCTCGACCGTGGTCTCGAGGTTGGCAGGCGGCGCGGCGAGCACCGGCGCGCCGGTGGCGAGCAGCAGGGCGAGGGCGAGCGTGCGGGCAGGTCTCATCGAAGGGCCTCCGGATCGGGTTGGGGCGCAGGTCGCGCCAGCCGCCAGACCCCAATGGTGAGGAGCGGCACGACGTAGACGAGCAGGAACAGGGCGGCGAGGAAGCGGTAACCGCTGGCGATCAGGTCGATGAGCCCGACCCGCGCGGCGACGAACATGCAGCCGGCGAGGATCGCACCGCCGATCATCGCGCGGCCGCGCGTGCCGGGCGCCGGGCGGCCCCGGCCTTCGAGCGCGCCGGCGATCCGTTCGTTGATCGCATGGACCGCGCCGACCCCGCTTTCGAGCAACGCAACGAAGATCATGAGCTGGAAGACGTAATTGAAGCCGGGCACCGGCATCTGGCGAAGCAGGAAGTCCGACGGCAGCGTCTCCGCGCCGATCGCGGGGTAGAAGGCCATCATCGACACGAAGAACAGCATCGCCGGCAGCATCGCGAGCGGGCCGGCGATCACCCCCGCCACGACGGCATCCCGCCGGCTGGTCAGGTGGCGCAGCACCGGGAGGATGATGACGGCGCCCACGATGTTGTAGGCGGCATAGGTGATGCCTCCGGTCGCCCAGCCCGGCAGCGGCGGCGGCGCGGCGGCGAAGCCCGCGCCGATCCGGTCGCCGAAGCTGGCGAACGCGAAGGCGACGAACAGGATATAGACCGCGTAGATCAGGATCGAGGCATATTTGAACAATTCCTCGACCGCGCCCTCGCCGAGCGAGGTCGTGGCGAGGATCGCGCCGGCGAGCAGGACCGATCCCAGCCAGTCGGGCCAGCCGAAGGTCGCCGCGCCAATCGCGCCGGCGGCGGCGCCGAACACGGCGAGGATCAGCACGACGAAGACGATGTAGGCGAGCTCGAACGCCACCCAGGCCGGCCCGAGCAGCCGCTGGAAGAAGGTGCGATAGTCATAGGCGTGGAGCGCACGGGCGAGCGCGAAGGTGATCGCCGCGACGAGGCTCCAGACGAGGGTCGCGAGCAGCATCCCGAGCAGCCCGCCCCAGGGTCCGGCAGGCACGAAGAACTCGGCCAGTTCGCGACCGGTCGCGTAGCCGCCGCCGATGATGACCGCCTTCATCGCGAAGCCCGGCAGCAGGAAGCGCTGGAACCAGCTCGCTCCCGCCGCGGGCGTCGTCGCGGTCATGCGAGGCAGGAGTCGACGAGCGCGTCGAAGGCCTGGCCGCCACGGATCGGGTCGGCGACAGGCAGGCCGAGCCGGGCGCGCTCGGCCGCCATCAGCGCCTCGGCCGCGTCGTCGGAGAGGCGCGAGGTGTTGAGGCTGATGCCGCCGCAGCGGATCGCCGGGTTGGTGCGGCTGCCGAGCCGGATGGTGAGGTCGATCACCTCGTCCACGCTGGGCAGCGCGAACCCGTCGAGGCCGAGGATCGTCGTGCGGGTCGGGTCGTGGCAGACGACGAACACGTCGGGCTGGCTGCCATGCAGCAGGCCGAGCGAGACGGCGGCATAGGCCGGGTTGAAGATCGAGCCCTGGCCCTCGATCACGTCCCAATGCCCCGCCGGGGCGTCGGGGCTGAGGATTTCGGCCGCGCCCGCCTCGAAGTCGGAGACGACCGCGTCCATCGGGATGCCGCGCCCCGCAATCATGATCCCGGTCTGGCCGGTGGCGCGGAAATCCGCGTCGACGCCGCGCGCGACGAAGGCGCGGTGAAGGGCGAGCGCGGTGTATTTCTTGCCCAGCGCGCAGTCGGTGCCGACGGTCAGCAACCGCTTGCCGGTGCGCTTCCGCCCCGTGCCGACCGGGATCGAGGGCGGCGGGTTGCGGACGTCGATCAGCCGCCGGCCGGTGCGCGCGGCCGCGTCGGCGAGCGCGGGCACGCTGCCGAGGCGCATGTGCATGCCGCTCACCAGGTCGAGCCCGGCGTCGAGCGCCTCGACCAGCGCCGCCACCCACGCCTCGCCGATGATCCCGCCCTGGTTGGCGACGCCGATCACCAGCGCGCGGGCGCCGGCGGAGCGCGCTTCGGCCGGGGTGAGGCGGGGCAGGCCGGTGCTGACCGTGCAACCCGCGATCGCATACTCACCGACGCAGCGATCGCCCGCCCAGTCGACCAGGCCGAAAGCGGTCTTCGCGAAACTCGGCTCGGTCGTGTCGCCGAGGAAGAGCAGATAAGGCTGGGGCAGCGTCAGATTGTCGACCATTCGGCCGAGGGGCGCGTTCATGCCTTCAACTCCCGCATCTTCCAGTCCGGCCCGCCTCAGGCTCCGTTGCGAACAGGTCCGGCGAGATGTTCGAACCTATTGTCCTGATCGGAGAAATGTCAACCTAAATAGGACACTACCGCCCACTGCCCCAAATCTCGGGCGGGCAGGTGACGCGGCCCTGCGCATATTCGACGCCGGGGCTGCGGTCGCGGGCGAGGAAGGTCGGGCCGTCCAGGTCCACGACATCGCAGAGCTGGCCGATCAGGTAGGACGGTGCCATCGAGAGGCTGGTCCCCATCATGTTGCCGACCATCACGTCGAGCCCGAGCGCGCGTGCGCGATGGGCGATGGCGATCGCCTCGGTCAGGCCGCCGCACTTGTCCAGCTTGATGTTCACGAGGTCGAACCGGCCGACGAGCTTGTCGGTGTCGGCAAGCGTCACCGCGCTTTCGTCCGCGACGAACGGGATCGGCCGGTCGAGCCCGTCGAGCGCCGCCTCGTCGCCGCGGGCGAGCGGCTGCTCGACTTGCGCGACGTCGGCCGCGACGAGTGCGGGAAGCAGCGCCTCGAGCGTCGCGCGGCGATAGCCCTGATTGGCGTCGACGCCGACCCACGCGTCGGGCCTGACCGCGCGGATCGCCTCCACGCGGGCAATGTCCAGCTCCAGCTCGCCGGTGAGCTTGACCTTGACCGGCGCGTCCGGGTCGAGCTTGCGGGCGGCGGCCGCCATCGCGGCAGGAGCATCGGCCCCAAGCGTCAGCGTCGAGAGCAGCGGCTTCGGCTCGGGCAGTCCGGCGAGTTCCCAGGCGGGGCGCCCGGCCTGCTTCGCCTCGAGATCCCAGAAGGCGCAGTCGAGCGCGTTGCGGGCGCCGCCCGCCGGCAGCAGGTCCTGCAGCGCCGCGCGCGTGATGCCGGCCTCGACGGCGGAGCGGACCCGCTCCGCCGCGGCCAGCATGTGCGCGGCGTCGTCGCCCAGATAATAGACGCCGGCGCCCTCGCCCCGGCCGACATGCGCGCCGTCGTCGAGTTCCGCGACCAGCAGCGCCGTCTCGGTGAAGACATGGCCCGAGATGCGGAACGGCTGGTGGTAGGGGAAATGCTCCACCCGCAGCGTGAGGCGGAGCGGTGCGGCGGCGGCCATCAATAGGTCATCCCGAAGCCGTAGAGATTGTAGGCGATCGTCACCCAGACCAGCACCAAAGCCGCGAGCACGAGCAACACCGCGGCGACCTTCATCGTCCAGCGACGCCGGTCGCGCACGGTGTTGACCAGGTGCCAGGCGGTGGCCGCGAGCAGGCCGAAGGTGGCGAGCGGGGTCAGCACCCGGAGCGAGATGATCAGCCAGTCGAGCGGGCCGCCGACGCTGCCGATGTCCTTGGCGAAGGTCGCGATCAGCAGCACCCAGCCGGCGAGCGCGAGCAGCACCAGCCATGACGCGACGCGCGAGAGGCGGAAGGCGAGGAGCGAGCGATCCGTCAGGCCGAAGCTCGCCCCGAAGCGGCGGCGGACCAGCGCCCGGACCGGCCAGCCGATCGCGGCGATCGCGACCAGCGCCAGCGACGCGAGCAGCGCCGGCATCAGCCATGCGGTGTTGGTGGCGGCGGGGGCGGGCAGGAAAACCGTGAAGGGAGAAGCGGCGTCGATGCTGACCCGGACCACCTTGCCGTCCGCGACGTCCGCCGCGAGCCGCTCGCCGGTGTTCACGTCGCGCCAGACGAATGGCGCGACTTCCACCCAGTCGCGCGGGCCGGCGCTGAGGCCGTCGAGCGAGGGAAAGACGAGCTTACCGTCGCCGTCGACGCCGATCTGCGCCTGGCCGAGCAGGTCGAACAGCTTCATGAAGTTGGTGAAGGCGCCGCGGCTGCTCACATAGTTTCCGGCGAGCAGCGCCGCATGCTGGCGCGCGGTCGCGTCGTCCACGCGGCCGGTCGGCGCCGGGCCGGGCAGGTAGCGATCGGCAAAGGCGTGGAACAGCGCCGCGCGCACGGCCTGCGCCGCGCCTTCCTTGCCGCCGCTATTGACCGAGATGAACACGCCCAGGTCGGAATCGGGGAAGAGCCAGAGATAGGAGTGGAACCAGCCGGTGTCCCCGCCATGGCCGATCGCGCGATGGCCGTTCACCATCTGCTCGTAGAAGCCGAGCGCCATGGTGTTGAGCGGGCCGACGCCGGGGGCTCGGAAATCGTGCATCATCCGCGCCGTTTCCGGCCTCAGCAGCCCCGCCCCGTCGTTCAGATGCGCGACCATGAAGCGGCCCATGTCCGCGCCTGTCGCCGACAGGCTCCCTGCCGGTGCGGGCAGGACGAACTCGAACGGCTCGGGCTTCTGGGTCGAGGTGCGGTAGCCCTGCGCCATCAGCGGCTGAAGCGAAGCGGGAAGCGGCTGGCGGAACGTCGAACGCACCATGCCGATCGGCGCGAAAATCCGTTGCTCGACATAGTCGTCGAACGGCATGCCGCTCGCCCGCTCGACGATGTAGCCGGCGAGCGCGGTCGCGTAATTGGAATAGGCGGGCGTGGTGCCCGGCGCGAAGACGCGCGCCGGCAGCGCGGCCTTGACCAGCTTCTCGAGCGGCATCATCGCCTTGGCATCGCTGGTGATCAGGTAGCGGATCGACTCCTCGAACCCCGGCGTGTGCGTGAGGATATGGCGCAGCGTGATCGGCTTGCCGTCAAGAGGCGGAATCTTGAAGTCGAGATAGCGGTTCACGTCGGTGTCGAGGTCGAGCTTGCCCGCCTCGACCTGCTGCATCACCGCGGTCCAGGTAAACAGCTTCGAGACGGAGCCGGGCCGGAACAGCGTCGCGTCGGGGCGAACCGGCTTGCGCGCGGCGAGGTCGGCAAAGCCATAGCCCTTTTCGAGGATCGGACCCTTGCCGTTCACGACGACGACAACTGCGCCGGCAATGTGGCCGCGGGCGATCGCATAGGGAACGAAGCCGTCCAGAAACGCCTCGACGTCGCGGGGATCGACTGCGACCCCGGCGGCCGGCGCCGGGCTGGCGTTCGCGGCGGGCGCGGAGGCGGCGGCCGGGGCTGCGCGCGGAAGGGGCAGCGGCCCCTGCGCGCTCGCCGGCGCGACCAGCAATGTCGCGAGGCCCAGCATCAGTTTCCTGAGCACACCCATCCGTTCGTCCCCTCTGAGGCGCGACGCGCGAGAACTTGCAGCGCGCGGCGCAACACCTTACCAATGGCCAAGCCGTTTGGCTCAGCTCGGACATAATGATCCTGATCGGAAAATTGTCAAACGGCGAATGGGAGAATTGATGGCCGCTCAACCGACTCCGCCGACTCTTGGCGCCGTCATCCGCGGCATTCGCGCCCGCAACGGGTGGACCCTCAAGGAAATGAGCGCCAAGTCGGGCATCCCCGTCTCGACCCTGTCGAAGGTAGAGCATGACCGGCTGACGCTCACCTACGACAAGCTGCAGCAGCTCAGCCGACGTCTGAACATCCGCATGTCCGACCTGTTCGCCGAAGGCAGCGAGGAGGTCGCGCCGCGCGTGACCGGCCGGCGCAGCGTCGGCGCGCTCGACCGCGCGGTGCGCGTGGTCACCGACAACTACGACTATAACTACCTCTGCACCGACCTGCGCCAGAAGCGGATGATCCCGATCCTGACCCGCATCCGCGCGCACAGCGCCCGCGAATTCGGCGATCTCGTCCGCCACCAGGGCGAGGAGTTCATCTACGTGCTCGACGGCCGCATCGAGGTGCATTCCGAGTTCTACGACCCGGTGGTGCTCGACAAGGGCGAGAGCATCTATCTCGATTCATCGATGGGCCACGCCTATGTCGTCGGCGAGGGCTGCGAAGAGGCGCTCGTGCTCGCGGTCTGCTCGAGTACCGACGAGAATCTGATGGACTCGCTCATGAAGATGCACGGCTGACCGGTCAGCCGATCGGCAAGGCCGTGGTCGACTTGATCTCCGACAAGGCGACGACGGAGTTGATCTCCTGAATGCCCGGCACCCGGCTCAGCTTCTCGAAGAAGAAGCGCTCGTATGAGTCGATGTCGGCAGCGACGATCCGCAGCAGGAAGTCGACCGGCCCCATCAGCACAAAGGCCTCGAGCACTTCGGGAAAACCGCGGATCGCGGCGCTGAACTCGTCGAGATGCTCGCGGCCATGGGCATTGAGCTTCACCTGCGCGAAGATCTGGGCGTTCAGGCCGAGCTGGCGTCGATCGAGCAGCGCGACCTGCTGGCGGATGACGCCCAGCTCGCGCAGGCGCTGGACGCGGCGCCAGCACGGCGTCGACGACAGCCCGACGCGCTCGGCAAGTTCGGCATTCGACAGACTCGCCTCGACCTGGATCAGCTCGAGGATGCGCCGTTCGAAGGCGTCGAGCTCGATCGTCGGAACATTCTTCCCCATTTCAGCTCCAGCTGAGGCATATTGTCCGCGTTCTAGCCCAATTGTCGCTCAGATAGCAAAGCATTCACCCGGGATCCGCGATATTACGCCTCCATGAGCGAGACCAAGATGGCGGCGCCCCTGCTGCGCCTCGAGAGCGACGACGATCCCGGCGCGGCGGCGCGGCTGCTCGACCTGCTGGCGGCGCAGCGCCGCTGGCCGGTCGAGTTCCTGATGGCCCGCAGCGAGGGGCGGACGCTGTTCGAGGCGCGCTTCGGTCCCGGCGACGGGATCGGCTCCCCGCTGGTCGCGCGGCTGCGGCAGCTGCCCGGCATGCGCCAGGTGGACCTGGTCGAGCCGCGGCCGTGAACGCCCCGTTCCGCCCCGACCTCGCCTGCGCGGCGCAGGACGCGCCGACATTGTCGGGCGCGGACCATCTGCTCGCGATCCTGGCCGAGGCAGGCGTCGACACGGTTTTCGGCTATCCCGGCGGCGCGGTGCTGCCGCTCTACGACGCGCTGCACCGGCAGGACCGCATCCGGCACGTCCTCGTCCGCCACGAGCAGGCGGCGGTGCACGCGGCCGAGGGCTATGCGCGCGCGACGGGCCGGCTGGGCGTGGTCTTCGCGACCTCCGGGCCGGGCGCGACCAATTGCCTGACCGGGCTTGCCGACGCGCTGGCCGACTCGGTCCCGGTGCTGTGCGTGACGGGCCAGGTCGCGCGGACGCTGCAGGGGACGGACGCGTTCCAGGAAGCCAACATCCTGTCGATGTCGCGCGCCGCGACCAAATATAATGCCGGCGTGTCCCGGCCCGAGGAGCTGGGCCCGCTGCTGCGGCGCGCCCTGACGCTGGCGACCGAAGGGCGGCCGGGGCCGGTGCTGCTCGACGTGCCCAAGGACATCCAGGCGCTGACGGGCGCGAGCGACCGCTTCGAAAGCCCGCTTTCCGCGTTCGGAGCGCCGGCGACATGTGGGGTCGACGGCGACGCGGTCGCGCAGGCGGCGGCGCTGCTGCGCAACGCCCGGCGGCCGATCCTTTATTCCGGCGGCGGCGTCATCAATGCCGGGCCGGCTGCGAGCGCGGCGCTGCGGCGGCTTGCGCGGCTGACCGGCGCGCCCGTCACCTCGACCCTGATGGGCCTCGGGGCTTTTCCGGCGTCGAGCCCGCAATGGCTGGGGATGCCCGGCATGCATGGCACGTACGAAGCGAATCTCGCGATGCACGGCGCCGACGTGATGCTGGCGATCGGCGCGCGCTTCGACGACCGCGTGACCGGCCGGCTCGACGGCTTTGCGCCGCACGCGCGCATCGTCCATGTCGACATCGACCCGTCGCAGATCGGCAAGATCGTGCCGGTCGAAGTGGGGCTGGTCGGCGACTGCGCGGCCGTGCTCGCGGCCCTGTGCGATGCGCTCGACGGCCATTCGCGCCGCCCGCTCGGCGACTGGTGGCGGCAGATCGAGGCCTGGCGGCGGCGCGAGTGCCTGGCCTTCACCCCGCGCGTCGACGCCATCCTGCCGCAGCACGCGATCCGCCGCGTGTTCGAGCTCAGCCGCCATCTCGACCCGATCGTCGCGACCGAGGTCGGCCAGCACCAGATGTGGGCGGCGCAGCATTTCGATTTCGAGGATCCCAATCGCTGGCTGACCTCGGGTGGGCTCGGCACGATGGGCTATGGCCTGCCCGCCGCGATCGGCGCACAAGTCGCGTTCCCGGACCGGCTGGTGATCGACATTGCCGGCGAGGCGTCGATCCAGATGAACATCCAGGAGCTGGGCACCGCGATCCAGCACGCGTTGCCGGTGAAGCTGTTCATCGTCAACAACCGGCGCATGGGGATGGTCCGCCAGTGGCAGGACATGCACCATGAGGGCCGGCGCTCGCAAAGCTATTCGGAAGCGCTGCCCGACTTCGTCGCGCTCGCCCGCGCCTATGGCTGGGCGGGACTGCGGATCGAGGCGCCGGACCAGCTCGACGTCGGCATTCGCGAGATGCTCGCGACGCCCGGCCCGGTCCTCGTCGACTGCCTGGTGCTGGCCGATGCCGATTGCCTGCCGATGATGCCGTCGGGCGCGGCGCACGACGAGATCGTGCTGGCCTGACGGCGGCCGCTCGCGGCGCGCGCGAGCGCCAGCCCGAGCACGACCGCCGCCGCGGCGACCGCGCAGGCGACCGCGAACATTGCGATCAGCATCTGGTCAGGCGTGGGCATCGGAACGCCGGGCGCGAGGCGGGGCGGATCGCACGCTGATGCCGAGCGACTCGGCGCGCGTGCGCACCGCTTCCTGGCTGCGGCCGAGGCGGCGCGCGACATCCTGGGTGAAGGCGCCGTCGGCGAACAGGCGGATCAGCTGCATATCCTCCTCGGGCGTCCAGCGCTGGCGATGGTGCGTTCGGATCAGCAAGTGCGAACCTCGTGTAGAACAAGGGGCCCCGCCCTCGACGAGGGCGAGGCCCAGTGGGAGTGTTCGAACATTACGGCGAAGGAACGGGGCTTTTTCGTTCCGGTTCCACATCGGGTTCGCCCCTTGAGCGCGGCGCCGCGCTCTTCTAGGCGGGCGCGCATGGTCGCTTCCGATCCCGCCTCCCCCGCCGTCCCCCCGCTCGCCCGCGCGCTCGGCCTGGCCGGCCTGCTGCCCCAAATGGCCGCGCTCGCGATCGTCGCGTCGGGCGATCCGCGCTGGGCGTTCAGCGCGCTGTCGCTCGCCTATGCCTATGCGGCGCTGATCCTGAGCTTCCTCGGCGGGCTGTGGTGGGGCTTGGCGGCCCGCGCGGGGGACGAGGCGCCCGGCTGGCTCTGGCTTGCCGCGGTCGTGCCGTCGCTGGTCGCGCTCGCGACCGCGATCCCCTGGGCGATCGGCGCCGAATGGCCCGGCCCTTCGCTGGTCCTGCTCGGCCTTGCCCTGATCGCGGCGCTCGCGGTCGATCTCCGCCTGGTGCGGCTGGGCCTTGCGCCGCGCTGGTGGCTGAAGCTGCGCACGCCGCTTTCGGTCGGGCTCGGCATCCTCTCGATCGCGACTGCGTTGTTCTGAAGATCGGATCGGACGAGCGGGCATGACGGCGGGCCGCCAAGCTCGTAACGTGGCGGCCGGATGAAGGAGTCGCCATGACCGCCGAGACGATCGACCCTGCCGAGACCCTGCCGACCCCGTCGCTGGACGACCTGCAGCGCTGGACCTGGGTGATCGGCCGCGCCCAGCAGCTGATGCTCGAACATGGCGTCGAGACCGCGTTGAAGGCGAGCGAGGCGCCGCCGCCGGCCGCGTTTCCGGGCGTGGCCGAGACGGCGGCGGTCGCGAAGGCGGCCGGCGACTTCTGGCTCGATTCGGTGCGGCTGTGGCAGCGCTTCCTGACCCCGGGCGAGACACAGGCGGCCGAGGCCAAGTCGAAGGACAGGCGCTTCGCCGCGCCCGAATGGCGCGAGCTGCCGGCCTTCGACCTGATCCGGCAGATGTACCTGCTGATCGGCGAGCACATGCTGAAGAGCGTCGATCTCGTCGAAGGCGTGGATGCGCCGACCCGCGACAAGATGCGGTTCGCGACTCGATCGATCGTCGACGCGCTGAGCCCGTCCAACTTCGCGATCACCAATCCCGAGGTGATGAAGAAGACGCTGGAAAGCGGCGGCGAGAACCTTCTGCGCGGGCTGGAGCATCTGCTGCGCGACATGCGGCAGGGCCAGCTGACCCATGTCGACCCGACCGCGTTCGAGGTCGGCCGCAATCTCGCAACCACGCCGGGCAAGGTCGTCCGGCGCACGCCGCTCTACGAGCTCATCCAGTACAGCCCGACCACCGACGAGGTGCTGGCGACGCCCCTCGTCATCTTCCCGCCATGGATCAACCGCTTCTACATTCTCGACCTCAACCCCGAGAAGAGCTTCATCCGCTGGGCGGTGGCGCAGGGCCTGACCGTGTTCATGGTCAGCTGGAAATCCGCCGACGCCACGATGAAGGACGTTGTCTGGGACGACTATGTCGCCGCGCAGCTCGACGCGATCGACGCGATCCGCGACCTGCTCGAGACGCCCGCGGTGCACACGATCGGCTATTGCGTCGCGGGGACCACGCTCGCCGCCACGCTGGCGGTGCTGGCCGGCCGGGGCGAGCGCGACAAGGTGGCGAGCGCGACCTTCTTCACCGCGCAGGTCGATTTCGAGCGCGCGGGCGACCTCAAGAACTTCGTCGACGACGAGCAGCTGAAGGTGATCGAGGGCCTGGCCGGCGAGGGCTTCCTCGACGGGCGCTACATGGCCGCGACCTTCAACCTGCTCCGCGGGCGCGATCTGATCTGGAACTATGTCGTCAACAACTATCTGCTCGGCCAGGACTATCCGCAGTTCGACCTGCTCCACTGGAATGGCGACACGACCAACCTGCCGGCCAAGTGGCACCGGTCGTACCTGACCGATCTCTATCGCGACAACAAGCTGGTGGTGCCGAAGGCGCTGACCGTCCTCGGCGTGCCGCTCGACCTGCGCCAGGTGGCCACGCCGACCTATGTCCAGGCGGGCCGGGAGGACCATATCGCGCCCGCGGACAGCGTCTGGAAGATCACCGACCATTTCACGGGGCCGGTCCGCTTCGTCCTCGCCGGGTCGGGCCATATCGCCGGCGTCGTCAATCCGCCCGCGGCGGGCAAATATCAATATTGGACCAACGAGAGCGGCGCCAAGTCGCTCGAGGAATTCGTCGCCGGCGCGACCGAGACCAAGGGCAGCTGGTGGCCGGACTGGATCAAGTGGCTCGAGTCATTCGGCGGCGAGAAGGTCGCGGCCAGCGGCGCGCGCGTGCCGGGCGCAGGCAAGCTGCCCGCACTCGAGGATGCCCCCGGAAGCTACGTCCGCACGCGCTAACCCCAGCTCCTCCCTGCGCGACGCGCGGGGAGGGGGACCGCCGGGCGCAGCCCGGTGGTGGAGGGGCCAGACGCGGCGAATCGACCAAACCGCACCCCTCCACCCCGGCGCGCTGCCCCGGTGCCCTCCCCATCTGCCGCTGAGAATGAGCTTCATTGTGCAGTGCACAAAAGTGCTTGAAATCGGAACCGCACGCGCTTATTGTGCATTGCAGCATAAGTATGCGGGGATTGTTCCGATGACCGACGAAATCAACAAGGCGTCGCGCAAGAAGGCGCCGATCAAGGCTCCGACCCGCGTCGCGCCGGCAACCCCGGTGGCGACCTCGTCCTCGACGGCGGCGATCGCCGCCGCAACGGTCGAGCCGGCCGTCGAACCCGTCCTGCCCGCGGCGGCCGAGCCGGTTGCCGAACCCGTTGTTCAGACCATGAGCGAGCCGGCTCCCGTGGCCGCGCCCGTCATCCACGAAACCGCTGTATCGCAAGAAGGACCGACCATGACCGACACCGCAACCAACTTCACCGCCGACGCCACCACCAAGGCGCAGGCCGTTTTCTCCGACATCAACGCCCGCACCAAGCAGGCCGTCGAGCGCTCGACCAAGCTGTTCGAGGACATGAACGAGTTCAGCAAGGGCAATATCGAGGCGCTGGTCGAGTCGTCGCGCGTCGCTGCCAAGGCGGCCGAGACGCTGTCGCAGCATGCGGCCGAGACCGCGCGCAAGAACTTCGAGCAGGCGACCGCCGCGATGAAGAGCATGGCCGCGGTCAAGAGCCCGACCGAGCTGTTCCAGCTGCAGAGCGACCTCGCCCGCAAGAGCTTCGACGAGATGATCGCCGAGGCTTCGAAGACCAGCGAGACGATGCTCAAGCTCGCCGGCGACATCTTCCAGCCGCTGTCGAACCGCTTTGCGGTCGCGGCGGACAAGCTGAAGGTCGCGGCGTAAGCTCAACCGACCGGCCGCGCCGATCACCGACGGCCGCCCCGGGACACCGGGGCGGCCGTTTCGCGTTCAGTCACCATCTCCTCCCCTTGCGGGCTGCGCCGGCGATGCCATATTCTGAAGCTGCGATGATTCCGGACCCTCTCGACATTCTGATCGCGCCCACGCTCATGACCGAGCGCAAGGACGACGAGGACGGCGGCACCGGTGTCGGCGTCGCCACCCGGACGCGCGCCAAGGCGAAGAAGCCGTCGCTGTACAAGGTGCTGATGCTGAACGACGACTACACGCCGATGGAGTTCGTCGTGCTGGTCCTGCAGCGCTTCTTCCGGATGAGCATCGAGGATGCGACGCGCGTGATGCTCCATGTCCACCAGAAGGGCGTCGGCGTTTGCGGCATCTTCTCCTACGAAGTCGCCGAGTCGAAGGTCAGCCAGGTGATCGACTTCGCGCGTCAGAACCAGCATCCGCTGCAGTGCACGCTCGAGAAGGCCTGACGGCTTGCGCCCCCGCCGCGAGGCGCTAATCACCCGACATGGATCGCATCATCATCCGCGGCGGGCGGCCGCTCCAGGGCCGCGTGCCCATTTCCGGTGCCAAGAACAGCGCGCTGACACTGATGCCCTGCGCGCTGCTGACCGACGAGCCGCTGACGCTGCGCAACCTGCCGCGGCTGGCCGACGTCGACAGCTTCGGCCACTTGCTCAACCAGCTCGGTGTGTCGACCACCATCGAGGGCACGCGTCCGGAGGATTTCGGCCGCGTGATGACGATGCGCGCGACCAACCTGACCGCGACGATGGCGCCCTACGATATCGTGCGGAAGATGCGCGCCTCGATCCTGGTGCTGGGCCCGATCCTCGCCCGCGCCGGGGAAGCGACGGTGTCGCTGCCGGGCGGCTGCGCGATCGGCAATCGCCCGATCGACCTGCACCTGAAGGCGCTCGAGATGATGGGCGCGCGGATCGAGATCACCGCGGGCTATGTCCGTGCGATCGCGCCGGGCGGGCGGCTGCCGGGCGGCACGGTCGACTTCCCGATCGTGTCGGTCGGCGCGACCGAGAATGCCGTGATGGCGGCGGCGACCGCGGCCGGGCAGACGATCATCAACAATGCCGCGCGCGAGCCCGAGATCGTCGACCTCTGCCGCTGCCTCGTGGCGATGGGCGCGCGGATCGACGGGATCGGCACGGAGACGCTGACCATCGATGGCGTGAAGGAGCTGCATGGCGCCACCTATGCCGTGATGCCCGATCGCATCGAGGCGGGCAGCTACGCCTGCGCGGCGGCGATCGCGGGCGGCGAAGTCGAGCTTGCCGGCGCGCGCGCGAGCGAGATGCGCGCGACGATCGCCGCGCTCCGCGAGGCCGGAGTCGAGGTCGAGGAGCTGACAAACGGGATCAAGGTGCGTGCCGACCAGCCGCTCAAGCCGCTGACCCTGTCGACCGCGCCCTATCCCGGCTTCGCGACCGACATGCAGGCGCAGTTCATGGCGATGCTGACGCTCGCCCGGGGATCGAGCGTGCTCACCGAGACGATCTTCGAGAACCGCTACATGCACGTGCCCGAGCTTGCCCGGATGGGTGCCGACATTCAGGTCACCGGCCGCTCGGCGGTGGTTCGCGGCGTCGAGCGGCTGACCGGCGCGCCGGTGATGGCGACCGACCTGCGTGCCTCGATGAGCCTGATCATCGCCGGGCTTGCGGCCGAAGGCGAGACTCAGGTCCGCCGCGTCTACCATCTCGACCGCGGCTATGAGCGGCTCGAGGAAAAGCTCCAGGCGGTCGGCGCGGACGTGGAGCGCGACAGCGAAGGGTGAGGGAGTTGCTCCTCCACCATCGAGGAGGAGCTAGCTTCGCGCTCCTCCCTGCGCGCAGCGCGGGGAGGGGGACCGCCGGCGCAGCCGGTGGTGGAGGGGCCCCCTAGAGCCACACCTCCACGGCATGGATCGCCAGCCCGACCAGCCCGCCGACGAGCGTGCCGTTCACGCGGATATATTGCAGGTCGCGGCCGACCGCGTCTTCGAGTCGGCTGGTGATCGTCCGCGTGTCCCAGCTCCGCACCGTGTCGCTGACCAGGCGGACGACGCTCGCGCCGTAATTGGCCGAGAAGCCGACCGCGGCGCGACGGGCGAAGCGGTTGATCGTGGTGCGCAGCCGCTCGTCCTCCTGCAGCGTCTGGCCGAGCTGGCGCAGCGCGTCGCCGAAGCGGCCGCCCATCGCCGAGCGCGGATCGCGCGCGGCGCGGAGCAGCGAGGCGCGGCCGCGCTCCCAGAGTCCGTCGATCCAGCGCCGCATCGCCGGATTGTCGAGCATCTCGTCGCGGATGCTGGCGACGCGCTGCTGCATCACGGGATCGAACTGCAGGTCCTCGGCGAGGCGGGCGAGGCCCTCCTCGGCCTTCATGCGCAGCGGGTGGCCGGGGTCGGACGCCATCTCCTCGACCAGTCGCACGAGCCCGTCGATGATCTTGTCGGCTAGCGTCTCGTCGAGCCCGGTCCAGCGCATGATCGAGCCGGCGCGGTCATGGACCATCTGCCGGACGACATGCTCGTTGGCCTCGAGCGTGCGACCCGCCCAGCGGATGATGCCCTCGAGCAGCGGCAGGTGGCGATCATTGGCAATCGCGGCGGAGAGCGCCTGGCCGAGCATCGGCGCGGCCTCGAGCTGGCGAAGCCGCGAGTCGATCGCGCCCTTGACCATGCCGCCCAGCCGGTCGGGGTCGAGTGCCTCCATCACGTCGGCGACGAGGCGCGAGGTCGCCTCGCGGATCCGCCCTTCGCCCTCGGGCGGGGAGGCGAGGAAGCGGCCGACCGCGCTCGCCAGGTCGACGCGGCGCATCCGCCGCGCGACGACCGTCGGGATCAGGAAATTGTCCTTCAGGAACACGGCGAGCGTGTCGCCGATCCGGTCCTTGTTGCGCGGGATGATCGCGGTGTGCGGGATCGGCAGGCCGAGGGGATGGCGGAACAGCGCCGTCACCGCGAACCAGTCGGCGAGGCCGCCGACCATCGCGGCCTCGGCAAAGGCGCGGACGAAGCTCAGCCCCGGATAGGCCGGCTCGAACGCGCGCGCGGCGAAGAACACCGCTGCCATCAGCAGCAGCAGCCCGGTCGCGACCCGCCGCATGGCGCGCGGGTTCCCCGATCCGGGCAGGTGCGGCAAGGCGGGCGGCGCGCTCATGCGCTCACAAAGCGCCGCGCCGCCCTTGGTTCAAGTCCTTCTCACTCGGCCGGCTGCGCGACGGGACCCTTGTCGTCGCCCGGGCGGAAGGTGACCAGCCGCCCGAGACGGCGACCCAGCCGCCGCTCGACATCGTCGGCGATGCTGAAGGTGGCCGGCACGATGATGAGCGTGAGGAGCGTCGACAGGATCAGCCCGCCGATCACGGTCACGCCCATCGGCGCCCGCCAGGCGCCGTCGCCCGACAGCGACAGCGCGGTCGGGATCATGCCCGCCACCATCGCCACCGTGGTCATCACGATCGGCTGGGCGCGCTTGTGGCCCGCGTCGATGATCGCCTCATATTTGGGCACGCCCTTGCCCATCTCCTCGAGCGCGAAGTCGACGAGCAGGATCGAGTTCTTGGCGACGATGCCGAGCAGCATCAGCAGCCCGATGAACACCGGCATCGAGATGGGCTGGCCGGCGATGTGCAGCGCGATCGCGGCGCCGAGCGGCGCGAGCAGCAGCGACCCCATGTTGACGAAGGGCGGCATCACGCGCCGGTAGAGCAGCACGAGCACGGCGAAGACGAGGAGCACGCCCGAAATCACCGCGGTCACGAAGTTCATCAGCAGCTCGGCCTGCCACTTGGCGTCGCCCTGGGTGATCTTGCGGATCCCCTGCGGCAGCTCCTTGTAGCTGGGCAGCGCGTTGATCTTCTTCATCGCGTCGCTGGTCACCACGCCCGGCGAGAGGTCGGCGCCGATCACGACGCGGCGGATCTGGTTGTAGCGCCGGATCTCGGTCGGGCCCGCGCCGAAGCGGATCTCGGCGACCGACTTGAGCGGGACCGAGCCGCCGCTCGAGGTCGGCACCGGCAGGTTTTCGATGGTCGACAGATCCTGCCGCGCCTCCTGCTGGAGGACGACGCGGATCGGGATCTGGCGGTCCGCCAGCGAGAATTTGGCGACGTTCTGGTCGATGTCGCCCAGCGTCGCGATGCGGATCGCCTGGCTGAGCGCGACGGTGGTCACGCCAAGGTCGGCGGCCAGATCGAGGCGCGGCTTCACGATGATCTCGGGCCGGCTCATGTCGCCTTCGATCCGCGGCGCGCGCAGTTCGGACAGGCCGCCCATCTCGCGCACGATCTGGAGCGCCCGGGTGTTGAGCGCGACCGGATCGTCGCCGCCGATGACGATGGTGATGTCGCGGCCGGAAAAGCCGCCGGCCTGGCTCTGGAAGCTGACCCGCGCATCGGGCAGGTTCGCGAGCTGCGGCTGCAGCGCCCGCTCGAACTCGACGCTCGAGCGCGGACGGTCCTCGCGCAAGGTCAGATAGACGGTCGCGTTGCCGACATTCACGTCGGAGAAGGCCGAATCGACCTCGGGCTGCCGGGTGAGCAGCGACGCGACGCGGTCGGTGACCCGCTCGGTTGCCGCGAGCGTCGAGCCCGGCGGCAGCTCGACCTTGACCTGGCTGAAGTCGGTGTCGGTCGTCGGCTGGAACTGCATCGGCAGCGTGGCGAAGGCGACGATGGTCAGCAGGAACGACACGACCGCAAGCCCGACCGTCCACCAGCGATGGTCGCGCGTCCAGGCGAACCAGCGCTTCATCCCGCCCTCGCTCCGCATCCGGATCGCCTTCGACTGGTCCAGCGACCAGGCGAGCACGCCCATATAGCGGTCCATCAGCCAGCCGCCGCCATGTTCGGCCTCGCCATGCGCCTTCAGGAAATAGGCTGCGATCAGCGGCGTGATCATGCGCGCGACGCCGAGCGACATCAGCACCGCGATCACCACGGTCAGGCCGAACTGGATGAAGAACTGGCCCGACACGCCGGGCATCAGCGCCACCGGCAGGAACACCGCGACGATCGCCATGGTGGTGGCGAGCACGGCGAGCCCGATCTCGTCGGCCGCGTCGATCGACGCCTGATAGGCCGACTTGCCCATCCGCATGTGGCGGACGATGTTCTCGATCTCCACGATCGCGTCGTCGACCAGCACGCCCGACACCAGGCTCAGGGCCAGCAGGCTGATCCCGTTCAGCGTGAACCCCATCATGTCCATGAACCAGAAGGACGGGATGGCGGAGAGCGGGATGGCGAGCGCCGAGATGACCGTCGCACGCCAGTCGCGCAGGAACAGGAACACGATCACGACCGCGAGCACGGCGCCCTCGATCATCGCGGCCATTGCCGAGTGATATTGTTCCTTCGTGTATTTGGTGCGGGTGAAGAGCACCCGGAACTTCACTTTCGGGTTGGACTTCTCCAGCTCGCGAAGCGTCTTGTCGGCCTCGTCGCCGACGGTGACGTCCGACGCGCCCTTGGCCTTCGAGATCGAGAAGCTCAGCACCTGCCGGTTGTTCATCTTGGCGAGGCTGCGCTGTTCGGCGAACCCGTCCTTCACCGACGCGATGTCGGCAAGCTTCACCCGGCGGCCATTGCCGACCGAGATCTCGGTCTCGCCGAGCTGATAGGCGGAGGCGGCGTTGCCGAGCACGCGGACCGCCTGCTCCGAGCCGGCGATCTCGGCGCGGCCGCCGGCCGCGTTCAGGTTCACCTGCCGAAGCTGGGCGTTGACCTGCGCGGCGGTGATCCCCTGCGCCTGCATGCGCGCCGGGTCGAGCACGACCCGGATCTCGCGGCTGACGCCGCCCGAGCGCTGGACCTGCGACATGCCGGGAATGCCGAGCAACTGCTTGGCGACCGTGTTGTCGACATACCAGGACAGCTCTTCCAGCGTCATGTCGACGGCTTCGGCGGCATAATAGGTGATCGGGCCGCCGGCGATGTCGACCCGGGCGACCTGGGGCTCGAGAATGCCTTCCGGCAGGTCGCCGCGGATATTCGAGATCGCCTGGTTGACGTCGTTGAACGCCCGGTCGACCGGCGTGCCGATCGCGAACTGCACGAAGGTGCGGCTGTTGCCTTCGCTGACATAGGACGAGATCTCGTCGACCCCGCTCACGCCGCGCACGGCCGCCTCGACGCGCTGGGTGACCTGGGTCTCCAGCTCCGACGGCGCCGCGCCCGGCTGCGCCACGATCACCTGCACCGCCGGGAAGGTGACGTCCGGATTGTCGTTCACGTCCATCCGCATGAAGCTGACGATGCCGGCCAGCGTCAGCGCCACGAACAGCACGATCGGCGGAACCGGGTTGCGGATCGACCAGGCGGAGATGTTGCGGAAGTTCATGCTCGTTCGACCTCAGCGGCCGGACGCGGGCGCGCGCTCGGGCACGACCGTCTCGCCCGGGTTCAGGAAGGAGCCGGCCGAGAGCACGACCTGCTCGTTGCCGGCAAGCCCGTCGACGATCGCGATGCCGCGGTCGCTGACCTGGCCGGTGCGGACCGGGCGGCGGGCGACCTTGTTGTTCGCGTCGACGACCAGCACGAAATTGCCGGTCGCATCGCTCAGCACGGCCGATTCGGGCAGCACCGGCGCCTCGGCCGAGCCGGTGACGATCGCGGTCTGCGCGAAGCCGCCCGGCCGGAGCGCCGGGTTGTAGGCGAGCGCGATCCGCGCCGTCCCCTGGCGGCTGGTCGGGTCGATGACGGGCGAGACCTGCCACACCTCGCCGGCGAAGCCGGTGGTGCCGCCGACCGGGGTCACGGTGGCGCGGACGCCCGGCCGGACACCGGCCAGGTCCGATTCGGCAAGCTGCGCGCGCAGCTCCATCTGGCCGCCGGCCGCGATCCGGAACAGCACGCCGCTGCCCGGCGAGACGACCTGGCCCGGCTCGACGTCGCGGGTCAGCACGAGCCCGGCCGCCGGCGCGCGGATATCGAGGCGACCCGTGCGCGCCTGCGCTTCCTTGAACTGGGCCTGCGCCACCTTCACCCGGGCGAGCTGGGCATCGCGGGTGGCGATGCGGCGATCGACATCGGCCTTGGACACGAAGCCTCGCGAGACGAGCTGCTGGGCGCGCTCGAGCTCCTGCTGCGCGAGCCGCGCATCGGCCTGCGCGACGGTGACGCCCGCGGCGAGCGACTGGACCTGCTGGGCCTGGACCGAGCGCTCGATCGTGGCGAGCACCTGGCCCGCGCCGACCCACTGGCCCGGCTCGACGAGCACGCGCGTCACCATCCCGCCTTCGCCGACGACGCCGACCGGCATCTCGCGGCGGGCCGCGAGCTGGCCGGTGGCCGAGATCGTGCGCGCGACCGGCTGGCGGCCGGGGACGAGGACCGTGACGTGCGGCGCCTGCGCCTTGCCCGACTTGGCTGCGGTCGCCGCCGCGTCGTCGCCCGAGGCGCGCCCGAAGAGCAGATAGGCGCCGCCCAGCGCCACGAGCAGCACCACGATGCCGATCAGCACTGCGCGCCGACGCCGCGGCGCGGCATCCTGCGAGTCGAGCGCGAGGGCCGCGTCTCCGGTCCGGATGCTCGTTTCGTAATTCATGTCCACAACCTTCCGCCCCGGCGGCCATCTGATCTTCGGAGCTGTGTTACATCAATAAGTCACCCGCCTCAAGGCCAGTTTGCACCGCATCGGTTCTGGCTTGCGTTCCGCGCCCGAGCGACCGACGCTAGGGGGGACGGGTCTCGGCCCGGATGTAGTGAGGGAGGGTGCGCGTGCAAAGGGAGCTGTTCGGCTGGATTCTTGTCGGGCTCGTGCTCGGCGTCGCCGCGCGGCTGATCGGCGCCCGGCGCGACCCGGGGGGGTTCGTCGTCTCGATCCTGCTCGGGATCGCGGGCGCGCTCGCGGGCGGCGTGCTTGCCCGGGCGCTGGCGGGTCAGGTCGGGATCGGCACGCCGCAAAGCCTGGGCGCGGCGGCGGTCGGGGCGGGACTGCTGATCCTCGTCTATCGCGCCGTGATCCACGCGCGATCGGGCTGAGCCGCGTTCAGCCCTGGTTTAACCCGGGTGTCGTTACGGCTCGGCAACACCGCAGCTGGGAGACATGAATGCGTGCCATCGTCCTTCTCGCCCTCGCCGCGCCGGCCGTCGCCGGCGCGCAGCCGATCGAGCCGCCGCCGCCACCCGCGGTGACCGGCACCACCCTCGACATCGTCGCGCGGGGCGAGACGCGCCGGGTGCCGGATGTCGCGACGGTGACCGCCGGCGTGGTCAGCCAGGCCGCCGACGCCGCAGGCGCGGTCCGCGACAATGCCGCGCGGATGTCGCGCGTGCTCGCCGCGCTCAAGCGCGCGGGGGTCGCCGATCGCGACGTGCAGACGGCCAATCTCTCGCTTGCCCCGCAATATCGCTACACGCAGAACGAGGCGCCGGTGATCACCGGCTACCAGGCGTCGAACAACGTCACCATCCGCTTCCGCGACATCGGCAAGGCCGGGACCATCCTCGACGCGCTGGTGGCGACGGGGGCGAACCAGATCAACGGCCCGGATCTGATGATCGACGATCCCGCGGCGGCGCTGGACGAGGCACGGGTCGACGCAATGGCGAAGGCGAAGGCGCGCGCCGAGCTCTACGCCCGGGCGACGGGGCTGCGCATCAAGCGGATCCTGTCGATCACCGAGGCGGGCGACATGCCCCGGCCGGTGCCGGTGATGATGCGCGCGGCCGCAGCACCTCCCGAATATGCCGACAGCAAGGTGATGGCGGGGGAGCAGAGCGTCGGCGTCACCGTCTCGGTCCGCTACGAGCTTCAATAGGTCACGAAAAAGGGCCGGGCGTCGCCGCCCGGCCCTTGTTCGCATTCGGTCGTGCGGTCCGGTTACCGGACGCGACCACGACGGAACAGGTTGACGATCGCGAGCAGCACGACCGCGCCAAGGAACGACGCCAGGAGCGACGACAGCGAGAAGTCGCTGCTGTTAATCGTCCCGCCGCTCAGCACGAGGCCGGCCAGAAAAGCGCCCACGATGCCGACGATGATGTTCAGTAGAATGCCCTGCTGAGCATCGGTGCGCATGACGATGCTGGCGAGCCAGCCGATCACGCCGCCGATCACGAGCCACAGAATCAAGTTCATATCCCAACCTCCTGTTCGGATGGCGACAATAAGCCGCCGACCCTACCCGGATTGCTAGACGCGCAACTTGGCGTAACGGTTCCCCAACAATCTCGCCGGCGGTCGCAAATGGGGTTGACAGCGCGTTGAAAGCCTCGCGCTTTCCATGCGATAGCTGTCCCGGAGAGGAGAAACCCATGGCAACGGCGATCAGGCGCAACTCGGAGATGAGCGCGGCGGAGTGGGAGGCCCGGCAGGAGCTGGCGGCCTGCTACCGCGTGTTCGCGATGCTCGGCTGGGACGAGATGATCTACAACCACATCACGGTGAAGCTGCCGGATGAGGAGGGCGCGTTCCTGATCAATCCGTTCGGCCTGCACTTCAGCGAGGTGAAGGCGTCGAACCTGGTCAAGGTCGACATCGACGGCAACAAGCTCGACGACAATCCCTATCCGGTTAATCTGGCGGGCTTCACCCAGCACAGCGTCTTTCACCGCCATTTGCCCGATGCGCACTGCATCATGCACACCCACACGACCGCGGGCATGGCCGTGAGCTCGCTCGAGGACGGGCTGCAGCCGACGAACTTCTACGCCTGCAACTTCGTCGGGCAGATCGCCTATCACGAGTTCGAAGGCGTCACCGTCCGCGCCGAGGAGGGCGAGCGGCTGATCGCGCACCTCGGCGACAAGCGGGTGATGCTGCTGCGCAACCACGGCATCCTGGTGATGGGCCGGACGCTTCCCGAGGCGTTCATCAAGCATTGGTCGCTGCAGCGCGCCTGCGAGATCCAGATGGCGACCCTGTCGATGGGCAAGCCCGTGCACGTGCCCGCCGAGGTGGTTGCCGTCCACCAGCGCGACTTGTCCAAGGTGCAGATCCCCGGCGGCGCCGGCCAGGCCGATTTCAAGGCGATGGTGCGGCTGGTCGACAAGATCGATCCGAGCTGGCGCGAATGAGGTGACGCGCTTCACGGTCAACAACCAGCCGGTCGCCTATGCGCTCGACCCGGAGACGCCGCTGCTCTGGGCCCTGCGCGACGCGTCCAACCTGACCGGGACCAAATATGGCTGCGGAACGGGCGAGTGCGGGGCGTGCACCGTCGACATCGACGGCGATGCGGTGCCGAGCTGCCAGATCACGATCGCGGCGTGCGAGGGGCGGTTCGTCACGACCATCGAAGGCCTGTCGCGCGATCGCAGCCACCCGGTCCAGCAGGCATTCGCGGCCGAGAACGTCAGCCAGTGCGGCTATTGTATCCCCGGCCTCGTCATGGCCGCCGCGGTGCTGCTGAAGAAGGTGCCCGCGCCCACCGACGCGGATATCGACCGGGCGCTGCCGAACCTGTGCCGCTGCGGCATCTATCCGCGGCTGCGCGCGGCGGTCCAGCGCGCCGCGCGCGTCGCGGCCGGCGCCGAGCCGCTCGCCGCCGTTCCGCCTCCCGGGATCGAGCCCGGCGACGCGGCGCGTGCCGTCCCCGCGCTCGCCCGCTAGCTTTCATTTCGCTTTCATCCCGGTTCAGCAACGAATCATCGCGACTTCGCCACAAGCAGGGCACGATCCGCCGGCGACTCGTCCGGTCGGGGGGACAGGAGACGAAGACGATGAAGAGATTGATCGTGGCTCTGCTCGCGGCCTCGGCGATCGCGTCGCCGGCGCTGGCGCAGAACGACGGCGCCGAGCCCGGCCGCCAGTGGCGCGCGCCGCAGCCGGTGGACGCGCCCGAGTTGCGCGAGCGCAGGCAGGAATTCCGCCAGGAACGGCGCGAGAACCAGCAGGGCGCGCGCGAGCTGCGCCAGGAGATGCGCGAAGACCGTGGCGAGGCGTTGCGCGAGTTCCGGCAGGAGCGGCGCGAGGACCGTGTCGACGCGCTCCGCGCCCGCGCCGAGATGCGGGCGGGCCAGGCCGAGGCGCAGCAGCGCGGCGACTGGCGCAGCGAGCGCCGTGACTGGAACCAGAGCGGGCGCGACCGGGCCGACGATCGCGGTCGCGGCGACGGGAACGACGGGCGCCGCGGTGACTGGAACGACGGCCGACGCGGCGATTGGAACGACGGGCGTCGCGGCGATTGGAACGACGGGCGTCGCGGCGACTGGGACGGCCGGCGCCGCGGTGACTGGAACGATGGCCGACGCGACGGCTGGGACGACCGGCGTCGTGGCGACTGGAGTCGCAACGGCCAGTTCGGCGACTGGAACCAGGGCTGGCGGCGCGATCCGCGCTACAATTGGCAGGACTGGCGCTACCGCAATCGCGGCCAGTATCGCCTGCCGCCCTACAGCGCGCCGCGGGGCTGGGGTTTCGGCTATCGGCGCTTCTCGCCGGGAATCGTGATCGCGCCGTCGCTGTTCGCGCGGAATTACTGGATCGCCGATCCCTGGGCCTATCGCCTGCCGCCCGCTTACGGCCCCTATCGCTGGGTGCGTTATTTCGGCGACGTGCTGCTGGTCGATCTCAGGACCGGCCGGGTGGTCGACGCGATCCCCGACTTCTTCTGGTAGTCGCAACGAAAAAGGGCCGGAGCAGCGATGCTCCGGCCCTTTTGTCGTTCGGCGATGCGCCGGCGGTCAGGCCGCGACGCGCGCGCCTTCCGGCAGCGCCGCCTTCACCTGAGCGACGATCGCGGAGAACGCCTCGCCCTCGTGCATCGCGATGTCGGCAAGGACCTTCCGGTCCAGGTCGATGTTCGCGAGCTTCAGGCCGTGCATAAACACGCCATAGGTGAGCCCTTCGGCGCGGGCCGCGGCGTTGATGCGCTGGATCCACAGGGCGCGGAAGCTGCGCTTCTTAACCTTGCGGTCGCGATAGGCGTATTGGCCGGCCTTTTCGACGGCCTGGCGCGCGATGCGGATCGTGTTCTTGCGACGGCCATAATAGCCCTTCGCCTGTTCAAGGATCCGCTTGTGCTTCGCCTTCGTGGTCGTGCCACGCTTCACTCGTGCCATTGTCCTGCCTCCCTTACTTCAGCCCGTAAGGCGCCCAGGCCTTCACGGTCTTGGTGTCGGCGTCGGACAGCACGGTGGTGCCGCGGTTCTGGCGGATATACTTGCCGTTGTGGCTGATCAGGCGGTGCCGCTTGCCGGCGACGCCATGCTTGAGCAGCCCGGTCGCGGTGAGCTTGAAGCGCTTCTTCACACCGCTCTTGGTCTTGAGCTTGGGCATTTTCGTCCTTTCTTTGGTCTCGACGATTGCAGACGGCCACGGCAGCCCATTCCAGCCGGGCAGTCTCTTCGATCGCGAAGGGCGGGCCCTTAGCCGAGAGCCGGGGCGAATGCAACCAGAGCGACCGGCCGGCGGTTGACCCCGCGGCATGAACGAGATCGCGCGGCCCGGCATGTTCGACACCGCCCGCCCGGTCGGCCGCGATCCCGCGCGCGGCCTGCTGGCGGGCGCCGTCGCCGTGCTCGCGACGCTGGTCGGCCTGCTGCTGCTTGCCTGGACGATCCTCTACGTCACCAAGGGCCGCTTCCTGAAACCCACCTTCGAACGCATGGCGAGCCGGTCGGCGGCGCGCGAGGTGCGGGTCGCCGGCGATTTCCAGCTCTACCTCAACCCGCTCGACATCAAGTTCCGCGCCGAGGGCCTGAGCATCCGCAACCCCGGCTGGGCGACTCGCCCCTTCTTCCTGACCGCGCGGCTGGTCGACGCGGACATCAAGTCGATCCCGCTGCTCTTCGGCACGCGCCGGGCCGACTGGCTACAGCTCGTCGGCGCCGATCTCGACCTCGAATGGGACGCGGCCCACCGGCGCAACAGCTGGACTCTGGGCAAGCCGACCGGCGAGCCGTTCGACATGCCGGCGATCCGGCGGGCGCTGATCGACCGGACCCGAGTCCGCTACCGCGACCCGCAACTCCGCCTCACCGCCGATGTAAAGGTCGACACCGTCCGCGCCTCCGACAACCGCCTTGGCGACGAGGTGCGCTTCGCGGGGGGCGGGACGCTGCGTGCGCTGCCCTTCACCGTGACCGCGCGGTTGCGCGCGCCCAACGTCACGCTGGCGGGCGGCGAGAACCGGCTGGTGATGCAGGCGCGCGCCGGCGGGACCGTGCTCGACGTGACCGGGACGTTGCCGGGCGCGACCGAGCTCGAGGGATCGCGCCTGCGCCTTGCCGTCCGCGGCCCCGACATGCGCCAGGCGTTCGACTTCCTGGGCGTGGCGGTGCCCGAGACGCGCGCGTGGCGCATGACGTCGGCGCTCACCAAGCGCGGCCGCGAGTGGCGGCTGACCGGGATGCGCGGCGTGGTCGGCGACAGCGACCTTGCCGGCCGGCTGACCGTCCGTCCCGGCCTGCCGCGACTGTTCCTCGACGCCGACCTCGCCACACGCAGCCTCGCCCTCGTCGATGCGGCGGGCTGGGTCGGCTTCGATCCGCAGACCGTCGCCGCGCGCGGCACCGCGATCACCGGCACCGGCCGGGTGCTGCCCGACGCGCCGCTGCGGATCGAGTCGCTGCGCAACTTCGACGCGGACGTCCGCTACCGGATCGCGCGGGTGAAGGCGGAGAGCTTCCCCGTCTCGGACGTCGACATGCACCTTCGACTCGAGAACAGCCGACTGAGCTTCGACCCGCTGAGTTTCGAGCTCGCCCGCGGACGGATGACGTCGAACATCGTCGTCGATGCGCGGCGCCGGCCGGTGCGCACCGCGTACGACATCCGCCTGGCGCCCACGCCGATGGGGCGGCTGCTCGCCGGGTTCGGCGTCGAGGAGGCGGGGACGTCGGGCACGCTCACCGCGCGCGCCCGGCTGACCGGCGAGGGGGACACGGTGCACAAGTCGCTCGCCAGCGCCGACGGGCGGATCGCGGTCATCATGCCCAAGGGGACGCTGTGGACGCGCAACGTCCAGCTGGCCGAGCTCGATGTCGGCACCTTCGTCTGGAAGATGTGGCAGAAGAAGCTGAAAGAGCCGGTCGAGATCAACTGCGGGCTGATCGCCTTCACCGTGCGCAACGGGATCGCGGCCGCCGACCCGATCCTGATCGACACCCGCAAGAACGTGATCCTCGGGCGCGGCGGGTTCAGCTTCCGGAACGAGGCGCTCGACCTCGCGGTGCGGGCGGACGGCAAGAAGTTCAGCCTCTTCTCGGGCCAGTCGCCGGTCGGCATCCAGGGCCGCTTCGCCAGCCCGAAGATCGACCCGATCAGCAACCAGCTGCTCGGCCGCGCGGGCGCCGGCCTCGGGCTTGCCGTGGTCGCGAGCCCGCTGGCGGGCGTGCTGGCGTTCGTCGACGTGGGTGACGCCAAGGCGGCGGCGTGCGGGCCGGTGCTGTCGGGCGCGACGGCGGCGGCGCAGCGCACCCGGGGCGGGAACCCGCGCGACGATGTCGGGCGCGGCACCACCGCGAAGTCCGAAGACGGCCGCCGCTCGTCCGGCGCGCGGCGCGAGCAGCGGAAGAAGTTCCTCGGGATTTTCTGAGGGCGGGTGGCCCCTCCACCACCGGCTTCGCCGGCGGTCCCCCTCCGCACGCTTCGCGTAGGGAGGAGCGCAAGAATGCGCCTCCCCATCGCAGATGGGGAGGGGGACCACCGGGCAAAGCCCGGTGGTGGAGGGGCAACCCGCTCAGCTCTTGCGGCTGGCCTCGAACAGGAACCAGGCGCGCTTCTCGGCCTGGTCGATCCAGTCGTCGGCGAGGCTGCTCGTCGCGGTGTCGCCGGCATCCTCGGCCGCCTCGCGCGCGACGCGGAGCTGGTGGACGAACTTCAGATTGTCCTCGCGCAGTTCGGCGAGCATGTCGTGGGGCGCCACGAACTCGGCGTCATTGTCCGCGAGCGACTGGCGGCGCGCGATGTCGCCGATCGAGCGCAGGGTCGTGTTGCCGATCTTGCGGACGCGTTCGGCGACGTCGTCGGTGATCGCCAGGATCTCGGTCGCCTGCTCGTCGAGCATCAGGTGATAGTCGCGGAAATGCGGCCCCGAGACATGCCAGTGGAAGTTCTTGGTCTTGAGGTAGAGCGTGAAGGCGTCGGCCAGCGCGGCATTGAGCGCGTCGGCGACGCTCCGCGTCTCGTTGCCGCCAAGCTCGGTCGGCGTTTTCAGGTCACGGGCGGTGTCGGCCATGCGTCGTCCCTTCTCGTTGCGTTATGGAAATGATGCGCCCCCAACGAATCGGCAAGCCAAAGGTTTGCATCGGGCTTGCGCATTTTCTGCGATGGCGCTGATAGAGCCGCTCCATCAGGGCTGCGGGCGCCCGGGTGCTTGACTTTGAGCGGCCTCTCGCGCATGTGCCGCCCCCGATGCGAGCGGCGGCGACGCCGCTTTTCTTTTTCCAGGTTACGAAGGTTTACGGGTCATGGCCAAGCCGACCACCGTCAAGATCAAGCTCGTCAGCACGGCTGACACCGGCTTCTTCTATGTCACCAAGAAGAATCCGCGCACCCAGACCGAGAAGCTGAGCTTCCGCAAGTACGACCCGGTCGTGCGCAAGCATGTCGACTTCAAGGAAGCGAAGATCAAGTAAGCCGCCGCCGGGTTCGCCCGGCGATCACCGGCCGGGCGCGGTCAGACGAGCGCGCCCACGCTTTCGACGAAGCGAATCACCGAAATCGGCTTCGACACATAGGCCTCTGCACCGGCGGCGCGGATCCGTTCCTCGTCGCCCTTCGCCGCATAGGCCGTGACCGCCATGATCGGGATCGGCTTCAACTGGTCGTCGGCCTTGAGCGTCTCGATCAACTCCAGCCCGCTGACATGCGGCAACTGAATGTCCATGATCACCAGATCCGGCGCGAACGCACGCGCGCGTTCGACCGCTTCGCGCCCGTCGCGGACAGGTTCCGCGATATAGTCGTGCGCGCGCAGCAAGTCGCAGAACAGCTTGAGATTGAGCTCGTTGTCCTCGACAACAAGGACTTTCTTCGCCACCAGAGCTCCTCGTTTCCGCGCCCTCGGACTGGTACATAGACGATGCAAACTGTTGAAACAAATAATGATGCGCAAGTGCTTGCGTTGCTTGCGCTGGGGTGGGCGCTGGCCGAGCAGGATCGGGCCGAGCGGCTGCTCGCGCTGACGGGGCTGAGCGCGGCCGATCTGCGCGCCCGCGCGGCCGATCCGGCGCTGCAGGCAGCGGTGCTGGCCTTTCTCGAAGCGCATGAGCCGGACCTGCTCGCCTGTGCCGAGGAGCTGGGGGTTTCGCCCGAGACACTGGTGATCGCGCGACGGGAGCTGGAACGGTGAGCCGCCCCCTGCTGATCACCGATTGCGACGAAGTGCTGCTGCACATGGTCAGCCATTTCGGAAGCTGGCTCGACGAGGCGCACGACATCGCCTTCGACATCGAGGCGGGCGAGTTCAACAATGCGATGCGCCGCAAGGCGTGCGGCAGCGCCGTCGCGCGGGACGAGATGTGGCCGCTGCTCCAGGGCTTCTTCGAGACCGAGATGCACCGGCAGACGCTGGTCCCGCACGCCCGCGAGACGCTCGCCGAGTTCGCCGAACATGCCGATGTCGTCGTGCTCACCAATCTCGCCGACCATCACCGCGACAGCCGCGCGCGTCAGCTCGAGGCAGTCGGGATCCGCCACCGCGTCGTCACCAACCAGGGCGGCAAGGGCGACCCCGTGGCGCGGCTGCTCGACGAATATGGGCCAAGCCGGGCCGTGTTCGTGGACGACCTTGCGGTCCATCACGAATCGGTCGCCCGCCGCGCGCCGGAGGTGTCGCGGCTGCACATGATCGCCGAGCCGCGCCTGGCCGCGGTGCTGCCGCCGGCGCCGCACGCCCATGCCCGGATCGACTGCTGGCGCGCGGCGCGTCCCTGGGTGGCCGAGCGGCTGGGGGTTGACCTCGGGGCCGCCGCAATGGTTGAGCCGAAGCCATGAGCATCGATGCCCGCCTGAAGGAACTCGGCCTGAAGCTGCCGACCCCCGCCGCCCCGGTCGCCGCCTATGTGCCGGCGGTCGAGCAGGACGGCTTCCTCTACATCTCCGGCCAGCTGCCGTTCCGCAGCGGCGAGGTGATGACGGGGCGGCTGGGCGCGGAGCTCGGCATCGAGGCCGGCCGCGAGGCGGCGCGCGCGTGCGGTGTCATGCTGCTCGCGCAGATGAAGGCGGCGCTGGGCTCGCTCGACCGGGTCGAGCGGATCGTCAAGCTCGGCGTGTTCGTCGCCTGCGACCCGCATTTCACCGACCAGCCCAAGGTCGCCGACGGCGCCTCGCTGCTGATGGCCGAGGTGTTCGGCGATTCCGGCAAGCACGCCCGGAGCGCGGTCGGCGTGCCGGCGCTGCCGCTCGGCGCCGCGGTCGAGATCGACGCGGTCGTCGCGGTCAGGCCGGCCTGAGGCGACGTCCGCGCGCCCATTCCTCGCGAAAATCGTGCCTTGGTGACACCTCCGGCAAGGCCTGGGCTCACGCCAAGGCCATGACGGCAGGAGAGTGGATTACTGACCGCCCGCGGCGGCAGCGTAGCGGGCGTGGTCGACGAATCCGAGCCGGTCCACGCCCGCCCGCTTGATCGTCGCCAGCACCTGATCGAAGCGCTCGTAGCGCGCTTCTGGCGCAATCTTGAGCTCGAGGAGGGCGTCCGTCGCCTTCAGGCTCGCCAGACGGGCCGGCAGCGCCGCATCCGGCACAGGCGCGCCATCCCAGGCGAGCGCACCCGAGCTGGCGATCGTCAGGCGATGCCGCTCGAGATCCGAGGCCCCGGGACCCGATGCGGGCAGGTCCACCGGCACCTTGTGGGTCACTGTCGGGATGGTGAGGATGAGCATGATCAGCAGCACCAGAAGGACGTCGATCAGCGGGGTCGTGTTGATCTGGGTGAACGGCTGCGGCTCGGGAAAGGCTTGCGGGCGAGAGCGCGTCATCGTCATCCTCCATGATGTCGGAACGTGATAACATCACATGACCCGCGGGGTGACAAGTGGCGAATGCGCGAGTCTCAGCCGTCGGGCTGGAGCTTCACGCCCTGGCGCAGCGCGCGCGACCTGAGCGCGCCGAAGTCGGCCAGGCCGTGGTCGACCGGATCGAGGACCGAGTCGATCTCGACCGTGCTCCCGGCCGGGCCGGCGAGCACCCAGCCCTCCGCCGCGGGCTCGAGGCGCAGCACCAGCGGCCGTGTCGGGTCGAGCCGGTTCGTCGCTGCCACGATTCCGATCGTGTCGTCGTCCAGCGCCACGAGGGCGCCGACCGGATAGACCCCGATGCTCTTGATGAAGAGGTCGAGCAGCTCGTCGTCGAAGTGACCGGTCCAGCTCCGCATCCGCGCGGTCGCGCGGTTCGGGTTCCAGGCATCCTTGTAGGCGCGCGCCGAGGTGATCGCGTCATAGACATCGCAGATCGCGCCCATCTTCGCGAACAGCGTGAGGCGCCGCCCGTCCAGTCCGTCGGGATAGCCGGTGCCGTCGAAGCGCTCGTGATGGCGCAGGCAGACGTCGAGCGCGCTGCCGGGCACGCCGCTGCTTTCGCGCAGCAGCTCATAGCCGCGAACGGGGTGCGACTTGATCGTGGCGAACTCCGAATCGTCGAGCCGGCCCGGCTTGTCGAGGATTGCGACCGGCATGGCCGCCTTGCCGATATCGTGCAGCAGCCCGGCCAGCCCCGCCTCGCGCACCGCCGTTTCGCCCATCCGCAGCCGCCGCGCGAGATTGATCATCAGCGCGCACACCGCGACCGAGTGCATGTAAGTGTATTCGTGCCGCGACTTCAGCCGCGCGATGCTGATGAACGCGTCCGGGTTGCGCTCGATCGAGGCGGTGATGTCGTCGACCAGCGGAACGAGGTTCGCGGTCCGGACGGTCTTGCCCAGCCGCACGTCCGAGAACATCCGGCTGACCGTCGCCTTCGACCTGCCCACCAGCCGATGCGCGCGGGCATATTCCTGCGCGACGGACACCGCCGCCTGCGGTTCGGCGCGGCGTGCGCGCGGACGCTCCCGGCGGCCCGCAAAGTCGATCGGAAGCGGTGTCGCCGCGCGGGGCGCGGGCGGCGCGGGCGCGTCCTTGACGAGAATGGCCGCGACGGCGCTGCGGCGCACGTCGTCGAGCTGCCTGGCCGTCTTGATGCGGAACCGCCGCCGCCAGAAGGGATGGTCGAGCCAGGAGCCGTCGAAACCCTCGACGAACATCCCGATCTGCGCCTCTTCCGGGGTGATCCGGCGGATCACGCGGGCGCTCCTGTCGGACGTATCGGCGGCATACAACCTCCGATAATCACAAGGTCTTAACGAAGCCCTTGCCTCTTTTACTTAGGTTTTTGTTTGCGATAGCTGTCGTGGCAGGTGCCGCATGCCTTACCGGTCTCGTCGACCGCCGCCTTCAGCCCGGCGGCGTCGCCCGCCTTCGCGGCGGCGACCAATTTGCCCGTCGCCACCTGATAGGCGCCGGCCGCGCGCGCGAAGCCGGCCGCGTCGCTCCACACGGTCGGCAGCGCCTCGGTCGGCGGGACGTCCGAGCCGGCCGGGAAAGCGCCCGGCAGGGCCTTGGCCCAGGCGGCGAGGCCGCTCGCGGGGAACGCCGCCTTGGTCGGGTCGCCGCCGCTTTCGGCCATCGCCTTGACCGCGCCGAAGGTGACCGCCGACATGCGGAAGGCGGCCTGGCGCTCGGCCACCGCCTGGTCCGCGCTGATCGTCACCGCGGCGGGGGAGGCTGACAGGGCGGTCGCGACGCCGAAGGTCGCGCCCGTCGTGCCGAGTATCAGTCCGCTGATCGTGCCTATCCGCATCCTGCGTGCTCCCCGCCTGTCGTTCGCGGCCACTCTATCGGTGCGCAGGGCCGCCGCAAAGGGCCGCGGACGGGCATTTCGCTTCCGTTCCTGCGCCCGATTCCCTATATGCTCGTCATGGCAACCACCCCCAATGAGAACAGCTACGGCGCCGATTCGATCAAGGTGCTGAAGGGCCTCGATGCGGTCCGCAAACGGCCCGGCATGTACATCGGCGACACCGACGACGGCTCGGGCCTCCATCACATGGTGTTCGAGGTGTCGGACAATGCGATCGACGAGGCGCTCGCCGGTCATTGCGACCTGGTGCTGATCCAGCTCAACCCCGACGGCTCGGTTTCGGTCGAAGACAATGGCCGCGGCATCCCGACCGACATCCACGCCGAGGAAGGCGTGTCGGCGGCCGAGGTCATCATGACCCAGCTCCATGCCGGGGGTAAGTTCGAGAACACGTCGGACGACAATGCCTACAAGGTGTCGGGCGGCCTGCACGGCGTCGGCGTGTCGGTGGTGAACGCGCTCAGCGAGTGGCTGGACCTGACCGTCTGGCGGGACGGCAGGGAGCATTACATGCGCTTTGCCTTCGGCGATGCGGTCGCGCCGCTCAAGGTGGTCGGCGAGGCGCCCGAGGGCAAGCGCGGCACCCGCGTCACGTTCCTGCCCAGCCCGGCGACGTTCAAGATCACCGAGTTCGACTTCGAGAAGCTCGAGCATCGCTACCGCGAGCTCGCATTCCTCAACTCGGGCGTGCGGCTGCGTCTGGTCGACGCGCGGCACGAGGAGCGGGTCGAGGTCGATCTCTTCTATGAAGGCGGGATCGCCGCGTTCGTGAAATGGCTGGACCGTGCCAAGACGCCGCTTTTTCCCGATCCGATCGCGATCCACGGCCAACGCGACAATATCGGCATCGACATCGCGCTGGAGTGGAACGACAGCTATTACGAGAATGTCCTCGCCTTCACGAACAACATTCCGCAGCGCGACGGCGGCACCCACATGGCGGCGTTCCGCGCGGCGCTGACGCGAACGCTCAACAATTATGCCGACCGCTCGGGGCTCCTCAAGAAGGAGAAGGTCAGCCTGACCGGCGACGACATGCGCGAGGGGCTGACCGCGATCGTGTCGGTGAAGCTGCCCGATCCGAAGTTCAGCTCGCAGACCAAGGACAAGCTGGTCAGCTCCGAGGTGCGCGCGCCGATGGAACAGCTGATGGCCGACAAGCTCGACGAGTGGCTGGAGGAAAATCCCGCCCATGCCCGCTCGATCGTCCAGAAGATCATCGACGCCGCCGCCGCGCGCGAGGCCGCGCGCAAGGCGCGCGAGCTGACCCGGCGCAAGGGCGTGATGGACATCGCCTCGCTGCCCGGCAAGCTCGCCGACTGCCAGGAGCGCGATCCCGCCAAGTCCGAACTGTTCCTGGTCGAGGGCGACAGCGCCGGCGGCTCGGCC